>Ga0208789_1000015_pt1 | contig 411880 bp, 347 predicted proteins | sample Methanotroph_Enr_FD_187368 | JGI IMG/M metagenome (GOLD analysis project Ga0208789, IMG submission 187368) | Enriched soil microbial communities from Old Woman Creek wetland in Ohio, USA - Methanotroph_Enrichment_5 (SPAdes) (version 2) | ecosystem: Environmental > Terrestrial > Soil > Wetlands... | reverse complement strand
TTTGGTGGCTATAGCGGCGGGGCCCACCTCTTCCCATTCCGAACAGAGTAGTTAAGCCCGCCTGCGCAGATGGTACTGGATAAAACCGGGAGAGTATGTCGCCGCCGAATTTTATTGCCCTGCTAACTTACCTTAGCAGGGCTTTTTTTTTTATTCTTCCACCAATCTTACATGTTTTTAAATCATTTTCCAACCCCTATTCATCTATTAGTACCCATAGAATCCCAATAAATTTCTTATACCTATCCCAAAACTTACAGAAGGCTTTACTGTTATGGATTATCAGCATTGCCATCAACGGTTAAAAAATCACAATTAGTCCGATTCCATCACGATCATTCAGCATCTCCTTAACAGTTTTTTCAGTACTTTTGCTCACTCTTTACTCAAATGGCCAATACAAACTGCTGATGAATTATTTGCGCTTTTGCACCATTCTGATTTTTACTGTTCTCGCTGGCATATCGGCAGTTGCCCAGCAGAATACCAACAATGAAAAAACCAGTGAAGAGGATGCAGCGGACAAAAAGGCAGTTCACAGCCCCGATTCAGTTCTTGTCAGCTATTTCTTTCTAAACGAACAAGGCTCATACCAACGCTATACTATTTCGAAACCGCTGAACAATTTCCAGGAGTATGACGTGACCAAACAAAACAATCAGTTCTATGCCACTCTGGGAAATGCAGGATCTGCCTCCTCCCCTCTCCTGTTTTCGGTTAACCCTTCTGCAAGCTTTCGCTTCAGATCCGATGTATTCGAACCTTATGCGTTGAAAGATGACAGTATACGGTTTTTTATCAGCGAAAGCCCGTTTTCGCATCTCCGGTATCATATGGGCCCGGCAAAAGAACAAAAGTTAAATCTGAATTTCTCCCAACGTATCGGAAGCGGAATCTACCTCGGCCTGAATGCACGCTTTGCCAACTCACCAGGTATATATCTCCGGCAAAGAGGTTACCATGCCGGTGGTACTTTTTATGCTGCCTTTTTATATCCAACCCAACGATACGGAGCAATTCTAACCTACCGGAACGACCGTATGATGAATTACGAAAATGGTGGCGTTGCAAATATTGACAACTTTATTCAAAATACCGAATCGAACCGGAAAGTAATACAGGTGAACCTGCAGAATGCCACCAACAGTAGCAAATCCAGTAGCCTGGTGTTTCAGCAATACTTTAATATACTTAGACCCACTGTACTGCAGAAAACTGATTCGACAACTGTACTCGTCCCAAGGAAATTTGATGCCGGAAGATTCATTCATACACTAAGGTATTCACGCACAGGAGACTCTTTCGAGGATCCATCTGCCACAAGCAACGGTTTCTACCCCTCCTACTTTTACGATACCATACCTGTATTTGATTCTGTTTTTCATTCCCGTTTAGAGAATTGTCTGGTATATTCCAACGAAGTCCCTGACACCCTGGGTAAAAGTTTTCCTCTCCAATACTCTTTCGGAATCCGATTCCAGACCGACAGAATCAGGCATAACAATCCCGGTTCCGACATTTTCACTCAGACGGTACCTTTTGGAATGCTAAAGGGTATTATAAAACAGAAAACTTTCTTTAAAGCTTCGGCATACCTTGTTTTTGGAGGATATAAAAGCGGCAATTATTCCCTTGATGGAAGTTTCTACCAGTTTTTCGGGAAACAGAATTACAAAGCTTACCTTAATGTTTCGAAAGGATTAATGCAACCGGATTACTTTTTTAATCATTATTATACCTATTACCTGGAATGGAATAATGCTTTCGGTGCTCAGGATTATCTGAAGGGCGAATTTGGCATCAACTTTAAAGGTTTCGATTTAAAAGCATCCTATACCCGCTTGACCAATTATGTATATCTCGATCAGAATATATTACCTGCCCAATACAGGAAACCACTGAGCATTCTCGCCGGGCATGCAAGTAAAGAATTCAGGATTAAGCATTGGATAACTACTGTGTATGCGGCTACTCAGCAAATTACTCCCGACAGTATTCTGAGACTTCCTGCTGTGATTGGAAAATTAACCATTTGCTATGATATTGAGTTGTTTAAAAAAGCACTTCATGCCCAGGCAGGTATCAGCGGAACCTATCACTCCAAATGGTTTCAGGATGCATATATGCCTGCTTTACGGGCATTTTATCATCAGAAAAGTTTCGTGGCTGGCAACTACCCGTACCTGGATGCATTTGTTAACCTGAATATTAAAAGAGCACGCCTGTTCATTAAGTACGAACACTTCAATGCCGGATTATTTAATTATAATTATATTATGGTTCCTGATTATCCACAGGCCGATGCCGCCTTAAAATTCGGTATATCCTGGCTCTTCTTCGACTAATGTAACCACCCCACAGCTCTATCACTTTATCATCATATCGCCACATCTCTATATCTCCCCAACGCGCCATCGCGCCATCACCCCTTCTCCCCCTCTCTCATCCCTAATCCCGAAAACCCAACCCCTAACCCCTGTTTCACCCCCTTTGCCTCACCGCTTCATAAACAATCACTGCCGCTGAAGTAGAAACATTAAGAGAATCCGCTATTCCATTCATCGGAATAATAATTTGCTCATCGGCTCCGTTCAGCCATCCCTGACTCAGACCTGTTGATTCAGTTCCCATAACAATTGCAGAAGGTCCACTTAAATTCACCTTGTGATAAATTATTGCTTCTTCTGAAAGCGCTGCAGCATATATTTTAATTCCATGTTCGCGAAGCCAGCTCATAGCGGCCTTTGAAGTACACGAAACCAATTGCCTGGTAAATATACACCCTACTGCGGAACGTATGGTATTAGGATTATACATATCAGTCAGAGGATCGCACACTATAACAACATCAATACCTGCGGCATCTGCTGTTCGCATGATAGCACCCAGGTTTCCCGGTTTTTCGACGGCCTCAAGAACAAGAATCAGTGGATTCGCACTTAATTTAAGATCAGCTAAACCCAGATAAACAGGAACTGCCAGGGCTATTAATCCGTCTGATCCTTCACGGTACGCAATTCTGGCAAAAGCATCTTTTCCGACCTCAAACAACTGAATTCCGCTGTTTCCTGAAATAAGAGATTCATACCTGCTCTGCCTGTCAAGTTCAGGGCAAACATACAATTCCTTAAGAATCACACCTGAAACAACAGCTCTGCTGATTTCGCGATAGCCTTCTATAACTATAAGATTCTGTTCACGCCGGTCGCGGCTGTTAGCCTGCAGTTTAAGTATATTACGTATGCGTGGATTGGCAGTTGAATTAATTATATCAGCCATTTCTATTGAATTGAATGGCAAAGATACTGTTTCTGTTAAATGAAATAAACAGGAATAAGGTACTCCGGATGTTCTGTTTTGGGCAATTACAGATAAATTATCACTGAGGGGTTAGGGATTTGGATTTTGGGGTTAGGGTTAGAACCAATACCGTCATTGCAACGGCTTCAATTACTCTGACATGACAAAACAGTTGCATCAAGTCAATTCCTTGCAAATCCCTGGATTGATAAAAGCTTTACTTTTGCAGTTATGAAACCATTTCGTTTCAATAGTATACTTTGGTGGCTATGTCAGGAAACACTTTTAATTTCATTTTGATCGGCGCAGGCGGAAATATAGCCCTAAGGCATATGAAAGCCGTAAAAGATACCGGTAACAAGCTGGTAGCTGCACTTGGTCATCATGATGGTGTAGGGTTAATGGACAACTATTCCCCTGAGGCCGACTTTTTTACTGAACCTGAACGATTTGACAGACGCCTCGATAAACTCCGCCGTAACGGACCCGGATACAAAGCCGATCATGTAAGTATTTGCTCACCTAACTACCTTCACGATGCTCATATGCGCCTGGCACTCAGGAATGATGCATCCGCCATCTGCGAAAAACCCCTGGTACTCAACCCCTGGAACCTCGACGCACTGGCCGAAATGGAACAGGAAACAGGTAAACGCATATTTACCATTCTTCAACTCCGTTTGCCCCCTGTTATTATTGCTTTGCGCGAAAAAATAGCAAATGGTCCGGTTGGAAAAGTATATAAGGTAAAACCAAACTATATCACCAGCCGGGGTAAATGGTATCATATTTCCTGGAACGGTGGTGTGGCTCGCTCAGACGGAATAGCTACAAACATTGGCATTCATTTTTTCGATATGCTGACATGGATCTTTGGTGATATAAACGAAAACCGGGTATGTATTCACGAAAATGATCGTGCTTCAGGTACATTGAAACTGGCAAAAGCAGATGTCGACTGGCATATAAACACCAATGATGATTATTTGCCCGACCATATTAAAGCACAGGGTAAGCGCACCTTCCGATCGATAATGGTTGATGGGGAAGAGGTTGAATTCAGCGATGGTTTTACCGATCTGCACACACGCAGCTATGAGCAGATACTTTCCGGCAATGGTTTCGGACTCGGGGATGCGCGAAAAAGTATTAATATTGCACTGGGAATAAGGCGACAGATTTAAACTCACTGCCTGCGATATCTCTTTAACTACAGCTACTTAAATCAATGAATATTTATCTCCTACTATTATTATGAAAACCGCATTAATCACAGGTATTACAGGTCAGGATGGTGCCTACCTGGCTGAATTTTTACTTAAAAAAGGATATGAGGTTCACGGGTTGAAACGCCGCAGTTCCCTGTTTAATACTGATCGCATCGATCATTTGTATCAGGATCCGCATGCTGAAAGCAGGAATTTCTTTCTTCATTACGGCGACATGACTGATTCCTCAAATCTCATACGTATTGTACAGGAGGTTCAGCCCGATGAAGTATATAACCTTGCTGCTATGTCGCATGTAAAAGTGAGCTTCGACACCTCTGAATATACCGCAAATGCTGATGGAATCGGAACACTCAGACTTCTGGAAGCAATCCGTATGCTCGGCATGACTGAAAAGACACGGTTCTACCAGGCCTCTACCAGTGAGTTATATGGTCTGGTTCAGGAAGTACCACAAAGTGAACGAACACCTTTCTATCCACGCAGCCCTTATGCTGTAGCAAAATTATATGCCTATTGGATCACGGTTAACTACCGCGAAGCATATAAGATGTTTGCCTGCAACGGAATACTTTTCAACCACGAGTCTCCCATACGTGGCGAAACCTTTGTTACCCGCAAAATTACGATGGCAGTAGCCAGGATAGCTTTGGGAATGCAAAAGAAACTCTTCCTTGGTAATCTTACCGCAAAGCGCGATTGGGGACATGCAAAGGATTTTGTACGTGCTATGTATCTCATTCTTCAGCAGGAAAAGCCAGAAGATTTTGTAATCGCAACAGGTGTTACCACCATGGTGAAGGACTTTGTGCAACTGGCATTTGCTGAAGCCGGTATACGGGTTGAGTTCACAGGCGAAGGACTTAATGAAAAAGGAATTGTAGTTTCCTGTCCCAACAGTGAGTTTCCAATACCTTCAGGTACTGTTGTAGTGGAAGTGGATCCGGCTTACTTCAGACCTACCGAAGTGGACTTATTATTGGGTGATCCTACCAAAGCAAAAACAAAGCTTGGATGGGATCCTGAGTACGATCTGGCAGCCCTGGTTAAGGATATGGTTGAAAATGATCTGAAACTTGCTAAAAAGGAGAAATATCTGAAGGACGGCGGATTCAGGGTTATGAATTATTTTGAATAATTCCGGTTTCGCCATTATACATGCACTTCGGATAATTGAAAACCCGAATTTTCACTTCAAAATACCATAAGTTAGCACTGAAATCCGAAATATCTCAGCGGACTTACTCTACCCATAATACTTCGTTTCCAGCTAATCAACTTCAGTGAAGCCAAACATTAAACACTGTATGCAACCAAATTCCAAAATATACATTGCCGGTCATAAAGGACTAGTGGGCAGTGCCCTTCTGAAAACCCTGCAGGGAAAAGGCTATACTAATTTTGTACTCCGCTCCTTCGAAGAACTCGACCTGACCAATCAGGCTGCGGTGGAAACATTTTTTTCAACCGAAAAACCTGAGTATATCTTTCTGGCTGCTGCCAAAGTAGGTGGAATTATAGCCAATAACACCTACCGCGGACAGTTTATCATCGAAAACCTGCAGATACAGAATAACATCATCCATAATGCATGGGTACATGGAGCCAAAAAGCTGCTGTTTCTGGGCAGTTCCTGTATATATCCGAAAAATGCTCCGCAACCGATGATTGAAGAACATCTGCTTACCGGCGAGCTCGAGTACACCAACGAACCCTATGCCATTGCGAAAATTGCCGGGATAAAAGTCTGCGAGAGTTACAACCTGCAGTATGGTACCAATTTCGTTTCGGTAATGCCTACCAATCTGTATGGACCTAACGACAATTTTCACCTCAAGAACTCGCATGTGTTGCCTGGTATTATGCGTAAAATGCATCTGGCGCATTCCCTCGAACAAAATAACATGAATGCTATCCGTAACGACTTTGCTAAAATTCCGGTTGAAGGGATAAATGCAGAATCCGGTTCGGAAGATATACTTCAGTTTCTTGCCGGTCAGGGAATAGAAAAAAATAGTAACGGGCAGGTCAGTCTAACATTATGGGGAACAGGGACCCCACTGCGGGAGTTTTTGCATGTTTCCGATATGGCCGATGCATGCGTGTATGTAATGGAGCATATCGATTTTGATGATCTCAGGTCTACCACTTCAAATGAAATACGCAATACTCATATCAATATTGGTTCAGGGAAAGAAGTCACTATTGGTCAGCTTGCTGAGATGATCAGGGAAGTCACCGGCTTCGAAGGAGAAATCCATTTTGATACTTCCAAACCCGATGGTACCATGCGCAAACTCATGGACGGCAGCAAACTCGAAAAGCTAGGCTGGAAAAGCAAAATTGAACTACAGCAAGGTATTGCCGGAGTTTACAAAGGATACCTCCAATAATTGCTAGCCTGATGCTTAGCATCGCCCATCGCTCCATCACCCATTCAGTAGTCACAAATCACCAGTCACCAATCGCAGCACTAAAAACAATGTCCCTTTCCAATCCAGCCGAATCCCGTTGGTATGCAGCCTACACCAAGTCACGTTCTGAGAAAAAAGTTCTTTCGCGGCTAACGGAGGCAGGTTTCGAAGCATATCTTCCCTTGCGCCGAAAGAGGCATCAGTGGAGCGACCGTTTGAAATGGGTCGAAGAGCCACTGATCCGGTCCTATATTTTTCTGCATGTAAACGAAAGGGAATACTACAATGCCATCAATACGCCGGGGTTGGTTTGCTATGTGACTTTCGAGGGAAAAGCAGCCGCCATACCTGACCATCAGATTGAAGTTTTGAAGATGTTGCTTCATCATGATGCAGAAATAGAAGTCATCAACGAAAGGTTTGCCCCCGGGCAGAAAATTGTAGTAGTTTCAGGAACCCTGGTTGGCATGCAAGGTGAAATGGTGGAATACCGTGGAAAGAAAAAAGTACTTATCCGTCTTGGCACCACCGGAACCAACCTGCTTGTAACGGTAAACCTTGATCTCATTGATAAGGACGTTTGATACGCTCGACCACACGAGGACGTACCTATTTAGGTTTTTGGGGTTGGAGTTTAGAGGATTGGCACCATCCCCATTGCAATCAGTACTAATCACCAATTACCATCTGTTACCCTGAGCTAAGTCGAAGGGCACCCTGAGCTAAGTCGAAGGGCACCCTGAGCTAAGTCGAAGGGCACCCTGAGCCAAGTCGAAGGGCACCATTCACAAAAAAAAAATTCACCTAAACTACCATTTATATCAAATAAAGAGTAATTTTGTTACTCACTATTTCGTTCCATTGAAATCAATTTAGTTCATTCTGCTTTTTAAAACGTTCATTTTTACTGCTATAAATACAATCCTGAATCTCACAACCCATGCTCGATTCACTGATCACTTCCAAAACTCGTATTAAGCTACTTACCAGGCTTTTTCTCAACAGCAACAGCTATGGGCATTTACGTGGACTGCAGACCGAATTTGGCGAAAGCAGCAATGCCATACGATTGGAATTAAACCGTTTCGAGCAGGCCGGACTACTCACTTCACATACCGAATCGAACCGGAAAGTATACGCTGCCAATACTTCGCACCCGCTTTTTCCTGAAATTAACAGTCTGCTTCGTAAAAACCTGGGGCTTGATCAGTTGATTGAAAAAGTAATTGAACGACTTGGTAGGGTTGAAGAAGTGTACCTCACAGGTGATTTTGCCTGCGGAAAAGAAAGTCCGACAATCGAAATGCTTATCATTGGTGAAAACCTGAACACCCAATACCTCGACAGCCTGATCGCTAAATCACAAAGTCTGATCAAACGCACTATAAAATATGTCCTTGTACAACCTGCCGACTACTTAAAACTGGCTGCTACATTTAAAAAAGAAGAACTTCTGCTGCTCTGGAAGCGAAACAAATAATGTAGAGCGAACAAAAGCTTACCCGCAACTTCTGTTGCAGAATCTTATTGAACCAATGCCCAAAGGCCATCTCCAACCAAAAGATGTGACCCAAAGGGCGAAGCTGTAGGAACCAATGGGTAAAGTTTTAAGTGCCTAAAGTACATAGAGGGCCTAAAGTTTTAAGTGCCTAAAGTACTTAGAGTGCCTAAAGTTTTAAGTGTAAAAAAGTTAAAACACTAAAACAACTATTACCCACCAACTTCTGAGTACTGTGCCCCCAGCACTATTACCCCGTACCTAATACTAAATATCGAATACAGAACATAGAATAACGAATATTGAACTTATAATACCGAACACTCATTGCTAAAGATAAAAGGGCATAAAGGTTAAAGTGCCTAAAGTAAAAAGAACAAAATAACCTACTATCACCAGACCATCTAAAACCTAACACCCAAAACCTAAACCCTATAAAATTACGATTTACGAAGCACGATGTACGATTGGCTTTTCAAGTCAAATTTTCAAATTCCCACATCTTCACATTTCCACATCTTCACTTCTTCACATTTTCAAATACTCACATTTTCAAATACTCACATTTTCAAATTTTCAAATTACTACACTTTCAAATTCCCACATCTTCACATTCCCACATCTTCACATCTTCACATTTTCAAATCCTCACATTTTCACATCCTCACATTTTCAAATCCTCACATTTTCAAATTTTCAAATTACTACATTTTCAAATCACAAATAACCAGTCACCAATCACTAGTCACCAGCAACCAGTCACCAATCCCTCCCCATGAAAACATACAAAATCTCCATGATCGGCCTTGGGTATGTCGGCCTTCCTTTAGCAGTTGAATTTGCCAAACATTACCCTGTAATTGGTTTTGATATTAATCAGGAGCGCATCAAATCTATTAACTCCGGGCATGATGACACTCTCGAAGTAGAAGATGATAATCTGCAGAGTGTACTTACTGCTATTGTTCCGCTTGAAAAGGGATTGTACCTTACCAGCAAACTCGACGAGATAAGCGACTGCAATGTGTATATTGTTACAGTCCCCACACCTGTTGACAAAAACAACCGCCCCGATCTTACTCCGCTTATAAAAGCCAGTGAAAGCATTGGAAAGGTTATTAAAAAGGGAGATATTGTTATCTACGAGTCTACCGTATATCCGGGTTGCACCGAGGACGACTGTGTGCCTGTAATCGAAAAAGTTTCGGGCATGAAAATGAACCTTGATTTCTTTGCCGGCTATTCACCGGAACGTATTAACCCCGGAGATAAGGAGCATACAGTAACCACTATACACAAGATTACATCGGGTTCCACTCCTGAAATAGCAGAAGAAGTTGACCAGTTATATAAAAAAGTTATCAAAGCCGGCACCCACAAAGCTCCTTCCATCAAGGTGGCTGAAACGGCAAAGGTTATCGAAAACTCACAGCGCGATATCAATATCGCTTTCGTAAATGAATTGGCTCGTATATGCGCCCATATGAACCTCGACACCAGAGCCGTTCTCGATGCTGCCGGTACAAAATGGAATTTTCTAAAATTTTCACCTGGACTAGTAGGAGGACACTGTATTGGTGTAGATCCTTATTATATGGCCCAGAAAGCCCAGGAAGTAGGGTACCATCCCGAAATCATCCTTGCCGGAAGACGAATGAATGATGGCATGGGTGCTTGGATTGCAGCACAGGTGATCAAACTGATGATCCGCAAGGATATCACTATTAAAAATGCCAGGGTGCTGGTTTTGGGCATTACATTTAAGGAAAACTGTCCCGATATCCGCAATACCAAAGTGGTGGATGTGGTAAAAGAGCTTGAACAGTTCGGTTGCAAGGTCGACATTTATGATCCCTGGGCTAAAGCCGCAGAAGTAAAACATGAATATGGCAGAGATATTATTCCTGAATTCAATATGAGCGATTATAAAGCAATTGTGCTGGCAGTTGCCCACAACGAGTTCAAAAGCATTGACTTCTCTGTCAGAAAACCTAACACCGTACTCTACGACATTAAATCTATTCTTCCCATTGAATCTGTTGATGGCCGATTGTAGCTAAAAATGCCAATTGTTACGATTGACGAGGAACGATATAGTGCTGAGTGCTCAGTTCTGAGTGCTGAGTGAGGGTTTAGGTTTTGGGTTTTAGGGGTTAGGGAATCTAAGATGTACGATTTACGAGGGACGATTTACGATTGGCTTTTCAAACTCAAATTTTCAACTTACCTAATAGACAGTCACCAATAACAAGTCACCAGTCACGATAAAGGGTTTAGGTTTTAGGTTCACATAACTATCGGAATAGGTTTTAGGGAACCGAAGATGTTCGATTTACGAGAGGCTTTTCAAAGTCAAATTTTCAAATTTCGACATTTTTAAATTCCCACATTTCACATCTGCACATCTACACATCTACACATCCCCACATTTTCAAATTCCTACATTTTCAAATTTTCAAATTACCAATCACACATTCCCCATGTTCACAAATAAAACCCTACTGATAACCGGTGGAACAGGATCATTCGGCAATGCCGTACTCGATCGTTTTTTAGATACTAATATCCATGAAATACGGATATTTTCGCGTGATGAAAAAAAGCAGGATGATATGCGGCAATTATATCGGAACGATAAAATAAAGTATTATATAGGTGATACCCGCGATAAACGCAGCCTCGATACCGCTATGCGGGGAGTAGATTACGTTTTTCAGGCTGCAGCACTCAAGCAGGTGCCTTCCTGCGAATTTTTCCCTATGGAAGCAGTGCGAACCAACGTGATGGGTTGTGAAAATGTGCTCGACAGCGCCCTTGAAAATGGTGTAAAAAATGTAATCGTTCTCAGCACTGATAAAGCAGTATATCCTATCAATGCAATGGGAATGTCGAAAGCACTCAGCGAAAAAGTTATGGTTGCCAAAAGCAGGAATCTGCAAAACAGCGGGACTACCTTCTGTGGCACACGCTATGGAAATGTGATGGCTTCGAGAGGTTCGGTGATCCCATTATTTGTTGACCAGATAAAGAAAGGAGAACCTATCACAATCACCGATCCTAACATGACACGTTTCATGATGACATTGCAGGATGCAGTAACATTGGTTTTATATGCATTCGAAAACGGTGAAAACGGTGATATTTTTGTTCAGAAAGCTCCTGCTGCTACCATCGAAGTACTGGCCAAAGCACTGGTAGAACTGTACAATGCCAAGAGCGAAATCAAAATTATAGGAACCCGGCACGGCGAAAAATTATATGAAACGCTGGTGAACCGCGAAGAAATGGCAAAGGCAACCGACATGGGTGACTATTATCGCATTCCTGCCGACAATCGCGACCTCAACTACGGGAAATTCTTCACCGAAGGACAATCCCTGGTTTCGGAAGTAGAAGACTATACCTCCCACAACACTCTGCGTCTCGACATCGAAGGAACAAAAAAGCTGCTCCTCAAACTCGATCAGATCCGAAGCGAAGTATAACCAATCACAAATCGCCAGTCACTAATTACCAGTCACTCATCACGTTAAAAGGCTTTAGGGGTTGGGGGTTAGGGGTTAGGGGTTGGAAAATCTACGATTTACGAGGTACGATTTACGATTAGCTGTTCCAAGTCAAATTTCAATTCTTCAACTTAGCGAAGCGCTCTCATGAGCGAAGCGAATAAATTCCCACATCTTCTAATCTTCACATTTCTACATTTTCAAATTCAAAAATTCTCAAATCACCAGTCACAAATTGAAAATAGGAATCACCGGTCAGCCAGGTTTTGTTGGCACACATCTTTACAATACCCTGAACTTAGCTAAAGATAAGTATCAGACTATCCCTTTTGAAGACAGTTATTTCTCTGATGAAGAAAAACTTAATCAATGGGTAAAACAGTGTGATGTAATTATTCACCTGGCAGCCATGAACCGCCACAACGATCCTGAAGTTATCTATAAAACCAATATCGGTCTGGTAAATCAGTTGATAGAGGCTATGGTTAAGACAAATTCCAGGCCTCATGTACTTTTTTCCTCTTCATCGCAGGAAGAACGCGACAATCTCTATGGCAGGTCAAAAAAAGAAGGAAGGCTGCTTTTCGAAACATGGGCCACCGTTAACAATGCCAGTTTTACGGGGTTAGTAATTCCTAATGTGTTCGGACCCTTTGGAAATCCCTATTACAATTCAGTGGTTGCTACTTTCTGCCATCAGCTTACACACCACGAACAACCCAGGATTGAAGTTGATGGAGAAATAAAACTGATTTATGTTGCTGAATTGGTAAGCATCATACTTAATATAATTGGTGAAAATGAAACCAAATCGAAAGTTGGCAGAGTTGATGTCCCGCATACTTCAACCATTAAGGTCTCGGCGTTACTGAATAAGCTCGAAGAATACAAATCAGCATATTTCGACAACGGCACAATTCCTGATCTAAACAGTAGTTTCGACAGAAACCTGTTCAATACTTTTCTTTGTTATGCCGACCATAAACAGCTTTTTCCTTTTCATCTCAGGAAAAACACTGATAACAGGGGTTCCTTTGTTGAAACCATCAGGTTACACAGCGGAGGACAGGTATCCTTTTCGACCACTGCACCCGGCATCACGCGTGGCAACCATTTCCATACACGCAAAGCGGAACGGTTTGCTGTAATCAAGGGAAAAGCACTGATCGAATTGCGTAAAATCGGTACCACCGAAGTACTGTCCTTCGAACTTAACGGTGAAAATCCCTCGTTTGTTGATATGCCTGTCTGGTATACTCATAATATAAAGAACACCGGCGAGGATGAACTTTATACCCTCTTCTGGATAAATGAGTTTTTTGATGCTGATGATCCGGATACTTATTTTGAGAGTGTTTAGAGGTTGAGTTGTTGAGGGGTTGAGGGGTTGATTTGTTGATTTATTGATTTATTGATTTGTTGATTTGTTGATTTGTTGATTTGTTGAGTTGTTGAGTTGTTGAGGGGTTGAGGGGTTGAGGGGTTGTGTTCATTAGATTAAATAGTTCAGGTCTTCTGCTTTTAAAAAAATTATTCTCTATGCACCAATACGGTTTTGAAAAGCTAAATGTCTGGCAAAATTCAAGGGAATTGACGAAAAATATTTATTTGCTGACCAAAAGTTTTCCACAGGATGAAAAATTTGGAATAGTGAGTCAAATGAGGCGATCTGCAATATCTATAAGCTCCAATATTGCTGAAGGTTCTTCACGAAAAACAGTAAAGGACCAGGCTCACTTTTATACCATTGCGTTCAGCAGTACAATCGAATTACTCAATCAATTAATACTATCATTGGATCTGGAATATATTCAGGATGAACATTATAGTTTGTTGAGATTAAATATCGAACAAATTACAGATCAAATAAATGCTTTACAAAAAGCACTTTTCAAGGTTTAGACCAAACATATCAACAACTCAACAACTAAACAACTCAACAACTCAACACCTAAACAAATAATCGATTGAAAAAACTCAAAATCCTCACCGTCGTCGGCACACGTCCTGAGATTATCCGTTTATCCCGCGTGATGAGTCTTCTCGACCAGTTTGTAAACCATATCATTGTACATACCGGTCAAAACTACGACTATGAGTTAAACGAAATTTTCTGGACAGAGCTCGAACTCCGCAAGCCCGATCATTTCCTCAATGTTGACACAACAAGTCTCGGATCCGCAGTAGGTGATATTATACGCAAAACAGAAGAAGTACTTAAACTTGAGCAACCCGATGCCCTCCTTGTTCTGGGTGATACCAATTCCTGCCTGTCGGCCTATATTGCCAAGCGCATGCATATCCCCATTTTCCATCTGGAAGCCGGAAACCGCAGCTTCGACTTTAATGTGCCCGAAGAAATCAACCGCCGGGTAATCGATCATATTGCCGACTTCAACCTGGTGTATACCGAGCATGCCCGCCGTCATCTTCTTTCCGAAGGACTCCCCCACCGCCGTATTTATCTTACCGGCAGCCCAATGAAAGAAGTTCTGGATCACTACATGCCTAAAATCAAACAATCAACTGCACTCAGCACCCTGGGACTTGAACCCAAAAAGTATTTCCTTGTTTCGGTACACCGCGAAGAAAATGTGGATAACCCTGAAAACCTTCAGAAAATCCTTACCATACTCAACAATCTCGCTGACGAATATCAATTGCCGGTTATCATTTCGACCCATCCCCGCACCCGCAAACGCCTCGGGGCACTTGATCCTTCTCTCAATAATGAGCACTCAGCACTCAGTACTCAGCACTCAGCACTCGTTTTCCACAAACCCTTCGGATTTATCGACTACGTGTACCTTCAGATGAATGCCCTCTGTACCATATCCGACTCAGGCACCATCAGCGAGGAATCATCCATACTGAATTTCCCGGCTATTTCACTGCGCCAGAGCATGGAAAGGCCCGAAGCTCAGGATGCCGGAACCATTATTCTAACAGGTTTCGATCCCGGCACTGTGCTTAACAGCATAAAAACAGTGATTACTGAATTTGAGATCACCGGCGGATATCATAACATTGCAACCGATTATACCATCGACAATACTTCCTGGCGGGTGCTGAAGCTTATACAGGGCAATACCAGGCTTAGCAACCTCTGGTGGGGTGTGGCAGCAAAGAAAGACTAAAATATTTACCAACATATTACAATTAAGCACTTTACCGGACTGGTTACTGAATTCTTCGAATGAAATCCGGAATTGCTAAGCATTACATTGTTCCAACTATAAAACAAGAAAACTATTGAAAAATTTTGCACTTATAGGAGCTGCCGGCTACATCGCTCCCCGGCATATGAAAGCAATTAAAGAAACCGGCAATAACCTGGTTTGCGCCCTCGACCCCTATGATGGTATAGGCATTATGGATAGTTATTTCCCCGCCGCTGATTTCTTTACCGAGCCCGAGCGTTTCGACCGACACCTCGATAAGTTACGCAGGCAGGGAGAGAAAAAGATTGACTATGTGAGCATCTGCAGTCCCAATTATCTGCACGATGCCCATATCCGCATGGCATTGCGAAACGAAGCCCATGCCATTTGCGAAAAGCCACTTGTACTGAATCCGTGGAACCTGGATGCGTTGCAGGAAATTGAATACGAAACCGGTAAAAAAATATATACTATTCTGCAACTAAGGCTGCATCCTGCCATACAGGCATTAAAGGCAAAAGTGCAACAGGAAAAAGTACCGGGTAAAGTATTTGACGTTGACCTTACCTATATTACCAGCCGTGGCAAATGGTACTTTACCTCATGGAAAGGAGATGCTCACAAAAGCGGAGGAGTTGCCACTAATATAGGCGTACATTTTTTCGATATGCTGGGCTGGATTTTCGGCAACTTTAAAGGAGTGGAGCTCGAAATTAACCAACCCGAAAAAGCTGGTGGCAAACTCTATTTCGAAAAAGCGAATGTAAACTGGTTTCTAAGCGTAAACGACAGGGATCTTCCATCGGAAGCCATACTTGAGGGCAAGCGCACCTACCGTAAGATCAATATCGAAGGACAGGAACTTGAATTCAGTGATGGATTTGCTGATTTACATACAACCTCATACCAGGATATTCTTTCGGGAGGTGGGTTTGGGGTAAATGACGTAAAAAAAGCAATACAAATTGTTTCCGGGATAAGAGGCAACAAGCAAGTGTAGATATTTACCACGAATCAAAATGTTTACCGGACGTTTGATTTTGAGTGCTTTAAGTTTTAAGTGTCTAAAGTGTCAGAAGTTTTAAGTGCGTAAAGTACTTAGAGTGCCTAAAGTTATAAGTGTGAAAGAGTTTTATGCACTAAAACAACTATTACTCACCAACCCCTGAGCACTCAGCACTATTACCCAACATCGAATACTGAACATCGAATAACGAACATCGAATAATGAATAACGAATAACGAACACCGAATAAAGAATATCGAACATCAAATAATGAACATTGAACTTCGAATACCAAACACTTAGCGCCCTTCACTAATGTTAAAAGTACCTAAAGTCATAAGTACTTGGAATGCCTACAATTATAAGCGGAAAAGAGTTTACTGGCGAGCATTTATTTTATAAAATTATGTACCTTTGTATAACCAATTCGAGCAATTTTCTTTCACAAGCTTACTTGTAGATTAATCAATTCAGAACGTAAAAAAATGAGCGATATAGTAGTTAAATACAACCGGTTAAATAAATTTGCCAGGAAAGAAGTTAACGACTTTATGGATTTTTTGTTAAGCAAACAAAAGACCCCAAAAACCTCCTTTCTGAGTACTTACAAAAGTAAAATCCTCAATGTTTCGGTATGGAGCGATTCCGATTTGAAAATATTTGATGAAAACCAAAAAATATTTAAGCAATGGAGTGCCCCGGAATGGTAGTTGACACCAGCATATTTATTGAATTTTTACGAGCTAAAGACAAAGCAAAAACAGTTTTATTTCAGATACCTGAGATAGATCATATTTATATTTCCTCAGTAACTTTATACGAACTGCTTATTGGGGCTAATACACCCGAAAAGGCTAATGACATTAAAATACTTACTGAAGGTTTACCTGTTTTAACTTTTAACGAAGATGTAGCAAGCAGAGCTGCCAAAATATACCAGCAGCTTCGCCAGCAAAATAAGATGATCGAGTTCAGAGATATTTTTATAGCAGCAACTTGCATAGTTAATAATCTTCCGGTAAAAACGTTAAACCTAAAGCATTTTGAACGTATCGAAGGATTAAGTTTCGTATAAATATGCATGTTAAACAATTCTCCATACATACTTCTTACAAACGCACAACTCCATACTATTTTTCACATAATAGACTTTTCACTCTTCACGCTAAAAGGCTTTAGGTTTTGGGTTTTAGGGGTTAGGGAATCTACGTTGTACGATTTACGATTGGCTCCTCAAACTTTAATTCCCGCATTTTCAAATTCCCACATTTTCAAATTTTCAAATTCACCAGTCACCAGTCACCAATCACCAATCACGCTAAAAGGCTTTAGGTTTTGGGTTTTAGGGGTTAGGGAATCGAAGATGTCCGATTTACTTTTCATTTTCAAATTTTCAAATTCCCAAATTTTCAAATTTTCAAATTCACCAATCACGCTAAAAGGCTTTAGGTTTTGGGTTTTAGGGGTTAGGGAAACGAAAATTTACGAAGGACGATTTACGATTGGCTTTTCAAAGTCAATTCCCAAAAATTTAATTCCCAAATTTTCAAATTACCTCATTTTCAAATTTTCAAATTTTCACATCTTCACATTTTCAAATTCCTACATTTTCAAATCTTCAAATTCTTACATTTACACATCTGCACATCTGCACATTTTCAAATTTTCAAATTCCCACATTTTCAAATTTTCAAACTCCCTAATCACAAATCACCTGTCACTATTCTCTATTCACGCTTCGACTCCGCTATTCACTTTTCACTTATTAAAGTTTCGCCATTTTAGTAGTGGTTACAACCCGCTACTTCCTTCAGCCGCAAAAGTACAGGTAGATGCTGTTACTAGTAGTCAGTTGCTATTTTTAAAAAAAGTGCATAACTTTGTTTAACCAAATATAGGAGATGACTTAATAGAAATTCGTTTAAGAACATACAATAATACTCACTGAGAATCTCAACCTGAAACTCATAATTATTATGACAACAATAAAAATATCTGTAAGAAATAAGCGGGATGCTAACCTGCTCTACCGTATGTTGAAGCGAATTCCTTTCATCGATAGAATTGAGAAAGAAGATCCAATCTCCATGGATAAGGGAACAGGACAATTCGGAAAAATAAAAAATCTTATGGCCATAATGGCAGGACCAGAACTATTTAAACAAATTACCAACCCAGTGACCTGGCAACAAGACTTGCGAAATGAGTGGGAATAAGCTTTTATTAGATACTAACATCCTTATTTATCTATCAAAACAGGAGTTAATGCTTGAAGATTTTGCCAGTGAAGATGATGTTCTCTTGATTTCTGTTATTACTTTAATGGAAGCAAAAAGTTACCAGTTCAGCAATAAAGAGGAAGAAACAATCATCGACACATTATGCGAAAATCTGATAAAAGCGCACATTACTGATGATGTTATTGAAACAGTAATCAGCTTGCGAAAAAAACATAAAATTAAATTACCCGATTCTATAATTCTTGCTACTGCAATTAATAACAATCTCAAACTAATTACCCGGAATGCTAAAGATTTTGAAGTAGCAGCCCCCTCTAATATTGTATTCAATCCTTTCAAAATTATTTAATCAACATCCACACATTTTCAAATTCCCACATCCTCAAATTTTCAAATTCACCAGTCACGAGAAAAGGCTTTAGGTTTTGGGTTTTAGGGGTTAGGGAAGCTACGTTGTACGATTTACGATTGGCTCCTCAAACTTTAATTCCCGCATTTTCAAATTCACCAGTTTCGTTAAGAGGCTTTAGGTTTTGGGTTTTTGGGGTTAGGGAAACGAAGATTTACGAAGGACGATTTACGATTGGCTCCTCAAACTTTAATTCCCTCATTTTCAAATTCACCAGTTTCGTTAAGAGGCTTTAGGTTTTGGGTTTTTGGGGTTAGGGAAACGAAGATGTACGATTTACGAAGGACGATTTACGATTGGCTCCTCAAACTTTAATTCCCGCATTTTCAAATTCCCACATTTTCAAATTTTCAAATTTTCAAATTCCCAAATTTTCAAATTACCAGGCACTAATTACCAGCCTTCTCAAAATCCACTTTTTCGAATCGAAATTTACCCTGTGCATTTGCTTTTTCTGTACCTTTACTTAAAACCATCCAAATGGAGTTCTCTCTGGATCAGTTAAATAAGGCATATTTCTGGGATGTTGATTTCAGTAAACCTGATAAGTCTAAATCCATGAGACTGATAATTGAACGGGTAATAAATCTGGGCAATTTAAGTGATCTGAAGCTTATCCGGCAGCTATACACTGAAGATGAAATTATAAAGACTATCTGCAAACTTAATTACCTCGACCGAAAGACGCTCCATTTCGCTTCCTTGTTTTTTAAAATACCGAAAACCAGGTTCAAATGTTACACAAAGAAACAATCAGTCCCCATACACTGGAATTATTAATCCAGTTACAGCAAAAAGAGTATCTGAAAGGCTTCTACCTTGTAGGAGGCACTGCCTTGGCTCTGCAAATTGGTCATCGGACATCTGTTGACATTGACCTTTTTTCCGATTTCAGTTTTGATGCAGCATATGTTCTCGAAAACTTATCGGCAGATTTTGACTTCAAATTGTTTTTTTCAGCTACCAATACATTAAAAGGCAGTATTCAAGGAGTGCAGGTCGATATATTGGCACATAGATATCCTTATATATGTTCACCGCAAATGATTGAAAATATAGCAATGGTATCGGTTGAGGATATAATTGCGATGAAATTAAATGCAATTTCAATAAGTGGTCAAAGAATCAAAGATTTTATCGACATCTTTTATCTTCTGAAATCATATAGTATTGATACTATGATTCGCTTTTACAAAACTAAATATACAACTTTCAACGAGGTTAATGTTCTGAAAAGCCTTGTATGGTTTGAAGATATCGACCATTCGGACATGCCGGTACTACTTGAAAATCCGAAATTAAAATGGTCAGAAGTATCTGCAAAGATCAGGAAGGAAACTCAAAAGTATCTGCGAACAATTTAAAAGGGTGATAGTACCTATTCATTGCTGCACATTACTACTTTCTCCTTTTAAAAACTAAAAACTCTTCGTGAAACTCCGTGACTACTTTGTGTAACAATTGTAAGTGCTATAATACAAAAGGCACTGAGAAGACACAAAGGACACAAAAAAAAGACAAACAGTTCAAAGCAATGAAATAACTCTAACTACTATGCACTGTGCACTGATTAGAAGTGCCTAAAGTTTTAAGTGCCTAAAGTACTTAGAGTGCCTAAAGTTAAAAGTGTATAGAGTTTACAGCACTAAAACACCTATTACCCACCAGCCCCTGAGCACTCAGCACTATTACCCAACATCGAATACTGAACATCGAATAACGAACATCGAATAATGAATAACGAATAACGAACATCGAATAAAGAATATCGAATAACGAACACCGAATAAAGAATATCGAACATCAAATAACGAACATTGAACTTCGAATACCAAACACTTAGCGCCCTTCACTAATGTTAAAAGTACCTAAAGTCATAAGTACTTGGAATGCCTAAAATCATAAGCGTAAAAGAGTTTAATGCACTAAAACTACTATTACCCACCAGCCCCTGAGCACTCAGCACTGTGCACTATGCACTGATTAGAAGTGTCTAAAGTTTTAAGTTTACAAAGTTTAAACCACTAAAACACCTATTACCCACCAGCCCCTGAGCACTCAGCACTGATTAGAAGTGTCTAAAGTTTTAAGTGCCTAAAGTGCCTAAAGTTAAAAGTGAATTAAGTTTTAAGTTAACAAAGTTTAAACCACTAAAACACCTATTACTCACCAACCCCTGAGCACTCAGCACTATTACCCAACATCGAATACTGAACATCGAATAACGAACATCGAATAATGAATAACGAATAACGAACACTGAATAAAGAATATCGAACATCAAATAACGAACATTGAACTTCGAATACCAAACACTTAGCGCCCTTCACTAATGTTAAAAGTACCTAAAGTCATATGTACTTGGAATTCCTACAATTATAAGCGTAATAGAGTTTAATGCACTAAAACTACTATTACCCACCAGCCCCTGAGCACTCAGCACTGTGCACTATGCACTGATTAGAAGTGTCTAAAGTTTTAAGTGCCTAAAGTGCCTAAAGTTAAAAGTGAATTAAGTTTTAAGTTAACAAAGTTTAAACCACCAAAATACCTATTACCCACTAGCCCCTGAGCACTCAGCACTATTACCCAACATCGAATACTGAACATCGAATAACGAACATCGAATAATGAATAACGAATAACGAACACCGAATAAAGAATATCGAACATCAAATAACGAACATTGAACTTCGAATACCAAACACTTAGCGCCCTTCACTAATGTTAAAAGTACCTAAAGTCATATGTACTTGGAATTCCTACAATTATAAGCGTAATAGAGTTTAATGCACTAAAACTACTATTACCCACCAGCCCCTGAGCACTCAGCACTGTTCACTATGCACTGATTAGAAGTGTCTAAAGTTTTAAGTGCCTAAAGTTAAAAGTGAATTAAGTTTGAAGTTAACAAAGTTTAAACCACCAAAATACCTATTACCCACCAACCACTCAGCACTGTGCACTGAGCACTCAGCACTATTACCCGCCCCCAACACCCAAAACCTAAACCCTAAAACCTTCTTTGCAAACCAATGAAAAAAGCCCTTGTTACCGGAGCCGATGGCTTTATAGGATCTCACCTTACTGAATTACTGCTAGCAAACGGATATCAGGTCAGAGCCTTATCTTTTTATAATTCATTTAATTACTGGGGATGGCTTGAGGATATTCCTGCCAATCCTAACCTGGAAGTTGTTTGCGGCGATATACGCGATCCGCATTATGTGAAACATATCATGCAGGGAATGGATATAGTTTTTCACCTGGCTGCTTTAATTGCAATCCCTTACTCCTATGTTGCACCCGATAGTTATGTGGATACCAATGTAAAAGGAACCCTCAATGTATGCCAGGCAGCTAAAGAACTTGGTGGAATAAGGGTTATCGTTACGTCTACTTCTGAGGTTTACGGCACGGCTCAATATGTGCCTATTGATGAAAAACATCCCAGGCAGGCTCAGTCGCCATATTCTGCATCCAAAATAGGTGCCGACGCCATGGCTATGAGTTTCTACAATGCTTTTGCTTTACCTGTCACTATTGCCAGACCTTTTAACACTTACGGACCACGACAATCGGCCAGGGCAATTATACCTACCATTATCACCCAGATTATTTCAGGAATAAAAGAAATAAAACTGGGCGATCTTACCCCTACCCGTGATTTTAATTTTGTAAAGGACACCTGTAGCGGCTTTCTGGCTATTGCTGAATGTAACGAAACTATTGGCAAGGAAATTAACATCGCTTCCAATTTCGAAATATCCATGGCTGATACACTCAATACCATTAAGGATATTTTAAAAAGTGATGTACAGTTTATTACCGATGAACAACGCATCAGACCCGAAAAATCAGAGGTATTCCGCCTTTGGGGCGACAATTCACTGATCCATGAACTTACTGGTTTTACGCCACAGTACACTATTCGCACCGGACTGGAAGAAACCTGCAGATGGTTTGGGAGACCTGAACAACAGGTAAAATATAAAACGGGAATTTATAATTTGTAATGTTCAACAAAAAATAACAGACAGTCCTATATTCTTATTACTATTTCTTCATATTATATTTTTAATACTGAACGCAGTAGAGTGAATCCTCGAATTGAATCTGAATGCAAAAAATATAAAAATGTAATTTTTAGTAACTACTCTCAATTTGATTCAACTTACCACAAACATGAACTTTTCCAGGATAATGCACATTTGAATTCAAAAGGAGCTGACATATTTTCAAAAGAAATTTCCAGAAGAATCAAACAAATACTTTGAAAGAAGCCTTATAACTTCAAATATTTAAAATCTACCTTTAAAAAACATTTTCAAAAATGCAGCAAATGAAAAATCTTCCTGAGTTTGAGATTGCAGGCCGGAAAATTGGACAAAACTATGATCCTCTTGTAATAGCAGAATTAGGTATTAATCATGGAGGGAACCTTGAGGTTGCTTTTCAAATGGTTGATGCCGCTGCTGAAGCTGGTGTCGAAATCATCAAGCACCAGACTCATATTGTTGCGGATGAGATGAGCAAAGAAGCTCAAAAAGTAATTCCGGGTAATTCAGATATTTCAATCTATGAAATAATGAAAGACTGTGCTTTGAATGAAGAACAAGAGCGGGCTTTACAAGAATATGTTCAGAAGAAAGGAATGATATTCATATCAACCCCTTTTTCACGTGCCGCTGCAATCAGGTTGGAAAGCATGAATGTTCCGGCTTATAAAGTAGGTTCGGGTGAATGCAATAACTATCCATTGCTAGCTCATATTGCTTCGTACGGTAAACCTGTCATTTTATCAACAGGAATGAATACTATTGAAAGTATCAGCAAAGCGGTCGATATTTTCCGGAATAGGCGTATTCCTTACGCTCTTCTTCATTGCACAAATGTGTATCCTACTCCTCCCGAAATTGTAAGATTAAATGCAATTATTGAATTACGAGAAGCATTCCCTGATGCAGTTCTCGGTCTTTCGGATCACACTGTAACAAACTACCCCTGTATTGCATCTGTTGCATTAGGAGCTTCAATCCTTGAGCGACATTTTACTGATAGTATGGAGAGAATTGGCCCTGACATAATCTGCTCAATGGATCCAGCTGCCTGCAAGGAATTGATTTTTGCCACAAAAATTGTAAAAAAAGCGCGCGAAGGCCGAAAAGGACCGGTTGAAGCGGAAAAACCTACTATTGATTTTGCTTATGCTTCTGTTGTTTCTATAAAAGCGATAAAAAAAGGAGAAGCTTTTTCACATGAGAATATATGGGTAAAACGTCCCGGTACCGGCGAAATAAAAGCTGAAGAATTTGAATCCCTCATTGGACGGATTTCCCTCTCTGATATTGAAACAGACAAACAAATAACCAGATCACAAATAGCAGAATAATAATGAGAAAAGTTTTTATTGTAATTGAAAGAAGAGCTGACTACAGCCGCTACAGACCAATTCTTCAGGAATTAAAAAAAGATCCGTTTTTTGAAACATATCTGGTTGTAACAGGTATCTGCCTTTTGGAAACTCATGGCAAAGATGTCAACTATATAAGAGATGACGGGTTTAAAATAGATGCGGAAATCCCTATGTTTGATGTAAAGGGTGAAGACACCGGGGCTGAGATGGTCAGATCAATGAGTAGGGTCATGATTGGCCTTGTAAACGAATTAGAAAAAGCAAAACCGGATATTGTTCTTTCCGGATTCGATATCGGAGGAAATTTTGCCGTTACTGTTGCCGCTGCACATATGAACATTCCTGTTGCCCATATACAGGGAGGCGAAGTTACAGGCAGTATCGATGAAAGTATACGTCATGCAATGAGTAAATTCGCTCATATACATTTCCCTGCAACTGAACTTTCGAAACAACGCCTCATCAGAATGGGTGAAAACCCCGAATCGATTTATGTAGTAGGGTGCCCCTCTATTGATGTACTTGTAAATACTCCTATCGTACCACGCGAAAAGATTGAAGAAGTATTAGGGATTGACTTATCAAAACCTACCCTTTTGATGATTCAGCATCCGGTTACTACTGAATGGATGAACTCCTTTGATCAGATAAAAGAAACTATTGAAGCTATCAAAGAATCAAAAGTACAATGCGTGGTCCTGTTGCCAAATAATGATGCAGGACATTCAAAAATTATTGAATATATCAAATCGAATGATGTTCAATGGTTCCCAAGTCTGCCAACAGAAATTTTTATTAATCTTTACCGAAATGTAAGTGCACTTATCGGCAACTCCAGTTCTGGAATTCACGAAACACCGACTTTAAAAATTCCGACAATCAATATAGGATCAAGGCAACAAGGCAGGGAACGTGCCGGTAATGTAATTGATGTACCAAATAATAAGGCAATGATTGTTGATGCAATTAATAAAGCCGTATTTGACAAAGAATTCAGAGAATATGTCAGCAAAATGGAAAACCCATATGGAAACGGAACTTCAGCGGAGCAGATTGTTAGAATTCTGAAAACAGTTTCACTCGATGGCATAGTGCAGAAAATTTTCCATGACTAACAAAAAGAAAATACTGATTCTTGGCGGTTCAGGGTACCTGGGACAATATATCTCACGACGCTTCGAGGCATCTGAAAAATACCAGGTATGTATAGGTGATATTACAGGGACACCAAGCAGCGTAAACTGTACTTTTATTCATGTTGATGCTTTGAATAAACCGGATTTGAAAAATGCAATTAAGTCCAACGACATTATTATTAATTGCATTGGTCAGATTACCAATCCTATAAATGTTTGTTTAAGAATAAACACTGAAGGTATTGCCAATATCATTGATTCAGTAGCCCTTTACAAAAAAAAGTTATTCCATATTTCAACAGTAGCTGTATATGGATCCAAGCTTTATGTTGACGAGCAGGCTGAGCTTAATCCTGAAAGTCCATATTCGGCCTGTAAGGCATTTGCCGAATTTCAGGTAATTTCATTAGCCATGATTCAAAATTCATGTATCCTCCGATTACCAAATTTATATGGAGAAAATCAGCCCAAAGGATTGATCGCTTATATAAAAAAATCACTTTCGACTGACAGAATACTTCAGTTCAATAATGATGGCAGCCTTTTAAGGTATTTTCTGCATGTTCAGGATTGTGCTGAGGCAATTTTTATTGCTGTGGAAAAAGAACTGTCCGGAATTTTCAATGTAACGGCTCCGGACAAATGCACGATTAAAGAGTTAATTGAGATGATTGAGAGTTCGGAATCAATAAAATTTGATACAAACTATCTGCCGGCAGCCCCTATTGAAAATATTGAAGAAATATGCTTCGACAAATTCAGTATGATTAGTGGTTTTACACCCCAATACAACATTCATAATTATATAAAACATTCATTTCATTCCTGATGAAGAACAAACTCATTGAACAATACCTGGTAAAAACAGGAACTCCCCTGAAACAGGCAATGAAACAGCTTGATGCAACCCGAAGGAAAATTCTCTTTCTTATTGATGAAGACCAGAAACTGCACGGATCTCTTTCTGACGGAGACGTAAGGAGATGGATCCTCGCCGAAGGATCACTTGATGCTGACGCACTGAATGTTTGCAACACAGGCACTTATGCGGTATCTGAAGGATATGATATTGAACTGTTGAAAAATGAGATTTTGAAAGGGAAATACACTGCTGTACCTGTTATAGATGCCAACCGGAATATCATAGATATCTTATTCTGGGATGACATACTTGAAGATTCAAAACTCGAAAGGGAATTCAAAAAAATTGACGTTGAGGTAATCATCATGGCTGGAGGTCAGGGAACCAGGTTGGAACCATTTACTAAAATTCTGCCTAAACCACTTATCCCAATTGGAGATAAAACAATAATTGAGATTATTATTGATAAATTTACGAACTACAAAGTAAATCACTTCTATATATCAGTTAATCATAAAGCCAGAATTATAAAATCCTATTTCGAAGAACTTTCACCGGATTATTCAATTGAGTATATTGAAGAAAAAATGCCCCTCGGTACAATCGGGGCACTGTCGTTAATGAAAAATCGTTTTACTAAACCCATTCTGATTACAAACTGTGATATAATTATTGATACAAACTATGCTGATTTCGTCGATTTTCATACTAAAAACAACTATGATATCAGCCTGGTTGCATCGTTAATGAACCATAAAATACCTTATGGCATATGTGAAATTGAAGCAGGTGGTACCATGACAGATTTTAAGGAAAAACCTGAGTTTTCCTTTTTGGCTTCGACAGGAATGTACATTATTAATCCTGACCTGATAAACCTTATCCCTGATAATACATTCTATCATATTACTCACCTTATGCAACTGGTAAGAGACAATGGAGGGAAAGTAGGTGTATTCCCGATAAGTGAAGACTCATGGCTCGACACAGGTGAATGGCAGGAATACAGAAAAACGGTTGAAAAGTTCAGAAATTAACCTCTTAACATCAGCAATAGTTTGCTAATTTCTTTTTTTTAACACCAACCTATTTCCTCATAATATTACAAATAACCATAAAAGCCTGATTTCATCACGATAATGACTGATTTTACTCATTACAAAGTTGGTTTAATTGGTTTCGGTTCCATTGGGAAGCGACATTGCCGAAACCTATTAAGCCTGGGGATTAAAGATATTACCCTCTTGCGCGAAAAAGGCAAAGGGAACGAATTCGGCTTTAAAGAGTTATATCTGGAACAGGAGTTTTTCGATTGCCCTTTCGACTTTGTCATAATTTCAAATCCTACTGCACTGCACTATTCCTATCTCGAAAAGTTAATTCCTCTTCAAGTAAATTTATTGGTCGAAAAACCCGTAGCAGCAACATCATCTGAGTTGAATAGCTTAAAGTATCTGCTTATGAATTATTCCGCCACAGGTATGTGTGCATATAATCTGCGATTTCATCCCTGCGTAGTTAAAGCAAAAGAGATAATTGATAATCAAAGCCTGGGGAAAGTTTATTCAGCCCGGTTCTTTGTCGGACAGTACTTACCCGACTGGCGTCCAGGTACTGATTACCGCAGTTCATATTCCTCTGTTGTGAAACTTGGCGGCGGGGTGCTGCTGGATCTGATACATGAAATTGATCTTGCTGATCATCTCTGTGGCTCAGTAAAAGATCAATTCCATGCAATAACAGGAAAAGTTTCAGATCTGGAAATTGAAACAGAGGACCTGGCCGAAATCCACTATGTATCATCACAAAATGCATTTGTTTCAATTCATTTGGATTATCTGGTAAAAGGGTACTCACGGCATTTCGAAATTATCGGGGAAAAAGGCAGAATATTTTGCGATCTTTCAAAAAACGAAATATCTATCATCCAAGACAAGAACGAAATAACCGCATCATATAGTTTTACTGATTTCGACCGCAATGATATGTATCTTTCCCTGATCACATATTATTTAAAAAACCTGAAAGATAATACTCAGCCAAATCCAACTCTCGAAAATGGCTTATCGTCATTAAAAGTGGCGTTGTTGGCAAAACAAAAATCAATTCACAATGATTGAACAGAATAGCGATATCTTTAGTGTTAAAGATAAAATAATTGCAATAATAGGTGCAACCGGAATCCTGGGAAGCAGATATGTTGAATTTCTTGCAAACAAAGGTGCCGTTATAGTTGTAGGGGACATTGACTTTGAAAAATGCCAGAGTCTTTGTAACCTGCTAAATTTACAAGGACTCAGAACCTTCCCGGTATATGTTGATAATACGGACGAGAACAGCATAATTGACTTTTTTGAAATTATAAAATCAAAATACAGGCAACTGGATGTGCTTATTAACAATGCGCAGATTAAGCCTGAAGGATTCTATGCCCCGTTTGAAAAGTACACTAAGGATACTTTGATAAAAGTACTGGATGGCAATTTGATTGGAGTTACACTTGCCTGTAGAGAAGCATGTAAATTTTTTCTGCAGCAGAAACAAGGAGTAATCATAAATGTTGCATCCATATATGGTATTACAGGCGCCGATCAACGTTTATACGATGGGGTTGATAATATCTACTTCCCTGAAGAAAAATTTTCATCACCGGTTTCGTATGCTATTTCAAAAGCTGGTGTTGTGCAATTAACTAAATATCTGGCTTCCTATTACAGGGAAAAGAACATCCGGATTAACTGTTTAACTCCTGGAGGTGTTTATGACAATCACGACGACAGATTTAACTCACAGTACAGCTATCGGACACTTGTAGGCAGAATGGCTGATAAAGATGAATACAACGGCGCCATATTATTTTTATCAAGTGAAGCATCGAGCTATATGACTGGTTTTAATATGGTTCTCGACGGTGGGTGGAGTGCTATCTAGAATAAACAAATTATACCGAAAAATTCGATGAAAATATTAATTACTATTTGTGCCCGTGGTGGTTCAAAGGGCATACCGGGTAAAAATGTAAGGCTGTTAAACGGAAAACCACTAATTGCATACAGCATTAAGGTTGCTAAAGAATTTTGCAATAAATACGATGCCGTGCTAACTCTTAGTACCGACAGCATCGAAATCAGGAATGTAGCAGCCGGATTCGGACTGGTAACTGATTACTTAAGACCCGAAGAATTAGCTACTGATAAAGCAGGGAAAATAAGCACAATCAACGATGTGCTTTTATTTGAAGAAAAACAACGAAACCTGCGGTTTGATTATATTCTCGACCTTGATATAACCTCCCCATTCAGAAATTTAACTGATCTGGAAGACGCTTTCAGTATGATACAGGAGAGACCTGATGCCCTGAATATCTTTTCAGTAAGTCCGCCCAACCGGAATCCCTATTTCAACATGATTGAGCCCTCAGCCGATGGATTCTGTCAATTAGTGAAGAGTGGATTGATAATAAAATCCAGACAACAGGCACCGGTTGTCTACGATATGAATGCTTCGTTTTATTTTTACAGGCGAAAGTTCTTCGACGAAGGATGGGAAACAGCTATCACAAACAAATCCTTGTTCTATGTGGTTCCTCATACTTGCTTCGATCTGGATAACCCTATTGACTTTACTTTGATGGAATTAATACTTAGGGAAAATTTACTTGATTTCGAATTCTGAAAATACAGGTACTAAATCAAAAATATATCCGATTATTCAAACTGCAGCAACTGTCTACGTGAAAAAAATTGTTTTATTCAGCAGAAATGATCTTACGCATCTGTATGGTGGGATTAGTAAGCATATGAAAGATGATTCTATTGAAATCATACATCTTGCATACAATTCGCGCGACAAAGATATTTTAGTAAATGAGTACAATGCCGAAAATGTTATAAACTACCATGATGAGATAGCCTTACTGCTTAAAAATGAAAAGCCGGATCCTGAGTTAATCCAACATATCGATTACTTAATAATTGAACAAACCAATAACCGTTTCTGCCTGAATTCAGCCATCCAAAGTGACAGAACTTTTGCCGGCATGGATTATGATGAAATACTCCTGCTTATGCAGGTATATTATAAATTTTGGTTAAATCTGATACTGGATAAAAAATTCAGCCTTTTACTGCATGAGCCTGTTGCTCATTTCTCTCTCCAAATTGCTTCAGTGATTTGCAGTAAATATGGAGCAGAATATCTGACCCAGATACAGGTATTCGGTGAAAATGATTTCAATTGGATTTTTGTGGATGCAGGAAATGGGTCTGCAGTTGAAATGCCCGCACTCCTATCCGGCTCAGCTGAACTTGATACTGAATCAAAAAAGAAAGTTGATACCTACCTTGCAAATTTCCGGAAGGACTTCGCTTTATTACTGCCCGAAATTGCTTCAAAGTATAAAAGTCCATCAGAAACAGGTGCTTTCAGGTTTTTTGTAAAAATTACAAAAACTGTGCTTAAGCATTTCGTTCAGAAAAAATTCAAAAAACAAAAATACTTTCTTCAACACGAGCATATTGAAAGCTATGGAGAAAACAACAGATTAAACTTATCAGAAAAGCTGAAGAACCAATGGGATGCATATTTTCATTTTAAATATGATGAATTTGATCCTGGCAAAAAGTATCTTTTCTACCCTATGCACACTGAACCTGAAGCTGTGGTATTGTACTGGGGTGATGGATTATACAAAAATCAAATTAAACTGATTGAGAATATTGCGGCTCAATTGCCACCTGAATATTTCCTGTATGTGAAGTATCATCCGGTAATTAAAGATGAAAGAAATTTTTCGGATTTTAAACGACTCAAAGCGGTTCCAAATATTAAAGTAATAAAACCAGATACGCCCGGAAAGCAAATAGTGTATAATTCCTGTGGTGTGGTAACAATTAATGGTACTGCCGGGTTCGAAGGTGTGCTTCTTAATAAACCTGTCTTTGTATTTGGTAATAGTTTTTATGATTTGTCAGATAGAGTAATAAAAATAAAGAGCATTAGGGACTTACGCGAGAAGATATATCAAAATACCAATAAAACATTCAAAGATGATAAGACTCTACTATGTTTTGTTAAAGCATTTCTTGAAATTTCGCATACAGGATATATCGCATATTTTAGCAATTTTAGAGATTTATTGAAGATTAAACATGATACAAATATTGAGGTTGTATCAAGGGAGATGTATCGATATTTAAGTTACGACAGCCAAGATTAATCGGGATATGGGTATTTTCAACAAAAAAGAAAGTTGTCTACTTCTATTAATTACAACAAAAAAAATGTTGAAATCTCAAATAAGTACACCTTTTCAATTTATACACATATGTGACATTTCAGTTTATAAATTGTTACAAAACAGAAAATAAATCGATTGAAACATTCATTTAGTTACGATACATTACGTTTAAGACTAAAGGACAATAAAGTAGTTTTGAAATTCCTTTCTTCTACTTTTCTTTCCTTGCCGGTTTCGATTATTGTTTCGTTTATCACATTCAGAAGTATCGATCCCTATTATATGGGGGTCTGGTCAGCAATGGTTATATTTGAGACTTATGCAACTTTCCTACGTCTCGGGGTTGTAAATGGGATGAACAGGGAACTGCCCTATTATCTGGGAGTCGGAAAAACAGAAGAAGCTCATGAATTTGCCCGAAACACTCTGGCCTTCTCGTTACTTAACATATTGTTTTTGTTGCTTATAGTTCCATTCATAATTCTGAATTTTGAATTTAACTCAACCTATTTAGCTTGTATTTCAGTGGCTGTATTTAGAAGTACCACAGCATTTTATACAACCTATCTATCCGGAACATTTCGCACATCCGATCATTTCAATAAGCTAAGTAATATCCAATTTATAATCCTGATATCAAAACTTCTCCTATCTCCTTTGATCTTTTTTTGGGGATTATATGGATTCTTATTAATAGAAGTTGTTTTAACGAGCTTCAATCTTCTACTATTGCATAAATACCGTCCTATGCATATTAAACCCTCCCTGAAATGGAGTGTTATACTAACACTGATGAAAACCGGGGTCCCTTTATTTTTAACATCTTACCTTATATCGGTAATCGATACAATTCCAAGACTATTTATTTTATCTTATGGCAACGAACTATTACTAGGCCTATATTCACCTGTATTTATTATAATAAGCACACTTGCAATTCTACCAACAACCTTAGGATCATACTATTATCCAAAATTAACATATCTATTTGGGCAAAATGGCAGTGCATTGCAAGTTTGGCGAAAAATCAAAAAGTTATATCTGGCTACTCTTATTTTCACGGTACCGGCAATTTTGTTCGGCTATTTAATACTTGACGATGTTATTAAACTGTTTCCAAAATATATATCATCATTACCTTATATTAAAATCAGTTTGTTAATGGGTCCTTTAGTACTTGCTAAACTTGGTAACTTTCTGAATGTTATCCTGAAAAAAGAAGCACATATGGGTATTTATGTTATATCCTATGCCTTTTTCCAGGTTGTTTCGTTGTTTATATTGTACCAATTCTACAATGATGTTTTGTTTTGTGTAGTATGGTCACAGGTAATTTCCAGTTTGTGTTTGTTAATACTAAGTTTTCTTACTAATCAAAGGGTTGCTGAAAAATACTCTATTATTAAAATTAAGTAGTAAACACAAATTTTATCTTAGCAAAAAATATCAGTATTGTTGCAAACCAACTAAAAATGTCTTAGAATTTCAGAAAACCCACTGGCTAAACAATAAAAGACCAATACATATTTCCAGAATAAAATTAGTATAATAAAAAGCACTTTACCTATGATAAAAAACTCATTTTTTTATGTTTTAATATTCATGCTAATAGCGGATATTTCAAGGTCGTCTGTTTTGAGCTCACAATACATTGAAATCGGTCTTGGTGTATTGTTTTTTAGCATGCTTATTATATCAGGAAAAAAAATCCCCTCAAAAATATACCTTTTTATCGGCGTTGTCTTTCTTGTCAATTTGTTTGCACTTGTATTTTTGGGTAATGAGTTTAATTTAATCAGACTTGCAAAACTTTCATTTATTCTTATCGTTTTACCTTATGCTGCAATTGTAAGTATTGGATACTCATTTTGGTATCGTTTTGAGAAGGTTGTATTTCTCTTGACTCTGCTTTCGCTGCCTATTTTTGTGTTCAATGCCTTGTATTCAGATTTTTTCAATAGTCTGATTATATATTTTCGCCATACTACAGCCCAGGTTTTTTATGAATTCAGTCCGAATTCAAATTACTGGTCGGCAATAATTTATGTAAATTCTCTTAATGAAGGACTATTGTTCCGCAATTATGGCTTTATGTGGGAACCTGGTGCCTTTGCCATGATAATAATATGGGCACTGGTTTTTAATGGTCTTTCAAATGGGATAAAATTTGATCTTCGTTTTATTATTTACAGTATTGCTCTTTTTACCACATTTTCAACTGCGGGATACTTTGCGTATTTTTTTATACTGTCCGCTAAGTATGTAAGAACAGTCAGTATTAAAAACATTTTTTTGTTTACAATAACTATTATAATTTTTGTTTATTTCATATATCAACTCGATTTTATGGCTGGTAAAGTCACTATTTATCAGGAAAATTTCAGTGCAAACTTACAAGGCGAAGACATTAATTCTAACGCATTAAAGGTCAATAGATTTCAAATTTTTATTTATGATATCAAGGACACATTAAAATACCCATTCGGTCATGGATTTAATTATGACACTGAAATAATTGGTGTTAATGGTTTATCCACTTTATTGAAAATGTGGGGCATTCCGATTTTTATATATCTAATGGTATTACTGCGCCGATACTTCAATCTTTACAATGCGGCTCAAAATAATACAAGAGTAATTTTACTCTTTTTTGTGAGTATATCAATTATGTTCTTTTCTAACCCAGTTGATAGAAGTATATTTTTTTACCTGCTGATATTTACCCCTTTTACTTTTTATACTCATAATACTAAAAATCAGAATAAAACAATACGAAAAACAAGATGAGAATCGCGGTTATTTCTATTTATTCTTTTCCAGTTGGATTTGCCACAACCAACAGAATTTTAGCTTATTCCAAGGGAATGGTGGGGAATGGCGCCGAAGTGGCTATTTTCAATCCTTTCCCAACGGATGCATTCAATTCAACCCAGTATGGAAATGAAGGTGTTTTTGAAGGGGTTTCGTATAATTTTACTTCAGGCAGGCATTTATGTAGGTACCGGTTATTCAGAGGAATTGCCAGATTGTCTGGGTTAAGAAGAATCACAGGATATTTCACTTCTTGCTACAAAATATACAAAGAGCACAAAAAAAAGAGATTTAATTGTTTGATTATAAGTACCGATGAGATAAGATCACTATGGGTATACTCGAATTTTGCCCGAATTTTAAATATTCCTTCTGTATTTATTTTTGACGAATTCCCAACGCCAATCAGGCATAAATTAAAAAACAGAATCCCTGATTGGAAAGAATATCTTTATAAAAGAGTTCTAAAAAAAATTAACGGATATATTTCAATTTCAGATGAATTGAAAACTTTTTACTGCCATCTAGCTGATAAACCATCCTATATATTATCGGTTATTGTGGATATTTCGCGATTTGATGCATCAAAAATCAATACCCAAATGCCTGATGAAGGTAAGTACCTTTGTTATATGGGAAATATGGAGTTAAGCAAGGATGATGTTGACAACATTATCAGATCTTTTGCATTAATATCACACAAATATGGCGATCTCAAATTTTATTTGTATGGTGTTCCAACTCCAAACACAGTGAAATATCTGGAGGACCTTATAATTTCGCTCAAATTAGAACAAAAAGTTTTCCTAAAGGGAAAAGCAATAAGTACAGCAGTACCTCAAATACTTTACAATTCATATATTCTTGTTTCATCACAACCTGACACAAAACGAGCTAGTGGAGGATTTCCAACCAAACTTGGCGAATATCTTGCAACTGGCATTCCTGCATTGCTGACTGATGTTGGTGAGAATGCAAAATATGTTAAAGATAATGAACATGCCTTTTTCTCCAAGCCAGGTGATCCAGAAGCCTATGCCGAAAAACTATCATATATAATTGATAACTATGACCATGCCTTGCGTATTGCAGAGAACGGACAACATCTCTTATTTGATAATTTTTCCCATATTGCGAAGGGAAAAGAGATGCTGAATTATATTTCAACTTTGCAAAAATCAGGTTGTTAAAATTTATCATATTTATCAATTTAAAATTTAATGCGTGTATTATTAATAACCACAGGTTCCTATCCCTACGGAGGAGCGGTTACTAACAGGCATCTGTCGTACCTGAAAGGCATGGCCGAATTAGGCACAGATATAAAACTGATTGTTTTACAGCCCGATAATAAGCAATCTGAATTAAGTATCCATTCAGAAGGGGAATTTAACGGCATAAAATACAAATATGCTACCTGGTATTTACAACCTCCCCGTTCAATTGTTTCGAAAGTCAGCAACAAAATCAAATCGCATCTTGAAGCCTGCCGGATTATCAAAAATGATATTCAGCATATAAACAGGGATGAGATTAAACTCATTGTATCTGTTCCATCCGTTATTGATATTTTACCGTATTTGTTTATACGATGGAAATATAAAATCCCTGTCTTCCACGAAAGAGCGGAATATCCGTTTCTGGGAGTTAATGGAATGGTTCAAAAATTACTATTGTCATTTTATCTGCACTACATAATACCCGGATTTGATGGAATATTTGTTATTTCGAAAACGCTGGTAAGTTATTTCGGGAAATATGTAAACGAATCCGATAAAATCCTTCACCTTCCCATGACAGTGGAGCATGAAAGGTTTGATACCGGCAAAAAAGAAAGCAATAAATACGGGAAATATATTGCCTACTGCGGATCAATGTACACTGATAAGGATGGTGTACCTGATTTGATTGAGGCGTTTAATCTTTTTTGCCAGCATAATTCAGATACCAACTTATTGCTGATCGGCGACAACCGCGACAAAATAAAGTTTAAGCAGATTGAAAACTGCATCAATTCCTCGCCATTCAGCAAAAGGATATACTGTACCGGTTGGGTTGACAGGGATCAGATGCCCGGATATCTGGATAATGCGGCTGTACTTGCCCTGGCAAGACCTGATAATATACAGGCAAAGGGTGGCTTCCCGACAAAACTCGGGGAGTATCTGTCCACCAGAAACCCGGTTGTAATAACCGATGTAGGAGAGCATACTGAATATTTATCCGACGGTGTTTCCGCTTACATTTCCAAACCCGGTAATACTGCAGAATTTGCCGAAAAACTCAGGCTTGCCGTCAGTAATCCCGATCAGGCCCGAAAGATAGGCGAAGAAGGGAAAAAGGTGGCCCTTGAACAGTTTAATTATAAGCTTCAGGCCCGGAAGCTATACAGGTTTTTAAATACAATACACTATGCTTAAAATTTCCTTTTTAGGCGATATATCCTTGAATGATAATTATATCGGGCTTTATAAAAAGGGCGTCAGACCGTTTACTGAAGTATCACCTTTTCTGAATTCGGCTGACTATGTAGCCGGAAACTTCGAGTGTATGGCTGCGGGTGATTCGGGTGAAAACATGCTGAAACAACCAAGGTTGACTACTACTGTTGAGACACTCAATTATGTAAACCAGATACCTCTTAATATTGCTTTTCTGGCTCAGAATCATGCATACGACCACCTTGAGGATGGATTTAAAAAGACAACTGATTTCCTTAACAGCAATAAAATAATGTATTGCGGGGCGGGGTTTTCGCCTTCCTCGGCCGGCAAACCATTGATACTGACAAAAAATGAGGTTACAGTTGCAATACTAAATTATGTAAGCAGCGATACCAACCCGAATATACCCGACAATGCCGGCATCAGCGTTAATATGTTTGAATTCGAAAAATGCCGTGAGGATATTATTCAACTCCGCCAGCAGGTAAATCATATTGTACTCTCCCTGCATTGGGGTGGCCGTGTCGAAGGCGGACATTACCCTGATTGGGATCAGCCAAAACTGGCACGCAAACTTATTGATGCAGGGGCCGATTTGATTATAGGTCATCATTCGCATACGTTTCAACCCTTCGAAATATATAAGGGAAAATACATTTTTTATAGTCTCGGCAATTTTTGCTTCTCTGATTACTGGTTTAATGGGGAGCTGAATGTAATGCCAAAGCGAAGGATGATAAGTACCGTTGTTGAAATTTCGTTTCATACGAATAAGTACACAGTTCAAACACGACATTTCCTTAACAATGGCATTAAACTAATCCCTTACGATGCCTACCATAAAAAAGTAAAACTTCGTAAACATGTATTTAAGTTATTGAAAAGCAATAAGAGTGCATGGTTTATTTACTACTTTCACAAGCAGGCAGTATTGCCATTGTTACTTTTTTTTGGCAGAACCGATCTTTCTTTTAGCGTAAAAATGCAGCGTCTGATAAAATATATTGGTAAAAAGCTAAAACCGCGCCCTGGAGTATGAATGTAAATGAAGAAGAATACAACCAGGAAAACCCTTTTGGGCTGGAGACAGAAAGTGATTTCCATACCACCCGCCGGAATGTCACCATTTCGCTTATTGAGCAATATACCCCTGGAAAGGTTGCCCCAAAAATTCTGGATGTGGGATGTGGCAAAGGGAATATCACTAAAATCATAAAGCATAAATTTCCTGAAGCTATAATAGATGGTATTGATATTTCGGGAAAAGCTATAGAAATGGCCAAAAGAGAGGATGCCGGGGTCAATTTTACAAAGGCTGATGCTATGACTTTTGGCGGATTTGGTTATAAATATGATGTTGTTGTTCTGAATAATATATACGAACATATTGAAAATCCGGCAGGCATGTTAATAAACTTAAAATCTGTTTTAGCTGCGGATGGTGTATTTATTATATCCACACCGAACCGGTACCATATAAAAAATATGCTGCGAAAATTATTTGGTCTGAATATAGTAATTCCCGATTACCATATTACCGAGTATTCCATTGGCCAGCTTTTCGACCATCATAAATATGCAGGATTAGATGTAAAAGCTGTAATTTTACCAGTTTTCAGGAAAGAAAGAAACCGAATGTTGGATATCCTGGTCCTAAATATAATGCAACCTCTGTTAGATGCTGTTTTAAAACTAATAAAATCCAAAACTCGTTTAGGAAGCCTATTATTCATAGTTTCCAGAAAATAACACCAAACGCAGATGAACAATGTTAAAATAACTGATTTACTTACGGGGAAACAAGTTTGGAAATATTACAAATTCTACACAGAAACCCAATGGTATTCAGAGGAGGAAATGAAAAACCTACAGGTCACAAAATTGAAAAAACTTTTGCAACACTGTTATAAAAATGTCCCTTATTACCGTACAATTATTGATACTCAGAAAATAGACATTCAGAATTTTAATTCAATTGAAATTTTACTTGAATTCCCAATATTAACAAAAGAGATTATCCAATCAAATTATAAAAGTTTTCTCCCAATTAACAACGATAAAATAAAGGGTGTAAAAATCAGCCAAACAGGTGGGACTACCGGCAATATTCTGATGAAAAGAAATGATTCAGCTACACGTAGTTCAGTATGGGGATCGTACAAAAGATATGAAGACTGGATGGGTGTAAATAAAAAAGACACAACACTGATTCTAATGGGCGGTCATGTCAAAAAGAGTAGTTTAAAAGAAAAAATAAAGCATAAAACAATAGATTTTTTCGAAAATTCTACTTCTGTTGATATCTATAATACATCAGATACAACCATTGAAAAAGTAATTAATCTACTTCAGCAAAATAATTTCACACAAATCCGATCGTATCCGCAGTTTCTTTATTCGGTTGCTCAGAAGCTTGATAGCAGGGGGTTACATTTTAAAATTAAATCAATTTCGACAACTGCTGAACCCATAATGCCTGAGCATAGAGTGCTTTTTAAGAGAGTTTTTGATGCTGATGTATTTGATCAGTTTGGCTGCGGAGAAATTGGAGGTATAGCTTACGAATGCAGCAGCCACGAAGGCATGCATGTTGCCGAAGAAAGAGTAATTCTTGAAACAAATCAGTTAAACGAATTAATTATAACTGATTTAGACAATTACACAATGCCATTTATAAGGTATTGGAATGCCGATGAAGCGATATTAAGTAACAAAAAATGCAGTTGTGGCAGGCAAAGTAAACTTGTGAAGCAAATTATGGGTCGTACTTGCGATTACATTATTGGTTTAAATGGCGAGTTTTTACATTGGGCCTATTTTTGGCATTTAATTTTTGATAGCAATATTGCAAAAAACAGAAACTTGAGAAAGTTCCAAATTGTTCAAGACACCAAAACCAAATTATTAATCAGGCTAATTGCTGACAAATTAGCAAAAGAAGAAATGGAATTTATCACATCTGATATAAAGAATCGCTTAGGGGACATTTTAATTGAGTTTTCCTATGAATCAATTATTGAAAACACTAAGTCCGGGAAATATAGACCGGTAATTAATAAATTTATGTAATTATTACAATTACATAACAATCAATACATTAAATTGAAAGTACTTTTCGTTTCAAGTGGAAATACCACCTCAGGAATAAGTCCGATTACAAAAAACCAAGGAGATTCTCTAATAAGCAGGGGAATAGAAATTGAGTTTTTTGCGATTAATGGAAAGGGCTTATGGTCGTATATTCGTCATATTTTTATTTTAAGAAATTTTCTTAAAATAAATAATTTTGACATTATTCATTCGCATTATTCTTTTTCATCGTTTATAGCCTCCCTTGCAGGTGCCAGGCCCCAGGTCGTTTCACTTATGGGCAGTGACTTATTATCAAACAGATTTGAAAGAATGTTGATATTAATATTTCAAAAGCTATTTTGGGATCAAACGATAGTAAAAACTGAAGATATGTATCAATTAATAACTTCCCCAAAAACTGAAATAATTCCAAATGGTGTCGATCTCACTAAGTTCAATTACATTGACAAAAAAACCTGCCAGGATAAATTAGGCTGGAATAAGGATAAGCGTCACTTATTGTTTGCTGCTGATCCGGAACGTCCTGAGAAAAATTACCCGCTATTCAAAATGTCAATTGATCTTTTACCAATTGATTACAATATTGAAGTACATGCCTTAACAAATATTCCGAATAATGATATCCCAGTACATATGAATGCATCTGATGTTATCATTCTTACCAGTTTACATGAAGGATCTCCAAATGTAATTAAAGAAGCGATGGCGTGCAATCTCCCAATTGTTGTGACTAATGTTGGTGATGTGCAGTGGGTAATAGGTAAAACTGAAGGTTGTTATATTTCTTCCTTTGAGCCATCTGACTTTTCTGAAAAAATTTCACTGGCACTGAAGTTTTCCGAAAATAAAAAATCAACTCTTGGCCGGGATAGAATAATTGAGATCGGACTTGATGCTGAAACCATAGCTTTAAAATTAGTTAGTTTATATAATAAATTGGTAAATCATAAGGATTAATACCTTAAGACACTTTTTCTAACACTTGTAGTACTCTATTTACTTTATTCTCTATTTGTAAATTTTTCAATTGAACACTAAAATATGTGCGGAATTTGTGGTATTATAAATTTAGATCCACAACCTGTTAATGAGACCCTCATTAGCAGAATGATGCAAATGATGAAACATAGGGGGCCGGATGACGAAGGAATTTTTACAGAAGGAAATGTTGGGCTCGGCTTTGTGCGATTGAGTATCATTGATTTATCACCTGCCGGGCACCAACCTAAATTTTCAAGCGATCAACGGTATGTAATTGTATTTAATGGTGAGATATACAATTATTTAGAATTGCGGGATGAACTCCAAAAAGAAGGAAAGATATTTACTACTGAGACGGATACTGAGGTATTGCTAAATGCATATATACATTGGGGCGAAGAGTGCCTTAACCATTTAAATGGAATGTGGGCATTTGTTATTTACGACAGGGTTGAGAAAACCACCTTTGCCGCCAGAGATAGATTTGGAATAAAACCATTTTACTATGTCAGATCAAGTGAATTTTTTGGTTTTTGCTCTGAAATTCCACCTCTTCTGTCTTTAATAAAGAAATCAACTCCTGATTATCAAACAATTTTTGATTATCTGGCTTTCAACAGAACCGACCAAACGGAGAATACATTTTTTACAGAAGTGCTTAAGCTGCAGCACGGACATAAAATGAAAATTGTTGACAACAAAATTTCCATTTCAAAATGGTATAATTTAAAAGAACATGTTGAAAAAACACCAGGTTTTAAAAGTCCTGATGAATACAGAGATTTGTTAACTTCGGCAATAGGGCTTCACTTAAGAAGTGATGTTCCTGTAGGTGTTTGCTTAAGCGGGGGCTTAGATTCATCCAGCATAGTTTCTGTTTTATTAAAACATTTTGACAAGAAGGATTTGAGCACTTTTTCCGCTATATACCCAAAAGGCCAGGTTGGTGATGAAACAGAATATATAAATGAATTCAAAACTTCCACATCGCATAAGTTTTTCATCACTCCAGACGCAACATCACTTCGAAATGATTTAGCTCAATTTGTTACAGCCCATGGTGAGCCAGTGCCGACAAGCGGAACATACGCTCAATTTAAAGTAATGGAATTAGCTAAAGGTAAAATTGTAGTAACACTTGACGGACAAGGCGCAGATGAAACATTAGGGGGGTATCCATATTTTTTTGGATTTTACTTTAAAGATTTGCTTCTACATGGCAAGTTTGGCAAACTTTTGAGTGAGACATTCTACTATTTGTTAAAACACCGAAGTTTTGTGGGCGTTAAAAGCTTTATATTCTTCCTCCTGCCGACTAAACTCCGAACTAATGTTAAGGTTAAGGGAAAAGGCTACTTGAATGATGATTTTGTAAAAAACTTTAAAAAAAACAATGCTATAGCAGGCAATCTTTATGGGTCAAAAAGCCTGACAGATGCGTTATTAGCCCATTTTGAATACAAATTGGAACATTTACTGAAATGGGATGATAGGAATTCGATGTGGTTTTCTCTGGAATCACGTGTTCCATTTTTAGATTACCGCTTAGTGGAAAAAACATTAGCCACTTCGAGTGATTTCAAAATAAAAAAAGGAATGACAAAATATATTTTACGAGAAGCACTTACCGGTATTTTACCTGAAAAAATCAGGTTACGTGTCAATAAAATAGGATTCGAAACCCCACAGGATGAATGGTTCAGAACTGATCCATGGCCTGGTATTATAGAAGAATTATTGTTGAGTGACTCTTTTAAAAGCAGGAACCTGATTAAGCCGGAAGTAGCAATTGCCAATTATAAAATGCATCTGGCCCGTAAAACAAATTGCGGTTCCGAAATCTGGAAATGGATGCATCTGGAACTTTGGTTTCGGGAATTTATCGATTACAATCCAAAAAAACAGTGGCAATAAAATGATGGACGAAAGAACTGTTATTATTAATTACGGGATGGGAAACCTTAATTCCGTTAAAAGAAAACTTTTTCGATTAGGAGTCGATGCATGTATTTCCTCGGATCCTGAAGTAATTGCTAATGCAGATAAGTTAATATTACCTGGTGTTGGGCATTTCGAAAAAGCAGTTCTGAACCTGAAACAACTTGGTTTGTGGGATACATTAAATGAATCCGTGTTACTTAAAAAAAAACCGATTCTCGGAATATGCCTGGGAATGCAACTAATGGCCAAACGAAGCGAAGAAGGGAATTCTGAAGGACTAGGCTGGTTTGATGCAGAGGTAGTGAAATTCAAAGTACAGGACACTTTGAAATACAAAGTACCACATACTGGATGGAACCAAATCAGTAAAGTAAAGAACAGCTTCCTGATGCAGAATATACCAGATTTATCTGAATTTTATTTTGTTCACTCCTATCATTTTAAATGCAACAATCCTGACGACATACTCAATGAAACAGAATACGAATATAATTTTACCTCAGCCGTTGAAAAAGAAAATATTTTCGGAGTTCAGTATCATCCGGAGAAAAGTCATGATATTGGAGAGATGGTTTTAAAGAATTTTATAAGTCTAAAATAGAATGTTCCGACCCAGAATAATCCCCGTCTTGTTATTAAAGAACCAGGGCCTTGTTAAGTCTGTTTCTTTCAAAAATCATCGGTATATAGGAGATCCTATCAATGCAGTCAAGATTTTTAATGATCTTAAAGCAGATGAACTTGTTTTTCTTGATATTCTGGCAAGTAAAGAGAGAAGAACCATATCTCTCGATTTTGTCAAAAATGTAGGAGAAGAGGCTAATATGCCTTTTGCAGTAGGTGGGGGAATTACAACACTTGACCATATTCAGAAAATAATTGCAGCAGGTGCCGAAAAAGTAGTGATCAATACTAAAGCTGTTCTCGAACCTGATTTCATCCGTAAAGCTTCCGAGGCATTTGGCTCCTCAACAATTGTTGTTTGTATTGATGTAAAAAAGAAATTTCTGGGCAAGGAACAAACATGGATTTTGAATGGAACAAAGCCTACGGGAATGGATCCAATTGAATTTGCAAAGCGAATAGAAGAATTAGGTGCAGGTGAAATAATTATTCAATCCATTGATCGCGATGGAACCATGCAGGGGTATGATCTGGCACTTATTCGGAAAATCTCCGAAACCGTTAAAATACCTGTAGTTGCATTAGGTGGTGCTGGTAATATTCAACATATGAAGCTGGCATATTCAGAAGCATTTGCCAATGGTTTAGCTGCTGGTAGTATGTTTGTATATCATGGTGCCAGAAATGGAATATTGATTAATTATCCGGAAGAAAAAGAAATAAAAGGGATAGTCCTATGAAAATCATCTTTGCTTTAAATCATCCGGCGCAGTATCATCTACTAAAAAACCCTTATAAAGCACTTCGTGAAAAGGGCCACGAAATAATTTTTGTTATTAAGGATAAGGATATTCTCGAAAAGCTAATGATTTCGGAGGGTGCCAAATATGAACTTGTAACAAAAAAAAGAGTAGGCAGGGGCAAATTTTCGATCCTTGCCAAAGGATTGGTAGATTTGGTAATTCAGGATATTAATTTGTATAGAATTACTAAAAAGTTCGCACCTGATTTAATGGTAGGCACCGATTATTGCATTACACATGTAGGTAAATTATTGCGAATTCCATCCATTGTACTGAATGAGGATGATTTTGAAATTAACAAATTTTTCTGTAGGCTTGCATATCCATTCTGTAGTAGCATTATTTCACCCACAGTTTGCAATGTCGGAAGATATCAGGAAAAGAAGATTAATTACGACGGATATCAGAAACTCGCCTACCTACACCCCGATGTTTTTACGCCTGATCTGAGAATTGTTTCAAAATATACTACTCCCGGTGAAAAGTACTTTTTAATCAGGCTGGTTAGCTTTTCGGCCGGTCACGATATTGAAATGAATCATGGTGGATTACAAAAACTTTATATCAAAAAACTTATTGATGTATTACTCCCGTATGGTAAGGTATATATCACTAGTGAGTCAGAAATCCCATCTGATCTAGAGCAATATAAACTGAAGATTGATTTCAAGGACATTCATCACTTGCTGGCATATGCTTCACTTTTTATTGCCGATAGTCAAAGTATGATAGTTGAATCTGCTATGCTAGGCACGCCAAATATCCGGTTCAATAGTTTTGTCGGAAAGATATCAGTTCTTGAAGAATTAGAAAACAAGTATGGTCTCACAATTGGAATTAACAATGGTAACCCGGAAAAGCTTATAACCAAAGTTTCGGAAATGTTGCAGACAGAAAATCTAAAACATAGTTTCATACAAAAGAGAGATAGAATGCTTAAGGAAAAGATCAATGTCAACTCTTTCCTGATATGGTTTATTGATACATACCCGGCAAGCAAAGAAATTATTAGAAAAGATCCAGAATATCAACTCAATTATAGATAAATCATGGAAATCACACCATTCCAATACAAGGCAAATAAAGTCTGTACCCGTTGTATTATGGATGATACAGTTCAGGGAATTACATTCGACGATAAAGGAGAATGTACCTTTTGTAAAATTCATGATGAACTGGAAGCTAAGTTTCCGCCTAACGATCAATCTGCAGAAGAGCTAAGAAAACTTGTTGCAAAAATCAAAAAAGACGGTAAAGGCAAAAGGTACGACTGTGTTGTTGGTGTAAGCGGAGGTCGTGACAGTACTTATACACTCTACAGTGCAGTTAAAATGGGTCTGCGTCCGTTGGCAGTACATTTTGATAACGGTTGGAATTCGGATCTGGCAGTACAAAACATAAAGAATGTGTGTAAAAAGTTAAATATCGAACTGTACACACATGTTGCAGACTGGGAAGAGTTTAAGGATATGCAAAGGGCATTCCTGAAAGCATCGGTTCCTGATGCTGAAGTACCTACCGACTGGGTTATATTTTCAGTATTATTTAAAGTAGCCAGCGACGAAGGTGTAAAATACATTATACATGGGCATTCATTTCGTACCGAAGGAACCACCCCCCTTACATGGACCTATATGGATGGGAAATATGTGAATTATATACAAAATCGGTTCGGCACAAGAAGAATAAAGTCCTTCCCGGTGATGAGTATGGTAAATTATCTATACTATACATTTGTAAAGAAAATCACACAGGTTCGTCTGCTTTACTATTTACCCTACGACGAAAATCAGATTCTCGAAATGCTCACAAAAGAAGTTGGATGGCAAAGTTATGGGGGTAAGCATCATGAATCAAAATATACAGGTTTCTTTCAGTCCTTTATACTCACGCGAAAGTTTAATATTGATAAACGAAAGCTACACTACTCTGCATTAATCAGAGCAGGTCAGATGGAAAGAAACTTTTCACTCGAGGCGGTTCATTATGATCCCTATATTGGTGGGATGGAAACCCTGGAATATTGCCTTAAAAAGCTGGATTTCACTCAGGACGAATTCGAAATACTGATGAATGAGAAGCCAAGATCGTTTCTTGATTACAAATCATACTATTCATTGGTTCGATCGATGGAAAAACCAATTAAATGGGGCACAAAAATCGGAGTAGTTCCTGATACTGTATACAGAAAATTCTTCAAATTCAACATTTAAGCAGATAGTAGTATTTCAACAACCTGGTTTAAAAATTTCTATTTATCAGCCAACAGAATTTATTTAATGAGAGACTTCACTTTAAAGCTGTATGAAAACCTTCTGACTACATTGAAACTGAAAGGTTTCATTGTACAACCGATAGACAACTATCAGAATGAGCAACAGAATACAATTATCCTGCGTCACGACATTGATGCGAAGCCTTATAAAGCGTTATCAATGGCTCTGATTGAACATAAATGCGATATCAGCTCATCCTTCTTTTTTAAAATACAACCAGATATACTCATACCTGAGATTGTTCAGCAGATAGCAACTCTCGACCATAAAATCGGGTATCACTATGAAGACCTGGTGCGCAACCACGGTAATTATTCAAAGGCGATTTCAGATTTTGAACGGAACCTGGATTTGATGCGTAAAGTAGTGCCTGTTACTAGTATATGCGCTGATGGCAATCCACTTAGCAAATACAATAATTTATGGCTCTGGGAAAAATATGATTACAGAAAATTTGGGATTGAATGTGAAATCTATCTTGATGTAGATTATAACAAAATAGCATATTATACAGATACTTCGAGATGCTGGGATGGCAATAAATACAATGTATGGGATCATGTTAATAGCGAGCGCGCCTGGCCACAGTATCATTCGACCTTCGATATAATGCATGCCATTAATAAAGGCAGCTTCCCTGTAGTATCCGAAATAAATATTCATCCCCAGCGGTGGAGCGATTCATATAGTGAATGGCTGATAGAATTGTGTACACAGAACATAAAAAATATAGCAAAATATATAATGGTTAAGAGACGGGAGAATAATAGAACCCACGCCTGAAAATTTTAGAATTCTTTGAAGTAATAAGCGGTAATTTCAGAAACTTTTTTCACTGCGGTGTAAAGGGGTTGGGGTTGGAGGTTAGGTGTTGGGGGTTGGGGGTTAGGTTTTAGGGGGTTGGTTAGTAGTTGGTTATTTTGTGCATTTAACTTCAGTGCTGAGTGCACAGAGTGAAAGGGGTTAGGGGTTAGGTTTTGGGTTTTAGGGGCGGGTAATAGTGTGTAGTGCGTAGTACATTGTGCTCAGTGGCTGGAGGGTAAAAGCTGTTTTAGTGCTTTAAACTCTGGGCACTCTAAGTACTTTAGGCACTTAGAACTTTAAGTACTCTGAATTGATAACAGGATGATGAGTTACTTTAACCACATTTACTGATAAAGATCCAATTCATTTCATTAATAATCTATCAGTCAATAAAGCAATAATGACAAAATACAAGATACGCCGTAGAGTATTGCTGTTTTATACTGCAGATATAGCACTGGTAACTGCTTCCTTCCTCTTATTTATATGGATAAAGCCTGCATCACTCAGGTTCTATCTCCCCTATTATTTCGAACCTTTCCTGGTATTCCTGGGTATCTGGCTGGCGGCATCCATTCCAAGCAATAAATACGCCATTAAAGGGAAGGAAACACTGAATGATTTTATTGTACCGGTATTTTTCAGCGGACTTATTACTTTATGTGTGATAACTATTATGATTGCCGGTTTTCAGTGGTTCCAGTATTCGCGTATGATTGTGTTCGGCACCATATTGTTATCGGGATTTCTTGAGACCATATTGTTTTCACTGTTTTACTATTACCGGAAACTGAACCGTTTTTCTGATAACAACGAAACTGTTCATACCTATCTGAAAAACCTTGAATTACATGCAATTGCAAATGAAAATAGCCAGGTTGTTATAAATGAACCTGTTGAACATGTAAACTCATTGGTGCTTGAAAACTTCAAGAGCCAGATACTGGAGGAAACCAATGAGGATGTATATAATTTTTTATGCGGGCATATTAACAGCGTGAAGGATAAAACCATTCTGCTGTCGACCACCACCCAATTCAATATACTTTCGTTGCCTCAGGATACAGCCACCACCCTGGTTAACCTTAAACCTATCAACGATATAAAGCGGATCAATAAATTTTTTGAAGCCGTAAATACAAGGCTGCCTGAAGGAGGTTTATTTATCGATTGCGTAATAACGAATGAGATAAAGAAAAAGCATATTCTGCATATTTATCCTGCAGGGCTTAACTATGTCGTTTACTTTGTTTATTTTATCTACAAACGCGTTTTTCCGAAAGTTCCGGGTATTAAGAAAATCTATTTTTTCCTTACCAACGGATACGACAGGGCTATTTCGAAAGCCGAAGCCTTTGGCCGTTTGTATTCCTGTGGTTTCGAAGTTCTGGCTGATGAGTCCATAGGCAATTATCTGTATTTTGTCGCACGTAAAGCAACTGATCCTTCGTACGATATGAACCCTACTTATGGTCCGTTGATCAGTCTGAAGCGTATTGGCAGGAACGGGCGCATCATACATGTATATAAATTCCGCACCATGCATCCCTATTCGGAATATATACAGGAATATGTTTTTCGTAAGAACGACCTGCAGGATGGGGGTAAATTCAAGGATGACTTCAGGATATCGACCACCGGACGCATTATGCGCAAACTATGGATCGACGAACTGCCTATGCTTTTCAACCTGCTGATAGGCGATCTTAAACTGGTGGGAGTACGACCCTTGAGCAATCATTATTTCAGCCTCTATACCCCTGAGTTGCAGGCACGAAGAAAAAGATTCCGCCCCGGGCTTATTCCTCCTTTTTATGCCGATATGCCAGTGACGCTGGATGAAATAATGGCCTCCGAAATGCGCTACCTCGACTTGTACGAAAAAAGCCCGCTACTTACCGATATAAGGTATTTCGGCAAAGCATTCTATAATATTGTAATAAAGCGCAGGCGTAGCGGATAGTGTAAAAAGTACAGCAAACTGTATTGAGTGATAAGTACATTTCCAGTTTCCCATTTCCACTTTCCAGTTTCCAGATTCCTCTTTCCAGTTTCCAGTTTCCCCTTTCCAAACTCCAATCTTTACCATACATGAAATTCCGGATCATCTTTCTTGTGTTTATAAATCTGTTCTGTCACCTGGGTGGAATTACTCAAACCGCCTATCAGCATATCAGTGACAAAGGTATCTATGCGTTTATTGACGAATTAGCTACAGGGCATATCATTGAGGCAAACACAGCCATTAAACCTTACAGCCGGGTTCAGATTGCAGATTGGTTATCGCAGGCGTATAGTCAAAAAGACAAATTGAGCCGTTCGCAGCTTGCACGTTTAACCCTTTATAATCAGGAATATGCTCTGGAAGCCGGAGAATTAAAGACCGGTAAAATCAGGCTGTACAGAAACGACAGTACTGTATCTATTCACCTTCTTCCTCCCGAAATCACCTACCGGGATTCCTTTTTCAGGGCTGTTGTCCGACCCGTTTACGGGATCCGCTATATCAGCAATTCGAATAACAGTTTCTACCACAGCTATGGAGGGTTGGAAGGAATTGCATATTTTGGTAAAAACTGGTGCGGGTATGCAAGTTTGCGCGATAATCAGCAGAGTGCAGGTCCTATTGCTCTACCCTCCTATCTTACACAGGAGGCCGGCGGCAACTACAAGAACGGTAACGAATACAGCGAAATGCGCGGAGGTATTACGTATAGCTGGAACTGGGGAACTTTTGCATTTATAAAGGATCATCTTCAATGGGGCGATAATTATAACGGAAGTAATATTTTGTCGGGGCATTCACCCTCATTCCCAATGGTAAAGCTGCACTTAAACCCGATAAAATGGCTGGAATTCGAATATTTTCATGGCTGGCTGGTATCGCAGGTAATTGATAGTTCGCGTTCCTATATAACATCGAACGGAGATTTCAGGGCAGCTTTCAGGCAAAAGTACATTGCATCCAATATGTACACGTTTAAACCATTTAAACGACTCAATATTTCAGTAGGAAATTCCATTATTTACAGCGATGTGCCTGTACAACCTGCATACTTTATTCCTTTCTTTCTGTTTAAATCAGTGGATCACACCCTGAACCACGGTATACAGAATCAGAATTCAATGATTTTCCTGAATATAAGTTCCAGGCAGATAAAGCACCTGCATCTCTATTTTTCAGCTTTTATTGATGAATTCGCATTGGAACGAATTGGCGATAAAACAAGAAATAACTTCACAAGTTTTAAAGGGGGTGTTGCCTTAAGTGGCTGGCCACTCCGGGATCTGTCAGTTATATCAGAATATACACGGACTAAACCACCTACTTTTGAACATTATATTGAATCGACAACCTTTGCAAGTAATTATTTTAATCTGGGGCATTATCTCAGAAGCAATTCGCAGGAAATATATGCATCACTCAGGTACAATCCTGCACGATCAATTCAGTTGAAATTAGATTATACCTATTCCATGCATGGTAATGATTATCCGTATGATTATAATTCGCCGGTACCTCCAGATGAACTTCCGGTATTAAAAGATAAAACCTGGACGAATGAGACCATTGCTATGCGGGCCGAAATGATTCCGTTTACCAATTTTACTGTATTTGCCGAGTTTGCACATGGTAATCTGAGAGGATATGATACCGATGGAAAAACCCAGGCTTATTATCTGAATAGATTTTCCCCTGAATACCTGCATGGAATAACAAATACTTTTACCGGGGGTTTCACTTTAGGATTTTAAAAGTATTCACGGAAAGTGTTCAATTCATTACAATGCCAGATGGTAATTAAAACTCAGATCCAAAAGCTTGAAACAGAACAGGAGTCTGAGATTAACGGATTTCTGTACACTCATCCAAACAACACCATATTTCAGTCGCCGGCTTTTTATACGCTATACCTTTCCACCAAAAACTACACGCCTTACTACTTTTTGTTGTACGATTCCGGAGTGCTTGCTGGCTTGATGCTGGCAGTGGTTATTACTGAAGGAAACGGAATTATTTCGCGCCACATCAGTCGGTGTGTAATCCAGGGTGGCCCAATAGTACTCAACGATAATATTGCATTTATTGATGCGCTTCTTCGGACCCTCAATACAACTTTAGGTAAGCGTACCCTGATAACGCAATTCCGCAACTACCGTAAATGGGAGCAAAACGCCGTTGAAATTTTTAGTGCCAACGGGTTTGTATTTCACGATCATCTGAATCTGATACTTACCCAGCATAGCAGGGAAGCCACACTGTCGGGATTAAGTGCATCGCGCAGGCGGCAGTTGAAGAAAGGACTGGAATCGGGGGCAATACTCAGGCAGGCAGCAAGCATGCACGAAGTAAGGGCGTTTTACGGATTGCTCAATGATCTTTACCACCGGCGTGTTAAGAAACCATTGCCTGGCCTGCACTTCTTCGAGCAGTTTTATACCCAGTTTGTGCTTACAGGCAAGGGAATCATTATGCTGGTAGTATTTGAGAATAAGATCATTGGGGGTATAGTATCACCTATTACTCCCGGCCATACGATTTATGAGTTCTATATCTGCGGTCTCGATAAGGAATATCCTAAGCAGTATCCAAGCGTACTGGCAACCTGGGCTGCGATGGAGTGGGCTACGGAACATCAGATTCCGGCTTTCGACTTTATGGGATTAGGAAAACCGGATGTACCCTATGGCGTGCGCGATTTTAAACTGAGGTTTGGAGGCGAACAGGTAAACTACGGCCGATTTGGCCGCCGTAATTACAAACTGGTGTATTCCATTGCCGAAACAGGGTACAATCTGATTCGCAGTTTGAAAAGGAGATAGGTAAGATTAAGGAAAACCAGGCTTGCCTGATTTCGGGATACAATTTTCCTGCTAACAGCATGCAACTTAAATTAAAACAAGAATTGTTATACTACAAACAAAAAATGTAGGTTTCCAGATTTCGACAGATTAGGCTAATTCTTATTTTGAGGTTCTATTAGAATGTAGCCTAAGCAAAACTTATGGTAAAAATGGTTTAGGTTTTTTACTTTTTGCTTGAACAAAAAGTAACAACTTAGCAGAGCGGTCTCATGAGCTCCTTTAAAAATAAACAATGAGCGAATAAAAATTCAAGTCTTTCGAAAAGTACATTGCGTTTCTATGCCGGAGGTATCTTCTCGCAATACAAGGCATGAAAGATGGCACAAATCACTGCTTTAGTCATTGCTGTGTATTGCTACGCACATGCCATTCGCACATCCCTCCGTCAAGAACCGCTAACGTACTTTTCTAAGGCCGGTCCCTTCTAAGAAAAACTTCCCATATGGCAACCTGGTCGAACAACGGTTTGGGTTTACTGGTAATTTTTCAGGGTGTATGGAGTGGCCTGATAGAAATTTCACAACAGATGTAGCCGAAGGTAAACAGCGTAGGCATGTGTGTAGCAAAACACAGCTTCATGTGCTGTTATGATGATGTAACGTATCAAGCCTTGTTTTGTGAGCCTTACCGAGGTGTACATCTATGTGAAATTTCTATAAAGCCTTCATCTTTTATGCGCGTATTGCTTATTTTAAGAGGTGCGCATGAGATCGCTCCGCTAAGTTGGTCTTTTGTTTCAAGACAAAAGGACAAGAAAAAAATCATAAAGGCGCAATTAATAAATATAGCACTTCAAAATAAGAATTAGTATAGATTACTGATCCTACAATAGTCCGATAATTATTTTCATATGGATGATCATCAGCACGATACAAAAATCAACCTTCGCGCTCTAAAATATTGATATTCTGTTTTTTTAAAACCTGGCGGCCTTGCGGTAAAAGAAAGATTACGGTAGTTTTGAATCATAATAAAGTAATCAATATACCCTAAAGTTCTGCCATTAAACTCCGGTGGGAAGATAGAACAGACGCTAAAAATGCAAGCCTATTTCCTCCTGAACTTTTCGACCCACCATACCCATAATCCAAATAGTACTACATAGAAAAACGGACGCAAAACCCAGGTATGTACAAATTCAAAATGTTCGGGTTTCCACGACATAACCACTGATAATACAATTATCCGGAAAACGTTGGTAGCAAACATAGCCACGAAACCCATTGGGATAAACCACAATTTATGTCGCCAGGGGCCCGGAAACAGAACAAACAGCACAAATACCTGGTAGAATTGCTTTAATCCCGAACAGCTGCTGTTAACAAGAATGGAATAGCCGTTAGTGAAAGTTACAGTATTGGAGGGCAGTTTTATAATATCCATGAACAGAATATGTTCATTGAACCACATGCTTACAATGTAAGTCTGGTAGGCCAACCACTCACCGGAAGCAATAACGAAAGGTATTGCCATTATTTCGGATGCATAGTACCTGAAAATCAGATGAAATGCATAGGTGATAGTTGCAAAAATGGCAATATCTAAAATAAATCCGTATTTACCTTTTTCGAACTCGCGGTATTTTGACAGGTAATTTGTGGCCATAAGTACTTTTTTTATGCACAAAGATAAGTTTTAAAGCATATAATACAAGAAATATCAACTGAATGTTCAGGAGATAAAGTCAGGCTGCATTTTTTTTGACAGGATGGCAAATAACAGGCCTGTCAGCACCTGATTTTACAGTTAATTGAAATAGGTTTTGGATGTACCAAAACGGATAGTCAATTTTTGTGATGACAATTCCTAAATAAAAATACGCGAAGTTTCACAATGGGTTTTCCTTTTCATTGTGTCTTTTGTGTCTCCTTTGTGCCTTTTGTGATATAGCTTTTAAAGGCGAGTTACACAAAGTTTCGCAAAGAAGATACAAAGTTTCACAAAGGGTTTACCTTTTCTCTTTGCCTTTTGTGGAATAGCTTTTACGGCTGTTACACAAAGGTTCACGGAGAAGACACAAAGGTTCACAAAGGGTTTACCTTTTCTCTTTGCCTTTTGTGGTATAGCTTTTACGGCTGTTACACAAAGGTTCACGGAGAAGACACAAAGGTTCACAAAGGGGTTATCTTTTCTTCGTGCCTTTTGTGCCTCCTTTGTGCCTTTTGTGATATAGCTTTTTGGCTGTTACACAAAGGTTCACGGAGAAGACACAAAGGTTCACAAAGGGCTTATCAGTTTCTTTGTGCTTTTTGTGCCTCCTTTGTGCCTTTTGTGGTATAGCTTTTTGGCTGTTACACAAAGGTTCACGGAGAAGACTCAAAGGTTCACAAAGGTTTTATCCATATTAAGAAATACTGAATTGAAACAGTTACTAAAGCCCGGCACAGCAATATTTACGAATAGCTATAAAAAGATTCTGTTTCTGGGCTATCTTTTGATTATCAGCATGATGAGTCTCATGCCTTCGGATAATCTTCCGCATTTGGTGTTATTTCCCTACGCTGATAAACTGGTGCATTGCTTTATGTATGCCGGATTTACTTTTCTGCTTTTTTTAGCCTGGCCCGAAAGATTTAGGGGATACAGGCAGCTTTACCCGCTATTACTGGTTTTATGCTGGGGATTTGCGATGGAATATATGCAGGGTATTGGGAATGCCGGCCGATCATTCGAACTTTCTGACGAATTGGCAAATATTGCCGGATTTATCCCCGGCTGGGTATTATGGAGATTTATAAAGAGATAATTTGCCAGGCAGATAATAAGCACAGAGGCTGGAGCAGTTTGTAAAGGAGTTTTCCGGGATCACGTTCAAAAATGCATTAAAACAACTATTTCGCACCAGCCACATAGCACTATGCACAACGCACATCGAATAACGATCAACGAATAATGAATATCGAACACCGAATACTGAATTATGAATATTGAATAATGAATAAAAAACATCAATATTGAACACACCGTGCTAAAGTTTTAAGTGCCTAGAGTGCCTAGAGTGCCTAGAGTTTAATGCACTAAAACAACTATAACCCACAAACCACTGAGCACTATGCACTATGCACAACGCACATCGAATAACGAACAACGAATAATGAATATCGAACACCGAATACTGAATGATGAATATTGAATAATGAATAAAAAACATCAATAATGAACACACCATGCTAAAGTTTTAAGTGCCTAGAGTGCCTAGAGTTTAAAGCACTAAAACAACCATTACCCACCAGCCACTGAGCACTACGCACAACGCACATCGAATAACGAACAACGAATAATAAATATCGAATGATGAATATCGAATATCGAACTATGAATAATGAATAATGAACACGCCGTGCTAAAGTTTAAAGTGCCTAGAGTGCCTAGAGTTTAAAGCACTTAAACAACTTTTACCCACAAAGCACTGAGCACTATGCACTATGCACTCAGCACTGAACAAAAGTGTAAAGAGTTTTATGCACTAAAACAGCTATTACCCACCAGCCACTGAGCAAAATGTACTACACACTACACACTATTACCCGCCCCTAAAACCCAAAACCTAACCCCTAACCCCTTTCACACTGTGCACTCAGCTCTGAAATTAAAAGCACAAAATAACCAACTACTAACCAGTTCCCTAACTCCTAACACCCAAAACCTAACCCCTTCAGCATTATGCACTGAATAAGCATAGAGTAACAGTGTGGTTAGTTATGATGCTACAAAGAATACCCGGACAAAAAAAATAAAAAAAAAATTACACTTGAATTTGGTCGTTTCAAATAAATGACTACTTTTGCATCCTCTTAATGGGAGCATAGCTCAGCTGGTTCAGAGCATCTGCCTTACAAGCAGAGGGTCCTTGGTTCGAATCCATGTGCTCCCACCCTACAGAAACCAAGTAACGAAAAGCCTTTCAGCGATGAGAGGCTTTTCTTTTTTATATCCATTTTGTACTTGCATGTCTGGCAGCATAATATATTATGCTAAAAAGTTCATTTGCATAGTATAAACAAATAAATTTGCAATATTATGAAACACATGACGCTTCTGGTTCAGAATGCTTACGCAACTACTTTTCAGAACAGCGCACCCAGGTAAGCTTTTTTGAAATGTCTGCCTTATGTGTAAAATCCCTCTCCCCTACGGTGCCCCCTTACATACACTCAGTTACTGCAGTTTATACCTTGTACCTTCATCATTATCAGTAAGCACAGTTCATAGTTAACGCATTTCTGATTTTCCCTAACCTTTGCATTACCTAACAAATTCATATACTGCAATTCCCTTGTACGCCAATTAGAAGCTTGGTTTTGAAAGAAACGAAATAAGTTCTTTCCTAAATATTCAGTTGTCAAACTAAATGAATTGAGGATTGACAATATGTAAAATAAGCACTGCATACTTCCCAAAGCAGAATGAAAAACCGGTAAGCAATAAAAATGGACGAAATAATCAATACCATATCAGGCATTCTGTCCAAATCATATGGCATTGATATTTCAATGTACAATACTACTTTTCTGAATAAGGCAATCCAAAAAAGAATTGCCGAAGCACAATGTGAATCGGCTGAGGGATATTGCAATTTTTTACTTCAGAATAGTGCTGAAAAAGATCTTTTTTTAACTTCACTCCAGATCAGCTACAGCACTTTTTTTCGAAACTCACTTACTTTTTCTGTAATTGAGCAAATAGTGTTGCCTTCAGTAATTGGAAAGAAATCAATCAGCGGCCGAAACGAAATACGGATTTGGTCAGCAGCATGTGCCGCAGGCCAGGAAGCATATAGTCTGGCTATGGTAATGGAAGGAATCAACGACAGCAGAAGCATAAAAACGAATTACCGCATATTTGCAACTGACCAGGCAAAATCACAGATCGACGAAGCGAAGGAAGGTAAGTTTTCATACGCATCCCTGAGTAATGTACCCTTATTTCGGCTAAACCAATGGTTCATCAAACATGGTGAAACATATACTGTAAAACCGGAATTGAAGAAAAACATCGACTTCGCAGAATTCGATTTATTCAGCGGGCAATATAGTAGCCCACCGGCAAGCATATTTGGAGATTTCGACCTGGTAATGTGTGCCAATCTTCTGTTTTATTACAAACCCGAATACCAGAAAAAGATCTTTGAAAAAGCTGTTCGAAGTTTGTCAGGTGATGGATTTATGGTCGTAGGCGAAACCGAAATAGATATCTTAAAGCCATATAATTACAAGGAAGTAATTCCACAATCAGGAATTTTTCAAATAAAATGAAAGCAAATTGAAATGGTTCCCAAAATCAACACTCTGGTATAGCAGGAAAGGATTACGGGAGTATGTGTTGCGGGAAATAAAAATCTCTCATTAAATACAATGCTATGAAACTTAAAAATCTTAAAATAGCAACACAACTTAAACTTGGATTTGCGGTTATGCTTTTCCTGGTGGCTTTATTTGCTTTGATAGCAGTGTTTCAAACGGAAAGAATCCACATGCAAACGGCAACCATGTATAATCATCCTTTACAGGTCCGTAAGGCTATTGGTTCCTTCAGAGCTGATGTTCTAACTATACAGCGCGATATGAAGGATATCTTGCTTTCTGCTGATGATAAGGAATTGGCAATGTATCTGAACCAGATTGAAGTCTCAAAAGTGAATGCGTTTAAACAAATTGATATAATATATTTGTCTTATCTGGGTCCCCGTGCTGATGTTGACTCCTTGCAGCAGGCATTTATAATCTGGAACTCCATCCGTGATGAGACGATCCGTTTACTCAGAGTAGGAAAAAAAAAGGAAGTTTCGGCCCGCACCAGGGCATTTGAACCAGATTTCGTTCAGGCTGGAATCCTTCTTACACGATTAAAAACAATCGATGATTTTGCCACCAGGAAAGCGGATTTTCTATATGACAAATCTAAAGAATTAGATACCCAACTTACCAATAAACTAGTACTTATCGCAATAGCTATATTAATACTCTCTTTTATTGTCAATTTTAATTTACTTCGTTCAATCAACAAACCCATCGACGAACTTACCCTGGCAACACAGCGATTCCACCAGGGCGATTTGAATGCACGTAGTTCCATTACATCAGAAAATGAATTCGGCATACTTGCGGCCTCATTCAATAAAATGGTGGCTAATATTCAGCAAAAAACCGATCTGGATGAAAAATTTGCAGCCCTGGCTTCGTTAATGTTGAGCGAATACGATATTAAAAAGTTCTTTCAGGCAACGCTTAATTCATTGGCCGAACATACCGGTTCGCAAATGGCTGCTATTTATTTGTTAAGCGACGATAAGAAAAACTTCAATCATTTCGAATCCATAGGAATTGACAACAATGCCCGACAGTCTTTTGATGCCAGTAATTACGAAGGGGAGTTCGGAGCAGTACTTTCAACCCGAAAGGTTTATCATATTAAAATAGTTCCCGATGATACACGCTTTATTTTTCACACAGTAAGCGGTAAATTCACTCCCCGCGAAATCATCACTCTTCCTATTGTAGCCGATAACGAGGTAGTGGCTGTTATTTCACTTTCAAGTATAAATACCTACAACCAGCAGTCTGTTCAGCTAATTGACCGTATATTGATCACATTATGTGCCCGTGTCGAAGGAATACTGGCTTATCATAAGATGAAAGAATTTTCGGCAGCACTGGAGCTTCAAAACCGCGAGCTGGATGCACAGAAAACTGAACTTGCATCCCAATCAGCCGAACTCACCATTTATAATACTGAGCTGGAAATGCAAAAAAATCAGTTAGGTGAAGCCAACAGACTCAAAACTGTTTTTTTATCGAACATGAGTCACGAGCTACGGACTCCGCTCAATTCGGTGATTGCTCTATCGGGTGTGCTCAACCGCCGCCTTTCAGATCAAATTCCTGAGGAAGAATACAGTTACCTCGAAGTAATTGAGCGTAACGGCAAACATTTGCTGGATCTTATCAACGATATTCTCGATATTTCGCGTATCGAATCAGGGCACGAAGAAGTCGAAATCAGTACATTTAACCTTTGCAATCTGGTTGATGAACTGGTAAGCCTCATTGAACCAATGGCTATAAAGAAAAACATTGAATTATTTAAAGTGGCAGGCGTAAGTGAATGTTCTATTACGAGTGATGTTACAAAATGCCGGCATATACTGCAAAACCTGATCAGCAATGCAGTAAAGTTTACCGAAACAGGAAAGGTTGAAATCAAATCAGTAAAGAATGAAAAAAATATAGCCATAACCATTACTGATACTGGTATTGGAATTGCACAGGAACACCTTTTACATATTTTCGACGAATTCCGCCAGGCCGACAACACCACCTCACGCCGGTATGGTGGCACAGGACTCGGGCTCGCCATAGCTAAAAAATATGCGAACCTCCTGGGTGGCACTGTTTCAGTAGAAAGCCAAATAGGTAAAGGATCGGCATTTACGCTCACACTTCCACTTTACTTCCCTACCGACCTGAAGGCTAACAAAACTCATGAAACAGGAAAGTTCATTCAGCCAGCACCAAAAAAGAAGTTAGAACATAGTGACTATTCAACAAACAAAACTATTTTGCTTGTCGATGACAGCGCACCGGCAATCATTCAGATAAAAGATATTCTGGAAGAGTGCAGCTTTGATATTCTTACAGCACAAGATGGTGCCGAAGCACTTGATATTATTGCCAATATTACTCCCGACGCCATGATTTTAGACCTTATGATGCCTGGCATTGATGGTTTTAAGGTACTGGAAACCCTACGCGAAGCCGACCGTACGGCACATGTACCGGTTCTTATACTTACTGCTAAACATATCTCAAAAGAGGAACTGACGTTCTTAAAACGAAATAACATTCATCAACTGATACAAAAAGGAGATGTGAACCGAACAGAGCTGATGAATGCAGTAATGGCAATGGTAACAACCGAAAAACCTGAGTTGATTTCGCCTCCAAAACCTCCGCCATCTCCCGATGTAAGACCTGTTGTACTCATAGTTGAGGATAATGTCGACAATTTGATTACGACCAAGGCACTTCTGATTGATACTTATACGGTTTTGGAAGCTATGGATGGAAATACCGGTGTCGAAATGGCTGTCAATCACTTGCCAAATCTTATTCTCATGGATATTGCACTGCCGGGAATTGATGGTATTGAGGCATTTAAAGCCATACGAAGAAATCCTCTTCTGCAACATGTACCCATTGTAGCTCTCACGGCCAGTGCAATGACTTCGGACCGCGAAACCATTTTAGCACATGGATTCGATGCTTATATTGCCAAACCAATTGATGAAAAGACATTTATCAAAACCATAAATACCATTCTTTATGGAAACTAAAAGAATAAAGATACTGGCAATCGACGACTATCAGGATAATCTGATCATACTCAAAGCATTAATAAAAGAAGCTTTTCCTGATGCTATAACTTTAACAGCATCAAACGGCAAAAAAGGAATTGAACTGGCCGTTTCGGAAGATCCTGACGTAATATTACTTGATATTGTCATGCCGGTTATGGATGGTTTCGTTGTGTGCAAGAAACTGAAATCCGATAAAAAAACCTGCGATATCCCAGTAGTGTTCGTTACGGCAATAAAAGATGACAAGGATAGCCGAATACGTGCACTCGAATATGGAGCCGAAGCTTTCCTGGCCAAACCTATTGATGAGAGCGAACTTAAGGCACAGATACGTGCTATGGTTAAAATAAAAAAGGCCAATAGCGAAAAACGCGACGAAAATGATCGCCTTGCCGCACTGGTAATCGAAAGAACCCTTGACCTGGAGTTCGAACTTAACGAACGTGTAAAAGCAGAGATTTCGATGCGCGAAAGCGAAGAACGATTCCGCAGTGTTACACAATCGGCTAATGATGCTATAATTACAACCGACAGTGAAGGACTGGTTATGGGCTGGAATCAGGGTGCCGAAAAAATATTTGGCTACTCCGAAGCAGAAATAACTAACCAGAAATTAACATTGATCATTCCTCAAAAATACGAGAAACTACATCTGGATGGCTTACAAAAAACCTCTAATCAGGGCAAAAACCGGGTTATTGGCAAAACGGTTGAACTGTTTGGCTTGCATAAAAACGGAAATGAAATACCGATAGAATTGTCCCTGGCTGAATGGGAAAATGCTTCCGGAAAATATTTTACAGGTATTATCCGCGATATAAGCCAACGCAAAATGATGGAGGATCAGCTCAACGAAACTCTCAAAGAGCTGAAACTCAGCCAGTCGATTGCCCAGGTGGGTAACTGGAAACTCGATCTGGAAACCAGGTTTTTTATAGCCTCTGACGAAGGCTTACGTTTATTTGGGTTTCCATTAAACTCAAAACCTCATTTTGATGATATTTCTGATTGCATTCACCCCCAACATCGCAATTTGGTATTGGAAACATTAAATCAAGCTCTGCTGACCAAACAAAAATTTTCAGTCGAGATACTTATTCATAAAAAAGATACCGGTGAACTCAGGAATATTCTATCTATAGGCGACGTACAGTGCAATGCTGATGGAAAACCTGTTGCACTGGTTGGAATAAATCAGGACATTACTGTACAAAAACAAGCCACTGAAGCCTTACGTGCAAGCGAAGAGAAATACCGTACAATTTTCAATTCCGTACAGGACGTTTTTTATCAAACCGACTTTGATGGTACGATCAGGGATGTAAGTCCCTCCATCAGGCAATTCCTGGGATTTAGTACAGAAGAATTGCTTGGCGGACCAGTAGCGATACTGTATTATGATAAAAATGACAGAGAAAAACTACTCGAAAAAATCAGAACTGATGGTGGATTGAAAGATGATGAAATCAGGCTTAAATCCAAATCAGGAGAACTAAAGTATGCTTCGATAAATGCCGGGGCAGTGCTCGATAAAAATAACAATCCTATTTATATCAATGGTTCTTTACGCGATATTACAGCACGCAAACTGGCAGAGCTGGCGCTACAGGCCATTGAAACCAATTACCGCGATTTAGTACTAAAAATGCCCGATGGGGTATATAAAAGCACTGAAGCCGGCAGATTTATTTCAACAAACCCTGCTCTGGCAACCATGCTTGGTTACGACAGCGTAGAGGAATTGATGGCAGTGGATATTAAGAAAGAATTGTATTTCGACGAGTCGGATCGGGAAATGGTTGAATTGAAAGAAGGATCTACCGAAATCGGCATATACAGGTTACGAAAGAAAGATGGTTCTGAATTGTGGGTCGAAGATCATGGGTGGCTGGTTTTTGATCAGGATGATAATACTCTTTTTCACGAAGGCATTATGCGCGATGTAACTGACCGCAAAAAAGCAGAAGATGCTTTACTCCATGAACAGATATTTTCGAAATCTGTTATCGACAGTCTTCCCGGCGTGTTCTACCTATACTCGTACCCCGAACTCAGGTTGGTATTATGGAACAGGCAGCACGAAACACTCTTTGGTTTCGAACCGGGTGAAATTGCTAACCGGCACTTTACTGAATGGTATTTACCTGAAGCACAGCCGTTGGCCTTGAGCACTATTGACGATGTGATGCACGTTGGTAATGGTTCGTTCGAATCCTTCGTTCTGACAAAAGACAGAGAACCACTACCTTACTTTTTTACAGCCGTTGCATTCGAATCGCAAGGCAAGCGTTACCTGATGGGAACTGGAATAGATATATCGGAACGTAAGAAAGCCGAATTCGATCTCATTATTGCCAGAGACCGGGCCGAAGAATCGGATCGGCTTAAATCAGCTTTTCTGGCCAATATGAGCCACGAAATACGTACTCCGATGAACGGTATACTTGGTTTTGCCGAATTGCTCAAAATACCTGACCTTACCGGCGATCAGCAACAGGAGTATATTGGTCTCATCAAAAAAAGTGGCGATCGCATGCTGAATATTATCAACGATATTGTTGATATTTCAAAAATAGAATCCGGTCTTGTTAAAATTGATTATAAAGAGTCAGACCTTAACAGGCAAACTGAATATATTTATAATTTTTTTAAATCTGAGGCAGAAAGTAAAGGGATATCTCTCTCCTATAAAAATGGTGTACAAACTAAAGAATTCATCATTCGAACAGATCGCGAAAAACTCTATGCCATACTCACCAACCTGGTTAAAAATGCAATAAAATTTACCAGTACAGGAACCATTGAATTTGGCTATGTTACGTCAAAAGCAAAAGCTGCTGATGAATCAATGTCGATAAGCCAAAATGAACTTGGCAGACAATGTGAACTCAGTTTTTATGTTAAGGACACGGGCATAGGAATTCCGAAGAGCCGGCACAAGGATATTTTCGACCGCTTTATTCAGGCTGATATAGCCGATACACGGGCTTTTCAGGGTGCAGGTCTGGGATTATCCATTTCGAAAGCATATGTCGAAATGTTAGGTGGGAAAATATGGGTTGAAAGCGAAGAAGGGAAAGGCTCTGATTTTTATTTTACCCTGCCATGTCAAAGGCTCAGTGATGAAAAGCCTTCACTTAAAACTGCTGTTTTAACACAGGAAGCTCAGGCTCACATCAATAACCTTAAAGTATTAATAGCCGAGGATGATGCAGCTTCCGAAATGCTGATCACAATCGTACTTCAACCCTTTAGCAAAGAGATTCTAAAAGCAGGCAATGGCATCGAAGCTATTGAAACCTGTCGTAATAATCCTGATATCGACCTGCTTTTGATGGATGTAAAAATGCCTGTCATGGACGGTTATGAAGCTACCAGGCAAATCAGGGAATTCAACCAAAACATAGTTATCATTGCTCAAACCGCTTATGGCCTTTCGGGTGATAAAGAATTGGCTATCCTGGCAGGGTGTAATGATTATATTTCGAAGCCAATCGGATTACCAGCCTTAAGGGAATTAATCCAAAAGTATTTTAGTAGATAAAAGTCTGTTATCTTAGGCGAAAAATTCATAATGACAGATAAACCCTACAATGAACCTCCGGAATTTAATATTGCACCCGGTTCCACTTTTGAAGTTATCAGCAACAACATCATTAACCATATCCATATGGAAAAATCATTATCCTTGCTTGCACATGCAATACAGAGCATCAGCGAATGCGTGAGTATAACTGATATGAATGATCAGATTATTTATGTCAACCGTGCGTTTCTGAAAACCTATGAGTATGACGAGCATGAGTTGATCGGGAACTCCATAAGCTTAGTTCGTTCAGCAAACAATCCCTCTCATATTACTAAAGAAATCCTTCCTGCTACACTTCAGGGTGGCTGGCAGGGTGAACTTCTGAATCTCAGGAAGAATGGAAATGAATTTTCGGTATTCATTTCAACATCAGTTGTTCGCGACGATAAGGGAGAACCCATCGCTCTCATAGGAGTATCAACGGATATCACCGAGCGTAAAAAGGTCGAAAATGCACTTCTCGAAAGTGAAAATCGCTTGCGCTCAATAACGGAATCAGCGCAGGATGCCATTCTGATGATGGACCCAAATGGGTTTATTTCCTTCTGGAACCCTTCAGCAGAACGTATACTCGGATTTACCAGAGCCCAGGCTATGGGAATGAATCTTCACTCACTCATAGTACCAAAACGCTACCACCAGGCAAATGAAGCTGCACTGCCTTTGTTTTTTGAAACCGGTCAGGGTCAGGCCGTTGGCAAAACCATGGATTTGCAGGCTATAAAAAGTGATGGCACCGAAATAGATGTGCAGCTTTCGCTTTCAGGCATTAACATAAATGGTCAATGGCATGCGGTGGGTATTCTCCGCGATATCACCGAACAGAAAAAAACTGAAGCAGCTCTTGTAAAAGCAAAGCTGGATTCCGAGACAGCCAATAAATCCAAAAGTGTATTCCTGGCAAATATGTCGCACGAAATACGGACGCCTTTAAATGCTATCATTGGATTTTCGCAACTTATGAATCGCGATAAGCAATTATCACCCACCTTAAAAGAATATAGTTTTTCTATCATTCGTGCTGGCGAGCATCTGCTTGCTCTTATCAATGATATTCTGGAATTATCAAAAGTTGAAGCTGGCAGGGTCGAATTAAATCCGGCAAATGTTGACCTGCATGCTCTTTTGGATGATATACAGTTGCTATTCAAAGAACGTCTGCAATCAAAAAACTTACAGCTTATCTGCGAAAAATCCAGCGATCTTCCCCGTTATGTGTATTTAGATGAAAACAAACTACGTCAGATTTTTGTCAATTTAATTGGAAATGCCCTAAAATTCACTGACCAGGGTGGCATTGCAGTCCGTAGCCGAATAGATACAATTAATGAAGCAACAAAACAACTTATTGTGGAAGTACAGGATTCAGGTCCCGGTATTCCAAAGGACGAAATACATAAACTCTTTAAACATTTCGAACAAACAAGTACAGGCATCAACAAAGGCAGTGGCACAGGTTTAGGACTTGCCTTAAGCCGCGAATTGGCCATTCTGATGGGAGGCGACATTACAGTTACCAGCGAAGTCGGCAAAGGATCGGTGTTTACTTTTTCGGTTCAGATAAAAGATGGCAATCCTGAAATGGTTGAAAAAGTTGTCCCAAAAAATGTAACCGGAATCGAAAACGGATCAGATACCTACCGGATTTTGGTTGTCGACGATAAGGAGGAAAATTTAAAAGTAGCTGTCACACTTCTAAACCTGGTAGGTTTCGTAACCAAAGAAGCAAAAAACGGAGAGGAAGCAATTGAAAAGTTCATGGAATGGAATCCCAGCCTCATACTAATGGATATGCGGATGCCTGTTATGGACGGCTATGAGGCCTCGCGGCGGATTAAATTGACTGAAAAAGGAAAACACACTCCCATTGTTGCCCTCACGGCAAGCACTTTCGAAGATGAGTTAAAACAGATAGATCTACTTTCCATTCAAGGGTATATCCGCAAACCATTCAGGGAAAACGAATTGTTCAATACCATCGGAAAACTTCTTGGTATTAAATATATATTTGATGATGAAGCACCCGTTTCAGAGTCAAAATACCCGAATGATATTGATGCTCTCACTGCTGATATTGCAAAATTATCAAACAGATTGATCCTTAAAATGCAGCAGGCGCTTGCTGTGGCAGATCTGGATCTGCTTATTGAACTCATACATAGCTTTGAATTGGAAAACGCCGAACTTGCGGAACATTTCAGGAATCTCGCCTTGAATTATGATTATGATCAGCTACAATTAATACTAAACAGTAAGGAGAAATAATGAAGAATTCCGATTCAATTGATAATACGTTTATCCCTGACATTTTAATTGTTGATGATGTGCCTGCCAACCTTCAGGTTTTAGGCAATATACTTAAAAATGAAGGATATAAAGTACGCCCGGTGCCCAATGGTACCCTTGCCTTGCAGGTTGCCGAAAAAGAAAAGCCTGATCTTATTCTTCTTGATATTATGATGCCTGATATTGATGGCTTCGAAGTGTGCCGCCAGTTAAAATTAAACCAGAAATTAAAAGATATACCGGTTATCTTCATAAGTGCCCTTAACGACACCAAAGATATTGTATCCGCTTTTAATTGCGGAGGCGTTGATTTTATCACCAAGCCATTCCAGGCTGAAGAAATTTCGGCCAGGGTGAAAACGCATTTACTGCTCCACCAGCAAAGTATCAAACTCAGGGAGCAAAGCAAAGAACTCCAGGAGTTGAATGCCTCAAAAGATAAATTTTTCTCCATTATTGCTCACGATTTGCGCGGACCCTTGGGTGGATTTATGGGATTATCCGAAATGATAGCCGACACATCCTTGTCATTTTCGCCTGATGAAAAGCAGGAAATGATGCTAACCTTAAGCCAGTCAGCGCGCAATATCTATAATTTACTCGAAAACCTGCTCGAATGGTCACGCATGCAACGTGGAAATACTGTTGTTGCTCCTGAAGAATGCAGTCTGAAGGAAATGATATTTGAAAGCACTAAAATACTATCTGAAATGTCGCGGACTAAGCAGATTGACATTGCAGTAAATATTGCTGATGACCATAAAGTATATGCCGATCGTAATATGATTTCCTCTGTTATTCGTAATCTGGTTTCGAATGCTTTAAAATTTACTCCAAAAGGTGGAAGTATCGGCATCACAGCAGAATTAACCGAAAATAACACATCAATAATAACAGTCAGAGATAACGGAATCGGCATGAGCAGGGATTTGGTTTCGAATCTTTTCCGCCTCGATGTTAACAGTAGCCGTCCTGGTACCGATGGTGAAAACAGCACCGGTTTAGGCCTACATCTCTGCAAGGAGTTTGTTGAGCGCAACGGAGGTGAACTTTGGGTTGAAAGCGAACCAGGAATAGGATCCTCATTTAGCTTCACCATTCCGGGCAATCAAATATTGGAAAACCTGAAATCCGAAAATGAAAATATTTTGAATAACAAAAAAGAAAATCAAATAATAAACTTAAAAATACTAATAGCCGAAGACAACGAAAATTCAGAGCAACTGCTCCGTATTGTGCTCAGTCCTTATTACCATCAGGTTCTGGAAGCATGTACAGGCACCGAAGCTGTCAATCTGTGCCGAAATAACCCTGACATAGATTTGGTTCTTATGGATATCAATATGCCGGAAATGAGTGGATTAGAAGCCACCATCCAAATCAGAAAATTTAACAAGGACATTGTCATTATTGCACAAACAGCATTTGGATTGAGTGGCGCCAGGGAAAAAGCACTTGCAGCAGGATGTAATGATTACGTTGCAAAACCAATTGATTTGCAAGTGTTGAGAGGTATGATACAAAAATATTTTACCCGATTATAATGCATGCATTTTTTTTACCTTTATAGAAAAATCCAAGGGATAAATGTCTCATTTCAAAAACTTCATTCTGTAGTATTTCACTGAACAGATTGACTAACCTGACAAAACCACTCCGCATGACCCATACATGATTACTTTTAAAAACCGATCCAAAAGAAAAATATGGTAAAAGCTATTTCTAAGATATTCGGAAATATCAAATTTGAATATAGAATTTCGATTTTTTATCTGGTACTCGGAATTCTATGGATTTATTTTTCTGATACAACTTTTGATATCATTTTCGAGGATAAACGAACCTTAACAAAGCTCCATATCATCAAAGGTATATCCTATTTTATTGTGACATCAATTATTTTGTTTTCATCAGTAAAACGCCATTTGCGATCCTTATCTGAAGCAAAAGACAGAGCCGAAAAAAGCGAACAGATTTTACAGAGAAAAAATATCGAGTATATAAAACTTAATGAAGAATTATTAACGGCCAAAGCTAAAGCAGAAGAAAGCGACCGGTTAAAATCAGCCTTTTTAGCAAATATGAGCCACGAAATACGTACACCTATGAATGGAATTCTAGGTTTTGCCGATCTGCTAAAAGAATCAAATCTATCAAGCGAACAGCAAAAAAATTATATCAGCATCATAGAGAAAAGCGGAACACGAATGCTTAACATCATCAATGATATTGTTGATATTTCGAAAATCGAAGCCGGACTAATGAAAATCGAACTCAAGGAATCAAATATCAATGAGCAAATTGAATGTATTCGTACTTTTTTCGAACCTGAAGCTGAATCCAAAGGGTTAACTCTGACATATAAGAATACTTTGCCAGTAGTTGATGCAACGATTACAACTGATCAGGAAAAACTATACTCAATTCTTACCAATCTTGTTAAAAATGCCATTAAATACACCGAAGCAGGTGGAATAGAAATTGGCTGTTTTAAAAAGGGTGAAACCTTCGAATTTTATGTGCGCGATACCGGCATTGGCATTCCGGTGGACAGGCAACAGGCCGTTTTCGAACGTTTTATCCAGGCTGATGTTGAGGACAGTAAAGCAAGGCAGGGAGCAGGTTTGGGATTAGCTATTACAAAATCATACATTTCAATGCTTGGGGGTACGATCAGGCTTGAAAGCCAGGAAGGTGCCGGATCAACATTTTTCTTCACCTTACCTTGTATTGCTGTGGTTGTACCCACGTCTTAAAAGAGTTACTTATCGCAGCAATCGTAAAAATATAGTTAGCACCCTACCTGGCCGGGAACATTCTATTATCTGAAGTGGCTTACATAATAACTTTAGTATAGATGTCGAAACAACTACCCCAATTCAAATTACAGATGCGAACGAAACCCACTCGTATAAGACTGATTTTTATATCGTCCTTTGGGACTTTATTCTGACATGTATATTGCTTTCTACCAATATATTGTCCCTACGGACCTGAATATTGGCAGAAAAATAAGTAACCCTGTTAGCCAAAGTCCAGTAGATTATTTGTGATAGCAAACAGCTTTCTTTTGATGGATACATTCATAAATTGAGTTTTTAAATAGTTTTTTATCTGAAATTCCATTTTAGTTTCGGTGAAGTTATTTTGAAAGTTTCACTTATATTTCTTTTAAACCTCTTTGTGCTGCTAAATTGAGCAAATAAATGGCCGCAACACAAATTTAGAACGATTCCATATAAAAATGAAAATCAAAAAACCTGAACGTATTTAATTGATTTTGAATATTTTAAGACACCTGGTTTGCTTTACGTGCAAATAATATTAACAGTATTTGGTGTAAAATGTAATATTTTATTACTATTAATATAATTGTTATATACTACTTTTTTGATTTCGTTAGTATCTTTACTATTGAAATACTATTTGCTACTAGTATATACTCTTACCAACTGACCTGCATTTGCTTTTCTGAGTAGCTTAAAAACTGAAAGGCCGATAAAAATCACTGTTTCCTGAGCAAGTGTCAAAATATAACGCGTAGGTCATTTTTAAAACGATGTTTCACTCTTTGGGTTTTAGATGTTTCACTCTTTGGGTTTTAGATGTTTCACTCTTTGGGTTTTAATTCTGTCAGAGTTTCGAAATTGTGCTAAAAAAATAAGATTAAGAGGTGTACAATAAAGTAGATATTTCTAAAAAAAAAGCAAACCAAAATGATTTTTAAAATACGATCTCAAAAAAGCAGCATGGGTTCAATCATTCACCTTTCAATTCACTTTCTATCAGCTCAAATACCTGGATTGTTGGGACGAAGAAATTTTTTAGCTTGCACTTAAAGAAGAAATAAAGTACTTAAAAGTAACACTCCTAAAACATAGATTATTTCAATTGCAATGCGTTAACTCCAATACAGCTGGTTTCATCTTTAGCCATAAAAATTTAGTTGTGAAGCATTTATATGAATTAAATAGGAATCGACAAAAGATTAAAGTGTGACAAAATACTAAAAACTGAAATATATGAAAACACAAATTACATTTCGGACGTATTTGAAAATAGCTTTGGTTACTTTAAGCCTGAATGGCTTGTTTGCAACTATAACCTATGCTCAAACTATCAAAACAGTAGGAAGTACCGGCGATTATACTACTTTAAAGCTCGCCTTCGATGCTATTAACGCCGGCACCATACAGGGAGCCCTCACCCTGCAAATAACCGGAAGCACTACCGAAACAGCTTCTGCCTCACTCAATGCCAGCGGCAGTGGCAGTGCAAACTATTCTTCAATTCTGATATATCCAACTTCCAGCGGGCTAAGTATATCAGGTAATCTGGCATTACCCCTGATTGACCTGTACGGTGCTGATAATGTTACAATCGATGGCAGAGTAAATGCAACCGGAAGTACCAGAGACTTAAGTATTATTAACAACAATACTTCGGGCACATCGAATACTGCAACTGTAAGGTTAATCAACTCAGCCGAAAACAATACTATACAATACTGTACATTAAAAGGAGGTGCTACAGGTGTTTATAGCGGAATAGTTCTGTTTACAGGGGCATCATCAGGCAATGGAAATGATGGTAACACAATTGACAATTGTAATTTAACCTCACTTAGTGCATCAAACCGGCCCTACTATGTTATTTATTCTTATGGTTCATCTTCCAGAACCAACAGCAACAATACTATTTCGAATAATTCAATTTATAATTTTTTACGAACCGGTTCTACATCCTATGGGGTATACATATACCAATATTCAACCGACTGGACAATAACCGGAAACAGTTTGTTCGAAACTACCGGATTCAATCCGACTGAATCATCATCCTATTTTTTGATACGGGTAAGTAATACAGCGGGCAATAATTTTAATGTAAGTGATAATTTTATCGGTGGTAGTTCCGCTTCATGTTCAGGAACCTGGAATTTTGGAAATACATCCTCTGCGTCTCCCGTTTTGTATGCAATCCATATGGAAGTTGGAACAACGACGGCGAGCTCGGTTCAGAATAATACAATAAAAGGCTTTGATATAGAAACCGGGAGTTCATACCCATTTATGGCAATTGATCTGAATGCCGGGCGTATTGATTGTGGTACACTTACAGGTAATACCATAGGATCCGAAACCGGAACAGGTTCAATAACAATTACCAATACTGCCAGGTATGCAACATCATATGGTCTCTATGTAAACAGCACGGGTGTTGTCAATGTAGAAAATAATAAAATTGGTTCAATCACAGCAGTTAGTTCAACTACCAGGGCACATTCGTTCTGGGCTATCCATAAAACCTATACATTGGGGAATATCAATATCAGGAATAATTTAATCGGCAGTCTTACAACAGCTTCCAGTATTCAGGCATCCACCTCTTCTACTTATTCAACATCGCAGAATGTTTACGGTTTAAACTGTAATGGCAGAGCCACAGCACTTATCGAAAATAACACTATTGCCAACCTCAGTAATGCCTATGCATATACCAGTGCTACGAGTGGACAGGTAATAGGTATCCTAACTACTAACGGAACAAATACTATTCAGAATAATGTGATAAGGGATTTATCAACAACCAGTCCCTGTAATGACCCGAACGGAAGTGCTGCTGTAATAGGCATTTCGCAGCGCAGCACAGTTGCAGGACAAACTGTAACCGGAAATACAGTGTACGATCTTGAATGTACGTATACCGGTACCCGTGCTTCGTGTGTCAACGGAATTTTCAGTGCTTGCAGCACAACTGGCACCAATACAATCTCAAGAAATTTCATCTATGGATTTTCAACTTCTTCGACTGCTCCCACAACCACTCCTGCAATACTTTCGGGTATAAAGTTATCGTCGGGAAGTACTTCAGTGTATAACAATATTATCAACCTGGGAACTAACAGTTCAGCAGGCTGTAATATAAGTGGAATATACGAAAATGGTTCCTTATCAAATAACAATAACATCTGGTTCAATACAATTTATATTGGAGGAACACCTTCGGGAGCAACCGCAAGCACATATGCTTTATATAGCAATGGGAGCCTAAACACACGCAATATCAGAAATAACATATTCACGAATGCGCGCTCGGGTGGAACAGGCGGAAGTCATTATGCTGTGAGAGTAGCTAGCCCAATCGGTATAACTATTGACTACAATGATTATTACAGCCCTGGTACCAACGGAAAGCTTGGAATGATGCTTACCACAGACAAAACAAGCCTCCTCGATTGGCAAAATGCCACAGGGCATGACGAAAACAGTGTGGCTATCAATCCCGTTTTTTCAACAGCCGGGGGAAATTTAGCTGAGAATTATTATACATCAGCAGCTTTAACCGGAATTACAGGTACAGGAGTAACATCCGATTTTACAGGAAATGCCAGAAGCTTAACTCCGAGGATGGGTGCCCTCGAATCGAATACTTATATTTGGCAAGGCGGAAGCAGCACTGACTATGCAACTGCTTCCAACTGGACCGGAGGTACGGTTCCTCCTGATGGATCTGACATCTCATTCGCATCCAACCCCGACAGAGCCTGCTATCTCGATCAAAACAGAACACTCAGAAGTATTACAAATGCACAGGGTACTGATTTCCTGGTTACCAACGGGCATCAGTTAACTATTACCGGAGATATAATATTTACAGGAGGAGCAAAAATTGATGCAACTTCGGCCTCTTCTATAATAGTTCTTGAAGGAGATTCGATTCCTTCGGCTGCATTTCTTAGCAATACAGTTGAAGCACTTACACTGAACAATAGCAGTGGATTCTTATTAAATGGGGATATAACGGTTACTCAATCATTGACTCTAACAGCTGGAGAGTTAACAATTGGAGCAAATACATTAACTATGAATGGTTCTCTTTCCATTGGGTCGGGCAGTTTAGCAGGAGGTGCAAGCTCGAATATAACTTTTGGAGGTACCGGGGCAAGCACCAGCCTTCCGGCAATTACATTGAATATTCTTACAATTAACCGATCCAATGGAATTAGTTTAACAGGTAATGTGAATGTTGGAGGTACACTTGCATTAACAGTAGGTGTTCTGAGTTTGGGAGCTAACACTTTAACACTCTCAGGAAATTCACCTACAAGTGGCGGGGGGACAGTGGATGCTTCCAATGCTGCTGCAAATTTAATATTCGCGAATGCATCAGCTATAACACTACCAGCAACTTTCTTTACAGGAGCAGTGAATAACTTAACGCTGAGCGGAGCTGGTGGAGTTACGGCAGGGAGTGATATTACGGTAAATGGCATACTTAATTTGGCTGCCTCTAATCCATCAGCAACTAAGGGATTGCTCGAAATGACAATCAGTTACACCGATTATCCCGGAACTACAACTACTAACTATCTGAACTCCTATCTTTTAAATATGGCATCTGGTGCTTCAACTATAGGAACAGGCGATGTTACCGGAACTGTTAAAAGAACAACCATTGTGGCAAATACACCATACACCTTTGGCCATCAATATACTACAGTTGCACTTACAACAGGTACCATGCCTGAAGCAATTTCGGTAACTATAACCATAGGCAACTCGCCTCCGGGAGATGATACGCCCTCAGCAGGTGATGATATTTTAGTTCGTGATTCATATAAAAGAACCTACGAAATTGTGCCCACAGTTCCTGGAGGCTATACCTCTACTTCCAGGCTGTCAGCCAATTTTCATTATTTGGATAGTGAACTATCCAGTAGTTTAACATCTCATGTAAATACCGAAGCAACAACGGTTACCCGGGATTATGATATTGGTGGAGGGATTCCGACTGATGAACATGGCAGATCAAATTATGATTTTACTAATAATTATATCGGGCTTTCCAATATTCCCATAGACTATTTTATTAAACTACCCACAACACACGATTGGCGTACTATTTTTACCTTGCGTGATTATGCTGTAAGTCATGTCATCTGGAATGGAAATACCAGTACAGACTGGTATGGAGAAACTAACTGGACTCCAAACGGTCTGGTTGGTGTCGGTAGTCATGTCATTATTCCGAATGTTACAACAACAAATAACCGCTCACCGATTTTACCGAATTCAGCTACAATTAATACTCTTACTATTGAAAATGGCGGAGTTTTGGTCATGGGCACTCATACTCTGACAATACAAACCAGTCTGAGTGGCGGTTGGGAAGATCAAAATCCTCTTGGTAATGATCCGGGTACCAGTAAAGTAATATTTTCAAATCCTGGTTCAACTGTTTCGGGTAACGCAAGGTTTTATGATGTTGAAATAGCCAATGGAGCTGAATTAACTAACCAGACTGGAAGTACCATGAAGATTGAGAATAGCCTTGTTCAGACAGGGACCGGAACATGGTATACCGATGTTTACGACAATACGGTTGAATATTCAAAGGCTGGGGATCAATCCATTATATTACCTTCCGGAGCAAGTGCCTACCGTAACCTCTTACTCAGCGGAAGCGGAACCAAAACATTACCATCAGGCGCACTCAGCATACATGGAAATTTAACTACCAGAGGAACAGTTGCATCTGTTGCTGCCCAAAACCTGAGTATTGATGGCAACCTCTCTATTGAGTCGGGTACAGGATTTACTTCCGGTGCCTATTCGCATACTCTAAAAGGTAATTTAATTAACGATGGAACGTTCACCCCAACTGACGGGAGCACATTCGGCATGAATGGCACCAACGTGCAAACAATTGGTGGATCTGTACCAACATCATTTTACAACCTTGACTTAAACAATAGTTCGGGTATTTCCCTTGGAAATGATGTAAATGTTTCAAATACCTTATCATTTAGTTCAGGTAAAATGTTGCTTGGTGATAATGACCTGCTAATGGGAGCATCGGCTACCTTCACAGGGAACACCAGTTCAAAATATATGGTAACCAATGGAACTGGCTCCCTGAGGCAAAGAGTTACCAATAATGCAACCAATGTTACTTTTCCTATCGGCTTAGAATCAGAATATTTACCAGTGGCTATTCAACTCACAGTTGGGTCAACCGCTGACGATATAAAGGCACGGGTAACGGACGGACTTTACACTTCATACGATGTAAGTGATGTGCCTGATGGAACGCTGATTACTGAACAAGTAGTTAAAAAAACCTGGTATTTGGGTGAAGAAACAGTAGGCGGAAGCAACGCAACTGTGAATTTGCAATGGAATGCAAGTGGCGAAGGAACGAATTTCGACCGCTCGAAAAGTCATATTGCGCTTTATACCACTGGAGCCTGGGTTCATTCAGCCGGATCTTCAGCTACAGGAAGCGATCCATATACTCAAAATTTAACCGGCATTACTTCTTTCGCTCCACTTGGCATCTTTGGTCAGACCATAACCTGTACCCTTACAGGTTCCGAAATATGTGCCGGATCATCAGTAACAATAGATTTTACTGTAAGCGGAGGAGATTTTACTTCGGGTAATGTGTTTACAGCACAACTTTCTGATGCCTTTGGAAGCTTTGTATCTCCTACAGCACTGGGAACACTAACAGGAATTACATCAGGATCAATATATGCAGCAATACCCGTATCCACTGCCTATGGAACCGCCTACCATATTAGGGTTGTAGGCAGTACCCCTGCTGTTGAAGGAAACATCAACGGAACCGATCTTACAATTAATATCCCGTCCTATATTGGCACAGCACCTACAGTCGGAAACCTGTCGGCAAGCGGAACCGGTATTAAATGGTATGATGCTGCGACTGATGGGAATCTGCTATCCTCGGGTACTGCTTTAGTGAATGGGCAAGTGTATTATGCCAGCCAGACTGTAAATAGTTGTGAGAGTACCGATAGATTTGCAGTAACCGCAACCGTTGACCCAACACCATGCGCTCCTACGGCCAGTTCAACTCAATCAGGAGCTACTGTTGCTAACCTGACAGCCACCGGACAAAATATTAAATGGTACAATGTTTCATCGGGAGGTACCGCACTGGCACCCTGGACGACTCTGGTTCCGGGCACATATTATGCCAGTCAGACTATTGACTGTACTGAGAGTACCGGCAGGGTTGCAGTTACAGTTACAGGTCCGTAAATTGAAACTTCACCAGCTGGCGCATTTCCTGGCGTGAGCAGAATTATTAATCGGATGGCATTCATAATACGAATGCCATCTGTTTTTTTTCGTCTGCACTTTCTTCAATAGAACGTTAACAGTTTTTATAGGCTTGATTATCAACATGATGCAAAAAATCAATCTCTGAGACCTAAAATATAGATATTATGTGTTTTAACACTTAGCATCCTTGCGGTAAAAAAAGATTACAGGAGTATTGCTTTCTTATAACACGTATTGAACCTAATCAGTGCATGAAGTTTTAAGTGCCTAAAGTACTTAGAGTGCCTATAGTGCCTTGAAATACCAGAGTTTAAAGTGCCCTATTGTGAAGAGGTCATAGTTTGCGTGCACCTAAATCCAATGAGTACTGAGCATTACGCACTGAAAAAACTTCCTAAAGCTATAATTACATTAGATAAAATTTGCCAGAATTAAAACGACCAAATAGCCAACTACACCCCGACTCCCTAACTCCTAACACCCAAAACCTAATCCCACCTCCAGCATTGTGCACTGAAAAGGCATATTAGTATAAGGGTGCTTGGTTGCCAAGTAATAATTCTACTCGCAGTTGGTGCATATCATGCTATGTGCCGGAATAATAATAATTTAGGATTTAAGATTGCAGAGTCGTTACTTTTTTTACATTTACACAACTTAGAAGACAATCACAATTAAGTTATGTAGCATTCATTTTTAATTCTGATTACAAATTTCTAATCATTCAGCTATTATGAAAATCGAAAAATCAACTGAGAATTTAATTGTCAATGACGAAAATGAAGCAATTATCAATTCAATCATTGAGGAATTTAAAAATTCAGCATCTGACCCCAACTGGGAAATTTCCATCAACCAGTTTCTAAAAGATAAGAATGTCAGAATAAACACAATTGTTATCGGGATTATCGGTACTACTCCAGAAAGAATTTACATTGGCTCTAACACAAATATTATTCTTGTCTTTGATCGAGATGGTAACAAGATCGATGAGATAGAAATAGATTATGAGACCGAAATAATTGGACTCTATATTGCGAGTGTCACTGAGGAGTTCACGGGTAATAATTTAATAGTTTCAACATCTGACAATTCAATCATTTTTTTCGAAGCGGAAGATGGAGAAAACTATAGGGAACTGAGTGAATCGATTGATGAAAGAAGAAATGATATTACTACTTTTTTCCCATTATGCAGCAAGGATTCATATGAAAACAAATTTCTGTTATTAGGTTATTCTTCAGGTGAGGTAAAGGCATGGGTTTATGACAAGATAAGAGACAAGAACTCCAGTTTCGATATTATCAAAAAAGAAGACATCATAGATCGTGAAGAGATCGTTGGGATATGTGGATCTTTTAATTTGATTCACGAGAAAATTGGAATAGTTGTAGCGTACAAAAATGGAGTGCTATTGCTCTATGATCAAGATTATCATTTAATCAAAAAACACGATTTACGAAAAGCAGTTGAAAAAATGTTTTTCCTTGAATCAGAAAACGCCATAATTATAATTACTGATGAATATGAGATAACCTATTTCACTATTGAAGATGACGGATTTAACTTTATTTGGAATTACAGACAAGATGCTTTAGGAACAGCTATTGTACCAGATGGTGATGGAAATTTCTATGTGCTCTTTGAGGACACTGGACTTGTAACTAGTTTTAACAAAAAAGGAAATATCAGGTTTACTTCTGACCCTTCAATAAACGGAACATCCGGTTACATTTGGGATAATTGCATGTATATTAGTTCAAATGAAGGTGAAATAGCAAAATACAAATTACTGCCTTCTGATGCCTATACCAATTTAACAGATAAATTATTCAGGGCTTATAGCACACAATTGAACAGTTTCATAAATGAAGATGAATTCGCAGTATGGTTTAATGAAGAATTTGAACAACCAGAAAGGGAAGCATATTTTATTGAGTTTTTAAATAACGGTCTGGATAAGGATCTTTTTAACGGAAGAGTCAGGGATCATATTATATATTTATTTGCTAATAAAAAATATGATACAGAAACAGCATCAGGACTGAAAGAAAAAATAAGGTCGAGTTATGTACTCAGAGAAAATTTGATCCAAAAATTTGCGAACACTATAGTTGCCAAAGAGCTAGAAGGTTTTGAATCCGAAACAATTATTGATCTTGACATCGAGAACAAAGCTGATTGTATATTACTAAGTAATCCTGACGACTATGTTCAATTTATTTCGAAGATGGAAAAGCTTCGTGTAAACAGAATTGATGTCCTTTGGAAAAACAGACTGGTTGAATCTGATGATATTATTGATGTCACAACTTTCCATGACCCTTTCGTTGAAAATAACACTCAGATTCTCGCTGCAACAAAAAAGGGAAAGGTTGCTCTGATTGACAAAGCCACAGGTAAAATGATCTGGCATTTCCATATAAACATGGATGACGGGATCATAAATAACATTTTAGTAACTGACATTTGTCACGATGGAAGGAAGGAGATTATCCTGGGCTTAGAGAATTATAAAAATTCGATAATAATTCTAACAGAAAGCAATACTAAGTATGATGGAAATAAAATCAACTTTAACCTTCAGAAGATTGATTTAGTATGGGGTGAAGGTTATATTAATAAAGATAATTACTGCTTATTCCAGGCACATTGCTATTCCCCGGGGATTGCTAACAAAACTGTCCATAAAGTAAGCAGTTTTGACTTTGACAAAGACGGATTGGATGATTTGATCATCTCCTCTGAAAATGGCAGTTTCAATGTTTTTTACTTCGACAGAGATGCAAGACAAAATATTAAAACAAGCAGAATCCAGATCATTGAAAATGACGATGACGAAAGTGAAGACATACTTGACTTCTGTTTTATAAGAAATTCAGACGATAGCATTACATTATATACCGGGAGTCAGACAGGGAAAATAGAAAAACATAATTTTAACGGGACCAGATTTGAAAAAGAAAACCTGTTAATTTCTGATGAAAGATATGGTAAAGAGGCACAGGTTACCGATATATTGATTACAGATATCAATAGTAAAAGATGCATTATATTTTCGTCAGAGGATAACTTTGTATATTGCTTATATGAAAATCTCGAATATAAGTGGTCCTACAAAGCTGGTGGAAATATCACTTCAATTGCTCTTGCTGAGAGTGAAGGGTCGAAATATATTTTTTGTGCCACTGATGATAATATGGGAAATCTTATCGCCCTAGATCTCTCAGGAAATAAAGTTTGGGATTTCCCATTTTTCAAACCTCTACAGAAGATCTTTTTCTATGACAATTACCTCATCATTGCTGATAGTGATGGCTTTATATATTGGGCTCAAGTTAAGATCAACAAAGAATTAACAGATAAGATTGAAATATCAATCAAAAACCATACAGTTGACTACAAATCGCTTTTAAACAATCAGGATGATTTTTTAAGAATCTATGCTTGCCGAAAACTGATTGAAAACAATCACTTTTCTTCCGATACCTTATCCGATATCCGAAACAAAATTGATGATACACGAGAATTTACGAGCAGAGTAAGACATGAAGTACTTATTCTTATCGCATCTTCAGTGCTAGCTTCTGAAAACAAGCAGAATTTACTTGAATTACTGATTAAACCCATAAAAGATGAGGACAACTCAGAAGAAGTTCGACTGGAAAGTGTAAAGTCATTCATAAGATTCTTTGATCTTTACAAAGCAAATAACTTTAATATAGAAGAAATACTTCATTCAATAGTTCATGATAAAGATGAATATGTAAAAGCATATATTGCCGGAGAATTAGGTCAGTTGTTTTTAAACAATAAAGAATTAAACGCAACTATTTGGTCCACGACGAAGCACTTTTTAGAGGCTAATATTGAAGAAGACTGGGTTATTTCAGAAACATTCAATTCTGTCATCAAAATATTTAATTATACTGATGACATACAGGTTATTAATTCTATTATTAATGAAATATTCGAACTGGATATTGAGAATGATATTTATCTCAAATTCAAAAAGAAAATTTTCAATAAGGCAGCGCTGACATTATTTGAAATATATGAAAGTCTCTATCATTTTAATATACATAAACTCTCAGAACATGTAAAAGGATTAAACTCATTAATTTCCGCCAAAGGAGTCAATGCAGTTGACAAAGAAATATTCATGTCATTTGTTGACATAATTAACCTGTCACATTCAATCCTTTCTGAAGATAATTTCGATGAACTTATCAATGACAAGCACTTAGTCGAGTTAAGTGATAAACATTTTAGTAATCTGGAGAACTTAAAAGTACTAAACCATAGCCTAAAAGAATATAGTGAGAGCATAAATACCAATGAAAAAATCAGGATAATTTCTCAGATGCAACAAGAAATAAAAGAGTTTTCAGCGATTAAAGACAGCATTATTCAGTCCAAATTCGCAAAAAACCTTCTTGTTCATATCATTGAGAATAAAGTCGGCAATATGATTGAAGACTATATGGTATTCTTATTAGAATCTGTTAATCTTGAAATTGACGTTGACAAAATTGGATTGTTGAAGAACGACCAGGGGTGTGTAAATGTAAATTTTGATATTATAAATAACGGATTTAAAAAAATAGAAGAAATTGAAATAAACATTAAGGAGCACAATGCATACCTAATTGTTGAAAAACCTGAATATGTTGGAGATCTGTCAAGAGGAGAAAAAAAGAAAGTGTACTTTAAAATAAAACCATCAGTTTTTCATGGTGTAGTTGAAATTTTCTTCGATATTACTTATAAAAACTGCAAACAAAATAAAGAAAAAAGAATTCAGATCACCGTAAGAGAAGAAGAAGTAAAGGAGTGGCAGCGAATCATTAGTCCATACAGAGTCGGCAAGCAAGCGGAGGATGATAATTTGTTTGTGGGACGACAGGAGCAAATTGAAATTATTTTAGAATCAATCGAGAGGCAAGATCCAGTATTTATTGTTGGGCATCGAAGAATGGGGAAAACGTCGCTGGCAAAATATATGTTATATAAATACTTCTCGGCTGATGAATACATACCTTGCTTTACCAGTGCTGAAGAATGTGTATGGGAGGCCAAGAATGACTCTCAGACAGAAACAGGAAGGAATAAAAATACAATTAACTTTCTATATTCTTTCTCAATCCAAATTTGCGTAAACCTATTGCTGTATGATATTATCACTAAAGCAGAAAAGGATAAATACATGCAAGAAATTGCCGATCAGGGATTAATTGCATTTAATAACTTTATGAACAATATTTTTACTGAATTATTAATAAAAAAGAAAGTTTTAGTAATTGCAATTGATGAATATCCCCAAATACTTGAAGCTGTTAGAGAAGGCCTAATTGATTCACGTTTTTTAAGTAATTTAAGAGGATATTATCAGAACAAATCAAAAGTATTTAGAATGATATTTACTGGCGCATCAAGCTTGAAGTATATCAGAGCGGAATATACAAGCAGTGTTATGGGTGTTGGAAAAACAGTTGAGGTTTCATTCTTTTCAGATGAAGAAACAAAGACTCTTATATCAAGACCATTGAATAATAAAATTACATTCGATACTTCAGCATACAAGTATTTGATGGATTTGACAAATGGGCAACCATATTACACGAACTGTATACTTGATAAAATAATTAGCAAATTGAATTCTGAAAAAAATCGTTTAGTAGTCCACAAAGAAGACTTCGAATCAGGTCTTCAGGAATACATATATCAAATTGAGTATTTAAGTGTAGATTGGATCAAAGATGTTGAAACCATCAATTTAAAATGGACAGAGATTGAAAAGGAGCTTGCTATTACTTATAAACATTTAATAATCGCACTACTCTCTGACTATTGGGCGAAGACTAAAAGTGGCTTAAGCAAAGCATCCATATATATGGAGATTAATGCCAAGCTTAATATGTACCACAAAATCAATAAGATAAATTTCGAAGAAGTATTATCAATACTTGCTGGCAAAGATGACATTCTAAGCATCAGAAATGATCTGTATTGTTTCAAAGTAGGTCTTTTCAGAGAATGGATTATAAATAAGGAAAACCTAACTTTTGACAAGGTCCTGAAAGAAAAAATTGAACTATTAAAAACCGGAGGGAAAAATGAGTAAAAAGTTCTCTCTTAACCCGGCAGATAATAAATCCAATAAATTATATGGGCATAGTTTCCTTATTATTGACGAAATCCTGAATGAAACTATTCTGGAACGAAATGAAAGTGCCTCAATTATTGGTGAAACAAAAAGTGGAAAGACCTCAATATTAAAAAGTATTGAAAAGCTAATTGAGGATGATGTTTCAATTGCAAATATTATCCCGATATATATTGATTTGAAGGCATACAGTTACCTTGATCCTGATCAAATTTTCAAATACTTCTTGGAAGTTATTTACGCCAAAAGGCCAGAGCTAGTAAAAAGTTCCCTTTCCAGTAATAATATGCTAGCATTTAGTGATTTGATTATTTGTTGTGAACGAGAAAACTTGATTATACTCCTGCTTTTCGATGAATTTGATCACGTTTTGGAACTGAAAGAACTAAATAGTTATTTCTTTTCTTTTTTAAGAGGCACAGCCAAAAAGAATGCTCTAAGCATTATAACAGCAAGTAGAAATTTGGTGGGGGATATATGCCACAATGCCAAAAGCGTAATTTCAGCATCATTTTTCTGGGATATCTTTACAAACAATATTTCATACTTATCATGTCTAATTGACGAAAGCAATGCCAGGGCAATGTTAAATGAAAAGACTGTGGATGAAGAGTTGATTTCATTTTTAATTGAAAATGTTAACTTAAACCCATATCTACTGAAACTTGCATATAATACAGTTGAGGATAACTATGAACAATACCTAAATGATAAAGAATATTTGATCTCTATTTTTTTTGAGAAAAACGAGACACATTTTGAAGCCTGTACTAATTACCTGGAACTTGATGATCAGAACAAGCGTAAAGGTGAGGCTTTTAAACTGAATTATATTAAGCTTTTAAACAAAATCGTAGAACAAAAAAGCTATGAAAGATCTGTTTTTAAAAAGGAAATTAATGAATTAAAGAAAAAAGGGTTTATTTACGAATCCGGTTGTACATTAAAAATATTCAGTCCTTTATACGAAAAATACCTGATTGAGTATTTTAATCGCCATGAAATTTACAATCAAAATCCAATAGCATATAATGGACCTGAACCATATATATTTGTAAGTTATTCACATGCTGACTCAAGCATCGTGTTAGGTCAGATAAACAAATTACAAAAAGAAGGATTTAGAGTTTGGTACGATGAAGGAATTCCTACAAGCGGAAAATGGAAAAAGGTAATTGAAGAAAAAATTGATAACTGCAAAAAATTTCTGTTTTTCAACAGTATTAATTCATCCATATCACCGGAAGTAAACGAAGAAATTGCAAGGTTTAAAGAACTTATCGGGAAAAAGGATTACAACCAGCATTTTTTAATGCTTATACTTGATGATATTAAATTATGTAAGTCAGAAAAAACCGGCGATGCAGTACAATTTGTGATCAGCGATTGCAATGGGCTAAGAATTCCAATTGATGAAGATGAGTATTTTATAAGATTGATAAATGTCCTGGGTGATGAATGTAAAGTTTAATTCATAACGCTTCTAACCTGCATTCTGATGAAAGGCACTTAGAGTCATTAAATATCTCAATTTCAAAAGGATTTTGTAGAAAATTTGAAATTGATTTATAAAAACTTATAATTCAAATTACTTATAGTTTTTGGGGAATGAAAAAAACAACATTTGAAAAATCTCAGCTGATTCCACTATATATTGGCATCACTGGGCATAGAGATATTAGGTCCGAGGACAAAAAAACACTCAAGGAGAAAATTAAGGACTTTATCCTATTTAATCAAAAATTATGTCCTAATACACCCATTGTTATTCTTACTCCGCTGGCTGAGGGTGCTGACAGAATAGCCGCAACAGCAGCTATAGAGTGCAAAGTTGAATTTATTGCAGTCCTTCCCATGCCAATAGAGGAATATATGCTTGACTTTACTACTCCTGAATCAACTGAAGAATTTAATCACTTACTTGCAAGAGCATTCAAAATTATAGAGTTGCCTATCCAGGACGGCACTACTCTTTCCGAGGTCCAGACTATAACGGAAAAAAGAAACGAGCAGTATTATCTTAATGGTTTATTTATAGCCAGGCATTGTCATACTCTGATTGCGTTATGGGACGGAACTAACTCGGGTAAGAAAGGTGGCACTTCAGATGTGGTTCGAATTAAAAAATTTGGTATTCCCGGAAAATACGAAGACAAATCCAAGCGGCTTCATCATCTGCAAACAGGTCCAATTTATCATATCATTACTCCTCGAATCAGCAACACTTTACTGGACATCCCTTTTACAAAGAAAATCAGTTATCCTGAACATTTAGGTAAAGATGAATTAGAAGCTGCTAAAAATGATGAACAAATGCTAAAGGATATTGATTCATTCAATAGTGATATCTTAAAGTATAGCACCAGGTTAAAACCTGTTGTAAAAAAAAGTTCAAGTTATTTGACAAATAATTACTTTGGGAATTACAATCAACAACTATTGGAGTCAATTGCAGATAAGCATGCTATAACCAGCGAATTAGCTACTCTCTTTCAAAAAAAGAGATATCGTGCATTAAAGGTTTTACTTGCCTTAGTTGTACTATCTTTTCTTTTCCTTCATATTAACGCCGAATTTTTTCACAATCCGCTAATCCTATTGTTATATCCAATTACAATGGGGATAGGTGCTGTTTGGTTTCTATTAGCAAGAAACAAGAAATACGAGCACAAACATGAAGATTATCGTGCTTTATCTGAAGCGTATCGTGTACAGTATTTTTTACTGGCAAGTGGCAAAAAAGACAATGTGAGCGATCAGTATCTTAAAAGACATCGGGGAGAATTAGAGTGGGTTATTTATACCCTGCGTACAACTTCACTATTCGAATGGAATTCAAATGAGAGTGTAGCCTCGAATGTTTTGGATTCTCAAAAAGCGTTCTGTTTTCTTAAAAAATATTGGGTTGAAAACCAATTGGATTATTTTAATAAAAGTGCCGTAAAGCACAACAACTCCTCTAAAAAATGGGAATCCTGGGCTAGCCGTTCGTTTATAAGTGCTATTGTTTCTGCGTTTCTCCTCTCTTTGATAAGTTTAAATACGGAGTTATTATCAAGTGATTTTAAAACTCTGGAAAAATTTATCCACTCAACCCTGGCCCTCTTTACAAGCGTTTTCTTAGTTCTTGCCGCTGCTTTACATGGCTATTCGGATAAAATGGTTTTCACAGAGCAGTCAAGAAATTATCAACAAATGGCTCAGCTTTTCAATTTAGCTAACATTAAGCTAATTCATGCATTAGAAGACAATAACATGATTGAAGCCCATGAAATTATAACAGAATTGGCTCAGGAAGCTTTGATTGAAAATGGAGATTGGCTATTGCTGCATAGGTCAAGACCCCTGGAGATTCCCAAGGGCTAGACTGCTAATAAGTATCTTGAAATACTAAAACTGATAAACAGAATTATTTCTTTTGGACATGAATTCCAAACGGCGGGATTTCAATACAATACAATACAATACAATATATACAGAGCTGGATCTCATGGTCAGAGTATGCAGCAAACCCTTTCTTTTTTATACCTATTTCAACTTTTAACTGAATTTCCTATATACCGTTCCACTCTTACTGTTATCTTTGCTAAACTATCGAAAAAAAATGTCTGATTGAAAAAAGCAGGGTTCCATATTTCTATACTTCTATTGGCATCGTTTGTGTTATCACTGGCCTCATGCAACTCTTCCCGCAAAGTTGAGCGGAGGGGTGGGTTTCTGCTGGTAAAGAACACCATCAAAAACAAAAACCCATATCTGCCTTACGATGAACTTGAAGGCTTTCTGCAGCAAAATGCCATGCCAGGGCGGTTGGCTCCATTTATCAGACCCGGAGTGTACTTCTACGAACTCAGCCGGCAAGGGAAAGAGTCGCGTTTCCGAACCTTCCTGAGCAATTCATTCGGAAAAAAACCAGTGATACTCGATACCGTATTTTGCCGTAGCACCACTGACAAACTTGACATGTACCTTAAAAACAAAGGATTTTACCATGCCACAATTACCAAATCAGTAAAATACTGGTCAAAAACAGCCAAAGTCACTTACAACATTGAGTCGGGTCCTCCCTGCATCGTAAAGAATTTTGAATTTTATATTCCCGATTCTGTGATGAGGGAGCTAATACTGTCGGATACGGCAAAAGGGCTTCTGCGCAACGGAATGATATACGATACCTATGTACTCGACGACGAACGCGACAGGATAGCAAATCATCTGCGTAACAACAGCTATTTTAACTTTTCACTTAGCGACATTTATTACCTTGTCGATACCACAAATGCGGGTCTTTCGGCTGAAGTAGAACTGAATATAAAAAAAATACGTATCGGCATACCGGGTACCACCGACTCAACAAGCGAGATACAACACCCACGGTTTTACATTAAAAACATCTATATCACACCGAACGCCGATATCATTTCGCAGGGGCGACAGCATGATACGCTTGCATATCGGTACTTTCTGAATAAAACAGACACTATAGGTAAAACTATTTATATACTACACAACAACGAATCATTGCTCCGTCCGTCCTTCCTGTCATCATGCCTCGAATACGCGCAAGGAGATCCATATAGTCAGTTAGCGGCGAACCGTACTTACAAAAAACTGATCAGCCAGCCCATCATCGGCTCTGCAAATATCAGCATGGCTATGATCAATCCTGAGCTCATCAATCCTGACGAAAAGCAATGGCTCGACTGCAATATACGCCTGATACGGAACCGGTTAAATCTTTTCAATCTGGGCACTGAGGGCACCAACTCAGGGGGGCGTTTCGGATTGGGAATAAACACCTCTATACAGAACCGAAACCTCTTCAGAGGTGCTGAGATTCTCTCGCTAAAATTAAGAACCAGTGCCGAATTACAGGGTAGCCTCAACAATCAGAATACCAGCTCGAACAATTACTTCCTGCTTTTCAATACTCTCGAAGGTGGAATTGAAGCCAGCATTGATTTCCCCCGCCTGCTGATTCCATTTCAGCCAAGTTACCTGCCCAGTACCAAGCTGGCTCGCACCTCGCTAAGTGCCGGTGCAGGTTTTGAGTTTCGGCCGGAATACAAACGCAGAATTTTTTCTGCAGCCTGGGCATACAAGTGGAACAAGAATGAACAGATCCGACATATTTTTACCCCATTGGAATTAAATTATATTAAAATCTCTCCCAGCGACTCTTTCAGCAATTATCTTGAATCACTAACTGACCCACAGTACAAATCGCAATATACTGATCACTTGCTTAGCATGATTCGCTACAGCATCACTATCAGCAATATGGGTATTACGGGCAAAAACAACCAGTTTTTTCTCCGGCTCAATACCGAATCTTCCGGCAATGTTTCATACCTCTACGATAACCTCACAGATAAGCCCAAAAGCCCTGATGGTTATTACCAACGTTTCGGTGTAAGGTATTCGCAATATCTCCGTTTCGATTTCGATTTCAGGAAATACTGGCAGCTGAGCCATGGAAATTCGCTGGCTTTCCGTTCGATGGGGGGGATTGCCATGCCTTATGGAAATTCAGTATCAGTACCTTTCGAAAAGAGCTTCTGGCTGGGTGGTGCTAACGACCTGAGAGGCTGGCGACTGCGTTCACTGGGTCCCGGAGCCTTTGTTGATAGTACTGTCAGTTTCGATAAAACCGGTGATATCATGCTGCAGGCTAGTTTAGAACACCGTTTCCCGATATACAGTTTTTTGAATGGCAGTTTTTTCGTTGATGCCGGTAATATATGGCTGAGGGAGAAAAGTGAGGATTTTCCTGACGGCGAATTTAAAATCAACAAATTCTACAATCAGATTGCCATGGATCTTGGATTTGGGCTTAGATTCGACTTTTCCTTCTTTATCTTCCGCCTCGATGCAGCGGTACCCTTCTGCAATCCGGCCCGGGTTGAAAAATGGTTTAACAAGGATGATTTCCGAATTAAGAAGTCAATTCTGAATTTCGGGATTGGATATCCATTCTGATCCTGATATTTTTCTTATAAACGCTGGACGAAAATGATTACATTCACTGAGTCCTGTTTATCTTTCTGTCAACTAATCACCCTGATCCGCATCCTTTGATATCAGCCTCCGAATTCAGCAAACATATTTTCAGTGAGTTCCCCTACTCACCTACTCCCGGCCAACAAAACCTGATAAACAGGCTTGCTGATTTTATTCTGTCCGTGGATGGTCAGTTCCCATTGTTTTTGCTCGAAGGTTATGCCGGAACCGGTAAAACAACCGTGGTCAGCACACTGGTAAAAGCATTACCGGCTGCCGGATATTCCGCTGTATTGCTTGCTCCTACCGGACGTGCGGCTAAAGTGCTTTCACTTTACGCTCAGATGCCTGCATATACCATTCATAAACAATTATACCGGCCGGCAATGGATGGCGACGGGCAGGTAAAATTCCAGGTGCTGCCCAATAAGTCAATTCGTACCCTTTTTATTGTTGATGAGGCCTCGATGATACCTGACAATCGCCAATCGGGTGAAAACGGTGCTTTTCAATCGCGCAACCTCCTTGAGGACCTTATTGGTCATGTATACTCCGGAGAAGGATGTAAAATGCTTTTCCTGGGTGATTCGTGCCAGTTACCACCTGTGGGCTTAAACCAAAGCCCGGCTCTCGATATAGAACTTCTCCGGCAATCTTACTATCTCGACCTGGATACATTTATACTTTCGGATGTGGTACGTCAATCGCTCGAATCAGGAGTTCTGTCGGTGGCAACAGGCATACGTAAAAAGATCAGCGAGGCAAATGGCATCCTTTCTTTGCCTCTATTCGGCAAAGAAAATGAATTCACGGATGTGATCAGCATAACAGGTATCGATATGCCCGATGCCATGCAACAGGCTTTCCATGACTACGGTCGCGAGAATACAGTTGTGATCACCCGCTCGAACAAGAGGGCAAACCTCTTTAACCAGGCCATAAGGGAGCGTATTTTATTTCATGAAAATGAACTGGCAGCAGGCGATCACCTTATGGTTGTACGCAACAATTATTTCTGGCTGCCTGATGAATCAAAAGCCGGTTTTATTGCCAATGGCGATATCATTGAGGTACAAAGTATACGTAAAACCGAAGAGTTATATGGATTCAGGTTTGCTGAAGCTACCGTGAGGATGGTTGATTATCCGGGCGAACCGTCGTTCGATGTAAAGCTATTACTTGACACCATCAGTTCCGAAGGGCCGGCATTGAATTATGCCGATAACCAAAAGCTTTTCAACGAAGTGATGGCAGATTATATGGATGAGAGTTCACGTCGTAAACGAATGGCCGCCATACGGATGAATCCCCACTTTAATGCCCTTCAGGTGAAACACGCCAGCGCATTAACATGCCATAAAACCCAGGGAGGCCAATGGGAGGCTGTTTTTATCGAAAAAGGCTTCCTGAAAGATGAGATGATTGATACCGAATACCTTCGCTGGCTGTATACAGCAGTAACACGTGCCACGAAGAAACTATTTCTTATTAACTTTGAAGAGAGATTTTTCGAATAACCTTGTATACCTGAATTGCTCTCCTGCTCCATGAAATTAACCAGACTTAAAACTTTAGAAAATGCGCATAGGATTCGGATATGATGTTCACCGTTTTGCTGAAGGCCGCGAGTTATGGCTTGGTGGAGTTAAAATACCTCACCATTTGGGATTGCTTGGGCATTCGGATGCCGATGTACTTATTCATGCCATCTGTGATGCATTGCTGGGAGCAGCTGCTCTGGGCGACATCGGATTCCATTTCCCTGATACCTCAACAGAGTATAAAGGCATTGAAAGCACTGTTCTGCTCACTAAGACGATGAATCTGATTACCACTTCGGGATACTATGTTGAAAACATTGATTCAACAATAGCAATTCAAACTCCAAAGATTGCCCCTTATATTCCGGAGATGCGTAAAGTATTAAGTGGCATTCTTAACATTCAGGTGAACCAGGTATCAATAAAAGCAACTACCACCGAAAAACTGGGTTTCGAAGGCCGGGAAGAGGGTGTTTCGGCATATGCGGTGGTATTGCTTGGCAATATTACATCATGATATAACCTGACAAAACGGGATTTCTGCCGCCAATACCAATAATAAGTTTGCTGAAACAAAAAAAGATTGCCAGGCCGGCAATCTTTTTTTTATGGATATATGATGTTGTGCGTTATTTTGTTGAGATAGATGGCGCGTCGAAATTGATCAGAAGCGAGAATCTCAGGGTATGTTCCAAAGGGTTTTTGGTTTCAAGCGGAATCAGGTACGAAAAATCGATTCCAAGAATATTATATCTGAATCCTGCACCCAGGGTGAAAAATTTACGGTTACCCTTGTTTTTATCTTCATAGAAGAAACCTCCGCGAATTGCAAACTGCTGTGCATACCAGTATTCCATGCCGGCTGAAATATTAATTTCACTCATTTCCTCTTTAAATCCACCCGGAGCATCGTAAAATGAATGAATCATACCAACAGTAGTAGAAACATTAGGATCCATTCCACTGATAATAGTATCACCGCTTTTCACAGCATTTGTCGGAACAAGCAGCTTATTGAAATCCACCATAAACGACATCTGGTTGAAGTCGTCAAGATCTAAGGTAAGCGTTGGACCAATTTTCAGGTTGGTAGGAATAAAATCCTTTCGGGTATTATCGTCGCTGTACGAAACCTTCGCTCCGATATTTGATATATTCACTCCCCAGGAAAAATTACCTGAAACTTCATCAAATTCTACAGGGAACCTCTGAAAGATAGAAACATCGGCTGCCACTGTATTGGCCGGCTTAGTTGCCTGTCCTCCTACATCCTGCCCTTGGGTAAGATTTGAATGAACAAACCTTCCGGAAACGCCCATGGAGAGGTTGGCTGTTAAAAAACGCGAATAGGTTGCATCGATGGCAAACTCATTGGGCTTATAATTACCCACTGACCAGCCGTTGTTGTCAGTAAAAGTAATATCGCCCAGGTTAAAATACCGTAGCGACATGGCAACAACCGCGTTTTTATCAATCCTTTTGAAAGCACTGACGTAAGCCAGGTTAATATCATTGGTGAGACCTTTAAGCCAGGGACTGTAAGAAATGCCCACGCCCATATCCTTTTTGATAAAGGCATATTTTGCAGGGTTATAATGCATTGAATATGCATCCGGTTCAGAGGAAACGCCTGCATCGCCCATAGCACCACCGCGCGCATCGGGCGAAATACTCAGGAAGGGTACTGCTGTAGTAATAGGATTAAACTGTCCGATATAATTATCAGGAGTTTGTGCATTTGAAGCAAAAGTTACTGCAATCAGCAGAAAAAATGTAAAAATTAGTTGTTTACCGGGAGTCATAAGTTTCATAAAATAAGGTCTCAAATTTACATAATATTAACATCCGACGTATAAACGGCGATTTCGAAAGGTTATTGTATGAACATTTGAATTTTCTGGCTGAAGCAAAATCTACCGGCAGATTCAAATTAACTTACCATCAAAATGAGGTTTCTGATACAGAATCTACTGCAATTTTACCAACCTGAGAGCTTTCACAGTTTCCGATTTCCCATTGCTGGCTCTGATGCTCACCAGGTAAACACCAGGCTTTACAGCCTCCCCTGATGCACTGCGGCCGTCCCATGTGAGCACTCCTGCATTATATCCCTGAGCAAGCAGGGTTTTTGGGTCGGTACGGCTCACAAGTGCTCCGTTTATGTTAAAAATTTCGAGGTGAGCTTTGAGTGGCGAATCGAAAAGATTAATCTCGAAAGAAACATTCACTTCACCCCTGAAAGGGTTTGGATAGGCACTCATCCCGGTAATAGTGATCTGAATATTTTTCGATACCACAAAATGAATGGTGGCCTCCGATGAATTATTGAATACGTCCCAGACTTTCAGTGTTAGTGTATGTTCACCTTCGGATAGCTGCTGGAACTTATAGTTTACCACACCCGACTTATAGCTATCGAGGTGTGCACTATAATAACTGTTAAGCACAACCGAACTCGAATTATCACCATCGATGGTGGCAACTATATCGTGTCCGATAGCATTACTAATCGTATTGATACCGTTTTCATCATGAAGATTAGCAATAAGCATGGGTGAGTCACCCGTAATTCCACCGTCTTTAAAATTCAGGTTATCCATAAACAATTCTATTTGCGGACCTGTATTATCAGAACTTTCATTTCCTGATCCTCCAATAACTATCTGCTTGCAATATCCATTGGCATCGGTAAGTTTATCATTAGCATAGTAGGATATCTTTCCCGGACCATAACTATAATCAATGTCGCGAGGAACAATAAAGTTGACAGTAAAATCACCGTTGCTGACAGTTGCCCTACCCTGGTAGATATAATTGTCCTGCACAGTATAGTTATCGGGCCAGTCGCCGGGTTCTGACCCTAAAGTAAGCATGTTCCGCTCTTTATCAAAAACTTTTACATCCATGATTCCTGTGAAACCACTGAGCTTGTTGCCTGATTCATCGGCTATGATACCTTTGATTTCAACAGGTTCCATTGCCGAAATGGTATCGGCTGCAAGTGCAACATCTTTCCCATTGATCTGGGTAGTAATAACATTGAACTTTGGATATGCCAGGCGCAAAGCAGGATCGCCCAGAAGAACAAAATTACGGATCAGTGCTGCATCGTTGCCACCTATTTTATTTTTAGCATGTGCTATAACATCACCAAAGCGGGGATATTCACCATTGTATCTGGCGAAAAGCGTATCATAAAAATACAGTGTCAGCCCTATATTGGTACCAGCATTGGCAAGCCGGGTTGTAGTAAATAAAGCCACTCCACCTCCTACAGGATTAAGGAACACATGCTCGCCTGCCGAAACCCTTACAGGATCGTCGTAGCGACTGAATTCGCAGGTTGCCGTCATAAATACCGGCATATTATTGTAGTTGGTCCAGGAATCGATTTCACGAACTGAGAGTATTCCTTCGTCGGCCCAGCCTGTTTCGCCGCCATGCCCGGTATAATTCATCACCAGCACTCCGTTTTCAACGTTCGATTTTATAGCAGAGTTGGCATCAGGGCACCGCTGTCCGCTTGGAGTAGAAACCTGTTTGAATGCATCGAGGTATACTTTATTTACGTTGTAAACGGGTGCAATTTCTTCAATGAGCGGACAAATCTGGTTCTCAACCTGGCGGAAATGGGTATTCCCGTTACCGTCGTCGGAAACAAAGCAAAGCTTGTTGCGCCAGTCACCCAGGGAGGCCTCGCTGTTGGTAGCATAAAAAATACTTTTATCAACAGCCACTCTTGCCTGCTCCGGAGTATTGACAGGAAAACGTCCAATACCTATATCAATCAGCCCTACTCCATCGTAGCCTTCGATAGTATCGAGCAATCCGAAGAAATCGTCGCTGGCATAGGAATAAACGGAATTCAATGATTCCTTGGTCTGGAAAGTAAGAACACGATTGGTATTTGCTGGCACACGGTCCTTAAAATCAAAGGAACCATCGCCGAACAACAGAAGATAGTGGAGTTTATTACCTGCTTCCGGGCGATGATAAAGCATGCGGGCAAAATCGCGTATAGCAATAATATCAGGCGAACCTGACGAAAACTCATTGTAGACCTGTTCATTAGTGGCAACAGTAACACTCATTCCATCCACAATACGGTGGTGATCAGCCAGTCTGTTCGCCTGATCGAGGTAATCCTTATGAGTAACAATGAGCAGATCAGCACTTGCAATACCGTGTAAATCCTGGTTAACAACCTTTTCGGCAAATGTAACTGAATGGAATTGCGAATTATCCCAGGCAACAAATTGCTTTATTGAGTCAGTAGGTAAGGCAAATTTGGATACTGTCCCCTGAAGTTCAGCAGCAACACGTTTTACATTCACTGGATCAGTAACATCCCAAATGGTAACATCAGGCGATGAGGATTGCATCTGAAAACTTGTTACCCGGCCTTCCGAAACCGAAACAGGATCGGCAAATGCCATTTGTCCACCGGTAAATTTTAATTCCCTGCATATATTCAATTCCACCCAATCGAGCCAACCTATTGTGGTTCCGCCACCATTGTACTGGAACGATATTTTTACCTTATCTGTTACAGGGTAAAAAGTGCGGGTTTCGATACGATCGCTGGCATAGTTATAATTTCCAAAAGCACTGACTGAAGGAGATGAAACCGTGGTTCCGTTCACTTTAACATCGAAATTAGTGATACTCGATGCCCTTGCGGCAATCCTATACTTTACCCAGGCCTGCTTACCGGGAGCCAAATTCTGAAAAGTGAATTCAGGAAGCTCAAATACATTGGTAGTTGCATCCATACGCTCGCCAACCCAATCTTTTCCTGATTTAATAAAATTAACCTCATCCTTCTCATAGAAAACACTTTCGAAGAAACTGTTGCATGTATAATCGGATGGTAGCATAGAAGACTGCTCATCTTCGATTCTCAATCCTGCTGCTCCATCGAAATTGAGGTAGTAATAGGCATAGTCAGAATAAATATTTTTAACATGCTCAAATTTCTTTGCATTCACATTGTAAACAATTTTATCCGGTGAGGTTCCATAAAAAAGGATGTAATCACCTGGAGCAAAAACTCCTGCATTAGCTGAAACTACTTTGATCGCGTTCTCGGCGAGATCATCATGACGAAAAACACTATTAGCTTCGGGAAGCAGGCCTCCGCCATTGCCGAACACCCTGATATGGGCCGGATTTACTGAAGTCATATCAACGCCCATTGATTGAATGTCAGCATAAGTAACCTTGTAAATACCGGTTTTATTCAACTGAACTTTGTACCAGTTTCCATTCGAAAGCACCGAATGCGAAGCATATGCCGAAGATTTAAATCCCGGTACCGGTTCTTTAGCAGTAACATAAACCAGATCAATTGTAAAGGATTTGAGTCGCATTAAACCTCCTTCAGGATTCATGACTACCGGCACCAGCGTAAGCATCGCCATTTTCACACCTCTTTCGGTTCCTGTTTCAACAACCGGTGTAAGGGTTTCAGTTGGCACTAAAGGAAATGTAAGTAAATCAAGCTGACTACTGCTGATCGACTCCCATTCGGTATTGGTGACTAATATTTCGCAACTGCCAATATTCGAAGGCAATGGAAACTTTTCGAAATACTCGGGAGTATAATTTTTTGCAGCATTGTTCGATAAACCGTCAGCAACAAGTGCTTTCAGCTCAACGTAGTTAATACCCTGAATGGTTTGAATTCCTCTCCAGTTGAGTACAATTTTTTTCTGAACTGCCTGCCCGAATATGGTTGAGCAAGCCATTAGCAATATAGATAATGCGACTGTTGTTTTCTGATATAGGTTCATATAATAGATAGTAATTACTTTTTGTAAATCATTTTTCCTGAAGTTTGTGCGAAAAGTCCGTTTGAGGATCGGACTGACAGATTGTAAATATACAATCCGTCAGGTACAGTGCTGCCTTTCTGATTTAGCCCGTCCCAGCGGACAGGAGTGCTGACAGAGCCCGTTTGTGCAGCCGTTTGTTCAATTACCCTGATCAACTGTCCGGTAACAGAGTATATTTCGGCCTTGATGGCAAAATCCACACTTTGCTGATTATGTTCAAAAACGATGTCGGTGAATTCCTTAAAAGGATTTGGAAAGTTGTATGTATTGGGAATAACAAATTCCCCTGAAGGATGAACCACAAAATTAATAGATGATTCGGTTGAATTGTTGAATACATCCCAAACCTTTACAGTGAGGGTGTGTTCGCCGGGAGCAAGCATGGAGAAAGGAAACCAGATGTATCCGCTTTTGAAGGTATTGATATCTGATTCGTAAAAATCGTTTAGAATATAGGGCTCAGTGGTATTACCATCGAGCACGGCAGTTATGTCGTGCCCTATGCCATTTCCAATAGTATTAATACCGTTATCGTCGCTCACAACAGCCAGCAACCTGGTATTCGGATCAGTTATACCTCCGTCGCGAAAACGGAGATCGTTCATAAATAAGCTGATCTGAGGTCCGTTATTATCGCTCACTGCAAGTTCCGAAGAACCCCCGATCACAATATTGGTATAACATCCCCCGGCATCGCGTGTGCCGTCAGTAGCATAATAGCTGACTTTTCCGACATCATACCTGTATGCTATATCTTTAGGTACTATAAATGCAAACCTGAACTCACCGGCAGTAACATTTACCTTTCCTTTGTACAATAAGTTCTTTCGTAACTGAAACGAATATGCTGAACCGCCATCGTTGGCAAGTGTATTGAGCGTTACCGATTTATCGAAGACTGACGGAAAAACTGTTCCGTTAAAATCAGTAACACGGTTGCCCTGAGAATCCGCAATAATTCCTTCGATGGTAACTTCCATATAGGCTTTGAGCGTGTCGGCTCCGTTTCCGGGAGTATTACCATTTATGGAGGTAGTAACAACTTTCAGTCCAGGGAAACAAATCTGCAAAGCGGGATCCCCTAAAAGCACATATTTCCTGCCATTTTCGTTAGCACCTTTATCACGTTTTGAATTCATGATAATGTCGCCCATCCGTAATCTTTTACCACCTGGTTTGCTTAAAGCATACTGGTAAAATTTTTTGTTCAACTCGAAATTAGGAGTTCCATAGGTAGGGCGTGTTGTTGTAAACAATGCAATGGCACCACCTCTCGGATTAGTGAGGACCTGTTCGCCGGCAGCCTGCCGCATAGGGTCATCGAACCGGCTGAATTCGCAGGTAGCAGTTACAAAAACCGGCAGATTATCATAATTCGTCCAGTTGTTTATTTCATTAACCGTAAGAACTTCCTCATGAGCCCAGCCAGTCTCTCCTCCATGACCTGTATAATTAAGAATGAGGCTTCCTTTTTCGATGCGCTGGGTAATTGCCTTATTGACATCAGGATAGCGGTTGCCTCCAGGGGTTGCAACCTGTGCATAGGAGTCGAGGTATATTTTATCCAGGTTCACCTCCGGATAGTTAGTTTCAATATTCACTGCCATTTGTTCCGACTGATCGATATGATCGTTAAGATCCTCATCATCGGCAACAAATGTGATTATATTTCGCCAGTCGCCTGAAGTTTGTACATCAGGTACTGAGTAATGTATAATTTTATCAACAGCCTGCTCCGCTTCAAGAGGAGTTTTAACCGGTAGACGCCCGATACCTATATCTATCAGGTCTCCGTAAGAATTCCCTTCTTCATCATCGAGTGTGCCATAATAATCGTCTGATACCAGCGAACTGATCGGGCTGTAAGATTCAGGTGATTGCCACGATGGAATAAAATTGGTGTTAGCTGCGATCCTGTCTTTATAATCGTAAGAAGCATCACCGAAAAGCAGAAGGTATTGCGGCATTTTCACAGCATCACCTTTATCGTAAAGCATCTTCAGGAAGTCGCGTATTGCAGTGATATCAGTGGTTCCAGATGAAAATTCGTTATAAATTGTTGTTGGATCAAGCACCAATACATCCAGATCGGAGGTGGAGGCATGAAATGTTGCCAGACGTATAGCTTCAGACCAAAATACCTGAGGGGAAAGAATAATCATATCAGTTCCGGATGAAGCGTGAAGGTTTTGATTTGCTATTTTCCTGACAAACCGTGGTTTAAGCAATTTGCTATCATCAAAAGCCACAAACTGCCTGAGCGTATCGGATGTGACTCTAAAAACAAGATCGTTACCATCAGCAGAATTTTCGGTGCATAACGGAATCAATGGATTGGTAATTTCCCACAATCGGACTTTCCCTGCGGCATCACGTAACCGGTATGAGGCAATACGATCCGCACCAAAGGAGCGACTATCACGAAAATCAAGCTGACCATTCACAAATCTGAGTTCACAACGAGCGTTAACATCCAGCAGATCGAGGTAGCCAGCGGCAGATGGTGAGGTTTTGTTGTAACGAACTCCAATTTTCAAAGGCAGCGATACAGCCTGTAGCGTTTTGTAAGCATATGATCCTGTTGCAACCGGACTATCTTTATTTACCGATATAGAGGAATGGGCCGAATTCCAGGTCTCGCTTCCGACTGAGTATTCGAATGAGCTTGCATTTATTGATTTAGCTGCAGTAACCGAGCGCACTTTAACTTCACCACCCTCAGCAAGTGCCGGAACGTCAAAACTGTAAACACGGTTGGGTATCACATCGAAAACCTGTGCAAACCACTGCCGTCCCGACTTTATCAGATTCAGCTTGTCTTCATCGAAGGTTGTATGAAAATCGTATGAATCAACTACATCAGTAAAAGCATCCGCTGAGCCCTTTTTAAGCTGAATGCGCCTTCCTGAACCCTGGTCCGTTGTAAGAAAATACGACACTGTATCGGAATACAGATGTGATGTATGTTCCCACATCAGCCGCGACGGAATGTAATTCCAGTTTACCGGCCCCTGAGCATAAAACAGTATCTGATCGCCCTGGTCGAAAGATCCGTCAGCCTGTCCGGTAACCTCAATCGCATTCTCCGGTAAATCATCAGCACGCTCTTTGGAATTTGACTCGGGGAGCATGGTTCCTCCCCTGCTGTAAATTCCGATTTTAGCAGGATTTATGGATGATGGATTTACGCCCATTGAAACCAGATCGTTGTATTCGATGTGGTATACACCCGATTGTGTTACAGCCAGTTTATACCAGTTTCCCTGCGATAATACTGAATTTGATGCATAACTGCGCACCACCTCTTTTCTGCGGCCTGCACCCTGAAAAATCCGAATGCGGAATGCTGATAATTTAAGTATCTGGTTAGTAATGCTATCTCTGACAAATGGCACTATTTTAACACTGACACCTTCCTGATTACGGCTAACAACTTTTGCCCCAGTATAAGAAAGAGCAGATGTGATTGAGTCGTAATCGTGATTGATCAACGCTTTTTCATCGCCAGTAAGGGTAAGATATACGCAATTATCGATAATAATATTTTCGTAAACGTTAGAAATAAAGAAAGTTTCATCCCATACAGGTAATGAACTAAACCCGGAATAGGAGGCGCCTTCGAATGAAATTTTTGTAATAATAGTAGCTTCTGCTTCTTTAACAACAGGATTCTCCCAGGCAATAACCCTGTTTACAACCTGGACCTGCGCTTTCGATAGCACAGGCAACAGCATGACAAACAGCAAAAGATAAAAGTATGTAAATTTGTGTTTCAACAATTTCCAGGAGTTTAATTGGTTATCAAAGCAATACAACAATTGAAACGATGTTTCGGTTTCGAAATGCTGCTGAAAGTATCTATAAAAAGGGTAGCTTTTGATCAAAATAGTTGGTTAGGCATCAAACGATAAAAACAATTCATTATTGCAGATAACCACATATTTTGCACATCCCTGAAAGAATAGCATTTTTTTTTGTAATATTGTCCGCACAAATCCATGAATACAAGAGCCTCTGTCATATTGATTTTAGGATCCCTATTTCTGTCTGTACCCGGTGCTACAGCTCAGGATTTGGCGTTTTCGCAGTATTATGCGAATCCCGTATATTTAAATCCGGCTCTTGCCGGAAATAAAGTATGTCCGCGCGTTACCTTAAATTACCGTAACCACTTTCCATCGCTGGGCAGTCATTATGTTTCTTACAGTGCCGGAAGCGATATGTTTGTCAGTGCCATTTCAGGAGGGGTTGCAGTGCTTGCCACTGCTGATATGTCGGGTCCTTTGGCTTCCTTCGCCGGCAGTGCTGTATATTCCTACAGATTGAAGATCAGCAACAAAATAACTATGAATGCTGCACTGCAGGCAGGATATGTTCAATACCGCCTGAACTGGGAAAAGCTGGTTTATGAAGATATGATTGTTCCAGGTACCGGTGAGATTATTTCAGGAACCGAAACACAGCCTGACAAAATGAATGTAGGCGATGTTGATTTTTCGACAGGAATGGTTGTAGGGTATAATGAAAGAATATATATGGGTGCTGCTGTTCACCATATCACCACACCGGATATGGCATTTTACCTGGGCAATACAAGCCGGCTCGATATGAGAATTACCGTTCATGCAGGGGCACTGCTCGGTTTACAGCAAGGACGCAGTAGTAGTGAAAACGAAAATTTATCCCTGTCGCCCAACATAGTATACATGCAACAGGGCAAATTTCACCAACTGAATGGCGGAATGTATGTGAATTTTTACCCTTTTGTGTCAGGAGTATGGCTCAGACACAATTTTGAGAACCCGGATGCGTTAATAGTGTTACTTGGGTTTCAGCAACCTGAGTTTAAAATAGGATACAGTTTCGACTTTACTCTTTCGAAAATGGGCATGCCGGCAGGTGGTGCACATGAAGTTTCGTTCGTATGGTTATTACCGTGCCCACAAAAAGAATTTAAGTACAAGGCAATAAAATGCCCCAGTTTTTAGTTAATACCCAAACAAACCATTAAAAGAGATGGCTAACTACGGCAAATTAGCAGCAAAAATAACGTTTGCAGCAACAATTGCATTTCTGGCTTCCTGTCAGAGCTTTAATAAGGATAAATCGCGCACCACCGGATGGAATTATAATGATTCCAAAAACGGCGGGTATGAATTAGCTGAATACAAAGAACCTATTACCGGTCCCGGCCTGGTATTTATCGAAGGCGGAACTTTTACGATGGGCAGAATAAGCGATGACCCTATGTATGAATGGAATAATATCCCACGAAGGGTTACTATTCCCAGTTTTTACATGGACGAAACCGAAGTTGCCAATGTTGATTATGTCGAGTATTTATACTGGATAAACCGTGTATTCGGCCCTAGTTATCCTGAAGTATACCGCAAAGCATTACCTGATACTCTGGTATGGCGCGAAAAACTTGGCTACAATGAGCCCTTGGTCGAAACCTACCTGCGTCATCCGGCTTACCGCGATTATCCTGTGGTAGGAGTTAGCTGGGTGCAGGCCAATGATTATTGCATGTGGCGTACCGACAGGGTAAACGAAATGTTACTGGTACAGTACGGAGTTCTCGAACTTGACCCAGCCCAAAAAGACGAAAATAACTTCAATACCGAAGCATACCTGGCAGGACAGTATACCGGACTTGTTAACAAACCGATCCGCGACCTTAACCCAGGAGGAACGGGCGAACGCAGAGTTAAACTGGAAGACGGAATCCTTCTGCCGAAATACAGGCTCCCTACGGAAGCTGAATGGGAATTTGCTGCCTATGGCCTTATTGGAAATACACATTTCGAACGTGTTGTTGAACGCAGAGTATATCCATGGAACGGAACTATTCTCCGTACCGATGACAAGAAATTTTATGGCAGCTATGTTGCCAACTTCAAACGCGGCCGTGGCGACTATATGGGCGTGGCTGGCAACCTGAATGATGGTGCCGAAATTACAACCGAAGTTGGTTCATTATGGCCAAATGATTATGGACTCTACAATATGGCAGGCAATGTTGCCGAATGGGTGCTTGATGTTTACCGTCCACTCAGTTTCGAAGATGTAAGCGATTTCGCTCCATTCCGTGGTAATACATTCCAGACACGCGTTACCGATGCCGAAGGATATCTCGTTCCAAAAGACAGCCTGGGTCGTCTGAAAAACCGTCCTGTAACTGAAGAAGAAGCTATGGGACGCTTTAACTACCGCAAAGCTGATAACATTAACTACCTCGACGGTGATTACCAGTCGCTGGTAGGTGTAGACTGGGCGGTAACTGACGAAGATGGAAACAATTCAACCAGTAAGATGTATGAGTATGGTATTTCATCACTTATAAGTGATAAAGCCAGGGTTTACAAAGGAGGTTCGTGGCGCGATCCGGCATTCTATATGAGTCCGGCAGCCCGCCGTTCGCTCGATGAAAACATGGCAACAAACTTTATTGGTTTCCGCTGTGCCATGGGCCGCGTTGGTGGTTCAACTCCCGGAAAAAAGTAAATATCGCATTTGTTTAAAAAAAACCCATCCCTCATCCGGATGGGTTTTTTATTTTAAGTAATTTGCAGCATTCAAACCTCGACGATTTTATGCAGACAACAATTCAGGAATTATACTCTGTTTTTCTGAAACACAGGCTTATTTCGACCGATTCGCGTCAGATTATGCCGGGATCCTTGTTTTTCGCCCTCAAAGGCGACAATTTCGATGGGAACAAATATGCACAGGATGCAATCGGAGCCGGGGCTGCCTATGCAGTGATTGACAATCCTGAATTCAGCGGTAAGCAGACTCTCCAGGTAAATGACGTACTTGAAACTCTTCAGCAACTTGCCCTGTGGCACAGGAAGCAATTTGCCATTCCGGTTATAGCCATTACCGGCAGTAACGGAAAAACCACCACCAAGGAACTTACTTATACCATCCTGAAACAAAAATACACTGTTACGGCAACAAAAGGGAACCTTAACAATCATATCGGGGTTCCAATTACGATATTGGGAATTGACAATAATACTCAGATTGCCATAATCGAAATGGGAGCTAATCACCCGGGTGAGATTGCACAGCTTTGCCACATTGCCGAACCTACCCACGGCCTGATCACCAATATCGGCAGAGCTCATCTGGGAGGCTTTGGAGGATTTGAAGGTGTGGTGAAAGCTAAAAGTGAGTTATACAAATGGCTGCAGCTAAAGGATGGAGGAGTGTTTGTTAATGAAGGCAACCATCTGCTTATGGAATTAAGCGCAGGAATGAATAGAACTTTGTATGGATCTACTGATGGAATTCATACCCGGGCGAAGGTCGGCGAAAGCCAGGCTATGCTGAAATTAGACTGGTATACCGATAAAAATGTACTCTCAATTTCTACCCATCTGGTTGGAAATTACAATTTCGAAAACGTGATGGCTGCCATTTGTATTGGCACCAGCTTCAATGTTGATCCTGCATTGATTAAAGAAGCTGCAGAATCCTATATGCCATCGAACAGCCGCTCGCAGACTGTTAAAACAGAAAGAAATAACATCATTCTTGATGCCTACAATGCCAATCCTACAAGTATGCAGGTGGCAATCGAAAACTTCGCAACCATACCTGCCAGGCCCAAAATGGTAATTGTTGGCGATATGCTTGAACTTGGCAACGAAAGTATTGCTGAACACACAGGCATTATAAATCTGATTGAAAAATCCGGGTTCGAACAGGTACTCCTCGTTGGGCCTGATTTTACCAGAGCAGCATCTGGTCAATTCCGTTGCTTTGCTTCATCGGATGAAGCGCAAAAATGGGTAAAAGAGCAAATGTTCGAAAACTATACTATCCTCATTAAAGGTTCAAGAGGAATTAAAATGGAGAAAGTGCTTGGTGCACTTTAACATTGAGAAAAAATGATTCCTGACCAGGTTCCTTCAAATTCAAAACTTTATGATATCAACCAGCGTCATCGGAATAATGTCAGGAACATCACTTGATGGTGTTGATCTTGCCTATTGTACTTTTGAAGAATCACTTCACGGATATTCGTTTTCGATTGTAGCATGCGAAACAATCCCATATCCTGAAACCTGGCTGAAACGACTTATATCACTGCCGCAATCCGATGCGCTTACATTTGCAGTCACACATACTGAATATGGCCATTACCTCGGGGAATTGGCACATAACTTTATTGTGAAATTCAAGCTTGAACCTGATTTCGTGGCAAGTCATGGTCATACTATATTTCACAATCCATCGGATGGTTATACAACGCAAATTGGTGAGGGAGCAGCAATTGCATCACGATGCGGAAAACCCGTCGTATGCGATTTCCGTACTGGTGATGTGGCTTCCGGTGGACAAGGGGCTCCACTTGTTCCTATCGGCGACCAGTTGCTTTTTGCCGGATACGATTATTGCCTGAACCTCGGAGGATTTGCCAATATCTCGACGCCGTCGGATGGAAAAAGAATCGCATTCGACATATCACCGGCCAATATTGTACTGAACCTTCTGGCCAACAAAGCTGGATCTGCATTCGATGCTGACGGGAAAATGGCAGCAGGCGGATTCATCGATGAAGCACTTCTTTTCAAACTAAACAATCTTGATTTTTATCACAAGCCACCACCTAAATCGCTCGGCAGAGAATGGGTAGAAAAAGAAATACTTCCACTTCTGTCGCAGACTGATGTAAACCTGCAGGATCAGGCATGCACTTTTTGTGAGCATATTGCCATTCAGATAGCAACGACACTCACTAATGGAAACGGCAAGCGATTGCTAATTACCGGAGGAGGTGCTTTTAACACCTACTTGATTCAGAGGATAGGTGCCAATACGAATACAGAGATAATAATTCCGGATGCCACAACCGTAAATTACAAAGAGGCACTGGTGTTCGCATTCCTTGGCCTGCTTCGCATGCAATCCAAACCCAACTGCATGGCATCCGTGACAGGCGCCTCGCATAATGTTTCCGGCGGGGCAATATATCTGCCATGAGGACGGCTTCAATCAATATTCAAACTTTCGGATATGCATAAATCAGAATGTGCCTGATTTTGGCTACTTTTGCCCCCCTGAATTGCATCATAACAACCACCATCCAGATTGGTGACGATGAATAGCTGTTACCAAATGTAAAATTAGTATGAAATTATCCAACACAGGAATCTTAGCAATACTAACAGGTATATTAACGATGCTACCTGTTCTTACTTTTGCTTCAACAGCACAGCCTATCCCTTTAATTTCAGGAATCAGACTCGAATTTATACTATTCGCACTTACTCTTGTTGGTGTTGCTGTGTTTCATAACAAAACCATGTATGTTGCGCTGGCTGGATTAGCATCTATATTGATCCTGAAATATATTTTTCTGCCCGATTATTCGTTTCTCAGTCATTTAACCGGAAACGAACACTCAGAAGGGGAATGGCGCACTTTGGTAAATCTTACCGGGCTATTATTTGGCTTTGGAATTCTGTCTAAAATATTTGAAGAATCGGGTATACCCGGCAAACTACCTGCTATATTGCCTGACGACTGGAAAGGAGGCTTTGTGCTATTGGCACTTATTTTTGTACTTTCGAGTTTCCTCGATAATATTGCTGCTGCTATGATTGGAGGAACCATTGCCGTGGTTGTTTTTAAAGGAAAAATCCATCTGGGATACCTTGCAGGTATTGTGGCAGCCAGCAATGCAGGAGGATCGGGTTCGGTTGTTGGCGATACAACAACCACCCTTATGTGGATTGATGGTGTAAACCCTATTGATGTAACCCATGCTTATGCTGCAGCTATTCCCGCTCTTTTCATATTCGGTATTCCGGCTGCCATTATTCAGGACAGGTATCACCGTATTGTTAAGGATACAGGCAAAATAGTCAAGATTGATAGCATGCGTATACTCATTGTGGCATTGATACTGATCGGAGCAATAATAACCAATTACACGATGGACTTCCCTGCTGTCGGGGTATGGGTTGCAATCCTGATAGGATCATTTCTGCGCAAGACACCCTGGGATGAAGTCCCGAGAGCAATTCAGGGCACTATTTTTCTGGTTGCATTAGTCACGTGTGCTTCGCTGATGCCAGTTAACGACCTGCCACCGGCAACATGGCAAACAGCTTTTTCGCTTGGTTTTGTTTCGGCAGTATTCGACAATATCCCTTTGACTAAACTCTGCCTTGTTCAGGGAGGTTACGATTGGGGAGTGCTGGCTTATTCGGTTGGTTTCGGAGGCTCCATGATATGGTTCGGATCCTCAGCTGGAGTGGCACTCTCGAATATGTTTCCCGAAATGCGCTCGGTTACTAACTATGTAAAACAAGGTTGGTTTGTTACTGTCGCCTACATTGTAGGTTTCTTTATAATGCTTGGTATTGTAGGTTGGCAGCCACATGCCCCTCACCGTAAAAGTAAAAGCACTTCTCCAATTGAGTCAACAATCGGACCAAGCTTAACTCCAGATAATCCCATCGAATAACCTGCATTTCTTAGCTGCAATATACACTTTATGAATTCAATTAAAGAACTTTCGATAAGAAACAGCAGTCGGTCAAATCATAATGCACTGTCAATGGCAGGCATTATTATCACCATGGGAATAGTATTTGGTGATATAGGAACTTCGCCGTTGTATGTAATGAAAGCAATACTCTCCGGCTCAGAGGGTACTATTACCACTGACTTTATTCTGGGAGCCATTTCGTGTATCATCTGGACACTTACTCTACAAACCACTGTAAAATACGTGCTTATTACCCTACGTGCCGATAACAAGGGTGAAGGTGGCATTCTGGCATTGTATGCTTTGGTAAGAAAAAGAAAAAAATGGTTGTTTGCCCTGGCGATTGTTGGCGGAAGCACACTGCTTGCTGACGGGATAATAACACCCTCCATCACCATAGTTTCAGCAGTAGAAGGATTACAACTGCAATTTCATAACATCCAGATACTTCCAATTGCCATACTGATTGTTACTATACTGTTCCTGATTCAGCAGTTTGGTACATCGGCTATCGGCAAGTCATTTGGTCCGATGATGATTATATGGTTTGGCATGCTGGCAGTTCTGGGATTCATGCAATTAATTCAGCTTCCTGAAATATTAAAAGCCTTCAATCCATATTATGCGATACATTTGCTTTATAAATATCCACATGGATTCCTGCTGCTTGGAGCAGTATTTTTATGTACTACGGGAGCAGAAGCACTGTATTCCGATCTGGGTCATTGCGGAATCGGCAATATCCGGATCAGCTGGATTTTTGTCAAGATAAGCCTTATACTGAATTACCTTGGTCAGGGCGCATGGATACTGTTGCAGCATAAAGAAGGAATTGATCTGCCCAATCCATTTTTTGCTATTATGCCTTTGTGGTTCCTTCCCCTGGGAGTAGTGATAGCAACAGCAGCAGCAGTTATCGCCAGTCAGGCTTTGATAAGTGGGTCATATACCATTATAAGTGAAGCAATTCAGCTCAATTTCTGGCCCAAAGTCAGGGTGAGCTATCCGACTACACGCAAGGGTCAGATGTATATTTCATCTATCAACTGGTTCCTGTTTGCTGCATGTATAGTGGTTATCCTGATGTTTAAGACATCTTCGAATATGGAAGCCGCCTATGGTCTGGCTATCACTATCACGATGATGATGACAACCCTTTTGATGGCGTTTTACCTGATAAAAATCAAAAGAAAAGCATGGTTTATCGGATTGTTTCTGCTTGTTTACCTGTCAATCGAAGGAGCATTTCTGGCTGCTAACCTGGCAAAGTTTATACATGGAGGATGGTTTACCATATTGCTTTCCGGGGTGATTGCTTTTATTATGTATGCCTGGCAAAGGGGTCGCAGGATCAAAAACCAGTTTACCCGATTTGTAAAAATTGCTGATTATGTTGAAACCATACAGGATATCAGCAGGGACGAAACCATTCAGAAGTATTCAACCAATCTGGTTTATATTACACATGCCGATTACAAGACGGATATTGAAACCAAAATCCTGTATTCGATCTGCAATAAAAAGCCTAAGCGTGCTGACACTTACTGGCTGCTTCACGTACATATCACTGACGAACCGCACACCATGGAATACTCTGTCGATAAAATTTTACCGGGAGTAATTATGCGGGTCGAATTCCGCCTGGGGTTCAAGGTACAGCCCCGCATCAACCTGTTTTTTAAACATGTACTCGAAGAATTGGTGGCAAGCAAGGAAATCGATCTCGAATCAGGTTACACATCATTACGCAAACACCATATACCTGCTGATTTCAATTATATAATCATCAGGCGCATACAGAACTATGATTTCGATTTCCCGGCATTCGAGCAATTCGTGATGGATACCTACCGTTGGTTGACCAAAATGTCGACTTCAGATATCCGGGCATTCGGCCTCGATACTAGTAATATTATGGAAGAAAAGGTTCCTTTCGTGGTCGAAACCGGTAAACTTAATGTACTGAAAAGAGTTTAGAAAGAGTGATTTTAGATTTCCGAAAGCATACAAGGCTGAATTCCCGAGTACTTTTATTCTCCTGAATACTTAGGTTTTGAGCACTGCCTTTGATTTTAATTGCATGATGTAATCAATACTTTTGAGTCTACAACTTCAAAGCTGATCATGAAAAAAAAGTTTAACATACCATCTTTTGTATTGATTTTCTCATTGCTATGTGTGTTGATGCTTTCTTCGTGCAAGGAGAAAAATGAGGATTTCCCACCACATAAATGGAGTGAGTTTTTTTTCGAAACTGAAGGTATAGCTCCCCGTTCAGTATCGGCTATTTTTTTCGAAAACGACCATTCTTTCTGGCTCGGTGCCCGCGGCAACGAAGGAATTTTACACAAGGATGCCTATAAGTGGAATGTTTACGACAAATCCGTTACGGGCATTGATTTCGATTCAATAACCGCAATTGTCCGCGATGGCAATGGCAAGCTTTGGGTTGGATGGAAAAGCGGACTGGCAACGTTCGATGGCAGTAAATGGCAGAACATCAGCACTTTCTCAGGATTAAAGGTAACTTCGGTTGTTGTTGAAGGAATCGGAAATATAAAGGTGTCAGTAAAAGGAAGTTCCGGTGGGGTTGCTTCGCTGAGCAAGAGCGCATGGACATTTACCACCACGACAAATTCCGAAATTCCTTCGGGAAACATTAATGCTATGGCGTCCTCTCCTGATCAGGCTCTTTGGCTGGCAACCGCTGATTCAGGAATTGTGAAATACAATAACGGCACATGGACTAATATGATTGCCGGTATTCCACTGTTATCGAAGAATTTTACCTGTATTTCGGCAGCACCTGACGGGAGTATCTGGGCTGGCTCCGTCGCATCGCAGATAATACGCTTTTACCAGAATACAATTACCGTGTTGAATACAGGAACTTCAGCTCCAATTACTTCACTCGTTGTTGATGATAATAAAAATGTGTGGTGCAGTACATCCGGTGCTGGTCTTATTAAATTCGACGGGCAAAACTGGACGGTATTTTCAGCAACTAATTCAGCACTTCCTACCAACGAAATCCTGTGCATGTCGAAGTGCTTTCCAGGCTATTTGCTCTTCAGCAGGGCCGAAGGACAGGTATACTTATTTAAACAATAACTACAATGAAATTTTTAATCAGGTATACTCTTATTGGTTTGCTTCTATTGTCAGGTTATTGTGCTTATAGCCAGAATATCTATGAAAATTATTTGCCTCAGAACAACTGTGATACCCTCGGTTCCGATAAACTCAAAATTCATTTTTACAACAACAATTTTATTAAAAACAATGAGTATTTCGGCCCATATACTGAAGGCATAACCTACATAGGATCTATAGTTCAACCTGAGATCACATGGGCCTTAAGCAGCAAATTCAATCTGAGTGCAGGATGGTATTTCAGGCAATATTACGGATACGATGGTTTTGAGAAATCGCACCCAGTGATCAGAGCCAGGTATACTATAAGCCCTGGTATGCAGGTAATTTTCGGCCAGCTCGACGGTCAGTTGCAGCATGGATTTATCGAACCCATATACAGTACGGATAATTATTTCGCAAAAAATCCGGAATACGGTGTTCAGTTTAAAATTCACCGTGGCCGGTTTCGTTCGGATATATATATGGACTGGGAAAAATTTCTGCTTCCCGGAGATGCTCACCAGGAAATAATAACAGGCGGATTTCTTGTGTCCTATGCATTGAATAAGAATGTAGAAAACAAAGGACTAAGCGCACATTTTCAAAGCATTATACACCACTTTGGGGGACAGGTTGATAATTCGGATGCCCCATTACAATCGCGGGCCAATATGGCTGCCGGGTTAAAATACGGCTTCCTCGCCAATCATAAATGGCTTACACGCCTCACTTTATCATCCTTCTACATACAGGCACATGAATTATCGCAAAGCAATACTTTGCCTTTCGAATCCGGGTATGCATTGCATAATACTATAACCCTAGAAAACAAATGGGGAAAGCTGAGTACGGGCTGGTTTCATGGAGAGTATTTCTTCGCACCGATGGGCGATAACCTGTTTCAATCTGTTTCACAGTTTAACGACTGGTATGTGAGCGATAAAAGAGAACTCATCACTTCGAAACTACTTGTTGCACACCAGATCATGAAAGGAGTTAATTTTGGTTTCCGCGTCGAATCCTATTACGATACTCAACGCAAAAGCCATGATTTCAGCTATGGCCTAAATTTAAGTGTGAATGCAACTTTATTTGAGAAGACTCCGAAAAACCGTTTGAAACAGGATTTGTTTTTGCGAGAACCATAACAGGAACATGTATCTGATTTTGAACCCGGACACTAAATCGCCAATCGTTATATGACCTATCAGCAGGCATTAGACTATCTCTTCAGCCAGTTACCGATGTTCCACCGTATAGGAGCTGCCGCATACAAGGCCGATCTGAGCAATACAATTGCCTTGTGCAAGCTGCTGGGGAATCCTCAGGAAAACTTCAGAAGCGTTCATATCGCCGGAACTAACGGCAAAGGATCTACATCACACTTTATTGCATCGGTATTACAGGAGGCCGGATACAAAACTGGTTTGTTCACATCGCCACATCTGAAAGACTTCCGCGAACGCATTAAAATTAACGGACGTATGATCAGCAAGTCTGCGGTTATATCTTTTGTAAAACAGCACCAGCACGATTTCAGCACCATACAGCCTTCCTTTTTTGAATGGACTTTTGCACTTGCTTCCTGGTACTTTGCGAAGGAGAAAGTGGATATTGCCATCGTAGAAACCGGTATGGGCGGGCGTTTGGATTCAACCAATACAGTAAAGCCAATCCTGACCGTGATTACAAATATAGGGTTGGATCATACGCAGTTTCTCGGATCGGCACTGACCCAAATCGCTGCCGAAAAAGCCGGAATAATCAAACCCGGAATACCGGTGGTTATTGGTGAATCACAATCTGCAACTGACCATGTTTTTAAGGAAGTCAGCAAAAAAAACAGATCAGAAATAACGTTTGCTGACAGGGAAATAATACTTCATTCATCGCAGTTTTCCGCCGGACATCCACCCTTGCTGAACAGTGAATACAATTCAGCAGGAAGCGGCATGCGCTACAGCCTTCTTTCTCCTTTATCAGGAAAATACCAGCTGAAAAATATGGCTACCTCGCTCCTGGCGATTGAAAATCTGCAGCAATGCGGTATTCAGATACAGATAAACCACATTACCTCCGGGATACAAAATGTGATTAAAAATACCAGCTTAATGGGACGCTGGCAAACGCTTTCAACAAATCCGCTTACAATAGCCGACATAGGTCACAATCCGGATGGAATTCGTGAAGTCCTTGAACAGATTGCATTAACTCCTCACAGGAAATTGCATTTTGTACTTGGGGTCGTTAATGATAAGGACATCAGGTCAATGCTTGGCAAACTCCCGCAGGATGCAAATTATTATTTCTGCAAGGCAGATATTCCCAGAGGTTTGAATGCAAACGAATTACAGAATACTGCTTTGGAATTCTCCCTTCGCGGTGAAGCCTGCGAAAGTGTATCCGCTGCACTTAAATCTGCACGGAACTCAGCCGGACCTGATGATCTTATACTGGTCGGGGGAAGTGCCTTTGTGGTTGCCGAAGTAGTTTGAAAAAGCCGAAAATCACTGAACATAAAGTACAGGAATCAAACTAACACATACAAATTTATGAAAAAATATAGTTATCATACTCCCGCTTTACTTTTCACCACCCTGTTTGCAGCTCTTCTTTCCATAACCTGCTCAGGGCAGAAACAACTATTTATTTCTGAAGATCTGACTGCTGAAAACCTATTCTCGGTGAATATCGAAGGACCAGCATTCGATAAAAGCGGGCAGCTGTATGTGGTTAATTATCTGCACGATGGCACATTAGGTAAAGTAGCCCCTGATGGAACATGTTCCCTGTTTCTCGAATTACCTGCAGGCAGCATTGCCAATTGTATTCAGTTCGACAGCAAAGGCAATATGTTTTTACCCGACTTTACCGGCCATAATATACTCCATGTGGATATGCTTACCTCGCAGGTGAGCGTTTTTTGTCACGAACCCCGGATGTACTCTCCAAATGATCTTGCCATGAATGCAGCCGGGCAGATTTTTGCCAGCGACCCCAACTGGAAAACCGGAGCAGGTCAGCTTTGGCGGGTCGAAACAAATGGAATGCCTGTACTTCTGGAAGAAAATATGGGAACAACCAATGGCATTGAACTGAGCCCCGACGAAAAGACACTGTATGTGAATGAGAGTATACAGCTCAATGTGTGGAAATACACGGTTGATAAGAGCGGAAACATTTCTGGCAAAACACTCTTTTACAAATTCGACGATTACGGACTCGATGGAATGAAATGCGACAAAACAGGCAATCTTTACATTACCAGATGGGGAAAAGGAACTATTGTGGTTTTGTCGCCGGAAGGGAAATTTATACGCGAAATCCCATTAAAAGGGAAAAACTGCAGTAACCTCGTTTTTGGTGGCGAAAAAGGCAGCACACTGTTTGTCACCTTGCAGGATCGCAAGTGTATGGAAAAAGTGGAAAGTGATATTCCCGGAAAGCATAGGTAAACTCGTTCAGAAAATCTGTTTTTCGTGGAGCTGGCCGGAGACAGTATGGCTGAATACGGTTAACCACCTGAAATCAGGTGCAATACCATTACATCATCGCCTTCCTTAACTATGGCGGTATCGTACTCACTCTTTTTAATCAATTGTGAATTCACCTTGATTACTAACATCTTGAAAGTAAATTTTTTTACCTTCAACAGCTCTGTTATAGTGAATTGATCACCATCAAAAATTTCTTCTTTATTATTGAGAATGATCTTCATATACTATTTTTCAGCATGAATCTGGTGTTCATTTGCACCCAGCAATATCTCCATAGCGGCATTAGCCTGCATATGAGCCACTACTCCTACTCTTGGAGCCAAAGGAGGACATTTATCTGCGATGGCATTCACTTCATCACCACATATAATCAACTTATCCGATTGCCTCGACTTTATTAAATTATTATCGCCCCATCCTGCCATGCCTACTCCCATGATCAGGTATGTTTCCGGCAGATAATTGTGCACAGCATCCAGTATCATGTATTTCATCTCAGGTTTATCAAACGCTTCGATAATGATATCACATTTGCTGAATACCTCCACAACATCACTCTGGCATAAACGTATATCGAATGTATGTACCCTGACATCCGGATTGATGCGGAAAAGGTTCTGCTTTAGTGCAGCCACCTTAAGCATTCCTATCTGATCGTAAAAATAGAACTGCCTGTTCAGGTTGCGTTCTTCCACCAGGTCAAAATCAGCAATAACAAGCCTCCCGATTCCAACTCTGGCCAAAGCAACTGCACAGTTCGAGCCCAATCCTCCACATCCGGCAATACCTACTGTTTTGGTTTTAAGTACCTGTTTTACTTCTTCAAAAGTCATAGGCACAAACTTAAAGAAAATCTGAACATATACTATGTTCGGCATAAAACTTTTGACTGAAGAAAAATATTCAACTTTCCATACACCGGTAAGTTGTATTTCAAATCTATACTGATCACCACTCTCCGGTGTGTGAAGTGAAAACAAGAAATCGAAATGAAATATCGGTCAGGAAAGACAACATTCAGGTTTATCAGATTCACTTATAAAACAGGCAAATTCATTTGTTTTCTTTGGCCCGGTTCAATTGCTATTCTGGTTTTCAACCTTGAAATGTGCACTACTTATCACCCTTTCCCCTTCGGTTGTGAGACCTTCGACAACAACAATATAGTTGCCAGGAGTATCCGGTGCTTTAAAAGCAAATTCTTTTTTGTCGCCTTTAGGCAGTGTAATTCCGGTTTCCCAAAGTACTGTATTCCGGGCATCAGGTTGGTTTACTGACGGCATGGGATAACTCTGACGACACAGATTCTCAGAGAAAAAACTATAATTGATAAAAATTCCTGCAGAAGGGAGATCAATACCGGCAAAATCTCCTTTCTTCGAGATCAGGCTGATGACTCCTCCATATGTTTGCCCTCCTTTTATGTATGTTTCGTTCACAATTTCGATGCGCGAAATGCTCTGTGGAGCAACCGCAAGTATTTTTGACAGTTCATCAACTGCCACCCAGTCGATCATCACAAGCGGATCATAAAAGGATAAATTTGAAGATCCGATGATCTTGAAATACGGCTCTCCATTTCGTTTACGCACCTTTACCAGCCCTGGCAATTCGTTAAAATACTCTTCGAGTGTCGGCAGTTGAACATATTGATCGAGGTACAAAATCGTAGTTGGTTCTCCATAAAAAGCTTTTTCCTCCAATTTAATATTTGGCAGAACATCTGTACTGTCAGGTTGAAAGTGCGAGTTAATCTGTTTGTTCCGGGCCATAGAAAGGATACTCGCACGCTCCTGATCACTCAAACTGAAAACCGGTGAAGGCAGAGAAACAGGCAATGAACAGAAATCATTGTCAATCCATATTTTCAAATCGGAAGCAGTAGTTTTTTCGGCACACAGAAACAAATCTCTTGACCCGTAGTAAGCAGGCAGGGAAAAGAAAAAACGGCCGTTGTTATCGGTTCTAACCGCCATAAAATCTCGCCCTTCACCAATAATTGATAAGTTGATCCTTTTGCCGGATACCAATTTCCGATCCGTACCTTCAGTAAGTTTACCCGTTAATGAAAGCCCCTGATTTTCAGCATAAAACCGATACTCAATTGGACGAAGTTTCTTGTTTGGAATTACATTGCCAAGGTGTGGAAGTACAATTTCAGGAACCACAGATATACACAATCCCTTGTATGCCTTTGAAGAAGCATCTGTGGATTCAATGGTTGCAACAATATTTTCGCTGGTGCGGGCTGTATTATTATCGACTGACACTCCAATCATTCCTGTTGAAAATTCTGCTTCGTTACCTTCAACATTTCCGTTTTCGTTAGTCAGATTCGCGGTGCCAGGTAAAACTTCATCCCAGCCCGGATTTATGATTTTCAGCGGCTTATACTCATAGGATTCGGGACCTGAATTCCTCATCAGTTTCGAATACGCTCTGATGTAATAGGTACCCGAAGGAAGATCGTCAGGTATGGGCAAGCAACCTTCAGCAGCCGAATTGATAATCACATTCTTGCTTCCAGCTATTTTTTCACCATCGGGCGCAATAAGTTCGCAGTACAATACTTCACTTTCCACTTTGTCACTTAAATGGCTGACAGGATACATGACTGCGAAAAAGTGCAGTTTTTCTCCAACAATGTAAATGGAGCGATCAGTAAACAATGCAACCTTTTCCTGCTCTTCATCTGATTTGTTCGTGCGGCAAACTGCTGTTTCTGCATAAAACAGGAACAGGGCAAACAAAGCACAGAGGGTTATCCTTTTCATAATTAATTGGGCCAAAATACCGGTTTAACATTGGTTCCACCTACGGTAAGACAATCAACACATTCAGTATCAAGTGTACGCATAACAAATCCATAGAAATCTCCATACATGTATGCAGGATAATTGATGGGATCAATATCGGCAAAACCTTTCCTTAATCCCTCGCTGGGTACACAATTTGGATCATACTCTATAGGAAGGCCGGCCACATTGCTCACAAAAATCCGTTTCGAACTTACTGAAGATGCTCCGAAAAAACCCAGTACTTCCTGACCAGGATCAGTTATGTTATGCATATTGCCTTTGATGGCCAGAGGCTGTTTCTCATACAAACCACCCTGCACATTACTGTTGATCCGTAATTTATCCCAGTAGGCATAGGCTGCTTCGCTTAAGGCATATTGCCTGACCAATAAGCTATAACCATATACAAGGCGAGATGTATTGAAATTATCAACATAATGCAACGGAAAAAGTCTGTAAGCATTCTGTTCCAGGTTTTCAGTTGAAAGGGTGAAGACATTTTTTACCGATTCCGTTTTCCAGCAAACAAAGCGTGAATAATCCGGTGGCCAGATATGATGTATCTGCCCGTCGTAATACCATTCCCTGGGCCAGGTTGAATGGTATTCCCATGTCTCAATAGCTTCCCACCTGAAATTGCGGCTGGGCGAACCCTCTGCATTCAAATCAACATAAAACTGTATTCCTTTGATGAATACTTCCGGATCGTTTGTCGGCAACTCCTTGACTAAATAATATACCGTATCCAGCTCAGGGCAAAATTGCATCTTATCGAAATCCGAAGCTATAAGTGTCCCTCCTGGCAGCGTGACTTCAACCTTGAAAGCATTCCCGGGCACAAGTACAGTTTCCGGAATGTAACATTGATAATCGCCCTTCCCGGCATCAACAGCAATATAAGAATTCCCTTTATCATCAATTACTGTGACCGAACAACCCGTTACCGGCAAAAATCGGGGCTTCCCGATAGGTGAAGTAACTGAGACATTAATAATCTGAACTTCCTCCCCATCGCTTACCTGACCCGAGATAACATACTTTATTGCGTCCTTCTGCTCAATAACCGGCTCATATAGCTTTATACATGCGGCAAGCATGATTGAAAGAAAAGCAACCAAGAAGAATATACTACTCCGACGCATAATTCCCAAGTTTAAAAAGCCATGTAGCTGTAAAAATAGGTACTCCGATCACTGAGTACTGATAGCTTTTGATGATGCCGTTAACAGTTTTAAAATATACTGAATACGGATTATCTCTGCCTGTAGCATTATACACACTGAATATCAGCGAGCTGTGAAGCATTTTTTGTTTTTTCAAATTACCCTCCAAAGTAAGGGATATGTCAGTACGCAGATAATCAGGAATACGGTAAGCATTTCGTTTCGAATAATCGAGCATGGGCACACCATTCACATAATATACCGAAACAGGGTAAGTTACAGGCTTGCCTTGCTGATAGGTGAAAATGGATGCAAAAATTATCCTGCGGGTGATATGATAGTTCAATACCACATTCAGTGAGTGTGGGATGTCAAAATTAGCTGGATAAATTTCGCCGTTATTGGTTTGGCTCCATACTTCTCCCCCGTCTACCTTTATCAGCGAACGGGAGTATGTATAGGAAATCCAACCTTCGAGTTTCCTCGAGCTGCTTTTCACAAAGAGCTCTATCCCATATGCTTTTTGGTCGCCCTGAAGTACTGAAGTTTCCACAAGCGGATTATTCAGAAAATCAGCACCATCTCTGAATTCAGGAAAATTGCGGGTCTGTTTGTAAAAAAGTTCAGCAGATGTTTCAATATTATATTCAGCCAATGTACGGAATACTCCAGCCGACCACTGATTGCTCTGAGAAGGACGCAAATGGTAATCGACCAGCTTCCACTGTGTATTTGGAGCCACCGTGGTTGTATTGTTAAGCATAAATAAATTCTGATGCATCTGATTAAAGGCCAGTTTCACAGTACCGGCTTCATCAGTTTCAATATTCAGTGCAATTCTGAAATCAGGTTCATGATAAAACCGGATTGGTTTCCCATTATCAAACATAAGGGTATCAACAATATACCTGACATCAACAGGAGCACCTGCAGCATATTGATATACTGTTTTCGGTCCCATGGAGGTGAAAAGGGCATACCTGAACCCCGCAGTTAGTGTCATCCAATCTACAATCTCGTACGAATCAGAAATATAAACAGAACTTTCGAGTCCCTGTTCCGCTCCCAACTCTACCTTTTTGCGTAAAGAACTGACTCCGTATGGCTTAACTGTTCCCCTGTCGAGTTTATAGAGGATTGCACCAATCCCATACTCAAGAGAATGTTTATCAGTAAGCATATGCTTAAAATCTCCTCTGAATTCGTAATGCTCCATTTTGTACGCATGTTCATAGGCATTGGATAATTCCTGCTTGTCTGTGGTTGCAAATGTATACTGCGATCCGATCAATGAAAATTCGCCACGCAACGAATTACTGTAATTCCTGCTGAAAGTGGCCGAAGCTCCGTTGTTGGAATATTCATAACTGTTGATATCCGATAACCTGAAACGGTCGAAACTATGATAGGCGAATAGCCTCAATTGCATTTTCTGTATATCGTAGTTAACGCCGCCCGAAAAATCGTTGAAAGCAGCACTGCTGTTTCTAATATCAGGATCCTTAATCTTTTGCAGAATCCAGTCGGAATAGGAAGAACGGGCACTGAACATAAAAGAGCTTGTATCCTTTTTGAGAGGGCCTTCCACAACCAGATTACCAGTTATGGGACTTATTCCGCCACGGGCAGTAAAATGTTTGCGGTTTCCCTGACGGGTGATAATATTGAATACAGAAGAAAGATGCCCGCCATATTGTGCCGGAATATGCCCTTTGTAGATCGAAAAATCCTTTATGATATCTGAGTTAAATGCAGGGAAGAATCCAAACAAATGTGATGTGTTGTAAATAGGTATTTTGTTGATATAAAAGGCATTCTGATCGGAACCTCCGCCCCTCACATTGAGGCCTGCCGATCCTTCGCCTACACTTACAATGCCTGGCAATGTGGTTGACACTTTCAGAATATCACGTTCACCCATCATCATTGGAAGTTCCCTGATGGATTTGACTGACATTTTATCCAACCCGGGATCCTTTGCCCTGATGCTCATCTGCCGATCTCCGTAAACGATAACTTCTTTCATGTGAATCACCGATTGTTTCATGCGTACCACGAAATCACCGTCCGAATGTACTTCGAACTGATATTTCTTTTTGGCATATCCCAGGTATTCGAACAATGCATTGTACTTTCCCGGCTTCAGTGTGAGCGATACAAAACCATTCAAATCAGAAACTCCACCGGTTTTGGTTTCAACAATATAAATAGTAGCTCCCAGTATGGGCTCTCCGGTTTCTTCATCGAGGATGCGACCCAGTATCCTGGACTTCGACCCGGTAGAGGATCCTCCCCTTTTCCCGATTCTGATTGTTTGCAATGCATCGGCCTTACGCCCGGTCAAATAGCGTTCTTCGCTGCTGGTAAGAGATTTAGAGGTTGTATCTGTATTGGTCTTTTTTATTTCCTTTAACGCATATTCAGGCAAGGATGTTACTAACTTATCAGCAGGCAGTACTACCAGGTTGCCATTCCATTCAGAAACTTCGAGACCGGATCCAAGCAGAGCTTCACTCAATGCAACGAAAGCCGTGACACTATCCCTGTCAACAGTAACCTTCAAATTTTCAACCCATTTTTCAAGGTAAAAAATGCGGATAGTAGTATTTTCGGTAATATAACTACTTAATTTGCTGAAAGGTACATCCGTAAAATGGAAAGCCATAGTCTTTTCCTGCTGCTGTGCATTTACCAGCAGCGACGTCATCAGGAATATGGAAACAATCAGCTTTTTCACAGTCCGTTCAGGGTATTACAATAATTTATTACTTCGGTCATAACAGCATCATTAGCTCTTCTGACTTTAATTTTATTTCGTCGAAGGTGCTTTTTAACGGCATCCTTTCGTGCCGGTCCAAAAGCATTTGCGAAACCACGGTTGTTAGTATAACGTACAATACGGTTGTCGGAAAGCACATACATTTCGGTAATTGCATCAGGAAAATAGTGACTTCTGGATAAAGTACGGGTGTCGATAAACAATTCCTTATAACGGTAGTATAATATTTTCTCAGCGTGGCTTCCTAACACCTGATATATCCGTCCTGCTGTATCAGCTACTTTCACCATTTCAAAGTACCGGTCGTAAACAGTAAAGCTATGAAGCCAGGCTTTTGAAACCTGTATCAGGCTTACTGAGCCCACCGGGTTTTTATATTCAAGTATAAGTTGCTGATTATAAATATCATAATTCAGTTTTTGTACTGAATAGGTTATACCTCTCAGACACACTGAACCATTGTTATCGAATGAATCAAACAGGAATGGTGTTCCTCCGGTGCCTTCCGGCGGGAAAAAGTTATACACCCTGCCATTAATAAGCAAAGGATCATGACCGTAAACCTTGTCAGACAAATCCACTGACGATTGAGCTGAAACGTGGCATGACATAATGCCCCAAAGCAACAGCAGAAAAATCCGGGTTAATTTTGTCATATATCAGGCTTAAAACCAGGAAAAACATTGGTAAACCGGGAATCGTTCTTTCAAGGTATGGGTTAACCCAAAATCATTTACTTTCCCAAAATTACAAACAATACATTGACTGGTTGGTGTTCGTTATTCATTGCAAACTTAGCTAAAAATAATAGTTAAACAGGATGAACCTCAAATAGTTTATGAATATAAACAGTAAATTGAGCATATATATTATAACTACATGAATATTAACACACTTTCATATATTTTAGGCAGACACATATGTATTATTCAAATCCGGATACTCTGTTTTCATGAATAAATTTTCATTTTTGGGAAGGAAATATGTAAAAAACAGGGTCAAAATGCTTGTATTGGTATGGGGAGGATTCAATTTTTTTTTTGAAAGTAAGTTCCATAACAGTATATTTGTCTTTTGAAACCAGTAGGATTTATGCCCTTTAAAGCATTTTTTGTCTAATTTACGATCACTCACCGGGTATTAATTAAAACAATCAGATGATCAGAATTTACCTTCGATATCTTGCTGTTGTAAGTATAATTTTAACTGGCTTAACGGTTTTTTCAACCACTCCCATTCCTATCGATTCGGTTGATTATTCACGTATTACACATAAAAAAGTCCGCAAACTTATCTTGAAGCAAAAGCAGTTCGGAGTAAGAACCTTTGACGATATAAGTCCTGTTTGTTACTCCGATGGGGATTCTGTTAATTATAACTTCTATCAGAAGACCCAACTTATAAAACAGGATATAAGTGTGGTTTGGAATAACCTCGTAAAACAGCAACTCAACGACGAATTCGACGGACGCATTGTAAGCCTGGGGTTGCTGTATTCAAAAAGTAAAAATAATATCGGCTATAAAAACGAAGCAAAGACAGGAATAGAGGTCGGCCAAATCTTGTTTTTCAACCTGCGTATGTTAAGGGGCATAAAGAACCTGGCGGTTGCTCTTGAAGTAACTAAGGTAGATAATGAATTGAAAACCGTTGAATACTGCTACGTTGATCATGGCAACACCAAAGGAACCCAGCAGGTTTCACTCAAACCTACACCGGAAGGATATACCGAAATCACTCAGATGACCCGGTACAAATGCAATTCGAAATTTAGGGCAAGCAGGCTGTATGCCTTTTTCCATGAGCGGATTGTCAAGGAATTTTTTTCAGCAATTAAATTCAAAAGCGAAAAAGAAAAGGACATGCTAGCCGGCACATTTTAGTACATACCCTCGGTATCGCATTTCTATTTTCTGTCCCTTTAACCAAACCTGTTACAGGCAACCAAAAGCTCCCATTTTACATTTTCCAATCAGAATGTAATCGTAAAAGCAATCAATTTTTCCAACCTTTTATCATAACGGAATATGGCAACCCCATAAAAATCAATTATTTCAGTTTTAATCGATTACAACAGATATTCATATCGTAATTTTTATTTATTTCGGTTGGTAGATCATAAGCATTTTATACTTTTGTGAATCAATTAACAGATTGAAACAACTATAAAATATGAGCTTAGAAATATTTCAAAACTCGCACAAACTCTTGTTTTCGTACAGGTACACCTGGGCTCCTATCGAAAAAGGGTATAACAACCGCACCCTCTATGTGAATGTTGGAAGCGGCGAAATCAAGGAGAGACCTGTTTCGGCACACATGAAAGAAAAATTCACCGGCGGAAAGGGTTTTGGACTGAAGCTCCTCTGGGATGCAACTACTCCATCCACACGCTGGAATGATCCTGAAAACGAAATTGTGATCAACACAGGTCCTATATGTGGTATTACTCAGTATTCGGGAACCGGCAAATCACTGGTTGTCACTATTTCACCACAAACTGATATTCCTGTCGACAGTAACGTTGGTGGTTACTTCGGACCTTTTTTGAAGTTCGCAGGTTTCGATTCACTTGAATTGCAGGGAAAATCAGAAAAAGATGTTATAGTTCTGATTGATGAAACACGCGAAACTATTGAAATATATGAGGCCAGTGAAGAAAGTCACGACAGTCATCTGCTCGCTGAATACCTTACCGAAACTCTTGCAAATAGCGAAAAAGACCGATTAAACGTTGCAGTTGTTTCGGCAGGAACTGCTGCGGATAACTCCCTTATTGGCATGCTCAATTTCAGTTTTTTTGACTCGAAACGCAAACTGGTCCGGTTGAAACAAGCCGGGCGAGGAGGTATAGGTACTGTACTGCGCGACAAAAAGATAAAAGCCGTTGTTGCTCATACCAAAGGTGTTACAGGAAACCGTAACGGCGTTATCGATCTGCAGGCTATCATGGAGCGGGGAAAGAACTTTAACCGTGAAATGCGTGAACTCGATGATAAGCAATGTGAAATGCGAAGCAAAGGCACCGCTCACCTCACCCTGGTTATGAATGATTATGACCTGCTGCCTGTAAATAATTTCAAATTCGGGAGCCACCCGGATGCAGTAAAAATTTCAGGAGATGTATGGAAGTCCTATTTCACGCAGGGTGTGCCTGATGGATGCTGGATAGGCTGTAATATGGCCTGTGCCAAGGGTGTTGACAATTACGAACTCCGGTCGGGGCCCTACAAAGGATCCAAAGTTATTGTCGATGGGCCTGAATATGAATCAACCTCCTCGCTGGGCTCGATAGCAGGCATTTTTAATCCTGACTTTACCATAGAATCCAATTTTTATTGCGACACATATGGAATTTGTACCATTTCGTGGGGAACTATACTCGGCTTTGTTATGGAATGTTACGAAAACGGTATTCTCAACGAAGAACGTACCGGTGGCATGAAATTAAATTTTGGCAATGCCGACATGGCCATGGAACTGCTTCATATGGTTTCGAGGGGTGAAGGTTTCGGAAAAATCGCAGGACTTGGCGTTCATAAGATGAAGGAACTTTTTGCCGGGAACGGATGGGGAGATACACAATTCATGCAGGATATCGGCATGGAAAACAAAGGACTTGAATACTCACAATACGTATCAAAGGAATCTCTTGCACAGCAGGGTGGTTATGCCATGACCAACAAAGGCCCGCAACACGATGAAGCCTGGCTTATTTTTATGGATATGGTTAATAACCAGATACCTACTTTCGAGAAAAAAGCTGAAGCATTGCATTATTTCCCTATGTTCCGCACCTGGTTTGGATTACAGGGACTCTGCAAATTACCCTGGAACGATGTAGAGCCTGAAAATAACCATACGTATCCCGAACCGGGCAAGGTTCCTGAACATGTGGATAATTATGTCACCATTTATAAAGCAGTAACCGGTAACGATTTCAGCAAGGAAGAACTCATTCGTCAGAGCGAAAGGGTATATAATTTCCAGCGTGTTTTCAATATACGCCTCGGAAAAGGTTTGAGAAAAAACGATGCACAACCATACAGAGCTGCGGGTCCTGTAACCGAAGAAGAATATATCAGCAGGCAGGAACGATACGATGGCCAACTGATTGACCTTATCGGAATGGATCCTTCGAAAATGACCCTGAAAGAAAAAATGGCAGCTACCCGCGCCTACCGCGAAGACCGGTATGAACAACTACTCGATGCCGTATATGCACGCCGCGGTTGGAACAAAAAGGGTGTTCCTACCCTGGCACATCTCAAAGATCTCGAAATGGATCTTCCTGAAGTAATCGAAGTTGTTAGTCCGTTACAATAGATAAAGGTTCTCATGACAAATCCCCGTTTTCAGGAAATCCTGTTACGGGGATTTTTGTTTTTAAACTAAATCAGGAACGCATTCCTTTTGAAAATAGACTTATTCAACCTTGCTCAACTGCATAACAAATACAACGAAACCCAATATTATATATGATTAAATGTTATTTTTGCACAAAATAATAAAGCAGTTCTATAATCGTTTTTCAGTAGAATTCTCTCAAATAAATCGAAATCATGTTCAAAAACCTAATTCTGATTTTTTTAATCAACATACTGGTATTCTGCCAATTGAATGCGCAAAACCTGCAGGTTGCCCACCAGCTCACGCAAAGTTGTGTAATTAATACTGATGGCAAAATTTTAATCAATTCAGGCGGCCATTATACAACTTCATTTTCCGAACAGGTATTTCTGCGCGATTCACTCAGGATGAGTACATATGATACGGCAAGCAGTATGTTTAAAAACAACAAGCGGGCTTATTTTGCTTACGATTCCGGTGGATTACTGACTGAATCAGTTGTTAGAACCATCGATAAAAACGGAGTCAATTGGTCAAACAGTCAGCATTCAGAATATAAGTATTCTGGATTTCATTTATATGAAGAAACTTATTACAGTTGGGATAAAACACTTGCTGATTGGGCAAATTTCACTAAAAACAAGTACACTTACGAATCGGACAGCAGTCTCAAAAGTATTTTTTATGAGCCATGGAATGCTGCCGACTCAATATGGGATTACTCAACATTAGACGTTTTGACTTACGATCAGAATAAAAAAGTAACTACTCTCGCCAATCAGAAATGGAATAAAAATCTGGAGTCATGGGACAAATATCTGCGTGTAAATTTCACGTACCAGAACGGAAAAGTTTCAGAAAAAGTCTACCAGGTGTGGAATAGCAACACACAACTGTGGGATGATTACCAAAAAGAAACTATCAGCTATGAAGGTGCAGATAAATCAGAAGTTATTATTCAGTTATACTCCATTGTCGACGGATGGGTGAACTCCACCAGAAATGTATTTACATACACCAATTTCGGGCAGGATAGCAATACAGAATACATATGGTCAGGATCGTGGGTAAAGAACAAAAAAATGACCTATACCTATCTGGCGGCAAATATCGAAACGGTTGTCGTAACTCAGCAATGGCAGGCTCATCTGAACAGCTACCGCGATCTGTCGAAGGATGAATCCTTCTATACACAGCGCGAAGTATTTGGTGTTGACGAAACTCCCATAGAGCAAATCCTGGTGAACAATCCACTTTCGAAATCGTCAGCATTTACAATCAAGGGGTTAAAAGAAAATAAAAAATACGAATTGAATTTTACCTCGATGAACGGCAGCAAAGTTTTTTCGGCAACTGTTCATTCAGGTCAAAAAATTGAATCACCGGGTAATTTGAATAATGGATTCTATATTCTTACCGTTTCATCATCCGGCGAAAAAATGATGACTCAAAAAATCCTGATAACCGATTAACCTGCCAACGCTGGATCGAATCTGAAATTTAGAAGAAAAGCGCCCGTAAATGGTGCTTTTTTCTTATACCGAGTTTGCTTTTACCTGGTTGCAACTAATTCTCAGATAAATTATAAAACTCTTAACTTTGCATTCATACACCAGATAACCAACGTGAAATTTTCGCTCAGACATATTATCAACGACTTACGACGCCGCGATCATAAACCAGGGCTTGGAGGGCTTGACATTTTTAAATTTATAGGTCCTGGTCTGCTGGTCACAGTCGGATTTATTGACCCGGGCAACTGGGCTTCAAACCTGGCTGCAGGATCCGACTACGGTTATCAGCTGCTGTGGATGGTCACCCTTTCAACTTTAATGCTCATAGTGTTGCAGCACAACGTTGCTCATCTTGGTATTGCAACAGGGCTTTGCCTTTCAGAAGCGACCACGAAACATATGCCCCGCTGGGTCTCACGATCCGTATTATCTTCAGCCATTGTGGCTTCAGTATCTACTTCTCTGGCCGAATTACTGGGAGGAGCCATTGCACTACAGATGCTTTTCGGCATCCCGATCCGAATTGGAGCTATCATAACTCTTGCCACTATAATAATCCTTTTGTTTTCAAATTCATACAGGAAACTCGAAAAGTGGATTATAGGGTTTGTAAGCCTTATCGGGTTATCATTTATTTATGAGCTCACCCTTGCTGATATTGCCTGGAGCGAAGCAATGGTCGGGTGGATCAAACCAACATTCCCCGAAGGTTCGATGATTGTAATCATGAGTGTGCTTGGTGCTGTGGTAATGCCCCACAATCTGTTTCTGCATTCTGAAATTATACAAAGCCGGCAGTGGAACCTGGAAGATGAAACAATAAAGCGCAAACAACTGCGATACGAGTTTCTTGATACTTTATTCTCAATGATTGTAGGATGGGCCATCAACAGTGCAATGATACTAATGGCGGCTGCAACCTTCTTCAGGCATAAAATCCCGGTGGCTGAACTACAACAAGCTAAGGACATGCTAATTCCTCTCCTCGGGAACAACGCCTCCGTTATATTTGCACTGGCTTTACTCATGGCAGGTATAGCCTCCACAATAACTTCAGCCATGGCCGGAGGAAGTATTTTTGCCGGTTTCTTCGGCGAACCTTTCGATATGAAAGACAATCATTCCCGTTTGGGAGTTTTGATTTCGCTCATACCTGCATTACTGGTAATATTTATCATCAGTAACCCATTCAAAGGACTAATCTATTCGCAGATGCTGCTTAGTATCCAATTGCCTGTCACCATTTTTGCACAGATTTATCTTACTTCTTCGCGAAAAGTCATGAATAAGTATTCCAATTCTGTTCAATTAACTATTTTCCTTCTGCTTATAGGCTCCCTGGTTACATTCCTGAATATTCGCCTGCTTATCAGTTTCTTTTAGAATTCACCGCAAAGTCCAACAATATGAAGTATGTGGATAAAATGATTTTAATGATCCTGCTGGTTTTCGTTGCCGGAATGCCGGTCGTTGCCCAAACAGAGGATGAAAAGGCAGAAGTAGTATATTCCAATGATGGAAAGGGTTGGGTATTCGGTTTGAATGTGGGTGTTTATTATCCTTCCAAAAAAACAGCTGCCTTCTACAATGGCGAAGCATCGAACGTAAACAATGTAAATTATGTGCTGTATTCAACCGATACCTGGTTCAATCAGATTTTTGAAGCCTTAAATGCAAACGACTCTATTGCGGTATATGGCTTACCTCAAAATATGCACTACAAGCTGGCAATACAACCCGGCTTGTATGCACAATACTGTTTCAACCCCACATTTTCGCTGGTAATTGAATTTAACTATATGCGTCTTAAGGCTAATGATGTGATTGTATTTGAGGTAGATCCGCCCATAGAGTATTTAGGAAATCCTGACCTGAGGCTTTACCCAATCCGTGGAGTTGAAGAGCGTGTATATGCTGATATCGGATTAAAGCGCACTTTCCCTAAAACGGATCAGGTTGCATATTTTGCTATGGGAGGCCTGAATGTGAACAGCACCAAAGTGATTAAAAACTCATTCTATGTCGAGGAGGTTGAATACAACATGAAGCGTATCTATAACAGCCCATACATACCCAATAGCAATATGCAGTCGTTCAATGAATACCAGGGAGGAATCGGGGTTGGTATGTTTATCGGAGGGGGTGCATCCTTGACTTTTGGTAATGGAATTGTATTTGAGCCAGGAATAAAGGCGCACTGGCTCATGGTTAAACTCGATGGATATAAGGACATGAACCCCGGTATTGGCACCTATGTAAGGTTCCTTTTCTGATACAACAAAACCTGAAATTTAAAACGAATGATATCTTATCTTTTTCTCCGGTTCATGATTATACTGGGCAGGATGCTACCGTTCAGAGGCTTGTATATGTTTTCGGATCTGCTGTATATCCTGGTATACCGGTTAATCGGGTACAGGCGTAAAGTTGTGGTTGAAAACCTGAAAAGTTCATTTCCCGAAAAAAATCCGGCTGAAATTGAACTCCTTACCCGAAAATTTTTCCATCACCTCTGCGACATCAGCTTAGAGAGTATAAAAGGATTTTCAATGAGCCCTGATGAAATCATCAGGAGACACCGTATAGTTAATCCTGAATTTGCAAACTATTATTTCGACAAAGGAATCAGTATAATTACCGTACCCGGGCATTACAACAACTGGGAATGGGGATCCATGTCACCAGGATTGCAGATAAAATACCCTATTGTTGGTTTTTACAAACCGATGAGTAACAAACGGGTGGATACATTTGTAAAGAAACACCGGTCCAGGTTCAACACCCGGCTCGCCTCCATAAGGGAAACTGCGGCAACATTTGAGGAACTCTATAAATCACCCAACGGATACATAATGGCTGCCGACCAGAGCCCGACAAACCTGAAAGATAGTTACTGGATCAACTTTTTGAATCACGATACACCCTGGTTGCACGGACCTGAAAAATATGCCCGAAAATACAACTGGCCTGTTGCTTATGTGGAGATACAAAAAGTAAGAAGAGGATTTTATGAATTAAAACTGGCATTACTTACCGACAACCCCGCATCTCTTCCTGAGGGCGAAATCACAAGGCTTTATGCTTCGCATCTCGAAAAGACTATCATTCAGGAACCCGCTTTCTGGCTTTGGTCGCACAGAAGATGGAAACACCACCGCTAAACCACTCTGCCAGAAAGAGTCTGACTAATCACTGACACCGTCCTCCACCCGTTACCCTGAACGAAGTCGAAGGGCACTAATCACCAGTCACTAATCAGCTTTATACATTGCTTCAATTTCAACCTTGAACTGCTCGGCTACCACACTGCGTTTAATTTTGAGTGACGGAGTAAGTTCGCCTGTCTGAATAGTAAATTCGACTGGTAAAAGCACAATCTTTTTCACTTGTTCGTAAGGGGAAAGGTCTTTCTGTAAGAGGTCGATGCGTTTCTGGTAAAAAGCAATTACTTCCTTTACTTTTACCTGCTCTTCTCTGGGTTTGGCTTCGAGATCCATCTCTTTCATGAGTTTATCGAACATTATGGCTGCAGGCACCACCAGAGCTGTGATATATTTGCGCTCGCTCCCTATAATTGTTATCTGTTCAATAAACTTATCCCCTGATAACAACGATTCTATTTTTTGCGGGGCAATGTATTTACCTGATGAAGTTTTGATGATATCTTTAATTCTGTCCTTCAGGAACAAGTAACCATTTTCATCCAAATGACCTGCATCACCTGTACAGAAATACCCATCCTTAAACACTTCAGCAGTAAACTCAGGCCGTTTGTAATAACCCATGAATACCGTACCTCCTTTTACCATAATTTCATCGTTCTCCCCTATTTTAACATCAAGGAGAGGCATAATCTTACCCACGGAATTAGTATTTACATCATCATCAAGCAAACAGGTGACCGAAGCCACAGTTTCAGTAAGACCATATCCCACTTTGATATGGATACCTACCTGCTCAAAAAAATGAATTATATCTACTGATAAGGCAGCGCCTCCGCAGACCATAAACCTGAAATTGCCTCCCAGTGCGGCACGTCCTTTGGCAAGCACAAGTTTATCAGCAATTCCATAGGCAATATTAAGTGCCGCAGGAACCGGTTTTTTGTTCCAGATATAATCAAGACGTTTTCCCCCTATATTGATGGCCCATTTGAATATAGCCTGTTTTAATGCTGAACTCTTTGCAATCTCCGCATTCACACCTTCGTAGGTTTTTTCGAAAAACCGGGGCACCGAACACATGATGGTAGGTTTCACCACTTTCACGGAATCGACTACTTCTTTTGGATTACGCAGATAATACGAAATCATGCCCTTACTCAGCACATTGAAAGTCCAGGCACGTTCAAAAATATGACTCAAAGGAAGAAAACAGAATGAAACATCTGTGTCGTCAACATTCAGACGAAGATCGTGAATATGAATACAGTGCATAAAATTAGCACCTGACAGCATAACCCCTTTAGGCACACCCGAGGTACCCGAAGTATAGATAATTGTACACAAATCTTTTTCATCAGCGTTGTTAACGCACTCATCAAGCTGTTCATTATAGCTCCCGTCGCTGCCCGATTTCAGAAAATCAGTAAAGTGTTCGGAGACCACAGAAACATCAAGTTCAACACTATCATCAAAAGCAATAATCTTACACAGAGACGGAACTTTCGCAACTAAATTCTTTGCCACGTCATACTGCTCCTGTTCACCTACCAGGCAAAGAACAGTTTCTGTTTCACTGAGCATATATTCAGCCTGGGCCTCACTGGTCGACGAAAAAAGAGGAACTGAAACAGCACGCACCAGTTGAAGAGCATAATCGGAAATTGTCCATTCGGGCATATTTCGCGACATGATGGCTACTTTATCACCGGGCTTGATACCATTGGCAATAAAAGCCTTGGCTGTAACTTCCACTTGTTGCCATAATTCTGTCCAACTTATTGGAGTCCAGCTTTTATCGCTTTTCTGAAAAAAAATTGCATTTCGCGATCCGTATTTCTGACAGTTATCGCGCAGAATGGAAGTAAGTTGTTTGTTTTCCATAGCAAAAAATTATTTTTCCTTTCTGATCCTTTTGACCTCAGCAACTATCCACATCAAATTGCAAATGACCGAAAAGACTAAATTATACATATCAGTATTAACTGAGGTAAAGGTATTATTTATTATTAAAATTACAACATATATCATTGTTTGCATATAGAATCACTCCAAATCAGGCAAGATTCAATAAATACGCCCTATGCATGGCCAAAATCTTGGCCAAAAGTCGGTATCTTTGCGCCTCATTAAAAAACAGAAATGATTTCAGTTGACGGGCTTACAGTAGAATTCGGAGGAACCACACTTTTTAAAGATGTATCTTTTGCCATAAATGAAAAAGACAGAATTGCCCTTATGGGCAAAAACGGAGCAGGCAAATCGACCCTGCTCAAAATAATTGCGGGCAAGAAAACTGCCTCGCGCGGTAAAGTTTCAGCACCTAAAGATGCTGTAATTGCATACCTTCCACAACATTTGCTTACAGAGGATAACCGCACCGTATTTGAGGAAGCGGCTCAGGCTTTTGCTCATGTGTTCGAAATGCAACATGAAATCGAAAGTCTTAACGAGCAATTGTCGTCGCGCACCGATTATGAATCACCTGAGTATTATGAACTTATTGAACAGGTTTCGGCACTCAGCGAAAAATTTTATTCCATCGAAGAAATCAATTACGATGCTGAAGTCGAAAAAATACTGCTTGGACTCGGATTCTTACGCGAAGATTTTAACCGTCCTACCGGTGAATTCAGCGGAGGATGGCGTATGCGTATTGAACTGGCAAAAATACTGCTACAAAAGCCTGATCTGATTCTGCTCGACGAGCCTACCAACCATATGGATATTGAATCGATTCAATGGTTCGAAGATTTTCTGATCAACAGTGCCAAGGCTGTAATCGTAATTTCGCATGATCGTGCATTTGTCGATAATATTACCACCCGCACCATCGAAGTGACCATGGGGCGCATTTATGATTATAAAGTAAATTACTCATCCTACCTGCAGCTTCGCAAGGAGCGCCGCGAGCAGCAGCAGAAACAGTACGATGAACAACAGAAATTTATTGCCGACAATCAGGATTTTATCGATAGGTTCAGAGGAACCTATTCGAAGACCAACCAGGTGCAATCGCGGGTTAAAATGCTCGAAAAAATTGATCTGATCGAGGTTGACGAAGAAGATAATTCTGCTCTCCGACTCAAATTTCCTCCTGCACCCCGGTCAGGAAGCTACCCGGTGATTCTCGAAGGCATGTCGAAACGCTATGGAGACCATACTGTTTTCGCCAATGCATCCTTTTCCATACAGCGTGGCGAACGGGTGGCTTTTGTGGGTAAAAACGGCGAAGGAAAATCCACACTGGTGAAAAGCCTGATGGGCGAAATTGACTATGAAGGCAAGCTCACTTTAGGTCACAACGCCATGATAGGCTATTTTGCACAGAACGAAGCTTCGCTGCTCGATGAAGAAACCACTGTGTTTCAAACGATTGACGATGTAGCCAAAGGCGATATACGAACAAAAATCAAAGACATTCTTGGAGCATTCATGTTCGGTGGTGATAGCTGGAACAAAAAAGTTAAAGTACTGTCAGGTGGCGAAAGAACACGTCTGGCAATGATAAAACTCTTGCTGGAACCGGTAAATCTTCTGATCCTCGACGAGCCTACCAATCACCTCGACATGAAAACAAAGGATATTCTGAAAAGTGCTTTGCAGGATTATGATGGCACTTTGATACTGGTTTCGCACGACCGTGATTTCCTTGATGGCCTGGTAAATAAAGTTTTTGAATTCGGCAATAAGCAGATAAAGGAACATTTTGGCGACATTACCAGTTTTCTTGCAAAGAAGAAGCTCGACAGCTTGCGCGAACTTGAACAATCTGTTAAGAAATAAAAAATTGGTCTGAACCAAAGCCGGTTTCAATGAGTTATAGTATACCTTTGATGTACTGATTTCCTGAAAATTTCCTCGTACTACTCTCCACTACTTCGATTGACTGACTTTTTCTCTGGCTGTTCTACGGATAACAACCAGGTGTTTTAGCTTCACAATAAGATAGTTATATGCAATTTTAGTACCTTCGTCATTTAAAAACTGCGTGGATTTATGAGGTTTTTTTACATCATTTCAGTATTGTTGCTAATTATTACCGGCTGCGGGCAACAGCAGGTAAAGCGACCTGATGTGATTAAAAATTCTGACCCTACTGTTATAGATTTTCCTGCAGGGATAATGATTAATCAAAATAAGCAGTTAGAATCGGTTTCAGATAAAAACACTGCAATCGCTCAGAAACTGCTGTTTCCTTTTCAGATTCCTGTCCTTGATACGGTGGCTTCTGAAATGATTTTTATAAAATCGGATGGCGACAGAATAACCATTTCGATGAATGAACTTGCCGGAAAATATGACATTATACTGTTCAATGCACAAAACAATCCTGTGCCATTAAAAATCAGCGATTTACAAAAAGCGGTACAACAGATTTTCCATAAAAGCAAAAAAGCAAATAGTCTTGAATGTACCATTGTTGAGCAGAAAATTATTTCTGATACTCTGAAAGCTAAACGCGGCAGAGATTTATTTTCCAGTTTAAAAAACCGGCAATCAAGGTTGGTTTATTCTACTTCCGATAGTGTGGCACAAGGTTTTATATCAAGAGCAATGCCCGGGTTAGTTTGGGTTGAACACAAAACTGATCCCAGATCAATCCTGAACATCAGCTTTGAGAACGATCTGATCACCTATGCCAACACTGACAGGTATTTTACCAACGGTATTACTTTTGACCTGCAGACTCCGCGGCTTGCCCATTCATCCCTTCAGAAACTGATGATCCCATATAGGAATAAAGCTTCTGTCAGGTACAATATTTCGATGGTCCAGGACATGTACACCCCGACAGATACCCGTATAGCTCCAACACTGAAAAATGACCGGCCCTATTCTTCGATTCTATATTTCGGATACAGGAAAACAATAGCTGATCAGGTTCGTGGGGTTAAGATATCATCTCAGCTCATTGCAGGATATATAGGCCCCTATTCGCCGGGTTCGTATATGCAAACTCTTGTACATAAAACATTTCCGACAAACGATGTTCCTCTTGGTTGGGAAACACAGATAAATACCGACCTCATTTTGAATTACAATATTTCGGCCTTTAAAGCCCTGATTAATAACAAAAACCTAACAATTGCCGCTGTGGCAAATGCAAAAGCAGGCACTCTGATAAATACAGCAGGTGCCGGCTTACAGATCCAGGCAGGTAAAGCTGAGCCTTTCTTCGGCCTTGCCGACAATGCCAAATGGCCGGAAACCGAATACTATTTCTTTGGCAGAACTAATGTTGGCTTCGTAGCTTACAATGCACTTCTGCAGGGAGGCATGTTCAATCGTTCTAATATTTTCACTCTGAACGGGAATGAGATTATGAGGGTAGTCGGGAATGCCGAGGTGGGATTTCGTTTCCGCTACAAAGGAGTAGGTATTGAACTGTCTCAGCATTACCTTTCTCCGGAATACAAAGGCGGACTCTGGCATAAATGGGGGCGCATGAACCTGATTTTTAATATATAATCCTGTATTTTAATTGCATTTGATTACATTGCAGATAAGTAAAATGAAAAGTCAACCAGTATTTCAGTTTTTCAAGAAAAGAATTATGCAAATTTCGCTGTTTTGCTCTGTAGTACTCCTGCTTTCCGTATTGCCTCATAAAACTACGGAAAGTTCATCTCCAGCCGGAAATCCTATCGCGAAGCATGAGATCACACTTATTTTTACCGGTGATATTATGCAGCATATGCCACAGGTAGAAGCAGCCTGGAACGAGAATTTCAATACATATATTTATGATTCCTGCTTTAAATATATACAACCATGGCTCTCAGGTGCTGACATTGCAATTGCTAATCTCGAAACTACTCTGGCAGGCAAACCATACAGCGGGTACCCGGCTTTCAGTTCACCCGATCAACTAGTTACGGGCATGCTCAACGCAGGGATTGATATTGCAGGTACCGCCAATAACCATTGCTGCGACCGCGGGCGCAAGGGCATTGAGCGCACAGCGGCGGTTCTCGACAGCCTGGGCCTGATGCATATGGGAACATACATCAGCCAGGAAGCCTGTACTAAATCACATCCTATGATACTCAATACCAGAGGATTCAGGCTTGCATTTCTGAATTATACCTATGGTACAAACGGGATTCCAGTTCCGGAAAATAACGTTGTAAACCTGATTGAAAAAGAAAAAATAGTTAAGGATATGAAAGCCGCCAGAGATTCCGCATCCGATGCGGTGATCGTATTTATTCACTGGGGCGAAGAGTACCAGCGCGAACCTAACGCTTTCCAGAAAGAGATCGCCCGCCTGCTGGTGGATAATGGTGCCGATATTATTATTGGTTCGCATCCGCATGTGATACAACCCATGGAATGGAATAAAGCTGACAACCTCAACAGGGAAAATATTATTGTGTGGTCGCTGGGGAACTATGTTTCGAACCAGCGGAAACGTTTTACTGATGGCGGAAGCATGTTCAGTGTAACCTTGCAGAAAGAAACCGGGCACACAAGCATTAAACAAGCCGGCTATCAGCTTACCTGGGTTTATAACCCGGTTGTGGAAGGCAGAAAACAATATTTCATCCTGCCCGCAGCACTCTACGAAAATGATACTTTACTGCTCGACAAACCAGCTCAAAACGATTTAAAACTGTTTCTTTCCGACTCAAGGGAATTACTGAACAGTAAAAATATCAATATTGGTGAAATCCGCCAGACTCTGAGATAGTCTGACTCAATAATTATTATGAATTTCCACGTTATAGAAATCTATTTCAGGCGGGCCGACCTGTTCCTGAGCAAATGATCAGCTATGACAAGTGCCGCCATTGCCTCAACAATCGGAACTGCTCTTGGAACCACACATACATCATGCCTGCCTTTAGCTTCAAGCTGTATTTGCTCACCCTTGCTGTTAACTGATGGCTGAGTCTGCTTTATAGTTGCAATTGGTTTAAAAGCAACCCTGAAAACAATATTGCTGCCATTACTGATACCCCCCTGAATACCTCCCGAATGATTAGTTTTTGTTGTTATTTTACCATGCTCACCGGTAGTAAATATATCGTTGTGAATGCTTCCCCGCATATTGGAGGCCTGAAATCCTTCCCCATACTCAAAACCCTTGGCAGTATTGATGCTCATGGTGGCCTTGGCTAAATCAGCCTGTAATTTATCAAAGACAGGCTCACCTAATCCTGCAGGAACACCGGCGATAATACAGGTTATGATACCTCCTGTTGTATCGCCTTCCTGTTGAAGTCGTTTTATTAGTTCTACCATTTTTTCAGAAGCACTCTCGTCAGGACAACGAACGGAACTCAATTCGATAGTACTGAGCTCCTCCGGCCTGAACTCACGGGAAGTTGATATTTCACCAATACTGCTCACATAAGCTCCGATTTGTATACCCGAATTCTGCAACAAAAGCTTTGCCACGGCTCCACCGGCAACGCGCGAAAGGGTTTCCCGTGCCGAGGAGCGGCCCCCTCCACGGTAATCGCGGAATCCATACTTACTATCGTACGTGAAATCAGCATGTGAAGGCCGGTATGCATCCCTGAGGTGATCATAATCAAAACTATGATGATCGCGGTTGCGGATCATAAAAGCAATAGGCGTGCCCGTTGATTTCCCTTCGAATACTCCGGAAAGTATTTCAATAGTATCACTTTCGTCGCGCGGAGTGGTCATATCCGATTGCCCGGGTCTTCTCCGGTTTAGCTCTTGCTGAATAAATTCCATATCGATGATCAGCCCCGAAGGACATCCATCAATAATTCCTCCTAATGCAGTACCGTGCGACTCACCAAAAGTGGTTAACCGGAAAATCTTTCCGAATGTATTTGCTGACATACTACAAAGGTACAAATAATATGATTTACTAGATTTGCTGCAGGATTAGCCCGGTCTGACAATAGAGGAAACCTGAATTTGCCAGAGGATAGAATAAAAAAAAGCCCCGAAACGGAGCTTTTTTATTTTACTGTTGTTCGCGGGCTACATTTCTGAGAATTTTCGCCTTGGCTTCGAGAGAAGAAAGTTCCTCCTTTGCCCTTGCAATCTTTCCTTCGAATTCGGCCTTTAACAAATTGGCCTGTTTGGATCTGGCAAAGAAACCGATATTGTTTTCCCAAAGAAGAATTTCCTCTTTAAGACTATCAATTTTTGATTGAAGACCTGTGCGCTCCCGGTTGATGATGCGACCTGCATCCGGTTGATCCTTCACATTTTCGTACCGCGAACGATAATTCATCTGGCTGGCTTCCTGTGAATCAACCTTCAGTTTATCGTAAATTTTGTTTACGGCTGCCTTGAATTCGGCCTGAACTCTGTCCTTTTCCTTAATGGGAACATGTCCGGTATCCATCCATTGACGTTGCAGTTCTTTAACCTTGGTAAGGCTTTCCTGCCTGTTGTCGCTGAATTCGAACTCTGTAAGCTTGCTGATCAGATCGAGCTTGATCTGCAGATTTCCGCCTTCGTTGGCCTGAATATTTTTAAAGAATTCGTTCTTGCTGTTAAAAAATTCGTCACAGGCAGTACGGAAACGTTTCCATATTTTTTCGCTGTGTTTGCGGGGAACCGGACCTATTTTTTTCCATTCTTCCTGTAGTTTGATCAGCTCGCGCGACGAATTCTTCCAGTCGGAACTTATTTTATGCGATTCAGCCTGCAGACAGAGATCAACTTTCAGGTTGTAGTTATGAAGTTGCTGATCCTTTAGCTTACCGAAATACTCTTTCTTGTTCGAAAAATACAGGTCAAGCTGGGCTTTAAACCTATTCCATATATCGTTATTCACTTTCTGTGGAGCCTGACCGACAGATTTCCACATTTTCAGAAGTTCATTGACCTGCTGTGTGCTGTCCTGCCATTGTTTGATTGAGTTAAACTCGGTAGCAACAAGTTGCTCTGCTTTTTCGCACAACAAGCCTTTGGCCGCGTAATTAGCATCAAGATCACCCTGTATTTTCTTGTAAAAATCGTGGCGACGGTCGTTAATTTTTTCTGTTGCTGTTTTAAATCGGTCCCATACCTCCTCGCGCTTGTCCTGAGCAACAGGTCCAACCTCTTTCCATTCCTCATGCAGTTCCTGCAAACGCTTGAATGATTGCGAAATTGAAGACTCAAGCACCAGTTCCTCAGCTTTTTCGCATAATTCAATTTTGCGTTCGAGGTTTTTACGAAGATCGAGGTCTTTAAGCTCTTTATTGATTTTTACCTTGTCGAAAAACTTCTCTATAAGAAAATGGTAATTCTGCCACAAACCTTGTGCTTCGGTTTTGGGAACCATCCCAATACCTTTCCACTGATCCTGCAGAGCCTTGAATTCGTCGTAAGTTTTTTTGAGAGTTTCCTCCGAATTGATAAGGACTTTCAGTTCTTCAAGTATTTTCTTTTTCGCTTCCAGATTCTGGATCTTAATTTTCTCCTGATCCTCAGTGAAACGGAACTTATTGTGTTTGTATATCCCGAAAGCAACTTTGTAACGTTCCTCCAGAGGATCAACTATTTCAAAGTTTTCTGCTTCTTCGCTTGCTGCCGCATTCTGATACATTTCCTGGCGTTCCTTGTTGGCTAAGGCCAGGTATGCCACCTTTATCTGAGCAACTTTCGATTTTATTTCATTTACATCCGAGCTCTGCACAGTTTCTTCCAGGAGAGCTACCAATTGTTCGCGACTCATATGCGAAAAATCGACTCCGGCAGATTCAGCTGCAGCCACTTCTGCTTCAATAACTTCATCAATTGATTCAGCCTCATCAGCAACTTCAGGCATTGGAAGGCCATCGGGCTGATCAGATGCAGGAATTACCTCATTTTCCAGAATTTCTTTTGCCTTAGCATTTGCTTTTGTTTTGCTTTTCGTCTTTGGCTCTGCCATTACAGCCAATTCGTGTGATTCCTCTGACTGTACTTCGGCATCATCCGCAATTTCCGGTTCAGATTGTACTTCAGCAATGGTTGTAACTTCGGCTTCATCAGCCACACCAGCCCCGGTAACTACTTCGGCTTCGGCAATTACTTCAGGTTCAGCGATTACCTCCGGTTGAACTGATTCAACTTCTGCTGCAATTTCAGCTGGAACATCCGTTTCTGCTTCTGTTTCAGCAAGAGCATTTACGACTGTTGATGTTGATACTTCATTAGCATTTTCAGCGATTTCCTGCTGCGAATTCTCCTCCTGGTTGAGCATAGGAACTCCTTCGGGATTTTGATCGGGATGTTTGGTAGATTCCATTGAATGATGAGTTAGTAATTAAACTATTGATCAGGTTGAATAAAAACCACAATTCCTTGGAATTGCGGCAGTATGTGTGCTTTTCTTTCGAAAAAACTTAGTTATACATTCATTTCCTTGCAATGCAAAGGACTGCAAATTTAACAACATTTCGTTAAGTAGCTCATTTTATTGCAAATTGATTCAGAATAACAAAATTCTCCCTAATTAACTGGCATAGGACTAATTATCAAAATGCTGAACGGTTAAAAATAATATAACCAATATTAACAAAAAATGAAACTGGTGTATCGTCACTATACTTGTTAAGCGAAGCACTCAAAGGGCCTATAGGTGTATTATAAACGAAACTTGCCGAAGCAATGTACTGTATTGAAGGAAACAGCTTGCTTAAAACAGCCACTTGCTTCTGCCCGCTTTCAACTTCACGGAAAGGAGCCATAAGAAAACCTTCGATCCGGATATCGAAATTTTTACGGACAGCAAATACATTTCTCAAACCCAGAGCGGCATATCCTGCCGGCCTGAATACTGACTGATATAATGTTGACATTACATAAACCGGTGCATAATTAGGCAGGTATAAAGTGGTAGAAGTGTAATTCCTGAAATTTTCAAGACTATAAGCCTGAATCTCAAAATTAATCCCGGGTCTGTATAACCTCCCGCTGCGGAAATAACGGTCGTAAAGAAATTTGACCTGAAAATAAGAATGCGAATGGGTATAATTCCCGGTTAATAGCGAGGTACTTCCTGGAAAATGTTTTTCATTCCCATTTACAAACTGGGCAGAAGTATAAATACGGTATCCCTGGTTCGGGTACTGCTTGCGATTCAATGTATTAATCTCAATTTCAATATAAGGACTAAAAAAATTAAACTTTGTTTTATCTGCCACATCCTCCTGCGAAGGTGTGTTATTCTGGAAATAATCAGCCCTGTTAGAGCCCCATGTAAACCCTGTTTCCAGTTTTCCCTTGTAGCTGAGAGGGAAACCTGCATCAATCCGGAAATAATTATTGTTCTCGTACAGGAATACCGGGTTGTCGTCGATAAAGAAGAATGTTTTGGTTCGAAAATAATTAAACTGATTGAAGGTATATTGAGCCTCAAGATACATAGGTTTTCTTCCTGGAACTTCGATTCGGCTTCCCAAAAGTGCGGAATTATAAAACCGTCCGAAATAGCCGTTCACCTTAACCGAAGAGATTACTTTACGCCAATAGCTGTATTCAAGTTGAAGAAAAATTTCATTTGTTGCACCCGATGACAGGCTTCCTCCGAAATCTGCTTCCAGACCCTTCTCGTATTGCGCATCGAAAATAAATTTATAACGCTGCGAAGCCGAATCGTACAAGAAGGATGGATACGCTGATTTTAACCTGTCCTCACCGAGTACTTTAAAATATCCTGTTTTCACATCCTGTATATCAAGATCCTGTGAAAAATAGGTACCAGATTTGTGGCGTTTAACCTGCCCCAGTATAGCATTAGCTACATACATGGCCTGTCCCTGTTGCAAACCACGCACTTCAACACTGTTAACTTTAATTTCGGGCTTACGCTTATTGAACGATTCCCTGATTTCGTTATGCATCTCCAGAGTTACAGTTTCGATCACAAACTGGCGAATCAGGGGAATTAACCGCATAGTCGCAATATAGCCGCTATCAATGAAGGCCTCGGTATTCGAAAAATCAATAACATTTACATCTTTCAGCTGAGGCTCAACCAGGACACTGGCGTCACAAAACATATCAAATTTCGTTTCGCCCATCAGCATGCTTGTAAGCTGCGACACCACATCATCTTCATTTGGAGGTGAATAATTGCCCGATGCTTTGCTCCCGATAATGATATCGGGTGAAAAATCATTCATCACCACATCCGAAGGGAAATTATTGTACATTCCTCCGTCGAACAGCAGACGGCCTTCGATGCGTATAGGCTTAAAATAGAAGGGAAATGTCATTGAAGCTCTTATGGCTTTGCCAACATCGCCATCCTTCATGATATAAGGTAAATTATTGCGTATATCAGCGGCTACACACCTGAACGGAACCATCAGATTATCAAAATTGTAGCCTGACACTGCCGATGCTTCTGAGAACAATTCCAGAAAAGCAAAATCCATTCTGACTGGTGATACAATATTAGTCGGCAATTGGGTTTGCAGCACCGAATCGTATTTAAACCTGAAACTCAGCCACGACGGATCAGGCTGACCCTTCCTGAAATAGTATGTATACTCCAGGTCGAGCTTGCCCGAAACCCATTTGGTAAATTCATCTGAATTGATGATCCGCTGCATCTGGTCGGGTGAATAACCGGAAGCGTACAATCCGCCAATAATGGCCCCCATCGATGTACCAGCAATATAATCAATGGGGATACCTTGTTCTTCGAGTGCCCGCAAAACACCAATGTGCGTCACACCTTTGGCACCTCCACCACTCAACACAACAGCCACCTTCTGCGGGAAAGCTGAAATTATGCATGTAAAAAGAAGCAATAAGAAAATACTCTTTTTCAATGGCGGTATTTTAAAAGACAGATATGCAAATATAACAAATCCGGCTCACAAACCGGATCATGTCATTGCTGTAAAATCATTAATTTTAAGCAGTTTAAACTATTTCAAGAGCTTGCTCAAGGTCAGCGATCAAATCGGCAGCATCTTCAATACCTACGGAATATCGCACCAGACCATCAGTAATGCCGGCTTTCTCTTTTCCTTCAGCTGATACCTTCGAATGGGTCATAGATGCCGGATGTTGTATCAGGGTTTCGACGCCTCCAAGCGAAACAGCCAGAATTGCCATTTTTACGCTGTTCATGAGTTTTCTGCCTGCTTCAATACCTCCTTTAAGCTCGAAGCTTATCATACTCCCATATCCTGACATCTGTGTTTTTGCCAGTTCATGCTGAGGGTGCGAAACCAGACCCGGAAACCTTACCCAACCGACTTTTGGATGATTTTCGAGATAGGCCGCAATTTTCATTGCCGACTCCTGGGCTCTGTCGATCCTGATGCCAAGCGTCTTTACTCCACGAATAACCAAATATGCCTGATGCGGATCCATATTGAAACCTAAGGTAACCATTACTGACCTCAGCTTCTTGTATAAAACTTCATCCTTGGTAATCACAACACCACCAACAATATCCGCATGTCCGTTAATGAACTTAGTGAGTGAATGCAACACTATATCGGCACCAAATTCGATGGGCCTTTGTAAATAAGGGCTGCAAAAAGTATTATCAACAGCCACAGGAATACCAAAGGAATGTGCCAGATCGCAACATGCTTTAAGATCGGAGATTTCGATGGTGGGATTCGAAGGAGTTTCAATATACAGCAATTTTGTTTCAGGTTTTATTGCATTTCTAACCTCTTCTATATCAGCCGTATTTACAAATGATGAATCGATACCAAACTTCTTATAATATGTTTCCAATACTACCCTCGAAGGGCCATATACTGCTGCAGAACTAACGATATGGTCGCCTTGCGAAAGCATAGCACCGTAAACTGTGTTTACTGCTCCCATTCCCGAACTTGTTGCGATCCCTCCAAAACCGCCTTCGAGTTCTCCGAGCAGAGTTTCGAGAGCATGGATAGTAGGATTTCCGATGCGGGTATAGATATAACCATCACTTTCGCCTGCGAAACAGGCTGCTCCGTGTTCGGCACTGTTGAATTTGAATGTGGATGTCTGATAGATGGGGACTGTGGCACTTCCTAAAGCGTCATTAAATTCGCCACCATGTATGAGTTTGGAATTGAAACCGATGTTCTTGTTTTTCATTGAATTTTATTTTTATATTTTTTTTACTTTTCCTCATGTTTTAATGCCGAAACGGGAAATAAATCAACTAAGCCATTCCACAATTCGGCAAATTCAGGCGCAGGTTCACCCTGAATGTCAAAAATCCCTGATTTCGAATCATCCTCATTGATTTTGTCATATGGAATCGTCCCGAAAAACGGAATCGACAAAGATGAACAATATGACTGTACCTCGCTGACAAAAGGCACTTCCCTGATGATATTATTTACTATGACACCATAAGCGGCATTACTTTTTTCGACCAGGTTTAACATCAGTCCGAGATTTCTCTTCCATTCAGAATCAGGCTGAACTACTATAGCAGCAATATCCATTTTCGCAAGTCCCTTATGGATGGAATGTCCTGTACCCGGTCCAAAATCACAAATCACGGTTGAGTCATGGCGCAATCTTTCGAGAAGAGCATTCACCAAAGGTACGTTAAACTCTGAATCTTTATTTGATTGTCCGGCAATAAAAGAATTTCGTCCGAATTGTACCTGCAAAACTTTACCGGCATACTTTTTTTTCATCACCCTTCCTTTTGGTCCACATGCGCCAACGCAAATACTGCAGGCCGCACATCGCGAAACAATTAAAGTAACTGATGGAACGAAACGATTGAACTGAATGGCCTTTTCAGGGCAATATGATGAACATTCACCACAGTAATTACAAGTCAATAAGTCTGTCACGGGCTGATAGGCGAATATTTCTTCAGAAGTGAGAGTTTGATTCTCGAAATGATCGAGCAGATCAGGCTGATCGATATCAAAGCATGCGAGTTGAGCTGGCGAATACCCATTCAATACTGCAGTGCGGAACAAAATCCTTGCAATAAGAGTGCGTCCTGCAAAGGCATCGTACGACAATATGGCTATCCTGGCTCCCGTTTGAAATGAAGTTTTAAAAATTCCTGAATTTATTTAGCTTTCTTGAGTAGTGCAGCAAATCCTCCGGTAATTGACTGCTGCCTGACCCGTTTAAAAACACCCTCTTTGGCTTCTTTCACATCTTCAATAGTATAAAAGGCAGTAGGATGAAATTCGTGTAAAGTTTTCAGGAATAATGCGATTTCCTTTCTCCGTATTATTGAAAAAAGCACTTTCACTTGTCCTTTTGCCCCTTCGGCATTGAGTATGGTTAATCCAAAATTATGCGATTTTAGAGCCGAAATAAGCTCAGGTGATTCACTCGATAAGATAACCCTGATAATGGAAGTACCAATAGAAAGCCTTTCCTCAAGTGTGATACCAATAAAGTTACCGGCAGCAAATCCTGCTCCGTAAGCAACATAGCATAACCAGTTATCAAGATGCTGCATGATCTGCCCAACAGCCAACAGCCAGATGATTACTTCAAAAAAACCAAGAAAGGGCGCAATTTTCTTCATCCCTTTCGAAATGAAGATCAACCGGAGTGTGCCAATACTCTGGTCGCAAATCCTGGCAAAAAAGATCAGTCCGGGTAATATTACCCAGGTGAATATCCAGTTGTCATTAGCTAAAAATTCCATCAATTTTAATCGTAATACCGATGCGCTAAATTAGTATTTTTACAACAGAATTCTTTACTGAATTATTTTATTATTTTAAACTGCCAAATGACTGCAATTTCAGTCTTGCCGTGCTTAAACGAACAACACCTTAACTAACTTTGTTTAAAAAAAAACGAATAAATTTCTTCATAAAATGAAAAAATTATCAGGTATTCTATTCCTTACTTTTAGCCTCATTTTCCTATCACAAAAACTATATTCCCAAAACGAAGCCCGACTACTGCGTTTTCCGGCAATTTATGGAAATCAGGTCATTTTTTCATATGCCGGCGATTTATATACTGTTGTTGCTGACGGAGGAATGGCGCGCAAACTAACAAATGATGCCGGTTACGAGATGTTTTCGCGCTTTTCGCCGGATGGAAAAACCATTGCATTTACAGCTCAGTACGACGGTAACACCGAAATATATTCAATGCCTTCACAAGGAGGTGTGCCTCAGAGGCTAACGATTACCGCTACTGTTGGCCGCGACGATATAAGCGACCGTATGGGACCAAACAATATTTTGATGGCATGGACTCCTGACGGGAAAAATGTAATTTACCGCTCTCGCAAACAGACTTTTAATGATTTTATCGGGCAGTTGTTTTCTGTACCGGCTACTGGCGGTATTTCTACCGAGCTTCCTCTTCCTGCAGGAGGTTTCTGCTCCTATTCACCCGATGGAAAACAATTAGCTTACAACAGGGTTTTCCGCGAATTCAGAACCTGGAAATACTACAAAGGCGGCATGGCCGATGATATCTGGATTTATGATTTTGAAACTAAAATCACGCGTAATATCACTGACAACGATGCGCAGGACATTTTTCCCATGTGGTTTGGTGATGAAATTTATTTCTGTTCCGACCGCGACCGAACCATGAATCTTTTCAGCTACAATCTGAAGACAAATCAAACCAGGAAAGTCACTAACTTTACCGAATACGATATCAAATTCCCATCATCGGGCGACAACCGCATCATATTCGAAAACGGAGGATACCTTTTTACATTCGATACAAAATCGCAGACATTAACAAAGATCCCGATTCAGATAGCCGATGACCTCAATACTTCGCGCAACGAAATGAAGGATGCCACCCGATACCTTGGCTCAGTAAATCCTTCACCCGATGGTAACAGAGTTATTGTTTCTGGAAGAGGCGACATTTTCAGCGTTCCTGTTAAAGAGGGTATTTCGCGCAACCTTACCTCCAGCAGCAATGCACACGACAGGGAAGCATTCTGGTCACCCGATGGCAAGTGGATAGCTTACCTGAGTGATGCAAGTGGTGAATACGAAATCTATATTGTAAAACAGGACGGGAGCGAACCTGCGATGCAGGTAACAACAGGGGCTGATACCTATAAATTTACCATTCACTGGTCGCCCGACAGCAAAAAAATTATCTGGAACGACAAAATGCTGCGGCTGCAATATGTTGATATTGAAACCAGGAAAGTCACACTTATTGATAATTCAAAAGTCTGGGAATTTGGAAACTTCGACTGGTCACCCGACAGTAGGTGGATCACCTACAGCAGGGCATTGGAAAACGGTATGCAACAGATCATGATTTACAATCTGGCAGATGAACAAAAATATGAAATCACCAATCAGTGGTTTTCCTCCGACCAGCCAACATTTTCGGATAATGGCAAGTACCTGATTTTTTCATCCGACCGCACTTTCGACCCAATTTATAGCAATGTTGAATGGAATTATGCTTACGAAAATATGACCAAACTCTATATGGTCACTCTTGCTGCCGACACACCTTCTCCTTTTGCTCCATCGAATGACGAAGTTAATTCCGAAAAACCTAAGGAGCCTAAGGAGGCTGAACCTTCGAAATGCGAAAAAGGCAAAAAAGCCGGAAAAACAGAATCAGAAGAAGAACCCAAAGTAAAACCAGTGAAGATCGATTTAGCTGATATTCAGGAGCGTATCATCGAAGTACCGGTCGACGCAGGGAATTACTGGAATCTATGGTCAGTCGACGATAAAATCTATTATAATATGGCTGACGACAAAGGAATGTCAGCTAAGGTATTCGACCTGAAACAGAAAAAAGAGACAGAACTTGGATCAAACCTTGCTTTCGATATAACTGCTGATAAAAAGAAAATGCTTGTCAGGCATGGCAACCGCTTTTCGATGATCGATTTGCCTTCTTCCAAAATAAATACAGAGAAATATATCGACATGTCGGACCTCAGGATATGGGTAAACAACCGGCTGGAATGGAACCAGATTTATGATGAGGCATGGCGGCAAATGCGCGACTTCTTCTATGTGCCAAACATGCATGGTGTTGACTGGAAAGCCATGCACGACAAATACGCCGTAATGCTGCCCTATGTAAATAATCGCAACGATCTTACCTATCTCATAGGCGAGATGATTTCCGAACTCAGTGTTGGACACGCATACATCAGCGGAGGCGAGCGCAAACCTATTGAAAAAATCAGCCTGGGTTTGCTTGGTGCCAGGCTAAGCCGCGACGCATCAGGATACTACAGGATTGATAGCCTGCTTCAGGGTGCCAACTGGAGCCAGGTGTTACGCTCACCACTTACTGCAGTAGGAGTAAATGCCATAAAAGGCGAGTTTATAACTTCTGTGAATGGAAAATCAACCAAGGATATGCCCGATATACATGCTGCATTTATAAATAAAGCAGGTAAAAATGTTGAACTTACACTCAATTCATCTCCGGCTGAAGGAGGGCGCAAAGTACTGGTGGTTCCGGTTGATGATGAATCGCATTTGTACTATTATACATGGGTACAGAACAACATAAGGAAAGTGGATAAAGCAACGAATGGAGAAGTCGGGTATATTCACATCCCTGATATGGGGGCTGAAGGGCTCAATGAGTTTGTAAAATATTTCTATCCTCAACTGGCCAAGAAAGCTCTTATCATCGATGATCGGGGCAATGGTGGCGGCAATGTTTCACCCATGATTATCGAAAGATTGAACAGGGAAATTTCAAGGAGTAATATGGCCCGCAACGTTGCACAAATAGGTCATACACCCACTAAAATGATGTTGGGACCCAAGGTACTGCTCATAAACAACTATTCCGCTTCCGATGGAGACCTTTTCCCCTATGGATTTAAAAAACATCAGATCGGAAAAGTAATTGGCACCCGGAGCTGGGGTGGTGTGGTCGGCATCAGGGGCTCCTTGCCGTTTGTTGATGGTGCTGATATGCGGAAACCTGAATTCGCAAGCTATTCAGCCGATGAAAGCAAATGGATCATCGAAGGCTATGGCGTCGATCCCGATATAGAAATTGACAATGACCCTGCCCGCGAATACGAAGGAATCGATGATCAGTTGAACAAGGCTATAGAAGTTGTGCTCGATGAGCTGAAAACCTATAAAGAACAACCTGCCATTCCTGAAGCACCGGATAAGAGTAAATAGGACTTATTTAAACCTGAAAACCTGCTTCAATCAGAATAGTTATGAAATACTCATGGGTGTTTTTGCTTTTGTCAGTTCTGCTGCCGGTCACATCCTTTGCGCAGCAAACGAAGCCGGTGAATCCACCATTTCATACGGACGGATTGTGGATAGGTGCAATAGCCGGGCCTAGCTGGATGGTCGAAAAAGCACCCGACAGTCTGATTCCTGAAATACAGAACTATTACAATAAGTTGCGATCAGGATGGCATATTGGTTTTGAATCAGAATACTTTATTAATAATTTTCTGGGTTTCGGGGCAAAATACATCAGATTCACCACCAGGCAAGAAGAAGACAGTATTGTCATCGAATTCTTTTCCAACAAATACTATTTCGATATTTCAAATGAGATGAGTATTCACACTCTTTCACCTATGGTTTTTGGGAAACTTCCTCTTGGTAACAATCTTAACATAACCGGTGGTTTGGGTCCTGCATGGCTATTCTATCGTAACCTGGGCAAAGCAATTGGCGATACGGTTATGTTTAAAGGTTCCTCCCCGGGAATATCATCCTCGCTCCGTTTAAGTTACGAATTGATTCCAAATCTTACTATAGGCGTACAAACCTCTTATATTCAGGCAATACTCAGAGAATATACCCAGGATAATGGCAGTTCGCAACAGCAGGTAACCCTTAAGGAAGAAGATTACCAGAATATCTCCCGCCTTGATTTTTCATTTGGCATATTCTATGTTTTCCGGTAAAGAAAATTTGAAAATTCTTAGGCATTTGAGTTCTTGAAATAGCTTTTGTTTGTACTTAAAGTTATTTGAAGATGGGTTTTACTAAGTTTATTCTATTCCCCAAGCCAATAATATCGACATTTATATTATTGCTAAACATAACAATGTCTGATAGTTAACTGAATAATCAGAATATTTCTTGTCAATAGCATTTGCCTGAAAGCCTTTTAGCAACAAAATATTCCAGGTTCCAAAGTCTTTTTATCTTTGATAATAAAATCACTAACATGCAGCCTTCAAACCAAAAACACAAGAAGACTAAAGGTAAACCTTCAAACAATCTGGAGTTCAAAACACCTATTCTGCTGGCAGGAATAATAATAATTTCATTTCTTGCGTTTTCGCCATCTTTAAAAAACGGATTCACAAACTGGGATGATCCTGCACTGATAATAGATAATCTACTGATTAAGGATTTTTCAATTCATAACATAAAGCGAATTTTCACGGAAGTGTACTTTGCAAACTATCAGCCGTTGCACATATTTTCATATATGCTTGAATACAAAGCCTTTGGACTTAACCCAACAGGTTACCATAGTGTAAGCCTGCTTATGCATCTTCTTAATGTATTGTTGGTATACTTATTAATATTAAAATTATCGTCTGGCAATAAAACCGTAGCTCTGATTACTGCACTGCTGTGGTCATTAAGTCCAATGCGAACGGAATCAGTTTGTTGGGCCGCAGAGAGAAAAGATTTACTCTACTCCATTTTCTTTTTTGCCTCATTAATAACTTATATAACTTATCTGACAAAAAATTCTAATTTCAGTATTGATGCAACAAGACCAACCTCCGGGAACAAAATTCAAATCAAATACCTCATTCTTACATTTGTTTTCTTCATATTAAGTGTGTTCTCAAAAACTATGGCCGTTTCAATTGTCCCTGTTTTGTTCCTGCTCGATTACTATTATGGCAGAAACTTCTCATTCAAATCAGTTCTGGAAAAAGCACCATTTATACTCTTATCCGTGGTAATGGGTATGATAAGTGTTTATGCATCAAAAGATGAAGGATCTATTAGTTCAAATATGATTTTTACTTTTAGTGACAGAGTCTTTTTTGCTTCTCATAATTTGATCAACTACATTGTAAAATCAATAATTCCTTATAATCAAAGTGCCTTTTATGATTATATAGTTAAATCCGGCAATTATTTGCCTGTAAAATACTACCTGTCAGCCTTCATTGTGCTGGCTGGAATAGTGTTTGTTTTTATTACAGCAAGGAAGAATAAGTTGCTTCTGCTTGTTTCCGGATACTTTTTCTGCACCGTTTTCCTTATATTAATGCTTATCCCTGTAGGTCCTACTGTTTTTTCAGAACGCTATACATATGTACCGTCAGTTTTACTATTCTTCATTATAGTCTCATATTGTTATGATTATTTTAATAAAATTAAAATGCTCAAAATACCTGTCATACTCGTTTTAACTATTTATTCAATTGCTTTGTTTGTAAAAACACAAGACAGATCAAAGGTCTGGAATAACAGTATTAGCTTATGGACTGATGCTTCCAAAAAATTCCCGTCTTCACCTTACATTTACAATAACCTGGGTGATGCTTATTTTAACGCAGGAAACAATGATGCTTCAATTTACAATTTTTCGAAAGCTATTCAATATGATTCTTTATATGCACAAGCATGGGCTAACAGAGGAAATGCATTTGGGCAAGCCGGAAAACCCAAAGAATCTCTAAATGATCTTAATAAAGCAATATTGCTAAATCCTACTGAGCCAAAATTCTTCAATAAAAGGGGTCAGGCAAATGCCATTAATGGAAATATTAAGGAAGCAATAGCAGATTTTAATCAGACAATAAAGCTAAATCCTGATTTTTCTGAAGCCTATTTTAACATCGGGATTACCTATCTGAATCAGCATCTTCAGGATTCAGCTTGTATCTATCTCAAAAAGGCTGTTGCCATGGGCTTCGATAAAGCAATAATTCCAAATAATGATATTTGCAGATAACAGACTATTTAAGAGACAAATACGTTGTGGACGTAGCAAGCAATACAAAAGCATGATGAAAGTTTACCGGATTTTTTACATTTTTTTTCACCACACGATTGTATTATCATTTTACAAGGTTCATTTGCCAAATACTATCTGAACAGGTTTTTAAAAATGTTAAAATTTCCTAAAAAAAACTTTCGCTTTAAGCCGGTATGAATCCGGATCAGGTGATAAACAATCGGGTGCAAAATATCTGAATTCGCGCTACACTTGGAACAGGGCTACTGATCCTGTTAAGTTACTACTTGTACAGCAGTAAAATAGTGCATGATTACCGAAAATAATTTTTTTTATAAAGTTTGCATATTATTAATTTGTGATTAATTTTGTCCCTCTTCAATAAGTGGGTAGGAGCTGCAATCTCGGTGACTGATCTTATGTGAACCTTACAGCATAAATCGGGCACAATACTACTTGAAGAAGATAAACATTTTAACAGGGTTGCTGTTATTCAATTACTTCTATAATTTCAACCTATAAATAATTTTATATACATCATTAAGATGGAAGAAAAAATCAAAAAAATCGGACTGTTCATCGATGGTACCTTCTTTTTAAAGGTAAATTCCTATTACAGGTATCATCACGAACGCAAGAGCACCATTAACTTTAATGGTCTTGCTGAATTCCTGCGCGATGAAATCTCGAAACTCGAGAATTCTGAGAAACGCTATTGCCAGGTTGTAGAAACACATTGGTTCCGGGGCAGGTATTCCACCAGCCAATTGGAAAAAAAGTACCCTGACGAAGCATACCGTCTCACGCAAATGACAAATGAACGTCGTATCGACGACATTTTCATGTACGAAGGAATTACCACTCATAATTACCCGCTTTTGGTTGACTCACGTACCGGGGATGCTGAAGAAAAAGGTATTGATGTTTGGTTCTCACTCGAAACTTACGAGCTCGCACTTGTAAAACAACTGGATGTTGTGGTGATCATAGCCGGTGATACCGACTACGTTCCACTCATCAAAAAGATCAATAGCCGGGGTACAAGAGTAATGGTTCTTGGATGGGATTTCTCCTACGAATCAACATCTGCCGCAGGTCGTGCTTATAAAGTTACGACACGTACCAGCCAGGCTCTTATTGACGAATGTGTATATCCATTGATGATGGATAAGCGCATCGACGACCGTACAAGCAAGAATGATCCTATCGTGAATTCGTTGTTTAACGTGTAATTTCTTTTACCACATAAGTGGACTGATGAAAAGCAGCTTTTTACAGAGCTGCTTTTTTTATTTCCCATTCCTAAATATTCAAGTCCCTCTGCAGCCCACTGTTTTAAGTCATTTCGAACTCCTGCCAAATATTCAGGATTAGAATTAAACTATAAAAATTATTTTCGTAATAAAAAAAACATATCCCCAAAGGTACATATTTGAAAATTGTGTAGTATATTTGTCGTTAGCTAATGACCTGATTTTGTATGGCGTGGCCTTTTGAATTATTGCAATAAATTATATTATCCTTATTTGTTTCGGGTCATAACCATAAAACTCTGAATTAACACTGCTTGATTTTTTTTAACAGAAATGTATAATAACTAACCTTCTGGTCAATTCTTCTGCCTGCAAATACCGGATGCTCACTGTAGATACCGAAGGTTGATCTGAAATCATTTTTTAACGATTATATTTTGCAAAATGGGACCATAAACATTTAAATGCCGGAGGCCAAAGCCAGGCGACAGTGAGTTCATGACAAGCTTAAAAACAAAATGTCATATTGTAGAAGAATTTCCTTTTTTTATTATACTTTTTAAATAATAATCCCAATGAAAAAAACAATTACACTGGCAACATTCATTTTACTGTTTTTGCAACTGTTTCTAACCCCGGGAATCACCCTGGCCGGAATTGCATACCCCTACCCCGTGGAATTTAAACAACCTGATGGAACCTTGATTACGATTCTGCTGAAAGGCGACGAAAGAATAAAATGGGCAGAAACCCTTGATGGTTATTCCATTATGTTTAACAATTCAGGTACTTACGAATATGCTATGCCTGACAATCAATATGGAATGACTCCATCAGGCATTCCTGTAAGAAATATCGCCGGAAGGAGCCCGGAAGATAATATTTTTCTGATAAATACCCCAAAATCATTGCGTTACTCCCGCGAACAGCTGCAACTTATGAAAAGCATCTGGAATATACGGCAGTCCGAAGCCGCTAATGTATTCCCCACAACCGGTAACCGAAAACTGGTATGCATTCTGATTGGTTATAGTGATTTAGCTTTTACAAAAACGCAGGCTGAATTCAACAATCTGTTCAATCAGGTAAACTATTCTGCCGGCGGAGCAACAGGAAGCGTTAAAGATTACTATCTGGAAACGTCATATAACCTGTTCAATCTCACTGTTACTGTTGCCGGCCCTTATACGGCTGCTAATAATATGGCATATTATGGAGCAAATGATGTAAACGGAAACGATGTACGTCCGAGAGAACTGGTTACTGAGGCTGTAATCCTTGCCGATCCTGCAGTAAATTATGCCGATTTCGATAACGACAATGATGGCACAGTTGACGGAGTTTATATTATTTATGCCGGATTCAACGAAGGAGCCGGAGCCAGTTCGAATACCATCTGGTATCATTCCTGGGATATTTTTCCACTTATATTGGACGGTAAAATCGTTTCCAAATATGCCTGCTCTTCGGAACTCGAAGGCACTTCCGGAACAGTCATGACCGGTATAGGCGGAATCTGTCATGAGTTTGGACATGTACTGGGTGCACTCGATTTTTATGATACCGATTATGCTGATAATGGTCAGTATTCAGGAACCGCACATTGGGATCTTATGGGAAGCGGTAACTGGAATAATGATAATAAAACCCCGGCACATCACAATCCTTATACAAAAACCGTGGTATATGGTTGGGCTTCTTCAACCGTATTGGTACCAGGCTCAGGCATCACCCTGAATAACTCTACCCAGTTCTCCAACAGTTTCTACCGTTACAATACCACTACTGCAAATGAATATTTTCTAATCGAAAACAAACAACAAGTCGGATTCGACGCTTCAGTTCCAGGTCATGGCATGCTGATTTACCATGTCGACGGGAATTATATCAGCGTTGCCGGCAACGCTATCAATGCCGGAAGCCATCAGGGAATGTATCCTGTATGCGCAAGCGCAGGAGGAAACCCACCTACATCATATGGAACCGTCGACGGTGACGGCTGTCCTTTTCCAGGAAGTAGCAGCAAGACTACATTTACTGATGCTACTACCCCACATTCCAAATCCTGGGCTGGAGCAAATACAGGACTTCCAATTCATAACATTACTGAAAACACGACCAATAAAACAGTGTCTTTCTGTTTCGTTGACGAAACACATCCGGTTACAATCACCCACAATATCACCAAATACCTTAATGCAGCCGGAAATGCATCAATAACTGCTGCTGACATTGATAACGGAAGCTACGATAATTGTGTAATAGCTTCAAAAGTGGCTAGCAAAACATCTTTTACCTGCGATGATCTTGGCCCTAACACAGTATCACTCACAGTAACCGATGCTGCAGGTAATTCAACATCCGCCAATGCTACAGTTACCGTGTTGGATGCGCTAAACCCTACTGCTGTTGCACAGAACATTACTGTTACGCTGAATCCTCTTGGGCAGGGAACTATTACTGCAGCTGATATTAACAACGGAAGTTCTGATAATTGCAGTATTGCCTCAATGACTGCCAGCAAAACAAGTTTTGGTTGCCCCGACCTCGGAGTTCAAACAGTAACACTCACTGTAACTGATGGCTCAGGAAACTCGGCTACAGCTATTTCAACTGTAACTGTGGTTGAAGGCACTGCACTCCTTCCTCCCTTTGTTTCCTGTATAATCGGGGCATCTGCCGGCACGGCAATTTATACTCCTTGTACGGGTAATGGCAGGTTTACTCTAACATCAATCGGTTACTCCTCTCCAAATTCTGATGTTCAGGAATCCGTTTATCAGTATCTTACCGGAAACGGTTCCATTGTAGCCAGAGTAGTAAGTGTAAATGGCGGAGGATGGGCCGGTGTTCAGATACGTGAAACTTGTGGGGCCGGATCTAAAAAAGTTGTGCTTAAAACTCAGCTTCAACCTTTAATCCGTTCGGAAATCAGGCAAACAACCAATGGCAGCCACATTACATCACAGATTCTCCGTCAGGGAGTGAGATGGCTTAAAATTGTAAGGACCGGCAATAGATTCGATACGTATACATCAGTAGAAGGAACAAGCTGGAGAGCTGCTTACAGTACTACTTTGGCTATGGGATCCACAGTTCAGATCGGATTGTTTTCCGAAAGCAAAAACTTCTCCACTACCACTGAAGCGAAATTCGATAATGTAGCCGTTACTGGTTCATCAACAAAATTCTATCAGGCAGAACCCTATATCGCCGATCAGGTTTCGAACAGACTAATCGAGGTATTTCCAAACCCTGCCAGTAATTTTGCAACAATTGCTATTCCTGACCTGAAATCAGAGGCAGATCTTTTAATTCTTACTTCAGAGGGGAAAGCAATTCTCTCAAAACAGTTCAGTACTTCTGAGTACTCACTTGATATCAGCAATCTGAAAGCAGGTATCTATATCCTCCGATTTACAATTAACAATGAAGTTGTGACAAAGCGACTGGTTGTATTGTAATAGACTGAAGCAATAAAACATCGAAATCCAAAATAAGAGTTGAAATGCAATATGCATTTCAACTCTTATTTTAAGTCAATATTCTGAAAAAGTCGACCACTCTAAAATATAACTGTTTTAACTGTATGCAGAATCAGCCCCAATCCTGAGACTTTGAAAAGCTCTTTCCACCTTCCGGGCTTAATTTACAACAATATGATTACCTGTCATTTGCGTACAAATTATTTATATTTAACGTCAATTTAATTAAGGCAGAGTTGAATTTCCACTTTTTTTTGTACATTAGCGAAAATAAATTCCACTATAAATACTACCTGCTGAAGAACGGAACCACCTCTAAACTATCAATACAAACTATTGAAATTCAGCGGAATACTTGGATAATTAAATTTACTTTAAAATAGCGCACTTAACCTTTCTCAGTTTTACTATCACCTCTATAACTTCAGTCTTCATTCAAATTCTCGGATTACTTTAAACTAAACTCATTGTTTGCTGTTATCTTGTATTTGGTTCTATACAAAAACCGGTACTTAATATGGGAAACCATCAATTTCCACATCAAATTGCGTCTTCACTCGAAACGAGATGTAAATTAAAATCATTTCGATGAATAGAAAAACGACGATTTAATAATTTAAACATACGTTCATTGTTTTAATTGCGCCTTTTTCACCTATAATCACTACTCAAAATTATCCGGGTTTCACTTGTCTGCTTCCATCCTGACTTTACATTACAATGACCTCTCCTTTTCAAACCCGGAATTCGTATGAGGTTTATGAAGCCTGCGAAACATCATGAAGGTTCAACTCAAAACTGTAGTATGATTTATAGCAAATTTAACACGGGAAGCAGAATAACACGAGATTGAATTAAACAGCAATTTCGATGGCTTACTCGATTTAAAAAAAAGTAAGTAATAACATAAATAGTTTGCCTTTATACACATCACATCTCTATACAAATCCAATTAGTACTAAAATCAAACAATCCAAAAACCTAAGGAGGAAACCTATGAAAAACAAAATTACACTTCTTACACTCTTTGCATCTTTTATGATGATGCTTTTATTCAACAGTTTTGTCACCGGACAAAACACACCGGGTACTTTCCAAAAGAACATGCCACTGAATACAGCCAACCAAAGCGATGCCCCTAACGTGGGAGGCCTTGTTCAAATCTACAGCTCAACCGGATTTTATACGCTTTCAGCTGATGGTGCAGGAAGCACGAGTCCCTCACTTAGCATAAGTGTAAATAAACCAACCGCATCAGCCACTGTACAGAAAGCAATTTTAATGACTGCAGTTACAAACAGTACACTTTCCTTGAACTGTGTAACTCTTGCAGGTTCTAATGTAGTTTGGAATGGAACTGTTGCTTCAAACTTCTTTAACAATTACTGGTCAGATGTTACTTCCATCGTGGCACCAGTAATTGATGCCCAGGCTGCCGGCGTATCAACACTTGCTATTACTGAATGCAGTTCAGGACCTATTGATGGTCATGCCTTACTTGTGGTATTTAATGATGCAACTGCCACCGAAAAAACTGTAATTGTAATGTGGGGTGGCCAGAATACCACCGGAGACAATTTCCTTGTTACTCTTGCCGATCCAATCGACCCTGTATCACCGGGAGCATTAATGGATATGGGATTAGGCATTGGTTTCAGCTATCAGCTAAACGCATCACAGCAATATTCCAGAATTGACATTAACAGCCAACGCCTTACAACATCTGCCGGAGGTGAAGATGATGGAGCTTCAGCAGACGGCGCATTGATTACTGTAGGAGGATTGGGAGATGCAAATACAAACCCTGTTGACCCATTCGCAAGTCCGACGAACGCTTTTTCCGATGATGAGTTGTACAATGTCCTTCCTTTTATTACAAATACTACTACAAGTTTGACCATATCAACATTAAATCCTTCGAATGATGATAATGTGTTTCTGGCATATTTTGCCATGTCGGGAGCCGCTATTATAGGTGAGGGAATCCTGCTTTCGCAAACATCGTCAACAGGCATTATAGGCACTAGCCATACTGCCAAGGCTAAGGTGCTCAATTCACTTGGGCAACCAATTACCAACCGTGCTGTTACCTTCGATGTAATTTCGGGACCGAATACAGGCAGCACCTATACGGGCAACACAGATGTGAATGGGGAAGTATTGTTCACCTATACAGGAAGCGGTGGAGTTGGAACTGACAATATCAAAGCCTGTTTTACTAATAGCCAATCACAAGTGCTATGTTCAAATACACTAATCTTCGACTGGACTGCACCTCCATGTGCAAATCCGACTAACGCAGGAACCATTGGTAATGCTCAAAGTAGCAGCGGTAGTTTTAACCCTACCCCTATCACCAGCCTTACCTTACCTACCGGCCACACAGGCACACTGGAATACAAATGGCAGGAATCCATTGTCAGTGCCACATCAGGCTACATTGATATCGCAAGCAGCAATGCAACCACATACGACCCGGGATTATTAACTCAAACCACCTGGTTTAGGCGTATTGCACGGGTTGATTGTATGACCGACTGGACAGGATCTGTTGCATCAAATCCAGTTGAAATGACCGTTGGCACCTCAATTGTTACCCCATGGAACGAATGTGCTATTGGTAGCTCCAACGGATTGGCATCAAGCCCAGGACCAGGATTGTTCGAACTATCTTCCATAGGTTATTCATCCCCGAATTCCGATGTTCAGGAATTTGTTTATCAGAATATTACAGGCAATGGTTCCATTATTGCACGCGTCGAAAGCATTACCGGAGGTGGATGGGCCGGTGTTGAAATCCGCGAAAGCTGTGCTCCTGGTTCGAAGAAAGTGGCACTTAAAACACAATTTCAACCACTGATCCGTTCCGAGATAAGACAAACAACCAATGGTGCACACATCAACTCACAAATTCTTCGCCAGGGAATTAAATGGTTGAAATTAGAACGTTTGGGTAGCAGGTTTAACGCCTATACTTCAGTGGATGGTACAAGCTGGAGAGCTGCCTTCAGTACCACTTTAACGATGACCCCCTGTGTTGAAATCGGAATTTTCTCCGAAAGTAAAAACTTTTCAACTACTACCGTGGCCAGCTTTAGCAATGTTGCTGTTACTGGCTCACAATGCAGTGTTGCAAAATCTGTGCTTTCTGATACCGAAGGATCACTAAAAAATCCTGGCAGTCTGATTGAAATATATCCTAACCCTGCCAGCGACTTTGTTAATATTGTTATTCCCGAAAATAATTCAGACATTCAGCTTGTACTCTTTTCAACAGAAGGTAAAGCTGTTATTTCCGAAAGGATTGACGGTTCTTCATCCATGCTTGATGTATCAAAACTGAAACCAGGCATCTATATCTTACGCTTCGCTATAAACAATGAGATTGTTACTAAACGGTTAATAGTGCAATAGCAATTATTTGTTTGTCATTCAAAAGGAGACGGATCGCGAATTTGCTTTCCGTCTCCTTTTTTTAAAAAACGGAAATCAATCAACAAAATATGCCCAATACTTTTTGTTGCAATGCATTTTCGCAACCAGCATTTACTTGACTTTTTATCGGAACTGCTAACCATTTGTTGATTTATATTGGCGATTATAAAAACGCACCTATTCTAATTCTGTTAAAACAATGGGTATGTCTGCACACTTTGACATATTTTTCAAAGAGAAAACAAATAGCCCCCGATGACAAAATGACCTATATGAACTAAAGGTAAGAGTGCCTGGAGTTTGAAGCGTCAAGAATTAATATATAAATAACTATTTACCATCCTCTTAGCACCATACACTCAACACTGTACACTACAATAAAGCGACTGAAGTTGAAAGTGTCAGAAATCCCCAAACCCCAGATCATTAAATTTTCAAATTTTCAAATTCCCCTAAAACCTAACTCCTCTTTAAAAAGGCAATTTAGTTTCAGCGTAATTTGGAACCAAAAACATTATATACATTTGATTTACAGTATTTTGAACCACAATATATTTATTTTTCAAAACATTGTATTGCTTTACATATTTACACGTACCTTAGCAGCCTGAATGTTTGCAAAAATGCAATTACATTTGAATCATATTTCTCGTAAAGAACTCTTACTCCTTTATTATATACTACTTTAACTAATACCTTGTAAAATAATTCCTCATTACTGAAAAGTAATTGAACCTTACAGTAACCTATTCTCAATCTCGTTTTACTTCCATTGCAAAAGCACTTTTTGTTCTTGTGTCAAGGTCATTATGTAACCTTGATTGAAGAATCCTCCATTAACTAATACCGCTATAATAATTTCGGTATGACCTGTCTGACCAATATAATCTTAGTGATAAAAGAAAAAAGAAAATTCTGGATTATGCCTCAACTCTATAACAAATCAAACAATAAACCTATGAAAACAAAATCTTACTCATTCAATTGTTTTACTTCAGCAAAAGCAAGGTCAATCCTTACGCTACTGCTCAGTTTTCTGATAGCCGGGGTTTCTTATGCGCAGCTTAATCCTTCGAGCCGCGAGTACGAAGTTCTGAAAAAAGCAGGAGTTTTCCCAACACCTCAGCAAGTAAAAGCTCAGGGTGCGATTCCAACTTTGGTTTCAACTCCAACAAAAAGCCCAACCAACTGTCTGCTGATTCCATTGGATGATACATTTACGGCCCTTGGACGGAATGATGACGAATCCACATCAGAGATATCTTTGCCATTCACTTTTGATTTCTACGGAACTCCCCAAAATTCATGTTGGATTAATAACAACGGCAATGTCTCATTCGACGGCCCATATTTTACTTATTCTGCTACTGGATTCCCGATAAATGGATACCCTATGCTTGCTCCTTTCTGGGCTGACGTTGATACCAGGGGCGCTGGAAGTGGATTGATGTGGTATAAAGTTGAAGCCCATCGGGTTATAGTTATCTGGGAAGCCGTCGGATACTTTGATAGTTATTTTGACAAACTGAATAAGTTTGAATTGATTTTTACTGATGGAACTGACCCTTTGATAGGGATTGGAAACAACGTAGCCTTTAGCTACGATGATATGCAGTGGACTACGGGTGATGCATCGGAAGGCGTTGGCGGATTTGGTGGTGTTGCTGCAACTGTAGGGGTAAACAAAGGAGACGGCTTAAGCTTTTCCCTGATAGGTCGCTTTGATCATGCTGGCACCGATTATGATGGTCCAGCAGGAATAAATGATGGTGTAAGTTACCTGGATTGTAAGAATTTCATTTTCAGTACTTCATCAGGAAGTAATATTCCTCCGGTAGCTTCAGGGTTTCCAGCTTCTGCAATCACCATACATGTTGGTGATGTGTGGAATTACACTGCTCAATTCCTTTCCCCCGAATTGGGTCAATCCACTGCCACAGTAATTGATTATGGTGGTTTGACCGGTTTTACTGCTTCTGCAACTACAGGCAATATATCCAGTATAACCATGCAACTTACTGGTTTATCAGCCGATATAGGAACTCATACTGTTACTTTTGTTGCTACTGACGATTTCTCTACACCGGGAGCAACTACAGTATATCTGACATTTACTGTAGAACCCTGTACAAATCCAACAAACGGAGGCACTATTGGAAATTCTCAAAGCAGCAGCAGCGGTTTTAATCCATCTGTTATTACAAGCCTTACTCTTCCTACAGGTTTCAGTGGAACTCCAGAATACAAATGGCAGCAATCAACAACCAGCAGTGTGGCTGGCTTTACCGATATAACAAACAGCAATTCTACTGTATATGATCCGGATGCAATCACACAGACAACCTGGTACAAACGTATTGCTAAAGTTGATTGTATTGTTGACTGGGTCGGAGCTGCTGAATCGAATGTAATAGAAATGACCGTCGGTACCTCTATTGTTACTCCATGGGGCGAATGTGCTGTCGGCAGTTCCAATGGACAGGCTTCGAGTTCCGGAACAGGATTATTCCTACTCTCTTCAACAGGATATTCTTCTCCTAATTCTGATGTTCAGGAATTTGTACATCAGGTTATCTCTGGCGATGGATCCATAGTCGCAAGGGTTGTAAGTATTACAGGTGGCGGATGGGCAGGAGTCGAAATCCGTGAAAGCTGCGCTCCGGGATCAAAGAAAGTAGCGCTAAAAACACAGCTTCAGCCTCTGATCCGTTCCGAGATAAGGCAGACAAGCAATGGCGGACATATCACTTCACAGATTCTGCGGCAGGGCATTAAATGGCTAAAAATGGAACGTATCGGGAACAGGTTCAACGCTTATACCTCAGTGGATGGAACAAGTTGGAGATCTGCTTTCAGCACTATACTATCCATGTCGTCGTGTGTTGAAATCGGAATTTTCTCCGAAAGCAAGAACTTTAGCACAACAACGGCGGCCAGCTTTAGCAATGTAATAGTTACTGGTTCGCAATGCCAGTCTGCAAAATCAACACTTTCAGAGATCGAAGGATCAGATACCAGGTCTGCAAGTCTGGTTCAAATATATCCTAATCCTGCCAGCAACTATGTGAATATCGTCATTCCTGGTAATGCCGCAGAAATTCAGCTGGCAGTTTTTTCAACCGATAACAAATTAGTTTATTCCGAAAGTATTCAGGGAGCCACATCCGTCCTTGATATCAGTAGCCTGAAACCTGGAATTTATATTCTACGATTCGCAATCGGGACCGAAATAGCGACCAAACGCCTGGTAGTATTCTAACCCAGATGATACACCCTTAAAGAGTTGGAAAGAATCTGCTTTCCAACTCTTTTTTAAACAATTTTAATGCAAAAACTTTACTCAGGTGAGTAAACCCATCTATAGGAATGCTCCGATTACATTTGATGTGAACGAAATAGTCAGATTATTTTACTACAACTCTTAAAATCTCAACGAAATCTTTATATTCTATTTTTTTTAACAGCTAACATCCTTATTTTCTTCACTTTAAAAATACCTCTCTACATTTTTCAGGTATCAGACGAAAAAAATGTTGGTAAAAATAGATTTATGGTGTATATTAGCTGCCGATTTAAATCTTGGATAAGTCTATTATTTCTTTTCTGCTACTCTGCTATCACAAACTGTAACTCATTGATCTTTATATAATAACGCTAATGTCTACAATTCAAAATACCAGCAAGATGCCTTCACCACCACTACTCTAAGCTAATTTTCTGCTCGCAATAACTACAGAAATACATAAATACCATGTCTATTTCTGAAAATTTAGCATCTATAATGATTTTTGTATTGCCAACATAAGCGTTCAAAAAAAATGAATCTAATAAAAACAATCAACTTTAATTATAAATTATTAAACCGTTTAACTATGATGAAACACAACACCTATCAGGCATCTCTATCACGCGGACAGCCCGCAGTCAATTTTCTCCACTAACAGTTCTTCAAAGTGATTAGCACTTGATCGCAACGGATTTATTTATTTAAAAAATAATAACAGATATTGAAAATATGCAACTGTACTGACAATGAATACTTCATTACTTCATTTGGCATATTTGCTGCATTTTTTTTTCTTATCTGGAAAATCCTGAAAACAATTTCTTTGAAAAGCGGTTTAATAGCAAGCGGAAATTTATCTCATTCAATGGTAAAATTTCGCTGGTTTGAATTAACTCAACTTAATACTCTTTTTTCTCTATTGTACTTGTATGACAAATTTAAAATTTTCCGACAGCATTCATTGCCATTTCTCTTAATTGATTCTGAACCTGCTGGAAACAATTCATTACACCTTTATTCTAATTAAGCTTACCCAAAAAAAACATTTGAGTAACTGAAGTATTAACAATTAACACTTAAATTTATGAAAATGAAAAGATTACTTTTATTTGTATTTGCTGTAGCGTTTCTGAGCCTGCTCAGTACCAGCGCTTTTGCCCAGTGGGGCAGTACAGTGACAGTGTCGGGCGACACTGAACTTAATCAGGCATTGCACAACCCATCAGTGCAAACTGTTGTTTTAACCGGAGGGTATTATTCATTTATCGACCATAAAGTAGCCGATGGCGAAATGATGGAGAAAATGAAACCTGCAAACAATGGCAGCCGGGCTCCCCTGGTTGAAGAGCCTTGCGGACAGGGTTATTATCCTTTTCCAAACCAGTGTTATGTATCAGGTTTGACCCAAAACCTCAGAGCTTTTGCAACACCAAACCCTTTGTACAATCCTCCAATCGGGGGCACATGTCCGGATCCTTCTGACATGACTGCACCATTCACAAACTGGACATTATATTCTACTGACGACCCGAATCCAGGAAACATTATCATTACAGACGATCCTGCCGCTCCAACAGACCCATACAGGGCAGTAGTTTCAGGTTTCAGTGCCGGATATTATTATCAGTTCAGATTTGCCTGGGGTAATGGATCCGAGGTAATTTCCAACCCGTTTTTTGTATGGAATCTACCTATCGTAGTTGCTAACGACGCTTCAGTTTGTTCAAATGCATCTCTTACCTTCGATCCAACCGTTACTCTACCTTATAGTGGAACTGCTACTTATTCATGGTCACCTGCTACAAATTTAAGTAACGCTTCGATCAAAAATCCTATATTCACAAATACCACACCAGGAACATATACCTACACGCTTACCGTAACTGAAACCAAAGGTGCTTCAGGCTTTATTCCTGCTCATACCTGTACTTCATCTGATGCAATGACAGTAACTGTTGTTGATATTCAAACAGCCACAACATCGCAAACCAATGTTTCTTGTTTCGGTGGCTCCAACGGCGCAGCCAGTGTTACTCCATCACCAACAGGAACATATACCTATTTATGGAGTCCGGGTGGTCAGACAACCGCCAGTATAACCGGATTAGTTGCCGGAACTTATACTGTTACTGTTACCAGACCAGATGCAAACAGCTGTTCTATTACCAAAACAGTAGTTATTACTCAGCCACAGTCAGCCTTATCAGCATCAATTACAGCCCAAACCAATGTTAACTGTTTTGGAGGTGCAACCGGATCAGTTACTGTGTTGGCTAATGGCGGAACACCCGCTTATTTATATAGTATTAATAATGTAGATTTTTATTCTGTTGGCACTTTCAATAGTCTTACAGCCGGCACATATACTATCTATGTTAAAGATGCAAATAATTGTACTACATCAGTTCCTGTTACAATTACAGGTCCATTAACTGCCGTTTCAGTATCCATCACAGCTCATACCGATGTTTTGTGCTTTGGTTTAGCAACAGGAGAAGCAACTGCTAGTGCAAGCGGTGGCACCGGTACAATTACATATTCATGGAACACATCACCTGTTCAAACCACAGCCACGGCTGCAAATCTGGTAGCAGGTACCTATACTGTTACTGTTACTGATAACAACCAGTGTACAGCATCAGCAACTGTAACTATTTCACAACCAGCCTCCGCTCTTGGGGCAGAGATCACTAATCATCAAGATGTATTGTGTTTCGGCAATTCAACCGGTTCAGCAACAGTAACCGCCTCTGGTGGAACAGGCGCATATTCCTATTCCTGGAATACATCACCGGTTCAAACCACAGCAACTGCTTCGAATCTTGCAGCAGGTACTTATACAGTCACTGTTACCGACGCAAATCTTTGTACCGCAACTGCCTCGGTTACCATTACCCAACCAAGTATTGGATTATCAGTAACTACCTCGAAGGTTGATGTTTTATGCTTTGGCAATTCAACAGGTACAGCAACCGCACTTCCTGCCGGTGGAACCGGAGCTTATTCCTATTCATGGAATACAATTCCAGTTCAAACTACAGCTACTGCCACAGGTCTTGTTGCAGGAACTTATACTGTTACAGTTACCGATGCTAACTTCTGTACTGCTACTGCATCAGCCACTATTACCCAACCTGGTTCTGAGTTATCAGCCACAACTTCACAGGTAAATGTGTTATGCTTTGGCGCTGCATCAGGATCTGCAACAGTTACTGCAAGCGGTGGCACCGGTACATATGTATATTCATGGAGCACAAATCCGGTACAAACTACTGCTACTGCAAGCGGACTAGTTGCTGGCACTTATACTGTAACAGTTACTGACGAAAATCAGTGTACATTAACCAGAACAGTTACAATCACTCAACCTGCTGAAGCATTATCAGTAACCACAACCCATGTTGATGTTTTGTGTTACGGTGATTTAACCGGTACTGCTACTGCAATTCCAGCAGGCGGAACTGGCTCATATTCATATTCATGGTCAACATCACCTGCACAAACCACAGCAACTGCAACAGGATTAGGCGCAGGAAATTATATGGTATTTGTAACAGATGGTAATGGTTGTTCTTCCTCTGCTTCGGCTATAATTTCTCAGCCACAATCAGCTTTGTTTGTTGGTATTGAAGGAAGTCATGTTAATTGCTTTGGTGGTTCAGATGGTTCTGCTACAGCTTTTGCATATGGCGGAACAGGCACTATTACCTATTCATGGAATACAGATCCTGTACAAACCACTGCTGGTATTACCGGCCTTGTTGCTGGCACATATACTGTAACTGCAACTGATGCAAATGCTTGTACTGCAACCAGTTCAATTACTATAACCCAACCTTCTGCTCCTCTTTCAGCTTCTACCACTCAGGTTAACATTGATTGTTTTGGTGCAGCAACCGGAACTATCAGCCTGACAGTTACAGGAGGCACTGCATGTATCCCACTTGAAGGCCCACCAACTCCGTATTATAATTATTCATGGACAGGACCAGGTGGTTTTACCTCTAGTTTGGAAGATCTATCCGGACTTATTGCCGGCACCTACACCGTAACCGTAACCGATTGCAACCAGTGTACTACTACAGCAACTGTAGTTCTTACACAGGAGCCTGATTTCTCGGTGACCTGTCATGGCAATGTTATAGTTTGCCAAATGGCTCAGACATTCAATCTGATCGACCTTGGAGGATTCGGCCCTGTTCCAGCAATGGCAGGCTCATATGCATTCTATGAAGGCATCAATCCATTAACCTCATTTAATCCTGCTACCGCAGGAGTTGGTGTGCATACCATCACTTATCAATTTACAAATGGACTCGGTTGTATCCGCACCTGCGACTTTGAAATTTTAGTAGACCCAATGGGAGCTGCTGATCTTGAAGGACAGGTTAAATACTGGAATGCCACCGAAACCTATATGCCAACTCCATTCCCAACAGATGAATACGGCACACAACCTCCTGATTATTTCTATGTAGCTCTTTATGAAGCACACAGTGACGGACCAACTTCTCCTCCTACCACAATCAATCTTGCTGATCCATTGGCAAATGCAATCGATTGGGAAAAAGTTGATATTACACAAATCGAAGAAGAAATTCCTGCAGGATCAGGCAATTGGGTAGTAACCAAGGATTTAATGTCGTACTTTAAATTCAGCACACAATTACAACCTGAAGTTGAGTATTTCATCACTGTATGGGATGGTAGTAATTTGAACCAGGAATTCATTAATATTGGAACTACTACTGGTATTGTTTATAATCCAGAGTTAGGTGCCAATTATACATGGGGCAATTGGGGCGGAGTAACCGGTACCGATGCTCTTGGCATTCAGTATATGATCAACGGAGCAACCGATATCAATTCAGCACCTTACAATTGGAACTGGATAGATGAAAATGTTGTTCCTGGAGACGATTATTATGGATTCTATAGTTATTCCATCGGCAATGTAAACAGCTCACTTAACGGGATTACCGCATTGGATAGATTAACTACCCAGTATCGTATTGCCGGTTTACAGCCAACATTCCCGAACAATACACCTAACTTCAGGGTGTCCGGTCGTTTTGTTAGCACCCTGCCACAAATTACATGGCCGGAACCATTTAACGAAAACCAGAAACCTATTGATGTTGAATTCACAAAGAGCGGTGCAAATTATCAATACTTTACTCCTGCAATCAGTCATTTCTACAGAAGCAACGCTTTTACCACCCAGCCTTTCTTCCTTACTCAGAATACTGGTCCTATTGGTGCTTGTCCTGATTTTGGTTACATCAACCTCTATTACGAAGCTACCGGCGACGTAAATGCAAGTTATGTTCCTGTTTCGGGCAATTTCAAAGCAACTGCTCCTGTTCTTCAGTATGAAAACGAAATCGCAGTTCAGAAGGGTGAAATTATCGATATCCCAGTAAGTATCGACCGCAGTGCCGAACTTGGTTCAATTGCAGTTGGTCTTACTTTCCGCAACGATCTGATCAAGGTTCTCGAAGTTCCTGGATTCGAAGTGGTAAATATTGATAACGAAAAAGGCCTGGTACGCGTTGTATGGGCTGATCCTAATGGTAAAAACGTTAGCACCGACGAGGCTTTATTCACAGTTAAAGCCATTGTACTTGCTGATATTACCTCCGACAACCGTTTGTTCGAACTCGAAGCTATGACCGAATTAGGTTCAGTTGATGCACAGCCAATTGTGGATATTAACCTCAAGACCGTTGCTATTTCAACCAAATCAGTCGTTAACTCCGAAATGTTCGTAGCTAACTATCCTAACCCGTTCAACAACAAAACTACCATCAGCTACAACCTGCCAGAAGCCGGTTCCGTTAAGATTGTAGTTTACAACAAACTGGGTGCTGAAGTTACAACTCTGGTTAATCAATATCAAACCGAAGGTACACATTTGGTTGACCTTAACCGTGGCGATCTGTCAGCCGGTGTATACTACTACAAACTGGTGCTTCAGGGTACAAAAGATACCTACTCGGCAACCAGGAACATGGTTATTACCGAATAGTTCCGCATATTCTGCTGTTCCGGGTTACGAACCCGGAACAGCAGTTTTTACTCATTCATTACATATTTCTAAAAATTTTTTATAATGAATGTAGCGTGGAGTCAAATGTTTAATAACCCAAAAAAACGCGATATGATAAAAAATACATTCCTTCTGTTTTTACTGCTGTTGTTTGGTATTTCCGGATTAAGGGCCCAGACAGTGCAGATTCAAAATGCAGTAACTGCCCCCGGCAATCCTGTTCTTGTTAGTGTTGATATGTTAGGATTCACAGGTACCAACGGATCCGTTGGATCATTGACCCTCCAGATCCAATACGATAACAACCTGCTGTCATTCCAGGGCATTACTAATATTAATCCCAGTTTTGCTACAGGTAGTTGGGTTTCATCCTCTACCGGTTCCTTAATAAACATCACATATTCGATCAGCGGAACTGTTGGCTCTGATATCAATGCCAAGATTTTCGATCTTAAATTCGGATATCCCGGTGGTTTTAACGGAACCCTCAATTTTGTGACTGGTAATTGCGAGGTATCCAATTCGTACTTGGCAGTGATACCTGCCACCTATATAAATGGCAGCATCACCCAAACAGGTGCCGTTGCCAGTGTAGATCTCGGATCAGCTCAACAGGCTTCGGTTACAAGCCAGGTTTTGGTTCCGGTAAATATGTCAGGAGCTGGATTATTGCCTTTCAACGCTTTTACATTTAAAATCGGCTACGATCCTACGAAACTTACTTTCGTACAAACAGCAAATAACTCTTTAAGCGGAACACTGGTTGCCAGTGCTGCTAACGGAGTCGTAACTGTGAACTGGACCGGTTTTACAAGTACACTTCCTGATCCCAATGTTTTCGACCTCAAGTTTACTTACAATGGAGGCGGAAACGCACCCATCGAATTCAGACCCGGGTGCGAAATTACCAATTCTTCAGCCGGACTTATCTCCACTTCCTATACCAATGGATTGGTAGAACCTGCACCTGCAACAAGCACCATTGAGATGCCTGACCTTTTCGTGTCTCTCAATTCTACTGTATCGGTTCCGGTTACACTTAACTATACTGGTTCAGGATTTATTGGCGGTGTTGATCTGCGCATTGGATACGATAACTCTCTTCTTGCATTTACAGGCGTTACTCCGGGAACCATTCCTTCGGGTATTACAGCCAGTGCTGCCAACGGAGTAATTACTGTTATCTGGAATAATGCTAATAACGTAGCCAGTCTGAACGGAACTTTGCTTAACCTGAATTTCAATTGCAACACAGTTGGTTCGTCCGACCTGAAATTCAATGCAGGAACCACCGTTACTCAGACTAACCTATCGAATGTAATTTTAAATTACAACGATGGTTCGTTAACGGTTTGTAATGCCAGCATCGTTTCACACCCGGCAAATACCTCAGTAGCCTATTTAGGGACTGCTGTATTCAACGTAAATGTAATCAATCCTTGCACTTACCTCTGGCAGGTAAGTACTGATGGCGGATCTAGCTGGACGGACCTGGCTGATGGTGGTAATTATTCCGGAGTAACTACCGGTTCGCTTACCATAACCAATACTCCTGTTAGTTTCGATGGTTACAAATACAGATGTTTCCTGGGTGTACTGACCTCAAATGCTGCCACTCTGACTATGTTGCCTGCAGTGGTTGTAACTGATCCTGTGAACCAGACAATCAATCTCGGCGATAATACAACCTTTAATGTTGTAGCAACAGGTGTAGCAACCTATCAGTGGCAGATAAGCTCTGATGGCATCAGTTTTTCTGATCTGGCAAACGATGCAATTTATAGCACAGTAGCCACAGCAACACTTGGTATCACCAATGCAGTAGCTGCTATGAATGGCAAATACTACCGTTGTGTACTTACACCTGGTCCTCCTGTTCAGTCTGCTGCTGCCATTCTAACTGTAAATCCGCTTACCGTTAATACAAAAGTGCTTTTGCAGGGAGCCTATAATGGCACAGGTAGTATGAACGCTACTCTGAATACGGCTGGTTATTTACCATTGGTACAACCATATTCTGGTGCGCCATGGAATTATGCAGGGACTGAAAGTGTTGCTTCTATTCCAAATGTAAATGTTGTTGACTGGGTTCTTGTTGAATTAAGAACAGGTACCGCTTCTGCAACAATGGTAGCCAGAAAAGCAGGGTTTGTATTGAAATCAGGTGCCATAACTGGTTTAGATGGTGTTACAGCAATGACTTTCCCAGGAATGGATCTTGGCAATTTTTACATTGTCGTGCGCCATCGTAATCATTTACCCATAATGAGTGCTGCTGCCGAATCACTTAATTCGATTAGTTTGCTATACGATTTTACCACAGCTTCTAATAAAGCTTATGGAACAAACCCTATGGCAACACTCAACGGACCTAAGTTTGGGTTGTGGGGTGGCAATGTCAATCTGAATGTAAATGTACGCTACAATGGGCCTGCGAATGATGTAACTGCTCTGTTTTCTGCAATTGGAAATTTAGTCGTAAACGGATATTTGCCAACTGACGTTAATATGAATGGGATCTCCCGATTCAATGGACCGAGCAATGACAAATCGGCAATATTCAATTATGTTGGAAATTCTGTGGCAACATCTCAAGTTCCATAATAATTATGTATATTTGCTGTTATTAATCGTGCAAAACTAACAACTATGAAAAAAAACCTAGTACTTTACTTCTTCCTAAGTTTTGTCCTAGTTGGGGTTTTTACTCTCTCTGCATACTCAGAAGTACAAACTACCTTTACTAAGACAAACAACGTGATTACGGTTAAAGCTAAACCAGATGCAGCCTATTCAGGTCAGTTTACTGCATTCGCATTTACACTTAGATATCCTACTGCAGAAGGAATATCTTTTAGCACTCCATCTTCCATCTATTTACCAGGAGCCATTGTTGGTATTACTCAACTTGATCCTACAGATGGAGCTTACACCATTACTTCTTTCTTTATCAACAATGGTACGAGTACAGTAAGTTGGGCAGCAGGCACTGAATATGATATATTTTCAGTATCAGTAAATGGCGGACTTGGAACAGTTCCTTTCTCGATAGTTATTGATGAACCTCAATATATCTATGGCTATTGCTATTATGAACTTGATTTCATGAACGATATCACGAATTATGTCAACCCCATTTATGCGGGTTCAGATAATTTAGTAATAACCACTGCGACAATTGGTCCGAATTTCTGGACTTATGGCACTCAGGATCTGTATTTAGGCAAATACTGGCTTACAACTGGCACATCTGATTGGTCAACTAGTTCTAACTGGTCAGGGGCTGCAGTTCCACTGGCAGGTGAAGATGCTGCAATTATTGCAGGCGGTACTCAGCCAATTGCTGGTGCCGGTGCAGTCGCCAATAGGTTAAAAGTTGAAACCGGAGCCACTGTTAACGTTGCTTTTAACGGCAGTTTAACAGTTAACGGCAATCTGGAAGTAGCTGATGATAACGGGCTGGTTGTAAATTCAACTGCTGCCGGGACTGGTTCACTTATTACCAATGGATTAGTTCCTGCTGGTAACAAAGTAAAAGTTCAGCGTTATATTTCTGCTGCTAACTGGTCGAACGGTACAGATGGATGGCATTTACTGTCGTCACCTGTTACAGGTCAGTCGATCACAGGTGGTTTCACTCCAACTGGTGCCGGTAACGATTACGATTTCTATGCCTGGAGCGAAACGGGTCAGGAATGGCTGAATCAGGATGTTCCATCAAATGGAATTACTTCATTTATTCCTGGTAAAGGATACCTGGTTGCATACGAACAAGCCGGAACAAAAGAGTTTTCAGGTCCTGTTAATTCAGCAGACCAGTCATTTACTCTTTCTAACAGCGGTCCTGGTGTTAGCATGCATTATGGATACAATCTTTTAGGCAATCCATTCCCAAGTGCCTTAACATGGGGCACCGGATGGACATTAACCAACATAGGCCCTTTTGGCACTTATGTATGGAGTGATGCTGCAAAAGATTATTCCTTGATCAACCCTGGTGATCCGATTCCTGCAATGAATGGTTTTATGGTTTATACTTCTGCTGCCAGTCAGGCTCTTACTATACCTGCTGCTGCACGTACCCACAACTCCACTTCATGGTATAAATCAACAGAGCAGCAAGTAAAGCTTATTGCACACGATCCTGAAGGAGCCTCATACAAAGCCAGCATGCTAAGGTTTAATCCTGAAGCAACTGCCGGTTTTGATCTGGCTTATGACGCTTATATGCTGAGTGGTTTTGCCCCTAAGTTTTATTCAACCGCCGACAGCAAAAGCTTTGGTTTGAATACTCTTCCGGAAATAACCTTTGGCTTAACCGTTCCTTTTGGATTTGTTAAAAATGCCTCCAGCAATTTCACTATCGAACTGGCCGAAAGCATTGACGGACATATCCTTTACCTGCGCGACAAAAAAACCAATACTGTTGTTAATCTTAGCACAAATCCAAATTACTCATTTACCTCTACCGAGGGAGATAATGCCGATCGTTTCGAATTGGTATTTGACCTTAATGTAGGAGTTAAAGAACTTCCTTTGGCCTCTGCTAATGTTTACAGCCTTGATAAAAGGATCGTAATCGACAATGTATATGGAGCTACAACTATGGATGTTATCAATGTCCAGGGACAAGTGCTGAAAAACTTTAAGTTCAACAGCACCGGAACTCATGAAATTTCTGTAAATTTGCTCACAGGAGTTTACATGGTTCGTTTGCACAATGGTGGTGAGATGAAGACCATGAAAGTATTTGTTAAATAACCATTAAAACCGCACATTATGAAAACGAACATAACTAAATTACTCTTATCCTTCTCTTTTCTGCTCCTTAGCTTTGGTTTAATGGCACAGACACCTCCTCATCCACCTGAACATGGGCAAACAGGAAATCAAGCTCCTGCTCCTGCCGGTGCTCCTATCGGAAGCGGTTTCGCTTTACTGATTGGGTTAAGTGCTGCCTACGGTGCTAAGAAAGTATTCAGCATCCAGAAGGAAGACAAAGAATAGGTATTGATCCTTTTTATACAACCCTGCAAACTCAATAGTTTGCAGGGTTGTTTTTTTTTGCAGAATCCTCCCTTAATTCCCCTGTTCCTTTAAAAGGGGGATTCCTCGGTGTTTTCTGACAATCCCCCTGTGGCCCCCCTTTGCTAAGGGGGACAGCCGGTGTTAGACTATACTTTTGGTTCACAGAACTAATAATTTTTTCTGATGTCAACCTGTTTCCTCAATAGTTGCCCCCCTTTCCTTCAAATAGGGGATATAGGGGATTCCCTAAAAAAACAAACCGGTTTTGTCTGCTCAGAATATTTATCTACTTTTACAAGCATAAAAAAAACAATCTATGAAACCTATTCTTATAGCATTACTTTTTGTTGCTTCAGTGGCATGCACCACTCAACTCTACGTTCCAACTGAGTCAAACGTGAATAAAGTGGAACAGGCTTCGCTGACTGAACTGCAGCAAGGTCACGATCTTTACATGAATAATTGCGGGAAATGTCACAAACTACCCAAGGTAAGCAGCAAGTCCAATCAGCAATGGAAGAAGGTACTCGAAGTGATGATCCCTAAGGCCAAACTCGACAGAGACCAATCCTATCTTATATATAGGTATCTGGTTAACAGATAACACAAAAAAGGCTTCCGATCGGAAGCCTTTTTTTTATACTAATTTCTTACTTCAATTATGCCTGCCCGGCAGGGCCACTTAACTGAAAAGGGAAATCTCCGCCTTCAGTTTCTTTAATAACTCCATGCATGGCTTCAAATTTGTTAATATTGTCCTTTAGAGCACGATACAACCGCTTCGCGTGCTGAGGGGTCAGGATAATACGCGATTTAACTTTTGCTTTAGGTACCCCAGGCATCAGCTTTATAAAGTCAACAACAAATTCCGAATTGGAATGGGTAATAACAGCAAGGTTCGAATAAATACCTTCACTTACCTCATCGGAAAGTTCAATATTGATCTGGTTCTGATTTTGATTCTTTGGATCATTCATCTTTTTAACATTTAATACGTTTGTCTAAATCTTGGTTCCATTAAAAATAAGGGGAAACTTATCAATTTAGTTGATAAAGTTTCCCCAGGTAAGGTTTGGTAAGTATTTACTCAGCTTTTGAAGCCAACATACGATCGTATTCTTCGCGTGAACCAACAATGAGATGTTCGTACTCGCGTAATCCGGTACCGGCAGGAATAAGGTGTCCGACAATTACATTCTCCTTCAATCCAAGCAAATCATCGCTTTTTGATTGTATTGAAGCTTGTGTCAGCACTTTGGTAGTCTCCTGGAAGGATGCCGCCGAAATCCAGCTGCGCACCTGTAAAGAGGCTCTGGTGATACCTTGCAGAATTTGCTTGGCAGTTGCAGAGTTAGCATCACGCGATTCAACCTGGCGTTTATCACGGCGTTTCAACAGTGAATTTTCGTCACGGAGTTTACGTGCGCTGACAATCTGACCTGGTTTTAGATTTGTGCTATCACCTGGATCTTCCACAATCTTCTTTCCAAAAATCCAATCGTTCTCATCGTTGAAATCAATCTTGTTAACCAACTCCCCTTCCAGGAATTTGGTATCACCCGGATCAACTACTTCAACTTTACGCATCATTTGGCGGACGATCACCTCGAAGTGTTTATCGTTGATTTTCACACCCTGCAGACGGTAAACTTCCTGTATCTCATTTACAATATACTCCTGAACTTTCATCGGGCCTTTGATGGCAAGAATGTCAGCTGGTGTTGTTGCTCCGTCAGATAGAGGAGTACCGGCACGCACATAGTCATTTTCCTGTGCAAGTATTTGCTTGGATGTAGAAATCAGGTAACTGCGTTCTTCTCCTGTTTTGGATGTAATAATAATTTCGCGGTTGCCACGTTTGAGTTTCTTTCCAAATGCCACAACACCATCAATTTCGGATACGACAGCAGGATCGGAAGGATTACGGGCTTCGAATAACTCAGTTACTCTTGGTAGACCTCCAGTGATATCACCAGTTTTACCTACTGCGCGAGGTATCTTCACCAGTACGTCTCCGGCCTTTATTGATTTACCTTCTTCAATCTGCAAGTGAGATCCAACAGGTAAGTCATAGTTTTTCAACTCTTCACCATTGCTGGAAATAATCTTCATCGAAGGGTTCTTCGCCTTTACACGTGATTCGATAATAACTTTTTCCTGATATCCGGTTTGCTCATCTGCCTCCACTTTAAAAGTGACTCCTTCAGTAATATTATCGAATGCCAGAGTTCCGTCAACTTCCGACAGAATAACTGCATTATATGGATCCCATTCGGTGATAAGATCACCTTTTTTAACTGAAGCTCCATTTGCAAAATAAAGATTCGATGCATAAGGAATATGACCCGATGCCAGAATAATACCTGTTAGCGGATCAATAATACGCATTTCGGCTGAACGGCCCAACACAATCTGGTAGGTACGGGCTTCATTGTTAGTATATTCAACTGAACGGAGTTCATCAATTTCAATTACCCCTTCATACTTGGCAATGATGCGTGACGCTGATGCAATATTAGCACCGGCAACACCGCCCACGTGGAAAGTACGCAAAGTAAGCTGAGTTCCTGGTTCACCGATTGATTGAGCTGCAATAACACCTACAGCCTCGCCTTTTTGAACCATACGTCCTGTTGCCAGGTTACGGCCATAACATCTGGCACAAACCCCTTGTTTCGATTCACACGTAAGTACTGAACGAATTTCAACGGCTTCGATAGGAGAACTCTCAATTACAGTACAGATTTCTTCGGTAAGTTCATCACCTCCGGAAGCAATAAGTTCGCCAGTATGAGGATGATAGATATCATGTAAGGTTACACGACCCAGAATACGATCGTAAAGTGATTCAACCAGTTCTTCATTCTTCTTTAGAGCAGTAGTTACACGTCCACGTAAAGTTCCGCAATCGGGCTCCGAAATAATAACATCCTGAGCAACGTCAACCAAACGACGGGTAAGATAACCGGCATCGGCAGTTTTGAGAGCGGTATCAGCAAGACCCTTACGGGCACCGTGAGTAGAAATAAAGTACTCGAGTACCGAGAGTCCTTCTTTAAGGTTCGATAAAATCGGGTTTTCAATAATTTCACCTCCTGTTGCACCTGATTTCTGTGGTTTAGCCATAAGTCCGCGCATACCTGAAAGCTGCCTGATCTGTTCTTTCGATCCGCGGGCTCCAGAGTGAAGCATCATATAGGCAGGGTTAAATCCCTGGTTATCCGTCGAAAGATCGTGCATAACCTTATTGGTAAGGTTCGAGTTGGTATGGGTCCAGATATCAATAATCTGGTTGTAACGCTCGTTGTTGGTAATGAATCCCATATTATAGCTATTCATTACTTCTTCAACCTCAATATTTGCTTTGTGAATCAGTTCTTCTTTCAGTTTTGGCACAAGAACGTCGCCAAGGTTAAACGAAAGTCCTCCCTTAAAAGCCATGTTAAATCCAAGACTCTTGATATCATCGAGGAAACGGGCTGCTTTTGCTGTACCGGTCTTCTTCAAAAGATCTCCGATAATATCGCGAAGCGATTTCTTGGTGAGAAGTTCGTTAATAAAACCATACTCTTCGGGAACAACCTGATTGAAAAGCACCCGACCTACAGTGGTTTCAAGTAATTTCTCAACTTTTTCGCCATTTTCGAGAACAGGAATTCTTACTTTAATCCAGGCATGAAGGTCAATCATTTTTTCGTTGTAGGCAATGATCACTTCTTCGGGTGAGTAAAAACTCATCCCCTCGCCTTTCATAATATGACCTGGTTCAGTTTTGCGGCCTTTTGTTATATAGTAAAGACCAAGAACCATGTCCTGCGAAGGTACCGTAATAGGTGCACCATTGGCAGGATTAAGAATATTGTGTGAAGCAAGCATTAATACCTGAGCCTCGAGAATAGCGGCATTTCCTAATGGAAGATGCACAGCCATCTGGTCACCATCGAAGTCGGCATTGAAAGCTGTACAAACCAATGGATGCAACTGTATTGCCTTTCCTTCGATAAGTTTTGGCTGGAATGCCTGAATACCTAAGCGGTGCAGTGTCGGAGCGCGGTTAAGCATAACCGGATGTCCTTTGAGAATATTTTCCAATATTTCCCAAACAACGGGATCTTTGCGGTCAACAATTTTCTTTGCTGATTTCACTGTTTTAACAATTCCGCGCTCAAGCATTTTCCGTATAATAAACGGTTTGAAGAGCTCCGATGCCATATCTTTAGGAAGTCCGCATTCGTGAAGCTTCAAATCAGGACCCACAACAATTACTGAACGACCTGAATAGTCAACACGTTTACCGAGCAAATTCTGACGGAAACGGCCCTGTTTACCTTTCAAACTGTCGCTCAACGATTTAAGAGCGCGGTTTGATTCAGTTTTCACTGAACTGGCCTTACGTGAATTATCGAAAAGTGAATCCACAGCTTCCTGAAGCATACGTTTTTCATTACGCATGATTACATCAGGAGCTTTAATTTCGATAAGTCGTTTCAAACGATTGTTACGTATGATTACCCTGCGGTAAAGATCATTTAAATCGCTGGTAGCAAAACGACCACCATCAAGAGGTACCAGAGGGCGCAATTCAGGTGGAATAACCGGAACTACTTTAACAATCATCCATTCTGGTTTATTTTCACCACGGGTTTGTGCATCACGGAATGATTCGTAAACCTGGAGACGTTTGAGTGCTTCCATTTTACGTTGCTGCGATGTTTCGGTATTGGCTTTATGACGCAGATCATATGACATCTGATCGAGGTCAAGTCTGGCCAATAAGTCAACCAGTGCTTCAGCTCCCATTTTAGCAATAAACTTATTGGGATCGCTGTCGTCGAGGTATTGATTATCTTTCGGTAGTTTGTCAAGGAAATCGAAGTATTCTTCTTCAGTAATGAAGTCTAAAGTTTTCAGACCTTCTGAAGCAAGAATACCGGCTTGAATAATTACATATCGTTCATAATATATAATAGCATCAAGTTTTTTGGAGGGAACTCCAAGTAATGCGCCTATTTTATTAGGCAAGGAGCGGAAATACCAGATATGGGCAACCGGAACAACCAGTTGTATATGTCCCATACGTTCGCGGCGTACTTTTTTCTCGGTTACTTCAACACCACAACGGTCGCAAACTATACCTTTATACCTGATACGTTTGTATTTTCCACAGTGGCACTCCCAGTCCTTCACAGGACCAAAAATGCGTTCGCAGAACAGACCATCCCTTTCAGGCTTGTATGTTCTGTAGTTGATAGTTTCGGGTTTAAGCACTTCTCCGCTTGATCTTTCCAAAATCGATTCAGGGGAAGCCAGGCTTATCCTGATTCTGGAGAATTTGTTTGCGGCTGTATTTTCTTTTCTGAAAGCCATATATCAAGAAAGGATTAACGATTAAAATTACGGTTGTTACACTATAGGTATCATAAGACCTTCATGAGCATCATGCAGTTTTGCTACATGATGCCATGAGGTTTTTAAGATATCTATTCGAAGCTTACGTTGAGTCCTAAGCCTCGGAGCTCGTGAACAAGTACATTGAATGATTCAGGAATTCCAGGGATAGGCATATTTTCGCCTTTTACAATGGCTTCGTATGCTTTGGCTCTTCCTACTACATCGTCAGATTTAACAGTCAGAACTTCCTGAAGTATGTTGGCAGCGCCAAATGCTTCGAGTGCCCAAACTTCCATCTCACCGAAACGTTGTCCCCCGAATTGTGCTTTACCACCGAGAGGTTGCTGGGTAATAAGTGAATATGGTCCGATAGAACGTGCATGCATCTTATCGTCAACCATATGGTGAAGTTTCAACATATAGATATATCCAACAGTTGCAGTTTGATCGAAACGTTCTCCTGTTCCACCGTCGTAGAGGAAGACCTTGCCATTTTCGGGCAAGCCGGCTTTTTCCATCAGACCGTTGATCTGCTCAATTGAACCACCATCGAATATTGGAGTAGCATAATGGGTACCCAATTTTGCTCCGGCCCATCCGAGTACTGTTTCATAAATCTGTCCAAGGTTCATACGCGAAGGTACGCCCAGAGGGTTAAGTACGATATCAACCGGTGTTCCGTCTTCGAGGAATGGCATATCTTCTTCACGAACAATACGGGCAACAATACCCTTATTACCGTGACGTCCTGCCATTTTATCCCCTACTTTCAGTTTGCGTTTTTTAGCAACATAAACTTTAGCCATCTGAACGATTCCGTTTGGAAGTTCATCTCCAACCGTTGCAACAAATTTCTTACGGTTATAAACACCGAGAATCTCTTTGTATTTAATGATAAAGTTGTTGATAAGCTGTTTGATAAACTCATTCACATCTTTATCAGTCGTCCATTTATTTGGGTTCACATTGATAAAATCGATTCCCATCAGCATTTTCTGGGTGAATTTCACCTTCTTGGGAACCATTTCATTCTTAAAGTTATTGTAAACACCCTGTGAAGTTTTTCCACTTACAAGTACAGTAAGTTTATCAACAAGTTTCTGTTTCAGATCGGCAGTACTCTTGTTGAACTCTTCATCCAGTTCTTTTACAAAATCCTTTTCTTTTGCCTTAAGTTTCTTATCCTTTACAACTCTTGAGAATAGCTTTTTGTCAATCACAACACCCTTCATCGAAGGTGGTGCTTTGAGTGAAGCATCTTTCACATCGCCGGCTTTGTCGCCGAAGATAGCTCTGAGAAGTTTTTCTTCAGGAGTTGGATCACTTTCACCTTTCGGAGTAATTTTTCCGATCAGAATATCGCCTTCGTTCACCTCAGCACCAATACGAATCAATCCACTTTCGTCGAGATCTTTGGTAGCTTCCTGGCTAACGTTAGGAATATCATTGGTAAGTTCTTCCACACCACGTTTGGTATCGCGTACTTCGAGGGTAAATTCTTCGATATGCAGCGAAGTGAAGATATCCTCCTTTACTACACGCTCTGAAATTACAATAGCGTCCTCAAAGTTGTACCCCTTCCAAGGCATGAAAGCTACCATCAGGTTGCGACCCAAAGCAAGTTCGCCTGCCTGAGTTGCGTACCCTTCGCATAAAACCTGTCCTTTTTTAACCTTATCGCCCTTGCGAACGATTGGCCTGAGATTGATACAGGTATTCTGGTTGGTACGTGAAAACTTAGTAAGGTTATATACTTTCAGATCGTCGTCGAAACTAACAAGTCTTTCTTCATCGAGACGGGCGTAGCGAATAATAATCTGAACGGAGTCAACATATTCAACTATACCATCGCCTTCAGCATTAATAAGAACACGTGAGTCCTGTGCTACGCGGCCTTCGATTCCGGTACCTACAATTGGCCTTTCGGGATTAAGCAACGGAACTGCCTGACGCATCATGTTCGACCCCATAAGAGCACGGTTAGCATCATCATGTTCCAGGAACGGAATAAGTGAAGCTGCAATAGATGCAATCTGGTTAGGAGCAATGTCAATAAGGTCGACCTTTTCTTTTTCAATCAGAGGGTAATCGGCCAGGTAGCGTACCTTAACCTTATCATCTGCGAAATTACCGGCATCATCCATTGGAGTAGTTGCCTGAGCAATAATTTTATTCTCCTCTTCTTCAGCACTGAGGTACATGGTTTCAGCCAGTTCGACTTTACCATTGATTACGCTCTTGTATGGTGTTTCAATAAAACCAAGTTTGTTGATTTTGGCAAAAACACACAGAGAGGAAATAAGTCCGATGTTCGGGCCTTCAGGAGTTTCAATTGTACAGAGTCGTCCATAATGGGTATAGTGAACGTCGCGTACCTCAAAACCTGCTCTTTCGCGTGACAGACCACCTGGTCCCAGAGCGGAAACCCTGCGCTTGTGCGCTATTTCGCTGAGGGGATTGGTCTGATCCATAAATTGTGAAAGCTGATTGGTTCCAAAAAATGAATTGATCACACTCGAAAGGGTCTTGGCATTAATAAGATCCATAGGTGTAAAAACTTCATTATCGCGAACATTCATACGCTCTCTGATGGTACGCGCCATACGGGCAAGGCCTACACCGAACTGGTTATACAATTGTTCTCCAACTGTACGTACCCTACGGTTACTGAGGTGATCGATATCATCGACTTCAGTTTTTGAATTTATCAGGCCAATGAGGTATTTTATAATCGAAATAAGGTCCTCTTTTGTAAGAACTTTTGTTTCGAGTGGGATATCGAGTGATAATTTCTTATTTATCCTGTAACGGCCGACATCGCCTAAATCGTAACGTTTATCGGAGAAAAACAATTTCTCGATAATGCCACGTGCTGTTTCCTCATCAGGAGGTTCAGCATTACGCAACTGACGGTATATATATTCAACAGCCTCTTTGGAACTGTTAGCAGTATCTTTCTGAAGGGTATTAAAGATGATGGAAAAATCCTGCGAATTGATATCGTCGCGATGAAGTAGAATTGACTTTGCTCCTGAATCAACTATCATGTCGATATGCTGGTTATCAAGAACAGTTTCGCGGTCAATAATTACATCAGTACGTTCGATGGATACAACTTCGCCTGTATCCTCATCACCGAAATCTTCGATCCAGGTTCTGAGAACCCTGGCAGCCAGTTTACGACCGACATATTTTTTCAGTCCGGCTTTGCTGACTTTAATTTCTTCAGCGAGATTAAAAATCTCAAGAATATCTTTATCGCTTTCAAAACCAATTGCTCTGAGCAGAGTGGTTACAGGCAATTTCTTTTTACGGTCGATGTAAGCATACATCACATGGTTGATGTCGGTAGTGAACTCCATCCATGAACCTTTAAAAGGAATAATCCTGGCCGAATACAACTGCTGACCGTTGGTATGAAAACTTGTACCGAAGAACACACCAGGTGAACGGTGCAACTGCGAAACCACAACACGTTCGGCTCCATTCACTACAAATGTACCTTTAGGTGTCATATATGGTATCATTCCCAGATACACATCCTGTATGATGGTTTCGAAATCTTCGTGTTCAGGGTCGGTACAGAAGAGTTTTAATTTTGCTTTTAAGGGCACACTGTATGTGAGACCTCTTTCGATGCACTCCTCTATCGAATAGCGGGGAGGATCGATAAAATAATCCAGAAACTCAAGAACAAAATTATTCCTGGCATCGGTAATCGGAAAGTTTTCCGAGAAAACCTTAAACAGGCCTTCATTTACACGATTGTCGGGATTTGTCTCCAGTTGGAAAAAGTCCTGGAAAGACTTTATTTGAACTTCAAGGAAATCAGGGTATACAGCCTGAATTTTGGATGTCCCGAAGCTACTCCGTTCAGTTTTTTGTGAAGCCAAAGCCATGAAATTTTAGATTTAAATAAACAAAGTATTTTTAAACAATTAATCCCGATATGAAAATCGGGAAGAAAACAAACTACTTATTTACGCGTAGAGCGTAAATAAGCAGTCTGTTCGGTAATTGTAGTACAAATAGCAATATTTACTTTATCTCTACTTCAGCACCAGCGTCTTCGAGTTGTTGTTTCAGGGCGTTTGCTTCGTCCTTAGTAACACCTTCTTTCAGAGCTTTTGGAGCTGCGTCAACTAAGTCTTTTGCTTCTTTGAGTCCAAGGCTGGTCAATTCTTTAACCAGTTTTACCACAGCTAATTTAGCCTGGCCTGCGCTCTTTAGGATAACGTCGAATGAGGTTTGCTCTTCTACTGCTGGAGCATCTGCACCGGCTGCTGCCATCATTACAGGAGCTGCAGCTGCAGGTTCAATTCCGTATTCGTCTTTGAGTATCTGAGCAAGTTCATTAACTTCTTTTACTGTCAGATTCACTAACTGTTCAGCGAAAGCTTTCAAGTCTGCCATTTTATTTGTTGTTTTAAGTGTTTTACAATAATTGATTAATTCATTTTGTACGTAGACCTGTGATTATGCAGGTCGTTCGGACAAGGTCTTGAGTACTCCTGATAATTTCTGTCCGCCGGATTGCAAAGCAGAGATGACATTGCGTGCTGGTGTGTTGAGCGCAAGAATAACATCGGCAATAAGCTCATTTTTAGTCTTAATAGCGATGAGTGCGTCAAGTTGTTTATCACCAATAAAGGCCATTTCTTCAACATATGCACCTTTAAGCAAAGGTTTATCAGAAGTTTTCCTGAATTCTTTGATCAGCTTCGCCGGGATACTTCCCTGGTCAGCGATCATGATTGAGGTATGACCCTTCAGAACATCGTACAGAGTTCCAAAGTCCTTGCCGGACTTTTCCATTGCTTTTTGAAGCAATGTGTTTTTAACTACGACCAACTTTACATCCCTTTTGAAACAAAGGCGTCGAAGCTTGCTAGTATTTTCAACATTCATATCTGATATATCAGTAATATACAGATATTTAGCAGCTTTTAAATCCTCTGTCAGGGTTTCTATAAGTTGACTCTTGTCTTCTTTTCTCATAGCGATTTTTGTTCTTTAAAGATCAAGTACTTATTATACCGGAATTATTATTTGACCGATTTTTCATCGATACGTACACCAGGACTCATAGTACTCGACATGAAGACGCTTTTCACATAGGTACCTTTTGCAGACGAGGGTTTTAACTTTACAATTGATGCTAAAAGTTCTTTAGCATTATCGATAAGTTTTTCCTGTTCAAAAGACACTTTGCCAATACCGGCATGAATGATTCCGAATTTATCAACTTTAAAGTCGATTTTACCGGCTTTCACTTCCTGCACAGCTTTGCCTACATCCATAGTAACGGTACCAGTCTTGGGGTTAGGCATAAGTCCGCGAGGACCAAGTATGCGGCCAAGAGCACCAACTTTGGGCATAATGCTAGGCATTGTAATAATAACGTCAACGTCGGTCCAGCCTTCTTTAATCTTCTGGATATACTCGTCAAGGCCTACATAATCAGCTCCGGCAGCTTTTGCTTCTTCTTCCTTCTCAGGAGTACAGAGCACGAGAACACTAATAGTTTTCCCGGTTCCATGCGGCAAGGTAACAATACCTCTAACCATCTGGTTGGCTTTGCGAGGGTCAACTCCAAGTCTAACATCAATATCGACAGAAGCGTCGAATTTTGTTGTAGTTATGTCTTTGACAATACGTGCAGCATCAGCTAGTGTATAAGTAGCGTCCTTGTCGTATTTAGCTAAAGCCAGTTTTTGATTTTTTGTCAGTTTAGCCATTTCACGTCAGGTTAATGGTAATAACACATTTTAATTCATGAAAGCCTGATCTTGCGATCATCTTTACATATTTGTAGGGAATTCACCTTGTACCGTAATGCCCATACTACGGGCAGAACCAGCAACCATGCGCATGGCAGATTCGATTGTGAAACAGTTAAGGTCTTCCATTTTGCTTTCAGCAATTTCTTTGACCTGGTCCCACGTAACCGAAGCAATCTTTTTACGATTGGGTTCGGCCGATCCGCTTTTCTGCTTGGTCACCTCAAGGAGTTGAACGGCAACAGGAGGCGTTTTAATAACAAAATCAAACGACTTGTCCTTGTATACAGTAATCACAACAGGAGTAACCTTACCGGCTTTATCCTGAGTACGAGCATTAAACTGTTTACAGAACTCCATAATGTTCACACCCTTCGAACCTAATGCAGGTCCTACCGGGGGTGAGGGATTAGCCGCACCACCTTTAATTTGCAGTTTAATTAATCCAGCAATTTCTTTTGCCATCTTGTTCTTTTCTTAAAGGATTTGTATTTGCGGAATTTGATAACAACCTACGATTCTTTTGCTACCTGTGTGAACGAAAGTTCCAGAGGAGTTTTTCTGCCAAAGATTTTTACCATAACTTTCAGTTTCTTTTTGTCCTCATTGATTTCTTCAATGATTCCGCTGAAACTGTTGAATGGTCCATCAATAACAGTAACCGTTTCACCAACAATGTAAGGAATATTGAATTCGGCGCCTTGCTCTGAGAGCTCGTCAACCTTTCCAAGTATTCTGTTTACTTCAGCTTGTCTTAGGGGAATTGGTTCATCTTTCGAGCCAAGAAAACCCAAAACCCCGGGGATATTGCGAATAATGTGTGGTATTTCACCAGTAAGAACAGCTTCGATTAAAACATAACCGGGCAGGTAGTTGCGCTCCTTGCTCACTTTCTTACCGTTTCGTACCAGGTAGACTTTTTCAGTTGGAATAAGAACTTGCGAAATATAATCCTGTAAATTAAGACGGTTAATCTCACTTTCCAGGTAAATTTTCACCTTCTTCTCATTCCCGCTGATGGCTCTCACCACATACCACTTTTTCACTTGTTCGCCCATGCCGGATGGTGAATTAAAGGTTTATTACCACTTAATATCAGACTAATAGCTTAACACAAGTTAGAATAATGAATAGAACTGTTTAAGTATAACCTCAAACGATTTATCCATCATAAAAACTACCAGTGCAATTATCAGGGAAGCAACTGACACAACTACTGCACTATTCTGCAACTCGCTCCATGTTGGCCACGAAACTTTGTGCACGAGTTCATCGTAACTTTCTTTGATGTACTCTATGAATCTATTATTTGCCATATGGTCTAATATTTTGCACGGGTGGTAGGGGTCGAACCCACAGCCTACGGTTTTGGAGACCGCCACTCTACCAATTGAGCTACACCCGTATAGCCATAGCCTGTTGCAGGATTACCTGGAACAGGCCAGACAGTAATAACATTAATTAAAAGGCAGAGATGGAATCCCAGGCATGAGATTCCATCTCGTATTTATTTTAGTCAAGAATTTCGGTTACCTGACCTGCACCTACTGTACGGCCACCTTCACGGATAGCAAAACGGAGGTTTTTTGTCATAGCGATTTCGCTGATGAGCATTACTTCGATAGTAACGTTATCACCTGGCATAATCATTTCTACACCTGCAGGAAGAGTGATTTCTCCGGTAACGTCAGTTGTTCTGAAATAGAACTGAGGACGGTATTTATTCTGGAATGGAGTGTGACGTCCACCTTCTTCTTTCTTCAGGATATAAACTTCAGCTTTGAAGTGTTTGTGAGGATGAACTGAACCTGGTTTGATAATAACCATACCACGGCGAATTTCATCTTTATCAATACCACGGAGGAGTAAACCAGCGTTATCGCCAGCTTCACCCTGATCGAGGAGTTTACGGAACATTTCAACACCGGTACAAACTGATTTCAGTTTTTCAGCACCCATACCAACGATTTCAACAGGATCACCTACGTGGATAATACCTGATTCAATACGTCCGGTTGCAACTGTACCACGACCTGTAATTGAGAATACATCCTCGATAGGCATGAGGAAGTCTTTTTCTCTTGCGCGGGTTGGCAATGGAATGTAGTTATCAACTGCATTCATAAGTTCCATGATTTTTTCAACCCATTTAGGTTCCTTATTGAGTCCACCAAGAGCTGATCCACGGATAACAGGAACATTGTCACCATCGAAACCGTAGAATGTAAGAAGCTCACGGATTTCCATTTCAACGAGGTCAAGTAATTCCTCATCATCAACAAGGTCAACCTTATTCATGAAAACAACCAAACGAGGTACACCTACCTGACGTGCAAGAAGGATGTGTTCACGGGTCTGAGGCATAGGACCGTCAGTTGCAGCAACCACGATAATAGCACCGTCCATCTGTGCAGCACCGGTAACCATGTTTTTAATATAGTCAGCGTGACCTGGACAGTCAACGTGTGCATAGTGGCGATTAGCAGTTGAATACTCTACGTGAGCTGTATTAATAGTAATACCACGTTCCTTTTCTTCCGGAGCGTTGTCGATTGAATCGAATGAACGGTATTCTGACAGACCTGCATCAGCCAGAACAAGGGTAATAGCTGCGGTAAGAGTAGTCTTACCATGGTCAATATGACCGATTGTACCTACGTTAACGTGAGGTTTTGCCCGATCGAATTTTTCTTTTGCCATTTTAATTAATGTTTATTGTTTTACTATTTGTATTGATTTTGACTTAAAAATCAGAGCCTTCGGCGAGAATTGAACTCGCGACCTCTTCCTTACCAAGGAAGCGCTCTACCCCTGAGCTACAAAGGCTATTCATGAGCGGAAGACGGGGCTCGAACCCGCCACCTATAGCTTGGAAGGCTATCGCTCTACCAAATGAGCTACTTCCGCAATTTAAACAGATAAAGGTTAAATGCTAATGGCAGATAGTTGGGTTAATACCCCAACCCCTAAAACCAAAAACCTAACCCTTATTGATGTGGGGGGAGGAGGATTCGAACCTCCGAAGGCTTAGCCAACAGATTTACAGTCTGCCCCATTTGACCGCTCTGGTATCCCCCCAGGTAAAAAAAATCATTCAATGAACTGGAGCCGATGGAGGGACTCGAACCCCCGACCAGCTGATTACAAATCAGCTGCTCTACCAACTGAGCTACATCGGCCTTTTCAAATATCTTTGTAAAAGAGCTTCAAATGCAGGCTTTTCGTTTTTATGCAACTCCAACAACCCTAATATCAGCATTTTACAGACACTGCAACTTATAAAAAAGCAGTCCTTTTAAAAAGGACTGCAAATGTACGCACTTAATTTGAATTACCAAACAAGTGGTGAAAATATTTTAAATTATTTTTATTCGCCTCTTTGTTTCTCTTTATGCTTGCTTAATTGCTTACGAAGTGCATCAACAGCGATGTCAGTAGCTTCTTCGAATGATTTGCTTTGTTTTTTGGCAAAAAGATCGTTCCCGGGAACCAGCAAACGGATCTCAGCGATCTTATTATCATGGTCCTCGCTGTTGTTAACCCTGAGGGTAACTTCGCTTCCGATTATGCCATCGTACAAATCTGAGAGCTTCTCTACCTTTTCGGTAATGAATGAATCAAGTTTTTTATCCGTTTTAAAGTGCACTGAATTGATGTTAACTTTCATGAGTCCTCCTTTTGTTATGCCCTTGGATGGGCCTGTTTGTAGATTGTTTTTAGTTTTTCGATGGTGTTGTGCGTATACACCTGAGTAGCAGCAAGGCTTGAATGCCCTAGAATCTCCTTAATTGCATTCAGACTGGCCCCATCATCAAGCATATGTGTTGCGAATGAGTGCCGTAAAACATGCGGACTCAGTTTTTCGTTAGATGCAATTAAAGAAAGGTATCTGTGTACAATGTTGTAGATGATTTTCGGATAAACCGGTAACCCTTTTGATGTAACAAAAAGTGATTCACTTTTGTTTTGTTCCTGGTTAGTTTCATTTGTAAGAAATTCACTTCTTACGAAAAGGTATTCTTTGAGCATTATTATTACTGCATCGCCAAATGGCACTATTCTTTCTTTACTTCTTTTTCCTAATACCTTTAATGTACTATTACCAAAATCAATGTCCGATGTTTTCAACTGCAGTAATTCAGCACGCCGTATACCGGTTGCATACAACAGTGTAATTATCATTTTATCGCGGCTCCCGGCATAGCCTGTATCAAATTCAATATTGCTCAGCAACATATGCAGACTATCCCGGGTAAGAAAAACGGGTAGTTGTTTTGAAATCCGGGGAGCCGTAACTTTAAGCATTGGATTATGGCTGATAAGTCCTTGCCTGAGACAATACCTGTAAAAAGATTTTAGGGCTGATAGTTTTCGGCTGACTGAGCGCGGGGTGAGGTCTTGTCCGATAAGAGAAATAAGCCACGAACGAACCAATGAATGATCAGCTTTCAGCAGATCGGTGATATTGTATTGTGAACCAAGGTAAACAGAGAAATCTTCCAGATCAGTCTGATAGGCAAGAACAGTATGCGCTGAATAACGCTTCTCAAATCTCAGGTAATCTATATATCTTTCCTTCAGCATCCTTCAAAATAAAACAGGAAGTAACCTTTGCCCCTCAAATGTTGTAAGTAACTAACGTTAAAAGTACAACAATAGTATGAGAAATGCAAGTATTACTTCCCGCTTTCCGGAAAAAATTCCGGACTGATTACAATTCCTGCTGCTGCTGAAGCTGTTGGATGTAAATAGCGTGACGGATTTCTTCGCGACGTACGATTGAAGGTTTTGTAAATTTCTGACGATTACGCAGTTCTTTTACAACACCGGTTTTTTCGAATTTACGTTTCAGTTTCTTCAGCGAGCGGTCAATGCTTTCGCCTTCTTTTACAGGAACAATGATCATAATGGATAAACTTCCTTTCGGTTAGATGATTAATTAGATAATTTTCAGATTTACCTGCTTTTCACAGGGGTGCAAAAGTAATAAATATTTTCGGATTACAATAAAATATTTTCATCCCGAATAAATAATATCTTTCAGTTCTAATTCATTACTAATGAATTCCCTAACCTGTGATTGCTCTTATTGGCAGCTTGCATTGCGAATTAGAACTTGACGTAAAAGAATTGATTAAAGCTCTTTTTGAAAAACCCTGAATCTTTTATAAACCACTCCACCCATTCGTTCCATTTCCTTACGAACGAGTATATTGGTTTCGAGTTCGAGGTGGCTGTCGAGGAATTGGATGCCGTTTTTAATTGCTGTTTCAAATGTTTTAACACCCATGATCACGTCGAGACCTTTCCCTCTATATTCCTTTTTAATGCCTCCAAGCAGCAAGTTAAGCTGTTTGGCTTTTTTACGGGCATTAATAATCTGGAAAATGCCAAAGGGCAGAACCCGTCCTTTGCAAGCTATAATACCCTTGCTTATATCGGGCATAGCGATTATGAATGATAATACATTCCCATCAAGGTCGGTGATAATTTTGATATATTCAGGATCGAGCAGTGGCAGGTAGCGATTTGCAAAATCGTTCATTTCTCTCTCTTCAAAAGGGTCGAATGCGTAGATATCAGTAAAAGTTTCGTTTAAAAGCCTTAGCACAGGATGAATGAGTGGCTTGATATCTTTCCTGCTTGTAAATTCGAGAACCTTGATCTGGTTATTCCTTAATGCACGTTGGTAAATAGCCTGGTAAAACTCAGGAACTACTTCTGGTACAACGATTTTGTATACCACACAGTCAACTTTCTTGGAATACCCTTCCTTTATTAGCATTTCGGGCATATAAGGATAATTGCAGATTGATGATAGCACAACAGGCTCATCAAATCCTTCGATAAGGAATCCCTGTGGATCTTTATCCGAAAATCCGAGAGGCCCTACCAGATTATCGACACCTTTCTTCCTGCCCCATTCTTCAACAAATGAAATCAGTGCATGGAAAACCTCCTGATTATCCCAAGTTTCCATGAAACAGAATCGTGCGTCATTATCGCCGCTTGCCTTGTTATACCTGTGGTTAATTATCCCCATGATCCTTCCGACTGGCTTGTCATTTTTTAAAGCCAAAGCCAGAATTGTATCACAATACAGGAATGATTTGTTTTTCTTTTTGTTAAAAAAACTCCTGTCATCCATATAAATAGGTGGCACCCAGTTTGTGTGCCCTGCATGAATAATTGCAGGCAGCTGAATAAAAGTGTGGAGCAGTTTCCTGTTGGTGACTTCAACAATTTTTATATCCATTTTTTTACTTTTATCTCCGGAAGTTATCCGCAATATTACTGAAATAATATCAAATTACCTTTGCTCCCTTTACAAACACCTGCTTTTTGCTTCTAAATTACGGTATATTTATCTGTATGTCATATACTTATAATATTTTACAAACCATTTTGAAACAACTTTCCTTAGTTTTCGTTAATAAGTATAATTTTGTACACTAAACAAAAACTGGAAACTACATGAACATACAATATCTCGGAGAACATCTTATGGCTGGCTATTTAGGCCGTATTTTTATTTGGCTCAGCTTTTTAACACTGATAATTTCAGCAGGCCTGTTCATTTATTCGCTCAGGAAAAAGGAAAAGCAAGCCTACTTCAATAAACTGGCAGGGAGCTTTTTCTGGTTTCATTTTATAGCTCTTACAGGGGCAATTGCTGCCCTCTATTACCTGATAGGTAATCACTGTTTCGAATACTCTTACGTATGGCAATATTCATCAAAGGATATGCCAGTCAAGTTCATTATTTCGTGTTTCTGGGCAGGTCAGGAAGGCTCCTACCTGATATGGGCTTTCTGGCAGGGCTTGATAGGTTTATTGTTACTACGTTCGGCAAAGGAGTGGAAAGCCTGGGTTATGCCTGTATTTGCTTCGGGTCAGTTCTTTATTATTTCTATGGTTCTGGGCCTGAATCTGGGCAGTTTCAGCATAGGGGGCAGTCCATTCGAATTGCTTAGGAACATGCCTCAGAATGCAAGCGAAGAACTTTTCAAGAGTCCAAATTACCTTAGTATGCTCATGGATGGTAATGGATTGAACCCTTTACTTGAAAACATCTGGATGATAATTCATCCACCATCACTATTCCTGGGTTATGCCATGGCTCTGGTTCCATTCAGTTATGCCATTGCTTCCTTGTGGCGCAAGGAGTACCATTCATGGATTAGACCCGCCATCCCCTGGACTATAGCCGGAATTCTGGCTCTGGGTAACGGAATTATTCTGGGGGGCCGCTGGGCTTACGAATCACTGACTTTCGGCGGTTTCTGGGCATGGGATCCCGTTGAAAATGCCTCATTGGTTCCCTGGCTTATTCTGATAGCTTCGCTTCACAGCATGCTTATTTCGGCGAAGCGTTTTAACACTTATGCAACAACCTATTTCTTCACTTTCCTGGGATGGTTTTTTGTGATGTATGCCACCTATCTCACTCGAAGCGGAGTACTTGGAGAAACTTCGGTTCACTCTTTTGGGGCTAATGTTCTTTCGGGACAAATGGTAGTTTTCAATGTCCTTTTCCTTGTGCTGCCCTTTGTGTTTTTGCTCATGCACAAAAAACAATTCCCTAAAAAAGAAAGTGATGAAGTAATGACACGCGAATTCTGGATGCTCATCGGGTCAATTGTAGTGCTGCTTTCAGCTTTCCAGGTGATAGCAACTACCTCTATCCCGGTTTTCAACAAATTATTCGGCACCGAAATTGCACCTCCCATCGACAATGTAAACTTTTATAATACCTGGCAGCTGCCTTTTGCAGTGGTTATTGCATTAGGCATGGCTATAAGTCAGTACTTATGGTATGGCCCTAATGACGTGAAAGTATTCTTAAGGAAAATTCTGATTGCATCGGGCATAGCTTTGGTACTTACTGTTTTAATTGCTTTAGGTGATCATATATCAGGTGTAAGCAGGATTGTTCTGTTGTTCAGTATACTTCTCGCTTCAGTTGTTTCGATTGATTTTGTTATCCGTTACGTCAAAAAAACCAATAATGTTGGTGGGGCTTTTACCCATGTTGGATTCACCTTATTTTTACTTGGAGTAGTACTTGCTTTTAGTAATTCGCAAGTTATTTCGAAGAGTCAGTCTTCGATGGAACAGGGTATGGAAAACAAGGACAACCTGGTTCTGGTGCGTGGAATTGGTCAACCCATGGGAAGATACATGGTTACCTATACCGATGCTAAAACAGAAGGCAGAGAAACTTTTTACCAAGTAGATTTCGTAAAAATGAGAGATGCAGGTACGGGTAAAGTCGACTTCTCTGTTTATCCTTCGCAAAACACAAATACCCGAATGGGAAATGTGTTCAATCCTGACACAAAGCATTTTATTGACAAGGATATATATACTTTCCTCAGCTTTGCACAGCAAAGCAACGGCATGGCCGAAGCCGATGGCTTCAGTAAAGCAGGCGAACAAGTCATGAATTTGAAAGATACTATTCTGATTTCACGCAGCTATGTTGTACTAGATGAAGTGGTTACCAATATGGTTAATGACGATGTGAATAATGCAAGCATCTCGGCCCGGTTTAATATTATCAGTATGAACAATGGAAAGCTGGAGACTGAGATTAAATATGAAATCGTGAATGGTGAACTGAAAAGGACCGATGGCGTTATTGGTCCAATGAACATCAAACTTCGTTTCGAAGGCGTAGACCCTGATTCGAAAGCCATACATGTTGGCATCTACGAAAGGCAACAAGATTATATTGTTATGAAAGCAATAGTATTCCCTTTTATGACAGTATTATGGTTTGGTGTGATTGTATTATTCAGCGGCTTAACTTATTCAATAATGCGCCGTACCATGGGCAAAGGTAAGAGCACTGAGTTAAAGTCATAACATCCATACCGGATAATTTGTTACAATGCAAACTTATTGCATCAAAAATATTGCTATGGCCGGTGCCGGAAATATTTCCTGGCACCTTGCCAAAGCTTTACATTCTTGCGGATTCAGAATCACTGGTATATGGAGCAAGGATTATACAAATGCGGTATCACTTGCTGCAAGTTGCGAAGCCACGCCCATACCTGATATTTCGTCACTGCGCGATGGAGCAGATCTTATTATTATTGCGGTACCCGACAATGCAATCGCAGAAGTGGCCCGCAAGATAGGGCAATTTGAAGGCATTATTGTTCATACTGCCGGCTCAGTACACCTAGATGTATTTGCAAGCAGTTTCAACAAGTACGGAGTTTTATATCCTTTGCAGACCTTTAGTAAAGAGATTGCACTGGAGATGGCAGAGGTCCCGGTTTTCCTGGAAGCTTCAGATACAGAAACCATGCAGTCCATAAAAGAGGTTGCCCTGAAATTGTCGCAGAAAATTTATGAGACTAACAGCAATCAGAGGCTGAAGTTGCACGTAGCTGCAGTGTTTGCCGGGAATTATTCAAACGTCCTGTATACCATCAGCAACAAGATACTTGGTGATATGCATTTTCCCCGGGAGGTGTTACATCCCTTAATTTCAGCAACCGCTTCAAAGGCTTTGAAAAATGATCCTTTACTGATGCAGACCGGACCTGCCCGCCGCAATGATATTATAACCCTCGATAAGCATTTGGCAGTGCTTGCTTCTTATCCTGAATATGCTGAACTTTACCGGCTATTGGCAAACCTGATAAGGGAAAACTATATTTAATCTACAGCAACCGATTTATGTCGAACTACAAGGAAAAACTTTTAAAGGTAAACACTTTCATTTTCGATTATGACGGGGTGCTTTCCGATGGTACTATAATATTAACCAGTTCAGGAGATGCTCTTCGCACAGCCAATGTAAAAGATGGTTATGCCATGCAGCTAGCCATTAAAAAAAACTATAGAATCGCAATTATTTCAGGTGGATATTCCGAATCGATGAAACACCGTTTCGATAGTCTTAATATCAAGGACGTTTTTCTTGGAGTTGACAAAAAAATTGATATTTACAATCAATACCTTCAAACCAATAATCTTGAAAACGAAAATATACTCTTTATGGGTGACGATATACCTGATTATGAGATTATGCTCACAGCCGGAGTTCCTACTTGCCCGGTTGATGCAGCCGAAGAAATAAAAAGGGTAGCTACCTATATTTCACATCAGCCCGGCGGACATGGATGTGTGCGCGACATTATTGAGCAGGTTCTGAAAGTTCAGGAAAAATGGATGAATGACGATGCATATCACTGGTAATCTGTAATTTGATCAGCCATAAATTTCTGATATCAGATGATAATTCTTCATTCTGAAAACGAAGTACACTCCCTCTCATTGGTATAGAATCTTACAATTTATTTTTTATAAAAAAGAGTTCAATGCGTGCAATTATAAACATGTTACGGGTACCCAACCTGCTAATTATTGCACTAACATTCTTTCTTTTACGTTACCTCGTTTTTGTTCCGGTGTACGATTTTTACGGTGTAGTGCATGATAAGGGAAGCCTTTATTTTCTGGTCATGGTCTTTACTACCGTACTGATAGCTGCATCAGGGTATATCAGTAACGATTATTTCGATATAGTAACCGACAAGGTGAATAAACCCGAAAAGCAGTATATAGGAACTCATGTTTCTCCAGGTTCAGCCCTTACTATAGCAATCCTTTTCAGCATTCTTGCAATTAGCGGATCTCTTTGGTTGTGTATTATTTTGAAGAGTGCTATACCTGGCATTCTTCTTTTCACCGCACTAATAGCAGCCTGGTGGTATGCTATTCAACTGAAAAAGAGTTTTATTTGGGGCAATATTGCCGTTTCGTGTATGTCAGCAGGAACCATTGCTATGGCGTGGGTAATAGAAAAGCAAAATCTGATCGTACCTAGCAAACCTTCCGGGATAATAACCTTGATTATAGTTGCCGTTAGTATTTTTGCATTTTTATTGAGTGTGATGCGCGAAATAGTTAAGGATCTGGAGGATATGGAAGGCGACAGACTTATCAATTGTCGCTCGCTTCCGATTGTAAAAGGCGTTTCGACAACAAAACACGTCTTGATTCTGATTGAAATCATTCTTTTGGGAATGCTGATCATTACGCAAATATTCCTGGCAAACTTTTCCGCATATTTGTCCATCCTATGGCTGTTAGCCGGTGTTGAGATTCCCCTTGTCTATTTTTCGGTTTTATTGAAAAGAGCAACAACCAAAATCAGTTTTCACCAGTTGAGTTCATTTTTAAAATACATAATGCTTGGCGGACTACTGACTTTACTAGCAGGTCAGTTTTAGTATAATGTGAATACTTTTGCCTACACTAGTACACTTCCGGATCAATCTCACTTCAAAAACCAAAAAGAAATACAATGAATCAGCATATACTCAGACATTACAATTTACTACTTGGATCAAAATCGCCGCGGAGACAGTCACTTTTAAAAGCTTTGGGGCTCCATTTTACACTTGTTGAAACAGAAGTGGATGAAATATATCCTCCCCACCTACAGGAATATGAAATCGCACGCTTTCTTTGCGAACTGAAAGCTGATGCATTTGACATTTCGATGCTTTCCAACGATTCAATTCTTGTGACTGCTGACACAATTGTGTGGCTCGACGGGAAATGCATAGGGAAACCTTCGGACAGAACTGAAGCCATTGAAATGTTGAAACAACTTTCGGGCAAACAACATTCAGTTTATTCAGGTATCTGCCTGAAAACAGCCACAAAAAAAACTGTATTTCATGCCCATACAAAGGTTAAGTTTCGGGAACTTCAGCAGGAAGAGATAGAATTCTATGTAAATCACCATAAACCTTTCGATAAAGCCGGTTCGTATGGCATACAGGATTGGATTGGTTATATCGGAATCACCGGAATTGAAGGTTGTTACTACAATGTAATGGGATTTCCGGTACAGATGTTCTACGAAGAACTTAGTAAATTTATCAGCGAAATGCCTGAAAACGAACATACTGAAGTCTGAGAAAAGCCAGGCGACAACATCCCCAAATTTTCATCCCAACCAAAATCATCTGGAAGGACAAAAACAGTCTATTATCAAAACATGGGTTTTAGTACAAACAAATGCTCCTTACATGAAAACAACGGCAACTCTTATTTTATTACTCATTACTATGCAATTAACTGCCCAGGAATCAATTACTTACCAGGAACCCCCAAGGGAGATTTATGACCTTATATTGGCGAAACCCGTTCCTTCAGCCAGTGTTGATGATTCAGGTAAATGGATGATTCTGATGGAACGAAGCGCCTTCCCAACGGTAGCTGAGCTGGCAGAGCCTGAACTCAGAATAGCCGGACTCAGAATAAATCCAAACAATTTCTCGCAGAGCAGAACAACAACCTTGTCGGGAATCACCCTGAAGGATTTGAAAAACATGCAAGAACATGCAGTAACCGGGTTACCTGCAAATATGCGCGCCACCAGCGTACAATGGAATCCATCACAGACAAAAATAGGCTTTGTTAATCTTACTGATAACCGGGCCGATCTGTATGTGATTGATCTCAGATTATTTTCAGCCGCCAGAATCAATCAGTCACCGCTGAATATTGTCCTGGGAGGAACTTACAGTTGGATTGACGACGACCATCTGATTTATAAAACAATTTTGCAAAATGCTGTAAAACCAGAGAAACCTATGGCTCCCAAAGGCCCTGTTGTTCAGGAAAGTATTGGCAAAAAAGCAGCCGCCCGAACTTACCAGGACCTTATAAAAACAGCTTATGATGAAGACTTGTTTGAATTTTATACCCTTTCGCAGTTAACTATAAATGATTTTTCAAAAGAGGTAAACATTGGTGAACCCGCCATTTTCAGAAGCTTTTCGGTTTCGCCGGATAAAAATTTCCTGCTGCTTCAGGTCATTGAAAAACCATTCTCCTATATGGTGCCGGCTTACGGATTTCCTCATAAAGTATTTGTTACCGATATAGGAGGAAACCTTACCCGCAATATAGCATCAAATCCATCTTCCGAAGGTGTTCCTATAGGATTTGATGATGCTCCTGATTACCCCCGTTCATTTTCGTGGCGAAACGATAATCCTTCAACTATTACATATATAAAAGCACTCGACGGAGGACTTGGAAAATCGAAATCAGAATGGAGAGATGCAATGTTCGCTTTTCCTGTTGAGGTCAATAATTCACCGGCTGAAGAAATTTTCCGGACAAAGATGCGATTCCAGGGCGTAACATGGGGAAATGCCACAACGGCAGTTTTCAATGAAGAATCATATGCGGATCGTAAAATACAGATGAACCTCTATAATCCTTCGACAGGCAAAGTTGATTCCCTCTTTTCACGCAGTTCGAACGACTCCTATTCCGACATTGGCGAACCCTTAACCCGGAAAAATGAATTTGGCAGACAAACACTTGTGATACTTCATGGTAAAGAGCTGATACTAAGTGCTGACGGAGCCTCGGATGAAGGCGACATGCCATTGATTCAGACTTTCAATATCAAAACCGGTGTCAGAAAACAGATATGGAGATGCAAAGCCCCGTACTACGAATATCTGGTCAAGATGGTGGATCCTGTAAATTTTACTTTCATTACTGCGCGCGAAAGCCAGAAGGAAATTACCAATTTCTATCTTCATTCAAAGGTAGCCGGCCAGAGCACTGAAACTGCACTTACTACTTTTATCAGTCCATATTCAGGGCTCGAAGGCATAAGCCGGCAGAAAATCACCTATAAACGTGAGGATGGTATAAATCTTTCAGGAGATTTGTATTTACCCAAAGGGTATGATGCTAAACGCGACGGACCTCTCCCTGTTTTAATGTGGGCCTACCCTATGGATTACAAATCAGCTGCTGATGCATCGCAGGTAAGGGGATCGAAAAACACTTTTACACGCCCATTTTATGGATCACCGGTGTTGTGGGTAACCCAGGGTTATGCTGTACTTGATAATACTGAGATGCCCATCGTTGGTGAAAATGGTAACGAACCCAATGATAGTTTTATTCCTCAATTGCATCTTAATGCATCTGCAGCTATACAGGCACTGGCAGAACTTGGAGTTGGCGACAGCAACCGGGTGGCCGTTGGAGGACATAGTTATGGAGCATTTATGACCGTTAATCTTCTGGCACACACCAATCTGTTTAAAGCTGGTATCGCCCGCAGCGGTGCCTACAACCGGACTTTAACGCCATTCGGATTTCAGGGGGAAGAGCGTACATATTGGGAAGCTCCCGGCGTATATAATAATATGAGCCCATTCAGCCATGCTGAAAAAATCAAAACTCCTCTGTTGCTCATTCATGGCGATTCGGATAATAATTCGGGAACTTTTCCGCTTCAGAGCGAACGCTTGTATAGTGCTTTAAAAGGGCTGGGAGGAACCGTCCGTTATGTGTCGCTTCCATTCGAAAGCCATGGCTATGCTGCAAAGGAGAATATATTGCATATGCTTTGGGAAACGGATCAATGGCTACTGAAATATGTAAAAAAATCGCCAAAATAAGCTACTTGCTGCTGCATAATTTTCTCTACAAAGAGCGCGTATTCTGAAATAACCAAACTACTTTCACTTTGTTCTAAAACATGGATGAAGGTATATACCTGCTCTCCGAGGCGAAATTTTGACTACTTTTGCAGCCCAAATACTAATTATGAACAAGCTGGTCCGCTACTTCTTTCAGGGGCTTCTTTTACTATCACCTCTGGCGATAACTATCTATGCCATAATAGTTACGTTTGAATTTGTCGATGGTTTGCTGATACAGTATATTACCGACTTTGTTGGATTTAAAATACCCGGCCTGGGACTCATCCTTATTGTAACTTTTATTACCCTGATCGGGGTAATTGGCAGTTCGATTATTGTGAAGCCGCTTTTGTTTTCACTTGACAAGCTTATCAGCCAGGCACCGCTGGTAAAGATAATTTATACCTCCATAAAGGATTTTATGAATGCCTTTGTTGGTAAGGACAGAAAATTCACTGAGCCGGTACTGGTAAAAATCAACAGGGAATCGGATGTGGAGAAAATAGGATTTGTTACACAACGCGACCTCACAGTGCTGGGTATAAGCTCCGGAAAAGTTGCAGTTTACATCCCGTTTTCATACGCGTTTACTGGCGATATGGTTATTGTGCCGGTCGAAAATGTGAGACCTGTTGATGCCAATCCAACCGAAGTAATGAAATTTATTGTAACTGCCGGCGTTACGCATATTCCTGGTCCGAAAACAAAACCGGGCAATGACAAGGAGAGTAACCCATCCTCATGAGACTTAAGAAACGATGACAAAAAAACCCCTTATACTAATTACCAACGACGATGGCGTTTATGCTCCCGGTATCCGTTTCCTGATTGAAACGATACGGCAGATTGGCGATGTACTGGTAGTTGCACCCGATAAACCCCAGTCGGCCATGGGACATGCCGTAACCATACAGGTCCCACTCAGGCTGCACATGCTCAAAGAAGAACCCGGCTACCGCGAATACAGCTGCAACGGTACTCCTGCCGACTGTGTGAAACTCGCTGAAAAAGTGATTCTTCGTGGAAAACCCGACCTTATTGTTTCAGGCATCAACCATGGCAGCAACGCATCAATAAATGTATTGTATTCAGGTACAATGGCTGCAGTTATCGAAGGTGCCATGGAAAATGTACCTGCCGTAGGGTTTTCATTGAACGATTATTCACATATGGCTGATTTTAGTCACTGTGCTAAAATTATCACTTCAGTTGCTTCAAGTGTATTGAAGAACGGGCTGCCTGATGGAGTTTGTCTCAATGTGAATATCCCTGCCCTCAATGGCATTCCTCTGAAGGGAATAAAAGTAACCAGGCAGGCAAAAGCATTCTGGGATGAAAATTTCGATGAACGTAAAGATCCGCACAAGCGCGATTACTATTGGTTGAGAGGTGAATTTGTGAATCTCGAAACCGAAGAGGATAACGACCACTGGGCAATCAATAACCATTATGTGAGTATTGTGCCGGTGCAGATAGACCTTACGGCGCATCATATGATCGATACAATTAAAAACTGGGAACTGGAGGCTTAATATCTGATATGAAACTTAAATACTTTCTACAACAAGACAGCTATTTATTGGGCACTATACTCGGATTTTCAATCCCGGTAATGGCTACCGTTATTTTTGTCTTTCTAATACGGCTTGTTCAGAATTATTTGCATATGCTTGCCAGCATCAGGGATATGAACATTCTGCTCCTGGGATTTGCAGTTAACCTGGTTGTAATGCGTTATTACCTTATAAATCTCAAGGCTGAAAAAACGGGGAAAAGCCTGCTTGCATTTACTGTTGTTATGATTATACTTTTTCTGATCTTTCTGAAGAACAGTAATTTCACCTTCCCTATTTAAAAAGGCATAGCTAAAAAAACAGAATGAAGTACTATATCATAGCTGGAGAAGCGTCGGGTGATCTTCACGGATCGAAACTGATGTATGGTATCAGAGCACGTGATGCAAATGCCGAATTCCGTTGCTGGGGTGGCGATATGATGGAAACTGCTGGTGGTGTAATCGTAAAACACTACCGCGATCTTGCTTTTATGGGATTTCAGGAGGTACTATTGAACATCAGGACCATTCTGGGAAACATCCGCTTCTGTAAGGATGATTTACTGAACTGGAGACCTGATGCCGTAATTCTGATCGATTACCCTGGTTTCAATATGCGAATAGCACAATTTGCCAAAACAAGTGGATTCAACGTATTTTACTACATTTCACCACAGGTTTGGGCATGGAAAAAGCAACGTGTTCATAAACTTCACCGCTATACCGACCTTGCCTTCGTAGTAATGCCGTTTGAGAAAGATTTTCACGCATCATACGGATACCATGCTGAGTTTACAGGGCATCCGATGCCTGATTCCATAGATCTGATAACAAAAACAGATGGCACAGCATTCCGTAAAAAACATAGTCTTGGCGAAAAACCGGTTATAGCTCTCATCCCTGGAAGCCGCAAGCAGGAATTACAGAGGATACTACCGGTAATGCTGAAAACTACCGAGCGTTTTCCCGACTATCAGTTCGTAGTTGCCGGAGTGGATACTCTGAGCGAAAAATTTTATAGAAAAATTATAAAAAATTATCCGGTAAAATTAGTCATCGGGCAAACCCATGACTTATTGCGGATTTCCCGTGCTGCCGCAGTAAAATCGGGCACTGTAACCCTCGAGACCGCTTTGCTAGGAGTGCCACAGGTTGTTTGTTACAGGTTCAGTTTCCTCTCAGCCCTTGTTGCATGGCTATTGGTACATGTTAAGTATATTTCACTCGTTAACCTTATACTCGACAGAAAAGCAGTGACCGAACTGATACAATATAAATTCACACCCGATTCACTAAGCCGGGAACTTGCACCGCTCCTCACTGATGGGAAAGAACGCAGCCATATGCTTAATGACTATAAAGAATTACTCACACTTGTTGGTCCTCCCGGAGCATCCGACAGGGCAGCTGCACTTATGGTTGATAAACTTCGAAATAATCTGAATACATAAAAAATGACACAGAAAATCACACTTTCACTGCTGATTGCAATTCTTTGCGCATATGCCGGATTTACCTCCTGTACTGACAACACCAAAGTCAAAAACCTTGCTGCTGACAGCCTTACTAAAGATTCAATCCTCGCAGCAACACCTGACACTTCATACAAAATCACTATGGCTGACAGCAGTTGGGAAAAAGCGGCTGAAGCTCATAAACCAGAAACGGAAGCCCTTAGTGATACCAGCAAAACCAGGAATAGCAAAGGCGAAATCAGTCAAAAGAAAATTCCTGTTAAATTAGGTAACCCTTACCGCCCAAAAGAATTGAGTGATGGTATCGAAAAAGCTAAAAACGGCGATCTGAGAGGAGCCATTATTGATTTCGATACATGCATCAGGAAAAACTACAGGAATTACAATGCATATTTTTATAAAGCAAAGGCTCTGTTCGAATTGAACGAACCACAAAATGCACTGACTAATATAAACCTGGCCATTGAATACGATGCTACCAATCCGGTGTTCTACTATTTTCGTGGTAAACTCCTGTTCGATTCAGGAAATACCGATAAAGCTTATACTGATTTCGATAAGGCGGTTTCGCTTAATCCCCGTTTCAGCGATGCTCTTAACTACCGTGGGGTGATAAAAGAATTAAAGGGAAAACATACTGAAGCCATCGAAGATTATATTGCAGCCCTTAAAATTAACCCGGGTTTTGCATTGGCATATTACAACAAAGGCACCTCCGAAGCTGCCATGCAACTTTACAAAGAGGCTACAGCCTCCTTTTCGAAGAGCATTGAACTGGATCCGAAACGAGTGCTGGGTTTTATGAACAGAGGTAACTGTTATGTGATGCTTAAAGAATACAGTTCAGCTATTGCTGACTATTCAGCTGCCATTGCCCTCGATCCAGCCAATTCGGATGCCTATTATAACAGGGGTGCAGCCTATCAACTGGCAGGTGATAAAAAAGCCTGTAACGACTGGCAAAAAGCACTATCACTTGGAAATAAAAAGGCTGGGAACGTCCTGAAAGAATACTGCAAATAGGTTAAATTATTTTATTTGACAGCCGGGATTTTTTTCAATATCCCGGCTGTTTATATTTAGTCAGTTCAATAAGCCAGCCAAAAACCGGAAGACCAGTGTGAAGCGAAATGAATTTACAGAAAGTTATATTGTTACATTATCATTTTAAATATTCTGTTCGTAACTTTGGGATAACAATGCATTGAACCATGCAGTACAGGCACCTTTTCCCGATGGTGAGATTATTGCTGCCTTTTATGGCCGGAATCACTCTGAGTATTATAATATCAGCCACTATTGCCATACCTTTATATTATTGGATCGGAATACTGTTTCTTACTTTAGCCGCCGGTTTTTATGGAAAGAACAAAAACCAAAACTGGCTTTTCGGTACCGGGATAAGCATTTTCCTATTTGTAACCGGATACAATTCAGTTTTGCTTCACAAGGAAATTCTCAGGCCCGACCATTTCGCCAAAACTCAGACTCAAGGCGTATTTATTGCATATGTTGCAGAACCTCTTCAGGAAAAGGAGCATAGTTTCAAGACTATTCTCCGAATTATTGCAATCAAAAAAGGAAACACTGTTGAGAAGGCGCAAGGTCATATACTTACCTATTTTGCAAAGGATTCGAGTAACACACTACCCGAAGAAGGCAGCATCATTCTTTTTTCGGGTACGGTGCAGGAAATAAGTCCTCCACAGAATCCGGGCACTTTCAATTACCAAAAATATATGGCCACCAATAACGTATTTCATCAGGTGTATCTTAACCCTGTTTCGTGGCTGATACTTGAAAACCCTAAGGGACTCAACATTAAAAGAACTGCCCACCGGATATCACAAAAATTTATCCGGATTCTGGAGCAAAACGGGCTGAAAGGCCAGGAGTTTGCAGTAGCTTCTGCTCTTATACTGGGGCAGAACGATATGCTCGACAACGAAACCAGGCAGGCTTACTCAGGTTCGGGTGTAACTCATATTCTAAGTGTATCCGGGTTGCATGTCGGAGTAATTTTTATAGTCATAAATTTCCTGCTTGGCTTTATGAAGAAGAAAGGCGGGCAGTTGTATTTAAAAACAGGAATAATTCTTCTAACCATCTGGGCCTATGCATTACTAACAGGAATGTCGCCACCTGTAATGCGATCAGCCGCCATGTTTACATTTATTTCGCTGGGGAATGCAAGCAAGCGCTATGTACACATAATAAACTCCCTTTCAGTTTCGGCACTGTTTTTATTGCTGATCAATCCTTTGATGATTAGCAATATAGGTTTCCAATTGTCCTATTTGGCTCTGGTGGGAATCACTTTTATCAATAAACCTATTGCTGACCTTTGGGAACCAAAACACAAAATCACAGATTATATTTGGAGCTTGATTGCGGTTTCACTTGCAGCACAAATTGCAACAGCACCATTGACCATCCTATATTTCAAACAGTTTCCGACTTACTTTATTCCGGCAAACCTGATTGCAATACCTGTTTCGTTTCTGGCAATATATTCAGGTCTGGCAGTGCTGGTAACATCATTCTGGCCTTTTATAAGCAATTTGCTTGGTGTACTTACCAATTTTCTGTTGCTGGTAATGAATCACTCCGTTGCATTTATCGAACACCTGCCCTATTCAGTAATAAAAATCACCTCAGTATTTACACCTGATATGTTTCTGCTTTATTTGCTCCTTATATGTTTACTATTGCTTTTCCATTTCAAAAGAAAGGAACTGGTCTACACTTCCATGTTTTTTCTGCTATTGGTTTCGGTCAGCTTTATGCAAACAAGGCTGGTACGACAAAACCAGCAAAAATTAATATTTTACAGCACCAACAAACAAACAGCGATAGGATATGTAAGCGGGAAACAACAAATACTACTTGCCGATTCAATGCTGCTGAACAACAAACAAACCCGGAAATTTCAATTGGAAGGAGCAATGGCATTGTATGGCACCAAAGTAATGCAGGAAATCGCACTCGAATCTGAGCCAGGAACCACACTAAAGTTCCCATCACTAAGCATGATATCCAGAGAAGAAGGTGTATATTTACTGGTTCAGAACAAACGCATTGTTATAGCCGGAACCATTCCAGAAGCAAGTTCAGGTAGCTCAAAATTAAAGGTCGATTATTTGGTCATCAGGCACAATCCAAGGATCACAATACATGATATCCTGAAGTTATACGAGCCTGAGACGATTATTTTTGATGCTTCCAATTCGGAATACAGAATCGAAAAATGGATAACTGAATGTAAGAAAGCAGGTATTGATGCATACAGCATCAAAAAGTCAGGTGCTTTGACAATTGATATTCGGACCTAAATCCTGAAGGAAACTAAAAGGGAGAAAATCTTATTCCTTGCAAGACTCAGAATGAAATCAAATCATTTACCTTAATTCCATATTTATCCGTATAACCCGCATTAACTTCCACAACATACATGGCCGGTTTTGCTGATATAATCTGTTCAAGGGAATACGGTTTGGTGTTTTTGTGAATGCTCACTATTCTGCGCTCAGAGTTAACATAGATAATATCAAGCGAGATAATTGTATTTTTCATCCAGAATGACTGAGTGTCCTCTGTTCCCATGAGAAAAAGCATGCCCCTGTTCTCTGACATTGTATCCCTGTACATAAGTCCCTGTTCTTTTTCCGGATCAGTATCCGCCACTTCAATGTCAATCGTAGTGATAGGATTAAATGTTTTACCTTCTAAAAACCTTAGTTCACCATCTTTACGAAACACAGGTTTGACAGGAGCAGCCGGTGTTTCACTATTACTGATTTCTGTTTTTTTATGTGTTTTTCTTTCAGGATTTAAAAATACTACCATGCTGCCAATAATAATGATCAGAGAAAGGATTAATACAATTACAATATTGTATACTGGTATTTTACGTTTCATATGGGAATTCGTTTAGAAAGATGGGGTTACAAATGATTTTCAACGTACAGTAAAACACTAAAAATTAAGATCCATATAAATAGGCAAATGGTCGCTGAACCCGCCCAGGTACCTGGCACCATAGTAAGTACGGAAAGGCTTTTTACCAAACCAGGCTTCATCATCCTGCAGGAGGAACGGAGCATCGAATATTTGCAGACTATGCGGAGTAGTGCGCGAAAGCAGCGATCTTGAAACAATCATATGGTCGATGGTCTCCCACTCTTCCCGAAACTTTATAGTTCCCTTTTTCCACGAAAGGCCTGCTCCGGCTAGCATATTATATAAATCATCAGCAGCCAGATTTATTGAATCCATCTTTGCCCTGAGATTTAATCTGACACTTTCAGCAGCCGGAGAATCATTAAGGTCGCCCATGATCAGTATTTTAGCCAAAGGATTGATTGCCAGCAACGAATCAGCCTGTTTACGCATTAGTTGGGCTACATAATTTCTTTTCCCCTCAGTAGCCATAGCCCCGCCGAATTTCGAAGGCCAGTGATTCACGAAAATATGCAGTGTATCACGCTTGCAGGCAATCCCCTTTACATAGAGTATGTCGCGGGTGCGCGAAGTGGTATCGAAAGGGAAACGCACGGGAATGGGATTACTCTGCAGAACCCTGAATTTTTGCGGCCTGTACAGTAAAGCCACATCAATCCCGCGTGGATCGGGCGAATCGTAATGAATGACTTTATACCCAAAACTCTTCAATGGTGTGTCGTTGATAAGCCCATACAGTACAATGCGATTTTCAACTTCGCATAATCCGATGATTTCCGGCGGATCCCAGCCGCCAACGGCTAACACAACTTTGGAAATATTTATCTGCTTGCGTTTCAGACGGTTGTAAGTCCATCTGCGCATTCCACCCGGCTGATACTCTTCATCGGCCCTGGCACTGTCCTCGGTTGGGTCGAACAGATTTTCGACATTGTAAAACATCACCCGCAAGGCATCTTCTCCCCTTTTGCCGGCATCCGCATGCTGAAATACCGGTTTTTTTTCATTCTCATCCGAAGTGCTCTGGGCATTCAGTTTAAAAATGATGAAAAAAGTTAATAATATCAACAGGTTATGCTTACGCAAAAGATTCATCCAGCTATTTTTATTGAGTTTCCAAAAGTAAGAATTATTCAAATACCCGTGATTATTGAGACTTTACAGGTACACCTCATATTTACTTAGTTTTTAATCCTAACATAAATGAAATTAAAAGAGAATTCTACTACCGACACTCCTCAAAATCTGAATCATCCGTACTATCCATGATGTGTATTCTGTACTCTTGTAGAATAATTCTAAATTGTATTCTTCGCTTTTTCACATACATTCATTTCATACTTTCGCAAATATAATGCCAGATAGTACTTTTAATCAAACTCACGTTATCCCATGGCCAAAAAGAAACAATCTTCTGTAAACTACTATCGCATAACACTGCAATGGGGAATATTTGTACTGTTATTTTATATGCTTCTCAGGCCACTCCTTGACAAGAATTATATTGCCGATTTTGAAGCCTACTGCCCATTTGGCGGAATGCAATCGCTGGCCTCCTTTTTCTCGAGCCACACCCTAGCCTGCTCCATGACAACAGTTCAGATTGGGCTGGGATTAGCACTTTTGCTGGCAGCAATCCTCTTTAGTAAACTATTCTGCAGTTATATCTGCCCTATAGGAACGTTTACTGAATGGATGGGACAGCTGGGCAGGAAAGCTAAAATGCATATTACCTTGTCAGGTCGAATTGACAGAGCACTGAGGGCACTAAAATATGCACTTTTATACATCACGTTTTATTTCACTGTTACAGCCAGCGAACTATTCTGCCGGAAATTTGATCCTTTTTATGCCGCTTTTACAGGATTCAGCAGTGATGTGGTTTTGTGGTATGCACTTCCTGCACTGCTGCTTACCATTGTCGGGTCCTTCTTTATCAGGCAGTTCTGGTGCAAATACCTTTGCCCTATCAGTGCAGTCACCAATATTGCAGTATACGCATTACCGGCTGCCGCAGTTACTTTACTCTGGGTGTTGCTTACCAATGTTGCCGGCCTTGCAATTCCCTGGCCATGGCTTCTGGGCACGTTATGTCTGTTAGGATTTATTTTTGAAACCACCACTCTGAAGTTCTTTATTTTCCCCTCATTACGAATTACACGCCACGACAATCTTTGTACGCACTGCCGCATTTGCGACAAAAAATGCCCTATGGCTATCCCCATTTCAACCGTCGATCGGGTAGATCATATTGACTGTCATTTGTGTGTCGACTGTTTGGTGAAATGCCCCGAAAAAGGCGCTTTAACTATAAATAAACGCAACCTGCGATGGCTACCTGCCGTTGCAACAGTGTTGCTCACTGCTGCTTCCATTACCATTGCTACTTATTACGAATTGCCTACTATCAGCGAAAGCTGGGGTGATATGAATGGCAAAAATGTAAAAATTCTGCGAATGGATGGCCTGAAAAATATAAAATGCTTCGGAAGTTCACGCTCATTTGCCAACCATATGAAAGAAATAGGCGGTGTGCTGGGAGTTGAAACCTATGTAAAGCACAAACGTGTTGTGGTTTATTACGACGAATCAGTAATCGGAGAAAATAAAGTAAAAGCAGCCATCTTCTCCCCTCTTTCGGAATTACTGAATTATAAAGAGAAATTAACCAGTAAAGTAAGTTTTGTAAAACTAGGCATCGACCGTTGTTTTGATCCGAACGACCAATCTTACCTGGGTGAACTGCTAAGACAGGATGCAGGAGTTCTGGCTGTCAGTACCCAATTCGGCGAGCCGGTTCAGGCTACAATTTATTTTGATCCTGCCTTGACTGATGAGGCTAAAATTACTGCTACTGCCTCAAAGGAAAAGCTGATTCTTGGCGAAGGCGAAGATCAGATAACAGTTGAAACCGGCTTTGTTGTGAATAAAGAGGGGAAAGAAAATGGTGAGATCACCATAAATGAGTTTCTGGCACTCTTTATGCCCGTCACTGATGTAAATTTCAACAAGTATGATAGTTACACCGACGATAAAATGCTGGTTTACGAATTACCATTCGGGCAGGCAGCCGATCCGGCAATGCAGGAATGGATGCCATACCTGGTGTCGCATGCATCGAATGATGATGGAATAGTACGCCTATTGACAGCTTTTACCCCTGATGGGCCAGTTCTTAAAATCTGGTTTGTGCACGAAATGACCACCGTAGAGAAAATTAATGCCATGCTTAAGGCTCCGGAATTTGTGGTTCATTATCCTGACAAAACAGTTAAAAAAGTTAAAAATCCTTTTACTTTTAATTTCTGATAAGTCTCAAAAATCGAATCAGCCTGACAATTCGTTATTTACGGTTTGATTCCCTGAAAATTCCTAATTTAAAGTGAAGCACCTGACTGCTGTTTTCTTTATTTCAACGGTATTGGAAAAAATCACCTTTCGGGAGTTGCTAATGGTACCACCTTCTCTAAGATGAAGCTCGGTAAAAACAAATACGTCTATAATAACGAATTTGTCATATCACCTAATAAATGTTTGGCTGAAAAAATATTCATAAACTGTCCGGATTTTGTAAACAAAATACATTGTTTTGTGTTCCATATGTGGCTTAGGAAATAATCAATCAATACTACATTCATTGAGGTTTTTGGGGGTGAAAATCTTTACTATAGGGTAGCAACAAACTGTAAGAAATCAAAATTTCAGAAAATATACTTAAGGGCAAACGGCAGTTTAAAAGTTTCCTGAAACAGAATACAGAGGTGAAATGAATGTAAAAAGCCTATTATTTATCAAGGTAAAATATTTCCTTGCTCAAATATCCAGGGAATTCCTGGTTGGATGTGTATAAATGTAACTTTATGCCCTGGAGGCTCAATGATGGATACTTTATTTATAAATTGAAATAACAAGAAACTATGCCAAGCCAACTATACCCTTGCCTTTGGTTCGATGGTAAAGCGAAAGAAGCCGCTGAATACTATTGTTCCATATTTAAAGACTCAAAAATTGTATCAGAGAATCCCTTTGTTGTAATTTATGAACTGAACGGAACAAAATTTATGAATATAAATGGCGGTCCTGAGTATAAGTTTTCACCCGCCAATTCGTATGTAATTCCCTGCAAAACCCAAGCAGAAATTGATTATTACTGGGAAAAACTGGGTTATGAAGGAGTTTATAATAAATGTGGCTGGCTTGATGACAAATATGGTGTTTCGTGGCAGGTAGTTCCTGAAATTCTTGGGCAACTCATGTCGGACCGCAACAAGGCTCCTAAAGTGATGTATGCATTTATGCAAATGACAAAATTTGACATTGAAACATTAATTAAAGCTTAACAGATGGACAACACAAAAATAACTGTTCAGATAACCGTTTCTGCCACCATTGAAAAAGCATGGAAATGCTGGACTACTCCTAATGATATCATGCAATGGAATCATGCCTCTGATGACTGGCACACAACCAATGTTGTAAATGATTTAAAAGAAGGGGGAAAATTCCAGTACCGGATGGAAGCGAAAGATGGAAGTTTTGGTTTTGACTTTGGAGGCACTTATGACACTGTGTCGACCAACGAAATTATTGAATACACGCTTGATGATAACAGAAAAGTTAGTATTCGTTTTTCATCTAACGGTCATGAAACTACTATTATTCAAACCTTTGAGGCTGAAACAGAAAATACTGTTGAATTGCAACAATTTGGATGGCAATCCATCATGAATTATTACAAAAAACATACAGAAAAACCTTAACTGATATGGCTACAATCAATCCATATTTAAACTTCAACGGAAATACTGAAGAGGCATTTGATTTTTACAAATCAGTATTTGGCGGAGAATATACAATGCTAATTCGATTCAAAGATATGCCAGCTAATTCTGAAAGCCCAATATCAGAATCTGACGCGGACAAGATTATGCATATTGCCCTCCCTGTTGGGAACGGAAACTTATTAATGGCTACTGACTTTCTGGAAAGCATGGGCCATAAAATGACAGAAGGCAACCGGTATTCTGTGTCCATCAGTGCCGGAAGCCTGGCAGAAGCTGAAAAACTGTATCTCGGGCTTTCGAAGGATGGTCAGGTTGAATTGCCTTTGGCCGAAAGTTCCTGGGGATCGTATTTTGCTATGTTTAAAGACAAATTCGGGATTCAGTGGATGGTAGATTTTGACCCAAAATACTTAGGATAATTTGCAGGAATGAAAGTTTTATTGATCAATATGTTTTGAAGTGCACCCTCCGTCAGACCAGAGAATGCAGGATTTTGAATAATAAAATTTAGGATTTTTTTTACAGCGATACACTTAAAAATGCTGTGACTGTCAGTGATACAATAATGTGCGTTGTACTGGACTCGAACCAGTGATTCTGTTTCCCCAATATTATAACTATAACTAATTGTAATTCAACTCATTTAAAAAAACGATTTTGACGTGTTTGTCCGGATTTTGTCCGACGTACAATTCATCGTCCGATACTATTTCAAAGCCTTGCAACTCATTTATCTTTCGGGCAATGCGCAAGAACTTACGCATTGAAACCTGCAATTGCTTTTTCAACTCAACGAGTTTTTCATTATTATCTGAATTCATTTTTTTGATTTTTCAGTATGAAATTATATTTATTAAAATTAAAAGTAAACCAGCGATCTTTGAGTTTTCATTTTGGTTGATTTTAATTATTGTATACTGCGTTAGTTATTGCTGACTGATGTAATTACTTGATATATTAAAAATTAATCCTAAAAGACTATATGTTTTATTGAAAATTACCCGCATTTCAGCCAACTTGTGCTCTCTCTCCAGGCTGAGTCCTTCCCAATTCTTTATTTAGTCTTTCAATTTCCTTTTCCTTCATTTCAATTACATTCTTCTGTAATTTAATAATGTAATCCGCATCGCCATAATTTACTTTTTGAGGGTCATCCATTACCTGCTTAGGGATATCAACATTATATGCCCTGGGTGATCCGGTTAGAAACCAACGGGCATCCAAATCCGGAAAAACTTCCAATATTTGGACGATACGATCAACTGATATTGGACTTGCATTATTATACCAGTTGTTTACATTCTGCTTTGATACACCAATTAACTTAGCAAACTCTGCTTGGTTAATTTTTTTTTCATCTAATATTTTCGTAAATCTCTGATTTATAGATTCTTTCATTTAGATTGTTTCTAAATTATATTTTGACTATTAATATTACTTGACTTGTCATTATTATTAATGTACTTTCGTATCCTCTTAACAGCACTAAAGTAGCACAAAGTATTTATTAAATCAAGTCATAAAAAAGTGGACAGAAAATCACTCCGTAAGCTTCGTAAAAAATTGCCAACCAGGTTCCTTAAGGAACTTATGTCACGATCGGGAATGAGCAAAAGCACCGTGAGCAAAACAATGAATGGTACCCGTGAATCAAAAGTGGTGTTAGACTCCGCTATTGCATGGGCCGAAGAAATTGCAACTCAGGATTTATCTCGTAAACAAAAATTAGACAATTTATGCTCCCGGCCGGATTAGAAGGATCAATTGAAATTTATTTCGACGGCTCTAATTGCCGCGCCCTGGTTAACGGTAATCGTATGGATTATCTCGAATTGCCATCAGCTTTGCGCGAACCTTTCCAGGCTGAATTAATTGCGGATAAAGCTGCTCTGAATTTTATCCGTAACGAGTTTAAAATTCTAGATACCGACCTGGTGGAACTCTGCTTTGTAAAATGCAGGTATGGCGCGCTTGATTCGACTCCCGATATCTCAGGAAATAAAGCAGTTCCGGATGCGCCTTGCTGCAAACATATTGCTACATGCAAGGGATTCAATATTGTGTGCAAAATTCCTGAAGCTGTTAACGGACATATCACTTCCTGCGAGTACCAGGTAATTTGCCTCCTTTCGCGTGGCAAGCAAGATATTGAAATAGCTGACATCATGCATATCGAAGTTTGTACCGTGCGTACATACCTGGCACGTATCCGCGAAAAGCTTTGTGTTAATAACCGTATTGAAATTGCCCTTTGGGCCTATAATAAAGGCATTTAACCGCGTCTTCACTCTCAAAATCGAACTCTATGAAAAAACCACAACCAAAGCAACGTTACCGTGTACACTACACTGTAACCGTTAATGGCACTCCATACGAAAAGGATGCCCCATTCCTGGCCCGAAACGATAAGGATGCTGAAGACCAGCTTCGGAATACAATGAAATCCTTTCCCGAAACTGATTACGTGATAAATTATACCGAACTCATATGACGGATCTTATCATCAGCAGTCTGCCACTTCAAGAGTTAACGCTTCATGCTTACGAAGCCTTAATCCTATCACTGAAAATAAGCATTCCTTTCGAAAACGATACTACCCGCCTTATTGCTATAAAAGCCGAAATAACACAGCTCGAAATACTTGTAAACCATACTCGTGAGGTAATTATTAACAACCAATAATACATACTAATATGCTGGCATACCACATTCATCCCGAAGGTTATGGGTTTAAAACCGACACTGATCAGTTTTTCTGGTCGCGCGTATCGGCTGGCAAGTACTGCGAATCGCAGCTTTACGCCAATCTGCTTTTATCAGTCAAAAAGTATGTTGAGTATACTACCAATGCCACAGTATTGGGTCCAACATACAACACCATAAAGCGCGATGCAGCTTTCTGCATACTTAATCAATTTGTTCGCGCTGAACATACACAATCGTTGCTACAGTTATCCAATTCAATACTCGATCTCGAGGCACACCTACGCGCTATTATACCAGGCAAAAACCATCCTTTTCATTTCAAGTCGAAAGAGCAGCTTAACGATATCATTTGGATGTGCATCCGCATCCGCAAGCAATTTAAAATACAAACCTGATTCCAACCAAAGATGAAGCCTGCAAGCTGAGGATTCGACCGGGTTGAGTGTGAGGAAAACCCGGACACAACTGGACGTAGGAACTGGCCGTTCCGAACCTTTGAAGCGTTAAGTCACACCATGTATTGCAGGCAGGCCGAAAGGCCGGTACTAGTGGCCGGGAGCCCGGTGGAAGACGGGCTCCTTTTATCAACACTTATAATTATTAATTATACAATGGCAAACATCATGACAACACAGGAAATATTAAAACAATGTGCTATTGAAGGATCAATAGTTAAGCTTCCTCAAATAAAACTCGACCGAAAAACATACCAGGATGTCGCGAAGCAATTGGAGCACATTGGCGGTAAATGGAAGGGTGGTAAAGTATTTGGGTTTGTTTTTGAACAGGATCCTACATCGTTAATATCCGAAATTGCCAACGGTAAAACCCGTAATCTGAAAAAGGAATTCCAATTTTTCGAAACTCCTGAAGAATTAGCCATTGAGCTTTGCGAACATGCTTTTATTGATGCTGCCATTGTTGGTAAAGTGTTGGAGCCATCAGCAGGTAAAGGCGCAATTATCAAGGCAATTCATAAAGATCAATATGATCAGTTAAATGTAAGGTATTGCGAGCTGGATCCACTCAATAGAAGCTTCCTGTCAAGAATTTCAAACACAAAATATTTATGCGATGATTTTTTGCAATTAAATGCACCTGACGAATTTGCAACCATAATCGCAAACCCTCCATTTACAAAAAATCAGGATATCGATCATATTTATAAAATGTATGAATGCCTGAAGCCATCCGGCCGGCTTGTATCCGTTGCATCAAAACATTATCAGTTTACTTCCGGCAAAAAAGAAACTTCATTCCGCGAATGGTTATCGGCAAAAGATGCCCATGTAATTAATTTGCCTGCGGGAGTTTTTAAAACCAGCGGAACCGGTGTTTCAGCTTGCATTATAATTATCAATAAACACAACTAATGATATACCTTATAATAGTTGATCTTTTTTGCGGTGCCGGTGGCGAAAGTTACGGGGATGAGCTTGCAGAAGTAAATGGCCAACGCTGCGCAAAAGTAATTGCATGCATAAATCATGATGCCAATGCCATAGCCAGCCACTCGGCCAATATGCCCGATGCCTTGCATTTTACCGAGGATGTACGCATGATCAACCTGCATAAGCTCGTAGCACATGTAAATAAAATGCGGGTTAAATACCCGGATGCATTGCTGGTGCTTCACGGATCTATGGAATGTACCAACTTTTCGAACGCTAAGGGCGGAAACCCGCGTGAAGCTGACAGTCGCACGCTCGCTTATTCGCTGTATATGAAATGGGAAGAGTCGACCGGCGCATATGTGGAAGGTAATAGCTATATCCAGATGCTGAAACCGGATTACATTACCATTGAAAACGTGGTTGAGTTTATGAGCTGGGGACCGCTGGGCGAAGATAAAAAGCCGGTGCATAAACACAATGGCCGCGATTACATGCGCTGGAAAAACAAGATTGAAAGTTTTGGATATCGTTTTGACTACCGTGTATTGAATTCAGCTGATTTCGGGGCGCTTACTTCACGCAAACGGTATTTTGCTCAATTCGCTTTGGGATCTTTGCCCATTTCGTGGCCACAGGCTACCCATGCCAAGAAACCTGTAAAGGGCGGATTTTTTAACGATGAGTTAAAGAAATGGCGTCCTGTGCGTGAAGTGCTGGATCTTACGGATGAAGGAGTAAGCATTTTTACACGCACCAAAGCTTTAAGCGATAAAACGCTGGAACGCATTTACGCAGGACTTATCAAGTTTGTGGCTGGTGGAAAAGATAAATGGCTGCTTAAATACAATTCGTTAAACGGTAAAACAGGAAAACACGTTCCTCCAAGCCTGGATGATCCGTGCCCGGTGATCAGCACGCAGGGAAGAATTGGAGTAGTAAGCGCACAATTTCTTTCGAAATACTATTCCGGGAGGCCGGAACATAAAAATATTACCATCGACGGTCCGGCCGGAACCATCACCTGCATTGATTCGCATGCCATGGTAAGCGCTGAATTTATTCAGTCGCATTACAGCAGCGGCGATAATGTATCGAGCATTGATTCACCTGCTCCAACGGTAACTACAAAGGACCGTTTCGGTATTGTGCAGCCTAAGTTTATGTGTTCTTACAATTTTAAGGATACATCCAGGGATATTGACGAACCATGCCCTACCCTGATGACAAAAGACAGGCTTGCTGTTGTAAGTCCTAAATTCCTTGATCAGCAATTCGGGCAGAGCAAACCGGCTTCTATTGATGAACCGTGCAATGCGATAACAGCCAATCCAAAGTTTAACCTGGTTAGCATAGATTCTTTATCTGATTCACAAAAAGTGCAGGTTACCTGTGATTGTGGTAATAGTTGGATTAGTTCTGTTACAACTTACGAAAAAGAGCCTTGTACAAAATGCGGTCGACTTGGTGGATCTGTTACATTTTTAAATCAACATTTTGTAATGAACCAGTACACCGGTGGCGGACAGGTATCGAGCATTGAAGATCCCAATCCAACAGTAACATCGGTACCCAAACAAAACCTTGTTACCTGCAAGCCCTGGATAATGGATACCGCTTTCGGAAATACAGGCAGCAGCATCGACGAACCATCCCGGGTAATTACCGCCAACCGCAAATGGCATTACCTCATGAACCCGCAGTTTACATCGGCAGGCGGATCCATTGAGGAACCTTGTTTCACGCTGATAGCCAAAATGGATAAGCGCCCTCCTTACCTGGTGGAAACCGAAGAAGGATATGCCGCCATTGAGTTTTTTGAAACCGACAGCGAAATAACGGTTAAAATCAAAGAATTCATGTGCATGTACGGCATTGTAGATATCAAGATGCGCATGCTCCGCATCCCGGAACTGAAACAGATAATGGGTTTCCCGAAAGATTATGTACTTATTGGAACGCAGGCTGACCAAAAGAAACAAATTGGCAATGCCGTTGAAGTGAAAATTGCAAAAGCAAGGTGTGAAGCAATGGTAAGCAGATTAACGAGAGAAAGGATCGCGATATGAACGGAATCGGCTCACATCAATCAGCAAAGATGAAAAACGACGAGTGGTTAACCCCTCCGGATATCATTGCAAAACTTGGTCCGTTTGATACCGATCCATGCGCTCCTGTTATTCGCCCATGGGATACAGCAAAACAACACTTTACCATTGAAGATGATGGACTGAACCAGTTGTGGAATGGATTCGTTTGGTGTAATCCTCCTTATGGATTAGAGGCTCAGCGCTGGTTATTCCGCATGTCGCAGTACGATAATGGCATTGCTCTCATTTTTGCCAGGACTGAAACAAAGATGTTTCAAAAATGGGTTTGGGATCAAGCTACATCTCTTTTATTCATTTTCGACCGATTGTATTTTCATGATGTAAACGGTAACAGGGCAAAAGCTAATGCAGGAGCTCCATCTGTTCTGGTAGCTTATGGATCACTTGCCGACATACGACTGAAGGATTCTGGTATTAATGGTAAATACATACGTTTACGATGAGAACTCCCATTACCTACTACGGAGGAAAACAAATGCTTGCTAAGCTTATTGTAAGCATACTTCCGAAGCATAAGATTTATTGTGAGCCTTATTTCGGTGGTGGAGCTGTATTTTTTGCAAAACGTAAATCGTACCTCGAGGTAATTAACGACATAAATCATAAGCTTATTACTTTCTTCACCATTCTGCGCGATGATTATAAGAACTTAAACCGGATTATTTCGGATACGCTTCACTCCGAAGCTATTCATAAAGCTGCAAAAGATATTTATAACGGACGTGCCGGCACGGTTTCCGATTTGGAATTAGCCTGGAGTGTATGGGTTGTTACCAATGGATCTTTTGGCGGAAATATACATGGCGGTTGGAAATGGTGCAATGGTACAGCTGGTTCTCATTCCGGTATTTATCTGCGCGGTAAACGCGAAGATTTAAGCGAAGAAATATCTGAGAGACTTAAAGACGTTCAAATTTCCTGCCGGAAGGCAATAAGAGTAATCATCGATAGAGATACTGACGAAACAGTCTTTTATCTCGATCCTCCGTATGCCGGATTTGTACAAGGTCATTATAGCGGATTCACAATTAAGGATCTTTTTGAACTGCTTCAGGTGATCCAGGATATGAAGGGCAAGTTTATCCTTTCAAATTTCTGGTCGCAAACGCTACGCTGGCATGTAGCCAAAAACAACTGGCATACTATCAGTATTACCAGCCTTAATAAAATTGCCAATCTCGGAATCAGGTCACAAGGAAAAAAGAAAGTGAAATCCAAAACCGAGATCCTAGTAATGAATTTTATCCCTGAAGCAGCAAATCAATATCAAATAGAATTTAACGACTAACCCTATGATCAACTACTTTAACCTTATCCGCGCCCTGAAAACCGACCAATACGACGAATTAACCGTAAAGGAACTGAAAGAAGAATTTAATACTGAACCAGATATTGATACACAGAATGTGGAAATGTTTCCTGAAGGTTATGAAAGATTTAACACAAATATAGCCGAAATGGCCGCATATTTTGGGAGACACTTATCCCAAGGAGCTGTAGTTGTATTTGGCAATCCTAATTCATTCCCTGTAATGCAAAAGGAAATACAACCTTTTCCTATTAAAGAATTGAGGCTCGAACCCATCATTAAGCCATACGAATTTTTAGAAGATCCGACAAAACAACGCCGCCAGAAGCGACAAAACCAATTACGTTCCCGTAACCATAAAAAATAACTTCCTCGCCATCTCATTTTCAAATTCCTAAATTCATTCACCATGCGCAAACAACCTAAATCCCCTGCCGAACACCACGAAAAAACCGATATTAAATCCGGCGACCAGCTTATCAGCTTTAAAACACAGCCTAACCATCCATGCACCTGCGGATCAGGGTTAAAGCAAAAGAAATGCTGCGGCAATAAATCCGATCGCCGCGTTACGGCCAGGCATATCGAAATATTTAAAAAGCCCGATTTTATCTATATCTCCACCAAATATACACACCGAAAGGATAAATACTTCTTTATGTGGCGGCACGAAAGCAAAGGATATCACTTTGCCAGGGAAGAAGCCGGCATATTTCACGTTGCCTACAGCTCCCGTGAGCATGTTTGCTCGGTGCCAAAGGAAACCGCTGCGCCTCTCTTTATCGAAGCAGTTGTTGATAACCACAAATGTCACGTATTACCTAATACCCCGGCTAACCGTAAAATTATGGGGATTGATTTAAAGGATTTGACAGCAACTTTCCCTTACAATTTTTAAAATTAAACAGAGCTCAATGCAACTCGATCTAACCCTCTCCGAACAAAATGCCATCGGTCATTCAATGGCCGAGATAGCCGGAATCCTTTTCAATAAAATGGATGAAGGCGTTACCGAACCCTGTATTGAAGGAACCTTCGAAGTGGTAAAATCCAATAAAATTATTGAATACACCATCACAGCTAAAAGCAAATAAAAAATCTGTAATGCAAAAAATACTCTTAATTATCGGCCCGCCTGAATGTGGTAAAACGTGGATGGCCCGGCAAATTGCTGAAGATTATAAAAAAGACGAAGTAACCTGGATTGTTGGAAAAAACATAAGAGCAAACCATCCTTTTAATTTTCAGGATTGTGAGCCTACAACAAAACTGCTGATCATTGATGATTTGCCTTCGGTTGAAAAACTGGAAGGGCTATACCATACTGTAAATGGAATTACCGTCGATAAACAATTGCATAAAGCATTTACTCTCAATCCCCGCATTATCATCACTTCTTCCGCAATCACATCTGACCAGGTTCCCCATGATGAAAGCTTTAAACATCGCTTCGATGTGCTGGATATGAAGTCATTTAACACGTTTTAACCTTCACTTTTCACTCTTCACTTTTCACTCATAACTATCCACTGCCTTACATGATTCCTCCCGAAATTATAGATCAGATTAAGCGCGAATCCGAACTAACCCGCGTTATTGGCGATTTCATTGCACTTAAGAAAAAAGGCTCCCAGCACGTTGGCGAATGCCCCAACTGTAACAAGGTTGACGGGCTTACGGTTTCCAAAGCCAAACAAATATATAAATGCCACAGCTGCGGATTTGGAGGTAACGACTCGGTAAAGTTTGTAACCGAATACAAAAAAGTAAGTTTCCCTGCAGCACTCAAAATTGTTGCCAATATTTATTCCATCGCCATCGACGAAACCCCAAAGCCACGCGGACCCCAGCGCAAAGAAAAACCTGTAGTCGAAACTTTCCGCGATCGCCAGCTTAAACTTTCGGGCATCAGCGAAGATGATCAGAAAATAAACTGTGCTGACGTCGATAAAGTTAGGATTATCGATGCATTCGAATCAGGAACACGCGATCAGTACGGTAAACTTATCGCCGGCGACGATATGATTATTTGGTATTACGACCTGGATGGGAAACCGGTTCAGTACCAGGTACCGAAAACCAACAAAATGGCCGATCTGTTCCGCATTCGCTGGCAAAATCCGGAAATGCATAAGGATAAACCCGGCCGCCCCATGAAATACTCTTCGCCTTATGGTTCCGGATCGCATTTGTTTATCCCTGAGCAGGTACGGCAGGCCTACCGCGAACGCCGCGTAGTAAAACGCCTCTTTATACAGGAAGGCGAAAAGAAGTCGGTAAAGGCTTGCATTCACGGCATTTTCTCTGTCGGCATTATGGGCATTATGAATATTGCCATGAACGATCAGCTTCCTTACGAGTTCGAGCTTATTATACGTGCCTGCCAGGTTGAGGAAGTAATATTTGTGCTCGACAGCGATTGGGATCAGCTCAGCAACGATCTTAAGCCGGGTGATCAGGTCGACCGCCGTCCGTTGAACTTCTTTTATGCCGTGCGCAATTTCCGCGATCACTTCAAAAAGTTTACCAACATAGGCATTTACCTCGAAACGTATTTCGCTTACATCAAACCGAACGACAAAAAAGACAAAGGACTCGATGATTTGCTGGCGAATACGCTTGCCGGCCGCGAGCGCGAACTCCTCGAGGATATTAATTTCACCATCAACGAGAAAAACGGCAAAGGGAAGTACATTCAGCTTAATAAAATATCAACGCTCAGCGATCTGAAAATACGTGAGTTCTGGGAGCTGCAAAGTGCCGAATCCTTTGCTTTAAAATACAAGGACGAACTGATTGCCATCCCTGAATTTAAAATCGGAAAGCACAAATGGCGTTTTAACGAAGATGAAAAGTTTGTTCCGGCACAAGCCCTTCAGGATGATGAGGAATACTACGAAAAAGTTACCAAGCATAGCCGCGATGGCAACGAATATACCGAATTCCGCTTCCGTTATCGCCGTTGTTACAATTTCCTGCTTCAGCGCGGTTTCGGAAGGTACGAACTGAAAGGACCCGGGAAGTTTGTTTTTATCCGGCAGGATAACAAAATTGTAGAGGAAGTGGACAGTTACCATATCCGCGATTTTGTAACCGAATTTACTGAGCAGATTGCCGAAAAAGCGCATTTGGATGATATTATGGATATGTTTTACCGTGGCGCAAAAATGTACCTGGGACCTGATAGTTTGAGTAACCTCAAATATGTAAATCCTAAATTCGAAACTGCTGATAAAAACTTTCAGATCCTGTTTTTCAAAAACAAATACTGGAAAATCACCGCCGAAGGCATCGAGGAACATCCGCTCAGCGACCTGCAGTACAGCGTTTGGAAAGATAAAATAAACGATTTCGACGCAAAGCTGCTTCCCGATGACTTTATAAAGGTAAAGCGTTTTGAGAAAAAGGATATAGAAACCATTACTGATGAAACCACAAAGCAGGTTATGCTCCACCAGTTCGATGTAACGCTGAGCAAACAGGCCAACGAATGCCATTTCCTGCGCTTCCTGTACAATACAGGCGAATTTGCCTGGCGCAAACTTATTAACCCGGCCGGATGGCGCTATTACACCGAATACGAAAAGGCAAACCACGTCGCCAAAAATCCGGATAGTCAATATACCCTCAGCGATCAGCTCGAAACAAACCTCCATTTTGTAAGTAAAATGACAGCCATCGGGTACCTGTTGCACAAATACCGCGATAAATCGTGCGAAAAGGCCGTTGTGGCCATGGATGGGCGCATCAGCGAAGTAGGCGACAGCAATGGCCGTACAGGTAAATCAATCCTGGGCTTTGCCATAGGGCAGGTTATTCCGCAATGCTACATCGGAGCCAAAAGCAAGGATTTAACCGAGGATCCATTTATATGGGAGGAAGTTTCCGAAAAAACGGATAATATTTTCCTTGATGACGTTCGGGCAAACGTGGATTTTGAATTCTTTTTCCCGGTAATAACCGGAAAGATTACTATCAACACCAAGGGCACTAAAAAATACACCCTCAGCGAAGCCGAAACGCCTAAAATATTCATGACTACCAACCACGCCATTAACGGCGACAGCGGATCGTTCAAGGATCGCCAGTTCCAGCTTGCTTTCTCCGATTTTTACAACGATTCGCACAAACCCATCGAGGATTTCGGTCTTAATTTCTTCACCGAGTGGGACGAAACGCAGTGGAACTATTTCTACAACCTCAAAGCCCGCTGCCTGCAAACCTACTTTTACGCTGCCAGCATGGGCTGGGGAGTTAACGGAACCGGACTGGTGCAAGGTCCTTTGGAACGCCTCGAGCTCCGCCGTCTGCGCCAGTTTATCGGCGAAAGCTACTTAACCTGGGCCGACGAGTACTTTGGCTCCGGCGACGATGTGGCCAGCGAGGATATCAGCAACAACAACATTAACAGGCGCATTGCCCGTAGCGAGCTGACCAACGATTTCTACGATAAAAACCCCGCCGAACGTAAGTTTGTACCTCCCTTCAAATTCAAGAAGAAACTGCAGAGTTACTGCCATTTCCGCAAGCTGCAGTTCAACCCTCAAAAGGATATGATCGACAGCCGACCTGGCGACGACAAATCGGGCGGAATCGAATACTTTACAGTGGCAAATACGAAATACACAATATTATAATGTTCGATAAAATCAAATTTTATAAACATTACGACATGCAAAAACAACTCACATTAACCATCCTTACCCCATATCTGGCCCCTGACCGGCCACTCTTAAAGGATATATTCCCTTTTGAACACAACGGCCGCAACTGGCACGTAGCAAGTAATCCGCATAGTATAATTATGATTGCACAATATGCTGAAAACAGGCTGCCTCCTCCTGATCATGCTTTTCCTAATCTCCTGGCAATAATACCCGCATTTAATTGCCAGTTGCAAATCCGTATCGAAGATTTGAACGAAACGTATTTCAGCATCCCTTTGGTAAATCAGGAAGTAACCTACGAATGTGAAACCTGCAACGGCGACGGAACTTTTACACATGATGGTTTTGATTACGATTGTAAAACATGTAACGAAACCGGTAAAATAAAAACCGGCCGGTTAGAAAAGGCCAAGGATCCTGCAAAGGATATTCTTATCAACGGCATTCCCATCGATAGCAAGCATGTTTACATGATGCTGAACGTGATAAAACAAGCCGGTGTAAGTTCAGTAACGCTTCGCCATAGTTCGGAAAATAAACCACTGCTTTTCGAATTGGATGATACCATCATGATCCTGATTGCCCAAAAACATTACAATGACGAAAACCCACGCAAAGAAACTGTTGCAGTGAAAATTCACGGAATTAATTAATACTTAATTACATAAAGCACATGATCTCAGAATACAACCAGGTAAAAAGATATTTAGGAATACGATTCGGCTATGGAAACCCTATTCCTGATGGAACATACGCCGTTCCTACCCAAACAAGCAAAGGCAACGCCTTTATGAAAATGGAATTTAAAGATGAAAAAACAGTTGGCGAAAAGAACTTCCATTTGTATTGGGACGAAAAACTAACCATCGACTGGTATTCCAATCCCAAACCATTATTCCTAACTGAAAGCAAATTCGCCAAACTATTCAGGAAAATTGACAAAGTAACAAAGTACCTATAACCCTCGTCAACTCATCATTTTCAAATTTTCACATTTTCACATCTTCAAATTAACCACAACATGCCACAATCAGCCATCAAATTCCCGGCTCCTCCTATCGAAAGCGTTCTGCAGTTGGTATTTAAATCCGACACAGTTCCCGATATCGGTTTCGATCCCGAAAAACTTCTATTCAAAACATTAGACGAAGCACTCGCCTGGCGCAATTCCATATCGGCTGATGATGTCGAGTACCTGGCAGGTATTGATAGGTTTGTTGCACAGCTTACACCCGACGAAACTATTGATCTTAACACGTTGGTTAAGCCCGAAAACAAAGTGAAGTTTTACAGGTGCCTGTTTTATGTACTAATAGGATGCAACATACTCAACCTGGCATCATTCAGCGACGATTTCTCCAAGTTCAAGCTAAATGAATCACTGCTTTAACATGCGATGCAATGAAAAAGCGCACACACCCTATTTTAACGCATCCCGGCCCATGCAGCAAACTCAGCTATTCATATGCAGCGGCCCACCTGGCAATAAACATTGCACGTATGCCAAACCTGTTAAGCACCAAGCGTAAAAAGAAAATTCCGCGTCGGGCTTATAAATGCCCTACATGCCAAACCTGGCACCTAACCAGTAAAAAATATGACCAAAACCACGATGACAACTGAAACACTAATGCACGGATTACAGGACATTGCATCCGGCCGTATACCCCACGAAGCCATTATCGATATGGCTCCTTACATCCGGATGTACATGCCCGATGTGCAAGCCCACGACAATTATGTGCCAGTGCTGGGAACCGATTATGTGTACATGGCTGGTCAGGTTAGCGGCCTCAATTATACCGAAGCGTTCACACTGTTTGTTCAGGCCGAGTACATGCTTAACAGCTGCGGATACAAAACCATAAATCCAATGCGCATAGTTCCACATACTGCAAGTTGGCTAACAGCCATGTGTATTTGCCTTACCGCCATGGTAAAACACTGCGATAAAATATACCTGCTCGAAAATTGGGAGCAATCCAACGGTGCTACAATCGAAAAATTGATTGCCGACGACCTTTTGTTCAGGAATATTAAATTCTCAAACCTTTTAAAAATAGCTATATGACAGCCAATCAGAAAATTGAAGTCGCTTTGGTAATAACCTTACTTGGATGCCTGCTCTTACTGGTTTTTATTGCAATTGAATAACACGTAATTATTACAAAAAACAACAGTCATGAAAGCAAGAAACACAGAACACCCGATTTTATTCAGTACTCCAATGGTGCAGGCCATTTTGGAAGAGAGAAAAACAATGACCAGGAGAATAGTTACTAAAGTTAATTTCTTTAACAATCCTTCAATAGAATTTGCCGGATTAACTGATGGAGATAGTTTTGCTCATTTTAAAGGTAAAAATGATAGTGAGAGTTGTGCCGGATCTATCTGTCCATTTGGCAAACCAGGTGATAAACTTTGGGTAAAAGAAATGTATTATGCCTACGGATATTGGGAGCAAAAAGGTAAAACAAAAACAGGTAAGAATAAATACAGTTTTGTTGATTGCACCGGTATCGACTTCGTTTATAAATACCAAGAGAATAAACCCCAACGCCTGCAAACAGGCAAAACTTATAAAATGGGATGGTACAAACGCAGCTCCATGTTTATGCCCCGCAAAGCTTCTCGTCTATTACTTGAGATAACTAATATCAGAGTTGAGTGCCTCCATAATATTTCGGAAGCTGATGCAATGTCCGAAGGAGCTGAAGCATTAACCAATATGCATTCAAGCGTTAAGTTTTCCTCGAGGGAACCAAACTACAGAACAGGATTCGCTTCAATATGGATGAAAATAAACGGCGAAGAAAGCTGGAAATCCAATCCATGGGTATGGGTAATTGAATTTAAACGCATTAATAACCAATAAATAACCAATAGACAAATCACACATGAAAAACCTGCAGTTAGACCAAACAACAGCCCGCAAGATTTTTAAAAAGTCTTCGGAAGAAGTAAAAGAAATACTTATCAGCTCGTTCGGAGCTGAGTGTTTCTCTCAAAAAATTACCGATCGCATTAAAACATTTGAGGATGGTTGCGAAGAATTAGGAATATCGAATAATGCGTGCAGACCAATTTTTGACGAAGATGAAGATCCTGACGAAATAGCTTACAAAAAATTGAAGGTTATTGTAGGAGCATTAAACGAGGGATGGATCCCCGACTGGAACGACTCCAATCAAAAGAAGTGGTATCCGTGGTTTAACCTGTCCTCCGGGTTCGGTTTTTCGGATTCGAATTACTTCTATACGGCCGCGGCTGCGGGTGTCGGCTCTCGCCTTTGCTTTCGCGACAAATTAACGTCCGATTATGCAGGCCAACAATTTATTGATTTATACGAACAATTTTTAACCCTTAAATAAAACCCCAAAATGACAACAGCGAAAACAAAAAAGACAGCAAAAGGCAAACCGGTATTTGATTATCGTACAATCAAATCGTATGAGGACGCATGCAAAAAATTACAACTGGATCCGGAAGCACTTCCAGATGTATCAATGATACCTGAAGAATTTAGGACGGCTATTGTTAACCTATACAAATTGTTTATCATTTTTAAGGCCATTAATAACGGATGGGAACCTGACTGGAATGATAGCAGTCAATTAAAGTATTATCCATGGTTTTTGGTTGAAGCATCAGCGGCCCTGTCCTCCGGGTTCGGTTTTTCGTTTTCGGGTTACGGCTTTACGGGCGCGGATACGACTGTCGGCTCTCGCCTTTGCACATATAGCAGCAAAACAGCCCTGTACATCGGAAAAACATTTCAGGAGGAGTATAAGCAGAGCCTTTTGATTTTGAAATAAAACAGTACCGGTTGTATGCTGCGATTGTCTGACAGCCCTGTCCTCCGGGTTCAGTTTTTCGAATTCGAATTACAACTATACGAACACGAATACGAATGTCAGCTCTCACCTATGCTTATTAACGCGGCGTAAACCCTGCCCACACGGCAAAAAAATAAAGTAAACTCTAAAAAAGCGTTGGTACCTGAGCGGGAAAACGATTTTTAATCAGGCAAAGTGTTTTACCTCCTTTTGATTTAATATACAATGAAAAAGAAAGAAAAGAATTGCAAGGCATGTTGTCATTGTTGGCCTTGGTTTCTTCAATGTGAAGAATGTAACGGGGGTTATAAACTTGTCAATATGGTAAATGTAATTGTTAAACAAAAGAGATGAAAAGAACCGGAAATCTGTACGCAAGCATCTGCAGCGTTGAAAACCTTCAACTAGCCGACAGCATTGCCCGTAAAGGCAAGCTAAAACAACCCGGCGTTGTAGCGCACGACAAAAACCGCGAAGCAAATATTCAAGCACTGCACCAAATGCTGGTACGTAAAACATACACCACTTCGGAATACACCACCTTTACCATCAGGGAACCCAAGGAGCGTTTAATTTTTCGCCTGCCTTATTTCCCTGATCGCATCACACATCATGCGGTAATGAATATACTGGAACCACTGTTTGTATCCGTTTTTACAGCCGACACATACAGCTGCATCAAGAAACGCGGAATACATGCCGCTGCCAATGCTGTTAAACAAGCTTTGCGCGACATACCTGGCACCCAGTATTGCTTTAAACTAGATATCCGCAAGTTTTATCCAACAGTCGATCACGACACGCTTAAACGGCTGCTTCGGCGCAAAATAAAAGATCAGGACCTTTTATGGCTTCTCGATGGTATTATCGACAGCGCCGAAGGTTTACCCATAGGCAACTACCTGAGCCAGTATTTTGCCAATTTCTATCTTACTTACTTCGACCACTGGATGAAAGAGCAGCGACAGGTAAAATATTACTTCCGCTATGCTGATGATATGGTAATCCTCTCCCCATCAAAAGCCTATTTGCACCAGCTGCTTGCCGATATCAGGCAATACCTGGATGTAAACCTGAAGCTCGAGGTAAAACATAACTACCAGGTATTCCCGGTCAGCAAACGAGGGATTGATTTTGTAGGATATGTTTTCTTTCACACCCACACTTTATTGCGCAAAAGCATCAAACAAAACTTTGCCCGGATGCTGATCCGGAACCGGAACCGGCAATCCATTGCATCGTACAACGGATGGGCATCGCACTGCAACAGCAAACACTTACTTAAAAAACTACTTCATGAATAGTTTCAGTCAATTCAACATTGCTACAGCCTCAAAGAATTTTGAGGGCGACAAAATCAAAATGTCGAAAATACTTAACCGCGAAATCGTGGTACACGCATTTAAAATTGAGGAATCCAAAGTGTTTAAGGACCGTGGCTCAGGAAAATGCCTGCACCTTCAAATATCATTCAACAACGAAAAGCACATCGTTTTCACCGGTTCATCCGGACTGATCGAAGTAATTGAGCAGGTTCCCGCCTCAGGGTTCCCATTCACAACCACCATTAAAGAAGAAAACGAAAGATACCTGTTTACTTAATCACTAAAAATGAAACAATTTAAAGGAAAAGCAATTTACAACCCATCAGGCAAAGCCGGTGAATACGCTCAATGGGCATGTAATTTTTATGTTGGATGCTCCAATGGATGCGAGTATTGTTATTGCAAAAAAGGAAGACTGGCCGGTACCATGGGAGGTGATAAGGCGGTGCTGAAGAAATGTTTCAGGGATGAACAACACGCAATGGATATCTTTTGCACAGAAATGGCAACAAATGAACGTGAGCTGCAGCAACATGGTTTATTCTTTTCATTCACAACAGATCCATTGCTTCCGGAAACTTACCGTTTGACATTACGTGCAATGGAATTATGCCTAAGCTGGAATATTCCTGTTAAAATACTCACAAAAAGAGTTGATTGGAATATTCTGTTAAATATCGGCTATTTAAGAAATGCATATAAAAATCTTTCGTTTGGATTTACACTGACCGGGCATGATGAATTGGAACCCGGTGCAAGCACTAATGCAAAGCGTATAAACACAATGCGGTTTTTGCATGAAAAAGGTTTCAAAACTTTTGCTAGCATTGAACCTATAATTGATGTTAATGCCAGTTTACTGATGATCCAAAAGACTGTCGGTTTCTGCGATTTGTATAAAATTGGTTTAATGGCAGGCAAAAAGTATGATCAGATGGAGTTACTTGTTATGATGCGCTGGATAGAACATGATTTACCCAATACTCCTATTTACTATAAAGATTCATTTCTGAAACAATCTGGTATTACCCGTGAAGAATTACCGGCCAATTGCGTGGGGAGGGATTATAAATTGCATGAAGAAACATTAATGCATACATCCAATTGTCATGGGTAACCTAACAGGATCATTATCACAAACTATGCCGCGTAAAGCTGCAGAGTTTTGGTGGAATATTAAAAGAAGCAATGAGAATAGATTTAAAGCTCCCAGGAATGTGTGCTATTTCGAAAGGAATAACTCATATGAAAAATGGATTCCAATAACATGGAAACATGTTTTTGCAAAGCGAACAGAAAAACAGAAGAATAATCTTAAATTAAAGCTAAGGCATGAAACGGAACGGGCTTGTTTTATATGGGTATTCTTTAATGACACTAATTTTTTCTCAGGATGGTACATATATATAAAAACTCTAAAACAAGATTATGCCTTAAACTTCAGTTCCGGACATCGCGAAAAGCAAATTCTGGATAAAATAATGAACCTGATTCATTGCAAAGTAATTTCTTTTGATTTCGATACATGGGCACAGGCATTTGAAAAACAATACCATCACGAAGGATTTAAACGAACAAAACAGGGATTACTCAAGTGTTATTGCCTGATTGATGAATATGGGAGATTAAAAGATGTTTATCCGGCACCTTTAACGGGAAAATCCTTTTTACTTAAAACAGAAAAATGACCATGGCACAAATTATAACCTCTGTAAAAATTGAATTCAGTAAGAAACATAACGCTTATGTGGTAACTACTACACATAAGAATGGTCCATGGGAAGGAGCTTCAACCGGTGCTAAAATTTATCTGGTTGATCAATACCTGGTTTATACAGGATGGGGAAGCGGTATCCCGTTAAAGGTATTCAAAGATCAGGATGAAATGATTCATTATTTCACCGGGTTATATGCATGTAGCGTTACAATAATTAAAAAATGAATACAGTAAACTCACTTTCAGGAGGCAAAACGAACGCTTTCTTTTTACTTAATCTTTTTATGATCAATAGAAAAGTTAAATAAACACAGCACTATTTAACTTTCAACATAGTAAACTTTAATAACACGCAATCAAATGGAAGATCTAAACCTATTCGGAGTAAAACGCATCGATTTTAACGAGCAGATCCGCCTCACATGCGAATCAGTTAACGCATACGGCCAGTTTCATAAGCATTGGGCAATTGCCTGGAGCATGGGCAAGGATTCAACCGCCTTGCTTACCTTATTGGTACAGCTTATCGAAACCGGCCAGATAATGAAACCGCATTCGCTTACAGTTCTGCGTGCCGATACACGCATGGAGCTGCCGCCGCTTTGGATTGCTTCCGAATTTATTATCAAAAAATTGAAAGGCAAAGGCATTGAAGTTCGTACCGTAATGGCTGATATGGATGATCGGTTTATGACGTATATCCTCGGCCGTGGCGTTCCGCCTCCTTCCAATACTATGCGCTGGTGTACCGGGCAAATAAAGATTGAACCTATGGAGAAAGCCCTGCAGGACCTATACAACGAAACCGGTGAAAAAATATTAATGCTTACCGGCGTACGGCAGGGCGAAAGTGCTATACGTGATGGCAAAATACATATGAGTTGCGCCAAAGGTGATGCCGAATGTGGCCAGGGCTGGTACCAAACCGGGCTGAGTACCGATTTATGCAGCACTCTGGCGCCTTTATTACATTGGCGTGTATGTTCCATATGGGATTGGCTTAAAGTATTTGCCCCATCCAAGGATTACGGCGAATGGCCAACCGCAATACTTGCCGATGCCTATGGCGGCGATAATGCCGGCGATATCGCAGCCCGTACCGGGTGCATTGCCTGTCCATTAGTTTCGAAAGAGAAAGCTTTAACCGAAGTAATCAAGATAACAGCATGGAAACATCTTACTCCATTGATGGAACTTAAACCCTTGTACCGTAAAATGCGCCTGCCACAATACCGCCATCGTAAATCGGGTGGCGACCGTAACAAAGATGGTAAGCTCAGTAAGAACCAGCAACGTATCGGACCTTTAACCCTCGAAGCCAGGCTTTATTTCCTCGATAAAATACTGGATATCCAAAAACGGGTAAACGCCACCTCAAAAGGAACTGAATTCCTGCTGATCGATCAGGAAGAAGAGGCAAGGATCCGCGAGCTCATCGCATTACGCACATTTCCCAACAAATGGACCGGCGATGAAATAACCGCCGACATTACCCTGGATAAAGTGTACCGCGATGGATCGGTAATGCCAATCCTCTTCCGCGATTGGGTAGGTAAATCAGGATTAACAAAAGCAGTGTAACAATGAAAGCAATTGACCGAAAGTTATTATTTCATTTAGTGGATATAGTGTGGGCTGATGCTCATGAAGATGAAAGCGTACCATCAACGGATCATTCACGCCAATTAATATTAAAAGCTATTGAGCGCAGACGTGCTGAAAAATATTCGCGCGATCAAATAAATAAATCCTACCACAAAACCATCTAACTCATGAAACCCAAAACCGTCGAAAAAGCCGTAAAAATCCTCGAGCAGATTAAAGCCCTGGATAAACTGATCCTGAAGATTGAATCCATGGCCATGGATATAACATCCACCGATTTGGTTCCTGTTATAGAAATTAAACTCCGGGAACCACAGCCCAAACAGGGAGAGTTTAAAATGCGTGAGCCCAGTGAAACAACCTTTGGTATGACAACCGATCATTATATAGCTCCTTTGTTTGATATGAGAGAGATGATAAGCGATTATATGCAGGGGAAAATGGCAAGCAAATTTGCTGTCATAGCATCCAACCCCGACAAATTCTCATACCAGGATTTAACAATCAACGTGGATCCATCCAATACCCTCGAAATCCTTGGAGTAATCCTTCGCGAGAAAATACAGGATCGTTCTTTATTACTGGAACAACTTGACAAGCTGTAAGCCGTTATTAAAGGTTAATTGGCATTAATACAGTTCCGCTCCCCATAAAGCCGCTCACAGCGGCTTTATTCATTTATACGTGCGAAGCACACCTTTTAATTCTCCCATTGGTGGCTGAGCGTAGCCGAAGCCCAAAGGGGAGATGTCCGCAGGACAGAGGGGTTATTATACGTGCGAAGCACACCTTTATTTGCGAACGTAGTGAAGCAATACTCTTACCATGGAGCCGATTTTTCGCCGCTCCCCCTTCACCCCTTATCTTTGAAAAAGAACTTTAGTGCAAAGCAGGCCGGGAAATAAAAACAAAATTTTGTGTAATTCGCTTATATATAGGTATATATATACTTTTTATTAATATTTTCTTTTTTTTGAAAGTATACTTAGTTAAAATAGAGTAAATTTTCGTGCAATAGTACGTACTAAAATTATTTTTGTCTATCTTTTTGATCTTTAATTACTTACAAAGGCTATTTTCCGTACTAAAATTGCACGAATCTGCACTAATCCGTACTAATTTCAAACTAGTGCAGAGCACTAAAGTTCAATTATCTATTAATCAATCAATTATAAATATTTCCGTACTAAAGTACTAACGTACTAAAATATTCGCGTTTTTCCCTAAGTCCTACTTGCAAGCGAAACAACCATGATTATTAACCAGTACTCCTCTCATTTTTTTAAAATTGCACTATATTTTATAAATTTCCTATTGCATATTTGCATAAAATATTGTATATAATGGACGATGTTACAATAACTTACCGTACTATAAACCTTGAACTTAAAAAAGACTGGTATATCAATTACTTGAAGTTCGTTTTCGATGCCGATGACGAACCCATCAAGATAAAGCGCAGCGAGGATCTCGGAAAATTCCTTCATTCACGGGTTCGCACATCACGATTTCCTATTCCAAAACCGGTACCAGGTACTAAATTCGTTAAACTTATCATGCCCGATCATCCCAATACCAATGACAAACGACGGTTTATGTATTATTCTGCCGAAGATGTGAGCAAAATAGGCGATTATATCGAAGCTTGCGCTCACCTCGATCACTGGTCCATGGTTTCAGTAGGCCGCGAAATGGGAATGAACCGCAAAACCATCATTTCGGCATTCTCAACATTGATTTTTGGTGAAGATTCGTACGATGCGCTTATCAAAGATGAGTACCGAAAGCGAAAAAATAAGGTATTGCGCCTGGTTAAAATGGCTAAAGAGTTTGGATACAGTTAATTGAAAAAAAAATCTACAAATTGTCCTCTGATATGGGACAATTTATAGTAAAAAATTAAAAGTTGCAACCATGATAATCAAAACCCTCGAGTACAAGTTAACCGAAGCCGGAACTTATGTTAGTATCCCTTTTCGGCAAAATTCAGGTTTCTTCCAGGAAACGCCACAGGAAACCCGCGCTGGTATTATTCACCTGGCCGAGATAAGCGCATACATTCCGGTAATCGACGACACAAAAAACACTTTGGTCGACGAACTTAATCTGCGTAAGGCAATTTTTCGTGTTCTCGACACTTCCGGCTATTACCATGAGGTTGGATCCGACACGGAACCGGCAACTTTTGTAGCCGTTAAAAAAATTGGACCAACACCGGGCGTTGCCTATGGTTGGGACATTAAGATCACACGACTTTCAACCTCACCTTCACAAATGTCGTCCTTTAGCAATTAGCGGTGCCGGAGTAACATTGTGTAATAATTTACGCAATGGTACACCCACACTTAATATCTGCTATTTTAACCGAGCCCTGGGCAATTTCTGAGGAATCGGCTTTAGCCCATTCCCAGCTTGTTCTCGATATTTTCGAAAATAAGATTTCCTTCGAGCCTGGCACTCCTACTCTTCCTTCTCTCCATGCTGTTGCGTTTTCATCCGACGACGAGGAATCTGCTTCGGCAGATTCCGAGTCTGGTGTATCAACCGGTAAACAAATCCAGGTTATTACCATCAGCGGACCGCTGATGAAAAATAATCAGTTCTGCGGACCTGCCGGAATGAAAACCATGGGACAATGGATTCAGGATGCCGATCGCAATCCCGCAGTTGATGGAATTTTACTTCTTATCGATTCGCCTGGCGGAACCGTTTCAGGTACCGAGGAATTAGCTGCTATAATAAAAGGTACCAAAAAACCTATTATTGCTTTCGGCGAAGATCTTATTGCTTCGGCCGGTTACTGGCTGGCCAGCCATGCCGACGAAATTTGGGCCAACAATACAACCGCCCAGTTTGGATCCATCGGAGTACTGATGTCATTTATGGATATTCAGCCGGCCATGGAAAAGCTGGGAGTTAAATACCACATGATCACAGCTCCGCAGTCGATCGATAAAACTGCCATGTGGGAAAAGCTTCGTAAAGGCGATTATGCCGAATACAAAGAGAAGGTTCTCAAACCTATTGCCGCCAAATTTATTGATGTTGTAAAATTAAACCGCCCGGGAGTAACTGACGATCAGTTAACCGGAAAAATTTTCTATGCTCAGGATGTTGTTGGCTCCCTGGTCGATACCATCGGCACTTTTCATCAGGCCCTTCAGCGCGTAGCCGAACTTGCCGACCTGCAGTCCAATGACACTCAGCATAACGAGCCCAACAACTCATCCTCTGAACAGGCCAACAACTCAACATTCCAACAACTCAACGCCTCAACATCAGAGTATCCTACCGCCATCCCTAACCCACCCTCAATAACCATGTCAAATCCAAAACTCACCCGGCTTGCCAAAGCCGTCGACGTCGAGGCTTTCGAAAGTACCGATGGTTCCATCACGCTTACCGCCGAACAGGCTGTAGCTGCTGAAACCGCGCTCGAAACTGCCGAAACTGCGCTTAACACCGCCGAATCTTCCCGGGCTTCGCTGCAATCGCAGCTCGATGCCACTGCCCCCAATACTGCCCGTATTGCAGATCTTGAAGGCCAACTTCAAACTGCCAACGCTCGCATTACCGAACTCTCTAAAGAAGCCGGTGCTGAATCGGCTGCTGTAATTATCGAAAACGACGGTACAGGCATCGATGCCGAAACCGACAACTTTCACACCCGTCTCACCAACCTCATCCCTTTAACACACAAATAAAATGGCAATCAACATCCATCAATTACTGATCGACGGTGGGACCAAGTACCGCAAGGAATTACTTACCATGCCCGTCGCCATGCTTGCCGAAATTCTGCCTTTTGCCAGTATCCGTACCGGCATCCAGGGTAAGATCATCGGGGGCTCTCTCTCAACCAACGCCGAATTGCGTCCGTACAAAAGCGATAAAAACGCTCAGACCGATGCAACTACCATCCTGCCTTACGAATGGGAAACCTTCCTGGGCGATGTAGTGAAGGAATTCGACCCTAACGCTATCCTCGGTACGCTGTATACCGAAATCACCAACAAAAAAGTTACCGATCGCGAAATTACCCGCCTCGTTGCTTTAGAAATGGCTAAAAAAGTAGGCGAATCACTGTACAACAACCTGTTTACTGCTGTTCGCGATGCTACTGGTCTCACTACCGCCGATCTGTTCAATGGATGGAGCACACAGATTGCCACCGCTGTAGCAGCTACAACACTTTCCGCGGCGTTGAAAAACTACCAGGATCTTTCCGCAACGGCCATCACTGCCGAAAACGTTGGCGACGTGCTCAAACTTGCATGGCGTGCGCTTGATCCTCAGCTCAAAAAGCAGAAGGTTAACCTCATGTTGCCGGTTTCTATCCTCGAGATGTACGACGATTGGTACGTTACCAATCACAACGGTATTCCTTATAATACCAAGTTCGAGCAAAATACACTCGAAGGATCTAACGGACGCTGCACACTGGCTCCGCTGTATAACATGGACGATCAGGATTACATGATTTTCTCCACCAAGGATAACATGCTTATCGGTCTCGACCAGGAATCGGACAAAGAGGATGTTAAAATCCGCGAATGCGACAACCCGAAAGCAGTTCAGTTCTTTATGATGAGCTACTTCGGTGTTGGTTTCGACAACCTCGATAAATCGTACATCAATGTAGCTAAGTTCGCTACAGAAGTAGGAGGTTCCTAGTGGCTGAATTATTCGAATCGTTGCAGTGGGCTGATGGTAGCATCAACCCATCCGGTATTAAGAAGGAAGTTTTCTGGGCTCCAAAGAGCTGGATTGAATCCACCCCCCGTATAGCATCAGCTCCTGCTACTACCGACGAAAATGTTGTGGTTGAAGGCGATTTTGTGATGAAAGCCGGAAAAACCTTCCTCCGCATGTACTCCACACAGGGTAAGGGTAAAATTACCTGGGAATCAATTGGCGAAAAAGATCACAAAATGTTCGTCAATAAAGGTTCGTTTTCATTCCCCGATATTGGTGTAACTGCACGCAGTGTTGCAAAGCAGACTATCAATTCCAATATCATCATGATCGTTCCGTTGCCTCACGAAAGCGAGAAACGATACATTATGATTGGCGATGATGACTATGACGTTACGGTCACCATCAAGGGCGACTCAGGCGACAAACCAGGTTCCGAAAAGGGTATAAGCTTCGATATCGAAAGCCCATGTACCACTCCTTTACCTGGATATGCAGGTATACTTTATCTGCCCGATGGAACACTCGATTGCGCTACCGGTGTTTTTACCTCAACCGCATCTTAGTTGAACCCAACCCCATGCCCCTTGCCCGTAACCACCCGGGCGGGGGCTTAATAATAAAAAATTATGCCAACTGACAGAGAACTACAGAAATCAGAAATTAACCACTGGTTGCAAAACACTCCAGGAGACTTTAATTCCGGGTTCGAGTTGTTTTTACGCTATTCGGGCAATGTTTCGCTGCAAAGCCTTATCAAACGTAAAAAAGACCTGAAGCTTTTAACCTATCAGCTCAAAAAGCTTATTGGTATTCACCTGGTTCCCGCTTCGGGTTCACCCGATATTCAGGTACGTGAGCTTAATATTGGTAAGGATATACCTCCCGCGGGTAAACCATCAGGTAAATCTACCGAAACACCAGACCTTCCTGGTGAAATTGAGAAAAAGTACGAAAAGGTAAAACGCGAAACCCTGCCTGAAAACCTTCAGGTTATTCATGAGCAAATTTCCGTGGCTTACAAATTTCAGCGTACCTATCACGAAAAAATGAAACTGGCAGTAACCGATCAGGATCGCGGCGAATTACGCGCAAAAGTTATTGAGAACGACGATATTATTGCCAAAGGCTGGAATGCTATTGATACATTTTTAAAAGAAGGTCCCAAAGCTCCTGCAGCTCCTGATGAAAAAACAACCCTCGATATCAGCCGCGATATCAATGCTGCCCGTTCGTACATCACTAAAAATTTGAATGCGCTGGCTACCATTCCCGAAAAGAAAAAGGAAGCCCGTATTGCTGAGATTAAAAAACGTGTAGATGTGCTTATCACACTGAAAGCCCCGGTAAAACAGGAAACATTCAACGCTTTACTTCAATCAGGTATTATTTCGGAAGCATCCGGACTGGTTATCGAAACCAGGTAATAATTTAACATCATAGTCCCATGAACAACAATGAATGGGTTACATTTCATATGGCCACCATGCCCTCGCGCGTGGTGGCTTTGTTTGATACGGTAAACAGCATATTGCCCCAATGCGACCAGCTTCATATTTATCTCAATAATTTCGAGCAGGTTCCATCCTTCCTTATCCATCCCAAAATTACTACTTACATGAGCCAGCGCGAAATGGGCGACCTTGGCGATGTAGGTAAATTTTACAAGGTCGAAGGCCAGAAAGGCTACATATTCACGGTTGACGATAAAATCATTTATCCGCCCGATTATGTGGCTCAAATGATAGCAACCATCGAACGAACCAACCGCAAAGCAGTGGTAAGCAACCACGGGCGCAATTTTCACAGTCACAGGCTTTCACGTTCATATTATTTGGATATACAGCAATTATTCAGTTACCTGGCTACCCATCAGCTTACATTCGTCCATGAGCTGGGTACAGGAGTAATGGCATGGCATAGCGATACACTCACACCTGGGTTAGATTGGTTTCATCATACCAATATGACAGATATTTATTTCAGCCTCGAGTGTCAGAAACGTGAAATTCCATTATTGATTCATCAGCATAAAACCGGCTGGCTGAGAATGAGTACCAAACACGACGACAGTAAAAGTATACATGCATCATGTAATCGTACCGATCAGTTTCAAACTAAAGTAATAAATGGTTTTAAATGGAAAATTAATACATGCCTGGTCGAAAACGAAAATCCTGATGCTAATTTACCTTTCGGTTCTACTATTAAATTGTATATATCTACGTCGGACCGTACCAGTCATATATTACCTCAGTTTGCCTGGCTTTTGGAAAGGTACGCACCTGAAATACAATGTGTGAAAATATTGGGGTATTCAGTATTCCCGAAACTGTCGTACAAATACGATTGCATTTCAATTGCCGATAAACAGTATAACTTAACAGAGTGGTCGCGTAACCTGTATAATTATTTTAAATCAGTTAACGAAAAATATATACTGTTTGGCCTCGAGGATTTCCTGCTCCGTAGCCCCATAGATCACGAAATGCTGAAGAAAGCTTTAAACATGATGGAAAGCGATAAACGGATAGGCCGCTTTGAGTTAGGCGAAGGTCATGGCTTCCATACCGGAGATGAAGTAATTGTTGAACGCATCGAAAACGGGTATATTTATAAATACGGTCCCGGATCCGATTATAAAATTAATACGCAATTTTCTATCTGGCGCAGGGAATATCTGCTGAAATACCTGAACCACGACCGTACCCCCGCCCAGTTTGAAGTTATGGGCTCAAAAGAGGCTGTTAGCGATGGATTTGATGTAATGACGGTATATGGCCGCCCGGCATTCGATTATGTTCACTCTGGTATTTCCAATAAGTTCCCGGGCATGATTAACACCTACAATATCCCGCAGGAAGTAATTACCGAAATGATATCGCTTCGCCTCCTGCAGGCCAGCAAAATACATTCATGCCGCGAATGCCCGGTATATAATCCCAAATCTGAATTTTTAAACAACTTGTAACTCCTGTCACGCTGAGCGGAGTCGAAGCGCCTTCAACTTCTCGTAACCGTCATACTAAGCAATTATGAAAACACTAATCGTAAACCTACGGCACCGTTCCGATAGATGGCAAAAGGTTACCCGTGAAGTTACACGGTTTGGAATAACCGATTTCAAACGCTTCGACGCGGTTAAAATGAAATGCTTTCACGGGGTAAATCATTCAATGCATAAGGCCATAAACAGGCCCGATGATATGTTCCTGCTGCTGGAGGACGATTGTTATTTTGAAGGCACCATTAATGATCTCAATAAAGCCATATCCGAACTGCCTCCCGACTGGGATATTTTATACCTGGGCGGAACTTTATATGAATTAGCAACGAAATATTCCGAACACTTGTGCAAACCGGTTGGCGCACATACCACACACGCGGTTTTATACAGCCGTAAAGGCGCAAAATACTGCTACGATAACTTTGATCCCGATGGATTTTATATTTACGACGATTGGTTGTACCGTATCGCAAATACAAAGCTTAATATTTTCATCATGTCGCCGATGATTGCCTTTCAGTCTCCCGGATACAGCGATATATGGAAAAACGAAGCAGACTATAATATAAAAGCAACTTCAAAATACCTGGAGCAATGATATTGGACCCGCTAAGCACAAGGATCATAAACCTCGATCACCGGGCCGACCGATGGCAAACAGTAACCAAACAGATGGAAGCGTTTGGCATAACTGATTATAACCGGTTTTCCGCACATATGCTGCCCGATCCGTATATGGGCAATGCACGCTCACACCTCGAGTGCCTCGAAATGGGAAGCAACCTTATTTTCGAGGACGACGTTTTCTTTGAGCCGGGCGCACGATCCGTATTCGAACAGGCTGTAAATGAACTCCCCGAAGATTTTCATGTGTTATACCTGGGTGCCAATATCGAGAAGCCGATCCGGAGATACTCGGAGCACCTTTATAAACTCGAACACGCATACGGAACCAACGCAATATATTATTCCGAAGCCGGACGAAAATTTGTACTGGATAACTACACATGGTGGAGCAACAATTTCGAAATATACGATGTGTGGCTACGCCGGCAATGTAGCCTGAGCCTGAAAGCTTATATCGTTTCACCAATTAAAACGTGGTCGCATGGAGGGTTTTCCGACGTAAACAAAAACGTGTGCAACTATTTGCCATTAATGAAAAATAATGCTAAAAGATTTATGCTATGATACCAAAGAGGATATTTTTTTACTGGAATGGCAATTCAATGTCTTGGATGCGATATATGACACTATACTCGTTCCGCAAATTTAATCCCGACTGGGAAATTACTTTGTACCTGTCCGACAACGGCAATGCGAAAAAATTATGGAATGGCTGGGAGGAGCAGGATTTCTTTGCCTATAAAGGAACCGACTACTTACCGAAACTCGAAGCCTTAAATATAAAGATTGAAAAAGCTGTATTGCCTGGTAATATCTCAGGTTTATCGCAGATTCACCACAGCGACATCTTCCGCTATTACCAATTAGCCGAAAACGGAGGTTTTTATTCCGATATGGATGTGCTGTACTTCCGGCCTATTGAAACCTATTATAATAAAGTTTCCGCGTGTGATGCCGTATTCCACCAGGACAAACGGAACGTTACCATAGGCTTTATGGCTTCATCCGTTGGCAATGCATTTTATAAAAACATCTTTGATTTTGCAACCAAGCATATCGACCAGTCCGATTATCAATCCATGGGCGTATTGCTTCTTTATAAAATGTTCCGCGGCCAAGGTACCGATGCGCAGATCCTCGACAAAATCCGCATAGCCTACCCAAAAATGAACATACAAAACCTGCCATCCGGTCTTCTGTACGAATACGACTGGTCAATGGTTAAGTTTAACTTTTCGCACCCTGTTCCCATCCAGATGTTCAGCCCTGAAGCAATAGGCTATCATTGGTATGGCGGCAATCCCCTCTCTCAACGCTGGAATAACATACTTACCGAAACCAATTACAAAGAGCATAACACTACGTTTTCGGAATTGTGTAAACAAATTCTTTGAATCGGAAACTAAAATCAAATCAATGAAATAACATACACATACCGTCCCTACGGGACTTAAGCCACAAATGCAATTCCTTTCTACCAATATTACGTCCCTAACGGGACTGCCCCGTAGGGGCAACATATTGGTAGAAAAACCAAACACCACCCTGAATCAAAGTCCCGTAGGGACGATATATATCAATCATTCCAACAATGAACCCAAATCAAATCACATGGTCCGATCCTCAAACCGCTTTCTTCCTGAGCAACCAGGTAGCAAGCCACCATGTATTTGATTTCATTATAAACGAAATGAAAAGGGCTGATGAATTAATTATCAGCTCTTTTGCTATTACCGATCAATATGTAAGGCGGTTGATCCGCAACTCTGTCAGGATCTCCCGCATTACATTGTTTCTCGATTTCCCCATTGCATCGCGCAATGCCAGGGTAACGCAATTTGCAGCCTCCAACGTAGCTGAGCTTTACCTCACAAATAATCACAGCAAAACCATTTATGCAAAAAACTCCGGTACCGAAATGCTGGCTGTTATCAGCAACAATGCAACCAATAACCTGCGGTTCGAATCAGGCATTATTTTCCGCGATCATGCTTTAATACCACAGTTCCTGCAACAGTACGAAACCATGAAAACCGACAGTGTACAATGGAAGAGCTAGAACTACTGGAAGAGTATGCAAGCTTATTGCTCACCATCGATCAGATTGCGCTGCTCCTGGGCATGGATTCGCAGGTACTCAGGCGCAAGATACGGCAAGGCAAAAACGATCATTCCAGAGCCTATAATCGCGGCAAACTGAAAACCATTATGGAAGTACGCAAACAAACCGTTGAGTTTGCTAAAAAAGGATCACCGGCAGCCGAAGCCCTTATAAACGGCTTTATCACCAAACAATTGCATAATGAGTAGAAAATCGAACCTGGACAAGTTTCAGGAAGTGATGTTTGCCGATAAGGTTGATATCAGTCACCTTTCGCCAGTCGAACAAATGCAGGTGGTTCGATATCGTTTCGCGTTTACACAATGCCTCGAAACTCCTTCCCTTTCCGATAGTGTTTTGCGCGATCAGCTTATTAACGAATATGGAATCAGTCAATCACAGGCTTACCGCGATATTGCCAACGTTAAAATTATACTTCCCAACATAAAAGCAGCCGGTAAGGAGTGGATACGGTATATTGTTACCGAAGAATTGAAACTCGCTATACAGCAATGCAAAAATGCCGGCGACGATCTGATGAAGGAACGCATTATGGCTATCGACAAACTGGCCAAATACAATAAACTCGATCAGGACGACGGAGAGCAAATCCCCTGGGACGATATTGTTCCTATCCCTATCGATCCTACTAACGATGTCAGCGTACTGGGAGCCATCCCGATGGAAAATGCTGAAGAGGAAATTAAAAAACTCTACGAAAAATACAAAGGCGATATCGAAATTGAGGATATAGATTACCTGGATATAACTGATGTTGACAATGACCGAAACGAAGAAGATATACTACAATAAGCCGCAGCTCGAATTCCGGTATATTGCCGCTCATACTTCGGTTATTGTGGCCGGTCGGCGCCTGGGTAAGACTCACGGCATTATTGCGCCCTGGTTGCTGCGTAATGTGCAGCATATGCCACAATCAGGTGGCGGAATAATAGGAAGTACCTTTCAGCAGCTTTTATCGCGTACACTGCCCGGTTCGCTCAAATCTTTGGAGGATATGGGCTATTACCGCAATATTCATTTCTTTATCGGCCGCAAACCTCCCAAAGCTGCCGGATTCAAGGAGCCCGTTATAAAACCCATCAGTTACGATCATGTGGTAAGCTGGTACAACGGATCTGTTCAGTATCTCATAAGTCAGGATATACCAGGCAGCTCCAACTCACTTACACTTCAGTACCTGTTAGGCGACGAAGCCAAGTTTCTCGATTTCGACAAACTAAAGGACGAAACCTTTCCGGCTAATGGCGGGTACAAAGGTCCGTGGCGCAATTCGCCCTGGTTAAACTCCATGCTGTTCACCAGCGATATGCCAACCAGTAAAAAAGGATCGTGGTTCCTCGGTTACAAGAAACTTATGGATCCGAAGCTGATCGATCAGATAAAATGGCTTATTTGCGAAATCTACCGGTTAAAGCAGCAACCACGAACGGAATGGAATATCCGCAAACTCAAAGAGCACACCCTGCGCCTTACCCAGTTCCGCAGTATTGCCGTGTATTACCGCGAGTGGTCAAGCATCGAAAATATTGAATTACTTGGCAAAAAGTATATTGCCCAGATGAAACGGGATCTTCCGCCACTGGTTTTCCAAACTTCCATCCTTTGCATTCGTCCCGGGAAACTCAAAGATGGTTTTTACCCGGCATTAAAGGAAACCGTCCACTTTTACACAGCTTTCGACAATTCATTCCTTCAAAACCTCGATTACGATTTCGAAAAAGCACAGCAGCAATCCTGCGCCCATGATGCGGATGTGGATCTTACCCGGCCCATCTGTGTAGCATTCGACTACAATGCCAATATCAACTGGCTCGTTTGTGGCCAGCAGCAAGGCATTAAAGCAATGGTATTGAAAAGCTTTTATGTAAAATACCAGCGCAAGCTACGGGAGCTGGTTGATGATTTCTGCGACTATTACCGTACACATTTAACCCGGGAAGTAATTTACTATTTCGATACCACCGCCATCGGCTCCAACTATGCTTTAAACGAAGATGATTTTGCCTCAGCCATCTGCGACCAGTTCACAAAAAAAGGCTGGTCCGTTACCCGTATGCACATGGGCAATCCCATTAAGCACCGCGAAAAATACATCATCCTCGACCAGGCTATGAAAGGCCAGAAATACCTTATGCCCATGATCAACGCCCCCAACAACGAAGCCCTCAAGCTGGCCCTCGAACATTGCGGCGTAAAAGTGGGGCCCAAAGGCTTCGAGAAAGATAAATCAGGCGAAAAACTTGCCGAAACCGAGGAAGATCTCCTTGAGCATCGCACCGATGGTACCGATGGTTTCGATACTTTACTCCTCGGCATGTTCTTTTATCCCTACAATAATATTTCATCTGGTACTAATGGCGGATCAGGATGGTTATAAATAAAAACAGATACTAGCATTTACCATCTACCCTCCAGCACAATCCACCCCATCCCTTTTGAAAGGGAGGGCAGGGGTGGGTACACTCATACTTGCAACTCTTCCTTATTTAGAATGAAAATAAATTTCACTATTTTGTAGGGTGTATTACATATTGTATTACATTTACATCATCAAACAAACAGCATTTAATCGCACCCGTGGGGAATTCATTAATCTAACTTTTAAAAATTTAAAGTCATGAAAAACCTAGAAAACAAAATCAAATCATTGAATGAAAATCGCGGGGAAATTTCATTATATGAATATGTTTATGCTGAATCACAGTCTGATCCAAATTTCTTCCGCTGGTTATTTGATGAAGAATTCGATAACGATTTTGACTCATCATTGAGCGATGATCAGACAGCAGAATTTAATACCTGGTTAGAGGAAATCAGGGTAGAAGATCTGTTTGAAAAATACATCGTCGTTTCATTTGATGCTGATACTGAAGATCGCATTCGGATTACAAAACGCAGCAATTTTGAAAAAATGGATTTTTGCAAGGCTTATGGCAATTATGGTGTTCAGGTCGATTGCAATAATGCCGGATGTTATTCATTCAATAATACCGACTCCTGCATTTTTTCAGACTTCTATTCCGAGGCTTCTGAAATGTTTGGTTTTAATGAAGATGTTCTCGATAAACTTGAATTAAGTCACAGAAGTCTTTATGAAATGCTTATCGAGCCCTCCGGATCTGTGGCATACAGAATAATGAAAGATGAAATTACAGAATGGGATAAAGTCATTGAATTTTTCAACAAATGGCGTGAAGAAAACGAAACTCACACAGAGGTAACAGCCTGGACTTACCACGATTCTCACAACTTCAAAACAGTTGTTTTAGATACTGATTTTGGCGAACCTGATTGTGTTGAACTTGATGAAGATGAGCAGAAAAAAATATTTGCAGAATACCCTGGTGTACCACATATTGAAGGTACCAATGCCAGTGAAGAAACTGAAAATTATATATTTCACTTCGATCTATGGGCTACAAATCCATGGGTGTGTTACGTTGAAAAAAAATAAATTTCTTTTCGGGAACCCCTGTGAAAAGTCAATTATTGCTAATTGAGTTTGAATTAAAAAGGTTGGGGTAAGAGCTAGTCAGGTGTGGGGATCAGCTCATTTTTATAAATACTTATAACTAACAGAACATGGCAAAGCAACTTAAATCAATACGGCTTCCGGAATGGATAGTTAAAGAACTTGAAAAACAAGCTCAGCAGGAACCAGGTGAAAATTTCAACCACCTTATCGAAAATATATTAACAATACATTTGCGCGATTCATCACAATTTTCACGCGATGTAAAAGAGGTTGAATCCATGATCGCCAGCAAAATTATTCAGTGGCAATGGCTCGAGGATGGTGACGAAGAAAACAGAAAGCAATACGAAGATATTAAACCTACTCTCGAAATATTTGAAAAGTGCTGGGATATGATCCGCGAATCACCTCATTTTATTGAACCAACACTTCCTCCAGACTTCGCCGAGGACGAGTAAATATCTGTCCTTTCGTTAAAAAGGTTCGGTTACTACATTCGCAGAGTAATCGAACCTTAGTTTTTTATAATGCACCCCTGCGAACGAATCTATCAACTTGGAGCGAATAAGCTCACCTACGGCGATACTCCCGGTATTTGCCGGATAACCGGAAAACAAAGTACCGGTTTACCTTTCGCGAAATGGGTACGCGATACTTTCACCGATCATGCTTCACTACTTCCCGGAACTATTATTTCGAACGAGGCGCTTTTCTGCTTCGACGAATCATCTGTATTGGTTCAGCAATTAATCGGGCGCGATAAACCCCAGCGTTTCCGTACCTATACGCATGTAGTTGCTGATGGGAAATGGTTTATTATGACCAAGGCCGACAAAGAGCGTATAGTCGGTATCCTGGTTGCAGGTACCGACGAAATTATATGCCTTTCCGACAGCGGACAAAAACACCTGCTTTTCAAGCATAGGCCTGGAATGTGGCAACTGGAAGAAATGCAGATTGCGCCTGATGTAAAAACATTCTGTTTCCTGCACGAACGGTTTATGAAACTGCTCAGCATAGGATTTACACAGGGCGAAATCATATCAGGCAATTACTTATCGTACCGGGTTATGAATGCCGGGTTGCCTGTATGGAAAGCGCTTGAAGATGAAATAAAATCATACCGTAATTCACAAATATTCAATTTCACAACATGGCTGATGTACACAAAGAAGTGAGCATGACTCAGCAGATGGTTGCCGAAAACCTTCTGTGGCCTTTATGGCGATGCGTTGACGATTCATATAAGGATCGTTACAAACGCGAAATATGGGAACAATTTGAAAACGCTATACGCTCAGCCGCATATACGGCGAAGCTTACGACGTTCCTTACCAACTTCAAAAACCGGATCCCGGTAACGCTCGAAGCGCAGTATATGGCGCTGATACGCACCGTGGTTGAGTGCGGACTTGACAGCGATGTGCTTAACTGGCTCCGCGACGAAACTACATACCTGGTAATGATAACCCGGCTGATGAACCAGGATCGTAAGGACAATTACAAAGCATCGGTCGAATTTCTTGAACCTTCAAACATTGACGAATTAAACGAACCTGAATTATGAGAACATATTTATTAGAAGGAATTGTAACTGCCCTGAGCAGCATTACCCACAATGGCGGCGAACGTAACGGAACGGTTACCCAGCTTCGGCGCGAAAAGTTTGTACAACCCTCGGGAAAAGTAGAGCGTGTGCCGGTTATCAGCGGCAATGCCATACGCGGCATATTGCGCGATCGTGGCATGTTCAGTATGCTCAAACAGCTTGGATATGGCGTTAACGAGGAATCGGGCGAAGTAAAAGGATTGCCGTTACAGGCTTTTTACTTCCTGTTTTCGGGCGGAAGCCTGGTAAGCACAGGAGGCGAAGGATTGGATATTAAACATTTCCGCGATATGCGCGAACTGGTTCCGCTTATTGGCCTGTTTGGCGGAGCTGCCGGCAATGTAATAATGCCGGGTAAAATGAAGATCGGTAAACTATTACCGATTTGCAGCGAAACAAAACACCTGGTACCGGCACGTTTTATTCCTGAACCGGCATCAGTCGAAAGCATTTGGGAATATTGCCAAACCGAAATGTTTACCCGTCGCGATGATGAAAAGAACGACCGGGTCCGTGGCCTGATCACGAAGCAGCTTGATGAACACGGCGCCGAACTTCCGGTAAAAAAAGAAGCCCCTCAGCAAATGATGTACAATGTCGAAACCATAGCGGCCGGAACCAAGTTTTATTGGAAAATAGTACTGGAAGATGTTACCGACGTGGAGTTCGAAGCCTTTCTTTCGACCCTTATCGAGTTCTCAAAATCGGCATGTATAGGCGGTAAATCGGCAACCGGTCACGGCGAAATTGCCGTACAGCTCGATAACTGGATTGAAATCGACAGCCGTGTACACCTTCAGGGAACCGAACTGGATGTAAAGATGGGAACAAAATACAAGGATCACCTGGATCAAAACGGGGATGGTATCCGTAAGTTTTTAGCCTCGATGAAATAATGGACGAACGAACCGCTTTATTGTACGCGAAAACACATGAGTTCCGGTACCTGGTAACAAAAACGGAAAGGTTTATTGCCTGGGCGTTAAAGCAGGTACAAAATCCCTATGTTGCCTGTAGTTTCGGGAAGGATAGCGCTGTGATGCTGCATCTTGTATTGAAGCAATTGCCTGATGTGCAGGCTATTTTTGTGAGACGTATAGAAACTGATCTGGTAGATAATTATGCTGAAGTTATAGCCCAGTGGGGCGATATAAATTTGAGGCAAATTACCGTATTGGGATGGCTCGAAACAGGTTCAAAAAAACGAACCGTATCAACAGCTACTTCCAACCTGGAACATGATTCTTATTTTGTTGGTTTGAGGAAAGATGAAAGCGCCGGACGCCGTATTTCATTAAAAACGGCAGGTAATTTTTATAAAATGAAAGAGGGTAAATATCGAATTTGTCCTATGTCGGATTGGTCAACAAATGATATTGCAACATATTGCCTTTCAAACAGATTGCCAGTATTAAGCAAATATTTAAATGAAGGATTTGAGGCAAGAACTACTTCAGGCATCCCCCGCAAGTTTGCCAGCGAATCAATACAATCACTCAAAGCAAGAGATATTGCAGCATACAATAGTTTATTAAAATTATTGCCCGACGCTAAATACTTTACATAAATGGATCAGCAAAACTTTATTTCCGAAACAAAAGATTTCCGCCCGCTCAGGATCCGCGCTTATTTGCAGGCGGGTGTTATCAGCGATCAGTTCCTTCCGTTGGATGGCATATTGTATTATCACCTGGTACGCATGCAAATTGGCGAAAAGATATATAGCCTCCCGGGCGAAAGCAATGTGCGCGAAGGGCAGAATATTACACTGCCTTTCAAAAAATCAGGTCCTAAAAATGATGCATGGTTTTATGCATGCTCTTTCGCGCAGTGGCCTGCGGCTGTAATCGAGGATAAAACCTTCTACGTTAAACGCTTTGATTTGCAGTATGTCGATTATATCCAGGATAAGAAAGGGCGTGTCGATACCAGCCGTGGGCAGTACAAGGCTTATCACGTTGATGTGTATTATCGTCATGCGCTATATGTTGAGTGGTATGCGTTAGGATTGAAGCCTGAAATAGAAAGCCTGCTCCGGTTCTGTACGCACATCGGAAAGAAAACAGCGCAGGGATGGGGTTCGGTGCTACGCTGGGAAGTAACCGACTGGCCTGAAGATTGGAGCATACGCGGAAACGGTAACCGCCTTATGCGCCCGGTACCTGTGCAGGGCGAAGGATTCCTTTATGGCATCCGCCCCAGCTACTGGAATCAACGCCATATTTTTAAATGCAAAATGCCGGATATATGAGACGGTGGACGGAACGCGAAAAGCGGGAAGTATGGGAAAACATTACCCTGTTAAGCATTGACGAAATTGCCCGCTTGGTAAACAGATCCATACGGGCAATTTATGAGTTTATTGAAAGAAACAACTATACTTTACTGCGCCGCTATACAGAGAATGAATTGTATATTATCAGAAATTTCGAGGTTGAAAACGCTGCCTTTATTATTACTGATAAAACTAAATCAGGAATAAAAGTTAAGAAATGGCGATTGAAAAACAAATCGAGGTATAAGTTGCATAAGATAAATCAATCGATCCGGTTAAAACGGAAAATCAACCTATAAGTTGATAAAATCCCTTGAACATTAATTAATTAACCGCCCCTTCCGGCTGTTTTTTTATTGCATTTTTATTCCATCACAAACATTTCCCTTAAATAAAAAGTAAAATTCCTGATTGTCAGCCAAATTACGCTGACAGCACGCAGGAATTTTATCTTTTTCAGCTTCGAGACCCCGCACCGCGCTGAACCGGTTCGGCAATTGCCATTTTACCCCCACACGTAATATGCCAGCATGTTTTTATATAGAATGATTTTAAATAATGCACTGCGTTGGGTGCTTTCGTGCGTAGCAATTACCTATTTGATTAATTTAGATGCCTAACCAATTAAACATTTATATCATGGGACTATTTGACAATCTATTTAAACAACCAGAGAGACCAGCACCTGACGTTTATGTACCAGCATCCGAGCACGAAGCCTGGATATCATTATTACTAGGTGTAATCAATGCAGATGGTGATGTATCAGAAATTGAAACTGACTTACTGATGAGGCAATTAGTATTCATTAAGTTTTTTCAGGGAATACAAATAATTTATCATTATAAAAGATCGTTTACTGCCATACATAAATATGGGTCTGAAGCTTTAATCCGGGAATCTGTTAAGTATATTGATGAAGATTTCAAGCCAATGATATTTACATTAGCAGTTGAATCAATATATGTTGATGGAGATGTAACAGATAAAGAAAAACAAATTATAGATTTTGCTGCCAAATGCCTGGGCATTACTGATGAACTTGCTGAAAAGATTATTACAGTATTTAATATTAGATACTCTGATAACTGTAAGGTAGTGAATGATCCCATTGATGATGATGATGATTGATATAGTACATTTTAATGATGCATTGATTGCTCAATAATTATACCTTTGTTCTACAAACCAATAAATCCTTATATCATGAAGAAATTATTTATTTTATTACTTGTAACATTTATGTATTGTACATCATTCGCCCAACAGGTAAAGACCGGGCAAACCGTTTCAGCAATAAAGGAAGGGGACTTTAATCGAACAGAAGAGTATTGCTTGATAGTTGGTACGTCAAAGTTATTCAGCCAGAAGGTAACAATTGATGTTGATTTTGGGCAAGAAAGGAAATGGATGAGCCGAATGAGATTGGTTGACGAAAAAGGGCAACCAATTACTTTAGAGTCAATGGTTGATGCGCTCAACTACATGAATGGATATGGATGGGAGTTTGTTAATGCTTACACTATTACTATGGGAAATACAAACGTCTATCACTTTCTACTCAAGCGACCATTTAATGGATCGGAAAACTAATTATTTCACGTTCATTGTTGTATTTGTTATTTGTTGGCATATATTTGCAGCATCAAAACGGTAATTACCGAATTGCTACTCCAAAAAGCCGCCACCAATGATTACAAAACTCACATTTACCTTTATAGGGGAAACCCTCGTAACACGTTTGTCCGGCAACGGACAGGGAGCCTTGGCGGGCTTCTGGAGGCGCTGTTACGGGGGTTTTCTCATGGAGGAAACATCATGTTGCAAAAAACAACAAGCGTGCAGGTTAACCTGGTCCCTGCCAATTACAAACACTCGTTCGTCAGCCGTCTGCTGAGAGCCATCCGAAATCCACTATTTTACGTTAGCAGCTTCAAGGGTAGCAGCCTGCCCTGGGGAACGTATTTCCGTTGCGGAGAATTCAATCCATGCCAGTACCACTTTGTGCGTACAGGGCTATTCTATTTTGAAGTGTTTTCTGATGGTCATAGCATTTTGCTGGCCTACAACATCTTTGATAACGAAATTGATTAAGGAGGCTCGCGCTATGGAAAACAAACTAACTACCGTTGCAAAGGTCAACGAGGTCGAAATCTTTATTATCGAAGGCGACGAAAAACGTGTCGCCATTAAACCAATTTGTGATGCTCTCGGCATCGATTATTCTACCCAGGTACAACGCGTAAAAGATGATCCAATTCTAGGTTCAACTGTGGGTCTCAGCCCCACAGTTGGAGCTGATGGAAAAGACCGCGAAATGGTTAGCATTCCCTTTAAATTTGTTTTCGGCTGGTTATTCCGTATCGATAGCCGTAACGTGAAAGAGGAAAGCCGCGAGTCCGTCCTGAAGTATCAGTTGCATTGTTACAATGCGCTGTACAATTCCCTGTTCCTGTATGTTGAGTTTGTAGAGTACCGCGCACGCCTGGTTGATGTGGAACTGGAAAAGTACCACGAAGCCCGCGAAGGTTTCAGCCAGGCACGCTCGCGGATGAACGAAGCCGAAACCAACCTTAACCGGGTACGCCAGCTTACATACGAAAAGTATGTGTCCGAAAAACATCAGCCCGAACTATTCGAGGAGGGAAAGGAGGTTGACAATGCCTGATAAGTCAACTAAACAGCCACGCCAGCGTACTGGCAAGAAATATTCGCGCAACGATATGATATCGTTTGGCGAAATGGTGGCACACGAATCCATCAACGAAACGGATGTTTCCGTTTATTTTAAATCAATTTACGAAGGAAAGGAGGCCGCAAAATGAACGAAGCTATAAATATACTTCATGTGGGTAAGGTTGTATTATCTGAGGAGTGCATCAGTGAGTTGGAGAGCATGCAAAGCAATAATAACGATATGCTCAATGATACAATTAGAGCGTTACTTACCAGTATTATGCTGCTTAATCTGCCCGAAGGCGAATCCGAAAGGATAAAGGAAAAGAAAAAAGAGAATATCGAAAACCTTTCAATAATAGTTATGAATCTCGAACGACTTGGTATTCCAACGTAATAAACACGACAAAATCCCGGGGTTACATCCGGGATCTTTTTTGTCCTTTACTCTCCATCCCAATCCAATTAATTTAGCAATCACATTAATTACTAACCAATTTTCACAACAATGAAAAGATTCATTTTTCTTTCGCTTATTCTGATAGCGATCGCATTTGTTGCGCCGGCTGTCAGCGGGTCAAATTCCCCACCACCGTACCAGCTTACTGTGAGTTTGGGCCAGCAGCAGCTGGATCAGGTAGCAACTATCAATACGATGGTTGAGCAAAAGGTTAACTTTACCATTCAGGATATTTCGTATGCATACCAGGCGCGATCCGTTATGCCCGAAATTAACTTACTTGTTAGCCTGCCGCTGCCGCATGTATTGTATAGTAATTTACTGGCATACAATTTAACTACATCCCTGCAAAATACTGGTGCATTAAGTTCAAGTATGCGGCTTTCAGCGCGAAATGCTGTAATGCCTTCAAATTCTTGTTCTACTAATATTTACACTCCTAATGCGGTACTGACTACATTCTATTGTAGCGATAGTTTTTATAACCCGAATGCACTGATCCGAATGCTGTAGCATTTTTCATATTCAATTTTCACAAAAGCCACGCTCCACCAGCGTGGCTTTTTCATTTGTCCTTTAGCAAAACGCTTCGCAATTGTATCATTGCTTTAAATTATTACCGAAATGGCTCTGATACTAATCAACACTTTGCACCGTATGGTCGACCGGGGCGAATTCTCGCTCAGGTTCGTAGCCGAATCGGGCGAAATTATTCACGCCAAACGATGCATTTGCACCAACTGGTTTTCAAAAGGACGTACCATGAACATCAAACTTATTCCTTCGGGCGAAATACGCACCGTGCGCCGCTGTACCATTACTGCATTTAACGATACGGAGGTAGCCTTATGAACGATATTATGGATATTGGTGGTATATCGGTATTCCCCGAATACCAGGCCTTGTTTGCGCCCGATTCGTCCGATGCTTTCGAAGTGCCGCAAAGCACGGTTCACGTTGGTAATACTTTGTTTGTTCCATGGGGTTGCGATAACGATTTGCCCGAGCATGTGATGCGTAAAATAAGCAAAAGCGAAGTTGTTGCCGCTAACCTCGATCATAATGTAAAGCTGGCTTACGGGCAGGGTCCAAAGCCTATGATAAAAGTGGTTGAAGGAAAAGATTCATATCTCAAGGAATGTACTGACGAACGTGTATTAAATTTTTGCGAGGATAACGATATCTCCGGTTATTTCCTCGAGCAATGTACTGATATGTGTGCGTTTTACAACACGTTCCCCGAAATTATCCTTACCCGCGATATGCAGTCTGTTTACTCGCTACGGCACAAAGAGGCTACTTTTAGCCGATGGGCAATTTCCGACAGAACAACAGGTAATATAATCAAGCACGGATATTCGCCATATTGGAGTGGCGATACCAAACATGCCAATCCTGACAATACAATTATTACCAATGTACTCGACCGGTACAATCCATATGCTGACCTTACTAACCGTATACAGAACCGCAATGTAAGAATTGGCGATGCCCGTTTTATTATTCCTATCAACTTTCCTACTCCGGGAAAAACATACTACCAGGAGCCTCCCTTCTGGAGTATTTTCAAATCAGGATCATACGATTACAGTCAGATGCTTTGGGAATTCAAAAAACTCCTCATGAAACAAGGCATTGCCATCCGTTACATTATTTACATCTCAAATAAATATTGGGATGAGATTTTTAAGTCCGAAAAAATCGATACCACCAACCCCGAAAAGGTTATAGCGCGTAAGGAGCTGGAAAAACAGCGTTTCCGCGATTTCCTTGGCAGCGATAAAAATGCCGGCAAAGGAATTATGGCTCTTAAAACACTTACTCCTTCGGGCAATAGCGTGGTAGAGGAAAAGTATATTACTATCGAACAAATTCCGGCCAGCCTTAAAGGTGGCGAATTCCTCGAGGACTCCAGCGAAGTTTCAAACTTAATGAGTTATGCCATGGGCGTATTTACGCAACTGGTTGCAACGCCTCCCGGTAAAAATACCGGAAGCCTTTCTGGATCCGATGTGCGCGAAAAATACATGATTAAATCCGCCATGATGGCTCCATTGCGCGACAGGCTTTTGAAACCACTCTATTTTGTGAAACGCTTTAACAAATGGCCAAATGAATTAGTGTGGACCGTTCCGGATTACGAATTTACTACCCTCGATGTAAATAAATCAGGCAAACAACTTAATACCCCTACTGATGCTAGTAAGTGATATCGCCACTATTAAAAAACATATCGCTACCATTCAGGGCGATAATTTTAGCCGTTACAGCCCATATGTGGAAACAGCAAACCAATATTTGGTTAACGAACTAATCGGGCAAACGCTTTACAACAAAGTAATAGCACCCACCAGCGATGCTAAGCTTTTAAATTATTGCGAAAGCATTGTAGCCCATAAAGCCTATGTGGACGCAGTCCCGTTTCTCGACCTGGTTGAAACCGAAACCGGGTTCGCAGTAGTTAGCGATCAGGGTAATAATGTAGTTCCCGCATCCAAGGACCGTATTGAGAAACTAATCCGCGGACTCGAAACACGCCTTAGCGATACCATAGAGCTACTGCTTGAGTATCTCGAGGGGAACGCTACCTTTTACGACGACTGGAAAGGAGCCAAAGCCTACACCATTAATCACGATAGTTATATTTTCACCCTTACCCAGTTCCGCAGGTATGCCAGGTACGACGGTTCGCGCCTCGAATGGCTCAAAGATATTTCGAAAGTTACCAGGGCAATTCGTAACCGTATTGAGCCAATAATAAGCCAGGCACAAAGCACCGAAATTATTACCCAGCTACAAGCCAATACACTTTCAGATGCCAATTCTAAAATTATAGAGGATCTGCGGTTCAGCCTTGCAGCTTTTGTAACCGGCGACAACGAAACAGGTTGTAGCTGCGTATTCCGTGCACGTACAACCATCATTGATAATGTTGACGATTATGCCGGGTTCAAAGCCAGTTCTATATATACCAATTATCTGGCCGAAACGTCAGGGTTTTCAACTGATCACACAATTGCAAGCTTTGGTGTATGAGTAACCCGGTTCTCAATATCACATTGCCCGGTTCATGGGCCGAACTCAGCGAAAAACAGCTATACTTCGTTAGTAAACTGCTGTATATGGAGGTTCCGGAACTGGAACTGCTAACCCGTTGTTTTTTGGAATTTGCAGGTATTACCATACTAAGTAAAGATCCTGAAATAGTTATAACCGACGATGCTACTGAAGGCGAACTATGTTACTGGTTCAAAAAATCGGGTACCGGCAGGTTTTATCTCGATGTTGATATGGCCACTACCCTTATTCATCACCTCGATTTCCTGGTAACAGAAATTACACTTTTTAAAAATCCAGCTAAGATTGGTAAATATGCAGGGTGCAATTTCAAACTGTATGGCATAAGCCTCGAGGAATGGCTGGTTGTTGATCAGATGTACATTGGTTATGCCAAAACCAGGCGTGTCGAATTCCTCGACAATATGCTGGCCGTGTTATACCATTTACCCGGCGAAAAATGGGACGAGCAAACCAATCTTGCCACCCGTGCTGCACGTTTCAAATCAATGCCCGAATATACCCGGTATATTGTTTTCCTGTGGTATACATCATGTAAGCTTTGGCTGAAGGGCAAATACTTTTACCTGTTCGACTCTTCCGATACTGGTGATGCATCGCAGTCGGCCAACGATTATGTAATGAGCTTGATATCGTCGCTCAACGAAGGCAATGTGGCCAACAATCCACAAATAAAACATACACCCTGCCATGAGGTGTTTTACGAACTCAATCGTAAAATCGAAAAAGCAAAAACCACATAATCGTTTACAACCATGTTCAATGCATTCGAATATTTCGCAACAATTTATGTAAAAGCAGGCCTTGCAAAAATTTACAAAGCATCAGGCGTATCTATGGTTGAGGATATGCTCAAAAGCTTCACCGAAAATTACAATAACTGTCTCATAGTGCGCGACTCAGGCGATGGACATCTCAACTTCCGCGACAGGCAACTCGATACAGCATACCATACCATTTACATATTTGCAAAAGGGAAAATGAACGACCCTTTAGCCAACCTGGCTGCCAAACGCTCAGCTATGGCCAAAGCAATAGAACTTTTTAAATTAATGAAAATAGATGCCGGCGACTTTGGCGATGCTGCTTATGGCTTCGACGATTCAAAAATCGACTACTCCGAAATAGGCCCTGTTGGTCAACAGTATTTCGGTTATTCATTCTCCTTCCTGATGGAACATCAGTTTTAAGCTATGACCGAAAATACCAACATATCGCTAACTGTCGAAGCCTGGGCCGATATTGTCATCAAAGAGTGGATCAAGAAAGTTGAAGCACTCAAAATTGGCAATACCGGTTTACTGATCAACAGCTTTACAAATACAATATATACAGCAGCTAATGGAGATCCGGGACGAATAATGTTTGCTTTCGAATGGTACGGCAAAATGGTTGATTACGGAGTTGGCAAACATGTTTCCCTTGCCGATAGGGATGGTATGATAGCCGGAGGAATGACAACACGACGCCCGAAGCCATTCTTCAGCGATGTATTTTACAAACAGCTGGCCGTGCTCCGTCATTTGATGGAAGAAAAATACGCTTACAAAACCGAAAGTTTGGTAGTTCGGAATTTTAGTGATAACGCCGATTTCGGCTTTAATGAAATTGCATTATGAGTAAACAAGCCAAAGTAGATGTAATACTGAATACCGAACAGGCTAAGGCTGCTTTGAAAGAAGTTCAGTCGGAGCTCAAACAGGTAAAAACCCTGCGCGATAAAGCTTTCGAAACTGGCGATATTAAGGGGTATAATCAACTGAATGCCGAATATAAAAAACTCACCTCCGAAGCCGGTAAACTCGAAAAGCAGGCAAAAGACGTAAATGATATATTTAAAAATCTGTCGTCTGCATCAGTGCGCGAGCTGCAAAATGCATTACAAAAAGCCAACCGCGAAATGAATTCCATGTCGCGCAACACCAAAGAGTGGGAAAATAAAAGGGCTCAGGTCAAACTGCTTCGTGATGAATTGGATTCGGCAACCGGTAAAGCTAAGCAGCATCAGGGATCCATGAGTAGACTGGCAGACGGATTTAATAAATATTTTAATATTGCGGTGGCCGGTGTAGCTGCTTTAACAGGGGTTTTTATATCCATTAAACAAATGATTACCGGTAATGCCGATTTATCAGATAGCATGGCCGATGTTGCTAAAACCAGCGGACTTGCACAAAGTGAGGTAACTCAATTATATAAGTCTCTTGGAAAAATTGATACTCGTACTTCGCGCAAAGAGCTACTCGATTTAGCTTATGTAGCAGGTAAACTCGGATTTACAGGTCAGTCCGAAATTCTCGGATTTGTAAAGGCTGCCGACCAAATCGGAGTCGCTCTAAGTAAAGATCTGGGTGGAAATGTCGAAGAGGCCGTTACCTCTTTAGGTAAATTGGCTGATATTTTTAAGATAAAAGATCAGTTTGGTATTGAGCAGGCTCTTTTAAAAACTGGATCAGCTATTAACGCGCTAGGTGCATCCGGTACAGCAAACGAGGCGTATATTGTTGACTTTTCGAAACGTTTGGGGGGTATTGCTCCTCAGGCTAATATGTCGATACAGCAAGTAATGGGATTAGCGGCTACACTTGATCAGTTGGGGCAGCAAACGGAAACATCTTCAACAGCCGTAACTCAATTACTAACAAAAATGTTTGCTAAACCGGGCGAGTTTGCTAAAATAGCTGGTGAAAATGTAGGCGACTTTACAAAATTATTAAAAACAGATGCCAATTCAGCACTTATCAAGTTGCTCGAAGGGCTTAATAAAAATAAGGGAGGATTGACCGAACTAGCACAGAAGTTTGGCGATCTGAATGTTGATGGCTCCCGATCCATATCTGTAGTAGGAGCTCTGGCAAATAATGTGCAGATGTTAAAAGATGCGCAGAAATTATCAAATGCGGAGTTTGACAAGGGAACTTCATTAACTGCAGAATTCAATCTTAAGAATGATAACCTTGCTGGTAACCTGGAGCGCGTTGGCAAATTTTTACGTTCAGCTTTTGTAAATAGTTCAATTAACCAGGGCCTTGGCGATATTGTTGCCAAAATTGCCGAATGGACAAAAACTCCGTTATCCGAAACTATGGAGGAGGAACGTATAAAAGTAAATCAACTTACTGGTAGATTATTAGAGGCAAATACAAAACTTGCCGATCGGCAGAAAATTGTCAATGAATTAAAATCGTTGGCTCCTGATATTGTGAAAGGAATAAATGCCGAAGCTATCGCTTACGATACATTAAAAACAAATTTGGCTAATTATAATAATGAGGCTATTAGCCGGATAATTATTCAACGTAAACAGCAGGAAATTGATGCCACTAATGAGGATGTTGCTTCTGCAATGGGAAATAGACTAAAATCGGAAGATGAACTGCGCAAATGGATGCGTAAAACTGCTGAAGATGTGGCATCACAAAATATTAAGGATGGTGCTGCTTTAATACAAATCAACAACGACGAAAAGAAATCGGTAAACGAAAAAGCCGCCGCTATAATTGACTATATAGCTAAGGCTAACAGTGCCGCTGGAAGTAAAATATACGGCGGTGCCAACCATGCGGCCATGGTACGCTGGTATGGCGATTATTTAAATTACAGTGGCCAGGAAAATAGGTTACTTCAACAAGTTAATGGCCAGTTAACAGGTAAGGAAAAACTAATGAAAGAACTGGGCATTACCTCAGATAATACTCAAGATCAGGAAACTAACACCCCGAAAACAGGAGATCAGAAATTGATCGATGGTATATTATGTGCATTCGATGGAGCTAACTGGACACCGGTTAAAATAACAGGTGGTGATCCTGATGGAAATAAAGCAAAAACTGCATACGAAAAGCTTGGTAAATCCATCGAAGACCTTACAAAGAAAACGCAGGATTACCTAAAAGCAGGAAAGGAAGTTCCTGAAGCAATACAAAAGGAACTTAAAGCCAAAATTGCCGAAAAGAAAGCTATTGACGACCAGGTAAAAGCTATATCCGAAAATATAGGCGCTTATGCCAAACTGCGCACCGAAGTTCAGAACCTTGAGGAAAAAATACTTGATCTCAAAGCGGCTGACCAACCGGTGCCCGATAGTCTCATAATTGAGCTGGCATCTAAAACCGCTGAGCTTCATATTATCGAAAATTCAGTAAAAGGTATTGCTGATAATATTCAGAAAATAAGAAAGAACCCACTTCAAAAACGCGATTCGTTCAAAGATTATAAACCGGGTCCTACTGCCGATACAATCAAAGAGGAGGAATCCGACGCACAAGATAAACTAGATCAGCGCAGAGATGCAATACAGTCATCAGCTCAGAGTGCAGTCGATTTCTATTTTAACTATGCCGCTTCCAAAGACGAAGCTCTATTGAATAAAAAGCTTAGCCTGCTCGAAAAACAGCGTGATGCCGAATTAAAGAACAAAAAACTGACGGAATCAGAAAAAGAGGCCATTACCGAAAAATATCGTAAACAAGAAGCTGCAGAAAGAACAAAAGCTTGGAAAAAACAACAAAAAGCAGATGCAATTCAGGCAGGTATAAATACAGCTTTAGCTGTAACCCGGCTATTGGCAGAGCCATGGGCAGCTGTGGCTGCAGCAATTGCTGGTGGTTTTCAGGTTGCATATATTCTTTCGCAAAAGCCCCCCGAATTCTACTCCGGCGGTTACACCGATCCAGCCTCCGACGATAAAAAACCAGCCGGCATAGTTCATGCCAATGAGTTTATTGGCTCAGCCGCTGCTGTTCGCAACCCATCAGTTAAAAAAATATTCGATGTAATTGATTACGCTCAGCGTAATGGCACAATAAGCCAGATCAATCTTCCTGCACTGGTTTCAACATCAACACTTAAAGGACTAAAGGTTGGAGGATACACAACTGATACCACTACATCGCAATCAAACAATACACAACCTTACGCATCATCACCCCCGCGCATGTCATCCGCCGAAATTGCCGCCATGAACCGCTATTCAGCCGCTATGGAGTCCTTGGTTAAAAACGGCGTCCGCGGCAACTGGTCCCTCTTCGACCTCGAAAAAATCCAATCCGATAAAGCATCCTTACAGTCGGCTACCGAAATGTAATTGTCCTTTGCTCAAACAACCCATCACATTAATATTGCACCATGTCATTATCAATTATTCAGCAACCACCCGCATTACTTATGGCCCGACAGCCGGTAGTTTTTGTTTTGCAGAGCGATAGCATAGGCACACCGCTTCGCATTGCTGCTGGTGTAACCGGTCAGGCTGCTGCCGATAGCATACAGGCCGATGCTGATAAAAAGGCAAGTTTTGAGCTCAGTGATTACTTGCAGGGATTGATTACAACACGACATAAAACCGGGAGCGTAGCCGAAGTGTACAGCGATGTGCCTTTGCCTGTAACTTTTGACTTTGTTGAATGGGCCGGTGATCCGCCTGTCGATACTTTTGACCTGGTTGATCAAGGCCCTTTCTATTTGCTTGATGCGCTAATTCCAAAGTCGCGAAGCAAAGCATTTTATACTTCATATAGCAGTTTACTCAATTACCTTATTACAACAAAAAGTTGCCTTACATGGTGGCCTGATAGCGAATCGAAGAAAGTAGGCGTTGATCAGCCGGAATTTTTAAATTTCCTGCAGGTACAAAGTATTACACCTATTTCAGTTGCCGCCCGGGTTACTTTTAATTTCACCGATGGCACCAGCGTTGATAATGCCGTGGTAAATACGGTTACAGGCGTTGAATATATGCAGCTTGTTTATTTCCCCTGTGGTTACACGCAGCTGGGCATTGCGCTGGTAATGGCTGAGGCTTATGCCGATAAAACCCTGGCATCGTATTCGGTTGTAATTAAAACCGGCACTACGGTGATAAGCAAGGTTTACACATTTGAACCTGATGCAACTTACTATGATAATACTCGAATACTTTATGTGAAGAATCCATTTGGTTTGCTCGAAATTGTAAGATGCACCGGCAAAGGCGAACAAAACAACAAAATCACGATAGAAATTGCGCGTACTGACGGGCAAATACTACCTGATAAGATTTCGTGGAAAAACGAAAACGAGGATGTGGTAAAAGCCAACACTGGGCATTTAAGCAAATTGCAGATGCAATGGCTTTCTTATATGGATTTTTTGGAAGCATACGAACTGCAGGGGAGCATACTGCACCCTATTGTTTTTCATGACCTTAGTTTGCCGGTTATACATGATAATATATACCAGTATGATGCTGAACTGGAGTACGAATACGCATATTTACAAACCATTGAAACTGCATGAGCATTATTCACATATCAAATGTACCAGAACGGGTGCCTACGGTTAATCAGTTGCTTACAACTGATACAGGTTTGGGTTACAACCGCCGTGATGCTTTGTTTTATGGGCTTAAAGTAAATGCAGACGGATCCAAGTCGGTTGAATGCCTTGGTCGCAGCATTAACCCGGCACAGCTGCACGACCGCGTACACCTTATTACCTCCCTGCTCGATCATGCTCCTGTTGCTGAAGCTGATAGGGGGAAACTAATTACAACAGATGTGCCAACTGGGGCAATGGCATTCACAGATGCGATAGATGGAGGAACTTATTAATGAATAGAGTACAACATAAGCGTAGCAATGTTCCAGGGAAAGTTCCGGTAGTATCGGATATAAGAGATGGTGAGATCCTGATAAACATAGCTGATAATAAGTTATATGGGAAGCAGGTAGTTGGAGGTATTGAAACTATAGTTGAGTATGGGTCTGGGAATGATAAGTATTACAGGCACAATCAAAACCTGCCATCAACGGTATGGACAATTGAACATAACCTTAATAAATATCCCTCGGTTACGGTTATAGATTCGGCAGGATCGCAACACGAAGGAGAAATTGACTACATAGATCAAAACAATTTAACAATAACCTTTTCAGCAGCCTTTTCCGGATTTGCTGATTTAAATTAAACCGACATGGCAAAGAAATCATTTCTCGTTGACATTGATTTGAACAAGAATCAAATGCTCAATCAAAAAATTCAGAACCTGGCTACAAGCCCAACGCTTACAGCGGGGGATGCCGGGTTTATTTATTACAATACTGCAGATGCAAAGTTGTATGTTTGGACTGGATCCGCATGGAAGACCTTTCCTTATGTACATCCAAACCACTCGGGCGATGTGACAAGTGCGGGAGATGGGGCCCAAACAATTGCAAACAGTGCTGTTACAAACGCCAAGATGGCAAACATGGCGGCCAATACCATTAAAGGTAACAATACCGGTAGTGCAGCTGCTCCTATCGATTTGACCGTATTACAAGTATTAATTATGCTTGCCGATACAGATGTAACTCTTGGAGGAGCCGGAGCAGTTAATACAAAGATAAGTTCACAATTGGCGGTGAAGACTTATGTGGATAATCTTGTTGCAGGAGTTAACAGCCTTATCAGTGGTGCTCTCGTTAATAAAGGGGGCTACGATGCCGCTACCAATACACCTTTGCTCGATGCTACGCCTATTGCCGGTATCAAAAACGGCTGGACTTATGTGGTAACTGTTGCAGGAACCTTCTTCACAACTGGTGTTGCTATCGGTGATATGATTATTGCAAATCAGGACTCTCCTACTCTTGAATCGCACTGGACAGTAGTTAATAAAAACATACCTGATATTGTTTCAGCAAGTGAAACAGCACAAGGTATTATCGAACTTGCAACTCAGTCCGAGGTTAATACCGGTACTGATGCTACAAGAGCGGTAACTCCGGCTACACTTACACAAAAACTTGGAGCAGCAGCAAAAACGTATAGTGCAGCATTCGGTAACGGAACTTTAACATCATTTGTGTTTACACATGGACTAATTACCCGAGAGGTAATAGTTTCAGTTTACAACACCACAACTTTTGAGGAAGTGCAGTGTGAGGTCTATATAACTTCAACAACTACTGTTACGGTTTCAGTTAATGTAGCTCCTACAACAAATCAATATACTGTTAATATTATTGGAAGATAGTAATCAATGGCAAGTAAAAAGTATCTCGTTGGTCTTAATCTTCAGGCCGTAGGCACACTCGACACTGTGCCTGCTGGCTTTGTAGGTTTTAATGCAAAAGCGGACGGTTTGTATCAACGCATAAGCGGAGCTGATGAGTTACGATTACTTACAACTGCTGATGCGGCAGGATATGTCCCCTACACCGGTGCAACCGCTAATGTTAACCTTGGAGTGCACAATCTAACTGTTGACACCAATACGCTTTTCGTAGATTCGGTTAATCATCGGGTCGGCATTGGGACGACGGCACCGGGCACTAAATTGGTAGTTGCAGGAGCGTCTCCGATATTTAGAATTGAAAATAGCACAACCAAAGCAGATGCCTTGGCATCCTCTATCCTTTTTTATAACACATCGGGTGTTGCAGATGTTGAAGCCGGTATTAAATCTATTTATAGAGGTGGTGCAGCGGATGCAAATAAGGACCTTGATTTTTATACCGGAGGAAATGTTATTACACCTAAAGTCACAATTGAAGGAACTTCCGGCAACGTCGGAATTGGGACGACAGCACCACATGATAAGTTGGATGTTTGGGGAAACATAAGATTAGGCCAAACAAACTCAACATTAAATAGAGGAATATTAAGTTATACTGATAGTGGAACTTTAGTCAGCTCAATCACAAGAAATGACAGCATTGCAGGTGTACAAGCTGACCTTGCTATTAGTGCATACAATGGAATAGGGTTCAATATCTCCAGCGGAGCTGCATTACCAACATCCTACTCAATGTATATTGCACCTTCTGGATATGTAGGTATTGGGACATTAATACCCTCAAATCTGCTGACAGTACAAGGGCATAATGATATTTTAAAGCTAACGAACGGATCCGCGTACATGAAAATGAACGCGTATGATTCTGCTTATGGAAATAACATGACAATAAAAGGTTATAGCGGTAGCGGAATGTCGATCGTTAGCTTGTATACAAATACAAATCTCTCACTATTGACACTAGGAACCGGAAATGTGTTGGTGCCAAATGGATATTTAGGAATAGGAACTGCTAATCCTTCTTCAGCTCTCGATGTTGCCGGTCTCACCACTTCGCAAACCCTTAAACTCACAACCGGAGCAGCATCAGGCTACTTGCTTACTAGCGATGCCAGCGGCAATGCCAGCTGGGCTGCCTATGTAGCAACTTCAATTACAGCAACTGATATTACCAACTGGAATACTGCTTTTAGCGCAGCGCACTATCCGCTTTCGCTTGGCACAGCACAAAATGGGTTAAGCTTAGCGGCAAATCAGGTGCTATCACTTACAACTGCTTCGGCTGAGCGCACCGGAGCACTCACGGCAACGGATTGGAATACATTCAACAGTAAGGATACATACATTAGCTGGGATATTATACTCGATAGCTCGACAACTGTACGTCATATCATGAAAACAGGTGCAACAGGTTTGGCCGCTGGGGAATATAGTTCACTCAATCTAATAGCAGGTACTGGTATAACGCTTTCTGAATCATCAGGTTCAGGAGGAAAATACAATGTTACTATAGCAGCCTCCGGTGGTGGGAGCAGCCACGATCCGGTAACAATAGGAGCTTCCGCTAATGGTTTATCATTAGGTGTTGGCACACAGGTACTGAGTTTGGGGCTGGCTTCGTCAGAAGCTACAGGAGCACTGTCAGCAGCTAACTGGAGTACATTCAACAATAAAGTATCATTTCCCGGGTTTGGTACCGATCATGTTACTGCCGCTTATGGCGATCATACACACGCCGGCATTGGGACAGTAACTCCACTTGCCGACTGGTATACAACCGATACTCAAACAGGTACAGGCCCACTATATCAGTTCCTGTACACAATGCCATCCGGAACACTAGCAACAAATGGCGATAAACTGGAGCTTGTATATTGCGGAACAATTAATGAATCAGTGAATATAATACTGAGTTTAGATACTTCAACATCGAGAAATGGTATTAGCCTGGGTGCAGCTACTGGCAATTTTGTTCTACATATAAACTATACGAGGGCATCAAGTACATCAATTGCTTATAGTATAGTTGGGAATATTGGAAGTACCTCAATTAGTGCATTTGGCATATACAGCTCAACAGTTAACCTTGCTGCTGCAATGTACACCGGCATGAAACTAACTTACTCCACATCGAGGAATTTTGTCGGAGTAAGAGGTCATGTGATAAAAACTAATGCAGCATAACAAAAATATGGCAACAACAATTACAGAAAAAAGAATTGTAAGACAAGAATGGTATGAAACCGAAACTACAAAAACTGGATGGGATTCTCACGGTTGGTTTTTTGAAGACGATGGAAATCAAATGCCTGATAGTTGGACAATTGTAGAACATATTCATTTGGATAAATTTGGAAATCCATTTTTAGGTGTTGCAGAAAAGGAAACAAATGCATCGTAATGGCTTCTTTAAGCTATTGCATAACAAATAAATAAACTAACCATGGCATTTTTAAAAGAAGTAAAAAAAGTAAAAGACGGTCTCACAGTTGGAGATCTCCTTGATCGGTTTGCATTGCTCAGCGAAGTAAAAGGGCTACCAAACGCACTGTGCTCAGCACGGAGTAAAAACCTGATGATCCTCCGTAAGTTCGAGAAAGAGAACTCAGCCACAGTACGCATACCGCTTACCGAAGAATTCGAAACCTACCAGAAGGCTTTCAACGAAACGCGCGGAAAGTACCTGTTAACTGATTCAGAAGGCAAGAGCGTGCTGATCGGCGGCAATCCGGCCATTGATGTGGCCAATCCAAAGTTAGTGAAAGAACTTGCGGATCTAAAAGCGAAATATGCCGAAGCTATCAAAGAGCGTGATGCCGATATCAAGGCATATACTGAGTTTATGGACGAAATAGTTACCGAAACTTTCGATTTCAAAAACATAAAGGATAGCGATACCAAAGAATTAACGCAACATCAGTACGATGCTGTGGCGTGGATGATTAAGGAGTAACCTTAGCCTTATGCAAATAAAAATTGGAAATACAATCGTTGCTGTAGATCAGGGTATCAGTTTGCCACTGGTGTACCGGTCGCCACTATTTATAACGGCCGAAAACCGTATCCCTGGTTCCTACATTTTCAATACCTCTTTCGCCGCCACACCACAGTTAAGGCAGGAGTTTGCTCAGGCACACCGTGTGCAACGTCATGGCCGTGCTACCGCTGAACTGCCATATGTAATTACAGCATACGGTTTGCGCTTTGTAGGCACCTGCGTGGGAACACAAGCTGATCAGGACAAGTACGAAGTATCATTTAGGATTGATAATGGGGATTTTGCCGGAACCATAGCTGGTAAAACGTTGAAGGATCTATTGTGGGGCGACGATATTGTTATTACCGATTTTTATTCAGTTGCATCGGTCGAAAATATTGTGGTGAGTTACAACGATCCATTATACGAAGGGTTTATTACATTCACTGTTAATGAGCCGCTTCATGTAATTAAGGACATCACCTCGTCGATGGGCGTGGATGGTCGCACTTTTGTTGCCGACCAGGATACTACCTGTACTCAGTCGATAGTTTTGAACACTGCTTTCACTTCCGGATCGCTGCAGGTAATTGCCCGCAAAAACGGAGTTGCGTACTTCGACGAAACATATTCAGCTCAGCCCGGAGGCACATTGCCACCTGCGGAAATAGTTAACAGCCTTACCCTGATTACCGGCGATATTGTTACGGTTGAACTTGTTTGCATTACCGAATCGCTTTTTCCGGCCGGTACTATTGCCGACATATTCATATCTGTTTGCCTTGTCGAATACAAAAAAACCAACCTTTTCGATGTGGTTGTAACGCAGGATCAGGATAGTGCAGACTTTACTGTTTTCCCTATTCACAACAAAGAGTTTCTTTCAAATTTCCCTGACGATATTTTTGAACTTGACAATTTGTCTATTAAAACGATATATACACAATATATCAAAGTTCTTAATTACTACAAAAACGGTGAATTCCCCTTGATGATATGGGGTAATGTTGAAAACGAACCTTTTGTTGCCGCCAATCTGTTCACCCCTTTTATCTATCTGAATACTATTGTCAAAAAAATTGCAACTGAAGCGGGATATAGCATAGTAAATAATCCTTTCGACACGGTTTATTTCAAAAACGCTGTACTATTCAATGCCTACGCTGAAAATACATACAGTTCCGATTCAACTACCAAGATGCCTGTTAATCCGTCATTCAACCTTGTGAGCCATGTACCGGCAATGTTGCAAAGCGATTTCATGAACTGGATTTCGCAACTTACCGGGTACATACCGATTGTTGACAATAATACGCGCACTATCACATTTATTGATATTAAAGCAAAATCAGTTGTAACGCCTACCAATCAGGCTGTAGCGTTTCCGGGTATTTTACTACCATCGCCAAAAGTTACAGTTACTGAAGAATACAAAGGAATAAAATTCGAGCTGAAAAGTGCATCAGCAGATAAATATCTCGCCAATATAAAGCCGTTGAATGAGAAGCTTGTTTACAAAGGAACCGTTATCGATATTTATCATTTATCAAACCTAGGCAATAAGGTGAATGATATGTACCTGGTAACCTCGCTTAACGAATTTTGGGTGTGGCAATATTCAACTGAAACCTATTTACTTGCCTGGGTTTTTTACAGCAAAAATTTTCAGATAGTATACACCGATGGCGAAGAACCTTACCTGCAGCGCACCACTAATTTATGTCCGGTACTTTCGTCGTATATAGCCGACGATGTACCAGGTGCACCGGCAACCCGGCATTATATATTGCCAGTAACCGAACAACCTGGCATACTCGAGGGATTTCCCGACTCGCTTGGATCGGAATACGGAACACAGGTGCTGTACTTCAAAGGCATGTCGCTCGATAGTCTCGCACAACCTTATCCGCTTGGTACTTGCCGTTACGACGATTATAGCGGGGATCCGTTATTCTTCCCGGATCTGAATGCCGAATCGATTTTCAATAACCGGTGGAAAGAATTCCTACGCTGGCTGGCCTACGAAAGCAAACCGGCAACCTTCAGAGTGGTCTTAACACCAGTGCAGCTGAAGCAACTGCAATCTGATCAGGTTGATCAGATATATTCGGGCAATGGTTTTATGTTTCTGATTAAAGAAATCAGGGTGAACATGCTTAGCGAGGGGTTGAGTGTAGCGGAAATGGATGTGTATACGTGCTAGGGTTTTGTCCTTTGCGTTTATTGCTAAGCAACGTTAATTTGTTTAAAACTGTTGAACATGAAAATAATCAGGTATTACTGGAAAAGATTCAAAAGTGAAACGCCAAAAGCACTTCGCCGGATACAGTTATTATTGGGTGCATTACTGGCCCCAATAATCGGGGTATTGCCAGTTGTGAATCAGGAGGAGCAACCATTACTATACAAGGTACTTCAAAATGCAGTGGTTACAATCCCAATCGTAATAGCATTTTTGCAATTTGCCACTACATCAAAAGACTTACAGCAAAACGACATTAACAAAAATAAAGAAATACAGTAAAATGGCTTTAACTCGCGCTGACAAAGAAGACATTCAGGAAATGCTTACAACTGCAATAAGTCACATAAAAGAGGTACAGTCGGAAGTAATGAAAGGTGTCAATGGTTCTCTAACACGTATCGAGGAACAAACGACAAAAACAAACGGACGTGTAACCGCTTTGGAAAAACAATTGCCACACACCATATCGAATTGCCCACATACAAATATTATTAATGAGTTGCGGGACTCCTCGGTGGAAAACAAAGGGGTAAAAAGTTGGAAAATGGCAACGATGGCAATTGGAGCGGCATTTCTGGGAGCCTTAGTTGCGGTAATTGCTGTATTTGAATTTATAATGAAATATAAGCCATGAAATAGCCATGAGCAGAAAATTTGCTCACCAACAGAATTGATTATTCTCTTGGCGTATTCCATGTGACCCGTTAAAAATAATAAATAACACATGAAATTAAAATTCTTAGTAATCCACTGCACAGCCACACCCGAAGGGCGCGAAGTAACATCCGGCCAAATCCGCCACTGGCATCTCGATCCACCGCCTGCAGGCCGTGGATGGCGACAGGTTGGATATACCGATTTGTTTCACCTCAATGGAGGTGTTGAACGCCTTGTTAATAATAACGAGGACGGCAATGTCGATACCTGGGAGATCACCAACGGAGCTGTTGGTATCAACTCAATAAGCCGGCACGTTGTTTATGCAGGAGGATTAGCCGCCGATGCTAAAACTCCAAAAGATACCCGTACCGAAGATCAGAAAAAAACAATGTTGCGTTACGTTCAGGACATGATACGCATGCACCCCGATATACTGGTAGCTGGTCACAATCAGTTTGCGGCAAAAGCCTGCCCGTCCTTCAATGTTCCAATGTGGCTGCAATCGGTAGGAATACCAGCTAAAAACATTTACAAGCCATGAAAACAATTCTCAAATATACCTGGCAGTTAATTAGCTGCATTCTGGTAATACTTTTGGTATTGCAAAGGCAATGCACACCTGAACCGAAAACTGTAAGCTCGCATACCGTAGATACGGTTACGGTTGTTAAAACCATACATGATACCAAAACAGCTTATATTCCAGGAATTAATACTGTGGACACCATTTATCCTGAATTCCCTTTCGATACATTGGATATGATAGCAGATTATTTTGCCGTAAAAGTTTCGAACGATACCATTAAAGGGGAAAACTATTCCGTTGCCATTCGTGATGTTATTTCGCGCAACCGGATACAGAGCCGGAAAGCAACGGCAGATATAAATGTTATCATCCAAACCATTCACGAAACCGACTCAATTTATTATACCACGGATTGCCCGAAGCCAAAGGCAAAAGTATATGCGGGTATAGGAATTGGCGGCTGGACCGATAAAGTTGGATTTGCTCCGTCATTAGCCTTTAATACAAAAAAGGATAATTTATACACGGTAAGTTATGACGTGGTTAATCAAACTGCATGGTTAAGCATGTACTGGAAAATAAGATTAAAGAAAAAATAGTAGTTTATTGACTTACTTTCGGAACGGCTGGCAGAAACGTGGCCGTATTTTTATTTAAAATTTGCGGCTATCGTTTTTAATTGTTTCATTAGCCTGTTTCATATCTGATGGCAAATACATATTTGTAATTGATAAATCATGATGGCGCGCCTGATCGCGGGCAAGCAACGGGTTATTATGCGTCCGGATCATGTCAGTAATGCCGGTATCCTTCAGGCTATAGAATTTTAAATTCATTGGCAGCTTTAACGCCTTGCGTACATACCGGTCCCAATATTTACTCATTAAAGTAGGCTGGCAATGTGTTGTACCTGGTTTAAATCCGTGCGAGAATAAATAATACTCTCCCGGATAATCCATTATCCCCATTTCACTTATAAGTGAATTCAAGCTTTCGGGAATGGTAACCAGACCATCCTCATAATTTTTAGCCGTTTCGCCATCTACAAAAATTACTGATCGTTCCAGGTCAATATGTTTAATCTTAATAAATGTCATTTCCTTTGGCCTTATCATACAGAAATATAATATCTGGGCGGCAATAAGGAAGTGTCGGTTATTCGTATTCAGGTATTCCGAAACTTTTGTCATAATATCAACCGGGAGTACAGTTCTGTTTTTTACAGCTCGCTTGCTTTTACCCAGTACCGATATTGTTTCAGCTGGTGATACCTTTAAGAATGACCGTTCAACCAGGTAATTGCAGAAAAGACGTATAAATTTCAGATAGTTATCGCGTGTGCGGCTCGACAGGTTTCGTCCGTTATACACATAGTCCAGATATTTGATAATAAATTCTTTATTGAAATAGTAAACATACATGTCCATCAGTTTCTCAGCTACAAGGTATTCGCTAAACTTGTTATAATAGCTTTCGTAACTGTGTATTGTTGCCTCCCTGATATCGCCCTCCTTATGTTTTTTGCGCTGAAGATTTATAAAATCATCTAGTACTTTCGGTAGCAGAGCATAGCTCCGCGAATTTTCTTCAGCCACGTAAGGGTTCCATCCTTTCTCAAGTTCGGCATTTAACTTCCTCATAAGCCGACCGGCAAAGGCCCGGCGGTCCGAAATTTTATCAATATAATTAAGCATGATCTTTTTACGGACCATTTTCTTAAACTCAATATTATACACATAATATTCCACAAACCACTCCTTACCCGTTGCCAGCCTGGCCGGTCGGTAACTCTTGATCTCCTCTAAATTTTCTGATAAGTGCATTTTTTTTTTACCTCACGGCCTGTTTCATGCCTGGGTAAAAAAGAATCAATGTCCGAAAGTTGTCCGGGTTAATTACCATAAACACTGCAATTGATTGATAATTAACCGTGTGCGTTGTACTGGACTCGAACCAGTGACCCCCGCCCTGTCAAGGCGGTGCTCTGAACCAACTGAGCTAACAACGCTGGTAATGCTGCAAAAGTAGCATATTTACCCTTATTGTGGAAAGCAATTCCGGAATTTTGTTGATATTTCAGCATATCAGCCTATTTACCTGCTATTTTTCCAGTTTTGCATAGTAATTAGCTGATTTTTGCAGCTAATAATTTACTTTTGGAGTTAAATACAAATACGATGAAAAACACATTTTTCTTCCCTGCATTTATTGCAAGTGCTATACTTATTTCAACGGCTGCCTGGTCACAAAATGGTGCAAAACAATTCGAATTCGACGACTTTTTCAAGAACTATACTTTTTATTCTCCTGGTGTCCGTGGTTTCAGATCGATGAAGGATGGTGTTAATTACACTGCATCCGAAGGACGTGGAACCAAACTTGTGGTGCACAGTTACGAAACCAGCGAAACTGTAAAAACCCTGCTGGATCTGTCAATAATAAACAGTGATAAACTTAAAACATTCAGCGATTACAGTTTCAGTGCCGATGAATCCAAAATACTTTTGCTTACTGACAAGGAGGCAATTTACCGCCGGTCGTTTACAGCAGATTATTTTGTTTATGATGTTGCAAAACAAACATTGACACCCCTTTCGGAAAACGGCAAACAACAAATAGCTACTTTTTCGCCCGACGGAAGTAAAGTGGCTTTTGTACGACAGAATAATCTTTTCTTTACCGACCTGAACAGTGGAAAGGAAACCCAGATAACCGACGACGGAAAGTTCAATTATATAATTAACGGTGTCCCCGATTGGGTTTATGAGGAAGAATTTGAATACAACAAAGCCTTTGAATGGTCACCTGACGGACAGTATCTCGCCTGGGTGCGCTTCGACGAAAGCCAGGTTCCGCAATTCAGCATGAGTATGTTTCAGGGTCAGGAACCAGCTTTAGATGAGAATAAACTATATCCGGGAGTCACCAATTTCAAATACCCTAAAGCCGGAGACCCAAATTCGATTGTAAGTGTATATACTTACAACCTTACTAACGGACAGAAACAAATGATAGATATTGGAAATGAAACTGACATCTACATTCCCCGTATCCGCTTTTCGCAGGATCCGGAACAGCTCATTGTTTTCCGGCTTAACCGCCTGCAGAATAATCTTGAACTGCTCACGGCTTCACCTAAAACAGGAATAACAAAGGTTCTGCTTACCGAAACCAACAAATATTACCTTGACGAAACCTATTTCGATGATATAAAATTTTTGGATGACAAGCAACGTTTCACAATAATCAGCGAGCGCGACGGCTATTCGCATATTTATCTTTACGACATGCAGGGCAAAATGGTATCCCAGGTTACTAAAGGCAATTTCGATGTTACTGACCTGAACGGATGTGACACAAAAAACCAGTTGATATATTATACTTCTGCTGAGCCAACACCTTATCAGCGTGAAGTTTACTGCATAAAATGGGATGGTACCGGAAAGAAAAAACTTTCGGTTAACACTGGCACCAATTCAGCCAAATTCAGCGAAGGATTCAAATACTATACTCTAACTTCGTCAAATGTAAAAAGTCCATCTTCAACCGTATTGTATAATGCCAAAGGCAAATTGGTTCGTGTACTCGACGAAAGCAAGGCTCTAGTTGATAAACTTAAAGATTATAAATTCGGATATCGTGAATTTTTTAACTTCAAAACTTCCGAAAATGTTGAACTTAATGGCTGGATGCTGAAACCTGCTGATTTTGATGCCTCGAAGAAATATCCTGTTCTGATGACTCAATACAGCGGACCCAATTCGCAGGAAGCTATTGATTCGTGGGGGCTTGGCTGGGAAGACTACCTTGCACAGCTTGGCTATATTGTTGTGTGTATCGACGGACGTGGAACAGGTGGCCGTGGCGAAACTTTCCGCAAAATGACCTACCTTCAGCTTGGCAAGTACGAAACGATAGACCAGATTGAATCGGCTAAATACCTGGGAAAGCTTTCTTATATTGACGCTACACGGATTGGAATATGGGGATGGAGTTTTGGCGGGTATATTTCCTCCTCATGCATGGTAAAGGGGGATGGCATTTTTAAAACAGGAATTGCTGTTGCACCTGTGACTAACTGGTGTTACTACGATAATATTTATACCGAACGGTTTATGCGCACACCTCAGGATAATCCAGAAGGCTACGACCAGAATTCGCCATTAAACTTTGCCGCTGATTTTAAAGGAAATCTGCTGCTATGCCACGGCACAGCCGACGACAATGTGCATGTTCAGAACACTCTGGAGTTTACCGAGCGATTGGTACAGGCAAATAAACAATTTGAGATGCAGCTATATACCAACCGTAACCACGGTATATATGGCGGAAATACCACTTACCATTTGTACACCCGGATGACTAATTATATTTTGGAGAAATTGTAAGACACTGAAACACTATAGTGTGAAACCGTGAGCAGAAGGGCTCACCATCCGGAGAAAGGTCTTTTTGATAGCATTGAGTTATAGTAACGTTTGTCACCGGTTACTTCCTCTCCCAGCCACGAAGGTCTGTCGAATAGTTCTTCTTCGGAGTGTAGTTCGATCTCTGCGACCACCAATCCTTCATTTTCCCCATAAAATTCGTCCACTTCAAAGGTAAATTTACCAACCTGAATAAGAAAACGGATTTTGTCAATTATTCCTGTCTCGCAGAGTGCCAGCAATTCGCGGGCTTCGCTAACCTGGATTTCCTTCTCCCATTCAAACCTGCTTAATCCTGACTGGTTCGATACACCTTTTATTGTAATAAAAGCTTTTTCCCCGTTTATTCTGATTCGCACAATACGTTCAGGTACCGAAGAAAGATATCCCTGAGTAATGCGGGTTCCGCTTGAAGCAAACTGCTTATATCCTTCGTTTACTAGGAATTTACGTTCGATTTCCTGTGGCATCTGAAAATTGGATTAGTACAATTACCTACATTAACAATGAGAAACTGAAAGTGTTGAAATAAACTTCAAACAAAAGTATATAATAACCGGACATATAACAAGCTACCTACTCGGACTTTCTAAATTGAGCATAAAAGCAAAAAACCGGTAGAATTTACCGGTTTTTCTGAATATAAATGAATCCGCGATTATCTGGCGTATTTGAAATCTTTACCCAGGTAACGGGCACTGTTGCCTAATATCTCTTCGATACGGAGCAGCTGGTTGTATTTTGCAATACGGTCAGTGCGGCTAGCCGAGCCGGTTTTGATAAGACCTGTGTTTAACGCTACAGCCAGATCAGCAATAGTTGTGTCCTCGGTTTCACCTGAACGGTGGCTCATTACTGCTGTATACGAATTACGGTAGGCAAGGTTTACGGCATCAATGGTTTCGGTTAATGTTCCAATCTGGTTGACTTTAACCAGAATTGAATTAGCTACACCCCTATCGATTCCCATTTGTAAACGTTTGGTGTTGGTAACAAATAAATCATCACCCACCAGCTGTACTTTTTTGCCCATGGTATCAGTCATAAGTTTCCATCCATCCCAGTCATCTTCAGCCATACCATCCTCTATTGAGATAATAGGATATTTATCTGTCCAGTTTTTCCAGAAATCTACCATTTGCGAAGGGGTAAGTTTTTCGCCTGTCGATTTTTTAAGGTGGTAAACATTTTCGTCAGTTAAAAAATATTCGCTTGATGCAGGATCAAGGGCAATAAATACATCTTTTCCTGGTTTGTAACCGGCATTTTCAATTGCCTGTAAGATAACAGTAATAGCTTCTTCGTTAGATTTCAGGTTAGGAGCAAATCCACCTTCGTCGCCTACATTGGTCGAATAACCACTTTTCTTGAGAACTGCACTCAGGCTGTGAAATACTTCAGCACCCATACGCAGACCTTCGCGGAATGAAGGGGCACCAACCGGCATAATCATAAATTCCTGAAAATCGATGCTGTTATCAGCATGCGATCCTCCATTGATGATGTTCATCATTGGAATTGGAAGAGTGTTGGCATTTACACCGCCTACATACCTGAAAAGGTAATTGCTCGATTCCTGCGCAGCAGCATTGGCTACTGCAAGTGAAACGCCCAATATGGCATTAGCACCCAGGTTCGATTTGTTAGGCGTACCATCGAGTTCGATCATTTTTGCATCGATTTCGTTCTGTTCGGTTACAAAAAAACCTTTCAGCTCTTCGGCCAGAACTTTATTCACGTTCTGAACGGCTTTAAGTACGCCTTTCCCTTTGTAAATAGATTTGTCGCCATCGCGGAGTTCGCATGCTTCGTGCACACCTGTTGATGCTCCCGAAGGAACAGCTGCACGGCCCATAATACCGTTAGCGGTAAATACATCTACCTCTACAGTAGGATTGCCGCGCGAATCCAAAATCTGGCGGCCTGTAATGTTAACTATCTGACTCATATATTTTTAATTTAAGGATTTAGGATTGAGGGTTGGGTAAATGGTTAATAAAAAATTGCTATAGGCTAAGTGAAGCAATTTTGTAGTGTCAGACACCTTACAGGTTTGCAGACACTTTATTGCAAAAATGAGAAAAGGATAAAGTAAAGAAATCTTCACTTTATCCTTTAAATTAATTCATTATCTGAATTTTAATTACTTTTCTTCGGCTTCTTCACTTTTTGTTTCCTCTACAACCGGTGCTTCAGCAACTTCTTCAACTGCAACAGCAGCTTCTGTTTCTTTGGCAACAGCTTTTGGAGCTTTTTCAACTACAGTGGCAACAGTTGCTTCCGTTTTCTTAGCAGCAGGTTTGCGGCGACGTGTGGTCTTTTTAGATGAAGTATCTTTTGTGGTTAAGAGATTCTCATTGTAGTCAACCAGTTCGATGATACACATATCAGCATTATCGCCAAGGCGGAAGCCGGTTTTGAGTATACGTACATATCCACCCGGGCGATCAGCTACTTTTACTGAAACCTCGCGGAACAGTTCGGTAATTGCATCTTTATCCTGCAGGTAGCTGAAAACTACGCGGCGTGAGTGTGTTGAATCTATTTTAGCGCGTGTGATCAAAGGTTCAACATATCCACGTAATGCCTTTGCTTTTGCAATGGTTGTGCTGATACGTTTATGTTTAATCAGCGAGCTTGCCATATTGGCCAGCATAGCTTTGCGATGAGTACTGGTTCGTCCCAGGTGGTTTATTGCTTTCTGATGTCTCATTTCGCTTATTCCTTATCTAATTTGTACTTGGCAACATTCATTCCGAATTCGAGTCCTTTGGTTTTAACAAGGTCTTCCAGTTCGGTAAGTGACTTCTTACCGAAATTGCGGAATTTCAATAAGTCGTTTTTATTAAAAGCTACTAATTCGCCGAGAGTTTCAACATCAGCTGCTTTCAGACAGTTCAGCGCACGTACCGAAAGATCCATGTCAACTAATTTGGTTTTCAGCAACTGGCGTATGTGAAGTGTATTCTCATCGAATTCTTCAGCAACAGCTTTTTCCTCGATATCGAGAGTGATTTTTTCATCACTGAACAACATAAAGTGGTGAATAAGAATTCTGGCTGCTTCTTTCAAAGCATCTTTCGGATGTATTGATCCGTCAGTTTTTATTTCCAGTACTAACTTTTCGTAGTCAGTCTTCTGTTCAACACGGTAGTTTTCGATACCGAATTTTACATTTTTGATTGGGGTATGAATTGAGTCCATAAAAACGGTGCCCAAATGAGCAGTTGCGATTTTATTCTCTTCAGCCGGAACGTATCCTCTGCCTTTATTCACACTGATCTCGATGTTAAGTTTTACTGTAGGCTCCATATGGCAGATAACTACCTCGGGGTTCAGTACCTGAAATATCGACAGATGTTTTGCGATATCCCCAGCGGTGAAAGTATCTTTACCGGTAACAGTAAAATTGATCTTTTCGCTTTCTTCTGATTCAATTTGTTTGCGGAATCTAACTTTTTTCAGGTTAAGGATTACATCAGTAATATCCTCAACAACACCTTTCACTGATGAAAATTCATGTTCAACTCCGTCGATACGCAGTGAAGTAATGGCATATCCTTCGAGTGACGAAAGTAAGATCCTGCGCAATGCATTACCTATTGTGATACCGAAGCCGGGCTCGAGAGGACGAAATTCAAAAACGCCTTCGAACTCATCAGCCTGTATCATGATAACCTTATCAGGTTTCTGGAATGCTAAAATGGCCATAAAAGTCCTTTGTTTTAAATATATTGCAAGATAAAAAATTACTTCGAATACAATTCGACGATGAGTTGTTCCTTAATTGTTTCAGGAATTTCTTCACGCTCAGGGAAATTAACAAATTTGCCTGTCAACATAGCTCCGTCCCACTCAAGCCAGGAATAACGCATAATACGACCCTGAAGTGAGTTAAGAATTACTTCCATTGATTTTGAACGTTCGCGAACAGCTATAACATCACCTTTGTTACATTCGTAGGAAGGTATATTGAGTACCTTTCCATTAACAGTGATATGACCGTGTCCAACCAACTGGCGTGCGCCATCACGTGTAGGTGAAATACCAAGACGATAAACAACGTTATCCAGACGTGATTCGATCAATTGCAGAAGGATTTCACCAGTAACACCTTTTTTTCGGGTGGCTTTTTCGAAAATATTCCTGAATTGTTTTTCAAGAATACCATAGGTGTATTTAGCTTTCTGTTTTTCCTGCAACTGAACGCCGTACTCAGATTGTTTTTTCCTGCGTTTGTTCTGTCCGTGCATTCCGGGAGGATAGTTCTTTTTTTCATAAGAACTGTCGGGTCCGTAGATAGGTTCTTTGAATTTCCTGGCTATCCTTGTCTTAGGACCAATATATCTTGCCATAAAGCCTTTTGATTATGTATTATTAAACTTATTGTTCGTAAATATCGAAGTATGCGGTTATACTTAAACCCTTCTGCGTTTTGGGGGTCTGCAACCATTGTGTGGCAATGGTGTAATATCCTGAATTTCGGTAACTTCAATACCAGCGGTGTGGAGTGTACGAATAGCAGACTCTCTTCCTGATCCCGGACCTTTAACGTAAACTTTCACTTTACGGAGTCCTAAATCATAAGCTACTTTCGAGCAATCCTGTGCAGCCATCTGAGCAGCATAGGGAGTGTTCTTTTTGGAACCTCTGAATCCCATTTTGCCTGCCGATGCCCACGATATCACCTGGCCGGCGTTATTGGTCAGCGAAATGATGATATTGTTAAAAGAAGCTGAAACATAAGCTCTTCCAACAGCCTCAACTTTAACAATTCTTTTCTTCGATACTTTGGTGGTCTTTGCCATAGTAAAACTATTTTTACTTTAAATGCTTTCTTATTTAGTTGCTTTCTTCTTGTTGGCAACAGTCTTTTTCCTACCCTTACGTGTACGGGCATTATTTTTGGTACTCTGTCCACGAAGCGGAAGTCCTAAACGATGACGAACTCCACGGTAGCAACCAATATCCATCAGTCGTTTTATATTGAGCTGCACTTCCGAACGAAGCGCACCTTCAACTTTAAAACTGTCGTTAATAATGGAGCGGATATTATTCTGCTCATCATCACTCCAGTCCTGAACTTTTTTATTACGGTCAATACCGCATTGGTCCAGAATACTCTGGGCTGAGTTACGGCCTATTCCAAAAATGTAGGTCAGGCCTATTTCTCCTCTTTTGTTTTTTGGTAAATCAATACCAGCAATACGTGCCATATATATTAACAGCTTATTGGATTACACAATTATTAACCTTGCCTTTGTTTGTACTTGGGATTTTTTTTGTTGATCACGTAGATCCTCCCTTTCCTGCGCACGATCTTGCATTCAGGTGTTCTTTTCTTAACTGATGCTCTAACTTTCATTGCTTGAGTTATTTCTTAGGTTGTATTATTCTTTATTTATAACGGAAGTTTATTCTTCCTTTACTCAGGTCGTATGGCGACATTTCAATTTTGACTCTGTCTCCTACAAGAATTTTAATGTAGTGCATCCTCATTTTGCCCGAAATGTGCGCGATAATCATGTGCCCATTTTCAAGTTCAACCCGGAACATAGCATTGCCAAGTGATTCTTTCACTATACCGTCCTGCTCGATTACAAGTTGTTTTGCCATTTACTACCTCGTTATTATTATGTCCGGATTAATAACCTGTTCAATTTCACTAAAACTTGACAAGATATCAGCCCCGTTATTCGTTATTGCGATTGCGTGTTCAAAATGCGCTGACGGCTTTTTATCCATTGTTCTGATGGTCCACCCATCATTTTCCTGCATAACCTGCCTTGTGCCCAAATTGATCATTGGTTCGATACAGATAACCATGCCTGCTTCCAATTTAGGACCTGTCCCTCTTTTACCGTAATTCGGCACTTCGGGCTTTTCGTGCAAACTGGTACCTAACCCGTGACCTACCAGGTCGCGAACTACTGAATAACCAAAACCCTCTACATAGGTCTGTACTTCGTAACCTATATCCCCCACACGTTTTCCCGGTTCAATTATTCCGATACTCCTGAGCAAAGATGAGTGCGTACGTTTCATTAACATTTCCAGTTCCACTGCCATTGGCAAAATGCCAAATGAAAATGCTGAATCTCCGTAATACCCGTCAATAATGGTTCCACAGTCAATTGAGACCAGATCACCTTCTTTCAGCTCGCGCTTTCCAGGTATACCATGAACTACCACTTCATTTACCGATATACATAGTGTGGCAGGAAATCCGTGGTATCCTTTAAAAGCAGGTTTTGCCTTATTATCACGGATAAACTCCTCAGCTATTTTATCGAGAGCAAGTGTGGTAACTCCCGGCCTAATATGCCTGGCTACTTCCGCTATCGTTTTTCCAACAAGTAAAGAACTCGTACGTATTAATTCAATTTCTATTTCAGTTTTAATCAGAGCCATTATTCCAGCTTTCTTCTGATTAAAATGCTCCGGAAGCAGTACGACCTTTGATACGGCCTGATTTGGTCAGACCTTCGTAATGCCTCATCAGCAGATGACTTTCAATTTGCTGCAATGTATCCAAAACAACACCTACAAGAATCAGCAGTGATGTTCCTCCGTAGAACTGTGCAAACTGGGTACTTACTCCGATTAAACGAACCAAAGCAGGCATCACAGCAACCAGTGCAAGGAAAAGCGATCCTGGGAATGTAATTTTCGACATTACAGAATCGATGAAATCAGCTGTCTTCTTTCCTGGTTTAACACCTGGAATAAAGCCGTTGTTTTTCTTCATATCTTCAGCCATCTGGTTAGGATTAACTGTAATAGCTGTATAGAAATAAGTGAAAACAACGATCAGAAGTGCGTAGGTAAAATTATACCAGAATCCGTTGATGTCAGTAAAGGTAGCTGCAAAACCCTGAAGGCTTTCGCTGCTTGCAAAACCGGCAATCGTTAAAGGAAGGAACATAATAGCCTGTGCGAAAATAATAGGCATTACACCGGCTGCATTTACTTTCAATGGTATATATTGTCTTACACCACCGTATTGTTTGTTGCCTACAACACGTTTGGCATACTGAACTGGTATTTTACGAGTTCCCTGAACCAGGAGTATACACAATAATACTACCAGAACCAGTACTGCAATTTCGACGATAAAAAGTACCAATCCGCCACCTTTCTGCTCCATACGTGCAAGGAACTCGCTGAAGAGTGCGAAAGGAAGCCTGGCTATAATACCAATCATAATGATGAGTGAAATACCGTTTCCAAGACCTTTGTCAGTAATCTTTTCGCCGAGCCACATTACAAACATGGTACCTGCTACCAGAACAACAACCGAAGATATCCAGAAGAACACCGAAGGCGAACTCACATTCGGATCGAATGGAGTAATAGCTTCTGCAGGAAGTTGTGAAATCAGATTCGCAATATATCCCGGGGCTTGCAATGCTGTAATAACAACGGTAAGGTACCTTGTTATCTGGTTAATTTTCTTACGTCCGCTCTCACCTTCTTTCTGCAGTTTCTGGAAATATGGAATTGCCATACCCAACAACTGAATAACAATTGAAGCAGAAATGTATGGCATAATACCGAGAGCAAATATGGAAGCATTGCTGAAAGCACCTCCTGAGAACATATTGAGCAATCCTAAAAGTCCGTCGGATGACTGATTTTTAAGTGCCATCAATTGCTGAGGGTCAACTCCTGGTATGGTAACAAATGATCCGAACCTGTAAATAAGAATCAAGCCTAATGTATAGCCGATTCTCTTACGAAGTTCATCGATCTTATAGATATTTTTAAGTGTCTGAAAGAAGCGTTTCATTAAGTTCAGAGTTTTATAACAGTTCCACCAACTGATTCGATTGCTTGTATAGCTTTGGCTGAAAAAGCATTTGCAGTAACGTTGACCTTAGCTTTCAGTTCGCCACGACCTAATATTTTCAATAAGTCATTTTTACCAAGGAGACCGTTTTCCCTGAGAATTTCAGGAGTAATTACGGTTAAATCTCTGGTTTCGGCAAGCTTTTGCAATACATCAATATTCAGACCGGTATATTCAACCCTGTTAATATTTTTGAAGCCTCCTTTTGGTACACGGCGGTATAAAGGCATCTGACCTCCTTCGAAACCACGTTTGCTTTTATAACCTGAACGCGATTTGGCTCCTTTATGTCCACGTGTGGAAGTACCACCGCGTCCTGAACCCTGACCACGTCCGATTCGTTTTTCGTTTTTTACAGCGCCTTCTGCCGGCTTTAAATTACTTAGATCCATGTTATATGTGTTCTATAAAGGATTTACAATTAAATTTCTTCCACTTTCAAAAGGTGGCTGATAACTCTGATCATGCCTTCAATCTGGGGAGTGGCTACATGGTCAACCGGACGGTTCATCTTGGTGATACCCAGTGCACGTAGAGTACGTTTCTGACGCTCGGGTTGTTTAATACCACTTTTAATCTGTGTGATTCTCACGTTTCTCATCGCGTTATAAATTTAGTGGTTAACCGTTAAATACTTTATCCATACTTATTCCGCGAAGCTGAGCCACTGCATGTGCATCTTTCATCTGGCAAAGACCATCGATAGTTGCCTTAACAACACTATGCGGATTTGACGAACCTTTGGATTTAGCAAGTACATCTTTAACTCCAACGCTTTCGAGTACTGCACGCATAGCACCACCGGCGATAACTCCTGTACCAGCAGCTGCCGGTTTCATGAATACCAGTGCTCCGCCATACTTACCGTATTGTTCGTGAGGTATGGTACCTTTCAGAACAGGAACACGTACGAGGTTTTTCTTGGCATCTTCAATACCTTTAGCAATTGCAGCCTGAACTTCCTTTGCTTTACCAAGACCATGACCAACAACTCCATTTTCATTACCAACCACAACAATGGCTGAGAAAGTGAAAGTACGACCGCCCTTGGTAACCTTAGTAACGCGCTGGATGGCGACGAGCCTGTCTTTCAATTCGATATCGCTCGATTTTACTCTATTTGTGTTTACGTTTGCCATAGCTGTAATTAAAATTTGATGCCACCTTCTCTGGCTGAATCAGCCAGGGCTTTTACTCTACCATGATAAAGATAACCGTTACGGTCAAAAACTACTGACAGTATGCCGCTTTCGAGTGCGCGTTCTGCAATGAGTTTTCCAACTAATTTGGCTTTCTCCGATTTGGTAACTTTTTGTTCCGCTATACCTTTAGCGCGTGATGATGCAGCAACTAATGTTTTACCAGACTGATCATCGATCAACTGAACATAAATATCTTTATTACTGCGGAAAACTGTCATGCGTGGGCGTTCGCCTGAGCCTGTAATGACTTTACGAACCCGTTGCTTGATCTTAAGTCTTCTGTATTCTTTATCTACTTTGAATGACATCGATTGAAAGTATTATGCTGTTCTCAATGATTATTTATCCGATGCTGACTTACCAGCTTTACGTTTCAGTATTTCGCCTACAAACTTGATACCTTTGCCTTTGTATGGTTCAGGTTTGCGTAAGGATCTGATTTTTGCAGCTACCTGTCCGATAAGTTGTTTATCGTACGAAACCATGGTGATGATAGGATTCTTACCTCTTTCGGTTATTGCACTAACCTGTATTTCGGCAGGCAGTTCGAAGAAGAAATTGTGTGAATATCCTAACGAAAGTTCAAGTAGCTGACCTACTACAGTAGCTTTATAACCTACACCAACCAGTTCCTGATTAACGGTAAAGCCTTCGCTTACACCTTTCACCATATTAAAAAGCAGTGAGCGGTAAAGGCCGTGCATCGACCTGTGACGTTGTTGATCGGTTGGGCGCTGTACAAGCATCTGACCATTTTCAACCTTAACGATTATATCCGGATCTACCTGTTGTTTCAGTTCGCCTCTGCTACCTTTAACAGTAACAAGATTTTTATCTGACACAGTGATTGTTACTCCGGAAGGAACCGCGATCGGTAATTTTCCAATTCTCGACATTCTTTTTTCCTCCTTTTTATTAGCTAACGTAACAAATTACTTCGCCACCAACGTTTTGTTTATGAGCGTCCTTATCAGTCATCAATCCATGTGATGTGGATACGATGGCGATTCCGAGTCCATTAAGTACTCTTGGGAGCTTGTCCTTTCCAACATAGCGGCGTAAACCCGGTTTACTAACCCTTTCGATCTGCGTAATTGCAGACTGTTTGGTAACAGGGTGATATTTGAGTGCGATCTTAATAACACCAGGTTTAGTATCTTCCTCAAATTTAAAGTTGAGAATATAACCCTGGTCGAAGAGGATTTTAGTTATCTCCTTCTTGAGATTAGATGCAGGAATTTCAACAACCCTGTGGTTGGCCATCACGGCATTCCTTATTCTTGTAAGATAATCTGCAATCGGATCTGTGATCATTTTGTATCTTGTAATTAATTGTTTCAGTTATTTGATTACCAGCTGGCTTTTTTAACTCCCGGAATAAGACCGTCAAGTGCCATGAAACGGAAATTGATACGTGAAATACCAAATTGTCTCATATATCCTTTTGGACGACCGGTTATTTTACAACGGTTGTGTAAACGGATAGGATTGGAGTTTAACGGTAATTTCTGTAGTCCGACATAGTCGCCCGCAGCTTTCAGAGCAGTACGTTTGGCAGCATATTTATCTACCAGTTTCTGCCGTTTTACCTCTCTAGCCTTTAATGATTCTTTTGCCATAATATTGTAGGTTATTTCTTAAACGGTAAACCAAATTCTTTTAACAGTGCCATACACTCTTTATCAGTTTTGGCTGTAGTAACAAAAGTAATATCGAGACCGTTGATTTTCAATATTTTATCGATGACTACTTCAGGGAAAATGATTTGCTCAGTAATTCCCATGGTATAGTTTCCACGACCATCGAAACCTTTCACATTGATTCCGCGGAAGTCGCGAACACGTGGAATAGCAATCGAAATAAGCCTGTCGAGGAATTCGTACATCTTCTCTCCACGAAGCGTAACACGTACACCTACCGGCATATTTTTACGCAGCTTAAAGTTGGAGATATCTTTTTTCGATTTGGTTGAAACTGCTTTCTGACCAGCGATTGAAGTCATTTCGGTAACACCGATATCAATAATTTTCTTATCAGAAATTGCGGTACCGAGTCCCTGGTTTAAACAGATTTTAACCAGTTTAGGAACCTGCATATGATTCTTGTACTGAAATTGTTCGGTAAGTGCCGGAATTACTTCCTGATGGTACTTTTCCTTAAGGCGAGCTGAATATTCCATTATTTAATTACCTCCCCGGATTTTTTTGAAACTCTGACAGTTTTATTTGTTTTTTCATCTTTTCTGCGACTAATGCGGGTTGCTTTGCCACTGGCATCAACAAGCATAAGGTTCGAGATATGAATAGGCATTTCCTGTTTCAGGATTCCGCCTTTAGGATTCTTGGCGTTTGGTTTTGAGTGTTTTGTAGCCAGGTTTACGTTTTCAACGATAGCCTTATAGCTTTCCACTTCAACTTCCAAAACTTTACCGGTCTTTCCTTTGGAGTCGCCGGCAAGGATTTTCACATTGTCCCCTTTTTTTATATGAACTTTACTCATAGTTTCTGTTTATTAAAGCACTTCGGGTGCAAGTGAAACAATTTTCATGTACTGTTTTTCCCTGAGCTCTCTCGAAACAGGCCCGAAGATACGGGTGCCGATCATTTCACCGGCGTTGTTAAGGAGAACTACCGCATTGTCATCGAACCGTATGTAGGAACCATCGGCGCGACGAATTTCCTTACTGGTACGAACCACAACAGCTTTAGCCACAGTTCCTTTTTTGATGTTACCTGAGGGAAGGGCTTTTTTCACCGAAACGATGATTTTGTCGCCCACAGAGGCATACTTTCTGCGGGTACCACCTAGCACCCTTATACAGAGTACCTCTTTAGCACCGCTATTATCGGCTACCGTAAGTCTTGATTCCTGCTGTATCATAATTATTTAGCTCTTTCAATGATTTCAACTAATCTCCAACATTTTGTCTTGCTCAGAGGACGGGTTTCGGATATGCGGACAGTATCACCTATTCCGCATTCATTCTTTTCGTCGTGTGCAGCAAACGTAGAAGTCTTTTTTACAAACTTATGGTATTTAGGGTGCTTTACACGCCTTTCAACCTGAACTACAATGGATTTCTCCATTTTATTGCTTACAACAAGACCGATTTTTTCTTTTCTGAGATTTCTTTCTTCCATTGCTGTGAAAATTATTATTTGTTAGCCTTGTTAGCTGTTACCGATTCGAGTTTGCGTTTATGCAATTCAGTTACCAGACGAGCGACTGTTCTGCGATACGCTTTAATTTTGTTTGGGTTCTCGAGAGGAGAAACGGCATGGTTCATTTTCAGTTTGTTGAGCTGCATGCGTTCTTCGTCGATTCTTTCGATCAACTCAGGAGTTGATAGTTCACGAATAACTTCTTGTTTCATTTTTGCTACTATTATACGTTTGGCAACTTTCTGATTATCGGGTAGCCAGATTAAGCTAAGTTTTCTTCATAATCTCTGCGAACCACGTATTTCACAGCGATAGGCAGTTTCTGGGATCCCAGGCGACAGGCTTCCTGAGCTATTTCGGCACTAACGCCTTCCAACTCGAAAAGTAAACGACCGGGAGTAACACGTGCAACGAAGTATTCTGGAGCACCTTTACCTTTACCCATACGGACTTCAGCAGGTTTCTTTGTTACCGGTTTGTCGGGGAACACTCTGATCCACAACTGACCTTCACGTTTCATGTAACGGGTGATTGCCTGACGGGCAGCTTCAATCTGACGACCGGTAAGCCACACTTCTTCGAGTGCTTTGATACCAAATGAACCGAAAGATAATTCAGATCCGCGTTTGGCATTGCCTTTCATTTTGCCCTTCTGCTGCTTCCTGTATTTTGTTCTTTTAGGCTGTAACATCGCTAAAAACTATATGATGATGAGTACTTTATTCCTTTATTATTTCTTATTCCTTGGACGACGATCTCCGCCACGGTCACCACCTCGATCACGATCACGATCGCCACGAGGGCCTTTTCTTTCGGGTCTGCCTGATCCATGAGCTGAAGATTTGTTATCTTTCACCATGTTCTCAGTACCAGGTACCAGATCAACTTTACCGTAAATTTCGCCTTTACATATCCAGGTTTTAATTCCTAGTTTTCCGTAGGTAGTCTGAGCTTCAGCTAAAGCATAATCGATATCAGCACGTAATGTATGCAAAGGGATACGACCTTCTTTGAACTGTTCGCGACGAGCCATTTCGGCACCGCCTAAACGGCCTGAAATCTGTACTTTAATTCCTTCGGCACCAATACGCATTGCAGAAGTTATTGCAGTTTTTATAGCTCTGCGGTACGAGATACGTCCTTCTAACTGGCGGGCAATTGTATTACCTACAATTACTGCATCAATTTCGGGGCGTTTTATTTCCGAAATATTTATCTGTACTTCCTTACCGGTAAGTTTTTTCAACTCTTCCTTGAGTTTATCAACTTCCTGTCCGGCTTTGCCTATGATGATACCCGGGCGGGCGGTATTTATTGTAACGGTTACCAGCTTAAGAGTACGCTCAATAATGATGTGCGAAATTCCTGCTTTTGATAGACGGGCATTCAGGTACTTACGTATCTGATCGTCTTCAACCAGTTTACTTGCAAACTTCTTACCACCGTACCAGTTAGAATCCCATCCTTTTATGATACCTAACCTGTTGCCGATCGGATTACACTTTTGTCCCATTAGGCTGCTTGATTATTTAGTTACTATTTCAGTTTCTTCTACTTTCACTTTACTGGCAATAATGACAGTAACGTGATTTGAGCGCTTTTTAATGCGGTGCGCACGACCTTGCGGAGCTGGCTGAACACGTTTGAGCATACGGCCTTCATCCACCTGAACCTCTTTAACAAAGAGATTGCTGTCTTCCATGCGTACTCCTGCATTTTTTTGCTGCCAGTTTGCCAGGGCTGATTTTAACAACTTGCCAAGTTTATCGGCTGCGTAATTTGGTGTATGCTGTAGAATATGCAATGCAGTTTCTACATTTTTTCCGCTAACCAGGTCGGCTACAAGCCTCATTTTCCTGGGTGAGGAAGGGCAGTTATTCAATTTGGCAAAATAGAATGTTTTATTTGCCTCTTTACGCTGCTCAGCTGAATTATGTTTTCTTGATCCCATTGTTGCTTGCTCTTTTTACTTCTTACCTTTATTTCCGGCATGGCCCCTGAAAATACGGGTAGGGCTGAATTCTCCAAGTTTATGTCCAACCATGTTTTCGGTTACATACACGGGGATGAATTTATTCCCGTTATGAACAGCTATAGTCTGGCCAACAAAGTCAGGGGTTATAGTTGATGACCTCGACCATGTTTTAATTACAACTTTCTTTTTACTTTCAATAAGGTCTAAAACCTTTTTTTCAAGTCGATAATCAATGAAGGGGCCTTTTTTTAGCGAACGGCTCATGATGCTTAATTTATTAGATTACTTCTTCCTTCTTTCAATGATGTATTTATTCGAAGCATTAGTCTTCGAGCGGGTTTTGAAGCCCTTGGCTGGTGTGCCCTTACGAGTACGTGGGTGTCCCCCTGTAGCTCTACCTTCGCCACCACCCATTGGGTGATCAACCGGGTTCATAACAACAGGACGGGTACGGGGTCTGCGGCCGAGCCAACGTGAGCGTCCGGCTTTTCCGGAAACTTCAAGCTGATGATCGCCATTAGATACCATACCAATGGTAGCTTTACAGGTTTGAAGTATGAGGCGTGTTTCGCCGGAAGGCATACGGACAACTGCAAACTTACCATCACGCGACATTAACTGTGCTGATGCTCCGGCGCTGCGTACCATTTTGGCACCCTGACCAGGACGAAGTTCAATGTTGTGGATCATAGTACCGAAAGGAATTTCACTCATAAAAAGTGCATTTCCTACTTCTGGTGCTACTCCTAAACCGGATACAATTTCCTGTCCTACTTTCAAACCCTGAGGAGCAATGATATATCGTTTTTCGCCATCGGCGTAGAACAACAGAGCTATGCGTCCTGTACGGTTCGGGTCGTATTCGATCGTTTTAACAACGGCCGGAATATTATCTTTTTCGCGTTTGAAATCAATTACACGATAGTGTTGTTTATTACCACCACCCATGTAACGCATAGTCATTTTCCCGTCGTGATTACGACCACCAGACTTATGCTGAGGTTCAAGCAAACTTTTCTCGGGCACCGAAGTGGTGATTTCGTCGAAGGTGCTGATAACCTTGAAACGCTGACCAGGTGTGGTTGGTTTAAATTTCTTGAGAGCCATTATTCCTTAGATATTGCTGTAAAAATCTATTGATTCGCCTTTTGCTAACGTGATGATAGCCTTTTTAAATGAATTGGTTTTACCGGATAAAACACCACTTTTGGTAAAGCGTGATTTTCTTTTTCCGGCATATGTCATGGTATTGACTTCTTCCACTTCAACGCCGTACAATTCCTTGACAGCTTTTTTAATCTGCAACTTGTTGGCACGTTTGTCAACTACAAAGCCATAGCGTCCCAGTTTTTCGCCCAGGGCTGTCATTTTTTCAGTAATGATCGGCTTGATGATGATACCCATCGCTTTAGTATTTAGATGTTATTGCTAACGGTATGTATTAATTTTCGAACGATTTTTCTATTTCAGTAACTGAACTTACAAGGAAGATCAGATTTTGTGCATTTAGAATATCGTATGTATTCAGATCGCAGGCACGGGTTACTTTAGCCCTTTTCAGGTTACGTGACGAAAGCACGATATTCTGAATATTTTCGGGAAGCACCATCAGTGTTTTGCGGCCATTGAGTTTTAATGCTGAAAGTACGGAGGCAAATTCACGGGTTTTTGGTGTTTCAAAATTGAAATCCTCAATAACCATTATATTGTTCCCTTTTACTTTGTAAGCTAATGCTGAAACGCGGGCCAGTTTTTTAAGTTTCTTATTCAGTTTGAAACTATAATCGCGTGGTTGTGGACCGAAAGCGCGGGCTCCTCCTCTGAACAAGGGTGATTTGCGACTACCTGCACGTGCACCACCGGTACCTTTTTGTTTTTTCAGTTTCTTGGTACTTCCACTTACCATTGATTTCTCAAGTGATGCATGAGTTCCCTGACGCTGGTTAGCCAGATACTGTTTGGTATCAAGATAGATAGCGTGGTCATTAGGGGTTACGTCAAAAATACTATCATTGAGTGTAACCGTTTTGGCAGTTTTTTCGCCTTTGATGTTATATACTACTAGCTCCATCTTTCAACAATTACATATGAACCATTAGCTCCAGGAACGGAACCTTTTATTACAAGCAGATTTTTTTCGGTTACGATTTTCAGAATCTGGAGGTTGATCATTTTAACGCGCTCAACACCCATATGACCTGCCATGCGCATACCCTTGAAAACTTTACTGGGGTATGAAGAAGCTCCTACTGAACCTGGTGCCCTGAGCCTGTTGTGCTGGCCGTGGGTTGCTCCACCTACTCCACTGAATCCGTGACGGCGAACAACACCCTGAAAACCTTTTCCTTTGGTTGTACCAACAACGTCAATAAATTCGCCTTCTTCAAAAATATCCACCTTCAGAATATCTCCAAAAGTTTTCTGATGGTCAACTTCAAAACGTGTGAACTCTGCAACAACGCGTTTAGGAGTAACACCAGCTTTTTTGAAATGTCCGATTTCAGCTTTTGTCGAATGCTTTTCTTTCTTATCCTCGTAGGCGAGCTGAATGGCTTCGTAACCGTCAATTTCTTTAGTCCTGACTTGTGTTACAACGCAAGGACCAGCTTCAATTACTGTACAAGCCACGTTTTTGCCGTTGGCATCGAACATGCTGGTCATTCCTATTTTTTTTCCGATAATTCCTGACATTATATCGAGATATTAATGTTTCAATTTTTATTCTTTCCAATCCCAATCCGATTCACATCAGATTTTAATCTCTACTTCCACACCACTGGGTAATTCAAGCTTCATCAGCGCATCAATTGTTTTTGCAGTTGAGCTGTAGATATCCAGTAACCTTTTGTAAGAACTTAATTCGAACTGCTCGCGTGACTTTTTGTTTACAAAAGTCGATTTCAGAACAGTATAGATCTTCTTGTCGGTCGGAAGAGGAATCGGCCCGTTAACAATTGCACCGGTCAATTTCACCGTCTTTACGATCTTTTCGGCAGACTTATCTACCAGGTTATGATCGTACGATTTCAGCTTTATTCTAATCCTCTGGTTCACGTTGTAATCTTTTATTACGTTATTATGACTGAATTTTATCCTTTAATCTTCTCTATCACCGCTTCGGCAATAAACTTTGGAACTTCCTGATAATGTGAGAATTCCATACTTGAATTTCCACGTCCTGAGGTTACTGTGCGTAAGCTTGTAACATATCCAAACATTTCGGACAGTGGCACTTTAGCTTTAACTATCTGGTATTTTATCTTGGCATCAATATTTTCGACAACTGCGCGACGTTTGTTAAGGTCACCTGTTACGTCTCCAACATAATTGTCAGGACAAACGACTTCAATTTTCATAATAGGTTCGAGTAGTACACTCTTAGCCTTACGTGCTGCTTCTTTGAATCCGATTTTAGCACAAATTTCGAAAGCTAATGCATCACTATCAACTGCATGGAATGAACCGTCGATCAATTTAACCTTCATGCTCTCCAGTGCAAAGCCGGCCATAACGCCATTTGCCATTGCGGCCTTAAAGCCTTTTTCGATAGGTCCGATAAATTCTTTAGGAATATTACCACCTTTAACTTCGTTAACAAACTGCAGACCTTTAAATTCAGGATCGTCAACAGGACCCAGTTCAAAGATGATATCAGCAAATTTACCTTTACCACCAGTTTGTTTTTTGTATACTTCGCGGTGACTAACGGTAGCAGTAACTGCTTCACGATATGCCACCTGAGGAGCTCCCTGATTAACTTCGAGTTTGAATTCTCTGCGTAAACGGTCAGTTAAAATATCAAGATGTAATTCACCCATACCTGAAATAACTGTCTGTCCGGTTTCCTGATCCGTACGGATTTTGAATGTAGGATCTTCTTCGGCCAGTTTAAGCAAAGCTATATCCAGTTTGTCAACATCATCCTGAGTACGTGGCTCAATGGCAACACTGATAACAGGCTCTGGAAAAGTCATTGACTCAAGAATGATAGGATGCTTTTCGTCGCAAAGAGTATCACCGGTACGTATCTGTTTGAAACCAACTGCAGCACCTATATCACCTGCTTCGATGAATTCGAGTGGGATCTGTTTGTTGGCATGCATCTGCATGATACGAGAGATACGTTCTTTTTTGCCGGTTGAGGCATTCAGGATGTAACTTCCTGATTGAAGAGTACCTGAATATACACGGAAGAAAGCAATACGACCAACAAACGGATCAGTTGCAATTTTGAATGCCAAAGCAGCAAAAGGTTCGTCGGAGTCAATGTGACGTACTTCCTCTACATCGGTATCAGGATTGATTCCATTAATAGCAGGTACATCATAAGGATTCGGCAGATACAGACAAATAGCATCCAAAAGGTTTTGAACCCCTTTGTTTTTGAAAGCTGAACCGCAGATAACCGGAGTTATTTTCATTGCTATAGTAGCCTGACGAATGATGCGGTGCATTTCTTCTTCAGTGATCGAATTGTGGTCGTTAAAGAACTTCTCGAGCAATTCGTCTTCTTCTTCAGCACAACCTTCAATAAGGCGGGTACGATAAACATCAACGATCTCTAACAGGTCTTCAGGAACAGGTCCTTCGGAATACTGCATACCTTTTGATGAGTCATCCCAGATTATAGCTTTGTTGCTGATCAGATCAACAATACCTTTAAAAGTATCTTCTGATCCGATTGGTATCTGTAAAGGAACTGCATTAGCTCCCAGTTTTTCTTTTAATTCTTCAACTACAGCAAAGAAATCGGCTCCTGCACGGTCCATCTTGTTGATGAAACATAAACGGGGAACGCTATATTTATCTGCTTGTTTCCATACTGTTTCGCTCTGAGGTTCAACACCACCTACTGCGCAGAAAACTGCAACAGCTCCATCCAGTACGCGCAGTGAGCGCTCTACTTCAACGGTAAAGTCAACGTGACCCGGTGTGTCAATAATATTCAGGCGGTAGTCCTGGTTTTCGAAAGCCCAATTTACAGTGGTGGCAGCTGAAGTGATAGTAATACCGCGTTCCTGTTCCTGGATCATCCAGTCCATGGTTGCGGTACCATCATGTACTTCACCGAGCTTGTAATTGCGGCCGGTGTAATACAATATACGCTCAGTCGTCGTCGTTTTACCGGCGTCGATATGTGCCATAATTCCTATGTTGCGCGTATATTTCAGTTTATCTGATGACATTTATTTACCTTCCTTTAATTTAAGTTAGAACCGGAAATGGGAGAAAGCTTTGTTAGCTTCGGCCATACGGTGAGTATCTTCTTTTTTCTTGAATGCTGAACCTTCTTCTTTGTAAGCAGCCATAATTTCGCTGGCCAATTTTGAAGCCATTGATTTTTCGTGACGTCTGCGTGCAAACAGAATGAGGTTTTTCATTCCAATCGATTGTTTACGACCCGGGCGGATTTCAGAAGGAATCTGGAATGTGGCACCTCCGATACGGCGGCTGCGGACCTCCACATTTGGAGTTACATTAGCCAGTGCTTTTTTCCATACTTCCAAACCGTCTTCTTTCAGTTTTTCAGTTACAAGTTCAATTGCATCGTAAAATATATCATAAGCGCAGTTTTTCTTTCCACGCTCCATCATATTGTTTACAAACTTTGTAACTACCTGCTCGTTGAACTTTGGATCTGGCAGGATGACACGTTTTTTGGGTGATGATTTCCTCATATTGAGATGTCCTTATCGTTGTAACGAATCAGTAATTATTTCTTCTTTCCTCCTGGTTTAACAGCGCCTTTAGCAACTGCGCCTTTTTTCGGACGCTTGGTACCATATTTCGACCTGCTTTGGTTACGTCCATCGACACCTGAAGTATCGAGAGCGCCCCTTATAATGTGATAACGAACGCCAGGTAAGTCTTTTACACGACCACCGCGGATCATAACGATTGAGTGCTCCTGGAGGTTGTGGCCTTCACCTGGGATATAAGCATTTACTTCCTTACCGTTAGTGAGACGAACCCTTGCCACTTTACGCATGGCTGAGTTTGGTTTCTTAGGTGTGGTTGTATATACTCTTGTACAAACCCCGCGGCGCTGAGGACATGAATCCAATGCCGGTGATTTGCTCTTATCCGTCAGTTTCTGACGACCTTTACGAACCAATTGTGATATTGTAGGCATATTGAATCTATTGATTTTTCTGTTATTTCAGCTATTTTTTTTCTAAAGGGCTGCAAAAGTACAATTTAAATCTATATTATCGGCAAGATAAATCAATTTAATTGCATTTTATTCGCCTTTATTCAAAAACCACAACAAAAAAAATGCCCGTTGCGGCTTTTTCCGGCAAAGGGCTTAGTTAGGATACTACGGGATACAATTCTGATTATAAGACGTTTAACACAAGAGGCTTTCGCAAAAGCTGGCAAAGATACTCATCTGCCGTTATCGTGTTTTGAAACCTATATCGTCTTACTTTCTCAGGTTTCCCGGACTATTAAAAAACTTTAGTCCTTCGCTTATAAACGGTTGTCTTATGAAGGAGCTACCGTTTTAGGAGGGTGCAAAGATACAACTTATTTGATACACACAACACCCGAGGTAAAATAATTATTATGATTTTTTGAAACAAAAAGTACGTTAAGGTTAAAATATGGGAAATGAAGTGATTAAACAGCAATTTAACAAGGTAATTAACAATAAAATTTAGGGCAAAATAAAATGGCTTGTGGGAGAAGCCCTTTTATTTACACTTAATAATCATCACAGAGCTATCCATATCGGGAACAAAAACCAGTTGTTCGGGTATTGTAAGAACAAATTCGTCCACAGCTTTAACAAGTCCCTCCCACTTACTATTATAGTCGTGAATAAAAATAACACCACCTGGCGTTAGCCTTGAATAGAAATACTGTAACCCTGCACTGGTTGGATTATAAAGATCAACGTCGAGATTAACAAGCGCATATGCAGAGTTTTCAAGGCCTGTGGCAGATTCGGGGAAGTAGCCTGAATGAATTTTAATCCTATCAGAATTACCGCCTATATGCTTCAACACGCCATTAACAGAAGTATCAGCGAAATTTCGGGTAGTATATGTGGCTGCTGATCCGGTTTCGGAGCGCAGGTCGGTTTCGGTAAATCCTCCGAAAGTGTCGAACAGGTGAAGGCAACGGTCCGGGGCCATCAGATGTAGCAACCGGGCACTTTCACCCTTATATACACCAAGCTCAGCAAAATCGCCCTCAATCTTATCCTTATATATATGCTGAATCTGAAGCCAGAAGTTATACAAACGAACTTTATCGGGATAATTGCGTGATGCCTTGAGCAATGTCTTACTAATTAGTCCTTGCTTACGGGCTGTTTCCCAGGCCGGTGGCTCGTAGGTTTCAGCAAAAAACATATCCCATACATATTTGATTATAAAAATCAATACAATCAGAATAATTGAAAAATTGAGCAGATAAAATAAAGGAAGATGCATGGAATTTCTTGTTAAGGACTAATGCAAAGGAACAAAAAAAGCGTGAATTGGTGTCAGCACACCTGAATGGTGTCAGCACACCTGAATGGTGTCAGCACACCTGAATGGTGTCAGCACACCTGAATGGTGTCAGCACACCTGAATGGTGTCAGCACACCTGAATGGTGTCAGACACCCTGCGGGTGTGCAGACACCATTCCATTTATTTAGAGGAAAGTGTCAGACACTCTTCGAGTGTGCAGACACTTTCCTTATCTTTGGGTGTGAAGATACTTTTTATAAATTTACAATATGAACTTTACTGAACCTGGATTATACCATATTTATAACAGAGGCAATAACAAACAGCCCATATTCTTTGGCAATAGTGACTATCTGCATTTTATAACTTTATGCCGAAAAAACATAGCTGACAGGTGCCAGATACTTGCCTGGTGCCTGATGCCGAATCATTTTCATTTTATGGTCGAGGTCAATAAAAACAGTCTTAATCCCATTAAATGGGGTGGAAATATAATGCCATCCATATCTAATGGGTTTCAATTACTACAAAGCAATTATTCAAAAAGAATTAATTTCAGAGAACACAGAACAGGCAGTTTATTTCAACAAAAGACAAAATCAAAATTGCTTGACAATAGGAGTTATGCGTTAACTACATTTTGGTACCTGCATCAAAATCCGGTGAAAGCTGCATTGGCTGAAAGTGCATTGCAATGGGAATATTCGTCATTTAAAGAGTATTGTGGTTTGAGCGACGAAAATCTGAGTAATGTTGAATTGGGAAAAGCAATATTGAAATTTTCGGAAATTGATTTTAATACAATATCAAAGATTGAGTTGAGTGAAGAAGAAATAGAAAAGATTTTTTAAGAATAATAGGTGTTAAGACGTCAGACACCCTGCGGGTGAAAATACACACTCCGAAGATTCGTCGAGATACGGTGTCAGACACCCTGCGGGTGTGCAGACACCTATATCAGACACCTATAAAAGCGCTCTCAGTTTTTTATATCCTTCGGCACTGGCCCGGAGTTTTGCACCACATTTAAGCGTAACAATATGGGTATCCTTGGTGTAAGGCTCAATGGCTGCTATTTGCGCTAAGTTTATTATAGAACCACGATGAATACGGACAAAATTATTTGTAGGGAGATGTTCTTCAAAGTATTTCATGGTCTTCTCTTTCAGATGATTACCGAGCTCCGAATAAATCATTACATAATCGTCAGCTGATTCAATATACCAGATCCTGTCAACAGGTATAACCGTTACCTTTGAACCGAGGCGGGTTACAACCCGGTCGAGTGCTCCGCGTGACTCCTGTGCATGATCCTTTAGATTTTCAATTAAATCAACAGCAACTGTCTTTTCAACATTTATCTTCTGAAGGGCTTTATTAACAGCACTTTCGAATCTTTCTTTTGAAAATGGCTTGAGCAAATAATCCACTGCATTCATCTCGAAAGCCTTAATTGCAAACTGATCGTAAGCAGTAGTAAAAATAATGACAGGGCTATATTCGAGTACTTCGAGCAATTCGAATCCATCGAGCTTGGGCATCTGGATATCCAGAAACAATAAATCAGGCTTATGTACCTGGATTTGCCTGAGAGCTTCAAAACCATCTCCACATTCGGCAATTATATTCAGCGTTCCAATACCGGAAGCGTAGCTTTTTACTATTTCGCGAGCCAGAGGCTCATCGTCAATAATGATGGTTGAAACTGAATTCGGTACCATAGGTTTTGAAAATAAGTATGATGTTTATTTCACTTTACTCTGAGGAATCAGAAGTGTAACTTCGAAAAGCTGTTCCGAAACCTGATAATTCAGTAAATCAGTACGTCCGTATATAGTTGCAAGTCGTTTCTGAACATTGGCAAGTCCTGTTCCGGTTCCTTTTCGGGGAACTGCATCGGGATCAAAATTATTACTGAGAGTTATTACCAGGTTAGTCCCGTCGCAGTCAGCCTTTAATGATATCATGCATTTGCCTAACATGGTGTTCACACCATGTTTGACAGCATTTTCAAGTAATGGCTGTAAAATCATTGACGGCAGCATCAAATCACCACAAGCTGGCATAATACTCTTCTGAACCATCATACGGTCAGAGAAACGCACTTTTTCAATATCCAGATACAGTCCTGAGTGATACATTTCATCATTCAGGGTGTTCATGGTTTCAGTTCCGAAACTTAATGAATGACGCATGAATTCTGAAAGTTTGATGATCATATCCTGGGCTGCCTGTGGATTCGACAGGGTCAAAGAACTGACTGAATTGAGACTGTTAAACAAAAAATGAGGGCGTATCTGTGAACGCAACATATTGAGTTCGGCTTCGCGCAACATGGCAGATAATGATGCTTCATGCTTGGCACTTTCCTGCATTTCTTCGAAGCTCAGTATCAGAAAGTCAACCGAAATGAGGAGAAAATAGATCAGAACTCCTGTAATCACTCTCACAATCATTGAATTCACCAGGAAATTCATATAAAAATCGTCGTCGTAGAAAAAAGCCCTGAGCAATGTATAGGAAAGCAGCTGCCATATGATAATTGTAAACGCACATCCGGAAAGGTGATATGCAATGCTCTTCCCTACACCGGAAATTTGCTTTCCCGAAAAACGCACCATGTACCATAGACCAATACCCAGGAGAGCAAAAATCAGATTCGAAATTATACTATCAGCAGCCGAAATAGTTAATTCCTGCTTGTATACTCCGTAAGACAACGCTAATTGGACGGCTGCCACAGCTATCCAAAACGCGGTATAATACTTCCAGAGGTTTTGCCTGACAAAAGATCTATCCAAAGGGAAACAGATTTAGAAAATGCTCAATACAAGTTTGATTATCAACTTTCGTTTCAGAAGCTTTTTACTTCGCCACCTCCAAAAATAGTAATTCCTTTGATTACCACCGATTTATTGTAATCAACCTGAGACGGGATACGCTTGTCGCCATAACCACCAAAGATATTGAATACCTCCATTTTTACATTCCAGTCAGCAGGAACGAGTAAGGTTGCTCCCCCGAAAATTGATACTACTTCGATAAATACTCTTTCTCCGGCCTGAATGTTACAATGTGAAAGGTCAACTTTTGAACCACCGAATATGGCAACCATGCGTCCACCTTTGAAATTAGGTGTAACAATCCGGCGCTCACCACCTCCAAAAATTGCGATGTCTTCAAAAAAATCATCGCTGCCAACGGATTGTTCAAAGAAAGGTTTTTTCAACATTCCCTTTTCAAACTTCGAAGGACCAAATATCATCTTCAGACCAACCAGTATAATAAGGGCTGGTAAAAAAATCTGCCAGGTTGTAAAAGGCATATGGTAAAAATTCACTAACAGAAAAAAACCGCCAATACCTATCAGAATCACACCTGCCCAAATTGACTGACGCCAGAAAATATTAACCGCTCCGATTGCTATAAGCAACATCTCCCATGAAAAAAGAATCCTGCTGACGTTGTGATTCAGAAATCCTGTGTTTCTGGCAAGGAGTAATAGCCCGGCTGCAATTACCAGCACTCCAAGTGCTGACGCTTTACCTGTAAATCCTTTTAAAACAGGATTGTCAGGGTTAGTATTCTCGTTTCTATTCGTATTTAATTCCATGGCTAATTGATTTAATTGTTTGTTGATGAAGCAAATGTACAGTGCGAATTATTATGGTAAAAGATGAAATCGGTGAACGGCGGTTTTTGGCTGGGGAATAAGGAAGGTAAGAGGGTGATGTGAGGATGTGGAGATGTGAGGATGTGAAGATGTGAAGATGGGGTGATGGAGTGATGGAGTGATGGGGTGATGGAGTGATGAAGTGATGGAGTGATGGGGTGATAGGGAGATGGGGGAATTTGAAAATTTGAAAATTTGAAAATTTGAAAATTGGGGATTTGGGAATTTGAGAATTTGATTTGAAACGCTAATCGTAAATCGTCCTTCTTAAATCGTAACTTTAGAATTTGAAAATATGGGGATGTGGGAATTTGATTTGAAAAGTCATCGTAAATAACGTAGTCAAAAAAAAAGTCAAAGAACATATAAAAAACGAAGCCTCTCCTTTTGGGGGAGGCTTCGCTTTATTCATGCAAATAATTAGCAGCCTTAACTATTTAAACAGCTCATCATCAGCCGTTTTATTAGCAGGATCAGCCGGATGCTCACCTTTACTAATTAGGATTGTTCCGCACACTACTTTTTCGCATAGCATGCAGTTTGTATCAATAAACGAGAATTTGATACATACTTTTGCTTTCAGTTCACAGCAGGGAAGCGTACTCGCTGCCGGAAGATAGAGACTTATAGTCACAGGTTGTGGCACACTCAGATTTATGGGCGATCCATTCTCCCAAACCACTTCACGCGGGTTTTCAGTCGGATTTGCAGGAACATTGAAACCTACGGCAGGAGTGGCTCCCGTAGTGACTGGTATTATGCCAGCCAGATTACCTGCACTCAGACTGCTCCAGGTGAAAGGTTTGTTTTTACATGCTATACACTCTTCATAATTTGCGATAAGCTGATAATCAACAACTGTTGCCTTCACCTGCTGGTATGGAGAAGTACCACCTGCAATAGTCAGATTTGCAGTGTATAAACTGTAGTTATTGCCCCCGAGCGACTGCTGCGTTACAGTTGCACCTAGACTTTGAATAACTAAATCCTTCTCATGCGGACAACAGTCCTTTTCAACTGGCGGGCATTCAACCTTAAAATCGATAATGCATTTATCACAAATCACATTCCCGCACATACCTATAAGTTCTAGAGTATATATGCCGGACTGAGTTGGAGTGTATGTTAATGGTACATTCCCTGTAATTGCTGGTCCGACAGGCGGTGTAAGAACATAAGTAACTGATCCGGGGCAATTCATCCCGGTGCACAGATAGGCAGCATTCACAGTAAAAGGCTGATTGCATTTCAACTTGTAAGGGGTGTTGCACTTCAGGTTTTTCTTCGTATTGCCCGTATTCAACGAAATTTCACCCCAGTGACTGTTTTTACAATCGCATCCGGTCGGACATTCAACTTTGAAGGTAACGAGGCAGCTGTCGCAGATAGTGTTACCACACCAGCCATAAAGCATCAATGTATAAGCTCCTGATTGAGTCGGTGTGAAAGTAAATGGCAAATTCCCGTTCTGAGTTGTATTGTCAGGCAAGGTTAATTGCCATGTCACTTTTGAAGGGCAGTCTTTACCAGCGCAATTGAAGCCTGCATTAACGGTATAAGGCTGATTGCATTTCAGGTCATATTGTCCGGTACACTCCAGCTTGATGGCTTTAGGAACAATTGGAATATTGGCCTTAGCATCCTGATTGGCAATTCCATTTGTAAGTTCAATAAACTCCCATGAACTCCCTTCGCAACTGCAGGTATCACATGTGGGAACAACTACAGAATAGGTGTTGCTTGTAGAAGTGCATCCTGTTGAGGGATCAGTAACGACGACGTAATATGAACCTGTGGTTACATTGTTCAGCACAGGGCCGGTGCCTACCAGAGAAGGATTGAACCACTGAATGTTATATGTGATAGCTCCGGGGCCCAGAAGCGGCAATGGGGCATATAAAGTAAATGGCCTGACACATTCGCAAGGGATGCTGTCACAATGATGCGGGAACAAATCGACAGGTGGTCGTCGGTTGACAAGTATATTCTTTTTACTCGTACATCCAGTTACAGGATCAGTATAAATTGCAGTATAGACTCCGGCTGTTGTAACAGTAATTGACAACCCTGATACGCCAGTATTCCATGTAATATTGCCTGTGTAATTGGTAACGGTGAGTTGGATAGGTGATCCTTCGCACAATACACCTGCCGGATTTGAAACGATAACAGGCTGAGCCGGAATTGGATTCACATAAATGGTCATGGTACAGGTATCCTTACAACCATATTGATTTGTAAGTACCAGGCTGTAGTTAGTGGTTGTGGTCAGATTAGGTTCATAGTAAATACTTCCTGTCCCCAACAAGCTTCCGAAATTTCCGTTGGCATACCATTCGGATGTAAAACCCGGTACCTCGTTTACGCTGGTAAGCATAATAACTCCCGGACCACAAAGCATAGTTGAGGGAGAAGCCGCGATCAGGGCCTTTGGTTTTACAGCAGTTTTAACTTCAACCAGGTTACTGATACAACTGCAACCATTGGCATTTGTTATAATAACATGATAAAAACCAGGGGTTGTTACCGACAGTGTATTCGTACTACTGTTAGGACTTGGCACCACATAATTTCCACCAACATATTGTTGCCACACGTAAGTAAACCCTGCACCCGTGGCTGCTGTTAATGTTGCGGAACCTCCAGGGCAGATATATCCGGGTAAAAGTGTACAATTACTGATACCCTGCAATACGTTAACATTACTGTTAGCTACACAGGTGTTTCCCAGAAGGTCAGTCACAGTAAGTGTTACTGTTTTGGGTCCAACAGTAGAATAGGCGTGGCTGGTTGCGGAAATGTAGGATGACAGACTATCACCGAAATCCCAGGCATAAGTAACGAAACCACCAGGGTTCGATGACATATTTGTAAGCTGCCCTGTACAGACCGGTGATGCCATTGAAATGCTGAGAGGGGTGTATGTCGCATTGAGTGCATACGCGCTTGTACAGGGAGCAATTATACCGTTGTTGTAGGTGATGATAAGGTTGATTGTATAATTACCGGCCAGTGAATAACAATGTGCTGGAGGAACAACTGAAGTAGATGTAAATCCATCTCCGAAATCCCACAAATAACTTATCTGTCCCGGGCTTGCTATTACAATCGACAGGTCGGTAATATTTACACATCCATTGCATCCCAGATTATACGTGAAGAATGCTTCAATAGGAACTGTAGCCGAAGCTGTAGCACAATTGCCGGTACAATTCGTAGGATTAGGCACTGGTGCCCCTACACAGAAAGTAACACAATACACGCCGGCATGGGCATAGGTGTGGGTTACAGGAACTCCTGAAACTCCCGGCTGAGTGCTGCCATCGCCAAAACTCCAGGTTATAGGCGCCCCACCCGGGTTAATAGCTACCCCGGTGAATGAGTACTGGTTACATGTAAGCTGTGTAACAGTAGTAATTTCGGGTCTGTTTATGTCAGGACAACATACTTTCTTTACATTAAACTGGACAAATTTCTGACAGGTACCATATTTCACTATCACATAGTAATCACCCGGTGACAAAGCCATATATGAGTTACTCAGTGAAGTGTTTGTAACTGTTGTGAGCATGGTTCCGGATGGAAATATTCCACTGTACCATTCATAGGTAAATGTACCTGACCCTGGTTTCAGAACCTCGACACCAAGTTGCTCATTGGTATTAACACCATTGCAAAAACCAACCCCGCAAGTCAATCCCCTGATTGCAAACGGATCCTTTACCTCAATAATACGACTGAAGGTACAACTACCATTTGTTGCAGTTGCGGTATAGAAACCGGCTGCAGTAACACTTGTTGACGCTCCTGTTGCAAGGTTACTCCAGGTATAAGTGTAAGGACCGGCACCTGTAGCAGTAAGCACGGCTCCTCCGGGCAGACAGATGTTACCTGTTTGTGAAAGTGTAAATACCGGTTTTTTCGAAATTGTAACAGCCACTGATGTACTTCCACAATTGGAAGATGCTGTTATAGTTCCTGTCCAGGGACCGCTGCCTGTAACCTGGCCATGCCACAGAATCTTCGGGCTGTTTGTCCCCTGACCAGCAATTACGGTTCCAAGGCTCGAAGGGGATATAGTCCATTGCACATCTTCGGATGGCGGCAGATTTCCGCCGCTCAGAGTATATACAAGACTATCATCAACACAAACATTAACCGGGCCTGTAAGTGTTCCGATTACGGCTTGTGAAATATTCAGGTAAACAGGAGCCGAAGGACAAGGCGGAGATGTTATGTATTGTAAGGTTACTGAAATACTCGCAGAAAGACTGGTCCACGCAATATTGGCAGTATTGCCAGTGGTAGTTACCATATTGCCAGGCTGGAACGTACCCCCGCCGCTGGCGACCTGCCAGTTGTAGTACATTCCTGCAGGGGCAGGAGTACTCATGGTATATGTATACTCCGAACCCGGACAAACTGTTGATGGACCGCTGATGGTGCCGGGGACAGGAGTATTGATAACTTTTATTTTTACCTGTTGGGTAGTATTGCAGTAGGTACTTGCAGTTTCGGTTACAATTGCAGTATAATTACCAGGAATATTGAAAACCGGTGAAAAGGAGTTACCGCTTCCTGATGATGGAATCACTCCAGCTGCAGGCAGAATGCTCCAGTTGAATGTTCCTGCTCCGGGAAAAACTGTTAAATTCGCTGAACTTCCTTTACAAACCGTCTGGTCATAATAGGCCACAAATGTTCCTTTCGAAATAATTGTCACAGTTCCTGAACTGGTGCAGCACAGATGTTTGTTATCCAGATCAATAGTTAACTGGTAAGTTCCTGCAGGTAATAAACTCCAGTTTATCCATACGGTATTGTTATCAGGAAAAGTAGTTAAGAGATAATCATAATTAGTAGGTGTAAGATCGTTGAGATGCCATGTATAAAATGTACCTGGCAAAACCGGCATAGTATAAGATGTTGTACTGGTCGTGCAGGGGTTCATATTTCCGGCAGGCATTGGATTTGATGGTATTATAGGAACCGGAACTGAGGCAATACACCCACCGGGACATTGTGCCATGATCACACCCTGCAAAGTACCATTTCCCCATACAATTGTAACCTGATTACCACTCTGGCTGATAATAGTTCCACCAGTAGGTGTCAGCCAGGTAGGATTAGCACAGCCCACGGCTGTGTATGTGGCAGTATCGCCGGCACAAACAGTGCTGACACACTGAATATTAATAATCCCTTCCACTATTGTAACCATTTTGGTAATGGTATCGGAACAGCAGGTTTTTATTACAGTATTCTCCTGACCATTGGCACCTCCGGGAACAATAACTGTTACGAAACTGGATACAACCAGAGTAACCGGATAATTTCCAGCTGATGAAAACATGTGCGTAGGAGAAGCAGATGAACTGAAATTGAGTGGCCCGGAGAGTGGATCGCCGAAATTCCATGAATAAACCATACCCCCGGAAAACACGGATGCATCGCTAAAAGATATTGTTGATCCGGCACACACGTTGTTGGGGCTAAAAGTAAAATTAGCCTGAGGCTTATCTTTCACAGTAACTGCCAGACAGGTTGTGAAAGTATTGCCTGAACCGTCAGTAACTGTTAAAGTAAGTATGTAATCTCCAGTCTGAGGCCAGATTATACTTATATTTTGTGAGGTACTATTAGGATTTATGGTAACCGCTGCCGGACCTGTTACTGTCCAGTTATAGGTTGTCCAGACTCCTGCTGCTGAGTACGGATAAGATTGATTCACACAGGCTGAAACCGGCTTACACCCTTTGTCTCCGTTACTACCTACATCAGGATGTGTATCCTTTGGAGCACAATCCAGATCCTGGTATAATATTTCAACCTGGTTGCAGCTTTGTGCAAACGAACTGTTGAAAGGTGCAACAAACAGACTGCCGACAAAAGCTATCAGAAATAATGATACCGGAATGTTATATATTTTCATCATCATACAAGTTTTTATTTGTTACAGCCTTCTTTATTAACAGAATAGCAAACTACTTTCTCACAAACGGTACAATCATCGAACTGGAAAGTATAGCGGACACAGAACCTTATCCGGGCCGAGCAACACTTCACCACCGGGGGAATTGTTATATTGAATGAAAACTGACCGTTAAGCATGGCTCCTGCATTGCTGTTACTGTTCCAGACAGCCTCGTGCCCGTAGGGAAGCAAAGCATTAACCGGAAATCCGGTGGCATTGAGTGACGCCGAAGCGATATTCCCGTATGTCTTGCTATCCTTATTGCAGGGCGTACAATCTTCGCTTTCGGGAATGAAACTGAAGTACACTATATCTGCAGTCACCTTTTTCACCTTTTTGGGCGAAACACTTACAGGTGAATTTACGGATACCGTATTTGCACTCACTGAAGTCTGAGCTTTATCAGGAATCTCAATTTTGATTTTATCACACTCTTTACAAATGCAGTTGAGAGTGTCCGATTCAAGGTCATTATCAGTAACAATGCCCATATTGGTGTTTCGCTCTCCTTCTGCCTTTACAACCAGGTTATTCATATTAAGGTCGCATTTTACTGATGCAGTAAAGTTCATTCGCCCCTGTGATCCGGAAGTGGAAGAAGGTAAAAAACTGAAAGGTAAAGGCGGAGAAACTGATGCCGAAATATCCAATGGGTATGGCATTCCAAAATTACCGTTTACAGCTGTTATGATAATTTTCTTAAGTACCGTGTTCGTATTCGGTAAATTGTTTTTAATAGTTAGTTTAATTACCTGCATTCCATCCTTACAGCATTCAACTTTGAGGGTATCGATGGCTATATCTATATCATTCTGTCCGACAGAGAAAGTTGCAGGTTCGCTGGTTCCGTTGTTGGCACCATAAGGTTTACCGGCATTATCGCTGGCTCTGACTGTCCATACAAAATTCCGGGTTTCCTGCCGGTCATTTGAGGGAGGCATCCAGGATGTCTGGGTAACATTATCAACTTTTCTTTCAAAAACAGGCTTGTTTGAAATGACAACCACAGCAGGAGTCTGTCCTTCGGAAGCTTCGTAAACTTTCACCTGGTACGAAACAGCAGATGCAGGCAATGGCATTACAGGAGTCCATGTGAGTACGACCTCACGCTTGAGGTTATCAGAAGCAACAGAAGCCCCTCCGGCAGGCGAAATAGCTGATGGGCGGACATATTCTTTCTTTTCGTCGCGTTTTTCATTTTCCTCCTTTTTATCAGGCTGTTCCTGTTTGGAAACCGGCGAAACCGGATTTTCGGGCTGCTGCAATTCTGAAGGTTTTGCTGGTTCATTTCTGTCAGAAGGGACAGATCGCTCTTTCCCCTTATTTTTACCTCGGGAACCTAGTTTATAATTAATACCAGCACCGATGTTTAACATATTTCCCGGGCCTTTGGTAATTGTAGTGGTGCTTTCGGTAATAGGAGCTTTAAGAATCTGGAAACGGACTTCCCGTTTGTCGAGGCTGAAATTAACTTTGCTCAGATCACGGTATCCGGTAGTGAACTCGGTTTGTCCGGTTACGATCAGGTACTGCATATTTACATTGGCACCAAAATTATCAGTAAACCAATAGGTTAGTGAAACGCCGGGCTTAAAATTCAGCACTTTCTGCTTGTAATCGTCAGGAGCTGCATAGGTTGCTATTTTTGTAAAAGGGGCAGTACTGTCGTAGATCGAAATCTCTGGTGATTTATTAATACTCAATCCTCCCTTTAACGAAACCGTCACTGATAAGTTCTTTGTACCGGTTTCGGAAACCATAAACGCCTTTGCTGCAGAAGATCGCGATGGAGTCTTCCCTGACAGTCCCAGTTCAAATGTATACTGCGGCCCCAATGAAATATAGGTGCTCTTCCACTTACTTTTAGTGTTTTCGTATACCGCAAAACCGAGAGAATCGAATTGCTTGTAGTAGGAACTGAAATTAAAATCCGGCTTACTACTGAACATCCCGGCATCAAGACCTACGCCAAAACCTTTCCAGTTCAACTGTGCTCCAATAGATGGAATTAAAAGAAGATCGCTCGAAATACCCGGTGCTGAGGGTGCACCCTCATGAATATTCAGGTTGAAAATCAACTCAGGTCTTTTCAGAATTGAAGTGGCAGTTTTTCCTGCTCCAGGCTTCTTTTTAAAAGAGATATCATCAATTAATCCCGGGATATACCGCTGACTGGCCGGTAATACTGTTTTGAAGTAGCCTGAGGTCAGCATTTGATTGCCTGAGATACTATTTCTGTATGCCGGCAACCTGTAATTCCCCGGATGGTAACTCTTTTGCGCTGCAACTGAAGAGCAGAATAACAAAAACGAGAGCGTAATGATCAGAGTGTGTAGATTTTGTTTCATCCTCAATAGGTTAATAATTAGAAAAGAGTTCAGTAAGCACCTAGTAAAATACACTCAAAAAGCCCGATCAACCAATACATGTTAACTTGTAAATCGAAGTACGTATTAACGAGCAATAGGAGGAGTCAGGCTTAAACCGCATTATATGCATGTAATTAAATATGTCAAACAACAATTCATGATTTATGTTCAGATAGCTGATAAAGGATTCCTGCTACATTTACCTGATATCCGGACATCAAAAAATCGTATCAAGTTTATTTTGTGTATTTTACATATGTTAAAAAATATCAATTCCATGCATAATATGTTAACTAATAAGTACCGGAAGTTTTAAGTGCCTGAAGTTTTAAGTGCCTAAAGTACTTAGAGTGACCAGAGAGACCAGAATTAAATTTGCCTGTTGTGAAGATGAAATAGTTTGCGTGCACCTAAATCTCCTGAGCACTATGTACTTAAAAGGCCTATTAGTATCAGAGTGAATAGTTACATAATATGTAATCAGGTCGAACTTTTTATAAAAAATAAAGTGAAAAGTGAGTGCGTATAAGTAGCCATTCAGAAACAAATCCGGACTAAAATCGTTTTATAGAAAACGCTACTGCAAAATGACGAAAACAAGAACTGTTCAGAACATAATTGCACCTCCCGCTCCTCATATGGTAGGTGATGGATTTAGGGTACATAATTTTTTTCCTGGATCTGAAGATATTGATATGGTTCGTATGAGTCCGTTTTTCCTTCTCGATTACAACAGCCTGATGGAATGGCCTGCAAGTGAAAGACCCAGGGGAGTTGGTGTTCATCCACACCGGGGTTTCGAAACGGTTTCCATAGCCTACAAAGGAAGCGTGGCACATCACGACAGTGCCGGAAACAGCGGTATCATTTACGAAGGTGATGTTCAATGGATGACAGCAGCATCGGGAATTCTACATAAGGAATACCACGAAAAAGAATATAGCAGGAAAGGCGGTGAGTTCCAGATGGTACAACTCTGGGTGAACCTGCCGGCTTCTGCAAAAATGTCACCACCTAAATATCAGGCAATCACAAAGGAGCTGATTGCGAAATCAGAACTTCCCGTTGACGGAGGAACAGTCCGTGTACTTGCTGGCGAATACAAAGAAGTGAAAGGACCTGCTTTCACTTTCAGTCCTATTAACATCTACATGATTGAATTGAAAAAAGGTGCATCCTTATCGCTTTCCCTGAATCAGAATCACAACACCGGAATTCTGATTGTTAAGGGGCAGGCAGTTTTCAATCAAACCGAACATGCACCAACTGATCATTTTGTTCTGTTTAAAAATGATGGCGAACTGATAAGTATAGAATCCATGGAAGACTGTCATCTACTGGTACTCAGCGGCGAACCCATCAAAGAACCGGTTGCTGCCTATGGCCCTTTTGTTATGAATACACGCGAAGAGATCATGCAGGCTTATGCTGATTACAACAGCGGAAAATTCGGAGTTCTCGAAGATTAACTTTCAACAGATTCTTTTTTTTTATAGAATCATCCATACTCACTCCCTACAAATTCCTTCCGGTCAGTTTCGTACAATTGCTGGCTACTCAGCAAAAAGGGCGTACCTTTGCTGTTCATTCTAATTCATACTTTTTATGGCAACAATCGGGCGGTTCAATGTATTAAAGGTACTTAGGGTAACAGGCAGCGGTTATTTCCTGGATGGTGAAGATCTTGGTGATATATTACTTCCGGGTAACAACGTACCCCCAGTGCTTGAAGCCGATGATCAGATTGAAGTTTTCCTGTATTTTGATTCGGAAGACAGGCTGATTGCCACAACCGACGATCCGTATTGTGAAGTTGGAGAATTCGCGCTTCTCGAAGTTATCGAAGTGAATGAAATCGGAGCCTTTCTTAACTGGGGATTGCAGAAAGATCTTCTGGTGCCTTTCAGAGAGCAAAAAGTTAAGATGGAACCCGGAAGCTGGCATATCGTTCATGTGTACCTCGATAGCCAGACCAACCGTATTGCAGCTTCTGCCAAAGTGGATAAATTTCTCGGCAAGGAACCTGCATCCTGGAAACCCGGCGATGAGGTTGATCTCTTTATATATGGACCCTGCCCTCTTGGATTTAATGCTATAATAAATAACTCTCACTGGGGCATGCTTTACAGCAGCGAGGTTTTTCAGCCGCTTAACCGTGGTGAACTAATCACAGGATACATCAGCAAGATCAGAGAAGACGGGAAAATAGACCTCAGCCTCTACCCTGCCGGATTTAAAAAAGCAGAAACCTCTTCTGACCTGATTATTGAATATCTGAAAAGAAATGACGGCTTTATGCCACTCACTGACAAAAGTCCCGCTGATGCCATCTACGACACTTTCGGCATCAGCAAGAAGAACTTTAAAATGGCGGTAGGTAGTTTGTATAAAAACAGAACGATTGAGATTGGTGAAAATGGAATCAGACTTGTTAAGAATGCGGCCAGTTAAACGAGCTGGCAATTTGTGTTAATTGCATTCTGATGATATCCGGAAGTACATTTCAATTAGAAAGCCGTCGCCTGTTTTAATCAAAAACACATTAGCCTTTCTTATAAAAACCTATGACTGATCCCGTATTCAGCTCACATCAAATCCGTGTCCATATCAATACAACCACTTAAAATTTACAAAACTCTGTTTTACTGTATTGCATCCACTCCTTGGTTCTTCCTGGAGCAGCAGAAATACTGTTGATAAATTTCAATCAGTTGAATAACCATTAGTCTTAAATTTGCAATCCTAATAACACCCTCACTTTGAGCCGAAACATACTTAACGAACTGAACGAATCGCAGCGTAATGCTGTAAAATGCACTGATGGGCCGGTAATGGTAATTGCCGGGGCGGGATCAGGAAAAACGAGGGTTCTCACATACAGAGTGGCTCACCTGATTGAAAAAGGTGCTGACCCTTTCAACATACTATGCCTTACCTTTACCAATAAAGCGGCCCGCGAAATGAAGGACCGTATTGTGAATCTGGTTGGTGGCGAAGCCCGGAATGTTTGGATGGGGACTTTCCATTCAGTTTTTGCAAAAATTTTACGCATCGACGGGCATCTGCTCGGTTACCCTGCAAATTATACCATTTACGACAGCGACGATAGCAAGAGCCTGATCCGCAATATTGTGAAGGAATTCGAGCTGGATCCTAAAGAATATGCAGCAAATAATGTGCTTAGCCGGATATCGGCGGCTAAATCGAACCTTATATCGGCAGAAGACTACAACAACAATGCCGAAATCACGGAGCAGGACCGACAGGCCCGCAAACCAGCCATAGGACAGATTTACACACGTTACAAGTCGAGGCTTTTCAAATCGGGAGCCATGGATTTCGACGATCTTCTTTTCAATACGAATGTTTTGCTGCGCGATCATGCCGATGTGTTGTACAAATACCAGGATAAATTCAGGTACATTCTCGTTGATGAATACCAGGATACTAACTTTTCGCAATACATAATTGTAAAAAAGCTCGCTTCGAGGTTTCTGAATATTTGCGTGGTCGGCGACGATGCTCAGAGTATTTATGCCTTCCGTGGAGCCAATATTCAGAATATCCTGAATTTCAGGAACGACTATCCCGAATACAAACTTTTCAAACTTGAGCAGAACTATCGTTCAACCCAAAGTATCGTTCATGCTGCCAACAGCATTATTGCAAACAACAAGGATCAGATACAGAAAGAAGTGTGGACTGAGAACGAAGTCGGACTGCCTATAAAGATTATAAAAGCCAGCAGCGACACCGAAGAAGGCACATTGGTTGCAAACAGCATTTTTGAAGTTAAAATGAACGAGCAACTCCATAACGATGCTTTTGCCGTACTGTATCGCACTAATGCGCAGTCGCGAGCTATAGAGGAAGCATTGCGGAGACTCAATATCCCTTACCGTATTTACGGAGGGCTCTCCTTCTACAGCAGAAAGGAAATCAAGGATCTGTTAGCCTATTTCAGGCTGGCAGTTAATCCGCTTGATGAAGAAGCACTCCGACGCATCATCAACTATCCTCACCGGGGTATAGGAGATACTACGATGCAAAAAATTACCGTACTTGCCGGGCAGGGGAATCTGCCACTTTGGGAAATAATCGCTAACCATACTTCCTACCAATTGGGATTTGGAGGTAAAACAGCAACAGCCCTCAGCAACTTTACGACCATGATTTTATCGTTCGGCACCCAGCTTAAAACCCGCGGAGCTTTTGAGCTTGCCGAATATATAGCAAAAGCATCAGGTGTAATAAAAGAGGTAGATGAGGATAAAACCATCGAAGGGCAGGCACGGCTCGAAAACATAGAAGCCTTATTGAATGCCGTTCAGGAGTTTGCCGAAAGAGAACCCGGTCCTGGCGAAGATACCGGCGAAGTCCGTCATCTCGACCTTTTCATGCAGGAGGTTTCGCTTCTTACCGATCAGGATGCCGGCGACAAGGAAGATACCGACCGAGTTTCGCTTATGACCATTCACCAGGCAAAAGGGCTCGAATTTCCATATGTATTCATTTCGGGACTCGAAGAAAATCTGTTTCCGTCATTTATGGCAATTAATTCCAGGGCCGACCTTGAGGAAGAACGACGGCTGTTTTACGTCGCCGTTACCCGTGCCGAGAAACGGGCTACCATTTCCTATGCCGAAAGCCGTTACAAATGGGGACAGCTCACCTTGTCGGAACCAAGCCGTTTCATCGACGAAATTGATGAACGCTATGTTGAGCGTCCGGCACGTGCAAAGTGGAACCGGCTGAATGATGCCGTTCAGTCCAAAACAGCAAAACCCTCCTATCCATCAAAGCCAGCAGCAGCAGCTCAAAACCCTGCTCCTAAACCAGTTACCCCTCCTCCCGGAAATTTTAAAAAAGTTGGTAGTTATAAAAAGGAAGAGCCTTCAGAATCCACACCCCTGGCAGGAAACGATGATTTTGAAAAAATTATACCGGGCATGACTGTCGAACACAATACTTTCGGAAAGGGCCTGGTTGTGAGCGTTGAAGGATCAGGAGCAAATAAAAAAGCTTCAGTTATGTTCGCAAGTGTAGGACAGAAACAGCTTTTGCTCAGGTTTGCAAAACTCAGATTCTGAGCTGTATTTTGGGATTGAATCGTTAAATTTCTCATTCCCTTTTCGGAAAAAGCAGATGCTTCTATTTGATGGATTTTAACTCAGATCGGACAAAAAAGGCTCGTCAGGCTAAATAGTATTTTGTTAATAATCTGTTAAATATACAACAGCACTGACCCATGCGAAATCGAAAATATTATGCATATACTGAATAAACGAAAATACTAACCTCATATTATCTGCTTATCTAACAAGTATTTACAATTATGAATATTTATATCTATATTTTTTTATAACTTATTTCTGGTGTCGAAACTGCCGCTAACCTGCCGGGCAGGGTTGAATCCGCAGAACAATAAATATCATTTTTTGTTATTTCATCTACATTGCCTTCCTTCTTTATATATCTGTCCGAAGGCTTTGAGAATTGTTTGAAACGTTCCTGCAAAAGATGTGTTGATTTAGTTTGCTCTTTGTTTACAATGCACTGATTGAAACTACGCGTAAGGATTACAAGCATTATCCCACCAACCGCCGAAGGTTTTCGTTCAGAAGTATTTTAAGCAAACCAGGCAAACCTGTTACTTCTTCCATCTGTATTGATTTTTTAAATTGAATTGTTGTTGCATTCCGGTTTTGCAGTCGATTTTCAAACATTTATTTACTTGAATATATAGTACACAGCCTCACACATTAGCGGAGTCTGCCATTTGGTTAAACATTAAATTATCAGGAATGATTTCGCACGGATTAACTATAGTTATCAACGAACTCAAGAAACACCTTGAAGATGTATATGGTATACCTGTTATAAACGACGAGGTAGCATCAGGCAATATGGCAGAAGGAATTGCTGCAAATGTCAACGGGGGTGGAGTAGTGAGGGATAAAGTCATTTTCTCGGTTGTCAATATTAAGGAAGAGAAATCGCTCAAAAACCTGCCGAACTATGTCAGGAACGATACTACCCTGAGAGCCACCTATGAAAACCCTCCTGTTTTCCTGAATTTTCAGATCCTTATTACGGCAACGCACTCTAATTATAACAATGCTCTACTGATGCTTTCGCGAACCATTCGGTTTTTCCAGTCGAAAAATGTTTTTACACAGGATGACGTTCTGCCCGCTTCCATCAGTACAAATGCGCCACCTAACCTGCTTGACCGTCTGGAATCATTCAAACTGATTTTTGATCTTTATTCGCCGACTATGGAAGAAGTGAACCATATGTGGGGAACACTAGGCGGCAAACAATATCCTTTTGTAATGTATATGATGCGTATGCTCGATCTGAAATACAGGGCGGTATATGGCGAAAGTGGCCTTATAACCGAGGTTGTTAATGATTTCTATCATAAAAATACTCAGTAGTATGTCCGAACGCATAGTCACCGGCTACAAGCGCCTTTTCGAGGTACGTCTGCTACACCACTACTGGCTCGACGAGGGAGCATCTCTTTTTGACAATCTCTCCGAAAGCCGGCGAAATAAGCTACTGCTATTGTATGATGCCCGTAACTTTTTATCCGTTGCACCTACTAAGTCAACCGGCGAAAAACTCCGCGGACTCAAGGCTGTGTTCAAAACCACTGCCACAGGGTTCCTTGTAGCCGTTTCGAAAACAACAAAGATTGCTGATAACGAAATATTCAATTTTGTAATAACTGCTACTGATCCTGCATTTTTCAATTACACGGCTCTTACACTGAGTAAAAACAGGATCTATGAAATTCACCACCCGGCTGAAGATAAAATCTACCGGTTTAAAGAAAATATACCTGTATTTTCAAATGTTACAGGGGCATCGCGGGGAGCAGGTGCTGACAAAACACTGTTCCTGTCAAAAGAAATCCCTGGTTCTGATCCTGCTGATAAAGCAGAATTTCTCAATTTATCGTCAGGGTCCCTGCTCCAGCTTTTAAGCAGCCAGCCGGCGGCAATCACACAACAAATAAGTGCTGATGCTGCCAGCGCACCGGTTTTCTTCAATCAGCATGATTTTCAGGTTTTAATTCCCCCACCAGAATTAACGGGAACTCCTCCAAAAGGAATTTATCTTACCGATGGAATTCCTGACCAGGTTTTCGGATTGATAAGTATAGCTGCAACCAGGCCGTCTGATACTGACTTCAGTTGCACAAGCGCAGGTGTGGCCAAACAATCGTGTCCTGTTTTCCATATCCGATTCAGAAACAGATCAGCATACTGGAAATACCTTAATAAAAACACTGGAGCTACTGTTTCGGAAACTGCAACTGCACTGCCGATCACATTTACAGGGAATGCAGGAGTAAAGAAAAAACCAGGCAATACGCCTGTAAAAGTAAAATTTGAAAACGACACCCCTACTGAAAGAATTACAAAAATATATACTGAAATATTTGAATAGGAACCATTTTAATCACGTTTAAAACAAATCAATATGGCAACATCGTACAAAACCCCAGGGGTTTATGTGGAAGAAATCCCGAAGCTTCCGCCATCTGTAGCGCAGGTGGAAACCGCTATTCCGGCGTTTATCGGGTATACCCAGATAGCTAAAAATCTGGCTGCCGGCGATTTAAATAATATTCCCCGGCGAATCGGTTCGCTTGTGGAATATGAGCAGTATTACGGTTATGGCCCGACTCCATCCGTTGCTCAGGTCAATATTAATGATAGTAACAGCTTTGTATCAGCAACTGTCAGCAGTAAGTTCTTTATGTACGACAGCCTTCGTATGTTCTATGCTAACGGAGGCGGCGATTGTTTTATAGTATCAGTAGGAGATTACTCGGCTATTGTGGATGATGCAGCTTTTACTGCCGGCATTTCGGCTATTGCAAAACATACTGAACCTACTATTTTACTTTACCCTGATGCTGTGACCCTGAATGATGACAAAATTGCCAACGTTCAAACAGCTGCATTAACCCAGTGCCAGGAACTTCAGGACAGGGTAACTGTAATGGATGTGAAGGAAAATGACGCAAAGGGCGATATATTCAGGAGCAAAGTAGGTATCAACTACCTCAGCTACGGTGCTGCATATACACCCTGGCTGAAAGTAAATCTACCCAAAAATGTCAGCTATAACGATGTGAAAAGTGTGATTTTCCGATCGAATGTAGCAGTTACATTAGATGCGTTAACAAGCGATTCCGAGATACAAACTGCCATTAGCAATCTAAACAAAGCCTTTGCTGACGTGGCTACCATTGATGCCAAAACCAAACTCCTGGCTCCACCTAATGGTAATCTCCGGACTGCTTTGAATGCCCTGAGTGCTACATTTACCGCCATTGCAGGAAACACCAATGCTAATCTGAAAGCAGTTTTCGGCTTTTATTACAGCATAGCAGCCCAGATAGATAAGTATATTAAAGCAGGTGATCCTGCAGTGCTTACTCTTACAGCTTTAAATGCTGATGTAATCGCCGCTGTTACATCTAATTTTAATCCTACCTTTAAGAAAGTAGTAGGTCTTGAAACAGAAACGGCTAATAAAATAGCATCATATACCCCCACAAATACAGCCACTACTTTTGTTGAGGCCAGTTGGGCAGGTGTAATAGGTGCAGCAGCCACTGCGCTGATTCCTGTTGCTGTGGTTACTGATCTTGACAAGCGTCAGCACGTTTTTAATAACCTTCTGCCTTTATTCGAAGATTTAAACCAGGCTTACCTCGCTCTTGTTGCAGGTGCTGCTGCTTCTTATACCAAAAAGCTTGATGAGTCACTTGCATTGCGCTTCCCAGTTTACAAATCGATCCTTACCGGCGTTGGAAACACTATGACAAGCATGCCTCCAAGCGGAGCTGTTGCAGGTGTATATGCTGCTACCGACCGCACAAGAGGTGTATGGAAAGCTCCGGCAAATATCAGCCTTTCGAACGTAATTGCCCCATCGGTAACCTTTACCAAAACCGAACTCGACAACCTTAATGTTGATGCAGGAGCAGGAAAATCAATCAATGCCATCAGGTCATTCCTTGGAAAAGGCACACTTATTTACGGTGCACGCACATTGGCTGGCAACGATAACGAATGGCGTTACATTAGTGTACGACGCTTTTTCAACATGGTGGAAGAAAGCACCAAAAATGCCACCGAAGCTTTTGTTTTCGAACCTAACGATGCCAATACCTGGGTAAAAGTTCAGGCTATGATTGAAAACTTCCTTACAACTTTATGGAGGCAGGGAGCACTTCAGGGCATTAAACCGGAGCATGCATTTTATGTAGCTGTCGGCCTTGGCAAGACAATGACCGCTCTCGACATACTCGAAGGACGCATGATTATTGAAATCGGTATGGCAGCCGTACGCCCGGCTGAATTCATTATTCTCAGGTTCTCGCATAAGATGGCTGAATCCTGATCTTTTTCGCAGAACTAACCATCTGATTTTCATTTAGTTTTTAAATAATTTAAAGATAAAACGTTATGGCACAACAATATCCGTTACCCCGTTTTCATTACCAGGTTGACTGGGGTGGAGTAAAAATCAGCTTTACCGAAGTCACCGGACTTGATATTCAGGTCGAGGTGATTGAATACAGGCACAGCGACAGCAAGGATTTCAGTAAAATCAAAATGCCGGGCATGCGTAAATTCAGCAATATTACGCTGAAACGCGGAAAATTCGAAGGTGATTTTGATTTCAATGACTGGGTCGATCAGATCTCGAACGAACGCGTAGGAAACCGTCGCGATGTAGTTGTGAGACTGATGAATGAGAAGCATGAACCTGTAGCTGTGTGGAAAGCAGTAAACTGTTTTCCGGTGAAAATCACCGCTCCCGACCTAAAAGCAGATGCCAACGAAGTGGCTATTGAAACCATGGAGATTGCACACGAAGGACTTAGCCTTGTTCGTTGATTATGGCTGCTTCAGCTCAATATTACCCGCCACTGGGATTTTATTACAAAGTGGAATTTGGCATCAGCGGTAGCAACAATGATGTCAGGTTTCAGTCTCTTTCGGGTCTGACAGTCGAATATGATTACGAAAACTTCAAGGAAGGTGGCGAAAATCGTTTCGAACACAAACTGCCTATGCGGACAAAGTATGCCGATCTGATTCTGAGGCGGGGAATGGTGGTTGATTCAGAGATCATCGCATGGTTTAACCGGGCATTACGCGACCGGCAATTTGAGCCAACCGACATAAATGTTATACTGATGAACGAAAAAGGAGAGCCTCTCAGGACCTGGAAAATTGCACAGGCAATCCCAAAAAAGTGGATTGTAAGCGACTTCAATTCCAATGAGAATTCAATAGTAATCGAAACCATGGAAATCACCTACAGGTACTTTACAGTGCAGTAGCATTTCCGGACTCATCAGCAACAAGGTAAAATCAATGTTTCGTTAGTACCGGAGCTAAATCATTTTATTATGCCCATCGAAATAAGAGAACTTCATATTAATGTGGCGGTAAGCAGTCCAGGGCAAAATCAGCCCCGCGGTGGTGCTCAGATTTCTGAAGCATTAGCAAACAGCGCGCCTGACAATAACAGAGAAGATATCATTGCTGCCTGTGTGGAAAAGGTCATGGAAATCTTACAAAATAAAACCGAACGCTGATGCCTGAGACCGGGAAACTTGAAAAAATGCTGATTCTTGCATTCGCGGATTCAGAGGCTGCCGAAAACGGAGGCATTAACGATGCTGATGATTCTTTCGAAGCACTCATTAATCCCGAAACCTACACCCTGCAGTACAAGCTGAAATTCTCAGAAGGTTCGCAGGGACAGGGAACCAGCGGTGCACAGCTGAAGTATGAATACACGGAACCGGAGGAGATCACTTTTGATTTCCTGTTCGATAACACCGGTATCATTGACGGACAACCCAGGCCAAGTATTGCTGATGATCTGCGAAGGTTCAGGGATGTACTTATTGCATACAAAGGCGACTCACACGAACCCCGGCATTTCAAACTGGTGTGGGGCGAGAACTCTATATTCAAAGGACGTGTTACCGAAGTATCCATCAACCATAAGCTTTTCAGGAACGACGGAACCCCAATCAGGGCAACTGCAACTGTAAAATTCAAAAGCAGCATTGAGGAACAGAAACGCGCTGCCCGCGAAAACCGGAGTTCACCTGACCTTACTCATATAAGAAAGGTAAAATCAGGTGACACTTTGCCACTGATGTGTTACCGGATTTACGGCGATCCCCGATATTACCTTCAGGTTGCTGAAGTAAACGGGATCAGCAATTTCCGGCAATTGAAACCAGGTACTGACATTTTCTTTCCACCCATCGATAAAACAAAATAAGCACTTGCCTAACGAATCGACCATACCAACCCCTGCTACTCCCGATGTTTGCACATTGGAAGTATTGCTCGACGGAGTGCAGTTGCCCGGCGGATATAATGTATTGTCAGTTTCGGTAAACCTTGAACTGAACCGAATCCCTTCAGCTATAATCCATTTACTTGATGGCGAGGCCGCTGACAATAGTTTTCCGGCAAGTGATTCAGCACTCTTCGTGCCTGGAAAATCCGTTGAAATACAAATGGGGTATGGCTCGCAGAACAGCAAAGTATTTAAGGGGATCATTGTTCGACACAGTCTGAAAATCAGAGCATCCGGTCATCCTCAACTCATTATTGAATGCCGCGACGAAGCGGTTAAAATGACAAAAGGAATAAAAAGCCGGTATTTCTCGGATCAGATTGATAGCGAAATCATGGGACAACTGATAACTGAATACGGTCTGATGAGTCAAGTTGAGACAACAACTCCAAGTCTGAAAGAAGTCGTTCAATACCAGTCAACTGACTGGGATTTTATGCTCTGCCGGGCCGAAGCCAATGGACTGGTTGTGATAGTTGAGGATGGTATGATTTCTATTTCTAAACCGGCAATAGGAGGCGAATCGGTGGTTTCACTGCTTTATGGTGCTACCCTGGTTGAATTCGATGCTGAAATGGACGCCCGCGTTCAAAGTACAGGAATAAAAGCCAGCAGCTGGAACTCCACCGACCAGGAAGTGATAGAAGCCGAAGCTACCGAACCGGAAACCACAGGAAGCGGGAATATTTCCCCTGCTGAACTGGCCGATGTGATAGGTGGCGAAGCACATGTCATCCGCCACGGAGGGAAACTCAGCGAACCCGAACTTCAAGCCTGGGCCGATGCTCAGTTGTTGAAAGAGAGGTTGTCAAAAATCCGCGGCAGGGCAAGGTGTCAGGGTATCGCGGCTGTGGTACCTGGAAAGATTATTGAAGTTTCAGGGGTTGGCCAACGATTCGAAGGAAAAATGTATGTCTCAGGTGTTCGACACACAGTAAGTCAGGGAAACTGGGAAACAGATATTCAGTTTGGGTTGAATCCGGAATTATTTACCGAAACCTTCAATTTAAGGCCTATGCCGGCTTCCGGACTTTTACCTGCTGTTTCCGGATTACAAACAGGAATAGTAACACTTCTCGGGAATGATCCGCAAGGTGAGGATCGCATCAAAGTCAGGCTTCCGATGATAAGCATATCAGAAGAAGGAATCTGGGCGCGAATCTCCACACTGGATGCCGGCAATCAGAGGGGAACCTATTTCAGACCCGAAATCGGAGATGAAGTTATAGTTGGATTTCTGAATGACGATCCCCGGCATCCTGTGATCCTGGGAATGTGCCACAGCAGTGCTAATCCTGCCCCTGAACCACCTTCCGACTCCAATCATCACAAAGGATATGTTAGCCGCGAAGGCATGAAATTCACCTTCGATGATGAAAAGAAAATAATTACGCTCGAAACCCCGGGACTGAATAAAATAGTGATTTCGGATGAGGACATGGGTATTGTACTTGAAGACCAGAATGGCAACAAAATCACTATGAATCAGGAAGGCATCAAAATTGAGAGCATAAATAATATGATTATGACTGCTGCAAACGATTTCAAAACGGAAGGGCTGAATATGACTTCAAAAGGTTCAGTCTCCTATAAAGCAGAAGGTTCTGCCAGCGCAGAAATTTCAGGAGGAATTACCACCGTAAAAGGAAGCGGATCTGTAATTGTGCAAGGAGGCGTGGTTCAGATAAATTAGAGTTTTATATAAAAGTCCTAAACAGATTACACTTCAGTAGGCTCTCTCGTGAAGGCAAAAGAAAACCAAAAAAATAATAGAAATAAGTAACCGACCATACTCCGAAATTATTAGTACCTGAATTGTTAAAAATTAAAAACATTAAAACAACCAAAAATTAACCAACCTCTCAGCACTATGCACTCAGCACTGTGCACTGAAAAGGCAGATAATTCTCAGGATGATTAGTTACATAATAAGAACAATTCTATGCTACCATCAGCCCGTGTTTCCGATATGATTGTCAGCACAGCCACTCAGGGCACTCCTGTTCCGATTATTCCACCGGGATGTCCGACTGTTCTGATTGGAGGAATGCCTGCAGCCAGGATGGGGGATTCATGTGGTGTAGATACTATAGTAAGAGGATCGGCATCAGTATTGATTGGTGGAATGCCGGCTGCAAGAGTGGGTGATTCCACAGCTTCGGGTGGAGCCATATTACCTCCCGGCTCACTAACTGTGCTTATCGGAGGGTGAGAGTTTTTAGTTTTAAGATATATAATACAGCCAACAACGCATTATGGAACAAAACCTCTCTTTTATTGGTCGCGGATGGTCGTTTCCACCGGCATTTAACCGTAATACCGGCAGTGTGGTTATGCTTGAACAGGAAACCGATATTGCATCAAGCCTCGAAATACTGCTGGGCACCATGCGTGGCGAAAGGATAATGTTGCCTCATTACGGATGTAACCTCGACGAACTGATTTTCGAAAGCCTCGACACCCGTATGAAAACCCTGATGACTGATAAAATTGAATCAGCCATTTTATACCATGAACCCCGCATTGAACTGGAAAAGGTTACCCTTGACGAAAGCCGTGAATTGGAAGGAATAATCCTGATTGGAATAATTTACAAGGTAAAAACCACAAACTCCAGGTTCAACTTTGTATATCCTTATTACAAAATTGAGGGAACAGATATCAACCTGACCACTTATGTTAGTCAACTAATCTGATAATAACCGGTGTATGTCGAACACAAACAACTGTAATCAAAATTCAGATCCGCTGAAACTTATTCGCGACGGAAGCAGCCAGGATAACAGAATGTTGGCAGCACTCGATCCTTCATATGTTCCGGTTAATGAGCATGACACTGCACATGGAATGGTATTTGCCCAGGCACTGTCAGCTTTCTTAAATTATTTTGATACTGACAACAAGGTAAATGGTAACTTATCTCCTTTTTTCAGCAATGATGTTTCGGTACGAATCGCTATCGCTGCAGTTCAGAATATTGACGATTATAAAACGCAGATAAAATCGTACCTCGATTACCTCAATAATATTGATAACGAACCGAACAACACTCAGCTTATTCAAAACCTGAGTTATATTTTTAGCTGTATTGGAAGCCTTGCAGCACAACTTGATATACTGAAAGAAGGTCTTCCCGTCGAAATCAGGCTGAAAGCTACCTTGCAGAACCTAATTAAAAGCCAGCTGGCTCCCGTTTTCGGAAGATTCATTTCCTATTATAAAGGTGGAATTGATCTTGCTCTTGTTCAGGATATCTCACCAGTGGAATCTGTAAAAATACTAAATACTTCGCCGGTTACTTTCCTTTCAGTTATCAACAAAGGACTTTCTGAAGATTGGATTCAGGGCAGTTTCACTTCATGGTCAACCTACGAAAACTCCCTTGCTGCTGACAGTACAATCTTTGGCGATCCGTCGGGCAGCACTTTCGATAAAACCAACCACATAGCTACTCATAACCTTTTTAAATCGGTTCTCGACCAGTTCCTGAAAGTTTATGCACGTATCATCACCGAGGCAAAAGCAGCACTTCAATCTACATTTTCCAACTGGGATAATCATGATCCATCCTATACGCTTTTCCTTAGTTTCCTGAGACTTCTTGAATATGCCCGAACCGATATGAATACACTTACCGGAAGGCATCTTGATTTTTATTACAGGGAAGTTCTTCACTTGAATGAGAAGGCTGCTGTTCCCGGAAAAGTTCACCTTATTGCGGAACTGGCAAAGCATGCCACAGCATATCAGTTCAGGAAAGGCAACCTATATAAAGCAGGAAAGGATGATCTGGGAAAAGATGCATACTTTGGCGGCAACCGCGATTTTATCGCCAATCAGGCAAAAGTAACTTCACTTAAAACCATCTACAGGCATGGCAATACCGAAGAAATGCCCGGTCCTAAGCCACTGGTAAACTGGATGAGGATGTTTGCTTCGCCAGTAGCCAATTCGGGTGACGGACTCGGTGCCGCATTAACTGCACCCGATCAGTCGTGGCAGCCTTTTTATAATAAGATTTACAGCGAAGGGGTTCTGCAGGAAATAAGAATGCCCGGGGCAGAAGTTGGATTTGCCATTGCTTCGCATTACCTGCTAATGGCAGAAGGAATCAGAACTGTGACTCTTGATTTCACTGTTTCCAATTTCCCTGAAATAAAGATTAATGCAGGCAGACTCAACGAAACACTTATTTGCCGGCTAACGTCCGAAAAAGGCTGGATTGAAAAGCAGGCTGGCACATTCGGACTACTCGGAGATGGCCATCTCAGAATACAGTTCGAACTCAATGGATCTGATCCTGCCGTGAGGCCCTATCTGGCAAAGGTTCACGGCTATAGCTTTAACACAAGCTTTCCGGTACTGCTAGTTAAAATGAAAAATGATGAAACTGACTATCATCTTTATAACACTTTCCAGGACCTTGAAATCAAAAGCATTGAACTAACCGTTGATGTTGCCGGATTAAAGACTCTTGCTGCATCTAATGATTTTGGACCTGTTGATACATCAAAACCTTTTCAGCCCTTTGGATCCATTCCGATGCAGGGCAGTTCATTTGTAATTGGTTCGGGCGAAATATTCAGGAAACATCTTACATCTGCAACTATTTATACAGGATGGCAGACAGCTCCTGTTGCGTATGGGAAATCACCCAAAATAGAGATTGAATACCTGAGTTCAGGTGTTTGGATTGAATCAGGAATGAACTCCACAGCGGTAGGATCAGCTTCCTACGGGCTAACTCAAAATCTGAATCTGCCGGTATGGGATGTTGCTGATATTTCAGGAAACGAAAACTACACTACGGCGTCAAGGAATGGCTTTATCAGGTTTAAACTGAGCAGTGATTTCGGGCAGAAAGAGTATCAGAATGCTCTGGTTCAGAGCCTGATTGCCAAAACCGCTTTACCATCTGTCACACCCGTAATACCGGTTATCAGTTCGTTGTTTGCCGATTATACGGCAACACAAACTATCAGCCTCAGCAGTGCTGACAAAAAAATGTTCGATGCACGCGAAGCCCATTTTATGCATATCTCACCATTTGGATTTGCCGAACAACACTCAGCCATAAACAAAACAAAAAAAGTATTCTTTTTACCACAGTTCGATTTTCAGCGTGATGGAATAATAACAGAAACCGAAGCTGAATTCTACATTGGCGTAACCGGATTGGTGCCTCCGCAAAATCTCTCAATACTGTTTCAGGTTTCTGATGGCACTGCCAACCCACTTACTCTGAAACCCACACCACACCTCCATTGGAGTTATCTAGAAAATAACGAATGGGTGGCATTCGAAAGCAGTGACCTCGAAGATCAGACTGACGGATTTCTGAAATCCGGCATTGTAACACTTGCCGTACCAGCCGAAGCAACGAATACAAATACAATATTCCCACCTGGCGAACACTGGATAAGAGTAGCCGTTTCCGAAAAAAGTGATGCCGTCTGCAACCTTATCATGGTGGCTGCCCAGGCATTTCAATCAACATTTACTGATAAGGGAAATGATCCGCTCTTTCCTTCCATTGTATTGCCGGCAGGCACAATCAGCAAAGCTCTGGTACCCGATGCTGCAGTAAAAAAGATAGTCCAACCTTTCGAATCATTTGGAGGTCGTGCTGCCGAACAGCCTGAAACTTTTTATCGCCGGGTCAGCGAGAGACTCCGGCACAAGGACAGGGCCATTTCTCTCTGGGATTACGAGCACCTGGTATTGGAAGCATTTCCCGAAATCTATCGTGTTAAATGTCTGAATCATACCCGCTACGAACCTAACGAATCAGGAAGCGGCATTTACAGGGAACTCTCGCCTGGCCATGTAACAGTGGTAACTGTTCCAAATCACCGTTACCGTAACTTGCGCGATCCGTTACAACCCTATACCAGCCTTGGATTGCTCGAAGATATTACAGCTTTTTTACAAGCCCGGTTATCCTGTTTTGTAAAGTTGCATGTCCGCAACCCGCAGTTCGAGCAGGTGCGTATCAAGTGCAGGGTAAAACTTCACGAAGGATACGACGAAACATTTTACGTGAAACTACTGCGCGAATCGGTAACAAAATTTCTTTCGCCCTGGGCTTTTGCCGATAATGGCAGCCCTACGTTTGGCGGAAAAATCTACAAATCGGTGCTTATCGATTTTATTGAAGAACAATCCTTTGTGGATTATGTGACTGATTTTGAACTTTTCCACGATATCAGTGGAGTGAAAGGCTCAGAAAACAAAAATGAGATTGAAGGTTCGCTAGCCGTATCTATCCTGGTCTCTGTTCCTTCAATACACCACGAAATACTTGTTATAAATCCCAAAGAGGAAGAAATACCATCCGAAAAATGCAATTGCCCGTCATGAACAAAAAACCCGTTTCCATATCGAAAAAGCCTGAACTCACAACAGCTCAGGATTTCTACAGGCTCCGAAGCGAAGGCATAGGGTTTGTTGAGCAGATGGGCAACCGTCAGTGGACCGATTACAATACCCATGACCCCGGGATTACTGTACTCGAAGCACTTTGCTATGCCATTACCGACCTGGCTTACCGCACCGGAAAAGACATTAAAGATATCCTCGCCCCTGCTATTCCTTCAACTGATAAAAATCAGCCCTATCCTGATCAGTCATTCTTTACAGCACGGAAAATTTTAACCGTAAATCCCTGGACACCTGATGATTTCAGAAGAATACTTACTGATCTTGATGCAGTTAGGAATGCCTGGGTTTTCTGCAAAGAATGCTCCTGCGAAACCGAATATTACGCCTGGTGCGAGGAGGATCAGCTAAGATTGTCCTATCAAAAACCTGTTAAACCAAATCTGGAAGTTACATCAGTTTCACCAAGAGGACTTTATGAAGTTATGCTCGAGCTTGAATCGGATCCTGAAACTGGCGACCTGAACGACAGAAAGATAGAATATCCCTATACTGTACACGATACCGAAGGAGAATCACATCAGGTAATCCTGGAACTGCGGTTCCCTGAATGGGAGTTGGGAAATAACAGACAACTCCGGCTTTTTCTGGATAGCGACAATGCTTTCGGACATAAAAATGGCGAATCTTTCAAGCTAAAGCCAAAAAAATTAGGCGCTACCAAAGCCTACAATGTGCTTACTGATGATGATCTTAACGAAGCCGGGAAAGACAATTACCTGCGCAGGCAGTGGAAGAATATTCTGTACGCTGATTTTGAAATAAAATTCCTTCCGGGATCAAAAAAGGTGTACATCGAAAATGTAGCCATTAAAATTCTGGGCGATACCGCTTCGAGAAATCAGAGTACAGTAAAAAGTCTCAGCAACATTCTCAGTGATCAGGGTTTTTCGGGTATCATTCAGCTCTATCGTCGTAAATTAAAAAAAGTCGAAGCTCAGTTAATTCTGGCCAGCAGCGTTCTGAACAAACACCGGAATCTGGATGAAGATTTCTGCCGCGTCCGATGTGTAGGCATCGAGGATGTTGGTGTATGTGCTGACATTGAAGTTGCCAATGATGCTGATATCGACAAGGTTCAGGCACAGGTACGGTTCGAAATCGAAAACTACTTTAACCCTCCGGTTCCCTTTTATTCTCTCCGCGAAATGATGGATGAAGGCATAGCTGTTGAAGATATTTTTAACGGGCCTGAGCTTGATAACGGGTTTATAAAAAATGATGATCTGGCAAAATCAGAACTTAAAAAAGTACTCCGTACTTCCGATATCGTAAATATCCTGATGGAAATTGAGGGCATTGTAGCAGTCAACAATATGCTGCTGGGCAAATACGATAATGAAGGTTACATTGTTAAAGGAGGTGCTGATCCAAAGTGGGTTGATGGTGTTGCTGATTTTGACCCTGAAAAAACATCGGCATCGTGGTTGCTGTTTATGAGTCCCCAGCACCTTCCGCGCCTCTATCAGAATGCATCGCGTTTCAACTTTTATAAAAACGGTTTGCCTTTCAGTCCCAGAATGGACGAAGTGAAAGATACTCTCACCCAGCTTCGTGGTGAGGCAGAACGGCCAAAATTCAGAAACGAAACGAACGACCTGCCTGTTCCCCCAGGTACATTCAACGATATTGAGGATTATTACCCTGTACAGTATAGTCTTCCGCTGACTTATGGAACCGGTCCCGAAGGCCTACCGCTGCATGCTTCGGATGAACGTAAAGCAAAGGCAAAACAACTAAAAGCATACCTGATGGTGTTCGAACAATTGCTTGGCAATTCGTTTGCACAACTATCGCATGCATCACAACTGTTTTCGCTTAACCCTGAGGTAGATAAAACCTATTTCGTTAAAGAGTTTACAGAGGAACTGGTAAGAGGATATGATGATATCAAAAACGGTCTCGACACAAACACACTTGAAGATATTTCGGAAACACTCTCTGAATTCAGGGAACGTCGAAACCGCTTTCTCAACCACCTGCTGGCCCGTTTTGGAGAGCAATTCAGTGAATATGCCTTGTTATTGACCAATCTGCAGGGAAAAGGTGTTGCATCGCAGAACCTGATTGAAGATAAAATCTCCTTCCTTAAAACGTATCCTTCGATAAGTCAGAACCGTGCCAAAGCCTTCAACTACAGAGCGGACACAGGTAACCCTGAAAATATCCCCGGACTTAAGAAACGCATCAGCCTGTTGCTGGGCTTTCCTGATCTTTCTTTTGAATGGGTCCTTGTTTCAGAAGTTGCAGGCATTTTTAATCTTGCCTTCAGGTTAAAAGGAACCGAAGGTCATAAATTCCTCAAAGGAAAACTGGAAGTTACTGCCACAAATCTATCCGAAGCTAAAGAAATTGCATTCAGTATCATTGGCAAACAGATGATACAACCGGAAGCATACCAAATAAACAAGGTAAGTGGTAAATTCATACTAAGCCTTTCGGATAAAAACGGCAACACTTTGGCCGAATGCCCTGATCAGTTTGCAAGTGCTGCTGAAGCAGGGCTAATGATTGAAAAATTATCATCGTGGTGCAGTAACGAAAGATCGCTGGTTGTGGAGCACCTGCTGCTGAGGCCTAAATTTCCGGGAGATGCACTTTATCCTGCATGCAGCGACGGGTCCTGCGCCACCTGTGGGGACGAAGACCCTTACTCTTTCCGACTCACTTATGTGATGCCCGGCTGGACTGCCCCATTCAACACAAACCTTGATATGCGCAGGTTTGCCGATCGCACCATACGAACAGAGATTCCTTCGCACCTGCTGGGAAAAATATGCTGGGTGGGGAACGATGGTTTTATTGAAAATGCATGCGATCCGTTAATTTCAGAATTGTCGGGAATCCTTGTCCGAAAGGGAACAACATCTGAAGGCGTCAGGCCCACAGCTATAGAAGCCTGCGGTTGTGCAATGGCTGTTTACAGTACTTTTTCAGCTGTTTTTGCTGAATGGTATTCCGGTAAAACATTGGTATTTATTCATGCTGATGCATTGAAGAAAGCACTTGGAAAAATCTTCAGCCTGATAAAGCCTGAACATTTTACCTGCAGCGTAATTTTTGATAGCGCTATCTGGAAAGAACTTGTTTCGAAACTAACACTTTACTTCCATGATATAGCCTTGTATGGATGGCAGTTCGAGCGTTTCGAAGATGCATGGTATGCCTGGCTGAAGGAAAATTCTTCCATCGACTGGACTAGCGAACGTCTTCATGAATGCGTGGAAGCCATTCTCAGGGAAAACCTTAAACCCGGGAAGATTGCAGAAGAAGAAAATATTTGTGCCTGCGCTAAGAATATTCTGATAAAGTACGGGACTGCATTTCACGGCTGGATGGCTTCAAATTTTACTCAGGGCCTGCAACTTGCTGATTTCCCGAAATTTGTTGCTCCACAAATAGCTTTATGCTCTGAACTATCATTCCGGACAGGAACTGCTGCCTTACTATCAGAATTCTTATTCGAAAAATACACCCGCTTTACCAGGTCATCCTACCATCTCTGGATTGTAGTAAACCTGCTGGGTAACCTGAGAAACACGTATCCCGGAGCTACCCTACACGACTGCGACGATGGCAGCGACCAGAATCCGGTCCGGCTGGGAAGTACTGCTTTAGGCAACTATGCTCTGCAACGAAACCCTGAAAATTAAACAAGAAATGCCTGATCAAGCTGTTCCTTAAAGAGTAATCCTACTGATCAGAATTTGATCAATCCTAATAAAGAACTGCTGAACAGAACGCCATAAATAACGACATTCAAAAAAGTATCAGTTATGAATCCGACCCAAGATAAATATCCTCATTTTGAGGCCAACCAGGTACTCACAAACAGCCAGCTGAATCAGATTTTCGATTATCTTGACGAACAGGAGCGGCTTACACGTGCCAACCTGATTGGCATTGGAATTGAATGCGGCCTCGAAATCAATACCGAAATTAACGGAAAGGACATAACCATACATCTCGAAAAAGGCTGCGGCGTTACTTCGGCTGGTTACCTTATTGTTGAACCGGTTAATATAAATCTCGTTGCCTATCAGGATTATGTGCTTCCTTTGGAAGTGGATTATCCTCCTTTCAAATACACCGAAAACGGCATTCTGAAACAGTACCCACTCTGGGAGCTTTTCCCTGACGGGCAGAAAAACACAAAACCACTCGGTACCGTTACCAATTTCCTCGCCGACAAGGCAGTTCTGCTATTTCTGGAACTAAAAAAAGAGGGATTACGCAATTGCAGTTCTAACAATTGCGATGATAAAGGCGAGGAAGTTTCCGCTTCAGTGAAACCTTTGATCATAAAACTCAGCGACCTCAACAAGATCATTGCTAAGGCAAACCAGCTTGGGTCGGAGTTTACATTTACTGATGTGGAGGCAGCGCTAAACTCACGCCTTAACCTACCCGATATCAGGGTTCCCCGTCATTTTGTTCCAATAGCAAACACAGTTACATCAAACCAGGTATTGGCAGCTTTCCTGCAGGTATTCCAAAACGAAAAACTGGCATTTAATACCGGGAATGCACTTTCGGCTGCCTACCAGGCTTTCAGACCCTTATTGGAGGAAACCTATCCCGACGATCCGTTCAAAATTTTTGCAAAAAAATTCGGTGCTCTCGATAAGATCCCTGCCAACACATCACAGGTGAGGTTTTTGCAGTACTACTGTGACTTTTTCGATGATATTATCCAGGCTTATGATGAATTCAGGTGGAAAGGGGTCAGCCTAATGTGTTCCTGTTGCCCTCCCGAAGCACTCTTCCCGCGGCATCTGATGCTTGGAGCAGCACAACCTGCAACCGCACAAAGCACTGGTATATACCGGCATCACTTTATGCCTTCGGCAGCAATCAGCGATTGTGAGGATAAGTCAAAGGAAGTTCTTCAGCTGTTTTCCAGGCTGGTCGAAATGGTGAATCATTTCACTGACAATCCTACTCCACCCGATTTTTCGAATAAAGAAATTGCCCGCAAACTGATGCCTCTGCGCATCACTCCCAGCAAATTATCGGATGCTCCTCTTTCGGATAAAGCTATCCCTTATTATTATCTTCAGACAGGCACAACACCATTATACCGATATTGGAGCGTTGAAAAGACACAGAGAAACAGGCCTAATCAGAATATGAGCTTCCGCTCCGACGAGTACCTGCCGAAAGCACCTTCTTTTATAACCAATCCGCTTCAGTACAATCTCGAACCTTTTAATTTTCTCCGTATCGAAGGTCACCTGGGGAAGAATTTCAAAAATGTAATGAGCACTTTGCTCGGAATGAAAATGAAATACCATCTGCCGGTTGAATTTATAGCCCTGCGCACAGGTGAATTTGATTCGCGTATGACTGTTGACCTCAGCAGGGAAGAATGCAGGTTCGAAGATCTTGAAGCTCTTTATGATGCGCTGAGGGACGAACTTGTCTGCTCACTGGGTAAAACACTTGCTTCGTTCTACAACAAAAAAGTGGACAAAGCGGTTCCAATTGCTGAGGGTTTCAATCCAAGATTGATCCGGTCGCTGCGAAATAATTTCACAGTACAGCCATCTACTTTCGGAGCCATGCTCGAAACCTATTATGCCGGCAAAAGTCAGATTGACACGCCACGCTCATTTACATCGAAAGCTGCAAGGTTCGCGAGACTGAAAGATATTTTTATAAACGAAAGCGCAGTTATCAGGGCAACAGCATCCTTTGCCGAAGTGCTGCTTGATATAAGCAATTTCCTGAATGATAAACTATTGAGTGATTTCGACCTGGCCGAATTTCAGGATCTCTACGATCAGCTCGAACAACTGAACGAAAATATTAAGACACAACCTGGTGCAACCGGTAACGAATGGACCGAATTATTCAATCAGCTTGAAGCAGTTCATTACGCCAACCAACTCGAATCATTCAAATCGATTGCTGAAGAATACCGCCGGAGATTGATCGAAGTAAAGAAAAAGCAATTTCTCGGATATTTCATACAGCAAAACCCCGGCATTCAGCATAAAGCTGGTGTTCCTCTGGGCGGAACTTTCATTGTGGTGTACCACGACGACCCAACCCCTATCCGGAAACGGGCTACCATGCTAACAAACCTCAGTGCTGCCAGAACCAACTTTGCCAATGCAGGTTTCTCGTCCGAAAGCACTGACGCTATTTCGGAAGCATTCTCGCGTATTCAATCCAAAGCCGATCAACTCGCAGATCCGGATATTCAGCTTCTGATCAGTGAATTCTCTCGTCAACTGCCCTCCGGTGATATTACCATTTCGAAAGGCGACCGTTTTAAGACGTCAGAAAAAATAATAAATGAAACTGTAAATGAATTTGCTGACGGAACCGTAATTGCTGACTTTTACCTGCCTTACATCTGTTGTTCCGACTGTTCACCCATACAATTTGTATTACCTAAGGACCCATTGACTTTTACTGCAAAAGCAGGCTGTACCAACTCAGACAACAATGCTGAGGTTAAGGTAACTCCACTTGGAGGAACTGCTCCTTATAAAATAAAAATCAATAACGACGATTTAGCTGACCTGTCCGAAAATTTCACTTTAACATCAGGAACCTATTCACTGACCCTAATTGATGCGGAAGGAACAGTTTCGGCAGCGCAGCAGCTTGTAATTCCTGAACAGATCGTTACCGGTGAATTCGCTTACGATTGTAACCCTGATACCGGCGAATATTTTGTCAGTTTCCTGGTTTCCGGAGGCGTTTCACCCTACACAGCCAGCAGGGGCAACTTTGATGGTGATATGTATTTCAGTGATCCTCTTCCGGGTGAAACTGATAACGAAATAATTATTACCGATAGCAGAAATTGTTCCACTACAGTATTGGCAAATCACTTCTGTGAACCTCCATGCAAACTTCCATGCGAAGGCCAGTCGCGGAAATGTGCTTACAGGCTTTGGCTGCAGCCACCTGCAACGGGTTCGTTGTACAGGGATTACCATCAGTTGAAAGAAGTTCTTTTGCGCTTTAACGGCCAGATTATTGGCATTCCCGATTCGGCCAGCCTGCTTCAGATTGCGGTTGAGGATTTGAATAAAGATTTTGACAATGCCGTTTCCAAAGTTGTCCAGAAACTGAACAAAGTCATTCAGAAAATGCTGACTGATAAATTTGGTCCCGAAGGAGAAGGACGACTGCTTGTTTCCTATGAACCAGTCAAAACCGATCCTTTCGGAATCCTTTGGATTGAGCATTTCGTTTGCGAAACCTTCAGTCTTGAGTTCGAATTTGTGGTTACAAAACCCAGTCAGAAATTTGATCTTAAGTTCCGTTATACTAATGAACCAGATGAAAGTGGCAACCTTATTGATGGAACACTAACTACAAATGTTGAAATGGGCCGCAATACCTTTGTTCCAGCCTTCGATTGCCGTGAAAGGAATCTGTGCTCAGGAAGTGATTACGTGAAGTTGTGTACTGTAAATGCACTCAAACCAGAATTCGTCATTAAATCTATGGAAAACAATAAATTTAGTTTTGAAAGCACAACTCAGAACACCAATGTGGTTGCCTGGGTCTGGGACGTATTGAATACCGCTGCCAACGAACCTTTCTACCAGGGTGAGCAGGTACTGGCCATGGTTCAGAAACCAACGGGTAAAGTGAGGATGACAGTAATTGATGAAAATGGTTGTTTCAAATTCGTTGACGAAAGCTTCAAAATATGACACATTTTATCCGTCAGCAATTTCTGCATGTTGATCTGACTGGCTCGGAATCTGAAGGTTTCGCCCTTCAGAATCAGCTGACGGAACTGTATTATACCAGCTTGCTGCCAGCAATTGAGAAAGCACTGGATCATTGTTGCGGAGCTGATACACGAATTGTTATCGACCGGATTGACATTGATGCCGGGCACATCAGTCTGGAGCGGCTTGGGCAGGATCTTCCTGAACTAATTTCAAATGCTCTTATCAGCAGTATTCAGAAATCACTTGCCGGAATTCCTTTAAAAAGTGAAACTATACAGCCCTTCAACAATAGACAGGAGCTAATGGCAGAACAAGTTGCAGAGGGAATTTATTCCAACATTCGGAATACGCAGATGGCTGAAGTACTGGCATATTTTCTTCTGAATGGTTCTCTGCCCTGGTCGTATAAACTACCTGCCGGTAAAACGCTGGAAGAAGTGATAGCGGAATTTCTGATCGATAATGATGCTTCACCCGATAGCACCCGGTTTTCAACAGAATTTCCTGTTGTACTGCAATCGAAAACTGCTTCAGAACGCTTATTGTTGCAGTTTTCCGAACAATTTATCCTGATGCTGGCCAGCAAAACTAATCCGGATCTGATTCCTGAAATACAGGAACTTTACAGGCTTACCGAACGATCTAGGTTGACTGAAAATCAGAAAAGAAAGATAAGAACTAAGCTTTTGGAAAAACTAATTGTATGTATTTCAGGAAGGACGGACCTGCTAAAGAATGAGATTGCACAGGAAATCCTTGATGATTTATTGCCGGAACCTGAACTTTACAGAGCGGCTTCCATAGCTTTATCGACAGTTTTACCTGCAGAAATAGTGCCCGACAGTTTGAGAAGCAAACCCGGCAAAGCGGATGGCAATAAAACAGGAATAACAACACTTTCAGCATCATTACAAGAACCTGGAAAAAACTTGGTTCAGTCCTCGGAAAAGGAATTTTACATTGAAAATGCCGGACTGATCCTGCTGCACCCATTTCTGTCACGGTTTTTCGAAACGCTCAGCATTTCCGACAGCACCACCCTTCTCCAACCGGAAAAAGCGCTGGCTATGCTTCACCACCTTGCAACAGGGCAAACTCATATTCCGGAATATGAGCTTTTATTGCCGAAGATACTGTGTAACTACCTACTTTCATCACCTGTAGCTGCAGCTATTGAAATCAGTGAATCGGAGCAGGAAGAAGCCGTAGCCCTGCTTGAAGCTGTGATTGAACACTGGGAAGCGTTGCGCAGTACAAGTCGTGATGGACTTCGTGAATCCTTCATTATGCGACCCGGCAAACTAAGCCTAAAAGAGAACGGCGACTGGCTTTTACAAGTCGAACCCCGTGCATTTGATGTTTTACTAAATCAGCTCCCCTGGGGCATCTCACTGATACAACTACCCTGGATGAAAACCATGCTTTGGGTGGAATGGAATTACTAAAAGAACATAGCAAAGCAAAACGCACCATGCTCTAAGCACTACGCACTAAGCACAAAGCACTACGCACAACGCACCAAATGAAGTCAACAGCAGAAAAATCAGCCCACACAACCCCGACCTCCGAACAGCAGAAGTCGGCCAAGCCTTTCTTTGCGAAGGCCGGTGGTGGTGATTTTTTTGCACCTGCCAGACAGGCATTTCCTGAATCGGTTCAAACAAAACTTACTGTAAATAGAGCCGGCGATAAATTTGAGCAGGAGGCCGACCATATGGCAGATAAAGTAATGCGGATGCCAGCTTCCGGTGCTATGGAGAAGAATAAATCAATTCAGCCTGAGCCCGAAAAGAAGAAAATTCAGCGAAAAGAAACGGGAGAAACCACGGCAAAAGAAGAGCAAACAGCACAGCAGTCAGAAAGTAAAAATACATCTCAATCCCACACTGACCCTGAAACAACAATACGAAATAAAACATCTGCAGGACAACCGCTTCCAAAAGATGTCAGGAATTTTATGGAACCCCGCTTTGGCAGCGACTTCAGCAATGTACGTATTCACCATGATACAGAAGCTGCACAACTGAATTCTCAACTTAATGCCAAAGCTTTCACCCACCAGAATCAGATTTTTTTCGGAGCAGGTCAATACCGGCCTGAACTAGCCGACGGCAAACATCTGCTGGCTCATGAACTCACACATGTTGTACAACAAGGAGCTGCAAGGAATCTGAATCCCGGATCCGAAAAACCGGGACAAACGGCAGGTGAAAGCGAACAGGTAAAGCCTGTGCAAAGTGAAGGACCGGCCATTCAGCGCGGCATCCTCGATACCCTGAAAGAAGGAGCAAAAGCTGTTGTCGGTGCCATTGATAGTGTAATTTCCACCATTGGCCGGGCTATCGGAATGGGGGTGAGTGCTGCTACATCCTGGATTCAGGGCATTGCAGGACAGATTGGAGCCGGTATTTCCAGTGCCTGGAACTGGATAAACGGTCTGGCATCCAGAATCGGGCAAAATGTTACAAATACATGGAACTGGATTCAGGGGCTTGCATCTAGAATTGGCCAGAATGTAACTTCTGCATGGAACTGGATACAGGGAGTTGCATCACGAATGGCAGCTAATGTAACTGCTGCATGGGAACTGGTTCAGCGCATTGCCTCCCGCTTAGCAACTAATATCACAAATGCATGGAACTGGGTGCAGAACGTCGCTTCAAAAATTGCCACAAATATCACCAACGCATGGAACTGGGTACAATCCGTAGCTTCAAATATTGCCACAAACATCACGAATGCATGGAACTGGGTGCAATCCGTTGCTTCAAATATTGCCATGAACATCACCAATGCCTGGAACTGGGTACAGTCGCTTGCCTCTGACATCGCTATGAATATTACAGCAGCATGGAACTGGGTTCAGGCTGTAGCTGCACGAATCGGACTACATATCCCTGCCTCCTTCAACTGGATAAAAGTTCTCGCTTCACGCATTGCCATGCGTATCACCAATGGATGGAACTGGATTCAGGGTATTGCTTCGCGCATAGCAACCAACATCACCAACTCATGGAATTGGGTGCAGTCATTAGCCTCGCGTATTGCAATGAGAATTACAAACGCCTGGAACTGGATACAGTCAGTGGCTTCGAGGGTTGCCATGAATATTACAGCTGTATGGAACTGGATTCAAGGGGTTGCTTCACGAATAGCCGCAACAATTACAAACGCTTGGAACTGGATGCAGGCTGTAGCCTCGCGCATTGCCCTGGCTATAACCTCCGCCTGGAACTGGATTCAGTCGATGGCATCACGCATTGCTATGGTAATTACAAGAGCATGGAACTGGATTCAGGCAGTTGCTGAGAGGATTGTTTTGGGCATAACAAATGCGTGGATCCGGATTCAGGCCATGGCTGCACAAATCAAAATGGCTATTGTTGCTGCCTGGAACTGGCTTGTAAACCTGGCAAGACAGCTGGCAAGAGGAATTATAACAGCTTTCAACTGGATTGCAAATGTGGCGGCAAGCATCGCCAAAGCAATTCTGGCTGCATTCAACTGGTTGCTGAATCTGGCAAAACGCCTCTTAAAAAGTCTCGCCGACGCCTGGGACTGGTACCTGCACGCGCCGGATGTGGATGTGGAAACGGATGTGAGTGCTCCCAGCGGTGGAAAATCAAGGTCAAAAGTAGGTGTTGGTGAGAAACTTACCTTCAAGGGAAGCAAAATCGGCGACTGGCAGATAGATGGAGGAACACCGGTGTCGCAGGCATGGTCAGATAAGTTCGCGTGGACAGCCCCAAACAGGAATACCACAGTAACCGTAAGCCTTACTTCCGGAAAATATACCCGAAAAAAAACTATTCAGGTACTTGAGCCCAAATCTATCAAAGGTCGAAAACTCAACGAAATAGGCTATCCAAGAGGAGTAATGGGCGCAGGAATGTACCTGAAGTTTATTTACCTGCCAACTGATGTTTCTTTTAGTAATATTGAATCAGGAGAAGTTTCTGGGCCAGCCACTGAAATCAAGGATTATTTCGCAAAGCATGGCATGCCACATTATCACAATTCGGGAGATGGAATTTTCCCTGTTCAAACCAATAATGAAAACTCCGAGAAAGATAAAGCAGCCACACACGATTACGACAAGCCCTGGGAAAACGGTTCTTTCAAATGGGTGATCCCTAACCGGTTCCGGGTTAAAACCGAAGGCGGCGATGGAAAGGTGTTTACCGAAGTGCACCAGACTTTTAAACTGGAAGGTCCAGGAGGAAAAACAACCATTACCAAAGCTGGCGTGAGTGTCGATCGTAAACCTTAGCTTATCTTTCACCTATAAAATCAATATACCATTTCTTCCACCGGATTTATGAATGTAAACTCACTGTCATCTGCCTTACTATTTCTTGAAAGTGTTATCAGGCAACGATTTGAAATATATGCCGGACATAAACTGTCGAAAGAAACTGAGACTTTTGCCTTTGAAAATGACGGATCGTCCTTTGCCGGTTTTATCAGCCTCCATAAACCCGACAATGACGAGTTTATTATACTCATGCTGGCACTGGCACCGCATATTCAACCTGATTTCTTTAACCGTATTATTTCCGGTTTCCTTCCCGAAGGAGGCGATTTCCCTGAATTTGGCGGTGTGAAAGGTAACAATCACCGGGGAGTGATTCCTACCGGCGAAACTGCCCAGTTTATTCTTGCCGGTGATGATCTTAAAAAACGCCTTCAAGTTCAACGTTTGTTTGCAACTGATCACTGGTTTTCGAAAAAGCATATACTCTGGCTCGAAACGGTGCAGCCAGGCGAACCTGCCATGAGCGGGAAACTGTTTGCTGATTCCGAAATAGTTGAACTGCTCACTGCAGGCGTCATAAACAAACCTCGTTTCAGCATTGACTTTCCTGCCGAAAATATTGAAACTGAAATGGATTGGGACGACCTGGTTCTGCATCCGAAAACACTCCACCAGATCAGGGAGATAGAACATTGGATCACTCATAACCAAACCCTGTTCCACGATTGGGGCATGAAAAAGAGGGTAAAGCCCGGATACCGTGCTTTGTTTTACGGACCTCCGGGAACCGGCAAGACTCTTACCGCCACCCTGCTTGGAAAATATACCGGCAAGGATGTTTTCCGCATTGATTTATCGAGGGTAGTTTCAAAATACATTGGTGAGACGGAGAAAAACCTGTCAAGGTTATTTGACAAAGCAGAAGATAAAAACTGGATATTGTTTTTTGATGAGGCTGATGCCCTTTTCGGGAAACGTACTGATATACGCGATGCCCACGATAAATATGCCAACCAGGAAGTGGCATACCTGTTGCAGCGTATTGAGGCTTACAACGGACTTGTGATACTTGCCACCAATCAGCGCGGAAATATTGATGATGCTTTTGTACGGCGATTTCAGGCTATCATACATTTTCCCTTACCAGGTGCCGACGAACGTGCCGAAATATGGCGGAAAGCATTTCCTCCCCAGATTGAAATTGAAAAGGACATTAACTGGCTGCAGATAGCTTCCCGCTTCGAGCTTACCGGCGCAGGAATCATCAATGTTGCTCACTATTGCGCAGTCGAGATACTGGCCAGAGGCAGTCGCAGACTTAACCTGAAGCAACTGGAGGCTGCTATTATGCGTGAATTTATTAAGGAAGGGAAAGTAGTATAGTTTTTATTATCGGAATGGACAAATCAATGAAATCATTAACAGATACCAAATGATAAAAGGCCCCTCTATATGGGAAGTTATAAAAAAGTAATGGTTTATCAGCACGAGTAGTGGCTATTGAAAAGCTATAGATTGATAATTATCTATAACAAACTAACTTTAACCAACCCCAGCTGCCAAACGAATCCTTTCATTTAGTGATAAAAACTCCCTGGCTACTTAACAAATTCCAAATTTGTTTGTGAGATCATCAGCATACAAATAATAAACATAAGTGTGCACTCTCCGAAAATCGCGAAAATTCCTTATATTTGTTAATCCATATAATAATAGTTTATTTTCCAGATTATTGACCTTTCACTACTTTATAGTTTATCACCCGGTATAAACAACTTTTTAACAAAAAAACAAAAATCATGGCAAAAGTTGATCAAACTAAAACGACTGACAGTATCTCGCTGGCAGTAAAGGAGATTATTCTGGATGAAATACAGGATCACGATGTTAATCCTGAAGATCTCGCTGAAACTTATAATCTGGAAGATGATTTAGGTTATGACGGAGTGCTTATTACGTCTTTAAGCATTGCTCTTAATAAATTCCTGAAGTCGAACAATGGAGGTAAAATTTCCCCTTCCGAGATTGAAAAATGCAAAACAGTTAAAGATGTGATTGATTTGGTTAAAACTAAAATTCAGAAATCATGAAACGGATATTTTTTTGCTGCTCTTGTCTGATTATGTATCAGTCATATCTCTTTGCACAGTTAGATACTATCTACGGGCCAAAGCTGCAAATAAGAAAATCGTTCGAAAATATCATCGATAAAGGGAAACCTGCATCATTAAGTTTCATGATTCCTGTAGGAGCCGGAAATTACTACTCAATTAATGGAGCGGTTGCACTTGAGTTAACGGGACTTGCAGAAAATTCTGTTACAACATTTGATGCATTTGCAGTGTACAACAGAAATAATAAAATTAAAAAAGAACAGAACCAGTATAAACTAGGCCTTGCAGTTGATAATGTGCATCGATGTAATTCCAATTTAAAATTCTCGACAACTTTATCAGCTGAGTATGTAAACAATGTTAAGGATACTACACAATCCATTGCAAGCCAACTATATCTGGATCCTCGCTTTGCATTAAAGAAATTTTTCAGGATCGGATTGCCTGTAAGTGATTTCCATAACAAAAGGATTATTCCACTTTTAAACCTTATACCTGGCTTAGAATACAAATATTCATATAAAGCCAGTCAGGATGATCACACCGGCTCAATTGCAAGGTTTTATTTTTCTCCATCTATTTCAATTTATTACAGGGTAAGAGAGAAATATAAGGATGAAAAATCACCATTTGCTAACCTGTTTGGGGCATCATTCAGATATACCTTTAGAAAAGATTTTTATAATAGCACTAAAATAGCTGAAGGCTACCTCCCTTTATATAATTTCTCATTAGCTTACTATCCTCTGAAGCAAGATACGTTCTCACTCGAGGCCGCATACTTGTTTGGATCTGATCCTGTTAATGATTTAGAAAAACAAGAGTACTGGGAATTTACAATAAAGATCAAAAAGTAAGAAGAATTTCACTCGCTTGCATGGATTCGTAACTTACCGATGTGATCTCTATAGCCAAAGGCTGATAACTTAGCGCAGCAATCTCTTGAGCGTAGCAAATAATCCGGCCTGTACAATTATCAAAGACTCCCACTTGAATACTCCGGACTAATGTAGATTACCATTCCGGAGCAAAACATGCAACTTTTATTTGACATGGCAATGCTTAAGAGCAGTTTGGCTTATTTACATTACATATAACTGAATGAGATTCCGGCGCAAAACTGGCCAATTGATAGTGATGAAATTGAGTTAGGTTTGGGTAGAAAATTCTTCCGGAATAGCCAATAAAACAGCCTTTATGCTACCACTACATTCCCACGTGAACACAGTTTTGCAATTTCTTACTATACTTATCACTAACCATTGTTGTTATACCATATTTTTTTGTAACCCTTTTACATTTCTGTATTTTGATAAATTAATCAACAATACACTGATCAGAATCACGACTAAACCACTTATCTGCAAAAAGCTCATATGTTCACCAGCGAAAAACACTCCCAATAAAACTGCAATAATAGGATTTACATAGGCATATGTGCTTACCTGTGTAGTAGACCGAACCTGTAATAACCAAATATAGGCACTGTATGCAGCTAACGATCCCATAAGTATTAAATATAAAAGAGATAGCCATGATGCAGGAGTGACAGATTGCCATTCGAACCCCTGCCATTCATTCAACAGTAAGCTGGCGAGGAAAAATGCAGCTCCTGCTGCCAACATCTGCCAGGCTGAACTTAATGTAGTGGAACCGGAAGAATGATATTTTGAATAGAGCGATCCGCCTGCCCAACTTATTGTACCAATCAATAGTATAAACAATCCAATAATCTCTTTATTATTATCAGGTGATGATAATGCTTCCGTTGCTCTTTCACTGAACATTAATGTGACTCCAATGAAACCAAAAATCAATCCAAAGATAACAGAACGATCAGTAAGATTTTCTCTCCATTTAGGAATATCAAGTATTACAAACCAAAAAGGAGAAGTGGAAACGAGTACAGCTACCAATGAACTTGGAAGCGATTTCTCGGCCCAAATCACAGCACCGGTACCAACCAACAACATCATTAACCCACTGATAATGGAGGGTTTTATTTGTCGCCATGTACCAGATCCTTCACCTTTCAGCTGACACCATCCTAATAATAATAGTCCGGCAGTAAAGAAACGAAAGGCCCCCAATATCATTGGAGGAATATGCTGAACAGCTTTCTGAATAAAAAAATAAGTTGACCCCCAAACAAGGTAAACTGTTGTAAAGGCAATAATAACCAGTATAGATGAGGCTTTCTTTGTAGTTATTGTCATTGGATTATTTATTAGGGATAATCAAAAGTTGTTGTTCTTTTACGGTTTCTAAAACGATAGTTGTTTTGGCTGAAGCTATATTGGGTATCTTTTGTAACGAGTTCCGCATTAAATACATCAGCGAAGCTGCGTCTGCGGTCCGTATTTTAATCAGGAAACAATCTTCCCCTGCAATATGGTGTACTTCCTGTACTTCAGATATTTTTGAAAGTGATTGTGCTGTTTCACGGCTACAAGTAAACCCTTCGGCTGATCTGATAAAAATAAAAGCCAGTAGTTTTTGCTGTAGAGCATCCGGATTAATATGGGTAGTATATTTGAGAATTACATTTTTCTGTTCAAGCTTTTTTACCCGTTCCAATATAGCTGAAGGAGCCATTTCCAATTCTCTTGCTATACTGGCATTTGAAATTCGGGCATTATCCTGCAATAGTTCAAGGATGCGTAAATCGGTACTGTCCAATATAAATTCCATAGTATTATTTTTCTGCAAACCTACAAATAAAAGGAATATAATTCGTATTAATTACATATTTTCGAATTATTATCTGAATATTAACTAACATTCAGTATTTATGATAAAATACGATATTCTCAACGCCAACCAAATTCATAAAGTCAAAAGATATAACAGTCAACATTTTTTTTAGAGATAAAGATACTTGATAACCAACCTACAGCAAGAAAGAGAAAGATGATACACTTTATCATTTATCCAAATTGCGTTTTAGTGTGACCGATAATTCAAAACTACTGTTAGTAAAATATAAATCTTTGATTAATAAATATTTGCTATATTAGAGCCAACCCAACTTCCGCATATTGTTCGATTTTGTCTCCTATTGCGTAACTTGGGATTAACATTAATGATCAGTTTGAATTTTCGTTGAAAACATTATAAAACTGAATAACAGAAAGTTATCCGTACTGAAAACTGAGATTTATTCCTGCCACCTGCTGGCCCGGATTTGCAATTTATTGAAGTCACATCAGACCAGGCAGGCTGGCAGGCAGTAATAGGATTGGGTACTTTTCGTGTCAAATAAGCTTTGGAGATGATTTCAGAGTTGGCAGAATACTGATAGCGGAAAAAAATAAGCGAATTTACAAGTTGCAGAAAATAAATACAAGTTAGTGAATCCTTACAAACACAGCCTTTTTCGCCATCAAACTCAAAAACACTCCCCTGGCTCCCATAAACAGCATCATCGCTAACCAAAGTCCGTTATTCCCTAATAAAGGTTCCAGTAAATAGTAGGCAGGGAGAAAAATCAGCGTAGTTATGATAACCATGCTGTTACGCATCGCTTTGGATGCAGTTGCGCCCACAAAGATTCCATCCCATATAAATGCCGCAAATGTAATAAGCGGAACCAAAACTATCCAGAACATAAAAGGCTTAGCTGCGGCAATTGTTACAGTATTATTAGTTAACAACCTCAGTATAAAACCTCCTCCAACCAGGAATATCAGTGTAAAAGCAAGTGCAATTGCACCGCCCCAGACAAAAAGCCTTCGGATTACTTTTTTCAGCATTGCTCTATCGCCCGATCCAATATACCTGCCAGCGAGTGCTTCGGCAGCGTAGGCAAAACCATCGACAAAATAAGAGAAAAAATAGAAAAACTGGAACAGCAAAGTATTTACTGCCAGTATGGTATCGCTTGTATTGGCTGATTGTGTGGTAAAAAACGAAAGTGTAAATATCAGGCAAAGTGTACGGATAAAAATATCCCTATTTACATTGAAAAACCTGACGAAAGCTTTAAGGTTAAGAGCTTCAGTAAGGTTAACGTAATTACTGAGTTTCGGCCAGTAAAACGAAAGAAGGTACAAACCCAGCACTAATCCACCATACTGGCTGATTACATTCGCCCAGGCCACGCCGTTGCTACCCATCCCCAAACCTTTGATAAACAAAAGGCTTAGCAATACATTCAGCAGATTTACAGAAATAGCCAAAATCATTGGCATTCGCGCATTTTGCATTCCGATAAACCAGCCTATAATTGCATAAATAAAAAGTGTGGCCGGTGCAGCATATATGCGAATACTAAAATATTCATGTGCCAGCGTTTCAACAGAAGTGCTGCTATTGACCAGATTAAATGCTGCCCAACTCAGAGGCCACTGCAATAAAATCAGAAATATACCTCCACCAATTGCAAATACAATTGATCGGACTAAAATATTTCCTGCTTCGGCAAGATTCCGCTGCCCGTAAGCCTGCGCCGTAAAACCGCTTGTCCCCATACGCAGGAAGCCAAATGCCCAGAAAATAAAGCTGAATATCATTCCTCCCAAAGCCACGGCACCCACATATTTAACCGAGCCTAAATGTCCCATAAGTCCAAGATCGACCATAGCCAGCAAAGGAATGGTGATATTGGTCACAATATTAGGAATAGCCAGTCGGAGAATTCGGCGGTTCAGCAAAGTGCAAAAATCAGATGTTTTGCAAAGATGGTGGTTTTTATTTGGGGACAAATAGAAGTACCAATAAAAATGCTGAAACATCAAAAGAAAACAGGAACTTAATCAGTACCCGAAAGTATAAATACTTATAGTCTGGAGTGAATATAGTTTAAAGTAAATATAGCGTTTTAAGTATAAGGGAATAAAAACTTTCAACTATTACCATATCCCCTGAAACCTAACCCCTAAAACCCAACCCCTGAAACCTAACTCCTATAACTACTACCCTGTGAACCAAAAAAGGCAAATTATTATCAGATTGAATAGTTATAAAAATAGTATTACCTTTGCCCTAGTTTTTGAAAGAGATTCTCCTCCGGATTTTTTTATACGTACATTAATTTTCTGCAAGCCAGCTTACAAGCGGGCAAAAATAACCCAGGTTTCAGTACCACCTTTCAACAACAATTATTTTCAAATCTGGCCTTTGTACAAGATCAGTAAAGCACCTACACTATGGAATACAACACCACCCGCGGTCCGATGAAAATTTCAGAATATGGCCGGAATATTCAGAATATGATCCTTTACATTGCCTCACTTCCTGACCGTGAGCAACGCAACCGCCTTACAAGCACACTTGTCAATATCCTTGCCATTATGAACCCTGATATGCGCGACCAGGTGGATATTAAACACAAATTGTACGACCATGTGCACCTGATGTCGGATTTTACACTCGATATCGATTCGCCATACCCGGTTCCACCCCGCCCCGAAGAAGCACCACGTCCTGCCAGGGTTCCGTATACACAGGAAAATATCAAATTGCGGCCTTACGGAAAATACATGCAGCGAATGATCGAAAAAGCCGTGGAATACGAGGAAGGCGAGGAAAAAGATGCGCTGGTAAAGACTATCGCCAACAACCTGAAAAAGATGTACCTCAACTGGAACCGTGATTCAGTAAATGATGAGCTGATCCACGAACATCTGAGCCTGCTCTCGGGCACCAAACTCAAACTCCGCGACGACGACCGCCTGCATTCGACAACCGATATCCTTAAAGCTAATAAGCAAGTCCTGGATAAACAGAAACCACCTTTCAAACGCCGCAAGTTCACCGGAAAAACCAACGAAAATAACGGCAGGAAAAAGAAATTCGGGAAATCATAATCGAAATAAAAAAAAAGCTTCACTAAATCTGAAGCCTTTTTTTTGCCCATTCAGTGACAAAACTTTACTATGGATAATCAATATCCATATCAGAAACATACATTTCATTTCTCCGGAGATCCCCTTGTAAGTGCCCGGTTAAAAATTCTGATAAATCTTTTCTTTAACAGATGCACTTTACCGGCTGATTTTTTTTAATTTCGGCCTGCCCATTAATCCGATAGTATGAGTTCGTTCGAAATACAGGGAGGCTCTCCGTTAAAAGGAACCATTATCCCCCAAGGTGCTAAAAATGAAGCATTACAAATACTCTGTGCTGTATTGCTTACTCCTGAGGAGGTCACCATTCACAACATACCCGATATCCTCGATGTAAACAAACTGATCGAGTTGCTTGCTGCCATGGGTGTAGAAGTTACAAAAATCAACACGGGAAGTTATACTTTCAAAGCAGGTACTATTGACCTTGATTACCTCGAAACTGACGAATTCCGCAAACAGGCTTCGAGTTTGCGCGGTTCGGTTATGATACTCGGGCCGCTGCTGGCCCGCTTCGGAAAAGGAAGCATCCCTAAACCAGGCGGAGACAAAATCGGACGACGCAGGCTCGACACACATTTTATTGGCCTGCAGAAACTGGGTGCCAGTTTCGATTTCGATTCGCATAAGGGATTTACCCGCGTGTCGGCCAAAAAACTTACCGGTGCATACATGTTGCTCGACGAAGCTTCTGTAACCGGGACAGCTAATATTCTTATGGCTGCTGTGATGGCCGAAGGGAAAACAACCATTTTTAATGCCGCCTGTGAGCCCTACCTGGTGCAACTCAGCGAAATGCTGGTTCGCATGGGTGCGAAAATTGATGGAACAGGCTCCAACTTACTTAAGATTGAAGGCGTTCACAGCCTTAAAGGAACCTCGCATACCTTACTTCCCGATATGATCGAAGTAGGAAGTTTTATTGGTCTTGCGGCTATGACCCGCAGCGATATAACTATCAGCAATGTGAATTACCCTGCATTGGGAATTATACCAGATGTGTTCCGCCGGCTAGGTATTATTATTGAGCAACAAGGTGATAACATCCATATTCCGGCACAGGATCACTACGAAGTGGAGTCGTTTATGGATGGCGGTATTATGACCATTTCCGATGCGCCATGGCCAGGTTTCACACCTGACCTCATAAGTGTTATACTGGTAACTGCCATACAAGCCAAAGGAAGTGTGCTTGTCCATCAGAAAATGTTCGAGAGCCGGCTCTTCTTCGTCGATAAACTTATCGACATGGGAGCACAGATCATACTCTGCGATCCACACCGTGCAACCGTGATCGGCTTAAACCGCGAACACCGTCTGCGCGGAATCAGGATGTCGTCACCTGATATCAGAGCCGGGGTATCACTTCTGATAGCAGCACTATCGGCAAAAGGAACAAGCATAATCGATAACATCGATCAGATTGACCGTGGTTACCAGAATATTGATGGACGGCTGAATGCACTTGGGGCTCATATCCGCAGAATTTAGTCCTAAACCACCGATAAGTCACTGAATTGCAAATTCCGGATCTCTGCCATAATGACCTTAGCAAATGAATGGCAGATTTTTTGATACAGCAGGTTTACTAATTGCCTTAAAATTCATCCATTTCGCGATTGATGAAGCATAAGCTATTTAATACCACTGATAATCAGAAAATTGAAAAATGTTTAATCGCATGAAGAAGAAAAAAAATACTGAGAACGACGAGTCGAAAACGGTTCCCGATTCAAATACTGACAATATTGCAGAAGTAAAAAATGAATCAGCGACAGAAGGAAGCCAGACCTCATCCGTGGCAAAAGTATATTCAGAAGAAGAGTATCAGGCAAAAGTAAATGAGCTGAATGACAAATATCTGAGGTTATATTCTGAATTCGACAATTTCAGAAAACGTACGCTTAAGGAAAAAATCGATCTTATGGGTACCGCTTCAGAAGATGTAATAAAGGAACTTCTTCCTGTGCTTGATGATTTCGACCGGGCAATGGCATCCATGAAAACTGCTGATCAGATTGAAGCCGTCAAAGAAGGAGTTCAGCTGATTTATTCCAAGATGAAAGCAATATTTACATCGAAAGGTCTGCTGGAAATAAAGAGTATAGGCGAGAATTTCGATACTGACTTTCACGAAGCCATTACGAGTATTCCAGCACCAACTGAAGACCTTAAAAACAAAGTTGTCGACGAAATCCAGAAAGGATATATGCTCCGCGACAAGGTAATACGTTTTGCGAAAGTTGTAACCGGTAGTTAACTCATTCAACTGAAGCAATTTAATTCATCCTATTCCAACATTCACCAAAAGGAACATAGTGACAAAAAGAGATTATTACGAAATTCTGGGTGTAACACGCAATGCCAACGATGCTGAACTTAAAAAGGCTTACAGGCAGATGGCACTTAAGTTTCATCCCGATAAAAATCCCAACAACAAGGAAGCTGAAGATAAGTTCAAGGAAGCAGCCGAAGCCTATGAAGTGCTGAGCGATCAGGAAAAACGTAAGCGTTACGATCAGTATGGTCACGATGGACTGCGGAATGGCGGTGGAGGTTTCAGCGGCGGCGGAATGAATATGGATGATATTTTCAGCCATTTCGGCGACATTTTCGGCGGAGCTTTCGGAGGTGGATTCGGCGGACAACAGCGTGGAGGAAGGCGTGTAAACAGGGGTACCAACCTGCGTGTGAAAGTACGTTTAACGCTGGAAGAAATTAACTCAGGTGTTGAAAAGAAAATAAAAGTCAACAAATATGTCTCCTGCTCCCATTGCAAAGGATCAGGAGCCGAAGGTGGTTCAGCCTATTCAACCTGCTCAACCTGCCGTGGTACTGGTCAGGTGACACGTGTTACCAATACATTTCTGGGCCAGATGCAAACCAGCTCCACCTGCCCTACGTGTAGCGGTGAAGGTCAGATTATTCAGCACAAATGCGTTCATTGTGCCGGTAATGGCGTGATTAAAGGTGAAGATGTGATCAGTATTGATATTCCGGCAGGTGTATCCGACGGAATTCAGCTTTCAGTTAACGGCAAAGGCAATGCTGCTGCACGTGGTGGCGTTCCCGGCGATCTGATTATTCAAGTTGAGGAAACCCCTCACGAGAGCCTTCACCGGGAAGGCAACAACCTGTTGTATGATCTTTATATAAGTTTCCCCGATGCAGCTCTTGGCAGTTCAGTAGATATACCAACACTGGAAGGAAAAGCCCGTATCAAAATTGAACCCGGTACCCAGGGCGGACGCATGTTACGCTTGAAAGGGAAAGGATTGCCATCGATTAACTCGTATGGGAAAGGCGATTTACTGGTTACTATAAATGTATGGACACCCCGCAACCTGAACCGTCAGGAAAAAGAAATCCTCGAAAAACTGCAACTTGCTGACAATTTCAAGCCGCAACCAGGTGCCCGTGATAAAGGATTTTTTGATCGCATGAGGGAATATTTCCAGTAAACAGGACTTAAAACTAAAAAGAAGAAACATGTGATAAAATATAGCTCAGCCTCTGATTTTTGATCATAACAAAAGCAGCATTCATCACCGGAGGCTGCTTTTTTGTTAAAAATACTGAAATCGGGATTTTGAAACGCTAAATTCGTAATTTTACCTTTAAATATTCCCTTTTTCAGGATTGTTTCTCCATTAATTATAATTGAAACCAATGATTCTGCAAGTCAAATCAGTTTCCAAAAATTTTGGCGATTTTACCGCTCTCAATAAAGTAAATATCGAAGTTCCCGAAAACAGTATTTTTGGGTTGCTGGGTCCGAATGGCGCAGGTAAAACTACGCTGATCCGTATTATCAACCAGATAACCGGTCCTGACGCTGGCGAAGTAATTTTCGATGGCAAGCGCCTGCATCCCGATCATATCTCCATGATAGGTTATCTACCCGAAGAACGCGGGCTGTATAAAAAAATGAAAGTCGGCGAACAGGCTCTTTACCTGGCGCAGCTTAAAGGACTTAGCCGGAACGATGCCCGTAAGCGGCTTAAGAACTGGTTCGAGAAATTCGAAATTCAGGCTTGGTGGGACAAAAAAGTTGAAGAACTTTCGAAAGGGATGCAACAGAAAATACAGTTTATTGTAACTGTTGTACATGAACCTAAATTACTCATCTTCGACGAACCTTTCAGTGGATTCGATCCCATTAATGTGAATCTTCTGCGGGATGAAATCCTCGAACTACGCAAAAATGGCTCAACCATCATCTTCTCGACACATAATATGGCATCAGTTGAGGAACTTTGCGATAACATAGCTCTTATCAACAAATCGGAAAAGATACTTGATGGACATGTAAGGGAAATTAAACGGAAATATTTCACTAACAGTTACGAAGTCCATTACCGAAACATAAACTCTCATCCTGTTCATTTGCCAAATCCAGAATTCGAACTGCTTTCGTCAACAGTTGCTGACGGGACTATTAAAAGCACTTACAGATTGCCTGAAAACAATGGTCCGAACGATCTGCTTTCGGCTTTGCTCCCACAGGCTTATGTAATTTCCTTCAACGAATTAATCCCCTCAATGAATGACATTTTTATATCTACCGTGAATGCCGTTAATGCCAATCAAATACTTGAATCCTGAAAATAAACCCTATGAACAAGATATTCCTCATTATACAACGCGAATACCTCACTAAGGTAAAGAAAAAGTCATTCATTATAATGACAATTCTGGGGCCCATTTTGATGGCTTCCCTATTTATACTGCCGGTGTACCTGGCCAGCAGACAGGATGACAAGCAACTTATAAGTGTACTCGACGACACGGGCCTGTTTTTCAGCAAGTTCGAAAATAGCGAAAACTACACTTTTGTTCCGGTGGTAACCAGTTTGCCTGAAGCTAAAGAGGCTTTGATGAAAAAAGGCAATTATATGTTGCTGCATATTCCTGCAACACAATTGAATATTCCTGACAATGGCGTTATCTATTCCGACAAACAACCCACACTCAACCTGAAGGGATATATTTCGGGCGTGATGAGCCGTGAGCTCGAAAAGCAGAAACTCGGTGCCGAAATCAGAAAGGAAATCCTCAGGAATACTCCCGGCTACAGCCCTGGCAATGATACTTCAGCAGAGGATCTCATGAGTGAAACCATACTCAAAAACATACGCACCGAGGTAAAAATCACTACCTACAAAACCGATGAAGGCGGAACAGAACAAAAAAGTTTTACCGAAATAAGCATGGTCGTCGGACTGGTAGCCAGCATTATGATCTACATGTTTATTTTCATGTTCGGGGCTCAGGTTATGCGTGGAGTAATTGAAGAGAAAACCAGCCGCATCATAGAAGTTATAGTTTCGTCAGTAAAGCCTTTCCAACTGATGATGGGTAAAATAATAGGGGTTGCCCTTGTCGGACTTACCCAGTTCCTGCTATGGATTGTGTTTACTTTTATCATCATAACCGCTGTGCAGACAGCATTCCCTAAACAATTCAAAAAAACACAGAGCGAACAGGTAAATATTGCCGGCCAAAATGTGGCCCTGCCAAACGAAGCAGCACCGCTTGCACCGAATTCGATAAAAGCCGACACCGGAAATGATAAGCTGAATGGCGTTTTCGAAGCTTTTTCATCCATCAATCTGCCGGTAATGATCATGGCATTCCTTTTCTATTTTCTTTTCGGTTACCTGCTTTATGGTGCCTTGTTTGCAGCAATAGGCTCCGCAGTGGATAACGAAACCGATACACAGCAATTTATGCTTCCGGTGACCGTTCCACTTATTCTTTCGATTGTGGTGGCACAGACTGTGATTCAAAACCCCGAGAGCCCTCTGGCATTCTGGATGTCGATGATTCCATTCACATCACCGGTAATCATGATGGTACGTATTCCATTCGGGGTTCCAACCTGGCAGATCGCTCTGTCAATCGGATTGCTGATACTGGGTTTCATAGGAACCACCTGGCTGGCAGCCAAAATATACCGGACCGGCATTCTGATGTATGGCAAAAAATCGAATTACAAAGAATTGTGGAAGTGGATCAGGTATAAGGGGTAAATTTTAGTGCTGAGTGCTGGGTGCTGAGTGCTGAGTGCACTGTTCCTGGCTAGAAAAGTTGCATTGAGAAGAAAGAGTAATCATTTACGTTTTACATGGTACGAAGTACAATTTGTCAGTTGGCGATTGACAAAGGACGATTTGACAATTATACATCTTAAATCAAAAATCATAAATTAAAAAGATACTATCTACGAGGTACGTATAAAAAACCCTGCCTCAAATCCCAAAATCCTACAAATAATGGCCCGAATACTGATTATCGACGACGAACGTGCTATACGGAATGCTTTACGCGAAATACTGGAATATGAAAACTATCTGGTTGACGATGCCGAAGATGGCCCGGCCGGACTGGAACTGGTGGGAAAAGAAAGCTACGACGTTATTCTCTGCGATATCAAAATGCCGCATATGGATGGGATAGAGGTGCTCGAAAGCATTCAGAAAACCACTGACGCCCCCGTTGTAATGATATCAGGACACGGAACCATTGAAACTGCCGTTGAAGCCATTCGCAAAGGTGCCTACGATTTTATCGCCAAGCCTCTTGATCTTAACAGGTTGCTTATCACTCTGCGCAATGCGTTGGACAAATCGAGGCTGGTTACCGAAACCAAAGCACTCAAACGCAAGGTCAGCAAGCAATACGAGATGATTGGCGAATCACCTGCCATAACGAAGATCAAAGAAATGATCGAAAGGGTTGCAACAACGGATGCCCGGGTATTAATTACCGGCGAAAGCGGCACCGGCAAAGAACTGGTTGCCCGTTGGCTTCATGAAAAAAGCAACCGTGCCGAAGGACCCTTTGTAGAAGTAAATTGTGCTGCTATTCCTTCGGAACTGATTGAAAGTGTGCTTTTCGGGCACGAAAAGGGCTCGTTCACCTCTGCCATTAAACAGCGTAAGGGCGACTTCGAACAGGCAACCAACGGCACTATTTTCCTGGATGAAATCGGCGATATGAGTCTTTCGGCTCAGGCAAAAGTTTTGCGCGCCTTGCAGGAAAACAAGATTATGCGTGTGGGTGGCGAAAAGGATATTCCGGTGAATGTAAGGGTGCTGGCTGCAACCAACAAAAACCTGCTCGAAGAAATACAGAATAAAACATTTCGCGAGGACTTGTACCACCGTCTCAGCGTGATCCTGATCAAAGTGCCTTCACTCAACGAACGTGAAGACGACATTCCTATGCTGGCTCACTATTTCGTGGAACAGATATGCGAAAACAACGGGCGGCCACCCATTCAGTTCACCGATGAAGCACTGGAAGAACTGAAAAAAATCAAATGGACCGGCAATATCCGCGAATTGCGCAATGTGGTTGAGCGACTGGTTATCCTCTGCGACCAGCAAATAACCATTGAAGATGTGCAGATGTATGCACAACCATCCAGAAAAGGATAGCAGAATAATTCCTATTCTCTTCTGAATCGTCCTGTTAAATTAATCCAGGATCAATTATTTTCAACCGCTTTTGCACCATCAGGCAATTGAGCCGGAGGACCATAAGCCGGGTTTGTCAGGAAAGTATCATCCCGCAGCGTCTTTATAAAAGTAATCAGATCAGCCTTTTCCGTAGAAGTCAGTTGTATTCCGCCATCGTAAGCATGGTGCATAAGCGGATGCACATTGGGCGACCAGATAACACCCTCCGAATAAAAATCTATTACTTCTTCCAGCGTTTTGAAGCGGCCATCATGCATATACGGCCCTGTAAGTTCTATATTCCGCAAGGTGGAAGCCTTATAAGCTCCTTTATCGGAAGGATCACCGGTAACTGAGAACCTGTCGCGGCTATCGGTAAAAACTGAATCTTTTCCGGTATTATAAAACAGATTGGTGGTAAAAAGCGGATTTCCTGAACCTCCGTGGCAATGAAAACAGTCCCCGCCGTCTTCTGTCATAAAAAGCACATAACCGCTCAGTTCATGAGTACTCAGCTGTTCTTCGCCTCTCATATACCTGTCGAACTTTGAATCTGAAGATACAAGTGTGCGGACAAACTGAGCAATTGCTTTACTGATATTGCGCATGGTCACCGTTCGTGAACCAAAAGCTTTTTCGAAAAGTTCAGGATAACCAGGAATACTTTGAATTAATTCTTTAGTCTTTATAGTGTCGCCGGACAGTTCGTGAGGTGCAGTAACGGCCATTCCAACCAGATCCTCGATATTCCGCTGCGATTTGTTTGGATTGTCTACCGAAATCAACCCGGACCACAGATAACCTGTTTCGTTCCACACCAGGTTGATCATAGGGAGCATATAGTGCGGGGTTACAATTCCGGTAATTCCGAAAGGCCTCCCACCTATAAATTTCGGATGATCAATTCCGCATTCGAACGCCCGCGATTGAAGATGGCAGGTTCCGCAACTCATTAATTTTCCGGGCTCAGTCTGTCCTGATAAACGTCCGTCGTAGAAAAGATAGCGTCCCAGCTCCACACCTTCGACGGTCATTGGATTATCAGCGGGGATATTCATCCTGGTCGGAAAATACTTCGGAACAGTGATTTCATAAGGAGTTGGATGGTACATGGTTTCCTCAGGCTTGCATGCCGAAAGAAAAACAGTCGCAACCAATACCAGGACAATAAATTTTTGTGGAAAACCCACCAGTAACGAAATGAGAGGATTCATATTAGTCGTGGTAAACTATATCTTTCCCTTCGTGTTTCACACTGAATACATTCATCCCGTTTTCGGCTGCTTTATGCATTGCATCCTGGTTCTGCATGATTTGTCCCCCGATAGCATTCCAATCCCATAAGTTTGGCGCTTCGAACCATTTCTCAATGTTCATGTTGATTGTATATACATTGCTTAAGGTACCAGCCTGAATATTCAATGGAAGAGTTACTGTAAAGTAGTTCTGATAAAAAATATTTGCGTCATCAATCATACCAATCCCCAGGTGAAAGTTAAATGGTTTTATGGTGTCGCTGGCCGAAAGCCAGTTGCCGTTCATTTTCATCAGATGATACCCGCCGCCCATCATATCAGGCCAGAACATATCACGTTCAGGCGGATTTACAAATAATCCGGTTTTGTTTTTGGCTTCATTTATCCCAAATACAAATGAAATACTTGAGTATCCGGTAACCGGTGCACGATCGGCAGGTGCCCATTCGAGGGTTGAGGGAATATCAAGATCAACATAGTGTATTGCATTGTCAGTTGTTATCGGAATTACCTGACCGTCGTTGGTACGTAGAGTAATTTCCGAAATAAAATACTGAAGTTCGTCAACCTGATACAGATTACCAGCATAATTGGTGTAATTCATAACTCCTTTCTGGAGTTCATATCCATTGACAGTATGTTTGAAAACGAATTGGGGTCTTACCGATTTAATACGCTCCTTCCCACAGGAAACAAATAGTAAGGACAGGCATACAATTGCCAGTGCAGAGCGAAACAAGTTTTTTTTCATTTCTGTTGATTATTTTTGAGTAAAACGTACAAAAATACCCATTATTACTTTATGAAGACCTACGGAACACATATAGGCTTAAGAAATATGATAAAAGACAGGTCCAAACTTGAAAAATACAGCAATTTTCGGTTTATCCTGTTTCACAAAGATTCACAAAGGGTTTTCCCTTTCTTTGTGCCTTTTGTGCCTTCTCTGTGCATTTTGTAACATAGCTTTTTTGGCTGTTACACAAAGGTTCACGGAGAAGACACAAAGGTTCACAAAGGGTTTATCATTCACTTTGAGCCTTTTGTGCCTTCTTTGTGCCATTTGTGGAATAGCTTTTACGAATGTTACATAAAGTAACTAATTTGTGCCTTCTCTGTGCCTTTTGTGACATAGCTTTTTTGGCTGTTACACAAAGATTCACGGAGAAGACACAAAGGTTCACAAAGGGTTTATCTTTTCTTTGTGCCTTTTGTGCCTCCTTTGTGCCTTTTGTGACATTGCTTTTATGGCTGTCAAACAAAGTTACACGAAGAAGACACGGTGTTTTGCGAAGGAATTTACGCTGTAGATACTCATAAGGAGAATTAGCTTCTCTCACGAATACCTGTAACCATACCCGAAATGTTCCTATCTTTGCATTTCTTAAGTTAAACCAAAAAAGTTTTAATGCAGGACTGCTACTGGGTGCAAAACACTCAGCATCAGGTTGTATTCATAAAATAATTAGTTTCAATGAAATTTAAATCAGGCGATAAAGTACGATTTCTAAACACAACAGGTGGAGGAACAGTAGTTAAAATAATAAATGAATTCATGGTTTCGGTTGCCATAGAGGACGGCTTCGAAATACCAACCCTCACAAATGAACTGGTAGCCATAGAACCAGCCGGTGCTTCGGGCGATCTGTTTCTTAACAAAGGTGAACGCACTATTCAGGCTCCTGTAAAACCTGAACCTGTTGCCGAGCCCGTCGAAACCGGTGACGAGAGGGTAAGCCACATTGTGAGAAGAGGTGATGGCACCGAAGCCCCGACCGGCATTTACCTTGCCTGGGTACCTCAGGATCAGCAACGGTTGATTACAGGAACCATGGACGTTTACCTTATAAACAATACTTCCTACGACATTCTTTATTCTTTTTCTCTTAAAAACAGTAGCGGTAATTTTTCAGGAATGGAATATAGTTCGGTTCCACCTGAGTCGAAGATGGTATTGGAAAGTATTGTCCGCGAAGATATTGGAACCTGGTCGAATGGTGTTGTTCAAGTATTATTCTTCTCTGATGAAAGTGAGAAAATCCTGATGCCTGTAAGCACCACATTCCGTATAAAAGGTTCTGTGTTTTTCCAGGAAGGCAGTTATCACGAATCCAGATTTCTTGCAAACAGGAAAGCAATTGTATATACTGTATGCGAGCTTAACCGCATACCAAGCACTTACGAACACATACTTAACGAAAAAGAAAACCGAGAACCACTTCCTGCTGCAGCAGAACGCTTTAGGCCCGAAACTGCCATCGACAAATACCGTATCGCCCCTGGCGAAGCTGAAGTTGACCTACATATTTCGGCTCTCCGCGACGATTATGGCAAACTTTCGCCGCACGAGATTCTCACCATTCAACTTGGGCTTTTCGATCGTTTGCTGGGAAGTGCCATTGCCTTTAAGTTCAGTCGTGTTGTATTTATCCACGGAATAGGGAATGGCTCCTTAAAGCAGGCTATCATTCAGCGACTTGCAGAATACACTGATATCGAATTCCGTACAGCCTCCTTTGCTCAGTATGGCAACGGAGCAATTGAACTGATTATACACCGCTCCCGGTAGAACGGATATTCAATACTCCTGATATTAGTCTACTTCGAACTAAGTATTCAGGTACCGGGTGATAGAATTTATATAAACTCATCATACTCCTGAATATTTAGTATTTTTACGCCTGCCTCACTAACTCTGATGCATTGAAAACCATTTCAAAGGTAAATTTCGCTCAAAGCACCTACATGAATAGTGAAAAACCACTATTCTCCATAGTTATTCCAACCTGGAATAATCTAAAAATGATTCAGTTGTGCATTGGCAGTATTCTGAAAAACAGCACCTACCCTCACCAGATTATTCTTCATATCAACGAAGGAAGTGATGGCACAAAAGCCTGGGCAGAGGAACAAAAAATCGACCATACCATCAGCGAAACAAACATTGGGGTATGCTATGCCGTTAATGCAGCTGCCTCCCTGGCAAAGACTGAATATCTGCTTTATCTGAACGACGACATGTATGTTTGTCCGGAATGGGACAAGCACCTCTGGGACGAAATTCAGCTGATGCCCGATAAGTTTTTCTACCTTTCAGCAACTGCCATAGAACCAATAAATGCAGGAAAAAAAAGTGCAATTACGCCCTACTCATTTGGTACAGGTCCTGATGATTTCAGGGAAACCGAATTGCTGTCGAAATTCCGGGATTTGCCTATGAAGGACTGGAACGGCGCTTCCTGGCCGCCTTGTGTGGTTCACCGCGATGTATGGAATATGGTTGGCGGATACAGTGTTGAATTTTTCCCGGGCTTTTATTCAGATCCTGATTTTTCGCTCAAACTCTGGCAGATTGGTGTGCGCAACTTTAAGGGTGTGGAGCGCAGCCGCGTTTATCATTTTCTGGAGCATTCGACCAAACGTTTTGGGAACAGTATGGTCGTACAAAACAACCGGTTATTCCTTAACAAATGGGGAATAACGGCCAGTTTATTCTACCGTTTTTACCTCCGGATGGGAAACCCTTACAAAGGACCCCTTGCCGAACCCGAAGAATCAATTGCATTTAGATTTAATCGTTTTACCGGCAGAATTAAGAAACTGTTTACTGATTCAGATGCACTTTCTTAAAACAAGTCTTTCCATAAGGACCTGTCGGCAACACTGTTAAAACATTTTTCAGGATCAATCTGGAACTCACAACTGCTTATATCAAACTATAAACTTTGCTGGCTTAAGATGTCGAAAGTCTGGCAAACAGACAAATAGAAAGAGAATAACCCGATACTTCGGCTTTGCAACTCCTTATCCAAACACTTTTTCGGATTCTGTCAACTCCTTCATCTATACTCTGACCAATAACCTATGCACTTTGGCAATAAACTTTTGCACTTATGTGTAAATTACTAATTTTACTTTTTATAAAAGTTATAGAAAGCTTACAGCTAATCGGGACTTGTCAAACTGAATTAAAACAATGACAATCATTCATATTTCGTCCGCAAAAACCTGGCGTGGAGGTGAGCAGCAGATTGCTTATCTGTTGGTAGAATTAGCGGAACGGAAAATTCAGCAGATCATGCTCTGTCCTGTGAATTCGCCCCTTCATTTATTCTGCGAAAAACAATCAATACCTGTTAAGACTTTTGCAAAACGATCGGGTGTTGATCTGGGACTGGCCTGGCAACTAACCAGACTCTGCCGTCGCTCTGTTCGACCGATAATTCATGTACACGACAGTCAGGCTCACACCGCAGCTTTCATTTCGGCAACACTTTGGATGAACAAGACTCCCGTAATTATTCACCGCAGGGTTGGTTTCCCGCTAAAAAAGAGTTTTCTCACTGGCTTAAAATACAATCACCATTCAATATCCAGGATTATTTGTGTTTCGGAATATGTAAGGGAACATATGAATGCTGTTCTGGCTAACACGGGAAAAACTGTAACTGTTTACGACGGCATCGATTTAACTAAATTCCAGGGCAAAACGAAGTGTAGAATTCTCAAAGAAAGGTTTAACTTCAGCGATAAACATATTTTGATTGGAAATACCTCAGCAATTACTGAGGAGAAAGATTATTTTACTTTTATCGATACGGCTGACATTTTGCTTAGGAATCATGATGATTTGCGATTCTTTATAATTGGTGATGGCTCACAAAAGCAAATAATCACCGATTATATTGAAGAGAAAGGTCTTTCGGATAAAATTCTGCTTACCGGTTTTGTAAATAACATCCAGGATATACTACCTGAACTGGATTTGTTTTTATTCACCTCAGTAATGGAAGGTCTCGGCACTTCCCTGCTCGACGCTTTTGCCTGCCGCATTCCTGTGGTTTCGACCAATGCAGGCGGTATTCCCGAAATAGTAAAAGACCACATTACAGGACTTGTTGTCGGAATAAAAAAACCTGCTGAAATGGCCATTGCAGTTGAGGCAATACTTACTAATCCTGAACTGAAACACAAGCTTGTCGAAAATGCCTATGTCTGGGTTCAGGAATTCTCCGTTAAGAATATAGCTTCGGAAATTATCGATATATACAATAAAGTCAAATAACCCATTCTGCTCTGAAAACAGATTTCCAACTTTTTGAATAAGTTCAAATACAGACACTATCTTAAAACAGATCACAAAGCTGGTCAGATTTTCGTACTTTTGCACTGGTGACAACCTGTTCTATCGTATCCCGGCATGTCCGCGGGTAAGGAAAGTCAGGACAACACAGAGCGCCATACTTCCTAACGGGAAGGTCCTTCGGCTGAACACCGCAGGAACAGACAGTGCCACAGAAATAATACCGCCCCTGAGTACCGGGGTAAGGGTGAAAACGCGGGGTAAGAGCCCACGCGATGTTGTAGCGATACAGCATGAGGGTAAACCTTATGGGTTGAAAGACCAAATATACCGGGAGTTGTGCCGTGAAAACGGTGCAGTAAGGGTTGCTCGCCTGATGCCCGGGGGGTAGGTCGTTAGAGGCCGTTAGTGATAACGGTCCCAGATAAATGATAGAAGCCGGCGGGTCGGCAACAGGCTCAAAGGAACAGAATCCTGCTTACAGGGTTGTCACCATAAGTGTTGCATACTGTCAACATAATATTATCAATAGCATATCCGTTCTTTTACTTTGGGAATACATAACAATCATTTTCCGGTCAACAGATAGCAAAATTATGAAACTCATATTCTCCATTTTAAGCCTGCTTCTTCTAGTAAATATATGCAGCACAGCTCAGGAAATTCCTAACGCCAGTTTCGAAACCTGGACAAGCGGCGAACCCGATACCTGGAACAGCACCAATCAGAATATCCTGGGACTTGATTTCACCACAGTTACCAGGGATATGACAAATCCCCAACAGGGTTCGGCATCAGCAAAGCTCACAACGGTTACGCATAACATACCGTTTATTGGCGCAATCACCATGCAGGGAGTGCTAACCCTCGGAACACTTACAGTAGATCCGTTTGCTCAGACTGCAACTCTTTCAGGAGGCTATCCTTTTACCGGCATGCCTCAGAAACTAACCGGCTATTTCAAGTACCAGCCTGTAAACAACGACACCTGCGTGTTCGGCTGGGGACTGATGAAACGCACCAATGGCATTCAGGATACTATTGGTTATGCCGCTATTGATACAATGGGGACTTTCAATTCGTGGACTTATTTTGAAGTACCTCTCGAATACCTTATCTGGGAAGCGCCGGATACAATGAATATCCTGTTCTTAAATTCAAATCCTATCGATGGCGTTAATCACACAGGCTCCAACATGTGGGTCGATAACCTTTCGTTTGTATATGGACAAGTCGGTATTGAGGGCGTAACTTTCGCAAAAGAAATCAGTATTTATGCCGAACCATTTGCAAAGCAGTTAATACTCACTTCTACCTTTGGCAATCAGGAAACACTTCAGATAAGCCTGTACAATATGGCTGGCATGGAAACCAGTCACTGGGTAAGGACAATGAGCCAGTCGACGGAGCGGCTCGACATAAACAACCTGCCTCCAGGCACATACATTATCAGGATTATGGCCGGAAAACGCCTGCTCGATTCCCGGAAAATTACAATTCTTAATTAAGGGTTTACTTTTTTCAGGGCTTACTTAACAGTCAGCCATCTGCAGGCTATACTTATACTATATGTTTGAGTAATCATCCACCATCGGCTGATTGCAATTCGTTTTTGAGACGATACAAGGTCGCCGGTATCCAGCAACACATTTCCCAAATCTTCATAACCATATACTATACGCCTGCTTCATGCGTTAAGTTTTCAAATTACCAGTGTTGATAAGTTAACCTGCATCAACACATTGCTCCCGCTTTAATACTTTAACTTTAATCCTGATTTTCAGCATTTCAATATGAATATAACCCGATTCCTAAGCACGTCAGTTTTCGTTACAGTACTTTGTATGAGATTGGTCGTATCAGCTCAGCAAACCAGTGTTTACAACAGCACTCAAGCTTCCTACGATCAGGCAGTTGACTTATACAACAAGGCAAAATACGGATCGGCTCTTGCAATTTTCGATCAGCTGGCAACCGGCGAGCGATCGAATATAAAAGCCGGCTCCGACTACTACGCTGCTTTATGTGCCGCTCAGCTGCTTCACCCGGATGCCACCCAACGATTCGAAAAGTTTATTGAATCGTATCCTCAGAATGCCCAGGTTAATGATGCCAATTTTGAACTTGGCAAATTGCAGCTCGCCGGTAAAGACTACCGCAAAGCACTGGAGAGTTTTAATAAAGTTGATAAATACGAGTTAGCGCCAGAGCAACTTAATGAATTCTTTTTCAAGTCAGGTTATGCATTTTTTAAAACCGATGATCTTAAAAAAGCCCGCGAATATTTTGCACTTCTTACTGAAAAACCGAATAAATACCTCACTCCTGCCAACTACTACTATGCTCACATTGCCTATACTGAAAAAAACTACGAAACTGCGCTTAAACATTTCGAACGTGTTTCGACTGACGAAACCTTCCGCGATGTGGTAAACTATTATATTGTCCAGATTTATGCACTTCAGGGACGCTACGATGAATTGCTCGAAAAATCAATTCCCTTGTTGCAGACAGGTAGCGATAAAAAAACAGCCGAAATTGCCCGCCTCACTGCCGACGCCTATTTTCATCAGGGCGATTACAAGACTTCACTGAAGTATTTTAACCAATACCTCGAAACAAAGCCATCCACAGTTTCGCAAATCGATAATTATGAAATAGCCTTTGCCAATTACCAGACCGGAAATTATACACAGGCAATTAAATATTTCCAGTCAGTAACCACCGGACAGGATTCGCTTTCGCAAAATGCATATTATCACTTGGGCGATTGCTACATCAAAACGAATCAGAAACGATTTGCTTTCAACGCCTTTAATTCCTCATTTAAAATAAAAGCAGACCCTGCACTAACGGAAGAAGCTCTTTTCAATTATGCCAAGCTGGCAGTTGAACTATCGTATAATCCATACAATGAAGCTGTTAACGCCATTCAGGATTATCTGAACAAATACCCCGAATCGGTCCGCAGAGATGAATTTTACGGATATCTGGCCGACTTGTATCTGCTTACAAAAAATTACAAAAACGCACTAACAAGTATTCAGCAGATTAAAAAACGCAGTTCCCGTCTGGATGCCGCTTATCAAAAAATTGCTTATTACCGAGGCATTGAACTGTTTAATGAAACAGATTACGAAGGAGCCATCAAGCTTTTTGCCCAGGCCCGCGAACTTACAACCGACAATTCAATTAAAGCACTTTCTTCCTACTGGGCCGGAGAAGCACACTACCGCATTGCCAACTGGGACAAATCCATCGAATCATTCAACAAATTTCTGGTTACTCCCGGAGCATTAAGTCAGCCAACTTTCAATACAGCTAATTACAACATTGGGTATTGCTACTTTAAAAAGAAAGATTATTCAAAAGCGTCAGGCAGTTTCAGGAAGTATCTTGCCGATAAGAATCCTGATCCAAAACTCGCGGCTGATGCCTACCTCCGCCTGGGCGACTGTTACTTTATGAATAAGGAATATGCTTCGGCAGTTGAATACTATCAGAAAGCGACCGCTGCCAAAGTAAGCGATGCTGACTATGCCTTATACCAGACAGGAATAAGTTACGGGGTACAGGGTGATATGGAAAATAAAATTGCCACCCTGCGTAAAATGCTGCAATCGAACAGTAAATCAGCTTATACCGATGACGCACTATACGAAATTGGTTTAACTTTTAACATTATCGACCGCGATTCCGATGCGCTGTCATACTTTCAGCGCGTGGTGAAGGAATTCCCCAACAGTACTTTTGTCAAAAAGTCCTTACTCAAAACCGGTCTTATTTTCTTTAATCAGAACCGCAACGAAGAAGCTCTTGCTATGCTTAAACGTGTGGCTAAAGAATACCCCGGCACTCCCGAATCAAAAGAGGCACTGGGCAGCATTAAGAGCATCTATGTTGAAATGAACCAGGTAGATGAATACGTGGATTTCTCGAAACAGGTTCCTCAAGCCGACATTTCTCGTTCGGAACAGGATTCACTGACCTATATTGCCGCTGAAAATCAGTATATGAATGGAAACTGCGAAAAAGCAACCGAAGGTTTTGCGAAGTATATCACTAAGTTCCCTCAGGGATCATTTATTCTGCAGGCAAGTTTTTACAAAGCCGAATGCGATTACCGCTCACAGCGATTTGATCAGGCTTTGAAGAGCTATGAGTATATTCTGAATCAGCAACGGTCGCGGTATACTTCCAATTCGGCTGCCAGGATTGCACAGATTCAGTTTGAACGTAAAAATTACGAGGCTGCTCTCGAAAACTATATCTCGCTTGAAGAAAATGCCGATCAACCTGGCATGATGATGGATGCCGTGGGTGGACAGATGAAATGCAACTTCCAGCTCAAAAGGTTTGGGCTGGCCATACAATCGGCTCAGAAACTTCTTTCGCTTGACAAGCTTCCCGAAAACCTGATTACCGAAGCTCATTTCACGATTGCACAGTCAGCCTATGCCCTTACTAACATGGATCTGGCACGCAGAGAGTATGAAGAAACCATCCGGCTATCGAAGAACGATATGGCTGCTGAGGCAAAATATATGCTTGCGCTGATACAATTCGAAAATACAAAGTATGATGATTGCGAAAAATCAATCTTTGCTTTATCCGAGGACTTCGCCTCCTATGATTATTGGGTGGCAAAAGGATTTTTGCTTCTTTCGGATGTATATGTAAAGAAAGGAAATTCCTTCCAGGCTAGACAAACACTTCAGAGTATAATTGACAACTACGGAGGAGAAGATCTGGTAACCATTGCACGGGAGAAACTCGCATTAATCGGTGATACCAACTGATCAGCAAACCATATTCCGTAAGCATATTTTCCACAACTATCAAAAAAGCATATGACAACGAAAACACATAAATTTATATTTCCTGCACTCGTCTGTATTTTTTCCCTGGCTTTTTCAATTCCGGCTTTTGCGCAGGTGAAATCCTATAACGAAGAAATTACGGTAGTTGCTCCATTTGATCCTATTATCCCCGACGCGTTCAAGATCAGCCGCAACCCGGCAATTGACGACACTATTACAACTATTCCCGTAATGAGTTATACCATCATGCCGAGGAAAGCTGAAGTAAGACCTGTTTTAGAGCCTCTGCCTGCCGTTAAACTGGTGGCCGAACCACTTAGCAAGCTTTATCGCAACTATTTACGCGCAGGTGCGGGCAACTATTCAGCACTCTATGGCGAATTGTTTATGAGTTCACTGCGGTCAAAAAAGTTTGTGACTTCATTTCATGTCAAACATCAGTCTGCTGCAGGAAAAATCCAGGATTTCGGTCCTCCGGCTAACAGCCACAACGAAGCTGAACTCACCGGTACCAGGTATTTTGGCCAGCATTCTATAACAGGAAAAGCCTATTACAACCGAGATGTACTTCATCTCTACGGGTTTAAACCTTACGATTTCGGTGATACCCTTATCAAAAAGGATGATCTTAAACAACGCTACTATACTGCAGGTGCTGAAGCAAAATTGGGGAGCAATTACAAAACTGATGACAAACTGAACCATTCTTTCGGCCTTTCATACTATCATATGGCCGGGAAAGGCGAAAACCGCGAAAATAACGCACAGATTACCATGACCCTGGATAAACAGTACGACCTCTTTAAAATTGAAAATGACCAGACACTGGGAGTCAATGCAGGATATAACTTTCTGAACCAGACGGATTCACTGGGCTCATTTAACACAGGCATATTTTTAATAAATCCATTTATAAAGGCACAGATAAATGAATACAGCTTTATGGCCGGATTCAAGCTGAATGTTGCCTCCGACTCCGTTACCAAGGGCCATCTTTATCCGGTTGCAGAAGCAAGGCTCGAACTCATTCCCGGTGCTCTAAAGCTATTTGCTGGCATCAGTGGAGGAATGGAACATACTTCGCTGCAAAACTTCACTGAACAGAATTTGTATATCAGCCAGGTGGTACCGGGGAATTATGTGTACGATAAATTCAAATTCTACGGGGGATTTCAGAGCAATATCAGCAAGAGCTTCAATTTTAACGGCAGCATTACGAGTAGTGCCTATGAGAACTATCCATTGTTCGTTACCGATACCAATGCATATCTGCTCAATAGCTTCACAGTGGTTTATGATAATGTAAGTACAGTGAAAATAAAAGGAGAGGTCGAATTCGTTAAGTCGGCACGTTTGCGTCTGGCCCTTACTGGCACATATACGCACTATAAGACAGTAGAAGAGGAATATGCCTGGTACAAGCCCGAATATGAATTCGGCTTTTCAGGAAGGTATGATATACAAAATAAAATTGTTCTTACCGCTAAAGCAATCGTTAACGGGCCGGTATGGGCTCAGGTTCCAACACTGTCAGCAATTGCATTTAAGGCAGAACAAGCCCCATATTTATTGGAGGCAACGAAAATAAAAGGCTGGGCCGACATCAATTTGGGAGCAGAATACCGGTTTAACAAGGCACTCTCATTCTGGATAAACTTCAATAATCTCACCAACAGCAAATACTACCGCTGGCATAATTACCGCTCGTATGGGTTCAATCTGTTGGGTGGTGCAAGCTATTCATTTTGATGAAAACTGTTGTCATCCAGGAAGTTCGCTGTTTACCTGAACTTCTTCAGTTGCAATAACCCGGTTCGAAACTACTACTTTATTTTTCCAGTTACCTTTGAGGTAATATAGGTATGATAATACCATTCCGATAAACCAGGCCACTGGAATTGACCACCAAATACCATCGACCCCGAAGTATTTCGACATGATGGCTGCTGCCGGAATACGGATAACCCAAAGAGCAAAAAGAGTGATAAACATAGGTATCAGTGTGTCACCTGCTCCACGCATCACCCCTCCTATCACAAACATGGAGGAGAAGAATACATAAAATGAACTCACAATAACCAGATACTCGGCTCCAATAGCAACAACAGCAGCATCGGTGGTAAAAAGCATCATAAGCTGATGCCTGAATATAATGATAGTAAGACTTGTAAAAACAGCCAGAGCTCCCGACATAAGAAATGTTGCTTTTAACCCTTGTTTTACACGGTCTGGCTTGTTTGCTCCAAGGTTTTGCCCTACAAAAGTTGAAAGTGCAGCGCCAAAATTCATTGCCGGCATTCCGGCAAGCGAATCGATTCTGCCGGCAACACTGTAAGCTGCAATAACATCGGTGCCGAAACCATTTACAATCCTTGTTATTGCCAGCATACCCATTGAAACAAAAGTCTGTTGCAGGCCTGTTGGAAGTCCGATCATCAGGCTTTTCCTGAAGATAGCCTTATCGAAAACCAGGTTCAGACTGTTGAATTTCACCACCTCATGGGTACGGTTTAAGTAAAGCACTCCTGTTATAAATGCTCCTGCCTGTGCAATGACGGTAGCCCAGGCTGAACCTGCGATCCCCCATTTAAATACGGCCACAAAAAGCCATACAAGCACAGCATTCATAACTGTTGCAATAACGAGAAAATAGAGTGGCGTTTTCGAATCACCCAATCCCCGCAGCACCGAACTTATGCCGTTAAATCCGAAGAAAAAGACCGAACCCAAAAGATAAACATTAAAGTATGTTACAGCCAGTGGTATTACCTCTTCCGGCAACTTTATCAGTCTGAAAATCGCTCCACTGAAAGTAATACCCAGAATAGTTACCAGTATAGAAGCGAAAAAGAGGAAGATATACATGGTATCAATTGAGCGTTTTACCATTTTCATATCCTTTGCTCCAAAATACTGCGATACAATAATGGTAGTTCCCATAGCTACCCCAACCACCATCGAAATTAGCATAAAAATAAGCGGAAACGAAGCTCCAACAGCAGCCAAAGCCTGTTTGCCAAGATACCGGCCCACTACAATGCTGTCGACAACATTATACATTTGCTGAAACACATTACCTATAAGCATGGGTACAGCAAATTTGAAAATAAGGCTTCCGCTGTTGCCTTCAGTAAGATTCTTCATCCAAAAAATTAGAATTGATAATTGTATTACTGGTCATATTTCCTGTTGCCACCTTCCTTAGGTTTTCAAATAAAACAAATTTGTGAAGTACACCGGAAGAAATGCGATAAGGAATTATTTTAAAGAATAGCAGAAATCCTATTTATAGAAATCGGAGCGCATTTGTTCAATCATCAGGATGCTGGAATTATCAACGCTTTCAATCAGTTCGAATAGTTTCTCATTGCTTTTGGCTCCGTTGGCAATATCTTCAATAATTTGAAGTGTCTGCTGCAGTTTAGGTGCTCCAAAAAACGAAAAATGGGGCTTTAACTTATGTGCGTGCTGCCTCAGAACTTCCATTTCATTCTGCTCGAAAGCCAGTTTAATGGCAGCCATTGCTTTTGGGGTATTTGAAATAAACAATTCGACCATCGATTGGATAAATTCAGGGTCATCCTCTTCAAACATGTCAAGGTTGTATAGTTTTTCCATCACTTTTACTGTTTCTGTTTCGGATGTTGCTGTACTTACTTCCGGCTTAATATCGAGATAACGCGAAAGAGTAGATTCCAATAATTTCTTCCTGATTGGTTTTGTAAGATAATCATCAAAACCTGCCGCTAGAATAATTTCGGGTAAATTATTGTCAGTATGACCGGTAATTGCAATTACATTATGTTTAATTCCGCTTTTTTCCTGATGTTTCCTTATAATAATTCCAGCTTCAATACCTGAAATTCCGGGCATTTCGATATCCATTAATATTATGCTTGGCTTGAGGGTATCAATATTATCGAGTAAAGTTTGGGCTCTGTTGTAACATACACTTTGATATCCCATTTGATCCAGGTATTTCGAAAAGAGAATACGTTCGGTTTCTGAATCTTCTACTACAATTATTGTATGGCTAAGTATCATCAGATTTTATTTTTTTTGATTTATATAGCTAATGCACATTATTCCGGAATTCATTACTCATCCGGTTGCTGACCTGAAGTTTTTAACTGCAACAAAGCTTTTGTCGAGAGCAGTCCACAGGCTGCATCAATATCAACACCACGCGAAGCCCTTATTGTTGTTACAATTCCCTTATCGTTTAATGCCCTCTGAAATTCAATCAATCGTTCTTCGTTCGTAGCCGGAAGAGGAACATTTGGCACAGGATGAAACCGAATGAGATTGATCCTGCATCGAATTTTATTTAATAACCTGGCCAATTCTTTCACATGCTTCTGGGTATCGTTTAATTCACCAAAAACGATGTACTCAATCGAAACACGCCTGTACTTACCCAGATCGTGTTTTTGAATGGCATCAATTACATCCTTAATCGGGTAAACGTGTTGAACCGGCATCAGTCGCCGGCGTTCCTCGTCGAATGGTGAATGAAGACTAACGGCCAGGTTACATTTACTTTCTTTCAGAAAAACTTCCATGGCCGGCACTATTCCAATAGTAGACACAGTAACTTTACGAACACTCAATCCGAAACCATATTCATCCGTTAATATTTCCTGGGCTTTCATAACCGCCTCCGCATTATCGAAGGGCTCTCCCATCCCCATAAATACGATATTGGTGACCGATTCGCGTTCAGGAAGGCTTCGCAACTGATTAAGTATTTGACCTGATGACAATTGTGCCTGAAAACCCTGTTTACCGGTTGCGCAAAACAAACAGCCCATTTTGCATCCTACCTGCGACGACACACATAGTGTATTTCGCTTTTCTTCAGGAATATAGGCGGTTTCAATAAATTTATGGTTGCTCACCGGATAAAGATATTTCCGGGTGCCGTCAGCTGAATGCTGAACTTTTATGGATGCAACAATCCCCAGATCATATTTTTCGGCCAGTAACTGCCTGGCTTTTTTCGAAATATTGGTCATTTCATCGAACGACTGTATATCCGTTTTGTAAAGCCAATACGCAATCTGACCAGCAACAAATGAAGGCAGTTCAAATTGTGCAGCTATTGTTTTTAAATCAGAAAGGGTTTTACCAAGTAGCAACTCTTTCTGGTAGGGAATGTCGGATAAGGGCATTTATTTTCAGAAGTATATTTCGGCCACAATTTTGCTGAAGGGGACTCCTTTGCTTAGCAATATTTCCCTGCATTCAACAACCATTTCGGCTCCTCCGCAAAGATAGTATTTTTGATCATCCGGCAGATCAGTCAAAGTTTCGAGGTATTGGGTAACACGTCCGTGAAACACACCCTCTCCTTCCTGTTGCGAGCAACAGCGCACATAACGTGAACCGAAATCACTCAACAGACTTTCGCTGAAATAAAAAGCATCCAGGTTTCTGGAGCCATGGATGAGGGTTTTATTTCCACCCAGACCCGATCGGTGCATGCTTACAAAAGGTGCAATACCAGTACCGGCACCAATCCAGTATGCAGGTTCAGCCGCTCCCAGGTACGATCCGAAAGGAACAGTTATCCACAAGGTATTACCTGCTTTCAAAGCGGCAAGTGAGGGAGTGAGTTTACCCCCGGGTTTAATATTATATAGGATTTCTGCATTTTCATCGTTTTCGCCACTGGCTATGCTGTATAACCTTGCATCATCATTTTGCGACATGGCAACACCAAGAACCTGACCTGCCTTAAAGGAAAAATCACGTTTGAATGATAACAGAAAAACATTGTGTGAGATTTCAGTATTCGAAATTACATTAACCGATTTGAATTTAACATTCGGTTTTGATTCAACATTGCTCATTATAAGTGTTTAAGAATTTTAATTATTTATTAAACGAACAAGTAGTAAATTGGTTCATTCAGGATTCAATTTATGAACCCAGAATGAATCAATAATGACAACAGAACCTGAATAATAAATAGTTCTGAATTTGAATACGGTACATTAATCTGACTATCTTTAACGTTCAGATTACAATGGTATAAATTTATTAAAATTCAACAATGAAATTACTCGGATTTATTAATCTTTCAATTCTCATCTTTAGTTTTTCAACTGTACTTCGCGCACAGGAAAAATGTACAGTTCTGAAACCTGAGATTTCACAAAGCTATGAAGGCAAATGCAAAAATGGGTTTGCTAATGGTAAAGGCACGGCTTCTGGAATCGACCATTACCAGGGCATGTTTCGTAAAGGCTTGCCTCATGGCGAAGGCACATATACCTGGTCGACTGGTGAAGTGTATACCGGTGATTGGTCGGATGGACTTAGACAGGGATATGGCATTCAAACCCATCCTTCGAATGGGAATGATAGTATTCAATCCGGCATGTGGAAAAATGACCAGTATTTAGGCCCAAAACCAAAGAGCCCGAATGTTTTGTATAATTCAGGTGTTGTGCGAAATAATTTTCAGAAAAATAATACAACCAAAAGCAGGGTGCTGATAGATATTTACCAGAACGGGACCCGCAATCAGGGAGTATCGAATTTCATGATCTCAGCATCGAGTGGTAACGATACAAAAACAGGACAGTCAGTTGGTTACGACAATGTCACTTTCCCGGTAACTGTAAAGGTAATGTATACCACCTGGAATAAATTACATACCATGCAAACAAATATAAAATTCGATTTTGAGATTTTCGAATCCGGAGACTGGACTGTAGAATTACACAATTGAAAATTTACTACTCCAAAAAGTACGCATATTCAGAGTACAGAAAATGAGATCCGGACCAAAGTAATGATACTTTTGGTTGAAATTATTCTGACCGAAGTTTCGATTTAAGTAACATTGTCTTTTCCTTATTGCTCAACCCTTCTTTGTAATCGTACAATGGCTTTTCCCATGCTCCGTACATGGGATTGGGCAATACAATAAATTTTAGTCCGAATTGTAAATAGTTATTCTTTACAGCATCCTTGCCGTTATTGTTACTACGGTCCTCAAACAGTTCGGAAAAATCATTCAGATTATCCCCTATCAGCAGGCATATCTCATATTTTTCACTCACTTTGAACCTGCGTTCTGCTTTAGAACTGGTATTTCCAGTGGTATACGATAAATCACTTTTTGTCAGCAAATGATCTTCTGTTGCATAAGGGAATCCTGCATTCAGAAGATTCAGTAAAGTAACCTGCCGTTCTTTATCATCGCGGTTTGTGATATAAAAAATATCCACCTGCCTGCTTTCTGCGTATTTTGCAAACTCCAGTGCACCCGGCAGTGCCCTTGCACTGGCTTTTTTAGTCCAGTCGTACCACCCCTGAAGGTTATCTTCATCCCTGATCAAAGTACTTTCGAAGGGACTATTGTCGAGCATAGTTTCGTCAATATCAACCACTACTGCCAATGAACTTCCTTTGCTATTTGCGGCCAGCGCCTCATCAATCCTTAGTTTTGCGATATTGAAACCCTGGTAATACAACGCGGTCATTTCGGCTGAATTCTGAAACCAGGCCACTGACATAATAAGTTTATCATGGTCGTTGCTGTCAACAGCCTGAATTTTCCCGGTTGTACGGCAGGACATCAAAAATGCAATGGGAATAAACAGTGAAAACACTTTTAATCTTATACGTATTTTCTTCATAAAAACTTAATGTGGTTTACCGGCAAAAGTAGACAAAAACTCATCCTCCAATTTTTGTACACGTCCATATCAGCAAAAGTTACAATTTCTTAATATCACTAGTCCGGAAATAACTTTCATATACTTTATTACAAGCATGGTACAAAAAATCAACCTATGCGCGATAAAGTACTGATATTCACCTTACTCAAATAGTTTTTTGTCCTCTAACAGCTTTGCCTTCTGAATCGCGTATAATTATTTCGTGTCGTTTTGTAATTGTTGGCCGGCTTCAAATATTTTACGTGACACTTTATTACTTCATACGGATGGATTACAGGTACAGCCTGCTGCCGATACCGGTAAATTCTCAGTCCTGGGTGGATCCTCATCGTCAATATACGTCGGGGAATCCTGTTTTTTTATTACCTTTGCTATTAGCGGGAAGTCAAGTCTGCACAATACTTCATACCGCTCATTACCTCCCGGAAATATTTCACCAACTCATTAGTAAATTCAATGTAAGTTGAAGCTATTTATTAAATACATGGTATCAAACCGCTGCAAAATGGTGGTAAAAACTGAGTTGGAAAAACTCGGACTTCACTATATTGTAGTCGATCTTGGCGAAGTAGAAGTTCTTGAGGAAATTACCTCCGAACAACGTAAACAATTAAAAACATGTTTACTGAAATCAGGTCTCGAACTGATGGAAGATCATAAAGCAATTCTGATTGAAAAAATAAAGAACACCATTGTCGCAATGGTACATTACTCTACCGAATTCCCTAAAATAAATTTTTCCGATTACCTGAGTGAAAAATTGAGTCATGACTACACTTATCTTGCCAACCTTTTCTCAGAGGTAACAGGCATTACAATAGAACATTATATTATTGCACATAAAATTGAGCGGGTAAAAGAGCTCCTGTTGTACGATGAGCTCAATCTCACCCAGATTTCGTATATACTCAAATACAGCAGCGTTGCTCACCTTTCCAACCAGTTTAAAAAAGTTACCGGATTAACTCCGACTTTTTTCAAACATCTCAAACGCAAAAAGCGCATCACACTCGATAATGTGTGAATGATGTAATTCTTAAATTTTATTCTGTAACACTTTTAACGATCAAAGGAATCACCTTTGCTCCGTGAAAATTATTTCACTAATTAAAATAAGTTAGATGAAAGCGTTAAGAATATTTTTGTTTGGAATTGCACTGGGAATTGCCGGAATTACGCAGGCTCAGGTAAGTGTAAATTTAAGCTTTGGAACGCCGCCAATGTGGGGGCCGATGGGTTATTCGCAAGTACGTTATTACTATTTACCTGACGTAGAAGCTTTTTATGATGTGCAATCTTCCATGTTCATTTATTACGGCGGAGGAAAATGGGTGCACCGAACTTATTTGCCTTCACGCTACAGAAATTATGATTTGTATAGCGGATATAAAGTTGTTATGTCAGATTATCAAGGCAATACACCTTATGTACATTATAAAGAGTACAAACGGAAGTATACAAAGGGCTACCACGGGCATGGACAAAAAACAATTGGAGAAAGGCCTGTAAAAGCCAACTATAAAAATCACAGACCACCTTCGAGGGAACGATCTGACAACAGATCGAATTACCGGTCAGGATCCCATAATAACGAAGGACACGGAAATGAGAGGAAAGAGAATAAGGGTCATAATGAAGGCAGAGAGAAAAAAGGAAAGAGGTAATGTAAAAGATTCTAAATCTGTTTCTAGAGAAAAATTTCATCCCAATATTTAATAACTATAAACAAAAAAAGTAAATTATGAAAACAATTACATTAACAATAATCTTAGCATTCCTGCTGTCCGCAACAAGTATTTTTGCCCAGAAGTCGAATTATTCTGAAAACCATGGGGGTACATTAAATATAGGCCTGGGGGTCGGCGGATATTATGGCTATTATGGATATATTGGACATTCGTTACCTGTATTTAACCTTAACTACGAATTTAGTGTGGCCAATAATTTTACACTGGCTCCATTTGCAACTTTTTATACCTACCGCAGCGATAATTACCGCGAAACTGTAATTCCGATAGGAGCAAAAGGAACATTCTATTTTGATCAGCTTGTGAATGCCAATCCAAACTGGGATTTTTACCTGGCGGGTTCTTTAGGTTTTTCAATTATTAATTCCTATTGGGACAGTGATTATACCGGCGACAGAACTTATTACCATAAGTCGAGTCCGTTATTCCTTGACTTACATTTAGGAACCGAATATCATTTGAGCAACCGACTTGGTATCTTCCTGGATCTTTCAACAGGTGTTTCTACTGTTGGCCTTGCCTTTCATTAAACCTGAGAACAATCTTCTATAAATCGGGCAATCTGAAATAGAATTTATCTGATTTGGAGCACAAAAAAAAGCCTGTAAATGAATATTTACAGGCTTTACTCATAAATGAGAAATATTAATGAGAATCATAAACATATACTCTTCCGGGATCTGCCATATTAAACATAGAGTTAACAGCTCCAACTATTACTTCACTCTTGTTCAATAAAACACTCGATCCAAAATCATAGTTTGCACCACCATCACCAGGGACAAGGGTTCGTTTGAGTGTCCAGGCACCTTCTGATTTCCTGTATACAAAAGCTGCATCACCAGGGAAATTCTCAATCCCCAGTGGTGAGGTAACAACTAAAGTATGTTCGCTTATATCCAATTTGTTGAGTGCTGGAAGCGAAAGTACTTGAGGAATTTGTATAACATTTGTTATACTCCATACACCTCCCTGACGTCTAATAATATAATTTTTTCCATCATTTCCGGTAAATCCACCTATACCCATGAATGTGTTAGCAACAATTGTCGACTCATTTATAGCAATGGAACCATACATAAAACCAGGCAATTCAACATTTGCTTCGAGTGACCAGACTGATTCCTGTTCTTTAAAAATATAGGCGGCAGGAAAAGGAGATGTAAATGACATACCATTTCCAACAATATAGTCTTCATCCATATCAATATCTAGTATGAATACAAATGGCTGAGCAATCTCGCCGGATAAGACCCATGCTTTTTCGATCCTCTGATAAATTGATATAAAACTACCCATTGCGAAATCAAGGCTTAATATTGCCAGCCGGTTTTCCTTTAAAACTACATCGCTACCAAACATTGCTTTTCCCTGAGATTCGATAATATCTGATTCAACCCATTTATTCCCGCTTTTCTTATAAATAAAAACCTGACCACCCATGAAGGATGGAGCACCAATAACAATGTTTTTTTCGTTTACAGCTACAGAAGCAACAATGCTAAACTCAGCTAAACCTGGTGCTAAAGTTTGGATTAAAGCATAAGATCCGTTTCTCTTTGTATAAACATATACCTTACCTGATCCTGAAGCAGCAACTACGAGAGTTTTCTCACAGGAAGCAACGCTTCTTCCAAATTCATCAGCGGGTGCTTTTCCTTCAAGAATTTTCTCAACCCCTTCGGTTTTAACAACACTACTTACAACTGTATTGCCATTATATCCTTTATAGTTATCAAATAAGGTTCTAAAGGCTTGTTTTCCCTGGTCCGAAAGGCTTGAAGTTAATAAAGAATACATCCTTTCAATCTCAGATTTTGGCATAGTTCCTGGCTTTATATTAAAAACCAGATTCATTACTAATTCCTCGGTAGTAAGATCATTTTGCACAACAGCAGCAGATTTCTGCTGAGGTAAGGAATCATTTAGTACTTCCTTGGAGCAGCCTGTAAACAGAGCAACTGCACTAAAAGCAATTATCAATAAAACACCTGAAAATGATACGTTTAACTTTGTTTTCATAAAATATAGATTAGAATTAGACAGGCTTGAACGGGTAAATATATGTCACTTATTGAATTTGATCAAAAATATTAACATTTCATTAACATTTTATTTTCATTAACAAAAATCCACCTATCATTTCCAGGAAGTTCATGTATCTGAAAAAAATGATCCAACACTGATAAATTACACCCGATTTTACTTCATTTTGAGTTGGCAATAAAGGCAATGCCGGAAGTACATAAATTGCAGTTTTGCTTCAAAAATCCAGTTTAGACTATCTGAACTTATAGGGATATCAACAGAACAAATGTGTCACTACTGTAATGCAAATATGCACAGTGGAAACCCACTTTTCTCAGATGTTTAAACATAATACCTGTTTTTCTCAAACCATACCCTTTTTCCTAACTCTGCAATACCCGTTTTTTATGAAAAATCATAACAAATACCCATTTTTCACAGGAAATACTCTTTTTTCACGGACTAACAGCACCAGAAACGGGTTTATTAGCAGGTTACGTTGCTGTTATCAAGTACTATGAGCTAAAGGTCCCGCTCCCATCCAAATTATGCATCATTAGTACCCGGAACAGGAAATATGCCACAGGAGGGTGGATGGTTTTCAGCCCAAAATATCAACCGGATGAAATGCTGTTGGCACATAGAACTTTTGCATTAAAACACGAAGGAGTCACTAGTTATTATTAAAAAAACTATTCGAAAAAGTAGGTCTGAAAGAAATTACTTCCATCATCAAAACCGAACCTACTGGTCAGTATACGTGAAAAATATGGTTTTTGTACGAATGGCAAATGCCGGAAAAATTACCTGTATCAGACCTGAGCTTTAAAAATTTCACTCAGGTTATTGACGAAAAGTTACAATACGCAGCCGCAAAGACATTAACTCGCCTCGTCATCGTATCCTCAACAAGTTGCCGGGAACAATAAAATTTTGTCCGCTGATACATAAAACAGTCAAACCGGAAAGTTACATTCAGGAGAACCTTTCCGAAAAAACCAATGCAGTTATAAAAGGAGTGCATTACGAGCATATTATAACGTAAAAAAAAGACCACAAACGTCAGCTTGTGGTCTTTTGTGGAGCTGCCGGGAGTCGAACCCGGGTCCAAACAAGCAGCAAAACCGCTTTCTACATGCTTAGCTCTTAGTTGATTGTAGGGTAAGAACCGGCAAAAAGCCACCCAATCCTTACCTTATTCCCTTTGGTTTTCGAGCTGCCGTCAGGACTCCGGCAACCTTATCCTTCCCTTTTCGATGCCCTTGAGCGGGACGCCGGATGGCGAGGCTTCCCGGAGGACAATTAGCAGGTTAATACTAGTGATTAAGCGGCTAATGCGTAATCGTAATTGTTGCCATTTATTTGGCGCGGGTGTTTGGTTTTAACGGGCCATTCACTCAAAGTCCCGGCATGCTTACAATCCCACTGTCCTTGCTGTCAAAACCGGTCAGCCCCTCGATTGTTCCTAAAAGGGCTGCAAAGATAGTGCCAATTTCGTTTGTTTTGAGCACTAACCTAAAAATAGAAAAAGGTTATTTATGTTCTTTACTCTTACGGCATCAGAATCGATACACCAAATCCCAACCCCTAAAACCCAAACCCTTCAATCACATTTTCTTTGGAATATTCGATAACAGCTCAAAATCAATTGTCATACCAAAAAACGCATTAGCCTTCCATTCCTTAACTGTAGGAATACTCATCCCAGGCGGTAAGGGATCACCTTCATTAAAACCGGTTTTCAGCTGTTGATATTCGGCAATATTGAGGCCAATCATAAAATGGAAGAAATCGAAAGCTTTAAAACTTGGGGCTACATAAAAATTTTTGAACAGATTTGTCCCACCGAACCCGACAAACATTCCGGCATCGTAGGTGTATTTCCCGTCGGGTTGGGTTAAGTCGTACAACGACAAGCTCACTCCTGTGATATAGTCGAATTCAAGCTTACCCGAATTTTTATTGGAAATTACATAAACCGCAGTAGTGGCTGAACTTTCAGGAGCCAGCTGCCAATCGGGAGTGCGGTAGCCTTTCAGTGCCACCCCCTGAACGAACCTGACTTTTTTCTTCTTGTTTTGTGCAGCAGTCTTCTGAGCAACCATCTCATTATACTGTCCTTCAATTATCCTTAACCTCTCACTCACCCTTACTAGTTCAAGTTCTTTTGAATTCAGCACCCGGGAGAGTGAATCAATAATCCTCAACGAACTGCTTTTATCACGGTAAAAAACTGATAACTCTGAAGATTTCTCTAAAATAATCCTATCCTTCTCCACAATGGATTCCTTAAGGTAGAGTATCTCTCTGTCTTTAGCTTCCACTTTTGTGGTATTTACATCAATACGACCTTCGAGTTTTGCCTGATCAAGATTTGCCTGCGAGCGTGCATCGCGTAACTTCGCCTCACAATCAACCAGCTGAAACTCTTTATCACGAAGCATTTGTAGCTTTTCTTCAAGCTGAGTGCCGGTGACCAGCATTTCTTTCTTTAAGTGCAAAAAATCTTGTTTCAGTCTTAAATTTTTGGATGCCAGAGTATCAGACTCTACTCCCGAAACCAGCAACCTTGCCTGCTGTTGCATCAGTTCAGTTTCGAGCGAATCAAGCTGATGGCGTTGAACAGTGTTCCTGAAATTAAAATCCTTTAAAATACGATTGAGACTATCGAGCTGATCGTATAAACCAAGATTGTCCTGCATAAGCCGGGCAGCATATAAACTGTCAATCTTATCTTCGGCTTCCTGAGCCAGACCTTTGTGTGTAAAAACAATTAAAAAAAAGAAAATTAAAGACAAGTAACTTATAATTTTATGTGCTTTCATACCTTTTATCTGTGTTACTACTTCCTAAAATACTTACGAAAGTATCGAATTATTGTGAGGTGCTGAAATAAATTTGCACCTCAGACAAAACGAAGGCGTTAAAAAAAAAATTGTACCTGATCAGTGCCTGAAGTTTTAAGTGCCTAAAGTACTTAGAGTTTATTAAGTTGTAAGTGCATAGAGGATCTGGAGTTAAAATACAAAAATTTACTTTATTAATGAATCCTCTGAGCACTATGTACCCGGCACTCAGCACTAAAAAAGTGCCTGGAGTTTAAAGCACTAAAACAACTTTTACCCACCAACCACTGAGCCCTGTGCACTGAGCACTCAGCACTAAAAAAAAGTGCCTGGAGAACTTATAGTTGTGCCTAAATCCCATAAGTACTGAGCACTAAGCACTGAAAAAACTTCCGTAAGTTTTAAGTACATTGAGTTATAAAATGTAGAATTAAAACCACCAAATTGCCAAATACCACCCAGCCCCCTAACTCCTAACACCCAAAACCTAACCCCTCTGTATTGTGCGCTGAGAAATCATAGAAGTAACAGAGTGATTAGTTACAAATAATTAATTATCCGAAACATATTTTTTTGCGATTCCTTTCGCAATTCAGTATTGAGCACTTTACCATTTTTTGAACAGTGTAATGGGACTGGTATAATTTTTATAGATTTGCACTATCAGTCAGCATAATTTTTTAACTCATACATTACTGTTTATGAAGCACATAAAATCGTACAGGGCAAATAATATCACTGAACTTGAAGAAACTGAAATCAGGGAAAAAGAATTTGTTCATCAATTCACTGAATTTGATGATAACGGACGACCTGTAGAAGTTATTACTTACTTGCCCGATGGTTCTGTTGAGCACAGATACAAATACCAATACAATTCTGAAGGAAAACTGATTGATGAGTTGTTAATTGAAGCAGATGATGAAGTTACCGAACACAGAAGCATGGAATACAATGCTCAGGGTCAGCTGATTAAAGAATATATCCATTACCTGGATGGCACTGCCGACCAGTTGATTTATACATACGATACGCAAGGTCGTCTTCTGAGTAAAAAGTGTATTGACAGTGATGGCATCACAGGCAATTTCTTTGTGAATGTTTATGAAGGAGATTTGCTGGTTTCGGAGTCAGAATACGATGTGGATGGGGAAATAATTACTCAACGTAAAATAGTATATGGCGATGAAGATAAAATTACCGAAGAAGTTTTCCGTACTCCTGAGGAAAACTACCACATCCTCTACAGTTATGATGAAAGCGGAAGTGCATCAGTAAGGCGGAAATATAATGAAGATAAACACCTTACGGAGCGGAATACCTTTACTTACAATGCCGAAGGTTTGTTATCGGAATCAATGGAAGAATCTTCTTCCGGAATTGAAATCACCTATATTACCTATGACCCTTCAGGCAATATTATACTACAGGAAGAAAAAACAGAAAATGGCGAATTATTAAGTAGCCTTCAAAGGACGTTCGATTCGTCGAACCGGGTACTGACCACTGTTGTTAATTCACTGCGGCCCGGTCAACATGTTTCGCAGAACTATCGTATCCGCATGGAGTATGCATAGTCAGATCGATTCACCGAAAAAACCTGCACAGAAAATATACTTCATAACTTTACTCTTAAATTAATCGAAATATTAGATTAAGCAAGGATAGTTGCCTGATCCTTTTAGCAGAAATACAGAATTTTAGGAATTATTTTTCTGTAGCAATTACCTTAGCAAAAAGAATCGTGTATTTCTGTTCCTGCAGGGTGAATTGAATCACGGACTTTAGGATAAGGCAGGAAAATTTGCATACAAGAACCAATGCGTTTTCTTGTTTTTTATAAAATTCACCAAATAAATATCCCTCATTTTGTATGACCTTTTGGCAATTTTGGGATAAAGTATAAACAAATATTTTTCGCTGGCCTTTAAACAGGCACTTAAAACGGCAAGATACCTGTATGATTTTCGGAAAGCTATTACTTTTTATTGGATTTATTGTTTGCATTCATGCTTCCCTTGCTGCTCAGATCAAAGATTATCATACCCAAAGGCTCACCACAAAAGCTCCGGTTATTGATGGCAGATATGAGGATGTAGCATGGGAGGCTGTCGAATGGTCGGGCGGGTTTATTCAACGTGACCCCAACGATGGTGGTTCTCCCTCACAAAATACTGAATTTAAACTGCTATACGACGATGACAACCTTTACATTATTATTCGTGCTCTCGACTCAATGTCTGGCGAAATAGTTAACAGACTTTCAAGGCGTGATACTGACGATGGCGACTGGTTGGCCGTGTCAATTGACAGTTATGCCGACAAACAAACAGCTTTTACATTTGGTGTAACCTCAGCTGGTGTAAAGTTTGACTTCATGTTTATTAACGACAATGGCAACGATGCCAATTGGGAAGCTGTATATTACACAGCAACGAGTATAGATGCTTTTGGATGGACTGCTGAAATGCGCATTCCGCTTTCGCAACTGCGGTTCGCAAAAAAGGAAATCCATACATGGGGTTTTAATATTTTCAGGTATATCTATCGCAAACAGGAACTTTCGTTGTGGCAGCCAGTGCCGCACAACGCTCCCGGGCTTGTCAGCCTGTATGGCGAACTCAGTGGATTAAATGGAATAAAACCCCGATTGGACATAGAATTACTACCTTATGCTTACGCTAAAGCCAGTTACGAAGAGAAAGAAGAGGGGAACCCATTCAAAACCGGAAAAAAATATAGTGGGACCGCAGGCCTGGATGGAAAGTTATCTCTTACAAATGATCTGACCCTTAACTTCACTATCAACCCTGATTTCGGCCAGGTGGAGGCCGATCCATCGGTGGTTAATTTAACTGCTTTTGAGACTTTTTTCCCTGAGAAAAGGCCATTCTTTGTTGAGGGTAAAAATATTTTCACATTTAAACTTACCGGTGCCGACAGTGACAATAACCAGAACACATTGTTTTATTCGCGGAGGATTGGCAGGGCACCACAATACATCCCGGTAAATGATTCAGGTGAGTATTCCACCTGGCCTGAGCAAACTACTATACTTGGATCATTCAAACTTTCGGGGAAAACCAAAAAGGGTCTTTCGATTGGTATAATAGAATCTCTTACCCAAAAAGAAACAGCCACTCAGCAACTGGCTGGAAACAAACAGAAGGAGAGCATTGAGCCTTTGACAAACTATCTGATTGCCCGTTTATCGCAGGATTACAACAAAGGGACCACCGTTGTCGGGGGGATTTTTACTGCTACCAACCGTTCAATTAAAGATCCGCAACTCGAATTCCTGGCTACATCAGCATACACCGGAGGACTTAATGCAATACATTTCTGGAAAAATAAAACCTATTATGTTACAGGGAGGGCTGTATTCTCCTCCATTTCCGGAAGCGAAAAAGCGATTGACCGCCTACAACGCTCATCGGTTCGCTATTACCAACGACCTGGCATTGATTATCTTACTTATGATCCTTCACGAAATCAGCTGAACGGATATGGTGCAACAGCTGAAATTGGCCGTGCCGGCACCGGCAACTGGCAGTTTCTTAATTATATAACATTCCGTTCGCCCGGACTCGAATTTAATGATGTCGGGTACCTCAGACAGGCAGATGAAATACAGCAGTTATTCTGGCTACGCTATCGCAAATTTAAGCCCTTCAGTGTTTTCAGGTGGGCATCAGTTAACTTTACTGAATATATAAGCTGGGATTTCGGATGGGAAAACACCAATAAAGGAGTTGACCTGAATTCCAGCGGACAGTTTAAAAACTATTTCAGTGTTGGTACAGACATTAATTATGCAGGAGCTGCACTTTCGAGGGGTGAATTATGGGGAGGTCCGGCCCTGCTCCTGCCTCCAGTTCTGAGTTTTAGTGCTTACGCTGAATCTGATAGCAGAAAGAAACTAATTTTCAAAGCAAGTACAGGACATTCTTATGGAGAAAACGGTTATGTGGATTCTCACAAATATATACTTGAGATTACTTATAAACCTACCAACACCTTGTTTTTTTCAATAATTCCGCAATACAATGCAGGATTCAACAGAATTCAATACGTAAACACTATACTATTTAATAATGAGCCACAGTATATTATGGCAGGCCTTTATAGAAAATCTTTTGATCTTTCGATCCGTGTTAATGTTAGCATTACTCCTGAGATATCACTGCAATATTATGCCCAACCGTTTATTTTTGCAGGTGAGTATAAGGATTATAAAAAAACAACAAACCCCCAGCATCCAGAGTTTTCTGACCGGTATCATCAGTTTACCAGCAGCGAAATCGCTTACATGAAAAGCTGGGATGGTTATTATGTTGATGAAGATCAGGATGGGAATGGATATGGCTTCTACAAACCCGATTTTCATTACCTGCAATACCGGTCAAATGCGGTTTTCAGGTGGGAGTACAAAACAGGATCTTCTCTGTATCTGGTATGGTCGCAGGGCAAAACCGGAATTGAACAAAACGGAGACATGATTTTCGACCAGTATATTAGCGAACTGTGGAAAACCAATCCCCGCAATGATTTTATGCTGAAAGTTTCCTACCTATTTGTTTTTTAAACAGAGGTACGGATTTTTCGGGAAATACGCTTAAATACTTCGTTTCCAGCAATAGGTATTAACCGATAATAAATTACCCGGCTACTTAATCAACTTCAATCCGCTTAGTGCTGAACTATCGTTAGGCCTGAGTATAAGAGCATGATTAAACAGAACTTTTGCATCGGCTGATTTGCCTGTATTCAGTTTCGACCAGCCAAGCATGATTACCGAGTCATAATCCAGCGGGTATAGATTAACAACTTTCTCGAAGAGTTTAGTCGCATTCACATAATCTTTACGGTTATAGTAAATTACGCCCAGCCAGTAATTTGCTATTGTATTCTGCGGATCTATTTTAAGTATCTGCAGGTAGTGCGATTTTACTTTGTCCCAGTTTTCGAGGGCACTGAGTGGCTTTACACATCCAAATCGTGCTTCGACAGCATAGGGTTTCAGAGTGATGGATTTTTCGTAGTATTTTATTGATTCCGTATATTGCTTTGCGAGGTAACACAACCATCCCAAACGAATATTAAGGATATAACTATCCGCTTTATAAACCGTTTTAAGTGTATTGATAGCAGATACATAATTCCCTGATTTCTCCATTTCGTAGCTCTTTACAAATGCAGATTGTGTAGCTGCAGAAGTTTGAGCCATAAGACTGCTATACAATGCAAGTATAGCAATTGTAAGCGAAATTCTTTTTAAAGTTTCCATATGATTCCTCCTAAAAATGATTGCTGAATATATTGATTTGTGGTTTGCTCAACCTGTTTGGTATCGTAGAGATAATTTCCGTACAAAGTGATGTTTTTATTTGCATTCAGGTACAGCGACAAACCAGTCCTGAACAATGTAGGGTCAATCGAATTATATATATAAAGGGCATTATGATCGTTGTAATTCTGAATATTACCGACAGTGCAAGTCGCTTCAACCCATAAATTTTTCAGTATTCTTGCCCCTACAAACTGGGCGAAAATCAGATGGTTGCTGTCAGGTTCTATCATTCCGGTAAGGCAGGAATTAAAATACAAATTGGCTTTGCCGGGTAGAGAGACTCCAGCCAAAAGTCCTATTTGCTTAAAATCACCAATATCGTACCTGAAAAATGAACTGTTCAACCCAAATGTGAAACGGTTTAACCGCGTTGAAAGTGATGCAAATACGAGGTTTCCCGGATATTTATAGCCATCCAGACTGGTATTCAGGTGGTGATAAGCAGCTGAAAAAGTTGTGTGAGAAGTCAGTGACCAGTTAATTAGTGCAAAATAGTCGGGTTGTTTGATAAGCACCGAATCTACTGTTTGTTTATAGTTAGAGGCCGATTGGTAGAGTGATATTCTGTAACCTACCTGAGTGAATAGTCCGCCCCGGAAATAGGACGGATGCGAACGGGTGTCGCTGTTATTGGACTTATAATTGTATTCCAGATCAATGGAAACCAGCGGATTGAAAGCATGGATTCCTAGTCTCTTTTTTGCTTCATCAGAGAGTTTCTGAGCATGAATGCGGGCACTTGCAAGATTGCCTGTATTTAATCCACAGTAATAAAGATATTCGCGTGTGTCAGCATCAAATTCGTCGAATTCCAACGCCTTTTCATATTGTTTTTGCGAAGCATAGTAATCTTCCTTAACAAAATAAGCATACCCCATTCGTTGACGAAGTCTTTTAAAATCAATATTTTGCGCTATAGCCTGTTCGCCAGTTTCAATCAGTTTATCCCATTCACCTTCCATATAGTATTTATATGAAATGCTATCGGCCGATTGAAAAGTTACGGGCTCCCCCGCTCTCACTTTTACCGCAACTAAAAGCAGTATGACAATTATCAGTTTATGCATATTGCCTGTATATTTGTTTTGGATGATTTATATGTGAATTCTTTAATGCAATTATTCTGTAAAGTAATTACACTGCTGCTTTCCTTGCGGGCTTTACCAAAAACAGAAACCCGTATTGCAGATTTCAAAATCAACCATTCCGTATCAAAAGGATTGTCGCTGGATTCAACTTTGATGAAATATTCAGCCCTGATATAATTGTAGAAAGGTGCAACAAAATCGTGCACCCATACACTTGCTTTTTTATTTCGGATGATATTTAGTGGCATGGCATCACTCACTTCAACAGAATCAGGGTTGCCCAAAAACACCTTATAAACCGACAAATAGAAATAGTAAAGCAATGACTTCTTATTCCCGTAAAAAGCGGTAAAATAAAACATTGAACCGTCGTTCACATAATAAGCACTTGATTCGGTTTCTTTGCAATAAAGGTATTTATAATTGTAGGCATCAGTATAAGCAATCCAATGCTCCTTTACTTCTATCCCTTTTTCATTCATATAGGAGTACTTCATACTTGTATCAGGCATGATATCAAACGCAGTTTTCAATAAAGTGTTGCCCGATATTCCGGAAACCAGAGCACCTTCGGATGGTTTTGAGAACTGATGCAATTCCAGCTTCGAATTTTCTTTCTGGTTGAAATACGCAAATGGATAGTCAATGGTTCGTGCTCCAATAAGTGGAGTTATCTGAACCTGAAAATGCAGGTGAGGCTCCGGCGAACGCCCTGAATTGCCGCAAAGGCCGAGCAAATCACCTTTTTGCACAAAATTACCTTTCGCGACTTTGAAAGATCCCTTTTTCAGATGCGACAACTGCGTGTATAATCCGGGCAAATGGCGTATAACAATGGTATTCCCCCAATTGTTGTTGGTATTCACTTTCCCGATTTCGTTGTCGTCGACATTGTCGATAATTTCCTCAACTATGCCATCGGCCGGCGCAAGTACGGGTTTGTTATAACAATAGTAATTCTCGCACAACAATCCGTTTGAAGTATAGGTTTTCGAATTATCATCTTTAATCATGAAATCGAATGCCTTTCCCCAATCGCCTTTATGTGTGTGCTCACCATCATGCCCCTGGGTAACAGTCCACTCACCCCAAAAAGGCATATATAGTGGAAAATAAAGAAAATGTGAGAGCCTGTCCTTATTATTGTTATAGGTGTAGAGGTTAATTTCTGGCGAATAATATTGAATGGGAGTCAGTTTTAGTTTTGACGGGTTTACCCTCAATCTCAGGAAATAAACGAACAGAATTACTACAAATGAAAACGGCAGAGAGAACACAGGTAATTGAATGAATCCAAGCAACTTACTCATAAATAATAGCACAAGTGATGTAAGTGGAACCAGCAATACAGCCCACAAATAGGAATATCTTGATGGAATTATAAAGAATCCCCCGATTGCAATGGCAACCATTATGTAATTGGCGCCAATATTATAATACGTTATACTGGCAGCCTCTGATCCTGAAAACTGCGCAAAAAGATAAGCTGAAAGAAAACCCAGAACTGTAAGCGAAAATGCAATCCTCGAACTTAAAAGCACAACCAGGGCAATTAGTATTCCGGCGATCAGATTATTCTGAAAGAAAATTGAACTCATTGACCGCAGATAAATATCCAGCATTTTGTGTATAGCCAGCCCATCAATTGTTTGAAAAAAAGTAAGCATTGAATTTCCGCCAATGGCATACACTTCGTTCATCCAGTATATGTTACGCTGTGTTAATCCTAGATTTTCGAATTGTGCTGAAGGCAATACGATAAACCAGAATGTAATTACAAACGGTATACTCAGAAAGGGTAATCCGTTTTTCCCCAGCCAGCCACCTAATGTAACCGACAGGATTAAAGTTAATAATGCAGCCAGTAACAGCAAACTGAAAAATACAAAACCCGGATCGAAGAAAGTACCCATTCCTATACCTGTAAGCAATGCATTGAAACTAAAGGTTCCGTTTTTTAGCTGGATTTTATCCAACCCCATTGCATTAGCAAGAAACACAGTTACCAGAACGGCTATTAAACCACTCAATCCCGCAAAAAGGTTAAAAAATGTAACCAATAGGATAACTGATGCCAGAAGTTTATTGTTGAAAAAGAAAATAGCAGAATAGCTGTTCAGCGTGGCCGGCAGAATAGTATTGCGAAAAGTATCAATGTATTGGCGGATGTTCATAATTACTTGCTTTGCTATAATTCTGTTCTACTTTTGGCTACTTAGTTTCTTAATCTTTTATTATTTTTCGCCTTATCGCATTATTCAGGATTAATACATACATGCCTGAGGGAAGCTGGCTTAGGTTCAATTCCACACTTTCAGCGTCTTCCAGTTGTTGTATTAACATTGTCAGCCCCATCAAATTTACCAGCCTTACAAAGTTAATGGTTCTATTACCTGAACTTATGTAAAGGATGTCAGTGACCGGATTAGGAAAAACTGATATCTCACAACCGCTGAAATCTTCTTCAATCGAAGTAAGGCAATTGTTTGTGTCAGCAAAACTTGGGGTAGCATAAACAAATCTACCATTTTCGTCGGGGCATCGTTGCATCGAAATGTCAGCAGTTTGTGCACCAAATGAAATACTGTCGATTAAACCGGCAGTAGCATGTGTCAAAGCGACTCTTTCGCCCGCTGCCGAAAGTTTAAAGGCAGCATGAAGCCCGGCCTGGGTTACATCATCATCAGCCCACACAACCTGGTAACCGTACGGCTGTAAAACAGTTCCATCCGGAAATTTCCATTTCTGCAGGTTGTTATACGAATCTGACAGGTAAATGCTGTCGAGTGATACTAAAGCGGAAGAATTATTATATAATTCAATCCAATCGTCGAACTCACCATCCTGATCAACCATGGTATTAGTATTCGAAGCCATGAATTCGTTAATCACCAGCTTATCATCAGCAGCAGTTGCCTGCGAAATCAGTGTATAAAACTCAACTTCTGCACGTTGTGGCGAAAATATGCCAGCCTGACTGTTTTCTGCATACAGGTAATAGTCAGTTTTAAGGGAATTTACAGCGATAGTGGCCCCAAAAATCCCATCACCACCAGTTCCATCGCCATGCAAGCCATCATCCATCATGAGTACACGCTCGAAAGGAGCAAAATCTACATGGCGGTACAGAAGAAAAACCCCTGTTAACGTGGCATTGCTGATATTTGCTGTGACAAATACCGTAGTTCCTACTGGCGGTTGATTGTTGGAAACCGTGATATTTGAAATATCAGGCTGAACAGAAGTAAAATCAGCCAAAGAACTTAAATAAGTGTTTCGGCCATTCATCAGGTTGGTTAATCCGGGAGCGGAACCGTTTCCACCGCTTACATCGGTATTCAGGTTTGCAATAAAATCAGCATAAGTATAAAACTTATTCGGATCGGCACTTACGGATGTTTTAATCAGATTCTGAAGTGCTAGTCCATCACTATAATAGCTGTTATTGGAAAAATTCTCGGTTACAATTGTGCGCATATGAGCAATATACATCCGCTTATACATTGGCACAGCGAGTAAATTTTTAACCAGAGGCCAGCCTGCATCCGACATATGCAAAAGGTGATTCATTTGTTGCTTCGCGGTAGTGGTATTCAGATTAAAGGTTCCGGTCATTGAAAATCGCCCGAATGATTCATTCATATCCCACACAACTGGCTGAAACCTGCTGAAATCATTTTTGTACAGATAATAATTCTGCGAGAATGCGCCAAGATACGAATCCAGGTTCACCAACACATTGTTGAAAGCCAGCATCCATAGGGCCTGGTTAACATTGATTGTTTTTTCGATAGCTGTGGTGTGGCCGGCCAATGTATCGCAAAGATTCATCAGATTGAACCATCCATTATCTGATTGCATTTCGTAGCGATTGTAATACAGCGAACTATCGGCTCCGAGGTAAACCAGATTCGGAAATTCAAAATTTCCGGGTCCGGCTCCATTTAAAGGATTGCATTTAAAAAATGTATTTGATCTGGAACCATATTTACTTTCTACGAACTTCTTCCCGACAGACTCGGAATTTGTATACAGACCTATCAGGCTATTATTGATATATACGTTAGCATAATTTGATCGTGGTGCCAGCATATAATTCCTTGCAATCTTGTAGGACAACACTTCCCGAAGGAATGAAGGGTCATTAAAAACGTTGCTGAGTTTAATATCAGTAAAACCATCGTGCTCCTGATCCTTGTATGTATCCAATTCAATATGCAAAGGATTTTTAACCTGGTTGACCCTGTATGTGCTATTCCCTTTGTATTTAACGCCAACACTATCATATTCAACCCCGTTTATCTTTATTTTGCTGGCCATGATATAACCTTCAGCTCCAGCTTTGGCAGTATCCATCATATAATCCCAGTTAGATTGGGAAAATGTGATTTCTATCAGCTGAATGGTAGTTACATCATAAAAACTGCTTTGGGCAGATTGCCTTGTACTTATCAGCAATAATCCAATACAGAAAATTAACGCATTTTTCATTCTTCAAACCTTAAATCTTACCCTAATTTCAGGGAATATGATTGAGTTAACAATATGATCCTTATTTCAGGTACTTTGGAATCTGCTCATTCGAAAGCATATCAACAAGTGTTTCGGCCTTTCGGATCACATGAGTATTGTTTTCAACATCTATCAAAACGATATTAGGCCGCAAAGTAATAAATTGCATCCATTGTGTCATATTATAGGCGCCAACTTTATGAACTACCACATGGTTGCCTTTTTCGAGTAAAGGCAGAGTTATACTTTCGCGTATAATATCGATATTCATACAAAGTGGGCCGTAAAGAACCATTTCTTCGGTATGTTGACCGTAAGATTGAGTAGTGCTTATCTGATGATCGTACCAGAATGCTGTAAAAAGGGTATTGACTCCAAAATCGAGAATTGTAGCCCGGCGTCCATCCGAAAGTCGTTTGTTTGCTAAAACTGTTCCTAGCAGAAAACCTGCATCATCAATCAGCACACGTCCCGATTCGAGAATAAGTAATGGTAAATCTTCCTGTTTAAAACCATACCCAAGAATTACATCGGTTATGGCATCTGCAAACTGATCGATAGATGGAACTGTATCGGAACCAGGCAGATAGGAGCCTTTTAATGTATTGGTCGAAGGAAAACCTCCACCAAGATCGATGTACTGAAGCACTTTATTGAACTTCTCTTTTACACTCCAGGTTAATTCACACATTTTAGTAGCAGCCGTTGAATATGCCGAGGGTGAAAGCATAAAAGTACCGATATGACAATGAAGCCCAACCAGATCAAGATTTTCGGAATTTATGATACGTGTGATGGCCGTCCAGGCTTGACCGTTTTCGAAATTGAACCCAAATCTATCCCATTTTGGGTAGATGCCGGTATCAAGATTTACGCGAATAGCTACGCGTGGCTTAAGGTTATTCTCTTCACTGAGTTTAATAAGTGAGTATAGTTCATCGAAATGATCGATATGGATAAGCGAATTGTTACGGGCAGCCTGTATAAGCTGATCGTCCGATTTGTCGGGCCCATTGAAAATAATTTTATTCCCGGGGACACCGTTACCAAGTGCTTTCTCATATTCAAATCCTGATACCACCTCTGCCCAAGAACCTTCCTGGTGAAAAATCCGGCAAACTGCATCCAGATAATTAGTTTTATACGACCATGCGAACTGAACTTTAGGATACCGGGTTTTGAAAATCCGTGTAGCATTCTGATAGTTGCGCCTGATTTGTTTCTCTGAAAGAACAAATAAAGGTGAACCATACTCTTTAACCAGACTTTTTACCGGTATGCTTTCGATATGTGTTACAGGAACATTCTCTGTCCGGGTGCCGAATTTATTCATAAGTCCTGTACTCATTTTCTGAATAATCGGTCTTTCATATCTTAGTTTTTCCATGATCTGTTCTGAAATTATGTTTTTATTTGAATTATTCATTCGAAACTTATCTCTGGCGATTGGTTTCGTATTCCTCTTAAAATATGCGTTGATCTGTTTTAATTTTAAAAAGCAAAAACAGGGCACATTCAGTTTTCAAAACTTGAATGTGCCCTGTCTCGATTATCTATTTAGGGCAGGCGCAATTACCTGTTTCATTTTTGGATGTTATTATTTGATCGAAATATTCCTGACTGATAAACTTAGGAACATAAGTTACTCCTTTAGCTTTTAACTGCCTGTTGAAAGCACGCATGTGATTTCGTGAACCACGTTCGAGATTGCCAAAAACAAACAGTATATCCTGGTTATCAATATCGGTAGTGATATGGGTATTCAGGTCGTAAATATCCAGATCTTCAATCGTAGCTCCAACAGTAAATGCCGAAATGAGTGAGGTGCTTCCCTGTGCTGCCAGGCTGGTATATAATGCCTGAAGTGCTGTGTTAACAAATACACCTGCAACATGGTTTACTGCAGGATCTTCAATCCCGTATTTGGTTAACAATGTTCCGATTGCCAGCGAATGTTGTGTTTCGCTTTTCGAAATATTATTAAATACAGGAACATTATAGATGGAGTATAACAAAACATATACATCCTTTGCGAGTAGTTCTTCTTCACGCATAGTAGTGAGTGCTTCAATTTCAGCTGCTGATAGTGATTCCATCGGGAAAGAATCGATACAACCATCAATCCAACTGGCATCAGCACTTGCTGTAGCTGTTGTTTTCTCGATAAGAGAGGCGGATTCATCATCTGCCAAAACCAAATTTTCAGGAGTGTCCTTTGAACAACCTATTAACTGCATTGATCCGATCATGACTGCGACCAGAAACAACATTTTAAATCCTTGATTTTTCATATATTTCTTTATTAACTTAATTTTACTTTTGTGGTTTGCACATGCCGCATAATCTTGTTTTATAGAAACATGTAAGTGCATGTTTTACTTACAGTTGTATCACTCTACAAGCATACAACCTCCTGTGATAACCCGGAATCAAGCCTGTTAGTTTGCTGTAATTTCTTCAGCTGCCTAAAAGTTTAACACCCGGCCTATCCTGTTCATCTTCATGGGAATCCGCATTTGCTGAATTTTTTACTACAGTGAGTATGCATTTCATTTGGTTTTAGATTCGGTTTATGTTTCCTGAGGTTAATCGCCTGATACCTGTTAGTCCATATCCTTTTTAAGTGTTTCACCAGGATCCTGCGGTGTTGCAGAAAGGATAATATGCTGAAGAATTATTATAAACCTACAACTCGCCGGTTCCTGAAATTTTCTGAAATTCACTGACATCAGTTATTAAATCCCAGGCATAGCGAATAAATATTTTACCTATTTCGTAACTGGTAAAAGGTTCCACTTTTTGACCCAGTGCCATTTTTACCAGTGATGCAGGCTGGTTTTGTCCGGCTGCTGCTGTTAAATAAATCCATGCCGGAAACCTCGGATTTACTTCCATAATATAAGGTTTTCCATCCTCTGACTGCATGATTTCGAGTTCACAACCACCCCGCCATTTTGTAGCTTTCATAAATTTCCGGGCCAGTTCAATATAGGATGTGTCATCAATTGTAATTCCCGACCAGGCTTTACCTTTATCAGTAATATAGAGTTTTCGCATTGGGATCACACTTATTGCGTTGCCCTCGCCATCGCCTAATGCAGCAACATTTATTTCAGTACCATTGATAAATTCCTGGGCAATGATTGGCAATCCCCATTTAGCTTGTATTTTATAAAATGCCTTTTGCGCCTGCTCCAGCGTATTTACAATGATAGCATCGTAAAACTTACCTTTAATAACCATTGGATAACCAAGCTCTTCAGCAGTTTTTTCTATATCCTTAACCTGATGAATAATTTTATCCTCCGGAACCAGCAATCCATGTTTTTTACCGAATTCGAATAATTTTACCTTGTCGCGGGCTTCAAACTGATGCAGATCCGGTAAAAATGTATGAATACCGGACTCGGCAAGTTTATCCTGAATTTTAATAAAATTGAAAAGTTCAGCATCAAAATTAGGGATGATCAGATTTAAATTCTCTTTACCATGTATATACATAAGGCGCCCTAAAAGAGTGTCAGTGCCAGCTGAAGGATAAGGAATCTGATACGTTTTGTCAACCAGATCGTGCATATACGAACCCGGTTCAAGTGATTCGTATGATAACCCGATAATGCGGACATCAAAATCAGGGCATTCGCGTATTGCACGAATAACAGCAACGCCTGGTCCCGGACTATCAATTGCATTTAATGCTGTTACTGCAATTACAATTTTCCTTTTGCTGTGAGTATCCAAATTTCCGGTTTGATCTTTCATTTTAATGTAGTTTTTTTAACGTTGCAAAACGAATAATTTCCGATTTCAAGAAGCTTATTTGTTGATTGACAACTTATATGTTTCTGATTTAAAACCTGCAGCCTCAATACGATACAGATACATTCCTGCCGGCAGGTCGCTGGTTTGCACAACCAGATTGTCGAATGAATGATCGATAATAAATGATTTTACTTGAGTACCGGTTACATTATACAGCTTCAATTCAGCCTGATTTATTCTATTAGGCAAATCATACGGTATTGTCACTGAATTTGTTGCAGGGTTCGGGAATGCTTTGCTTAACAAAATCCGTTCAGTGGCAGGATAATCATTGTTTGCTGTGGCTGTTTGTCCGGGTATGGAGTAAACCAGGGTATTTACAGTACTTGGGGATACTGAATAATTATAAACCCAGACAAATAACTTCGATCCGGTTTGCGCAGAATAAACATTCGAGTATCCGCCACCGGGAATACTTAGCAGCACCTGGCCGCTTTCATTTGCAATTCGTGTGTCGTAAGTGTAATAATCCAAAGTAGCATTATAATTGTATGAAACATAAAGCATCTCTATTGAATTATCAGAGTTAAAAAGATTTTCGGTAACAAATTGTATGTCATATAAATAATAGTTTGCCGGAACACTCAGATTGATGGTTTTCCAAAGTGAATGGTCGCTATTATACAGGCGGCACTGGTTGTTTGTTACATCCATAACATAATATTTATACCCGGCAACAGGTAGTTTAATATAGGCAGCTGAAACACCGGAATATTCGTGTTCAAGATTTATCTGCCCCTGTGAATGGAATGAGGTGATAAGAAGGATTGAGAAAATGAAAATAAGTCGTTTCATGGCTTAAAGTATGGGGTTAAGATTTATTAAATGATTTAAATTGTCAAAAACAGTGTTGGAAGGGCGCATTTCGCGCTATTCAAGTATGTTTGAATCCACAAGTTGTGATTTAAAATCGTCCAGATCTTTCTCAAACTGTTTAGGATCTACGTCAAATTTTTCACATATCGCAGCAATTATTTCAGGCGGAGTTTTATCCAATTTCATCAAACCAATTATCTCGGCTCCTATTGGGTTAGTTGAAAACGAATCGCCGGTTCCCGGATTAAAAACAAATCCTTCTTCGCTGGTTGCAATATTTTTTCGGAGTTTCATATTCCTGATTCTTTAATGATTTTTTGTTAGTCAGAAAAGGGGTGATACTTTTTTCCCTTTTTAATATGCAACAAAGATAATTTGCCTGCTTACCTTATAAAAATTAATTCAGCGGGATGCCATCTCAATTCAGTAGAAAGGTTGTAAAAGCAGGTAAACGTTTTTTACAAAACGACAGCCTACTCACGGTTACACTTAAATAGCAGAAAAAAAAAAGGTGATAAAGACAGGTGTAGCCACGATGAAAAATACCACTGGAAGAGAATATTTTTGACTTTACTGAAATAAAAAAAGCCGTCAGAATCGCAAGAATACTGAACGGCAAACAAAATAAAGCAAGGTGATACTATATCAAAAAAGTTTTGTCCACAAAAGCCTGAAAGCTTTCCTTATACTGTTCACCCACAGGGATATAAACATTATGATCAAAAACAATACGGTTTCGCTCAATAACTTTGATACGGTTAAGATTTACAATAAACGAACGGTGTACACGCATAAATTTATCCTTCGGCAATTGTTCCTCCATCACTTTCAGCCGTATAAGGGTTGTAACAGGCTCATCGTTAATCAGGTGTATCTGAATGTATTCGTTCGAACTTTCAATATATTTGATTTCAGAAAGAAAGATGCGAACCATTTTGTATTCCGATTTTACAAAAAGGCTATCCAGCGTGGTTTGAACGGATTCTGTTTGTTTTTGATTCATCTCAAACCACACTTTAGCTTTGTTAGCCGATTTAAGAAAGACATTGTAACTGATTGGTTTCAGGATATAGTCCAATGCATCCACCTGGAAACCTTCTATTGCATATTCGCTGTAGGCTGTTGTAAAAATTATCTGTGGCTTTTGGGTAAGCGATTTCACAAAATCCATTCCGTTAAGATCGGGCATATTGATATCAACAAACATAAGATCAACCTCGTTGTTTGCCAGGTATTCCATAGCCTCGAAAGCATTGTGACACAGAGCTACCGTTTCGAGAAAAGGCGTTTTATCAATGTACGAGCTGATTTGCTTTAGCGCAAGAGGCTCATCATCAATGGCTATACATTTTACTATCATATATAGGGATGGTTAACTGAACTTCAAATTCTTTTTCGTTTTCATGTATATTCAGTATGTAATCATTTCTGAAGAGAAGTTCCAGACTTTTTTTGATGTTGGTTAAACCAATACCGGAATAGCCTTTTTCTCTGGTTTCCTTATTCTTAAATTTGCTGTTACGAATAACACAATTCAATCTGGAATCATTTTGTTCTATTTTAAACAAAACAAACGATTCAGACTGGTAGCTTACCCCATGTTTAAATGCATTTTCGAGAAATGAAATGAAAAGCATTGGAGGTATTTCAATATCGCGGATATCGTCAGGAACGGATAAGGTAACCGTCACGTTTTCGGGAAATCTTAGTTTCATCAAAATGATATAGCTTTCGATAAATGATATCTCTTTTTTCAGGGTTGTTTGGCCGTGGGCTGTATCATACAGCAGATAACGCATCATAACCGACAATTGTATGATCGTATTTTTTGCATCTTCGGCATTAATATCGATAAGAGCGTGGATATTGTTAAGCGTATTCATAAAAAAATGAGGACTTACCTGATGCCTAAGCAAAGCCAGTTCAGTCCTGAGTTGTTCTTTCTCCAGATCTTTACGTTTGCTTTCTTCATTAAGCCACTGGGCCACCAATTTAAATGCTGTACCAACCCCGATTACCAGAATAGAAAGGATCAGAAAATCAACAAAAACCATAAAAAGCGATTTCGGAGGAGGCGGAACAACCAGTTTATAACCTATAGGTGGCGGCATACCAGGACCAAGTTCCATCGGTGGCATTCCGGGGCCAAGATCCATCGGAGGCATTTCCAATGGTTGCGGAGGAGTGATTACAGTTCGCAAATACATTGTAATACCAATTACAAGTAGCGTTGCAAAAAAAGTAAATATAAAATAAGATCGATATTTTTTGTGAAACAGAAACCGGGGAACAAATACAAGGGTATTTAATACAAAAATGAGAAGGAGGGAGAACATAGTAATCCACTCTCCGGTTACTTTATCCCAATTTATTTCATTCGAAATCCGCTGGCTGTAAAAAGGAATTGAAAAAACTGCCATCCAGATAACAATAAAAACAAACCATTCGATGATCCGGATATTGAGTATTCTGTCTCTCATTGTATAACATTTCAGGTAACTAATCCTTCTGATAATATTTTGCCGTTTCAGTGCTTAGTGCTGTGTGCATAGTGCTGAGAGGCTGGCTAATAGTTAGATATTTTGATGTTTTTAACTTTAAACGCTTTAGTCTCTCTTACTTCAGGCACATTTGGCACTTCTATCTATTGTAAATTATAACTTCGGGGACTGATTATTTGCCATTTCAGAAATAACGTATTAAACACAAAGGTAAGTCCGGGTGGTAAGAATAGCAAATGGGATCAGCAGAATGCCAGCATTAATCAATAGAACCGTAAAAACAATAAATGAAAAGGGCTCTTCATACAATTAATCATGGAATCTGATCAGCACAAAGATACTTGCGAAATAAAGCCGGCATCAGCATTCAGTATATTGTATTACAGGCAGGAATAAAATTTTAAATGATAAGTGCAACCCATTCTATTAAAATATCATAAAATACACCTGCGGCAGTTCATAAATATTATTAAATCCCATTTTCCTGTAACATTTCTTATTTGCTTTGCGTTTTAATTGAAACGGTTCAGATGATAGTGAAACTTACTTCTCTTCTGCTGATATTTCTACCTCTCGTTGTTAGTGCGCAAAACAAAATCTACACCACGCGAAGGCTGGTTGTAAAAACACCTGCTATTGATGGCAGACTCGATGACGAATGCTGGAAAACAGTGGATTGGGCTGGTGATTTTACTCAGTTCGAGCCTTACGAAGATAGTCTCCCAAGCCAGAAAACAACTTTTGCAATAACTTATGATGACAATAATCTGTATGTTGCTATAAAAGCCTATGATACGGAACCCGAAAAAATCAACAAGCGCATATCGAGACGTGACCAGGATGATGGCGACTGGGTGAATATAATAATTGACAGCTACGAAGATAAACTTACCGGATTTGGATTCAGTGTATCAGCTGCAGGCTCAAAAACAGATTTTGTTTTTACTAATGATAATGAAGATGATAACAGCTGGGACCCTATCTGGTATGTAAAAACCAGCACTGATGCTGAGGGATGGTCTGCCGAGATGCGGATTCCACTTTCCCAGCTTCGTTTTACGAAGAAAGACAAATACGAATGGGGAATCGATGTGGCCCGTTATATTTTCAGGAAGAACGAATTATCCCTTTGGAAACCTTTGCACAAAAGTTCAAATAAAATTGTGAGTGATTTTGGAATTCTGGAAGGAATACAGAATATTGCTCCGATCAGGGATATTGAATTATCTCCTTTTTCCTTAGGAAAACTTACTTTTGACCAGCAAGAAGAAGGCAATCCTTTTGCCAATGGAACTTATAAAACCTTTTCAGCCGGGCTCGACGGTAAAATCAGCATTACCAACGACCTTACACTCAATATGACTGTAAACCCTGATTTCGGGCAGGTGGAAGCTGATCCTTCGCAAGTAAATTTATCAGCTTTTGAAACTTTCTTTCCCGAGAAAAGACCTTTTTTTATTGAAGGACGCAATATCTTCAATTTCAGGATGACTTCCGGTGATGGCGATGCTGGAACCACGGGCATGTTTTATTCGCGAAGGATTGGAAGACCTCCACACTTTGAACCGGATTTAGGTGATAATGAATTTAGCAAAGTTCCAGATAACACCAGCATTCTGGGTGCATTCAAACTTTCGGGCAAAACCCGTAAAGGCACTTCTATCGGGATACTCGAGTCATTCACCCAACGCGAAAATGCTGACATATATAATTCCGGCATATACAGCAAATCCCCGGTTGAACCTTTCACCAATTATTTTGTCGCCCGTGTTGAACAGGATATCGACAAGGGAAATACTGTTGTGGGTGGACTATTTACAGCTACTAACCGCGATATCAACCACGAAAACTTCATAACCCTGCCGGCTTCAGCTTATACAGGTGGAATAAATATTACAAAATGGTGGAATGACAAAAACTATTTTTTAACCTTCAGGGGAATTTTCAGTAGTATTTACGGTAGTAAAGAAGCGATCACCGATTTGCAGACCAGCCCTGCACATAACTTCCAGAGGCCCGACGCTGTTCATTTTGGGGTCGATAGTTCGCGAACCAATCTGAGTGGACATGGTGGTACAATCGAATTCGGGAAGTTCGGAGGAGGGCATTTCCGTGCACTTTCATGGGTTACATGGACCTCACCCGGTCTCGATTTCAACGATCTGGGATTTATGCAGCAGGCAGACAATATTCAGCAGGTAGCTTGGATTGGGTATAATGAATGGAATCCGAAATTCTTTTATAATTCCTTTAGTTTTGGGGGCGATATTTATACCGGGTGGAATTTCGCCGGCCAAAATACATATAAAGGCCTTGAGTTGAATGGTAATCTTCAGTTTAAAAACAATTACTCGGTATTTTCAGGTGTAGCTTTCCAGGGCAGTTCGCTCTCGGCTTACGATCTCAGGGGAGGTCCAATGCTAAGTAACCCTGGTAGCAATAATTTCAGGATAGGAATTGACAGTGATCAGCGGAAAAAATTACAGATGAGCCTGTTTGTGATGAACACCTGGAGCAAGTATAATCATTCGGATATGTCGCTCGTTCAGTATAGTTTAACATACAAGCCGGTTAATACTGTTTCGCTTTCGCTTTCGCCTGAGTTCTTTGGTTCTGATGAAAACCTTCATTATGTAACTGATATTAGCATCAACGGAAAAGAAAACTACATTATGAGCCGGCTTCAAAGCAGGCAACTTTCACTATCGGCACGGATAAATGTGAGTATTACCCCCGAAATGTCAATTCAGTATTACGGGCAACCTTTCTTCTTCTCCGGCGATTATTCTGATTTTAAAATCATTACCGATTCAGATGCCCCAAATTATACCGAAAGATTTCATGAATACACCATTGATGAGATAAAATATGACAGTGAACCTGCAGAATATCTGGTTGATACAGATGGCAACGGCACTGACTTTACTTTTGAGAATCCTGATTTTCATTTTCTGCAATACCGGTCGAACCTTGTATACAGATGGGAATACAGGCCCGGTTCCACATTTTTCCTGATCTGGTCGCAAGGACGTACCTCCGATGGCACTGATGGCAATTTCAGGTTCAATAATTATACAAACGAATTGTATACTACTCCTGCTCAAAACGACTTCCTGATTAAAGTGTCGTATACACTGATTTTTTAAGAATTATGTAAAGATGAGTAGCTCCAGGTATTCAGGACGGCCTTCCATTTTGACAGTACATCAGTATTTTTCATACTAAACCTACTTTTGCGGATGAAACATAAGTCTGCCTCCGGGGGAGAATACCTCACATCTGAATATCCCCCGCATTATGAGTTATAATATTCATTTACTGAAAGTTAAATAAGTTCACTATTTCAATAATTGTTAATAAATTCTTTGTTTCAGGAGCGGTGTTTTCCTTTTTTCTCGAATTAAATTCCTACCTTTGCACAGCATAAGAATACAAATTGCAACAAATTGATTATGAGCGAATTGGAAAACAATATGAATGCCAGCGGAACTGGAATAGGAAACGGAAATGGCACCTATACTGCCGACAATATTCAGGTACTCGAAGGGCTCGAAGCAGTACGTAAGCGCCCGGCTATGTACATTGGCGATATTGGAGTAAAAGGCCTTCATCACCTGGTTTATGAAGTAGTTGACAACTCTATCGACGAAGCAATGGCAGGTTACTGTAACCAGATTATTGTCACGGTGCTTCCCGATAATTCTGTAAGGGTTACCGATAACGGACGAGGTATTCCTACTGATTACCACGAAAAAGAAAAAAAATCTGCTCTCGAAGTAGTTATGACGGTGCTTCATGCCGGGGGTAAATTCGATAAAGGATCCTACAAAGTCTCCGGAGGTTTACATGGCGTGGGTGTTTCCTGTGTAAATGCACTTTCCATTATGCTCAAGGTTACAGTTAACCGCGACGGCAAAATTTTCGAACAGGAATATACGCAAGGGAAACCACTTTACGCAGTCCGAGTAGCCGGCGATAGTGATTACACAGGAACAACGGTGCATTTTAAGCCTGATAACACCATTTTTATTACTGAAATATTCGATATCAATATACTGTCAGCGCGGTTGCGCGAACTTGCTTTCCTGAACAAAGGCATTGAGCTTACCCTGGTAGATGAACGCGAAAAAGATGATGACGGAAACTTCCTGAAAGAAGTATTTTACTCCACGAAGGGATTAGTTGATTTTATCGAATACCTGGATGCAACGCGCGAAAAGCTTATCCCTGAGCCCATTTACATGGAAGGCGAGAAAAACGATGTACCTGTTGAACTTGCTATGATGTACAACACATCATTTTCCGAGAACATTCATTCGTACGTCAACAATATCAATACACACGAAGGTGGAACTCACCTTGCCGGTTTTAGGCGTGCGCTTACGCGTACCTTAAAATCATATGCCGAAAAATCGGGAATGCTCGATAAAATAAAATTCGATATTGCCGGCGACGACTTTCGTGAAGGTCTTACTGCCATTATTTCGTGTAAGGTAATGGAACCACAGTTCGAAGGTCAGACTAAAACCAAACTTGGGAACAACGAAGTAATGGGAGCTGTAGATCAGCTGGTTGCCGAAATGTTGAATTACTACCTCGAAGAACATCCACGCGAGGCGAAGATGATTGTAAATAAAGTAATTCTTGCAGCCACTGCAAGGCATGCTGCCCGCAAAGCCCGTGAACTGGTTCAGCGAAAAAATGTACTTTCCGGTTCGGGGTTGCCTGGCAAACTGGCCGATTGTTCCGAAAGCGATGCTTCCCTTTGTGAAATATACCTCGTGGAGGGCGACTCTGCAGGTGGTACGGCAAAACAAGGCCGCGACAGGAAATTTCAGGCTATACTTCCTCTTAGAGGTAAAATTCTGAATGTGGAAAAAGCAATGCAGCACCGCATATACGATAGTGAGGAAATAAAAAATATTTTCACGGCACTCGGCGTGAACATTGGAACTGAAGAAGATAGCAAAGCCCTTAATATTGACAAACTACGTTATCATAAAATAATAATTATGACTGATGCTGATGTGGACGGCAGCCACATTGCAACACTGATCCTTACCTTCTTTTTCCGTTACATGAAAGAATTAATTGAAAACGGATATATATACATCGCCACCCCTCCTTTGTACCTTATTAAAAAAGGAAACACCGAACGCTACTGCTGGAATGAAGAAGAAAGAGTGAAATTGCTATCGGAACTTTCGAAAGACGGCTCTGAAAAGGGAATTCATATTCAACGTTACAAAGGTTTAGGAGAAATGAACGCTGAACAGTTGTGGTCAACCACCATGAATCCTCAGTTCCGTACGCTCAGGCAGGTTACTATCGAAAACGGATCAGAAGCTGATCGCGTGTTCAGTATGCTTATGGGCGATGAGGTTCCACCACGCCGTGAGTTTATTGAGAAAAATGCAAAATATGCAAATATCGATATCTAATATCTCCCTAATAAACAATGACAAACATAAAAAGACAGGCAGTGCCTGTCTTTTTATGTTTATGCTATGCAGCGATAAGTACCGGAATATAAAAGTTCGTTTATCCGTTGCTGATTGCCCGGTTCAAAAAGGCCATGAAGGGCTGAAGTTCTTCGATCAGTTCCTTTACCTTTTTATTATAGTTGTCAGAAACAATAGTCTTATCCGGGATCATCTGCGAAACTATATATGAACGGTATTTGAGCATATCAATATCAGGGAAATCAGCAGGAAAATCTTTGGGGGCCTTTTTCAGTTTATCAAAATTACCCAATTCCGAAAAACAGGCTTTAAACCGGGGTCTTTCCAGTATTTCTTTCAACTCGGAACTATGGTAATATATTTCGCTTCGCAAAAGCTTCAACACATCAGGAGGTGGCATGTATACCCCACCGGCTATCATAGATTCACCAGGTTCGAAATGAAAATAATAGCCGGGAAAACTGCTTTTTCGACCACCACGAGCAATAAATGCACCAAAATTTGTTTTATACGGGGACTTGTCAGCTCCGAAACGCACATCCCTGAAAATCCGGAACATACAATCTTTCATTGCCGGTGTTTGCACCGAAGGATCAATTGCAGAAATAGCAATAATCATCTCCGATACAAAAACCTCGACTTCTTTTCGTGCAGACTCATACCATTTTTTATTAGCCTGAAACCATTCACGGTTGTTGTTCAGTTTTAGCTGCGACAGAAACTCAAGAACCAGTTTTGTATCCATAATCAGATCAGTATTTATTCATTTCCACAAAAATAATACTATTCACGAACACGGTCTTATTTTTCTGTTTCAGAAGGCTCCCTTATACGGCAAGATATTATTTTGATGTGTTGAGATTCATTGTCACTTAAGTCAAATTTTTGTATTGATTTTGTTCTTTTGTCATGCCACAAAAGAACGGCTGACGCTATGGCAAGTGCGGGAATAGATTGTTGCTCAACTGTCTGCCAGCACAAATGTAAGTTAAGATTTCAAATGTTTCAACGAACACGCAACTTAGCGCAGCGGTCTCTTGAGCGCAGCTCAAAAACCCGCATTTGCTATAGCGTTTGTTATAGCGCGTAATTCTTTCAAATGTATTAAAATTGTCTGATTTTCAAATCAGTTAACTGAATTACTTCCAAGTTCTTGTAGAAATCCGCTTCCAAAATTATCAAATACAGTCCTTTCGAGTCTATTAGAGTTTAGTTAGTAAACAAACTTTGTTTAGTCTGTGTTATCAATTGGACTGTTCATCTTTACTTCTAAGATATTGCTTTGTAAATTCTCATTATGATTTATTAATCTCAAAATTACTTTGTTCTCGAACTCAAGGCTTTGAAGAATACAAATAGACAATAGAATTTGAGCCATGTAAAAGAGGGAATGTAGTTCTTTACCTTGAAAAGTGCGTTTCAAGTTACCATGTGAAAGTATATCTCGATATTTTTTAGCTTGAGAAGGGAAATCAATGAATATTCTTGATTCTTCAAATAATTCGAGAAGGATAGTTTCGGAATTCTTAATTAATGAATTTAATCGATCTATGAGTATTGGTGCTTTGTTGAAATTTAATCTATTATTTGTCCATTGCTTTAGCTCCTTGTTTGAGTTGAGAAGTGCTAAAACTTTTGCTTTCTTCATTTTAAACTCTTCTGAATCAGGAATAAAGTTATCAAATTGTTTTTTGTGATACCCTTCCAAAGCTTGAATTAAATTTAGAAACCGATTATTAAACATAACATTAGAAAGCATTGCACTTGTCCCTTCAAACCAGTTGTTTGAATCTAAATAGAAATCATAGATATGATAATATTCCTTATTTTCATACCATTTAGTTATTACTCTATTAAGCAACTCCTTATCAATCACCCAGGCACTAAAAAGCATGAAATTTTGATGTAAAGAACCCTCATGTACATTTTGATCTTTGATATATGTGTAATTAGTAAAATTAATGTAAGTGAATTCATCATCTGGAGAATTCTGCGCAGAATTAATGACTTTGCTTCTCAATGCTTCACCTTCGATCAATTGAAAATTTACTTGTTTCGAACAGGCAAATTCTAATAATTTAGTGAATTGAACTATATCTGTTATAATGTTATTAAAATGTTCTTCTTTTGAATAAGTGAATTGGACATATTTCTCAAAAGCAGTCTCGAATGATATACCAATTATTTTTATCCTGCTATGAATTTCGTCAATAAAAGAGATGACTAAATTATTGTTAACTGATAATGATTGAACTTTTCTTCCTTGATTGTTGGACAATGTAGATTTATCTTTAAAAGAATGCCAACCATCATACCAACTTGATACATACGGAACTAATACAGTTACTGATTTAAAAACTAAACCTTCATTAGATTCAAAAAGAGCATGATGTATAATGGTTTTAATACTGTATAATAATTGAAAAAAATCATCACCAATGGTTTTAATTGTTAGTAATCTACAATCCAATAGAGTTAAATTCTTAGGATAGCTTGCACTTCCAAGAATAATTTGATGAGAAATAGTCGAATAATTTAAAGGGTCAATTTGCTCTCCACCAAGAGACTCATTACCAAATACTTCTAAAACAATCTCTGCTTTTTGACCGTATACAATAACGCGACCAGAATATTTTTTTGATCGTCCCGGTAGAAAGAACTTTCCAACAAATTCTATGTCATCCATTTGTCCAATATTGTCATGTAAAGTTTATTGATTGAAAGTAATTTCCAGAATTACTGTCTGCTTTGTCTTGGTTGATAGTACAAACTTGCGAGTTAAACATGTCGGGCTGATTTAGTCAAGGTTTTCGAGCCAGTAATTCTTGTTTGTCGGATGAGTTTTTAAAGAACGGAAACAAAGTGTCGTAATGTGCTGTTTGTCTGTCGTTTGCCGAGACTTTTATTATGCGCTATAACGAAAAAGGCTTGGCTAAGGTGGCGATTTAAACCACAAAACTTCATACGAAGAACCGCACTTCAATTATACGAAAAATTGTCATACGAAGCACTGCACCGCCACTTTTGCCAAACCGCTGTTATAGGCTGGCTTTCTTTTCTGTCGAGGGTTAAAACCATTTAATTTGTCATAACTTTTTGTCTGGCTTGAGTGTCGGGTGTTTTATTTTTTTAAAGCGTTGGAAAAAATATTTTGAAATTCTTTTGAGTTGGCTTTGTAAGCTCTTTTTAAAACTTTGGATGTGTGTCGGCTTGTTCGGTTTTTAATTGTGCTTACAAAATGGGAAGAAATTTTAAAGTGTTACTCATAGTCTTTGGCTTATAGTCTACATATTCACATCTTTGCAAAATGGAAGTAAAGTCAAAAGTCGGGAAACGAATAAGAGAAATTCGGGAAAAAGTCGAGATGTCTCAAAAGGACTTGGCTTATTCTTCTGATTTGGACAGAAGCTATATAGCAAGTGTAGAAAGTGGTCAAAGGAATATATCTATTGTCAACTTAGAGAAAATTGCAAATTCTCTTGGCGTGTCACTTAGCGAACTATTTAAAGGAATATGATGAAATTAAAAATACCGAATTCAGAAGTTCAAGAATTGCTGTCGGGGGAAACATACAGGTACCCAAAATATGCAACTCAAATAATGAACTTAGCAAACCAAAATGCACAAGGAACAAGAGCCAAAATTGTCGGGCAGATGAGTGATTTAATTCAAGAATTTGAAGGAACTGCATTGTCTGAATGGGAAAAATGGTATTTGGAAAGTCATCCTGATGCTATTGATAATGCCACCGAAAAGGTTTTTGCAATGGTAACATTGTTTAAAGACGCAATTTTAAAAATTGATAAGGAAACTGTCCGTGAATGGATTGAAGAACTTGTTGTTGTGAAAACATTTTCTGGTTTAAAATTTCAAGAGGCTATTTTGAAAAAGATTTCACTTCACTTTATAAAATCATATAGACTTGCTAAACCTGATGAAGAAAGCAAAGGAATTGATGGTTTTATTGGCGATAAGCCAATAAGCATTAAACCAATGACATACAAAACAAAAATGGGTTTGAATGAAGTGATTAACGTTCCAATTGTATTTTACGATAAGAAAAAAAGTGAAATAGTAATTGAATTTGACGAAACAAAAATTTAATGATGGAATATATATTAACAATAGATGCCGAAAAATTTAGGTCAACAAATGCACCTTGGAATAATCTAATGCTTAATGACCCTTGGTCAGTTGGCTATGTTACTACTCTTATTGAACTCGTTCCATTTGTGAAAAAAGAAGACTGGGAAACCTTTTATTATGCAAGTGGTCAGCAAAGAGAGCAACTTATCGCAAACTTAAATGTAGAGCAGCAAAATATAGTTAATGATGAAACATTAATTCATGTTAATAAAAATGCAGTAAATCAGTTAAGTTGGGATTTGAAAAATCTCAATACACAATACGGGAGAACAAAGGATAGCCTTCACCGAAAAGCACAAATACTCTTTGATACAGTAAAAAACAATGGATTGGGGTTAACAGGAGATGAATGTTTTGAATGTGTTCGCTTTAGAGTAATCTGTGAAACTTGGAATGGTGTTATTGTCAGAGAAAGAAATACTGTTCAAAATTTGCTCAAACAGTTTCCTAATACTGAATTTAGAAAGGTTAGTGGCGAAATAGACCATACTTTTGCTGTAGATTATGAACTTTATAAAAATGGAGTTTTAACTTCCGCTATTCAAATTAAACCACAATCATATACTTGGAATGCACCTTATATAGAAAAAGCAAGAAATGCAAACAAGTATAAGAACCAAGAGTATTTAAAAAAGTTTGGGGTTCAAGTTTATGATGTAATTTCTGATAGTAGAGGAAATATAGTAAACGCAGATGTTCTTAAAAAACTATAGAGGTTTGTTGCTGGGCTTTAATATTCTTTGAGGGGACGTATTCATTTGTTGGTTTTACAACAGAATACTTTGCTTCAATACTTGATTCGGATGTGCTGCACACTTCACTTACAAATCGCAATTTAATTTCAGTTTCTTGACTTGTCATTACAGGGAGAATTAAATTTTCGTTATAATGCTTTATATCTCCTTTTTTAATATCTGCGTTTCTTTCCGTTATAAATTTGATATGCTGGTCAATTCGGTTTTGAATAATCGAGTTGAAAAAAGTTGCAGGCGTTGATTCTATGTTTTCAGTTATTATAGTTAAAAACATTGGGTCAATTTCATAACCTATACTATTTCTGTTTGAGGCAATTGCAGCCAATGAGGTTGTTCCTGTTCCTAAAAATGGGTCTAATACTGTGTCGCCTTGCAGCGAATACATATTTATAAGTCTGTAAGGCAATTCAAAAGGATATGCAGCACTTCGTTTTCTTGTTTCAGAGTTGTCAATTTTTTGTTTTGTTCCTTTTAAATCCCAGAGGTCAGAAAACCAAACATTTCTTTCTTCCCAAAAGAATGAGCTTTCTTTTCTTCTTAATTTTTCGCTTTCAGTTTTAAATTGTCGTTTACTACCTTTTCTGAAAATCAATATCCATTCATGTTCTAAAGTAACATAAGCACCTGAAGGCAACATTCCCGAACCCATAAATTTGTTTGGTGCATTTGTCTGTTTTCTCCAAAGTATGTTTGGTAAATTGGGAACACCTAATTTTTGAAATGCTGATATTATCCTTGAATGACTTGGATAGAGAGCAAACTCCCCATTTATTGTTCTTGTTGAGTCACCAATATTAATGCAAGCAAATCCGCCTGGAATTAAAACCCTTTCAACTTCTGCCCAAACCTTGTCCAGTTCCAAGTGCATAAGCTCAAATGCTTTTGCTCCGTCATTATTATCTAATGCAGTTTGAACTTCTGGATTTTGCTTTGCCATAATCTCGTCCCACATTTCAATCATTGGGTAAGGTGGTGATGTTACAACAAGTTCAATTGAGTTGTCTTTGAGTTGCTGCATATTTTGAGCTGCTCCTATGATTATACTATGCGTGGTTGAATTATTTTCCATTTGGCAAAGTTACATAAAGTTACTTAAAGTCAACACATAAAAAGCGAATAATTTTAGGTGGGCTGGCAAAAAAAATGAATAATATTGGAGAAACGGATCGGAAATACATCAGAATGCAACTGAATTACCAGGCTTTGCCATGGCTCAAACTGCAGAGCCGTATTGAAATAATGAAGCGTAATGCACCCGGAAAGAGCTCAGAATCAGGATTCTTAATATACCAGGGATTCCAGTTAAAGCCCAACCAGAAAGATTTGACAATCAGTTTCAGGTATTCAGTGTTCGATACCGACTCATACGACTCACGGCTTTATGCTTTTGAACAGGATGTGCCATACTCCTTTTCGATACCTGCATTTTCGGGCCGGGGAAGCCGGTTTTATTTCCTTTTCAATACTAAAATCAACAGGAATCTGTCCCTGATATTCCGTTTTTCTCAAACCTGGTATTCTGACAGAAATACTATCAGCAGCGGAGCGGATGCAATTAGTGGAAATGCCAAATCCGACTTAAAGGCTGTTCTCCGATTATCATTTTAATATACAGAATATTATAGACTGATAACTTTTTCAACCGGCGGACAAAACGCAGCTTAGAAATTGAGAAATTAGTTTATTTTTGCTCTTCTGCAAACAATTCAAACCAGCTATAAACTTAATTCAAATTCTATGCTAAAAAATCATCCTAAAGGATTGTTGGTTGCCTTCTTTACCAATATGGGAGAGCGCTTTGGGTTTTATACCATGATGGCCATTCTCGTGATGTTTCTGCAAGCCCGCTATGGACTCGATGCCGATTCGGCAGGGAGCATCTATTCCTGGTTCTATTTTGCCATTTATGCTTTGGCTCTGATTGGGGGTATGCTGGCTGACTGGACCAAAAAGTACAAGTCGGTTATCTTTATCGGCCAGATTATCATGTTTGCCGGTTACTGTGTTATTGCTATACCCGGCTCCGAATTGTGGGTTTCAATTACAGCACTTTTAATAATTGCGCTGGGGAACGGGTTGTTTAAAGGCAACCTGCAGGCTGTTGTTGGTCAGATGTATGATGAAGAAAAATACAAAAAACTACGCGACAGTGCTTTTATGATCTTCTATATGGGTATAAATGTTGGTGCTTTCTTTGCTCCTTTTGTTGCAAAAGGTATTAAAGGGTACTGGCTCAAAACCAACGGATATGTTGAAAATGCCAATCTACCTTCATTGTGTCATCAATACCTTGGAGGCACGTTGAAAGATGTTGATCAGTTTCAGAGCCTCGCTAATGCCTCAATTCTTCCGGGTGGCGAAAAATCAGCTGCCGATCTCTCTGCATTTGCAACAGACTATATCAATGTTTTCTCAACCGGTTTCAATTATGCATTCGGGATTGCCGCAGGTGCAATGATTGTTTCACTGATAGTGTATGTGATTTTCAACAAACTACTTCCTTCGAAACATAAACTGGCACTTGCTGAAAAGCAGAATCAAACTGTTACTGAAAGCAAACCCACGGTTAGCCTAGCCAGTAACATGAAATATATTTTCATTTCACTTGGATTAATGGCAGGTATTGCTTTGTTGTTTCATTTTGCTGACGGCTACTCTGACATTAAGGATATTGACTATAAATTAGGCCTGGCAGTTGGATTATTTGTCGGATTTGTATCCTTAATATTCCAGATATCCACCAAGGATGAAAAACCCCGTGTGGTTGCATTGACCCTGGTTTTTGTGGTTGTGATTTTCTTCTGGATGTCATTCCACCAGAATGGTCTTACACTTACCATGTTTGCACGCGACTACACAACTCAGTTTGTAGGCCCTTACACGAACCTGTTCTTTAACATCTGGTCAATTTTATCGGTAATTGCTGCTGTTTCAGGTTGTGCAATGGTATTCTTTACCAAGAAAATGACGACGCGTGTACTTGGAGCTGCCGGCTTTTTAGGTTTTGGTTTCCTCAGCTATTATTTCGCATCACACTACGAAGCTACCAACTTAATTTCTCCTGAAGTTTTTCAGTCGTTCAACCCATTGTTTATTGTTGCATTAACACCTGTTGTAATGGGGATTTTTGCATGGTTAAACAAAATCGGGAAAGAACCATCCTCGCCAAGGAAAATCGGAATTGGTATGATAATAGCCGCTTTTGGCTTCATACTAATTTTAGTTGCTTCGATGGGACTGGTTTCTCCAAAAGAAATGGCCGGTGTAGCTGTAGGCGAAGCGAGCAGAGTTTCTCCTTACTGGCTGATGAGTTCGTACCTCATTTTAACTATTGCTGAGTTATTCTTAAGCCCAATCGGCCTCTCATTTGTGGCAAAAGTGGCACCTCCACGTTTTCAGGGTATGATGCAGGGCGGTTGGCTGCTTGCTACCGCCATCGGAAACAAGTTCCTGTTTGTGGGCAGTCTGTTATGGGGAAAAATAGAGTTATATATGCTTTGGGGCATATTTATCATCTGTTGTTTACTGGCTGCTGTTTTCATTTTCTCAATTATGAAAAGGCTTGAGAATGCAACCAAATAATTGAACTGAAAAATTCAAATTAATGACTGAGGCCGGCACGTTTATGAGCCGGCCTCTTTTTTTAGTATTTTTGTCCGATGTCCGAAATCAATTTCCCCTGGGGGCACAGCCGACGTTACAATTCGTATTCCGACTATTTCAAAAGCACTTTTGGAACCCGTGTTCAAAAAGTCACCATCGATGCAGGGTTCACCTGTCCGAACCGTGATGGAACCCGAGGTATTGGTGGCTGCACTTATTGCAATAACGATGCATTTAACCCATCGTATTGCGAACCTCACAAGAGCATCACACAACAAATTAACGAGGGTATCGATTTTCATAAGGTAAGGTATAGGCGGGCCAAAAAGTACCTTGCCTACTTTCAGGCCTATTCCAATACCTATGCTTCTCTGGATCACTTAAAATCATTATACAACGAAGCTCTTGATTTTCCGGGAGTAGCAGGATTGGTTATAGGTACACGCCCCGATTGTATTGATGATGAAAAACTTGAGTATTTTGCACGATTGGCCGAAAAACACTATGTTATTATTGAGTATGGTATTGAATCGTGCTACAACAAAACTCTTGAAAGGATCAACAGAGGGCATACATTCGAAGAATCAGCCGTTACTATCCGTAAAACTGCAGAGTATGGGATTCATACAGGAGCGCATCTGATATTCGGCCTGCCGGGAGAAACAGAGGATGAAATGCTTGCTGAGGCCGAAATAGTTTCGTTGCTTCCACTTGATACTATTAAATTCCACCAGCTTCAGGTCATTAAAAACACCCGTCTGGCATACGATTATTCTCTGAACCCTTCTGGATTTAGCCTTTTCACCCTTGAACGATATATTGACTTTATAGTAAAATTCACCGAAAGACTTAATCCTCAGTTTGTTATCGAAAGATTTATGGGTGAAGCCCCACCCCGTTTCCAGGCCGGACCAACCTGGGGTAATCTGCGTACCGATCAGGTTCAGATTATGATAGAAAATGAGATGGAAAAACGAAATACCTGGCAGGGGAAACTATATCAGGATCAGACGCAGAAACTCAACTTCTGAAACATTAAAAATGCAATACAAAATTACAATTCTCCGGTAATCTTTCTTTTACCGCTAGGACTCAAGCTATAATACCAATTCTGTATATAATATAGTCCAAATATATTTTTTAGATTAATTGGATTATAATATAAATAGAATTATATTTGCACATGTCAAAACCAATAATCTTTACGATACAGGAAAGCCAAACGGAGATAAAGAAGCTCATCAAAAGTCATGAGCCTTTTTTAGCGCAGCGGCTAAGAGTGCTTCTTGAATGCAAG